>Ga0209061_1000195_pt1 | contig 193206 bp, 167 predicted proteins | sample Coa_R1_10_FD_187157 | JGI IMG/M metagenome (GOLD analysis project Ga0209061, IMG submission 187157) | Surface soil microbial communities from Centralia Pennsylvania, which are recovering from an underground coalmine fire - Coalmine... | ecosystem: Environmental > Terrestrial > Soil >... | reverse complement strand
CTTATCTGGAGGTGTATTATAATCGCATTCGTCGCCATTCGACACTGGGATACGTGAGTCCGCTTGTCTATGAGCAATTGGGAAAGCAACTTGTGGAAAGAAACGTTTGACGTAATACGCTCATTATAGTATAATAAAAGTACAAACGTTACGTGACGTAAAAACGTTTCTCATCGTCCTCAGCTCCCACCTCTGGAGACTCTATCAAATCGGGGCAAGCTCACATAGCATTTGGTGGGACTCTGTATAGTGAGAGTGAATGGTACCTCCATTCCAACGCGCAAGACACAGGTGAAGCCAGTCGCGATAAAAACCGAGAGCTTCTACAGGCAGAGAGTGCGCGTTGCAGTGTTAAGCAGGCAAGGGCCTTTTCTCCCTTGCTCTAAGAACAAGTTAGAAGGAGTAAATTACTCAAATGACGACCGTTTCACCCGAAAAGAGTCCTACTATCGTTGGCAAGGACGAACTCATCCACCAGGTAGCCGCTAAGGCTGGCATGAACCTGAAGGAGACAAGCAAGGTCATTGATGCCTTCACCGAGGTTGTGCGCGAGGATATTGCCGAGGGCCACGAGGTACGGCTGATGGGCTTTGGCACCTGGAACTTGCGCAACGTGGCACCACGCAAGGTCAAATCGATTCGCGGCGGCAAGCAGATCACCATTCCCGCTCGCAAGCGCGTCGGCTTCTCCGTCGGCGCGGTCCTCTCCCAGGCCGCTCAGACTGCATCGATTACAGGTATGAAGAAGACAACTTCAACCCCGTCTACTGCGAGCAAGTCCTCAATGGAGAAAGGTACAAAGAAGTACTAGGCCAGTAGCACTGGGGCGAACACGACCCTCCATCGCGCAACCCAGGTTGCGCGATGGAGGGTCGTAAACGGACGCGGGCTGTTATTGACTTTGCTCGGGTTCGTAAAAGAGTTTCTTCAGCACTTCACCGTCGCCTCACCTGTGAGAACCATCGTGCCATCTTGATTGACAACATCTGTACGCAATGTCACAATACGCTTCTCCTCTCGCAGGGCAATCACCTCGACGCTGACCGTCACAGTATCGCCAATGCGCACAGGGGCCAGAAATTTCAATGTCTGTCCCAGGTAAATGCTCCCTGGACCGGGTAATTCCATACCCAGGACAGCAGAGATGATGGAAGCTGTCAGAAAGCCATGCACAATGCGTCCCCCGAAAGGGGTCTGCGCCGCGTAATGATGATCAAGATGCAGCGGATTGTGATCACCACTGACCTCGGCGAAATCCACAATGTCCTCTTCCTTGATCGTGCGCGTTCGTACCGCGCGCATTCCAATTGCCGGCAACGGTGCCTGCTTTTCTGAGTCTCTGAGCATACTTCTCTTTCCTGTCGTTCGTCGATAGCGTAAGCGTTATTATGCTATCCGGCCACATCTAGATGCACTCATCACTTAAATGAAGCGTATTGTTAAATGACAAATTCATCTATATGCATTTTGCATCTAGAAAGGCGAAAAGTCAAGGCCCTCACTTGCTATTTTGCCAAGTTGAGGGCCTGGGAGTGTTAAGGGAAGTCAATGGAGCTCGCTCTTTATCCCTCACCCCAATGATCCTCGCGAGCTCGCAACATTTTGCCCATCGTCTTCCGGTATTGTTCTACGCAATCTGTCCAGGGCTTCATATATGGCCGGCTGGCCTCCATAATTTTCTGAAACACTCCCGGCCCTATGATGTTGAGTAGTGACGAACGCCTACAAACCATGCTTTTGTAAAAATTGCTCGACCGCGGGCTGCTCGTCGGGTCGTAGAGGACGAAATCCCCCTTGATCGTTGATAAAAACAATCTGAGTCGATTGAAAATGAATGATCATATCTGGTCGGTGGTCTCCATTGACATCCGCAAAACTGAGCGTTACCGGCGCCAGATCTTCTCCTGAGCCGAACAACTGCGGTCCGAGATAGATGCGGGCCTTTGAAGCGTCTCCCCCAGGGAACTCGATGACTTCGATGCGACTATTGTAATTGATGGCAATATAATGGCTGGGATTGGCCGGACTGTCATTGTGCCCTACCACTGCATCTATCTGGAAAGTGCGTGGGCGTCCATAGCGGATATCGTCCATCGTCGTGTTCGCCCAGCCGATCACGCTGGTCAGCAGCGTCCACAAGGCAAGCATTGCGATCATTCCTACCCCCAGGTAGAGCAGGGGATGTGCCCTGTAGGTAAAGCCCCTTTTATTTCCCGCAGCAGTGACCCGTGGCAGTTTGGGCAGACTTTTGGGCGCAGTTGGGACACGCTTCAGAGAATCCGGCGTGTGAGTGCCTTTTGTTTCATCATCGCCCGCTCGCTGCCATTCGCTCACCTCTACCCCATCTTCCGTCTGCTTCGGTTTCATCTCTCCATCGTCTTCCGTATGTTTAGGCCGCCTGCGGGAAGCACGCTGTGCCACGGGTGCAACCGGCGGATGAGCCGGGCCCTTTCCCGGTTCATCCGTATCCTTTCCGATAGGGCGGTGTCGCAGCGCGCTCTTTGGAGTGATCTCACCGGTAGATGCTAAAGTTGGCATAGTAAATCTGCTCCTTTCCTCAATTAGCGCAAGCTATTACTGTCTCAAGAAGTGAAGCCAAGAAATAAGGACAAACTATGCCTGATTGTGATGATTGCGATTGGAGTTTTGCGGCGTGGTTTTAGCAATGAACACGCTGTACAAGACGGCTATGAGTACGATGTGCGCGACTCTGGAATGATTTGTTCGTCAACCATATTATAGCATGCCAGGCAAGCGATATTCAAGGGACTATAATGCAAGTTTCCTCATTCGTTTGGGCCACGATCTCACGTCTGGCTACAGGAAGTTTCTGGCCTCGAGAACCTTTCGTAGGTCGTTGGGAAGAGGTGCTTCTAACTCCACAGGTACACTGGTAATTGGATGGGTAAATTTGAGTTGGTACGCGTGCAGGAACTGGCGGTCAAGCTCCACGCCTCGAATGGTGCTGCCGGTTCCATAGACTGGATCGCCGGCAACGGGATGCCCTATAGCCTTCAAATGTACGCGAATCTGGTGGGTGCGGCCTGTTTCTAATTGCAAGAGCAGGAGTGTGTGGCGAGAGAAGCGCTCCAACACGCGAAAATGGGTGCGGGCTTCTCTACTGCGGACCGTGGTGATTGCCATTTGCTGGCGATGGCGTATATCGCGCCCAATAGGAGCATCGATACTCCCCGAATCGAGCGCTACAACCCCCTCCACAAGCGCCAGGTATCGTTTCACAATCTTATGTCGCCTCATTTGCTCCATGAGAGCCGCCTGAGTGCGCGTATTTTTCGCGACGATCACCAGTCCGGATGTATCCTTGTCGAGGCGATGTACAATCCCGGGCCGCAGCTCGGTGCCCACTTCTTTCAGGTCAGGATAGTAGGCCAGCAGGGCATTGACAAGCGTATCATCATGATGTCCTGGCGCGGGATGCACAACTACGCCGGCAGCCTTATTGACGACCAGCAAATCAGGGTCCTCATAAACGATATCCAGGGGCCGCCTGCTGGGCTGGATGATTCCCTGCTGGCTTTCAGGCCTGCTTCTCAATGCCCTTACTTCGTCGCCGTTACGAAGCATATAGCCTGGTTTGCTCACCACTCCGTTGACAAGAACCTCGCCACCGGTGATCATTTGCTGGACGGCGGTACGCGAAAGGTTTTGCAATATGCTTACCAGGTAACGATCCAGCCTTTGACCTGCCTCCTCCGGCTGGATCTTCCAGGTGCGCTTGCTATCTGCTGAAGATGAATCAGGGTTGTGCATCTTGCTCTTTAGAGTGGCCTAACTTGCTCTTCGTCGTCGGAATGGCCTGGCCATCATCAACTTTTTGGGAGGCGACCCTCCCTTGTTTCTCTTCCGACCGGTGCAACCCGCTCAAGAGGACAACGACGAAGAGTAGGAAAACACCAACGGAGATAGCAGCATCCGCGAGGTTAAAAATCGCAAAGTAGAATCCGATCTGAGGAATGCGGAAAGAGATGAAATCGACGACATATCCACTATGGTGTGCCCTGTCAATCAGGTTGCTTACCGCTCCGCCAATGATCATGCCAAAAATAAGTTTGTATACTAATGGTCCTGAATTGAGCATACGCAGGTAGAGGTAGGCGATGATAGCGATAGCGGCTACAATCAACACGACCAACGCAATGCTGTTATTATCAAACAGGCTGAACGCTGCCCCGTTATTGCGGATGTAGAAGAGTACGAGGTAATCACCTATCAGTGGAATGCGTGGCCCGATGCCTGGCGGGCTTAGATACTGGACAACCAGAGCCTTCGTCCACTGGTCCAGCGTAACTACGATTATTACAGTGAGTAGTGCCAGCGCATCAAAAATTCGCGCGCGTTTGAGAGTCACTATTTCTCTTTTCCTTCCTTCTCCTGACAACCAACGGGTACGTGTATTGTACCCGATTCACTGCCGGTTGAAAAGATGGGGGATGGCTACTGGGTATCTTCCGGATAAAGCTCTTCCCTGCTCAGGTTCCTCTGCTCGAGCTGTGCCTCACATTCCACATCGCGTTCTGCCCACGGAATTGCTTCCAGACGTTTTTCGGGGATGGGCCGGCCGCAATTCACACATTTCCCATAGGTACCCTCGTCGATACGCTTCAGTGCGCCCAATACTTGAGTAAGCAAAGCCTGCTCGTTTACCAGTAAGGATTGCTCTTCCTGGGTTTCCAGGAAATCCACGGCGGTCTCTTCAAAGTCTTGTGGGCCCTCGCTGGCTTCATTGGGATCAACCGGCGTTGGATGGGCTTCCGTCAACCCGGCTATTTCCGCCTGCAGCTCGTCGCGCCTGGCCTCGAGCCGTTGCCGCATCTTCTGTAAGTCAATGGTCATAGCGCATATTCCTTTCTGTTTGCTGCATCTCTGCCATCCGCTTCGTCAACTATGACACATTTTATCTTACTTTAGTGTTTCAAGCCAGATACTATCACTGGTGATTACCCATAAGTGTGCCAGAGATTCTTCATTGCCCTTAGCATGACAGGGCGGGGCATGTCATGCTGAGTGCCACAAAGAATCTCTGGCATGTAGTCGTGCAGCCGCTCGGGCTTCCATCACCCAACCTACTTATGGGGAATCATCGTTGAACGAGGGCAAGCGAAGAATGTTTTCTTCTTATGGGTTACCACCGTATCCTGGATTACCACCATAGCCGCCGTACCCACTATTCGAGGGCGTCCCGGTCGCGCTATTAGAAGGTGCCAGGTCAGTAGGGACTACGAACCATATACCCCCGAATCCCTCACCATTCGTCTGACCAGGGCTTGTGTCGCCTGTGTAGGTATACAGGGGGTGGCCGTTGTATTCGACCTGCGGCCCATTGGCATTTGTACTCACCGTCAAATTACCTGTGAGGGGGCTGGAACTGGTGGGAGCGCCTGACCCGGTGAATAAGAATGGTGGCCAGGCCTGCGCGCAGGCGCCACTACAGACGGATGTAGCAGTATCGCTTGTGCGATAATACAGCGTCATGCCCTGCGCGTTGGTTAAGATTGTCTCCGTTTTGCCATTGATGGTCACCGGGGCCGTTTTAACGACACTTGTGGACTGGTTACTACCCGTCGTTGGCGTTGAGCCGGTAGTACTGCTGCCATAACGACTGCCGGTGCCTGTGCCATTGCCACAGGCTGCAATGAATAGTGCAATCAGAATGCCTGTTATGATAAGCAAAAAGCGTTTCGTAGAAGTCATATTCTGCCTCCGTAAGGAGCTAGAGAAAAGGACGGCGCAAAGGTAAAAGTTTATTCAGATCGAAGATGCTACGCAGTATGTATTTGAGCAGCGATTGACGGCTGCCCCGAACGGAGCCGCTAGAACGGAGCTGCCGTCGCTCTGCCGGAGGAAAGCAAATAGCGCTGATGAGACAATGTTATTTGCTTCCTTCTGCAAATACATACGCTGTGTAGTTACAAGACCTGATTGGTGTATAGCCCCGAGACTACGTCAATGATTGGCGGGTGCTCAGCTGGCAGTTGCTCCAGGAGCGCTTCCACCAGCCGCTGAGGTATGCAGGGATATTCCGGTGTGTAGGGGTTAATCGTGAGCGCTAATATGTTGATAGGGTCGGCTACTTGTACTTCCAGCCCTCTCTCTTTTAGTCTTTGCAGTGTGCTGGAATGGCAGAATATTCTGGTTGCGTTTTTGATGATTAGCAGGCTATGGCTATATGAGATGCGTTTCAAGAGAAGCGCAAGTAATCCCGCCGCCAGCTCCTCACTCAGTGCGCCGTTCAGGATAAACACGGGATGATCGTCTGCCCCCATGTGAGTTACGATCCATTCTGCCTCTAATAGGGGCTCGCTTGAGCCTGAGTAGACCACGGGGGTTTCACCAGCATTCTGAGGGCAAAACATGAGGAGGCGAGCCCGGGAGGCAGAATTCTTATATGCCACTGTCCATTGTGTTTGCTTTATCGTTAGCCTGCTCAGAATATCGGCGGTGCGTCTGGCCACCAGTGCAGGCGTTGCTCCCGCACTGGCTCCTGTACAGAGAATGCACGCGTCGGTAATCTCCGGGGAGGCCGCTCCCAGGCGGTTAATTGCTCCATCAACGATGCTCAGACGGGCGCCGCACTCCTGCATTTTGTCCAGGGCGCTACGCAGGTCACGTAACAATGTCGGGCCGGCGATAATCACCCGTCCTGGTTCTCTAATACGGGCCAGCACAGCTGGGCCGAGCGCTGTTCTGCCAGAAAGTTGCTGCAAGCGCTCGACCTGCACTCCTTCGTTTTCGGCCATGCGCAGCAGTTCGGCGGTGGTCGCTACCAACATTCCGGGCTGCGGCACATAGCGTGGTTTCGGCAATCCGGTCAATGCGTCGACTGCTTCACCATCCAGGCCCAGCGAGGTCAACGCAAGCTCATTGGCCCGATAGATCCCTTGAACGAGCAGCGCTTCCAACAGGTGATTGGTTGTAGTTGTTTTGCCTACATTCTTCGCCAGGCCTATGAGGGAGATACTTGATACGCCTGCTTTCGCCACAATTTGAGCCAGGAAGGATGTCATATCTTTTCACAGTCCTCTAACCGAAGCGCTTCATGAAGATCTCTCGCAAGCCGGGATAGGCGCGCAAGAGTTGTAGCGCAACTGCTCCGTGATCTGGCATATAGCCATTTCCAATGTGCATTTCGACCTGGCGGGCCATGCCTTCGGCGCCTAATGCGGCCACGGTAAAACTTGTGGCCATACTGAAAAAGAGAATACGGCCATCTGCTCGCGTCAGCAGGATGGTAGCAAACTCTGTATTGGGAACATTCACGACGTTGACTGCAAGATTGGCCTGGTAGTCAGACTTTCCGCAAGCTGCCCTCACCTGCTCGACTAGCCTGAGAGGATACGTCGCATCGCCCTGGACAAGAACATCGGCGACCTTGAGGGCCTCGATATCCCACAAGGCTTTCTCGTCATACTCGATGGCAACGATCTTCCCATTCCTTCCAATCTTTTGCCGTATGGCACACAGCGTCAGTAGCCCGGCGGTGCCTCCTGCTCCGAGCACCGTGACACACATACCCGGGTTGACCAGCGCCGAAACTCGGGAGGGAGCGCCTGCCACGTCGAGAGCCGCAACTACGATAGATTGTGGCAGATCGCCTGGAAGTTTGCTGACCGGATTGCCGCGGAAAAATATCGCCTTGCCGCGAGCCTCTACCTCGCAACGATCCAGGTGGATAGCAGAGATATCTTCTAAATACAGTGGCAGCCAGCTTAGCGAGGTGAGACTCACAATGGTATCTCCTATAGCCAGTCCATGAGTTTTCCCGGATACCTCATCGAGGACCTGTATCGAGCCGACCAGAACTCCACCGGAACCGGTAACAGGATTATGCATTTTGCCGCGCTGTGCCACAATATCCAGGATGTGCTTTTTTATGCGGGTAGGGTCGTGATCGCATGCGTTTGCTATTTGAGTGAAGCTGGCCGAATCGATGTGCAGCGTATGTATATCAACCAGCGTTTCAGATGGGCGGGCGATAGGGGTATTATCGAGCTTCCAGGCAGGCTGGGGCAGCGCTCCTTTTGGCTCTATCACACGATGAACGCCAAGATCAAAAAAGCTATCCTGGCCGGGAATTAGCTGCATAGAGGACTCTCCTGCGTCAAGTATATTGCCAGGAACCATCATACGATATCAAACGTAATATGGTAAAGGGGGAGCTAACAGTCCCGCACAGAGCTTGCACTGCAGTGCAGTCATAACTCTTCCCACTTATGATATGCTTATGCATGCAGGATGCATTTGACACAGGTCTATCTGGAACGTTTGTTTTATATGTAGTAACGCCAGGAGTTCAGGTAATGACAGTACCACAGCAGCACAGTGTACCAGAAAAGTTAGAGGTCATTGGGGAAGATGTACCCACAATCTTCACCGATTTTGACCTGTATCTATTTGGGCAGGGGAAGCATTACCGTATCTATGAGAAGATGGGCGCTCATCCCGCCATTTTCAACGGCATCGAGGGCGTCAATTTCGCCGTCTGGGCCCCCAACGCACGCGCTGTCTCGGTAATAGGGGATTTCAACGGCTGGAATCGCAGCGCCAACCCGATGCATCTCCGCCACAACGACCTGGGCGTCTGGGAATGCTTTATCCCTGATTTGAAAGAAGGAAGCATCTACAAATATGCTCTCCTTTCGCATTATAATCACTATGCCGTTGATAAGACCGATCCCTACGGCTTCGCTTTCGAACTACGTCCAAATAATGCCAGTATCGTTACCAACATTCACCATCACCAATGGAGTGATGATGCCTGGATGGATGAGCGCGGCAAGCGCCAGGATTTGAACGCGCCTATCTCAATCTACGAGGTGCACCTGGGGTCGTGGAAGCATGTTCCCGAGCGCCATGTCGAAGGTGCGCCCGAAGAGGACCGCTTCATGACCTACCGCGAGCTGGCGGTAGAGCTGGCGCAATATGTGAAAGACATGGGATTCACCCATATCGAACTGCTGCCGATTACCGAATATCCCTACGATGGCTCGTGGGGCTACCAGGTTACCGGCTACTACGCGCCGACAAGTCGTTTCGGTACGCCCGAAGACTTCCAATATTTCGTAGACTATATGCACCAGCAGGGCATCGGTGTATTTCTCGATTGGGTTCCTTCGCATTTTCCCAAGGATGGCTATGCCCTGAGCTACTTTGATGGCACCCACCTCTATGAGTACGCTGACTCACGCAAGGGCGAGCACAAGGAATGGGGTACGTATGTTTTTGACTACGGCCGCAGTGAAGTGCGCAACTTTCTCATCGCCAGCGCGCTCTTCTGGCTGCGAGAATACCATGTCGATGGTCTGCGCGTCGACGCGGTAGCATCCATGCTCTATCTTGATTACATGCGCAGATCAGGCGAATGGGTCGCCAACCAGTATGGTGGCAGAGAACACCTGGAAGCCGTAAATTTCCTGCGCCAATTGAACGAGGCCGTTTATGCGGAGCAGCCCGGAACGGCAACTATCGCCGAAGAGTCCACTTCCTGGCCGCTGGTGACACGTCCCACCTATGTCGGCGGCTTAGGCTTCACATTCAAATGGAACATGGGTTGGATGCATGACATGCTGGAGTACATGCACCTCGATCCCATTTACAGGCGCTATCATCACAATTATATTACCTTTTCTCTCATGTATGCGTACTCCGAGAACTTCATCCTGCCGCTGTCCCATGATGAAGTCGTGCATATCAAGGGCTCGTTGATTAACAAGATGCCGGGCGACCTCTGGCAGCGTTTTGCCAGTATACGCGCCTTCTTTGGTTATATGTGGGGGCATCCAGGCAAGAAGCTGCTTTTTATGGGCGGCGAATTCGGGCAGTGGAGCGAGTGGAACTTCAAGGAAAGCCTGGATTGGCACCTGCTCGAACCACCCAGCAGCCCTTTTCATGCCCAACTGCAAGATTTTGTGCGCGATCTGAATGCGCTCTATCAAAAGGAACCTGCGTTCACGGCATTGGACACCGACCCGGAAGGGTTCTTATGGATTGATCCGCATGATTCGGACAACAGCGTCATCTCCTTTATGCGACGCAGCCATAAAGCGGAGGACACGCTCATATTCGTTTGTAATTTCACTCCCGTGCCGCGTTATGGTTATAGGCTAGGCGTACCACGGGCAGGTGAATATTACGAAATAATGAATAGTGACGCACCTCGTTATGGTGGCAGCGGGCTGGAGAATAAGCAACCGATGCCAAGCGGTCCTATCTACTGGCAGTCCTGTCCGCATTCTATACTACTAACTCTGCCACCTCTTGGCACAATAATTTTGAAGAGGCGGCAGATGAGTACGGAAGAAGGGAATATCATCAATGAGTCGGAATAATGGTCGCAACAATAACAAAAAAAACGGTAAATCTACGTTTCACTATCGTCAGTTTCGCCCCCAGGGGGCCTCAACCGAGGATGAACGCTTACTCTATCGTCCGGCAAGAAAGCTGGTCAGTCCATCACAGCCAGAGCCGCAGGAGCAGGTCAAGGAAGACGAGCACGCCCTTGATCGCGCCATACACTTTGATTTTACCAGCACCGACCCCTGGCGGGTCTTTCGCATTATGAGCGAGTTCGTGGAGGGCTTCGACGCACTCTCGCATATTCCACCCTCAGTAGCCATCTTCGGCTCCGCGCGCACAAAGCCGGATGATCCGGCCTATGTTGCCGCAGTGGAGACGGCGCGCTTGCTTGCCGAGGCCGGATTTGGCATCATTACTGGTGGTGGCCCCGGTATTATGGAAGCTGGCAACAAAGGGGCGCAGGAGGGTGGCAACGTATCCATAGGCTGCAATATCGAACTACCTTTCGAACAAGGACCCAACGATTATCTCGATATCTCGCTTGACTTTAAATACTTTTTTGTGCGCAAAACGATGTTCGTCAAATACGCTGAGGCTTTTATCATCTTTCCGGGGGGATTCGGCACTATGGACGAACTCTTTGAAGCCCTGTTGTTGATTCAAACCAGGAAGGTGAGCCACTTCCCTGTAATTCTCTACGACTCAAAGTATTGGGCCGGGCTGATCAACTGGATTCGCGACACCATGCTGGCTTCAGAAAAAATCCTGCCCCAGGATGCCGGATTGCTGCTGCTTTCCGATGATCCAAAAGAGATTTGCAAGATTGTCATCGATGCCTACCAGGAGAGCTATCGCCAGGAACGCATGCATCCGGGGAGTGTCAGGGAACAATTTATCCGTTAAGTCTTGTAATGTGAGACTTTGCGATACAGCAATTGGTGTGAAGACCGACTTTCCACTACACGGCCTCTTATGAACGGAGGAATCAGTATGCTCACCGACATTTTGCCAAAGCTCCTCTCAAGAAGTGACTCTCTAGCGTGAGAATCGAAAGGTAAGCACATTGCCGGCACGATGCCACTCATGATGATCTGCTGGTTGTGACGAGTTCCAGCAATTCCTCCACGCGTCGCTTCGCCAGAGCGGAGCGTAATCCTTTTATTTCGGCCAGGTACCACAGGAATTTGCGCCCGGTAAACTAAAGAGTAACCGAAAAGGAGATGAGCATATGGTCGATTTTGATACCTAATTTGGGCAGCAGACGGGTGAGGATAACGAGCGGGCGTCACAAGCGCCCCACCCCCTACACATTCTCCCGATCAGGATCGAGCAAACCGCGTTTGAGGGCGAGAGCAACGGCGGAGGCGCGCGAATCGACGCCGAGTTTGTTGTAAATGCTGGCAAGGTGAGCGCCGACGGTCCGGATACTGATCCCGAGGCGTGCGGCGATTTCTTTACTGCGTTCTCCACGCGCGACTCCCTGGAGGATCTCGCGTTCGCGCTCGCTCAGTTCCGTTCCTTCGGGGTTAGCTTTACTTTGTGAGCCTGGCCTGAGGTTTTGCTCTGTCAAGGTGAGGACACGGGTCATTATTTCGGGCTGGATCAGCATTTCGCCGCGCGCTGCTGCCCGGATGGCGTGAAAAAGCGTCTCGCGGTTCGTATCTTTTAATAAGTACCCCCTGGCTCCTGAGCGCAGCCCGCGTAGCATCAGCTCATCCTCGTTGTAGGTAGTGAGAATGACGACTGCAATGTGCGGCCACGTTGCTCGGATGTGGGCGATGGCTTCCAGTCCGTCCATACCTGGCATCCGTACATCCATCAAGACGACATCCGGTTGCGTTTCCTCTACCAGGCGCAGCGCGGTTGCTCCATCTGCAGCGTCTCCCACCAGGGTGAAGCCTTCCCCCGCCAGTTCCAGCATCATACGCAGTCCCTCGCGAACGATCAGGTGATCATCGACAACTACAACGCGGATGACAGCTTGCTCATCGCTCATCTCGTGTTCCTCTATTCTCAACAGGTAAGTGCAGGCGAAGCGTGGTTCCCTGCCCCGGCACGCTCACGATATCAAGTTGTCCTTGCAGGAGGCGGGCACGTTCTCGCAGCCCGAGCAGTCCATAATGACCGGCCTGCTGTGCGACAACTGGCGGATCAAAGCCGATGCCATCATCGCCGACTTCAAACGTGATTGTGTCCTGATGGCATGTCCCGCGCACCCAGGCACGCGTTGCCTGGGCGTGGCGGGCGATGTTCATCAGTCCCTCGCTGACCAGACGTAGAAAGGGTTCGTGAAAAGCTGCCGGAAGCGCAGACGTTTTAGGCAACGAGCAGGTACAGGCAATACCGGTGGCGGAGGTAAAACGCTGGATCTCGCCCTGGACCATCTGAGCAAATAGCTGCATATTTGGCGCTTCTGCGCGCAAATCTTCGATGGCTGCACGCGCCTGCGTCATCGTCGAACGTGCGTGCGACATCGCCTGTTGTGCAATCGTACGTGCCTGTTCACCCTGTTGTTTGAGCAGCAGGGCATCGATAGTCTCCAGTTGCATGGTCAGACCCACCAGACCCTGTACCAGCGTATCATGCAGTTCACGCGCCAGTCGCTGGCGTTCTGCGATAAGTGTGAGATCTTCGACCTGGGCTGCATATTCCTCCAGTTGCCGGTGGGTGGCTTCCAGTTGATCATGCGTTGTTTTGAGACGGGTATGGGCCGATTCCAGTTCATCCAGCATGACCTGATCTCGCCGGTGCGCCTGTCGCTGCTGGATATAGAGCATCACGCAGGCCATGACAAACAGGATCAACGTAAGGCTCGTAGCCAGGGCGTTGGACACTTTATTCATAGAGTTGGTAGAACCATCAGCGAGAAGAGGGCCGACCTGCATGCCCTCCACAAGAACAAAGAGCAGGAGGCAGCCTCCGGCGACCAGGAGAATCAAGCGGGGTTGATTCAAGAGCGTCACGACTTCTATTATGAGCGCGAGACACAGGTAAAAGACGGCATCATTCGCGTGGGCGATAAAATAGATCAACAGCACAAGTATGCCCTGCCCCAGAAAATAGAGCAGCAGATCCCGAATTTTCTTTAGAGAGAAAGCCAGCCAGTGAAGCCCGCCATGGAGCAGCATGAGGATGGTAAAAGCAACCAGGTCAAATTGTGGGCTATTCCCTGCGCCTGGTGCAACCTTCGTTCCTGAACCTGTACTGTACATGCTCGCTACTATTCCCAGACTTTGCAGGCTTTGGATATAGACCAGTCCCAACCATACAAGGAGGAACCAGCGCAGGAGAGGTTTCTGGTTGCTGTTGCTCATGAGTTTTTTAGCCATACATTATAAGACCTGCTATTGCTACCTTGCTATGAAAAAGACCCTCTGGCCTGTCATTCTGAGCAAAGCGAAGAATTTCACGCGTGCCACATGGCAGCAGTGAGCGAAGCGAAGAATGACACGTCCGCGCTAGTTTTCAATAGCAAGCTATGAAAAAAGAAGCGTGGCTTCTGTTCAAGTATAGCATGACTGGTTGTGGTAACACCATGTCGGTTTCGGCAACATATGATTGCCGAAACTACCTATTTCACCCCGCATATTTCGGCTGTTTATGCCTGCCTGCTTTACCGGGTCGCATCCGCCGGAAGTGCCGATGTCAGAACCCACAATAGAGCTATAAACTGGTCTGTAGCAAGTAGGCTCAAGAAAAGAGCCGATATTGCCTTTTGCCGTTAATCAAGATTACTCGAAAGCACTGAGGAACATTCAATGCATTTTATGCGGCGCGAACGCTCATAGAAAGGAGCATCGTTTTTCATGACGGTAAAACAGGCGTCACTTCTTACATCAACTGATACAGACCAGGTTGAAGCTATAGGGGTATATAAAACATATGATACGGGCAAGCTCAAAGTCGAGGCCTTGAAAGGGGTGAGCCTGCACATCCGACGGGGAGAAGTGGTTGCGATCATGGGGCCGAGCGGTTGCGGTAAGACCACGTTATTGAACTGTCTGAGTGGTCTCGACAGCGTGACTGCGGGTGTAGTGAAAATCGCTGGGCAAGATATCCGCGCCTTTTCAGACCGCGAACTCACCGCGTTTCGTGCTCGTGAGATGGGTTTTGTCTTCCAGACCTACAATTTGCTACCTGTACTCACCGGGCTGGAAAATGTCGAGCTTCCCCTGCTGGTGAGCGGCGTTTCTCCTGGGGAAGCCCGCGCGCGTGCCAGGGCGAGTATCGAACGGGTGGGTCTGCTCGACTGGGCGCGCCACCGCCCGGCTGAGATGAGTGGAGGTCAGCGCCAGCGTTTTGCTATTGCACGCGCCCTGGCAACGATGCCTTCGATTGTGTGGGCCGACGAGCCGACCGGGGCGCTGGATAGCACAACGAACCAGGAGATCATCGATTTGATGCTCTCCCTGAATCGGGAACACAGCTTAACATTTGTCTGGGTCACGCACGCGCTGGAAGTTGCCCGGCAGGCCAGTCGTTTGATTACTATGCGTGATGGGCAGATCGAGGAGGATCGCCGCTTGCTGGCCGCACGCTCTGTTCCTGATACTCAGGAAACACGTCTGTCCACGGGTGCCCGGCGAGAAAATGGAGAGCAGCATGAATAATACACTTTTCGGCTGGTCTCCCACAATGTTTGCCCTGCTGCTGGCTGCGCTTACGGGAGGCATCTTGCTGGTTGTACTCGGCCTGGGGGCCAGCAACACCTTGATATGGCGTATGGGCCTGCGCAACGTGGCGCGTCGTCGCGGGCAGACCCTGATGATGCTGATAGGTCTAATACTCGCGGCGACCTTTATCACTGCCTCGTTCGGCCTGCAGGATAGCTTTAACCAGTCGATGGTCGTTGACCGGCTGATGAAGATGGGCAATGTAGACGAAGCGGTGAGCGGCACCTTTACCCAGGCCCAGGTCAACGAGGCGCTTGCGCACCTTCAGCACATGCCCCAGGTGCAGGCGGCAACCGGTATCGTCTACCTGCCGCGCGCGGCGCGCATTTTCTCCGAAAGGACCGCTTTGAGCAATGCCGATCAGTATGTGTATGGTGTTCCGCCATCTTTTGACCAGGTCTATGGTCCGCTCACCGATAATCAAGGGCGGCGGCGGCATTTTGCGGACCTCGGCCCGCGCGATGTCTTTGTGAGCAGTACCGTCGCACGCGATGAAGATGTGCGGGCGGGAGATCGGCTCCAGTTTGTATTCGAGGAGCAGAGCAATGAGGCGTTGACGGTTACGGTGCGTGCCGTGCTTGCAACGGACCTGGCGGTGACCGACGGTGAACTGGAATTTGATGGTTCCTATCCTGAGATCATTCTACCGCTCTCGACTGTCCTCTCATTGAGCGCGCAGACGCATTTCCTGGCTCCAGTACCCAACGTGATATGTGTGAAAAATGTCGGGCGGGGTGGGCTGGACGATACCGGCCCTAATGGTACGCGGGGTCAGCCTGTACTTGACTACCTGGCGCAGTTTTTTCACGCTGCTCCTGACGCGCGGGGATTCTTCCCCACGTACTTCGATTCGGTGATCCTGCATCCACTCAAACCTCAGATAGCCGAGAGCCAGGGGAATTTCTCGCCGCTTGATAACAAAAGTGACTTTGTCGCTTCGCCTGCTGCACGACAGTTCTCGTTAATGCTGCCGGTCTTCACGGCGCTACTGGTGGGGGCAGGGCTGCTCCTGCAGGCGCTGCTGTGCCTGTTGCTGGCGGCAGAGCGGCGCGCGGAGTTGGGTATGAGCCGGGCGATCGGCCTGCAACGTTTTCACCTTGTGCAGGCGCTACTGGTAGAGGGCTGTGGATACGCGGTGATCGCCTCCTCGCTCGGTCTGCTGCTGGGAGTTGGAGTGGTCGCGCTCGAACTGGCAGTCCTCTCGCGCGTACCTGCTGCCGGAACTCTTTCCAGCCACATTGCGCTGCACCTGGCTGTAAGCTGGCAGGGGTTGCTCGCTTCGTGGTGTGTGAGCGCGCTTGCTATGCTGGCGGTCGTCTTCATCACGGCAACCTGGATCAGCCGCACAAATATCGTGTCGGCCATCCGCGACCTGGATGATCCATTACCGGCGCGGGCGTCGTTCAGTATGCTGATACGCTCCCTCGTGACGGCGCCTCGCGACACGGCGAACGAGCCGTTGCCGGAGACGTTCGCCCGGCGCCTTACTCGCCAGAGCGCGATCATTGGTCTTCTCTTATGGGAAAGCTTTATCCGCGGTCCGCTCTGCATGCTGGCTGGAGTTCTTCTCTTCACTCTGACCGCCAGGCAGGACGAGACCTGGATGCAGCAACTGAGTGTTGCGCTTCTTATCGGGGGAGGTGGGCTGCTGCTCAGTTGGCTCCTGACACTGTTGAGGGTTCCCGATGCGTTGGCCGGGCGTCTCGGCTTGAGTCTGATCGGTCTCGGCTGGCTTGTCTATGGCATCTGGACAGGCAAAAACCTGCTGCTGATCATGTTTGCCTCCGATGTCTCAGTTTTAGGCGCTCATGCGTATGTCGATGCTTCTCCGCCGGAGGTATTGTTCAGCCTGCTTTTGCCGCTGGTGGGAACGGTGCTGCTGGTTATGAGCAACGTTGATCTGCTGGGAAGGCTCCTGGCATTCCTGTTACGCCATGTTCGCAGCCTGGCTCCGGTGAGTCGTACCGGCCTGGCCTATCCACTGACTTTCCGCTTTCGCAATGGTGTAGCGCTTGCCCTGCTCAGTTTAATTATATTCCTGGTCATTCTGGTTGTTGCCAATAATCTGAGCAGCATCCAACAATCGAGCATTCAAACGACGACCGGCAATTTCCAGTTGGAGATCGACGGGGTGGAACTCGATGCGTTGGACCCGGCCCATACGACGAATCTCAACGCTCCGCTGCTCGCGACACCGCGGACATTACGGCAGGAGATCGCCCTGGTGACGCGGATGCGTTTCGCGTATGATCCCCATCATGCTCGACCAATCCGCCTGTCGCTGCCAGGAAACCCGATGTATACGTCTACCAAAAGCCCTGGCCCGTTTGTGGTAGATGACACGTTTCTCTCAAACACGACCATGCCCCTCTTCGTGCGAGCACGAGGGTATGGCTCAGATCGCCAGGTCTGGGATACCGTGCGGGATCGGGCCGGTTACGCCGTGCTGCAATATATCGGAAACATTGGATTGCCGACGATTCAGGGTTTTGCGCCCTTCATGGCTTCGGTACCGCAGACTGGCGACCCGCACGCGCCGTACCGCCGGGTAACCGTGATCGGCCTGTTGCCCTCGAACGCCTACTGGGGAACTATGTTCTTCTCCGAGAAAACGGAAGCCAGCATAGGAGCAACTCCCTATGATCGTTTCACTTTTTACTACTTCCGGCTCCAGCCAGGCGTGAGTGTGAGTCAGGCGGCCAGCACGCTGAACAACGAACTGGGGTTGAACAGGCTCGGTATTGCTTTGAATTCGCTGGTGCAGGATACGCTGGATGCCTATACCGCCAGCCTGACGCTCTTTCTCGCGAGCTATCTGGCGATGGGCCTGCTCTTCGGCGCCTTTTCGATTAGCGTCATCACCAGCCGCGCGGTTGTAGAGAGGCGGCAGCAGATCGGAATGCTGCGCGCCCTGGGCTTTTCGCGCGGTCTGGTGCAGCGCTCATTCCTGCTGGAAGCGAGCTTTGTGATTACCCTGAGCCTGCTGGCAGGTTCTTTGCTAGCCTGGTGGCTCGCCTATCAGATCACGAGTCAGGCGGCCCAGACGTTTCCCTTTCCACTTGGCACGGTTGTCCTGCTGCTCGCGGGAAGTTACCTCGTGGCTGTGCTATGTACGGCCCCGCCTGCTCGTCGGGCCTCTCGCGTCCCACCAGCCGAAGCCTTACGTTACGAGTGAGCCATATGCGAGAGAAATAAGAAGATGTTTGAATTTGTCATTCTGAGCGCAGCGAAGAATCTCTGTGTGGCAAGCGAGATTCTGAGCGCAGCGAAGAATGACAATCCCGACTGTGATTAATAGTGTTGATAAAGAAAGGATACGATGATGTCTGAAGAACATATCCAGGAAAGCACGGTACCAGAAACATCAGACATGTTGCAAAGCAGACCCCAACGGCGGCAACGTCGTGGCCCGGTACTCCTGCTTTCCCTGCTGGGCGCAGTTGTGATTGCAACGGTGGTGGTCCTCGTCGCCTGGCAGGCTATTTCGTCGCATTCGAGTACTACAGGAACCGGTGCAGCGAGCAGCCGTAAAGGAAACGGCAGCACATCAGCAGTTCCTCCAGGCTGGAATGATCCCGCGACCTACTGGGACCCGATCAGAACAACGGTAGCCCGGGGGTTGCACCTCAGCGTCGCTCAGGTCACGGTGAGATTACGCGCGGCAACTCCTGCGGGCTACTTGACCCCCACTGGTTCCAACAAGGGGAGCGCGCCCGATCCTGGTTTACCGATGACCACAGTGGCAGTGCAGCAGGGCCTGTCAACGGAGCAATTGCGCACGCTTGAACTGAGTGCCCTGCAAAATGGCTGCAATGCTATGGTTGCGCAGGGAAAATTGTCGCAGGCGGATGCAAACGAGAGAATGCAGATGTTCAACGGCTGGGATCAGGGTACGTTGAGCTGGTACATCATGCATGCCTTTACTGGTCAATAGGGTGCTTCCTTCAGGTAGATGAGGTTTATGCCTGTCATCCTTCCCCGGCCCTGAACACAGGGCCGGGCTGCGCGCGCTCGAGGAGGCCTTGCAACGTCATACCCTGGGAAATGTTCCAGAGTATTTACCATCTCACCCATTTCCTTAACCACAACAATGATCACCCTTGCTTCTGACTCATATGTGATACAGCTTCCTGCCAGGCGAAAGCGCGATCCCCATATACCATTCGGCGCATGTCCGTCACAAGCGATTCGGGCACACCTGGCCGTCCCCGCAGCCACGGGCGGCGCAGTGCCAACACGCAAGTATCGACGATATCTGCAATGGGCCGGAATCCGGCAAGGGCCATGCCGGATTGGGAGGCGTAATTATCGCTATCGGCGCCGATCCATATCCGGCTTAAGCCCTCGCTTCGCAATTGTTTCACGATGTATGTTAGTAGTGCTGGATAAAGGCGCTGTCCGCGATACGCTGGCAATGTGGCACAATCCCAGATATAGGCTTCACCTCTGGCAAGACGAATGTGCAGGTGAAGTTCTCCAATCGCCTCTTCCTCCATGCTCACCCAGCCATAGGTGGCAAGGACATTGCCAACCATAGCCACATAGCAGCGCCGTCCAGTAGAGAAGCGTCGAAGTACTTCTGTTGTTTCGGTATTTCCCATTGCCTGGGCAAGCGCACGAGCCTCCTCAGCGCCAACCTGCTTGAAGTTCGCAGGCACATGAGGCGCAATCTCAAGCGCCGCAGATGAGGCGAGACTCATCAACCAGAAAGTGCCCAGAGGTTGCTCGATATTTGTAGGTGGAAGCGTCATGTCCTTTCAATCCCCACCGAGAGATCTGGGAAAGGCCCAGCTCCTGCCATCTCTCTATAGGCAGAGTATACTCTCAAACCTGAGAAAGTCAAGCGGAAAGGCGCTAGACAATCAGAAATCCTTGTCCCAGTTTATCTCGCGGGTCTATAATGAACTCGTGGCGGCCGGTAATAAAGGCCCTGCCACTTACTTCAGGTATGACCGCGTCATACTGCCCAACTTTTGCTCGTCCCACGATTCTACCGCCAAACACGCTGGCTTTCCCCAGGATACTTTCAATTGCGATTTCCTGGTCCTCACCGATTTCACCTTTAGCGTGCAGCAGCGCCAGCCGGGCAGAGACCCCTGTGCCTGTGGGTGAGCGGTCCGCCTCTGCATTGCCGAAGATACACAGATTGCGACTGTGGTGGGTAGGATCTTCAGGCGGCCCGGTGAGGATTGTACCGTAGAGGAAGCCGAGATCCTCTTCAATCGGATGCTGGATAGCCAGAGTGGTGTTTACTGCCTGTGTAATCGCCTCGCCTGCCGCAACGAGTCGTTCGATTTGTCCCGGCTCCACTTTTAAGCCCACCTGCTCGGCTGGCACTATCGCATAGAAAGCGCCGCCAAATGCCACATCTATGCTGGTTTGCCCATAGTGTGGCAATTCAACTTTGAGGTCGCGAGCATACAGGAATGAGGGTACATTCAGAAACGAGACATGTTCTGCGTGGCCTTCGTTGTCCAGGTGAACGGTGGCGCGTACCAATCCAGCCGGCGTGTCAAAATCGACGGGCGTTTCCCGTCCTTTCGCTTCCAATATGCCTGTTTCCAGGAGCGCGGTTGCCAGGGCAATTGCGCCATGTCCACACATCGTACTGTAGCCTTCATTATGCATGAAAAGCACACCGAGATCTGCCTCGGGCGATACTGCCGGTGTGAGGACGCAGCCATACATATCGAAGTGACCCCGCGGTTCCCATATTAATGCTCGCCGGATGTGATCAAAGTGTTGTCGCATATAGCGCCGGCGTTCCAGCATTGTCGCGCCTTGTAGTTCAGGCAGCCCTCCGGTAATGATGCGGAAAGGTTCACCTGCCACGTGCAAATCTAGCGTCGTAATAATAGTGGCATCTGCTGCTGGTCGGTAGCGGTTCCAGTTGAGTTCCATTGGGTAGCTCCTTTTTCCCTTCTAGGAGTGCTGGTTATTCGTTTGTTTTCTTTGGTTGGTAGTGTTGAATTTGTAGTAAGTGGCTATAAGAAATTTTATTTAAAAAATTTCACTTCGGGAACCGCTAAATTCTCATATTGTAAGCGGCAAACGGCTGATCGCGACGAAGTAGGTATAGGTAACCAAAGCCAGCGAGAGGCCAAATGCCACAATCCATCCCCAGCTGCGGTATGGCGCCTTCAATCCTTTGCGCTGGCCAATGAATAAAACCGAGAAAAGGCACAATGCGCCAATCAGCATGCGAAATTCGACGAGTGTGATAGGAGAAATACCATCATCGAAAAGTAGCCGTGACAGGTTGCCATTGAGTCCGAAAAGACTTGCCGCTGTAGCTATCATCAGATAACCGGCCAGACGATAGTTGTTACTCTTTTTCCCCCACATGCTTATGCTATGGCACCTCCGCAGAGGCTGCAAAAGCGCCGGTTCGTTTGCTCGCGGTTGCAATGCGGGCAGAGAATCAAGCCATTCTCGGTATACCTGGGTGATGCGGAAGCATTACTGGCTGTCGTGTCACCAGGTAGATTCTCTAGTGGGCTTTTCGCGCGCGGATAGTTGCCTTCGAGAATATCCCTGTATTCGCGGCTGTCTGACCAGTTGAGAATCTCGCGCGCGCGCACAATGGTTAGAGGATGGTTCACCGCTGTTACCACCATCATTTTATAAATGCGGTTGAGTATACTCACATCGACCTCTTCATACAGACCGGCCTGCCTCAAAAATTCTTGCGGATTCATCTCATTGCGCTGGAAAAGTGTGCCGCCAGCAAATTTCATCAGCAGCGTGAGCATGACATGTGCATCTTGTACCACCAGCAGCGCAGCGCGGTCGGCGCTAAATTCCGATTTACGATCCCATTCGAGCAGTGTGGCCTCCAGCGTGCGCCCGACCAGGCGGCCAATGCCCAGCGTCAAGTCCCCAATGATCGAAAGCCCAAGGCTGATACCCCGAGCCATCGTCTTGTAAAGCACATGCCCAGATTTAATGTGGCCGAGTTCATGAGCAATTACAGCCAGTATCTCGTCCTCATCCAATAGATCGAGCAAGCCGCTGGTCAGAATAATATAAGGGTGGCTGTTCCCACTCGTTATGGCATTAGGGATGGGATTTTGAGCGACATACAGTTCAGGCTCGGCTACATCGAGGATAGCGCATGCCTCCTGCAACTGGGCATACAATTGTGAGCACTGTAATTTGGAGACCCGCACGGTCTGCGCGACATTGAGAATATAGGCAACACGTTCTGGATACAGTTCAATGAATTTGCGCACCACAATATCCAGGCCGGGAACTTTCTGTAGCGCGCCAAGGGCAGCACGGTCATAAGGGTGTTGCAGGACGGCAGCATTCAAGCCGGGAAAGCGCCTTCGCACTTTCGGTTGAGCCGTAGACATAGGAGGCTCCTTCTTGAGTGAGCCAGGCGATCGATACGCTTTAGAGTTCGAAATTCACCGTCACGCGGGGGAGTTTCAACTGCGCTGCTGTGTGCGCCCATGTCCGGATCGCCTGGGCTACGACTTCGTTGTCGCGCGGTTGACGCAGCTTATCACGCTGCACAACCCGTTTGATCATTACCTGTATATGCCAGCTCCCATTGACGCGTTTCAATCCCGAAGGCGTCGCCACTTTCAGCAGGGCCGCGATACGGGGCGATTGTCGATTGATGATTAGGAGAATATCTGACCAGTTGTCATACAGGACAGACGTAAATTGTTCGGCAAACTCATCATATCTGGCACGCGGCGCAGGTTGCTCCATGGAGGCCCTCCTCGTCTAGTAACGGACTGGCATATCTAGAGTATAGCATATTTTTTCTGGAACCGGGCAAGGGCTGTAAGCAGAGACCGGGAGGTTGCTTTTTGGTGTTGCTCCGCTTTGTTGTTTGTGTAGCCTATGGCTATATGAAATCACAATTTCCACCAGTTGCTATGCCATTTTCGTGCTGCCGCCAGCGCATCTTGCGTCTCCTGCGAAAAAACAGTCGCACTGCGTTCAAGTTCTGAAGACGTGTCGTAGAGATCGACTATGCCGAGATCTACGCCTACCAGCGGCTCAACGGCGGCAAGTGTGCAATAGGGCACATAAGCAGTGCTATAGCCACCCGCCTGTAGCATCACCAGTTTTCCACCACAGACCTCTTCTGCCAGTCCAAGCATTAATTCGGACATTTTGCGAAAGCCGGCCATGGTCAGCATCATCTGGGCAAGTGGGTCGAGCCAGCTTCCATCCTGACCGGCCGTGATGATAATCAGTTCTGGCCGGTACTGCAGGCCGATAGGAAGCACCAGTTGTTCGAATGCCGCCCGGTAGCCCCTATCGCCGGTGCCTGCCGGAAGCGGAATATTGATCGTATAGCCGGCACCCGCGCCGCTTCCTACCTGCTCCAGTTCTCCTGCCAGCTTTGGGAACCAGTTTTGCTGGTGCAGCGAGATAAAGAGTACATGTGGGTCGGCATAAAACGCATCTTGCGTACCATTGCCATGATGCACGTCCCAATCTACAATCATGACGCGTTCAAGGCCATAAGCATTACGGGCATGATGAGCAGCGATGACGGTATTGTTAAAGATGCAGAAACCCAGGGCCTGGTTGCTCGTCGCGTGATGGCCCGGAGGTCGCAAGAGAGCATAGGCATTGCGCACCTGGCCATTCATAACCGCGCTCACCGCATTCATTGAACCGCCCGCCGCATAGAGCGCGGCCTCAAACGTACCAGGACTGAGAGCAGTCTCTACATCGATCTCACCCCAACCTGCTTCGGGAGTCTCGCCGGCACAAAGCGCGCGTATCCCGGCGATATACTTCCGGGTATGGTAGACCGCAATCTCATCTTCGCTGGCCGCACGCGCCGGAATCGGGTGCATCAATGCCGTCAGGCCGGAACCATCGAGAAATTCCTTAATTCGCTTGATGATATAACGCGAAGAGGGATGTGGTTCAGGCGAGACTTCGAACGAACCATGGCGTGTGACGACGGTCGCCTGGACCCCCGTATCATGCCCCATATAATGTTCGTCGAAAACAAAGCCGGTGCAACGACTAGGCATACTAGCCATCCTTTCTTCGATTGGAGACTGGATTTTAAGCCGTTTGTTTACAGATTATTGCACATCTCTGCCTAAGATGGTAGTATAGCCACATTGAACTTGAACATTTGATTTCTGGCATCAGGACAGCAGGGTGGTGCGAGGTGCCAGGGTATAAAGTTACGGGAAGGGGGCAAGGGATACTTCGCTATAATGAACGATAAGAATGGGATAGACGAAATCGATCAAAGCATTATCGAGGCGCTGCAGTTAGATGGGAGGCGTCCATTTACTAAACTGGCCGCCGAGCTAGGCATATCGGAGGCCAGCGTGCGGCAGCGTGTCGCCAACTTAATCAATACCCAGGTTATGCAAATCGTTGCCGTTACCAATCCCATCAAACTGGGTTTCTCCCTGGCAAGTATGATTGGTATTCGTGTATCGGGCGAACGGCTCCTGCAGGTGGCCGAGGAGATCTCTACGTTTGATGAAGTGATCTATCTAATTATCACGACAGGCAGTTTTGACCTGTTGGCTGAGGTTGTCTGCCGCGATAACGACCATCTCTTGAAGTTTCTTACTGAAAAGCTCTATAAGGTACAGGGTGTGCAACAGGCTGAAGCATACATGTATTTGCGCGTGTGCAAACAGAACAACTGGGCTTTCCTCTCACAGGCGCGGCTGTCACCATCACCATCATCTATCCAGCGGCATTCGCCTAATGAATCAGCTCACTAGTACTTTTTCCTGGTAGGAAGCATGTCATAAGACACATGACACGCTTCCTACCAGGTGCTATAATGCCGGGGGATGTAGGTGGCACGAACAACACGATGATGTGATACGGCCATTATTCGGTTTGACCCGTTGCCTTGTTGAGCATATTGGAACCCAAAAAGGAGTTATCCTCTATGGCGATGGAAACGCTACCGTCAGGCACAATACTGCACGGGCGCTACCGTATCGAACGGGTGCTGGGCAGCGGAGGCTTTGGGCATGTCTACATCGCGATAGACATGCAGACGAAAACGCAATACGCAATTAAGGAATACCTTGTCACCGGGTCGAGCGGCAAAGTGCAACTCGAGCACGAGGAGCGCGTGCTCAGTCAACTACACCATCCAAATCTTCCTGCTTTTCAAGACGCCTTCGATGAGCGGGGGCGATACTATATGGTACTTGATTATATTGAGGGAAATGACCTGACCGATTACATCCGCATCGTGCGCCAGAAAAACGATGTTGTTCCCCTGGCCCAGGTTCTGACCTGGCTTCTTTCCGTCGCCAACGCGGTGAGCTTCCTACATAGCCAGCAACCACCTATTATTCATCGAGACATCAAGCCGGATAATATTCGTATTACGTCTGACGGCAAGGCAATACTGGTCGATCTGGGCAACGCGAAGGCAGCCGCGGATGGTGCGCGCACGCTTTTTTTCATTCGCCACCAGGGCACGCCCGGCTATGCTCCGCTGGAACAATATCCCGGAGGAGCAGGAACGGACGCCCGGTCGGATGTGTACGCGTTGGGTGGTACTCTCTATTTCGTGCTCACAACCCATGAGCCTCCAAGTGTCTCCACGCGCAATCAGGCAATTCAACAAAATCAACCGGATTTGCCTTCCTTGCAGGACCTGCTCGCGCACAATCCACCCGAGGGAAGTACGGACCCCACTGCCGGGCGACAATTTCGTCTCGGCATCTCCAAGCCATCAAAGCCAGCCCCACGCCATTCCCGGCACCTGGCACAATTAGGAACGCTTCCACCGGAACTGCTTGAGAAACTGAACTCGATCATCAAGCATGCTATGGAAATGAAGCCCAGAGATCGCTATCAATCAGTGGCGGATTTCAGCAATGACCTTCGCTTGGTACTGGCCGCATTGCCTTCGTCCACGCAGCCCTCATCGAGCAGGCCTCCTCGCAACATCGATCCACATAGCACGCAGCCAGATTTACCCCTGCTCTTTGAGCAAATGCAAAATACAAAGGGACCGCTTGATCCGGCAACGCTGGATACGACAGCAATGCCGGATCCCCAGCCTCCGGCGCCTGCGGCCGCTACCAGGCAGTGTCCATACTGTAATGGAGACCTGAGCAGAAACGCGTCTTTCTGCCCTCACTGCGGTAAATCATTGACAAACAGCAACACCGTCAATTCAACTCTGTCACAACCACCTGCACCGGGTTACCAGTCGAGCAATTCGCCGGCCGGCGGGCATGGCACCACGACCCCACAGGATATTTCAGGGGAAGCAACCATTGTCATTACTCCACCGCTACCGAGATCACCCGGCTCAGGACCATCATCACGCATGCAAGAGCCTCCTGCCGGTCTCTCAGGCGATGCTCCACAGCAGAATCACCGGGCATCTAAGCAGGCCATTGAGAACCTGGCGCTTTCTGCTCCACTCCAGGTTCCTCCGAAACCTTTCATGCAGGCCAGCCCTCCGGCCCCGGTCGCGGCATCTGCACGACTGGCCCCCCAACCAGCGGCACCAATCGTGCAGATGAACGGGTCAACGATCCAAACAGCCCACTCTGCGCCTACCGGCACTTCAACTAATACCCGTAAGTTCCTTATCTTCACCGCTATTATCCTGGTGGTCATTCTACTCGCTATTCTTATGCTCTTGTTCATAGCAACCAAAGGCCACCCTCATCAAGCGGCCATCACTTTCCGGGAGTTCTTTCACCCCATTCAAGCACAGGTATTGACCCATGAGCGAAACGTCTCTCTCTGCATTACTCCCTCCATTACGCCTGCTCTTGCTAGGCTATGGCCACGTAGCCCAGGCATTCCTTCCTCTTCTCGCATCACGGAGCGAATGGATGGGCCGCGAGTTAGGTATGCGCCCGGTAATTAGCGGGATCGGCTCGCGCAGCAAGGGCTTTTACGTCCACCCCGACGGTGTGGATGCCACCGACCTTGCGCTCGAGCAGGACCCACAAAGCCTGCTTCGCAGCACGAGTAAACGCGTGGAAAATGCCGGGAAGTTCATTCAAGATGGGAAAGCCGCCGGGGCCTCTGTCCTGATCGAACTCACCACACTTAACCCGCGGAACGGGCAACCGGCGTTGGCACATATCCAGCAGGCTTTGGAAGCAGGTATGGATGTGGTAACAGCGAATAAAGGGCCGGTCGCTTTTGCGCAGGCCGAACTCGAGGCGTCGGCGCGCCGCAACGATGTGCAATTCCGCTTCGAATCGGCAGTTATGGACGGTCTTCCCTTGATTAACCTTTCACAGTTCACATTACCGGCCGTAGGCATACAGTCCTTCAGAGCGCTCCTCAATACGACAAGTAGTATTGTCTTGAACCTGATGGAACAGGGTTATTCACGTGATGAGGCGATCAGTAGAGCGCAGCAGGCAGGGGTGACCGAGGTCGATCCGTGGTATGACCTGGATGGGTGGGACGCTGTAATGAAGACGACCATTCTCGCCAATTCGCTGCTCGAAGGCCAGTGGCAACCATCCATGGTCGAGCGTCAAGGCATCCGAGATCTCACCCCTGACGATATTTGTGCAGCGGCTCTGGCCGGTTCGCCGTATCGCCTGGTCAGCCAGGCTCATCGTAAACACGGCATCCTCGTCGCGGAAGTTCGCCCCCAACGCATCGGCTCCGATGATGTATTGTATATGGGCAAAGATGGAACGGGCATCATATCGATCCAGACCGAGGCCATGGGAACAATCACCCTGATCGAACATAATACAGGCGTCTTACAGACGGCATACGGTGTGCTCAGTGACCTGATTACTATCCAACAACTCCGCAACGCAACACCCGGCTTCTAAGGAGGAATTTATGGAAACAGCCATCGATATCATCGGTATAGGGGGAGCAGGAGGATTTCTGGCTTCTTCCCTGTATCGCGGAGGCCTACCTCCTCGTATCATCTCGCGTGGCAACGCCCTACGCCAGCTACAACAGGTGGGGCTGACAATTGTATCCGAAAATAAGCGCACTATCTATGCGCCGGTCAATAGTATCGCACTCGATGATGTCAAGCGGTTCGCCCCTGTTATCTTACTGACAACCAAATCCTACGACATCCCGGCATTACTGGAAGAGATAGCCTCACGTATCACGCCTGAAACACTGCTCGTCACTGTACAAAATGGTTTCGCCGCATATGATGCTGTGTCCGCACTGTACGGCAACGAAAGAGCGGCAATGGGAGTTTTATATGTCGGCGCAAACATCATCTCCCCCGGCGTGATCGATATCAAACCTGGCGTTGCGCAATTATTTCTGCCGGTTCAACATCGTACCAGGCTGCTTCCAATGGTCAATGCGCTCGAAAGCGCGGATGTTGAAGCGGCGCTGGTAGATGACATCGAGCGGCGTATGTGGATGAAGCAGCTCTTCCTGGTACCTTTCGCCATCGTCAATGCTGAGACGCGCCTGCCTATCGGCAAAATTCGCCAAGATGCCCGCTTGCGCTCTCGTTGGGCAGAAATAGCGCGAGAGGTCGGGAATATTGCGCGAGCCAGTGGTATTTCCATGCTGGAAGATGCTGGAGCGGCCAGCCTTGCCGTTGCGGGGCGCTTCGACCCACAGGCCGATTCCTCGTTCGCGCGTGATGTATGGGCCAACCAGCCACACGAGGCAGAAGCGCTTTTTGCTCCGCTACTGCGGCGCGCAAAAGAACATGGGGTGAATTGCCCGCGGCTGCAAGAGGCTTATGATTTCTATATAAAGTAAGGGCCGTCCCGTCCTGAAAAACAAGGAATACAAATCAGGAGGGACAAAGGATGAAACCTCACCTCGCTCATTCATCACTATCATGCCTGCGTAATTCCGCCTCATCAATATTGAGGGTATACCGCTTGAGAGTATGGACTACTCTGCTGTCCCGCAGAATCGGTCACCACCAGAGTAACAGTGTATGACCCGCTTGAATTATAGTAATGATATTCTGACGGGGTGTAAGTAGTATCGGTGCTTCCATCGCCAAAATTCCAGAAGTAGCTGGCTATATTCGTACCTGGGTCGGAAGTTGAGCCACTGGCGTCGAAACCGACGTAATCGCCATAGGCGTACGAGAAAGTGAACGTCGCGGTTGGCAATACGGGTAAAATAGTTACAGAGACACTGGCTCTACTCGACTGATCTATAGCGTCTACCACAGTCACTATAACCGTATAAGAGCCAGCCCTGCTGAATGTGTGACTGACATGGGCCCCATTTGCACCGCTCCCATCTCCAAAATCCCAGAAGTAACTGAGGTCTCTTCCAATAGCGCTAGCCGAGAATTGTACAGCATCAGATGTTCTGTACGAGCCGGTGTTGGACGATATAATCTGTACCGTTGGTTTTGGAAATCCCAGGGTCACGGCCCGCATTGCCGACCACTGCATCACCGACATACCTGCCGCAATGAGCGCTATTACCACAACAAGTAAGGCAAGGAAAGAGAGCTGGCTGCGCGCGCGTCCCGTTCCACGACTAGCAGGCTGTACAGGTACTGGCGCCGGCGCAAATTGCTGATTTCCTGCCGGAAGCAGCACCCACTCCCTTTGGCCTGGCAATAGCGGCACTCACCCTGCCACCAAGGAAAAGACTTACTACCGGGATAAGCAGCAAGGCATACGTCCACTGTGGCAAATGAGGAGTTCCGGTAAACATACTCAAAGCCAGGTGTGTAGTATGTGGATTACCTGTAAAAAAACAGGCATCACCAATGGCCTGTGGAACGTTGACTGTAAAAGGCGCACCAAGAGAGTAGAAGAACAGATTTGCGGCTATGAGTGGTCCCTGGGCGATTCCCCAGGCAGTTACAATCTGCCAATCTCCATAACCAAAGTTGTAATCACACAGATTATGGGTGAACAAAGGGATGGAATAGGTGCTATAGGCAAGGAATCCCAACACAAAGAGCAGAGAAAGCGCGATGCCCAGGCCACAAGCCGCAAGAGCGCCGGCAATCGTGCCTGTTATCCTCGACGGGCTGTTAGCACGCAAATACTGGAAAATCATGTGCCTCCACTGCCCACGACTCAACTTGACAGAGGCCCCAGTACTCCAAAGATGGCCCCCCATAACAGTCCAAAGAGAAATAATGAATAGCGCTATTCTAAGCACTCCCACATCTCAGCAATCGCACTACGCATACGGCCGAGCCAGGCCGGTAGAGATGTTGCCCAGGCAAGCCTTTCCAATACGTCATCAATCAATATTTCTTCGATGTTCTCTTCAGCATAGAAGATATCTTCGAGCGGGCCGTTTGCGGTAATAATCGGCGTTACCAGCATCAGAGCATCGGCGAGGAGCGCCGCCTCACCGGGGACAGGCGGATAAAGGGCACCATATGCTGCTAAAAAGCGCCTCATACGTACAGGATCGAAGCCACGTTTCATCAGAGGTCTTGTCAAAGGGCTATCCGTTCGCCATTCCAACGCGCTAAATGAAAAAAGCGTGTAGGCAAGTTCAATCAGACGTTTCTCCCAGCGCGAAGCATCCCATCCTGAAACCGCGCACACTGCCTCGCCCTCAAAACGCAAATGCATAGGGGTATAGTCGCCGTGAATATTGAACTCAGGTAGGCCACGACCGGAGCCGATGGACATCATGGCAACAGGCAAAACTGCTTCCCATTGATCAATCACATTCGATAAAGCTGCGGCAATAGCATGCACTTCACTTTGATCCGCTATGGCACGCGCGAAGTTCAACCATCCTTGCACCAGTCCACCCGCCTGAACCTCTGAGGGCCAGCGGTGCTCTGAACCAGGATAACGACGTGAGGCTTGATGGATACGCGCCAGCATTTCTCCCGCTGCCGCTACCCACTGCAAGCTGCGAGGATGCTTCGAATCATATACCTCACCATCAATCCATTGCCAGAGTTCAAATACATCTTCACCGATTGTTAGCGCCGGCTCTCCCTGTGGAGTCAGCCACAAAGAGGGTACCGGAATACCCGACTCGCGGAGATAGCGTTGGAAAGCATAGCGATGGCTGCTATCTTCCTCGAGCAAACCGCCAGGCGGTTCTTTAAGGATATAGCGCTGGCCGGCAATCTCAACCAGCAGGCCTGACGACCCATCGTGCGCAGAAGCAACAGGGCCCAGGTTATTCCATTCGCTCACACCAAAGGCATGCATCACCTCGGTGAGATCAAGCAAGTCTTGCGGTGTCTCTTCCAGTCCATCTTCTTGCATAAGAGCGACCCGGTACCCTCCATTGCAACTAGAATTCCGCCGGCAGTTCCTGGCGTTTGCCCCACTCGTTCCAGGAGCCGTCATAATTGGCCAATCGTGGGTAGCCAAGCATGGCGAGGCTAAAAAGAACGGTCGTCGCCGCCACGCCTCCATTACAATACGCAATCACACGCTCCTCCGGTGACACGTTTGCCGCGGAAAAAACTTGCGCGAGTTCTTCATTGCTGCGAAACGTTCCCGTCGCCGGATCGACCAGTTCCTCGCGTGGAATATTGATAGCGCCTGGAATGTGACCTGGGCGTCCATGCCCCCGCACAATCTCTCCCGTATACTGGCCGCGATCGCGCGCGTCGACAAGCCTCACTCCCTGCTGGCCAAGCAAAGAGAGCACTTCGCCAGCAGTAGTGCGCAATTGTGGTTGAACAACAGGAGTAAATGTCGCCGCAGGATAAACAGGCACGGCACCGGTCAATGGCAGATTCTCGCGCTGCCATTTGGGCAAGCCTCCATTCAATACCACGACCTGGTCATGGCCATAATAGTTGAGTGCCCACCACAGGCGCGTGGCAAACTGCGAGGCAGGATGCGCATCATAAGCCACAACCAGGTGCTGGTCCCCGATGCCCAGCCGCCCCATGACCTCGGCGAAACGCTCCGCGGGCGCCACCTGGGCCTCTACAGCATCATCCGGATCAACGATATCGCTTGTCCAATCGATATACAAAGCGCCGGGAATATGGCCCTGTTCATATTCGTCTCGCGCTCCCACATACAACGCATCCTGAACCCCATTTCGCTCTACTGTACGCACATAGCCACGCATATCTACAACTCGCAAGTGGGGATCATTCAAATGCTCGGCCAGCCAGGTCGTTTCCACCAGAAAACGGCTGCGTTCCATACGGACCTCCTGAGTTAGATGAAAATAACAAAATGTAGGGACGCAACACAGGCGTCCCACTTTTTCTACAGAGTCTTTGTTGACAGCGCTCACAGCTATCAAGAGAACAGGCCGGCGGCTTCCGGATTATCCGTGCTAACAAAATGAGCCGGAGTGCCAAAGAACATGCGGCGTGACACGCCAGTAATCTTCATGGACGCGTTAGGAGTCTGCGTTGTGACATAGCGCTGAACTAGTAGCCCCAATGGACGTGCCAGGATCAGGGCAGCGGTTGCGGCCAGGATGACATTATTGGCCGTGCTGAATGGCTTGCGCATGCGGGCCACCGTCATTGCCGACAGACCGGTCAGCATTCCCGACACCGCCAGATTGGTGCCGCAGCGCTCGTGAATCGCCAGCTCCGGCGTGGTTGTACGCAAGAGGGTGAGAGCTTCCTGCGCTGCCGGCAGAATTGCCTCGGTCGGCACCTCCCCGAACACGAAAAAGCCCGCGGCAAAAGAGATACCGGCAAAGCGAACTTCGGGATATTTTCTGCTCAACAACACAATTGTTGCGTGCTCAAGCGCATGATTTTGTTTGACCGCACCTCCTAGCAGCATTTGTTGCGCTACCTGAATTACAGGATTGATGGAACTCATTTGATTGAACCTTCCTAACAATATGGGACTGCTGTGAAACCTGTGATGGCTCACATGGATAGTAGTGAAGCCTAGTACACGATGTTAAAAACCACCACCTCGTCACCAAAATTGATCACGTCGTTATCATTTAATGGGGTTGGCACATGCGGTTGCAGCCGCACATTGTTTACCACCGTTCCATTCGCACTCTTCATATCTGCGATATACCAGCGGCCATTATCAAACCAGAGGCGCGCGTGATTGCGCGAAACAGTGCGCCCCGAGATGATGAGGTCATTGCCATTTGTGCGGCCAATCGTTGTGATATCCTGGTGAAACATGTATGCGCGGCCCGCCATCGGCCCATTTTGGATCGAAAGCCGCGCAAGAATAGGACGACCATTTGGCCCCATAAAGCGGTCAGCCGCCGCACGCCTATCCGAAAGCTCATATCCGCAGGATGTACAAAACAGGCGGTCGCTCGGATTCGACTGACCGCAGCGGAAACATGGTACTGTTACCAGCGATGGCCGCGAAATAGGAGCCAGGGGCTGCGAACCCACAGGGGGAGTGTATAGCAGCGGGCCGGATGCTTTATGTGCTTGTGGCGGCACTTCCGGAACGGCCGCCGAGATAGGCTGAATGCCTGATCGCCAGCGCGGTAAAGACAGGTGAGAGGCTGAAAGCGCCGCTGTCAACGCATCGATGAGCTCATCTACCGACTGGTAGCGATCTGATGGAGACTTCGCGGTCATCTTCGAAACAACCTGCTCCACAGGGTAAGGTACACCCATCTTGCGCAGGTTCTCGATTGGCAAGGGCTCATTCAGGTGCTTTACCGTTATCGAGAGTGGGTTATCCGAGTTAAAAGGGACGCGACCTGTCAAACAGTGGTAGAGCACGATGCCCAGCGAATAAATATCGCTGCGGCGATCAACCGGCTGGCCGGTCCCCTGCTCCGGCGACATATATTGCGGCGTGCCGATGCCAGTACCGGCGCGTGTGAGATTCGTCGTTCCCTCGAGCATTTTCGCAATGCCGAAATCGGAAAGCAGCAGATGCCCATCTTTGCGCAGCAGCATGTTAGCAGGCTTCACATCGCGATGGATGATCCCATTGCTGTGGGCACAGCCGAGCCCTTCAGCCGCCTGGATCACAAAATCAATCGACTCAGGAACCGTTAAGGCCCTCATCTTCAAACGGTCCTTCAATGTCCCACCATCGACATACTCCATTACAATATAGAAAACATTATCGTCTTCCTGTCCAAAATCATGTATCTGCACAATATTCGGGTGGGCCAGCCTCGCTACAGAGCGAGCCTCCATCACGAAACGCTTCACAAAAATTTGATCGTGCGCATGAAAAGCGGGTAGGACTTTAATCGCGACATAGCGCTCAAGGGTGGACTGGTAGGCCTTGAAAACCGTTGCCATGCCACCTGAACCTATACGCTCCCTTATGATAAATTGCCCTAATGTCCTGCCAATCAGGGCATCCATTTCATCCGTATTTCCATATTGTTGCATAGTATGGCGAATTCCTCTTCTCGTACCACCCGATTAAGCATGCATTTCCCAGATCGCTCCCCAAATGGTTCCGTCTATTGTACCATCAGGAATAAACAGGGCTATACCCGGCACATCCTAGATTATACAGGTTGAGACAAGTTATGTCGAGAGTGCAGGCCGGGATGTTTTATCCCTCCAACAGCAAGGTCTCCGGGTCCTCCACCAATTCCTTCACTCGCACCAGAAACTGTACGGCTTCCCGACCATCCACGATGCGGTGATCATACGATAAAGCGACGTACATCATCGGTCGAATGACTATCTGGCCCGCGACAACCACTGGGCGCTGTTCAATCTTATGCATACCCAGAATACCGGCCTGCGGCCCGTTCAAAATTGGCGTAGACATCAGCGAACCAAACACCCCACCGTTGGTGATGGTAAACGTCCCTCCTTGCAACTCGGCCAGCGACAACTGATTTTCGCGCGCCTTCTTCGCAAGATCAGCAATTTCTCGCTCGATTTCAGCAAAACTCTTGCGGTCGGCATCTCGCAGCACCGGCACAACCAGGCCCTCTTCTGCTCCAACCGCTATTCCAATATCATAATAATGCTTCAAGACCAGCTCATTGCCTTGAATTTCGGAATTCAGGCGCGGGAAGGCTTTGAGCGCCCCTACCACTGCTTTGGTGAAGAAGGACATGAAGCCAAGCGAGACATTATATCTTTCCTTAAAAGACTCCTTACGCCGGCTGCGCACCTCCATGACGGCGCTCATATCGATCTCATTGAAGGTCGTGAGCATCGCCGCCGTATGCTGCGTCTCAACCAGGCGCTGCGCAATCGTCTGCCGCCTGCGTGAGAGCCGGATACGCTCCTCTCTACCCGGCTGCGGGGCAACGACCGGTGATGGCTTCGCTGCAGGCGCGGGCGGTGCAGATGGCTGTGCTTGCGTAGCTGCTGCGGTAGCCTGGTGCGGCGCATCCTGCTTGTTCTGCTCCAGGTAGCTGATGACATCTTCCCTGGTTACGCGGCCATGCGGGCTATTCCCCTTCACCTGCGCCAGATCAATATGATGCTCGGCAGCAATACGGCGCGCCAGGGGAGAAGACGGTCGCTGCTCACCCTTAGCTTCCTGGCCAGCACGGACCTGCGCCTGTTCCTCCACCGGCCTTTGCCCATCTAACTCCACTTGAGCGGATGCTTCCTGAGCAGGCGTAGCCGCCTCGCCCGCGCCTTCGCCTATTACCCCCAGCACATCGCCTACGGATACCACCTCTCCCTCCTGTTTGACAATTTTTTGCAGCACGCCGCTTTGTTCAGCACTGACTTCGACATTGATCTTATCGGTTTCCAGTTCTACCAGCGCATCACCCGTGTTGACTGTATCGCCCTCATGTTTGAGCCAGTTCGCTACGACAGCATCAACGATGGATTCCCCCAATTCTGGGACATGTATTTCAACGGACATATCTGCTACCTCCGCACTTGCTTCACTGAAGCTTGCAGCGCCTCTTTAATGATATATTCCTGCTCCGACTGGAAGAGGTCCGAGAAACCCGTGGCCGGGCTCGACCTGGCGGTGCGCGCGATGACATTCAATTCGACAGCTGAGCCGAGCATTGCCGAAAGCTGCGGCGACATATACGTCCAGGCTCCCATATTCCGCGGCTCCTCCTGCACCCACGCCACTTCGCGCACGTTGGGATAGTTGACAAGCACTTTTCTCAGTTCATCTTCGGGAAATGGATACAGCATTTCAACCCGCACAATCGCGACATCTTGAGCTCGTTTGCGCTCCTCGCTGGAAAGCAGATCAATAGCAATTTTACCCGCGCAAAGCACAACGCGCCGTATGTCACCCGCATGTGTAAGCGCCTCCCGGTCGTCGATCACATACTCGAACCGTCCCTCCGCCAGTTCTTTCAAGCTGGCAGAGGCTAATGGATGGCGCAGTAAGCTCTTCGGCGTCAGAACAATCAGCGGTCTTGGAACGCGCTGCAAATTATATGCCTGCAAGCGCAAGAGGTGATAGTACTGTGACGCGGTAGAGCAGATGGCCACGCGCCAGTTGTCCTGGGCAGAAAGCTCAAGATAGCGTTCTAAACGTGCGCTTGAATGCTCTGGCCCCTGTCCCTCGTAGCCGTGTGGCAGCAGGAGCACCAGCGAGGAATCCTGCCGCCATTTAGCGCGTCCAGAAGAGATGAACTGGTCAATAATGACCTGCGCGACATTGGCAAAATCGCCGAATTGCGCTTCCCACAATACAAGGGAAGCAGGTGAATGAACGCTGTAGCCATATTCGAAACCCAGCGCGGCGCTCTCGCTCAATGGACTGTTATAAATCGCAAATGGCGCCTGTGCCTCAGAAAGATGCTGCAAGGGTATGTATTTGTCGCCATTATGCTGGTCATGCAGCACAGCATGGCGGTGACTGAACGTGCCTCGCTCACTATCCTGTCCACTCAATCGAACCGGCGTGCCATTAGCAAGAATAGAGGCAAAAGCCAGCGCCTCCGCCTGTCCCCAATCTATTCCTCCCTCCGGCCCCATTGTGCTAGCGCGACGCTGCAACAGGCGCGCCAGTTTGGGATGGGGTGAAAAGCCATCAGGCCATTTTAGCAACTCGTTATTAAAAGCAATCAGCTGTTCGGCCGGTACTTGCGGGGGAAGCTCCAACTGCTCGTAGTGTCCATTTGCTCCGTTCATCTCCTCGTTATCAAGCTGCTGCAAATTGCTTTCTGCTTCTTTTTTGGCGTTTTCCAGCACTTCGAAAGCGCTCTTGACCATCGCCTCACTTTGCTGCGGTGAAATCATGCCCGACTGTTCAAGACGCCGGGCGTACAGTTCGCGTACAGTTGGATGGCCACGGATTTGCTCATACATGATCGGCTGGGTGAACGCGGGTTCATCACCCTCGTTATGTCCCCAGCGCCGGTAGCCAACCAGGTCGATCAAGATATCCTTATGGAACCTGTCGCGGTAAGCATGCGCTATACGCACAGCTGTGAGAGCAGCTTCAGGGTCATCGGCATTCACATGAATAATGGGCATCTCGAATCCTTTGGCCAGATCGCTTGCGAAGAGCGTAGAGCGACTATCTTCCGGTTCGGTTGTAAATCCGAGCTGGTTGTTCAAAATGATATGGATGGTTCCACCTACCCAGTAGCCGCGCAGCTCTCCGAGATTCAGCGTCTCAGCGACAATGCCCTCGCCGGGGAAAGCCGCATCACCATGAATGAGAATAGGCAAGGTGCGATCTACGCTCAGTTCTGGAGCGCCGGGGTCATCGCATTCTTCCTGCGATGCTCGCGTCATGCCTTCTACAACTGGATTGACATATTCCAGGTGACTGGGATTGGGGGATAAGGTGATCTTCAGCTCTACAGTTGCACCCTCGCCCAGGACATGCTCGGCTCCCAGATGGTATTTGACATCGCCCGTCCAGCCAAAGCCGAATGTATCGGTCAGCGGAACGCCTTCCTCGTGCTTCTGATGCATAAATTCACTGAGGATTTTAGTATATGGCTTTTCTAGCACGTGGGCGAGCACATTCAGGCGGCCACGATGGGCCATGCCGATGATTACCTCACGCGCACCCTCCTCGACAGCCCCATCGATGATCTTATCCAGCATCGGCACCAGCACATCAGTTCCCTCAATCGAGAAGCGTTTCTGGCCGGGATAGGTCTGGTGCAGGTAGCGTTCAAACGCCTCGACTTGCGTCAGGCGCTTCAATAGTGCCCGGCTTTCCGCTGGTGAAAGCCGCTCGTGATACAATTGCAGGCCCACGGCATCACGCAACCAACCACGTTCCTGCGGATTTTTTACCTGATCGAATTCATAGCTGATGGTGCCGGAATACATGGCACGCAACCTGGTAATCGCCTCCAACGCGTTGCGCGCACCCTCGGCGGCATGTCCCCCTACAATGTTTGGGGGCAGTTGTGCCAGGATAGCATCGCCAATGCCATGCGTTTCGGGCAGAAGCGCCGGATCCCCCAGAGGTTCGCTGCCCAGTGGATCGAGATGCGCCGCCAGGTGGCCGCGTTCGCGAATGGAATGGGCAAGCGCGGCAGTGGCAACGACATTTTTCACATCATAAGATACTGCCGGAGCGGTTGGAGCCAGTTGTGATGGCAGCTGGCTCTGCGGTGACCATGTTTCAAAAATGGCGCGTGTCGCCGGGTCGACGGAGGCCGGGTCCTGGCGGTAGCGCTCATAAAGTTCAAGCACATAACCCGCATTGGGGCCATAAAATGTATTGAGATCGTACATAACGAAGTTTCCCTAGTTCATATCGTTTATTCATAGGGCGGATTGGCTCTAACAGTTGTATTTTATCACGTTTTGTGATATCATACTCTTGCTATATTTCAACAAGTAAGTTACCTGGCGAAGACGGAGCGAGTAGGCCACATTTCCTGTTTTAGAGAGTCCCGGTCTGGTGTAAACGGATACAGGTAGTGAGCCGAAAATCTCTCCCGAGCCTGCTGGCAGAACACCTCTAGTAGAGCCGGCCGGACCCTTCCCGTTATCACGAAGGTCTCTCAACCGTAGGGCTACAAGTACTACAATGACACTGAATGATTAACAGTTACTGTCATTGTCTATCTACACCCCCTACAAATGAGAACAAAAACTGAGTGAGCCATTCTTCCAGACTTGATGTCTGCTGCGTGGTTAATCAGGGTGGTACCGCGGGAGTTCCTCTCGTCCCTTTCGTATAGTGGACGAGGGGTTTTTTAATGAAAAAATGTATGCAAAGGAGCGTACGCCATGAAGACGAAACTGCTTTATCACGAAAACAGTTACACATTTGAGTGCAGCGCCAAGGTTGTTGCGGTTGAAGGTGATGAGATAGCACTCGACGCCACCGTATTTTTTCCTGGCGGCGGAGGTCAGATGCCCGATCACGGCACTATTACCTGGGATAACCGCGAGCGCGAAGCTACAGTCATCGCTATGAACAAGCGCGACGACGTGGTCTGGCATACGCTTGACTCTCTACCCCCGGCAGTCGGCGAGGAAGTCGTCGGTACGATTGACTGGGATTTCCGTTACCGCATGATGCGCACGCACACGGCGCTGCACATCCTATGCGGTGTCATCTGGAAAGAGTTCGGCGTCCAGGTGACCGGCGGTCAGATGTATCCAGACCGCGCGCGCATGGATTTTGCTATGGAAAACCTGAACAAGGATCGTATCGCGTATATCGAGGAGAAAATTAACGAAGCAGTGCAGGCGGATTACCCTATTCGCGTCTATACGTTGCCACGCGAGAAGGCGTTCGCCATACCCGATCTTATTCGCACCAAAATTAACTTGCTGCCGCCCGAAATTGAAGAAGTACGCATTGTCGAAATAGTAGGTCTCGACCTGCAGGCCGACGGTGGCACCCACGTCAGCCATACGAAAGAGGTTGGGGGCATTAAAATCGTCAAGACTGAAAATAAGGGCAAAATCAATAAACGCCTGGAAATCAAACTCACGGATTGATCTGTGAATAAATGAGGAGGAGGCTCACGTGCCGGTGAAATCAAGTGTGTTCCAGCCTGTCATCCCCGCGGATAGGGTTGACTATCCCGCCCTGGAACACGCAATCCAGCAATGGTGGGATGAACACAATGTATTGCAACAGTATCTGCATCGTAATGACCGTAGCGACAGGCAATTCTCGTTTCTCGATGGGCCGATTACCGCCAATAACCCCATGGGCGTCCATCATGCCTGGGGCCGCACCTATAAAGACCTGTACCAACGCTTCAAAACCATGCAGGGCTACAAGCAGCGCTACCAGAACGGCTTCGACTGCCAGGGCCTCTGGGTCGAGGTCGAGGTCGAGAAAGAGCTTGGCTTCAAAAACAAGCGCGACATTGAAGCATTCGGCATCGACAAATTCGTGCAGCTCTGCAAAGAGCGCGTCTTCAAATTCGCTAAACGCATGACCGAGCAATCCATCCGCCTGGGCTACTGGATGGATTGGGGCAACGATTACTACACGCTCTCGGATGAGAACAACTATACCATCTGGTACTTCCTGAAGAAGTGCTACGAACGAGGTATCATCTACAAAGGTCATGATGTGATGACGTGGTGCCCGCGCTGCGCTACCGGCATCTCCAACATGGAAACGCTATCCGAGGACTACCAGGAAACCACGCACCTCAGCATCTACGCACGCTTTCCATTGCTGAACCGTCCCGGCGAATACCTGCTGGTCTGGACAACGACGCCCTGGACGCTGGCAGCAAACGTTGCTGCCGCGGTGAATCCCGACCTGCCCTATGTGAAGGTGGAGCAGGATGGCGAATACTACTACCTGGCTGAGGCATTGTTGCCTGTCCTCAAGGCGCTCAAGGGACGCGACAAGGGAGATTACCACGTCGTAGAGACGCTCAAGGGCAGTGATATGCTGGGCTGGGCCTATAGCGGCCCGTTCGACGAGCTACCCGCGGAGCAGGGCGTGGTACATACTGTCATCCCCTGGAAGGATGTCAGCGCCACCGAGGGTACCGGCATCGTCCATATTGCTCCAGGCTGTGGTAGCGAAGACTTCGCGCTCTCAAAAGAGTTCAACCTGCCGGTCATCGCTCCCGTTGACGAATTTGGCGTCTACATGGAGAGCTTCGACTGGCTAACCGGCAAAAACGCCGCCGAAGTGGGACAGGAGATCGCGGAGTATCTCGCGCAGAAAGGCCTGCTGTACCGCACGCAGAACTACAAGCACCGCTACCCCATCTGCTGGCGTTGTAAGACCGAACTGATCTTCCGCCTGGTGGATGAGTGGTACATCTCCATGGACCAGCTGCGCTACGAGATCATGGCAGTGGTACGCCAGGCCACCTGGATTCCCCAATTCGGCATGGAACGTGAGCTTGATTGGTTGCGCAACATGGACGACTGGATGATCTCCAAAAAACGCTACTGGGGTCTGGCACTTCCCATTTACGACTGCCCGGAGTGCAGTGCATTCGAGGTTATCGGCAGCAAAGAGGAGTTAAAGGAGCGCGCGGTAGCCGGCTGGGAGGAATTCGAGGGCCATTCTCCTCATCGTCCATATGTGGACGCGGTAAAAATTCGCTGCAAGAACTGCGGCGCCGAGGTCTCGCGTATCAAAGATGTTGGCAACCCATGGCTTGACGCCGGCATTGTGTCATTCTCGACACTGCATTATCGCACCGACCCGGAATACTGGCGGCAATGGTTCCCGGCGGACTTCGTCACCGAATCCTTCCCCGGACAGTTCAAGAACTGGTTCTATTCACTGCTGGTGATGAGCACTGAGCTGGCCGAGGTCTCGCCATTCAAGACGCTCTTTGGTTACGGCACCTTGATGGGCGAAGATGGCACTCCCATGCACAAATCCAAGGGCAACCTCGTCGTGTTCGACGATGCCGCCGAACGCGTCGGTTCTGATACCATGCGCTGGCTCTTTACGAACCATGTTCCTGAGCAAAACCTCAACTTCCCACGTATCCCCACCGAAGAGGATATGGAAAAGGCAACGCGCACCGGCATGCCGGTGCGCCTGAGCGAGAAGTGGATGCTCGTGCGCCGGACGCTGGATAAAATCTGGAACGTCTACTGGTTCTTTGTGACTTATGCGAATATCGATGGTTTTGATCCCACACAGCATTCCCTGCCCGTTTCGCAGCGCAGCGAACTGGATCGCTGGATTCTCTCGGAGTTGCAACTGACCATCCACGCCGTCACCAGTGGTCTAGAACATTACGATAGCTCGGCCCCTGGCGCGGCAATGCAGGAGTTCCTGGAGAACCTGTCCAACTGGTACCTGCGCCGCAGCCGCGAACGCATCTGGAAAACGGAACTGGACAACGACAAGCTGGGAGCGTACCTGACACTGTACGAGTGCCTGACCACGCTCATCACGCTGCTCGCGCCATTTATTCCGTTCACTACCGAGGAGTTGTACCAGAACCTGGTGCGCAGTGTGAACCAGCAGGCGCCGCTCAGCGTTCACCTGTGCGATTGGCCAGAGGTAAACGAGAACCTGATCGATGAAAAATTGACTCGCGAGACGCATCTTGTCATGCGTGTTGTTAGTCTTGGCCGCTCCGCTCGTGAAAAGGCACAGATCAAAGTACGCCAACCATTGAACGCCCTGTATGTGCGCGTTCCAGATCAGGAAGAAGAGGAGGCTTTACTGCGTCTCAAAGACCAGGTGCTTGAAGAGCTGAACATCAAACACCTGGAATTGATGGGCGAGAGCAGTGACATGCTGGCCTACTCACTCAAGCCGCAGGTGAAGATACTGGGACCCAAATATGGGCCGCTAGTCCAAAAAATCTTGACAAAATTCAAAGCGCTGGACGCGCATGGCACACAAGAGGCTGCAAAGCTCCTCAGCGAGACTGGCAAGCTCCATTTTACGCTTGATGGCCAGTCGATTGAACTCACACCTGATGAGGTTGAGGTGGTTGCTACCGCTCGTCCAGGCTTTGTAGCTGCGGAGGAGCGCGGCTACGTTGTTGCGCTGGAAACAACAATTACGCCAGAACTGCGCGAAGAGGGCCTGGTACGTGACCTGACTCACTACATCCAGGATATGCGCAAGAAGGCCGGCCTCAACATCGAGGATCATATCGCGCTGGCCCTTTATACCGGCGACGAACTGGCCTCGATCCTCAATCGTCACGGCGAAGCGCTGCAATCCGAGACTCTGGCCGATGTACTCTACACCAGCACCGATGGTCAGGAGGTGCCAACTCTCAACGAGGTCTACCGCGAAACGGTGGCACCGAACGAGTTGAAGAAGCTGGAAAACTACCGGATCGAGGTGGTGATAGGGAGAATAAAGTAAAAAGTACAGGTTCCCCAATAACCTTTCCTCGGAACCATCAGGCACCATTAAAAATGATGCAGATGGTACCAGGGAAAGGTTGGACTGAGGAGGTCGTGTGAATAGCGAGCAGGAAAAATCGAGGCTCTTGCAACTATACAAAAGCTCCCTGCAAGCCCACTTTGAGCATGATGCTAGAACATTTCTGGCTGAATATGCCTCACAGTGGTATGAGATACGCAATGCAGGCGTCCGGCTTCGCACAAAAGAAGAAGCGTTCCTTTCCATCGAGCAGTATTTCCAGCGGACTCACTTCTATGACATCAGCGAGACTGCTGCCCCAATCATCCATATCTCAGCAGATGCCAGTATGGCATGGGTAATCGGCGAAATTCGCCTTCGTGCTTCTCAGGAGGGGCCTGATAAGAAAGAGCAGAATTTCTCTTTCCGTTGTGCCTGGGTTTCTATTTATGAAAAACAAGAGGGCCAATGGGCGCAAGTTGTCGATGCTCCCTCTTTCCAGTTTCAGACGAATGACGATGAAAGCAACTGAGGAGCAGGTTGCCAAGCTGTTACTGGCGAATACGGACAATAGTGCCCCGATTGGCCCGCACAAGTTCTTCTGTCCTTATTTTTACCAGCGAGGTTTCGCTGCCACCTCCTGTATAAACCACCTCTCGTTCCATCACTTTCGGATCAACCAGAAACATCGCTGCATAGCCGAACGAGGGCGTTCCTCCACATGGATAGCCGGTTTTTGCCAGGATTTCGCCAGGGGTCGCCAGTCGAAGCTCTTCTTTCTGCAACGTTTTAGCAATCCGCGAGACGCTCACTCGATCTTCGCCTTTTACAATGGCAGTGATCAGCTGGCCATCACCATCAATAAGGCAGATGTTTTTGACAAGCTCCTGGGGAGACGCATCGACAGCGCGGGCCGCCTCCGCTACTGAATGGCATGGTTGATCGAATGACAGATGCTCCGCCTCTATTTGCTGTTCCTGAAGGTAGGTGCACAGTCGTTGTTCATAGACGTTCATCAGTTTTCCTTTTAAGATAAGAGTGGTAACGGAATAGAAGTCATGGCCTCATTTATGGCACAACCCCTTGTGCCGGAGGATAGTGCATCACCAGGAGCGCCTTCGCACCACTGATCGAAGCATAGGTGTGAGGAAGGTCGGCTGCGAAGCAGATAGCATCTCCAGAGCGCAGGTCTACTTCTTGTTCTTCCGGCCCCAGGCGCATTTCCCCATCCAGACAGAGGATAAATTCTTGCGTACCGGGGAGATGTCCAGGCGCACGGTAAGTTGCCCGCGCAGGGAGATGCATCTCATAAATGCTCACACGATGACTGCGACCATCAACAAGCAATGTGCGAACATGTAATCCGGAATCGGATGTCGCGACCTGGCCCTCTCCCCGGCGGATGATATGGAGCTGGGGATGATTCTCCTCCCCAAAAAGAGCACTGACAGGCACGTTCAACGCGTTGGCTATGCTGTTCAAGACCTCAAGCGAGGGATTGCCCTGGCCCGCTTCAATCTTGGAGAGGCTCGTTTTTGAGATGCCCGCCCTTCGCGCAAGGACACCTAATGAAAACCCTCGACTCTCTCGATGTGCTCTTACCGCTTGCGCAAGACGGTTGGTCGTGATATGCAGCGCAACCATAACTATCTCCGAAAGTTTCTTATAATGGACGATTGTCCATTTTTATGTGACCATTATAATGGACAATTGTCCATTGTCAACAAGATGCGTAGATTACCAGGACAGGGTAACTTGCATGAACGCCTATCTTTATCATGAAAACAAGGGAATAAGCAACATAGGGAAGAAAGCAAAAGTGGCACGGTTCTCTCAAATGAAAATGTTACCGAACGAGAGAAACATATCACTTCAACGCTATTTTATCACGATCAAATATGCCTATAATAGGTCTAGATGATATCTGTGTTAATCAATAAAAAGGGACACGCGTGAACACATTACCACCACTCGAAACGCTCTTCGACGCCCAGCACGGAACCGGCATGCCGCTACCAGCTGAGCTAGCGGCTCTATACGGTCAACTGCGATTTCCATTACAGCCCAGCCGCCCCTATGTCTTCGCCAACTTTGTCGCCTCGCTGGATGGCGTGGTTTCTCTGGAAGCGCCGGGGCGCGCTGGCGGCGGCGACATCAGCGGCAATAATAAGCACGATCACATGGTTATGGGCATCCTACGCGCAATCGCCGATTCTATCATCGTCGGAGCCGGCACATTGCGCAAATCACCGAGACATATATGGACCGCCGAACATATCTACTCACCTTTCACCTCTCTGTACCAGCAACTTCGTCATAGTCTGGGCAAGTCTGAACCGCCCTTGAACGTGATCGTCACCCGTGAGGGCAATACCGACATGAATCAGCGGCTATTTCAATCCGGCGCGGTTCCCGTTCTGATTATTACCACAAAAGAGGGCGAACAGCGCGTGCGCCGGCAGACTATTCCATCTTCGACACGCATCATCGCCATCGAGCCAACTGGAGAGGGTGATTTGAGCGCACAAGCCATTCTCGAGGTCGTGCAGCGAACACGACCCTCTGATTTGATCCTGACTGAGGGCGGTCCACAGTTGTTGGCCACTTTCTTCGCGGAGTACTGCCTGGATGAATTATTTCTGACACTTGCACCACAGGTTGCCGGACGCGACGAGACCATTAAGCGACCTGGCCTGGTCGCCGGTAAGCTCTTCGCGCCCGAGTTTCCCCTGTGGGGGTCATTAGTCAGCGTCAAACGTGAAACGAACCACCTGTTTTTGCGCTATTCGTTTGCATCAAGGTGAAAATATGGAATTGTTTCAATCCCCTAAACGGTCTGACCTCCTGACGCTTCCTGTGGCAACAGGATAGCTGCCAAATCCGAAAAGGTCAAGTGTAAATGCGCTAAGCAGTTTGCTCCTGCTTTTGCTCAACAAACTCACCCTCGATGAAGATATCAACCTCCTCGCTGACGATCCACCTGCCATCGAGCATCATACTGAAGGTGAGGCCAAAGTCCTTGCGGTTGATCCTGGTCTCAGCGCTGTAGCCAATGCGGTGGCCCATCATGGGATCATTGAATTCTCCGTACTTCACCACCTTAAACGTCACCGGTCGCGTATTGCCCTTGATGGTCAGGTCTCCGGTCATGCTGTAGGTATCAGGACCGGTCTGCTCGATCCTGGTGCTCTTGAAGTGCATTGTTGGATACTTGTCAACCTCCAGGAAATTTGACGAGCGCAGGTCATTGTCTCGCTGGGGATGATGAGTACGAATACTCGCGGTCTGGACGGTAACATCTACCGCTGACGCCTCGGGATGATCGGGATAGATCTCGCCCGAAGCCTGGACTTCGAGAAAGTTTCCGCGCACCGTCATCATACCCAGGTGCTTTGCGGAAAACTCGACTTGTGTGTGGAAAGGATCAAATACCCAGCGCGTCTGGGATTCAGTTGCAGATTGATGCTGTGTAGTCATCTTTTTTTCTCCTTGTCTTAAAAACTTTCATAGATGTGACGAATGAGGTTCTCTTCACTTCTACTGACATAATGTTGTTCTCTCCTGCTAAGGAGCGCATGTACTGGAAAAGCTGTACAATCGTCACCAGAGGGATCACAGAACAACACCTGTCAAATATATGACAACTATTGTGTAACCGACAATTGCCGTTTATAATATTACGGTATGCTGGGAGAACGATCAAGAGACAATCTCGCGGTTTTGTTGTCTAAACAACATGTGTGAAAAAATGTTGGGAAAGTCAGTAAAAGGATTTGCGTCTTTCGCTGTGTGAAGCGCAGGAGGAGTTACTATGGTATTGATAGAGAAAAGCATGGACCCGCGAGTCAGGCGCACACGCAAGTTGCTCCAACAGGCCTTTATGGAGCTGATGGCAGAGAAAGACATGGCCTCGATCAGTATTGCGGAGATTACTGATCGCGCGACGCTCAACCGTGCCACCTTCTATGCCCACTTTCCTGACAAATACGCGCTTCTCGATTCAATCATTCGCGAAATGTTTCAGCAGGTAATGATCCGGCACCTTCCTCACGCGCCGACATGGAACATGCAGAGCCTGCGCGCATTGACCAGAGCAACGTTTGGCTTCATGGGCGAGTTTCATGAAAATTGTAAATCGAGCGACCATCAATTCGACCCAAGGGTAGAACAAGCAGTACAGCAGGAACTGGCTCAGGTATTGCTGACCTGGCTTAAGCAAGCCAGGGTTGCAGGTAAACGCCCGGGGATACGATTGGAACTGGTCGCATCGGTGGTCAGCTGGGCCATTTTCGGTCCCGCCGTCCAGTGGGGTCGCGAAGAACGTACTCCTTCCGCCGACGAGATGACTGATCAGACCATGCTGGTGATTGCCGAGGGGCTGGCACACCTGGCACCCGGCTTTTTACCGGCGTAGAGAGCTTATATGTGAGCCAGAAGGGGCTCCTGTGCTTGACACGAACTTCAAAGTAGGATACTATCCGGTTTATCAGCTCGCAGATAAAATATGTTACTGTACGAGGAGTTCGTAATGCCACGCCGTCAGCTTGATGGCTATGACCTCTGTGCCACCCTTATTCTCACATTGGGAACACTGCTACGGCTGATTCTGATCGCCTTAAGCTGGCCAGCTCCCTACAACGACGAAGGAACGATGGGGCTGATGGCTTTTGATGTCGCCTATCACGGGGCACACCCACTGGTCTATTATGGGCAAGATTACCTGGGATCAACAGAAGCGTATATCGGCGCCTTCTTTTTTCATCTCTTTGGGCCTTCGACTTTCGCGCTCAGGCTTACGACGGTCCTCCTTTTCGCGCTCTTTCTACTGTGCATGTACCTCCTGGTTTCGAGGCTCTATGCAAAATCCCTGGCGCTTTTCTCGATTGTCATCCTGTCGCTGGGAGCGCCCGACGTGCTCTTCCGGCAACTGCTGGCGAATGGAGGCGATCCCGATTACCTGTTTTTTACAGCCTTGCTCCTGCTGCTCACGATCTGGCTTGCTTTCAGCACAAATCCACTTCAACAGAAGGACGATGAGAACGATACAACACTATCAGCGAAAAAGAGCAAACAGTCGCTATGGCCTCGCATCATCGCCTATGCTGCCTGGGGAGGATGCGCGGGCCTCGACATCTGGAGCTACCCCTTGTGCCTGCCATTTGTTCTGGTCACAGGTCTCCTGCTCGCACTCTTCTGTCGCAGAGAACTGCGCCTCCCCACGCTGTCGCTGCTGCTAGTATGTTTTGTGATAGGCCTATCTCCATTCCTCATTTACAAAGCCACGGTTCCGGTAACTCCGAACCAGAACGCGCTATTTTCTTCTGGGGGATATCGCGAGCCCTCCTATCCGTCGCTGAACGGGTCGTCAAAGCAGGTGGCAACTATTTCACCACAGGGCATTGGGCCGCGTCCGCTGCAGGAGGTCATGGGAACATTCCTGGTCTCGGTTCCTCTGATTACCAGTGGTAATACGTTGTGCCCCATCACGGAAGTAGACGAATGGCCACTTTCTAACCAGTCGAATGCAACTACGCTCTTCTGCACAGGCATCCATGGCCTCTGGGGATTGGGTTTCCTGGCGCTGTTTTGCGTTGCGACCAGCGCTGCCGCGCGACATTTCTGGCAGTGCTGGCGGAAAATACCAGCGCACGGGCAGGCTTATTCTCCAGAACAGAAACATGAAACAATCCGCCAGGCCGGCCGCCTTACGATCCTCGCTGGCGCAGGCGCGACGCTGCTAGCTTTCATCCTCTATCCCCAGGCATCAGCGGTCACTCCTTACACATCTGCACGCTACCTGATCGGACTTCTGATCGCCATACCCGCCGTGCTCGCCCCGCTGTGGGAAAAGAAATACAGCCTGAAAGTTCTTCAAACCTGGCGCGGGCTTTTCAAAGCAGCCAGCCGCTATGGAGTGATTGTGCTCATATTTGGAACATGCCTGTTGGGAACCATCACGATCTTCACCCAGCAAGTTACCCCGGCTCAGGCAAGCTTCCGGCGCCAGTATGCCCTGAGCCGGAGCCTTCTCCGTTTAGGGGCTACGCGGGTCTATATGGAGTACGATGATTGCAACCGCATCACCTTTCTGAGCAACGAACAGATCATCTGCGCCGCGCTCGATAAAGGATTGCGACCCGGCCTTGATCGCTATTTCCCCTATCGGGCCATGGTTGCTCAGGCACCACAGCCGTTTTATGTGTTAGCGGAAGGCTCAGTCCAGGCGCAATACTTCGAACAAGTAGCCGCGAAAGAGCACATTACCTACAAGGAGTTCCGCACGAACGGGTATATTGTATACGAACCGGAGAAGCGCATCGCTCCTTAATAGCTCACAAGTGAAAACCCATTCTTGATCGTAATCCCGCAGCGTTTCTTGAGCGACTTCCAGGCATTCTTGCTCATGCCCGCATGATCTCGCAGCTGCACAAGTTGCTCTTCAGAGAAGTGTTCAGAGGCTACCACAATAACTCGTCTCAGTTCGGCAAGGCAATGCATTAACCAGGCTGCTGTGAAATACGAACTATACAATTGCGTCGATATAGATTAATATTGAGGAGGAGAGACAGAACTACCTGATACAAGGCAGGGCATAAAAAATGAGCAATGAGAACAATCTCGTAGGCAAAACACTGGGAACGTGTACGCTGATAAAACTCCTTGGGCATGGAGGAATGGGAGTTGTTTACCTCGCGGAGCAGGCTCGCCCTGCTCGCATGGTAGCCGTTAAGGTCTTGCAGCCGAATGTTCGCCCGTCGAGCAGCGCGTATAACGACTTCCTGGCACGCTTCCGGCGTGAAGCCGATGTGATCGCTAAACTCGAACATGTCAACATTATGCCAATTTATGAATATGGTGAGCAAGATGGGCTTGCCTACCTGGTCATGCCCTATCTCAGCGGTGGCACCTTGCGCGACCTCCTGGCCAGGCGCGGCGCGCTTTCCATGCAGGAAACGGCCACCTATCTCGACCAGGCCGCCTACGCACTCAGCTATGCCCACGCTCAGGGCGTGATTCACCGCGATATCAAACCCAGCAACTTCCTGATCCATAGCGATGGACGATTGGTTCTGGCCGATTTCGGCATCGCTCGCATCATGCAGGAGCATAGCATTTCGAAAGCATCCACCTTGACTGGCACTGGGATGATGGTAGGCACACCAGATTACATGGCCCCAGAAATGGCACATGGCGAACAGATCGACCAGCGGGCCGATATTTACGAACTCGGTATCCTGGTATTTCAAATGCTAACCGGGCGCGTTCCATTTACCGGTAGCACTCCTCTGATGGTGGCAGTAAAACACCTGCAGGAGCCATTACCTTCGTTATCTCAATTCAATCCAACCATCCCACCTGCTGTGGATACTGTATTGATGACGGCCACCGCTAAAAGACGCGAAGACCGTTATATGTCGGCCCTGGACCTGGCACAGGCGTTTCGAGTTGCCATTAACACGCCTCATTCCGTCAACTACGCGCCAGGCAACGATACTCTCCCGGCTCCCGGTTCATCGCCCTCTCACCCGGGAATAGTGCAGGAGATCAGTACATCCTCCGCTACTCAGCGCCAGGATACTCCTCTACCGGCTATTCGCCAGGCTTTGCCCGTCACTCCTGTTTCTCAGGCGCCGGAGGTCCTAAGAGCAGGTGTTTCGGGTATCGAAAGGCCGGTCTCTAGCGCCAATGCTCCCGTATTGCCATATGTACAGCCGCCGGCCGGGCAGCAAAGTAAATCCAACACACTATTACTGGTTATCGGCGCCCTGGTAGTCTTCGTTTTAGTTGCGGGCGGAACGTTTTTCGGCCTGAAGTTCATTACTGGACAGTCATCACCCGCTAATTCACCGACCCCGACACCTGTCGTGCAAACCACTCCTACAACCAATCCAACCGCGACAGCGCAACCCTCGCCAACCGCGACAACACCACCGACGCCCACGCCCATGCAACAGGCCCAGGCAACGGTTCAGAGCTATTTCGACTATATCAATGTTCGTGATTACGCTGATGCCTACAACCTGTTCGGAAGCTATCTTAAAAACAAACAATCATATAATAGTTTTGCAAGCGGTTACGCTCACACCGAACACGATGACGTTCAATTTGGCGCTATAACATCCAACTCCGACGGCACCTTTAAGGTTGCGGTTACCATCACTGCAACTGAGGATAACAGTTCCGGTGGTGGTACGCATACCAGCGTCTACCAGGGATATTACGTCGTTGGAACTGAGAATGGACAGTGGAAATTACTCAATGCTTCGTTAAGCAAGGTAAGCTAACCATTGACACGAGAAATAGTATGCAGCCACCACTGATAACGAAACAACTCGCGCGTCGTATCCAGGCAGTTATCGATTCATCGCACCTGAAAGGTATCATCCAGGTGCGACAACAACCCGGCAATCCTTACGACATCGTCATTCAACGCTTTGGCAATGCAACCGCCTACATGGCGCGTGGCATATCCTTTCCCGGTTGGTGGAACAGGGTTGTCGGTCTCACAACAGAAGATAGCGACAAATTAGATGATATCCTGGGGTTTTTCCGCGGGCAGCAGCTGCAATGTAATATCGACCTGGCTCCTACAGAATTTACATCAGAATGCGCCCGGCTACTCATTCAGCACGGGCTCTATCCAACCCCCAGCGGCACGGTCCTTTATGGCTTACCACAGGTCAGCAACGAGGCGCTTTCAGAGGGGGTAGCGATAAAAGAGATTTCGTTAGAGGACATCGATCTTTTACTTGAACTGTGGGCAGATGGTTTTGAATTTCCTGCCGGGCCACAGAGGAAAGTAATAATGGACATACGCAAGGGCGCGTTTTCTGCTCCCGGCTCTCGCCTCTACATCGCCTCTGTGAACAACACTCCGGCGGCTATGGCCGGCCTATATATCCACGATGGCATTGCCTATCTCAGCGGTGGCGCAACATTGCCCGCGTTCCGCAAACATGGTTGCCACACGGCATTAACCCAACGCCGCATGCGTGATGCGGCAGAGGCAGACTGCGACCTGGTAATCGGTTTCGCCGGAACATTCGGCCCGATCAGCCAGAATAACATGGAACGAGCCGGTTTACGGATTGCGTATTTGATGACGGCATGGGTCGATGAGTCATACCAGTAGGCCGCTAGAGCCCCGGAGAGTTTATGTTTACTTAAAGAAAATGAGGCTTATACCCTACCTCACAGCGCCTGGATCTTATAGTAGGATGCAAGGGCGCGGTCAATAAATGTATCAATGCTGCCCAGGTGTTTGCTGGGATCAAGCGCATGGTCGATCTCCTTAGAGGAAAGAATAGCACACACCTGCTCATCTGCCCGGGCAGCCTGTTGAAGGTTTGTGCCTGACTTTACCGCACGCTCACAGAGCGCCTTGACAAGCTGCTGGGCCTCGGGCCTTCCTATGTGTGAAGCAAGCGCCATCGTTAAAGATTCGGCCATAATTAACCCACCGGTCAGATCAAGGTTGGCTTGCATGCGCGTAGTATGAACCTGCAAATTGGCAAGCGCACTGTGAACTCTTTCGATGGCCCCTGCTGTGTAGCGAAACAGGTTCGGGATAGCTTCCCATTCCGCCTGCCACCCACCGGCTGCCCGCTCATGCTCCTGCGCCATCGCCGACAGGATGACAGGCACTACTCCAATGGCTAATCTGGCTGAGGCAATCGCAACGACCGCGTCAACGGGATTGCGCTTCTGGGGCATTGCTGATGAGCCTCCTTTTCCCGGTGCGGCGCCCTCGGAGACCTCACCGACTTCAGTTTGCGCCAGGAGAATCACATCGCCGGCAATCTTCTCCATTGCCCCTGCAACTATGCCGAGAGTCGTCGCGATTGTGGCAACGCGGTCGCGTTCAGTATGCCACGGCAGATCGGGCGCCGGTAATTTTAGCTCCTCAGCAAGGAAGTGAAGCACCTGAATTCCCTGATCTCCCAGCGACGCCAGCGTCCCGGCAGCGCCACCAAGTTGCACAGCTAACGTTTGCGCCCGGTGCTCATACAGTGCCTTCACCTGGCGTACTGCAAGAGCCAACCAGCGCGCTGCCTTGAGGCCGAAGGTGAGCGGCACCGCTTGCTGGAGCAGTGTCCGCCCTGCCATCAGCGTCTGACGATGATTTTCGGCAAGGGCAGCGCATGCCGCACACACCTTGAGCAGTTCGGCTACCAGCAAGTCAAGCCCATCGCGCATTTGAAGCATGAAGGCGGTATCGATCGCGTCCTGGCTCGTGGCTCCCCAATGCGCGTACTGCTGCGCCTCTCCTCGTATACGGGCTGTGAGCATGCGCACAAGAGGAATCGCGGGAGTCCCGGCCAGCGCAGCTTCATGGTAGAGCGCCGCGACATCGAATAACTCCACCTTGCAAGCGGCGGCAATAGCAGTTGCCGCTTCGTGTGGTATGATGCCCGCGCGCGCCTGCGCGTGAGCGAGTGCGGCTTCAAATGCGAGCATGGCCTGTACATGCACCCGATGAGAGAAGATGGCCGCCATACCTGGCGCGCTGAAGGAGGATGTATCACCCGGTTCTGTCATATGGCATCCCTTACTCAGACGTTGAAGAACACGGTCTCGTACTCACCTTGCAGAATGATATCAAAGCGGTAGACGACGCCCGTCCTTTCCTGGTGGCGGGAGGCAAGCAACGTCGAGCGTCGATTCTCAGGCACGCACAGCAAGATGGGATCGCTGGCATTGGTTGGCTCATCGGCGAAGTACAGGCGCGTCACGAGGTGGTTGAGCAGGCCTCGCGCGAACACAGTGATACAGACATGGGGCGCTTGCCAGCGCTCTGCATCAAAAGGCACGGCTCCCGGCTTGATGGTCTCAAACCAGTAGAATCCCTCGTTCTCGGTGCCAGAGCGACCAAAGCCCACAAAGGAGGGGCCCAAGGCCGCCGATCTCTGGTCCAACGGATGGAAATAGCGCCCATGAGCGTTAGCCTGCCAGATCTCGACCAGGGCATCGGGAACAGGCAACCTGTCACCATCCAGGACATGTCCTTCAATGCGAATACGCTCGCCGGCAGTCTGCGGTTCAACCAGAATGTGACGTTCCGCATCCGGGCGCAGCAACGCGGGCGCGAAAAACGGCCCGACCGTTTGCGAGCTGGTCAGCATGAGCTTGCTCATATCTATCCCTCCTTTACTGGCTCAAATGGCGTGGCAGAGGCCCCGGCAAGCACGATGTCCCAGTGATAGCCCAGAGCCCATTCTGGCTCGGTCACATTATGGTCATAGAAGGCAATCAGCCGCTGACGGGCTGGCTCCGTTGGCACACCATTCAAAATGGGATCGAGCGCGTGCAGCGGGTCATCGGGAAAGTACATCTGCGTGACCAGGCGCGAACGCATCGATGGGCCAAAGAGCGAGAAATGGATATGGGCCGGTCGCCAGGCGTTGGGGTGATTGAGCCAGGGATAGGCTCCCGGGCGAATGGTCAGGAAACGATAGACTCCCTCGGCATTGGTTAAACAACGCCCCATGCCCAGGAAATTGGGATCGAGCGGCCCCGGCCATTGATCGCGTTTATGCAGGTAGCGTCCGGCGGCATTGGCCTGCCAGATCTCCAGCAGCGTGTTGGGCACGGGATGCCCCTGGTCGTCAAGGACTCGTCCGGTGACAACGATGCGCTGCCCGAGAGCCTCACCACCGGTTCCGGCATTGCGCGTGAGGTCGGCGTCCTCTGGCGTGATGGCGCTGATAGCCGGTCCAGGCCCGGTCAGTTCCGAGAGGGTCAGCGGCACCTCGATGAGTGGAAGTAGCGGTGCGCGACGCCGCGTCGATTGATAGGCTTCATAGAGGTAGGGGGGGAAAATTTCTCGATCTCCCCGCACGATGTCGCCAATAGTGGTGTGGTTCATATATCCTCCTGTGGTCGTGCTGGCCATGCTGGGAGAGATCAGTGTCAAATTGCGCTACCTGCACAGTTGCCCCTTCAGCAGGCCAATATTCGACAAAGAAAGGAAGCGCCAATGTGTTTTCTATCACCGGCTTTTTTCTATTTAACAATATCAGCACCCGTTTGTCGAGGAGGACGCTACGAAGTACTCACATTGGTAAAAGCCTGCGACAAATCCTGCGCGGACGGGATGATCTTCTCAGCTACCAGGAACTGCTGCATCGACTGCCAGGTCGCGCCATTGTTATAGCCCAGAGGATGCTTCCCATCGCCTTTCCAGATGGGAATGGTTGCCTGTAATACCGACATCGCGGTAGTGGCATTCATGCCGGGCACATAGGATTTGCTGATCTGAACCGCCTCGCTTGGATTCGCAATTACCTCTTGCAGCCCTTGAATCGTCGCCTGCACGAAGCTGCGTACCAGCTGGGGCTGCGTTTGCCACGTGCTCTCAGTTACGATAATGCCGTTGGAAACGAGGGGCTGGTAATCGGAGACATTGAACGTACGCACCGGAAAACCGCGTTCAGGCAGTTGCAGCGCCTCGTTGTTCGAGTAGCCCATCACGGCGTCGACCTTGTGTCCTACTAGCGCTGCCACCTGCGTAAATCCAATCGATTCGGCGTGCACATCAGATAGCGTGAGATGGGCATGATATAAAAGCGCCAGCAATCCTATGTAAGTCGCACCAAATGGCCCAGGCTCGCCAATGGTATGGCCTTTCAGGTCCGCGAGTGTGCAGATCGGGGAATTGACGGGTACAATCAGGCTCACCGGATACTTCTGGAAGATCGTTGAAACATCTATCAACGGCAAATGCTGGCTGCGCGCGACCAGGAGTTCATCGCCGCCGGCAAAAGCAAAGGTATTATGACCCAATGCCAGCTCTGCAAGCAGGTTGTTGACGATACCATGATTCAGCGTCACGTTCAGTCCGGCCGCAGCGTAATACCCCTTACTTTTCGCGACATAGAAAGGCGCAAACTGAATATCCGGAATGTAGCCCAGCCCGATAGAAACATTTTGCAACGCCTTCACAGCACCGCCAGCCTTATGGTTCTGCACATTCAACGGGATGAGCTGATTGGCAGGCGGATTGCTCGCAGCAGTAGAAACAGTCGCCGGCGATTTACAACCTGTCGTACTGGTATTGCCGTTACTGGTACCTGAACCGCCACAGGCGGTTACCAGCACTTCTAACACAGTAGACACCAGCAAAAAAGACAGCACAAAGCTGAGACGATGATGGTTATGCATCTGAACACTCTCCATTCGTATACATTCTGCAAGATGTAGTGGAACGCCGCTTAATAGATCATCGCAGCCAATTTCATGAGGAACCACGAACTACCGTAATACAAGGCAGCAAGTACCGCTAAGACGATCAGTGTTGCAAACAGTAATGCCGTATTGATCTGGTTTTGGGCCTGCAATAGCAAACCACCAAGTCCTGTGCCGCCGGCACTGACAAATTCTCCTACCAGTGCGCCGGTAATTGAAAGCGTCAATCCAGTACGCACTGCCGCCAGAATAGCCGGTAAAGCCAGTGGGAACTCGATATGCGCCAGCATTGCCCAGCCGGACGCTCCCTCGACCCGCGCCGCATCGACAAGAGTCGGATCGATTGATCGTACCCCCAGTTCGGTGGTAATCACCATGGGGAATAGCACAACCAGCATACAGAGGATAACGATAGGCACCAGGCCATACCCGACCCATATAATCAGGATAGGAGCAATCACGATGGCCGGAATAGCCTGCCCTGCCGCCAGGTAGGGCTGGACGGTTGCCGCTATGAGGCGCGATTTTGCCAATCCATACCCCAGTGGCAATGCGACGACAACAGCGAGCAGGAAACCAAGCAGGCTCTCCTGAATGGTTATCCATGCATTGCTCAGCAACCACCCGGAGGTGAGGCCATCCGACAGCGCGGCGAAGACATCCGCAGGCGCGGGCAGTAGCAAATTGGAGACATGTCCATACACCGTACTCACGTACCAGCCCAGCAACAAAAGCAGAGCCAGCACAACAGGGGGTACTACCAGCAACAGGCGCTGGGTAGCATTCAGAGTAGCACGCGCCTTCGTATACGACGACGATGGCGCTTTTTGGCCACGGCGCGCACTCTTACGTATCTCCACAGATACGTCTTGTGAAGTAGAGGTTGTCACGCTCATCAACTTCCCTCGGTCAAAGCTATCTTGACGATCAATCCTGCTGGAAACCTCCATGAGAAGCCGTCAATTCAACTGACCTGGAGAGGCATATGAGGGAGACGCAAGGAGAGCATAGCGGATAACGACGAGCCAGGCGATTACAGTTGTCCCCGCCTAGGATATGGGACAACCCTCGCAATCACCCGCTTCCTCATCTTTTGTTGCTAGAGAGCAAGCAACAAAATCAAACAGTCCGCAGATTTGCCGAACCTTCTCCCATCCGGACTTTAACCGTCGGCTCCGGCTTCTCACCGGATCAGTGCATGACCAACATAGAGTTGAGCATGCACTCGCGGGCTTGGTAATCGTCATCGGGCGCTCACCATACCGCCGGTCGGGAATTACACCCTGCCCCGAAGGTCTCTGTATAAGAGTATGGCACAAACTAGCGCGCAATGCAAGGGAACGACCTAACAATCTAACAAAAATTTGAGAAGCTTACTTATTCTCAGTAAAGTGAAAGTCCTCGGCGTATTCTACCCCGTGTTTTTCACCCAGATCGTGGCTCCGCTTGCGAATCATCTTCACAATCTCATCGGCCCCACCAGGAAACTGGCTTCGATGCGCAAGCAGCGCCTCTATCTTTTGATCAATCACGCTCGAGATATCTACGAAATGATTGACTACGGGCGCGCCCATAATATAAATTTCGGTCACCTTATGCGGCATCAATCCCTCCTCGAGGAGTTCTGGAAAATCCCATGGATTTTGTGACGCGGGATAAATCGCCGCCATCGCCGCTCGACCCGCCGCCAGGTGATCTGGATGGAAGCGCCGAATCATCAACGCAGGCGTCCAGATTCTATCCGGCGATTGGAAAATCACCCGCGAGGGCCGGTACTTGCGCAGCACGCGCACAAGATCGCGCCGCAGCCCAATCGTTGGCTCCAACAGGCCATCGGGATAATCAAGGAAGACAACATCTTTTAGTCCAAGTATCTTCCCTGCCGCTCGCTGCTCATTCTTGCGTATCTCAGAATCCCTGCGCCTGGCAGCAGGCCCGACATCGGTCGCATCATCAGGGCCGCCTGCCGCACCATCCGTACAAATAACATAATAGACATCCCAACCTTCCCGCGCCCAGATAGCAACTGTTCCCGCGGCCCCAAATTCCGCGTCATCGGGATGCGCTACAATGACCAGCGCGACTTTATTCTGCTCCTGTTCGCCCATATTGGCCCCTTTCTCATGATTGAATAAAATAGTAGCAAGGACGCATAAAATGCGCCCTTGCAGGTAGTATAAGCCTATTATAGCGTGAAAACACCCAACCTGCACTATTCGGTAATCACAAGCAGTAAACCACCCAGCAAACCAAGATTCTTATAGAACTGCGTCGCCTGGGTCTTTCTTGCTGCTTCGCCTTCTTCTCGCCAGAATGCATGTCCGACAAATGTGGTTGGCAATAAGCTGCCAAGAAGAATAAGGGCCCCTAATCTGGGCGCCAATCCGACTCCCATCATCGTTCCACCGACGACCATGGCCAGCCCGTTCAGTTCTACAGACTGCTTCGGTTGGGGAATACCGGCCTCGGAAACCTTATTGACTCGCCCACCGGGGTGCAGAAATGCATCAGCCCCTCCTGTGATGAAGATGCCCGAAAGTAATAAACGTGCCAGTGATCGTAGCATAGATCTATGCATACTCCTTTCATTTATCGATAGCTCAAAAGCAATGGTAACAGTCATACCATTATCTAGATATAAAGCGTTCTCCATGAAAAGCAAGTTTCACCGGGCGCTGGCCTATGCCCTCCTGGCTATCTAGCCAATAGGAACCACCCACTCTGCCCGCCAGCTTCTCCCTCTATGATCGCGCAAGCGGATGAGCGCTTTATCGCGATACACCTGGATGGAGAACGAAACCAGAACATCAGGCGCATCAGGTGTATAATCGCAATGGGTATGATCACTGCTGAGGCGCGGCCCCTTATGAAATCCTGTATACCACGGCGACATCACATTGAGAAATGTCACACTGTGGTCGCCCAATTGCTCCGTATAGACAAGATTGGGAGCCTGCCAGCCCGAATGTGTGTGCCCGCTGAGATAGAGTCCCGCATTCCTGTGCCGCGCAAGAATAGCTCGCACCTGTTTGGAATTTTGAATGGCAAAAAACGGGTCCAACGTATGATAATCGAGCTGGTTTCCGCTTCCGCCAGCACGATCCAGGACAGTATTGTAGAGCGAGCAATGAGAAAAGATAACCGCAGGCTGCCTGGGATGCTTGGCCAGGGCCGTTTCCAGGAAGGAGAGCGTCTCCTGCGTATAGAACGGCTCTGGATATCCTACGGCATCAAGCATGATGCACAGGACGCCGTTTTCCACCCAGAAGTAACGTACAGGCTTGCCCCAGAAAATGGTATAGTCTTGAATCAGGTTCTCGATACTCTCATCGCTGTCAGCGTACAACTCGTGATTACCAAGTCCGGGATAAAATGGGACCTTTCCGAGGTAGTTTTCAAGTTCCTTTTTTGCCAGCTCGAAGTTCTCTGGCGCGCTCTTCTCAATAATGTCGCCAGGAGAGACACAAAATGCGGGATAGCCTTCGCGGGACCAGAGCGAACGGAGGTCGCGAAACATGGGCGTCAATCGCCGGGTATGAATTGCCTGCCATGCATCAATAGCACAATAATGCAAGTCGCCCAATGCCCAGAAGTAAAGAAGCTCCTGGTCAGCAGGGTTAACTGCTGAGGATGATTGCAATTTGTCCAAGTGAACTTTTATCCCCCTTTCGAAAGCTTTCGCCTTCATTATAAAACATAACCCCGGTCAGATATTCGATACTTCACAATTTGCAGTATCAGGAAGGCAGAACGTATAATAGCATTGTTTATTAGTCTATCAGGAGGCATACGATCACGGAACTACGCATCTTACCTATTACCGGCATAGGCGAGATTGCCCCAGGCGCTGACCTGGGACTTCTCATCTATGAAGCCATGCAAAGACAACAACTCACGCTCCAGCAGGGTGATATACTCGTTGTAACGCAAAAAATTGTCTCTAAAGCCGAGGGCAGGGTCGTCAATCTCAATGAGATAGAACCATCAGACTTCGCCCGCATTGCTGCCCTGGAGAGTAGAAAAGACGCGCCCTACATTGAAGTCGTATTGCGCGAAAGCCGTCGTATCGTGCGTATGGATCGTGGAGTATTGCTGACCGAAACCAGGCATGGCTTTGTCTGTGCCAATGCGGGCGTCGACGAATCGAATGTCAATGGAGACCGCGAAATTACACTATTGCCGGTTGATCCCGATCGCTCGGCCCGAGAACTACGTTCGCGCCTGCAGCAGCTTTCAGGCGAAGGATCGGATTTTGATATCGCCATCATTATTTCAGATACCTGGGGGCGCCCGTGGCGCAATGGGCAGGTCAATATGGCTATTGGATTAGCAGGCATCGAGCCGCTTGTGGACTACCGTGGGCAATATGACCCCTATGGCTATGAGCTGCATGCGAGCGTGATTGCGGCCGCCGATGAGCTGGCATCGGCGGCGGAACTGGTGATGGGAAAGATCGACCGCGTCCCTGTCGCCCTCATTCGTGGTTATCCGTATCACTATGGAGAGAGTGGCATCAGAGCGCTTTTGCGCGATCCATCAATGGATATGTTCCGATAATTTCGATCCCATTCCAATCCCATTTCAGTCCCAGCCGGGAAAGGGCCCAGGTCCTGCCACTTCTCCATGGGAGAATATACACTTAAACCCGATAAAGTCAAGTGGAAAGGGATCAGGAACTTCCCATAATTAGCAGTTAAAAAGGTGAAGAGTAAACGTGACAACACAATCTGAGCAGCGAGCGGTGACATTGCCTCGCCGGACGGATAATCTGGCATCCCTGTTGCGTGGCAGGCGCAGTGTACGTAAATACTTAATGCGCCCAGTAGCGCGCGATCTGATCGAACAGATTTTAGAGGCCGCTCGCTGGGCCCCCTCGCCTCATGGAAGGCAACCCTGGCGCTTTGTGGTTCTGACAAGACAGGCCGTCAAAGCCCAGCTTGCCAAGGATATGGGCGAGACCTGGCTGCAGAACCTGCGCCTGGATGGTCAGGACGAGGAGATTGTCAATATCCGCCTTGAGAAATCTCGGCAGCGTATACTGAATGCGCCGGTCATCATCATTCCATGCCTGTATCTTGAAGACCTTGATCATTACCCGGATGAGAAAAGGCAGAACGACGAAACGATTATGGCCATACAGAGCCTGGGCGCGGCCATTCAAAATATGCTGTTGATGGCCTATGATCTGGGACTTGATAGCGGCTGGATGTGCGCCCCATTGTTCTGCCCGGAGGTGGTGTGTAAATCGCTCGACCTGGATAAACGGCTCATCCCACACGCATTGATTACGATTGGGTATGCTGCCGCTGACCCACAACGACGTGAACGTCTGCCATTGAGTAGCTTAATAGTTCGCTTTGATTGATTAGAGGATAGTATGATTGTAGTTCTTGCCGGCGGTGTAGGCGCGGCACGTTTCTTACAGGGCCTGGTACAGGTTGTGCCTCAGGACAGGCTCACCGTCATCGTCAATACCGGCGATGATCGCGATTTCTATGGACTGCATGTCTCACCCGATATTGATATCGTGACCTATACCCTCGCCGGACTGGTTGATGAAACGCATGGCTGGGGCATCCGTAACGATACCTACAATACGATGCAGCAGTTGACGGCCTATGGCAATGAAGATTGGTTCCTGCTCGGCGACCGCGACCTTGCCACGCATATACATCGCACGAACCTGCTGCGGCAGGGAAAGACGCTGAGCGAAGTCACCGACCACCTGCGTCATCATTTTGGCCTGAATATCCGTATCTTACCTATGAGCGATCAACCCATAGCGACACATATTCAAACACCGGCAGGTCTGCTTCATTTCCAGGAATACATGGTCAAACGACGCTGCACAGATGAAGTACAGGATGTTGTCTTCGTTGGTGCAAGCGAAGCGAAACCGGCCCCTGGAGTTCTGGATGCCATTAAGCAAGCCGAGGCCATCCTGGTTGCGCCCAGCAATCCTATTGTGAGTATTGGCAGCATTCTCGCCGTTCCCGGTATCCATGATGCACTTCACGAAGCCAGCGGCATGGTGGTCGCCGTCAGCCCCATTGTCGGTGGAATGCCGATCAAAGGGCCCGCCGACAAGTTAATGAGCGGTCTGGGAATGGAGGTATCGCCTGCCGGAGTTGCCCGTTGCTACCGGGATTTCCTTGACGTCATGGTCATCGACGAGCAGGATGCTCACCTGATCGAGCGGATCGAAGACCTGGGCATACCGGCGATGGCAACCAATACCATCATGCGTGACAGCGCGGCAAAAGCTGCCCTGGCACGCTACGTTCTGGCAGCAGCAGGCTTAGCATTTTAAATTCCTTTCTAAGGGGGTTCTGTCGAATAGTCTATGGCTATAGGAAATCTCTTCCTCACCTGAAATTATGAAATATACAGCACTCATTCCGGTAAAATCGCTCGCTCTGGCTAAAAGCCGCCTGGCACCCTCCTTATCGCAGCGCGAACGCGAAACATTGGTCCTGGATATGTTGCAGCATGTACTGCATACTCTGCGTCAGAGCGAATGTTTCGAAGACATATCAGTAGTAAGCGCGGATGCGCGTGTGCTGTCCCAGGCCGAGCAATGGGGAGCGTCGGCATTGCCTGAAGAGAGAGATGGGCATAATCCCGCGTTAGAAGCTGCTGCCCGGCGAGAACTCGCGGCGGGAGCATCGGCTCTTTTGACGATCTCTGCTGATCTTCCCTTGCTGACAGTTTGCGATATCCGCACCCTCGTCAAGCAATCTGCACAATACGAAGTCGTACTTGCAGTATCAAGAGAGGGCACCGGAACTAACGCTGTCCTTGTACGCCCGCCCCTGGCGCTGCCATATCTCTTTGGCCCCAATAGCCTGCAACTTCATAGACAAGCAGCGATACAAGGAAACTTACATTACTTGATTTACAAGAGCCATGGCCTCGCCATGGATATCGACACAATTGACGACTTGCACGAAATACAGGACACCGGTTGCAATTGTCAACAAGCAACGTATGCTAAGCTTGCAACCCCGAACTTGTGAATCATCAATAAAAAAGGGAGTAGTATCTATGAGTACTCAACTATCTGAAAAAGCGCGTGCGTTCTTGCAAGAGCGCCGGTTTGCCGTACTGGGAACGATCAACGCCGATGGAACGCCCCAGTTGACCACCATGTGGTACCTGCTTGAGGGCGATACCATCGTCATGAATACCAAAATCGGCCGTCTCAAGGATCGTAACCTGCGCCGCGATCCACGCATTTCGGTGTGCGTGCCAGAAGGATACAATTACGTCACTGTCAGCGGTACCGCCGAATTGATCGATGACCCGCAGATCGCCCAGCAGGATATTTACCGGCTGGCCGTACGTTACGACGGCGAAGAATCCGCGAAGCAGCAAATGGAGGCCCACTTCTCAAGTGAACCGCGGGAAACCATCCATTTGAAAATACAGCAGGTGATCGAACATTTTTAAAACTTGATGAAGACGGGCAAACTGAGAGATAGAGCATGGCAGAAAAGGTCCCGCAAAAAGTATAGGCGGCAAATCCTCGAAAACCCGACTACATGGTGTTTAAAAGCCGGCCACCATCCACAGCAACTCCTGATCCCACCACAAATGATAGATCACACGCATCGGGTCTGGAAAGTGCATCTCAATCAGTGTTCAGGCCATTGCCAATAACGTTGCTCATAACGTTTTCATGATGCTTCCTTCTCATACTAGCATTAGAGGGAACGAGATACATCGGAGTGAGAAAATACCCCTCGAAAAGGAGCATATCCATGAGTAATCTCTTTGTACTCAAATGCGCAGATGAGGCTACTGCGGAAAACATTCTCGATACGCTGAGGCGGCTGAACATGCAGCATCTGATCACGGTGGAAGATGCGGCTCTTGTGACATTGAAGAGGAACGGATGAAAGCGGTTGCTGTGTTTCCTGCAAGCCGGCAAGTGAAGCTCATTGAACAGAAGGAGCCGAGCATTACCCGGCCAGATCAGGTCAAGCTCCGCATGCTAGATATTGGGATCTGTGGCACGGATAAAGAGATTTGCACCTTTGCCTATGGCACACCACCAGCAGGCGCCGATTACCTGATCATCGGTCACGAAGCGTTGGGCGAAGTGGTCGAGGTTGGGGCAGCTGTTACCCAGCTAGCGCTAGGTGACCTGGTCGTGCCTACAGTGCGGCGTCCCTGCTCTCATGCCAGGTGCCGCTCCTGTCGCGCCGGTCACCAGGACTTCTGCGAAACAGGGGATTTTACCGAGCGCGGCATCAAAAGGGCACATGGCTATTTGACGGAGCTGGTTGTGGATGAGGCACGCTACTTGCATCCAGTGCCTCGTCACCTGCGTGAGAGTGCTGTGCTCGTTGAGCCGCTGACGATCATCGAAAAAGCAGAGTCTCAGTTGTACGGACTGACGCAACGTCGTCCTCCCTGGATTGATCCGTCAGTTCCCGAGCGCACACAGGGCCGTGGGCACACAGCACTGGTTCTGGGGGCCGGCCCGGTAGGTTTGTTAGGCGCGATGGCCCTGCGAACCGCCGAATTCGATACATTCATCTATTCGCGGGAGCAAGAACCAGACCTCCGGATCGCAGTTGCGAAAGCCATTGGCGCGACCTACCTCTCGAGTCAGGTGCTATCCCCGTCTCAGCTCGAAGGACAGATTGGCCCGATCGATCTGGTCTATGAAGCGGCCGGTCACTCCGTGCTAGCGCTGGACGTGCTGCAGGCACTGGGTCCGAACGGAATCTGTATCCTGACGGGCGTCCCTGGTCGACAAACCCTGATTGAAGCCGATCCGGCCGCACTTTTTCGCGCGATGGTCTTGAAGAATCAGGTAGTATTGGGAACGGTCAACGCGGGACCGCAAGATTTCAACGCTGCGATTGCAGACCTGCAAACCTTCCACCAGCGCTGGCCGGATGCTGTACGTGCTCTGATGGCAGAGCGTACTCCGATTGAACAGGCCTCCGAACGCATTCTTGAACGGCCTGCGGGCATTAAGAGCGTGATTTCCTTTAACAGGCCTGAATCTCTTGTATGATCAAACTTGTAACGGTTGAGTTTGAATAAGAAGACGTTCTCTCACATGGTACCATTGTAAGGGAGCAAGGGATTCAACTGCGACCTGGCACAGAGGAAAGCCAGATAGAAGCTCGACAGAACGGTTTGAACGACACATGATTTCTTACAGTTTATCTTGAAGAGACTATTTTTTACTATTTATCACTTCACTTTCCTATAACCATCTTATATAATAGATGCATTAACGTGCTTGTCAAGCTCGTAGCATTGTTCAGGAATCAAGTACTTCATTTTCCCTGGCCTAGAGAAGCTTTTATACTGTCGTTAGTATGCCAGTTCTAGTAATCTCTTAGGAGTGATTAGCAATCGAAAACACATGGATGCCCGCTACAGTCACATGCTGATATTGACTGCGCAATGGATAAAGGCTAAACCGGGGTTGCCGCGTAACTTATAAACAACCCTCCGGTTTCTGTACGCACCCCCACAGTGCAGTAGGTAAAACCGGAGGGAAGCCCGGTCGGTTTCATCTGCAATTGTGAATTGATATTCCCCTCAAAAGCGGATACAAAGCCTGTGACCGGTATACTATTCAAATCAGCATGCACAACATGCACCTGGAGCACGCACGAAGTCACATAAGGCTGGACGACAACCGTAAAATTGCGCGTCATGGCAAAGCCTAAAAAGCTAAATTCATCATCACCGGTAATGGTAATTTGATCGCCATGGATCAGCGTGACCCGCACATTCTTGACCGTGCCGGGTAATCCAGCGCTTTGCAGGTCCTGCGTAATTAGATCAGTAAGATAAGTTCTATCCGCTTCTACAATAATATCTCCCGATAGCGGCAATTTAGGAGTCGTGTGCAGTTGTCCATCTCCCCCTAGCGCGATGAGCAGCACGATGATAATCCCAATCAGCAAACCAATGAACCATGTAATCAGAGGGAAGACGATGCGCCCGGTTCGTGTGCGCAGCCAGGCGCGGATTCTATAAACAAAACGGGGTCTGGGAGATGGCAATAGCGGGGTCGATGGTGACAGGTCCGGCTTCTTCATAATATTCTCCTCTTACCAATCTATAGCTTATATTATACACTGCCTCTTACGTATGCAAGCCATATCAGTTTTTCTCTCTTGATTTGTGCAACTTGCACAAATCAAGAGAGAGTGCTTTTGGGTATTCTAGCCATAGCATCTACTCGCTAAACCGCGTAATATTACAGAAGAGTTGAACAGGACGGTATCATGTAGTGAACATGTTTATCTCCTGTACAAATTAACCAATTTAAATCTCTATGACATGGCAGGCCTTTTCTTCCAGCAATCGGACAGTTACAGACGTAAGTAAAAGGAGAGCAGAAAGCATGACCCCTGAAGAGGTATTAGAATTTGCTAAAGATCATGGCGCTAGAATGGTGGACTTCAAGTTTGTCGATTTACCGGGAACTTGGCAGCATTTCAGTATTCCCTTACGTGAACTTGAAGAAGCAACATTCGTGGAAGGGAAAGCGTTTGACGGTTCCAGCATCCGTGGTTTCCAGACCATCAACGAAAGCGATATGCTGGTTATCCCCGATCCCGATAGCGCCATTATGGACCCTTTCACCGCGGTACCAACATTAAGCCTGGTTTGTAATATCGCCCATCCAGGACCCGCCGGCCGTAAAAAACCCTATTCTCGCGACCCGCGTTATATTGCCAGCAAAGCCGAGGCATATCTTCGTTCCACCGGCATAGCCGATACCAGCTACTTCGGCCCCGAAGCCGAATTTTTCATTTTTGACAATGTGCGCTACAACTCTACCTCAAATATACAGTACGCAGAAATAGACTCAGAGGAGGCGCATTGGAATAGCTCTCGCAATGGCAGCGCAAATCTTGGTCACCGTATGCGCGTGAAAGAAGGATACTTCCCGGTCGCCCCCAACGATACCTTGCAAGATGTTCGCAGCGAGATGGCGCTACTGCTCGAAGACTTAGGTGTACCTGTTGAGGCACAGCATCACGAGGTCGGCGGCCCCGGACAGGCCGAGATCGATATTCGCTTCAATACCCTGCTCAAGACCGCAGATAATGTCATGCTTTATAAATATGTCGTCAAGAACACTGCGCGCAAGTATGGCAAGACCGTTACCTTCATGCCCAAGCCGGTCTTTGGCGACAACGGCTCCGGCATGCACGTTCACCAGAGCCTGTGGAAAGGCGAGAAACCTCTGTTCTTCGATATGGAAGGCTACGCCGGCATTTCGCAAATCGCCCGCTATTACATCGGCGGCCTGCTGACGCACGCGCCAGCGCTACTGGCAATCGTGGCCTCGACCACGAACAGCTACAAGCGCCTGGTGCCCGGCTTCGAAGCTCCTGTTAACCTGGTCTTCTCCAAGGGCAATCGCAGTGCGGCAGTGCGTATCCCATTGACTGAGTGTCCATCCGCCAAGCGCATCGAGTTCCGCCCGCCTGATCCAACCGCGAACCCCTACCTGGCATTCTCTGCTCTGCTGATGGCCGGCCTTGATGGCATCAAGCGCGGCATCGATCCCAGCGATTATGGCTACGGTCCGGTTGATCGCGACCTGTACCATATGTCGAAAGAAGAACTGCGCGAGATTCGCTCCGTACCCGGATCTCTCGACGAAGCTCTGAACGCGCTCGAGGATGATCATTCCTTCCTGCTCGAAGGCGGCGTCTTCACAACCGATGTCCTCGAACATTACGTAGAGTTGAAGCGCACCCAGGCCGACGAGGTGCGCCTGCGGCCCACGCCGATTGAGTTTGCGCTCTACTACGACGCCTAGGTACGCAAATTTTCTTGATTATCGGATAAGAGGCACGATAGCTCATCCCCCGGCTATCGTGCCTTTTGTTTGTTCGATACGAATATCAAAAGGGCAGAAGAAGCCAGCAGTTCCGTTATGGTATACTTCCTTTAAATAAACCTTTTCAGCTTTCAGTATTTCTTATATTCCACAATAAAGGAGATAGTGAATGCAAACCGTTGTCACGACCCGCCATGGAAGCGTGCAGGGAAGTGTATCTGATGGAGTAGCGGTATTTAAGGGTATTCCTTACGCGGCGCCACCGTTTGGTCCCAACCGCTTTCAACCACCACAACCAGTCCAGCCCTGGAACGGTATACGTGGGGCGCTCAACTATGGACCAACGGCGCCCAAAGCGCCCTATTTCCCACCTTTCGATGTACTCCTCCCAGAGGTAGATATCCCCGGTGAGGATTGCCTGAACCTCAATATCTGGACCCCAGAATTAGGAAGCGCGCGATTGCCGGTAATGGTCTGGATTCATGGCGGCGCCTTTCTCAACGGGTCAGGGGCATGGCCGACATACAATGGCACACGCTTCGCCCAGCATGGGGTCGTCTGTGTTACCATCAACTATCGCCTGGGAGCCGATGGCTTCCTCTATCTTGGGGATAATATTGCCAACCTCGGCATGCTGGATCAGATCGCCGCGCTGACCTGGGTTCAGGAAAACATCGAGCAGTTCGGGGGTGATCCTGACAATGTCACCATCTTTGGTGAATCGGCCGGTGGTATGAGTGTAGCGACGCTGATGGCCATGCCTGCCGCTGCCGGGCTCTTCCGGCGAGGCATCGCGCAAAGTGGAGCAGGCCACCACGTTTTCTCACCGGCCACGGCAGAACGGGTGGGCCGGATACTGGCTGAGAAGCTAGGAGTCGAACCGACGCTCCAGGCTATTAGCGCGGTACCTATCAGCCGCCTGGTTCAGACTCAGCAGGCATTGAGAGTTGAAATGTCCACAAATCCCGACCCTGAACGCTGGGGAGAGGCCTTAGCCAATGGAGTGCCCTTCCTACCGGTTCTCGACGGGGAATCGCTGCCAACACGTCCCATCGATGCTATTGCCGCCGGAGCCGGTGCGAACATTGATGTACTGGTCGGAACCAACGCCGACGAGTTCCGGCTCTATGTGGTTCCCCAGGGAACAATCAATGCCGTCAACGAGGAGATGCTCAGAGCCGCTATCGCAGGTTACGGAATGCCACTCGATGAAACACTTGCCACTTATCGCGCAACACGCCCGAACGCCTCGCCTGGCGATCTGTTGGCAACCCTTGTGACTGACTGGTTTTTCCGCATCCCGGCCATCCGCATGGCTGAGGTCCACTCGCAACAAGGCACTGGGGGCACCTACATGTACGAGTTCGCGTGGCAATCTCCCTCATTCGATGGGCGCCTCGGCGCCTGCCATGCGCTTGATGTTCCTTTCGTCTTCGACAACCTTGATAAAAAAGGCTACGAGGCCATGGCGGGAACTAACCCTCCACAGCAGCTCGCCAATGCCATGCACAGCGCCTGGGTCGCCTTTGCTAGCAGTGGTAATCCCGGCTGGCCGCAGTATAACCTGATGCAACGAGCAACGATGCGCTTCGATTCCACCTCGCAAGTGGTGGATGATCCACGGTCGGAAGAGCGCAGGCTCTGGGAGGGCCGGCGCTAATCGTTTCTGGCAGGCATATTGTCACACACAAGGTTCTTTAGGAAGGAATCTGTCCTATATTGAGCATTTCAGTAGAAAGAGTCAAATCAATGCAGTTTGGCGTATTTCTTCCTATTTCGGGCAGAGCAACGGGGCCGGATACACTTATGCAGGCAGCACAGAGCGCCGAGGAGCAGGGATTCGACGCCATCTGGTCGGCAGATCGCGTCGTCACGCCCTGGCATATTTCCACTTCTTACCCATACAGCGAGAACCACGAATTTATCGTCCCACCAGACCGTCCATTTCTGGACTCTCTCACCTGCCTGGCATTTCTGGCCGGCTGCACGCAGAAGATAACCCTGGGCATCAGCGTCCTGGTTCTTCCCTATCGCCATCCCCTGTACTGGACGCGCGTAGCCGTCTCCATTGAGCAACTTTCAAAGGGCCGCCTCATTATGGGCATTGGCGTAGGCTGGATGGAAGAGGAATTTGCCGCCCTGGACGTATCGTTCAAGGACCGGGGGCGTATGACCGACGAACAACTTCAGATTCTTTCGCGGCTGTGGGCAGAAGAGCATATAACTTTCCAGGGCCAGTTCTACAATTTTCAGGACCTGGCTTTCTATCCCAAGCCGATTCAGCAGCCACGCATCCCCATCTGGGTTGGAGGAGAAGGAATCAGCGCTCAGCGTCGTGCGGCAAAGTACGGCGATGCATGGTTTCCATACTACGTGCAGATCACACCTTCGGAACTTAAGGCTGGTTATGACAACGTCCAGCGCCTGGCTATTGAAGCCGGACGCAACCCACAGCAGGTGCGCCTGACATGCTGCCGCCCGATTGAGATAACACGCGAGCCGGTACCGCAGGATGAGAGCCACCTGCGCGGCACTCCCGAGCAACTGCTGGAAGCTCTTCAGGCCTATCGCGAAATTGGCGTCGATCACCTGGCGCTTCAATTCATGGTTCCACGCTGGCCGGATCGTATGGAGCAAATCGAGCGCTTCGCGCGAGAAGTAATGCCAAATCTGCGTGCCTGAAGCGGTCTAAATGTGGTATAGTAAGAGGTAGATAATACCGATCAGACAACTCAGATATGACCCAGGAGACTGAAACATGGAACCGCTTGTCGACAGCTATGGACGCCGCATTAAAAGCATGCGTATCTCGATTACGGATAAATGCAATTTCCGCTGTACGTATTGCATGCCCGCCGAGGGTCTGCCCTGGCTCAAAAAGGCGGAGATTCTCTCTTACGAAGAAATCGTGCGTATTGCCAGGGTTGCGGTCAGCATCGGTATAGAGCAGATACGTCTAACCGGTGGCGAACCGCTTGTGCGACGCGATGTTCCTGAACTCGTGCGCCAGTTGCGCCAGATCGAAGATCTGCGCAGCCTCAGTATGACTACCAACGGCATCCTGCTCAAACAGCAGGCGGCTGCGCTGGCCGGAGCCGGTCTCACGCGCATTAACGTCAGTCTGGACTCACTCGTGCGTGAGAAATTCGCGCAGTTGACACGCCGCGATCAACTCGACCGCGTCCTGCAAGGATTGGAAGAACTCGAAAAATATCCCTCCATCCACCCAATCAAAGTGAATGCCGTCGCCATTCGCGGATTTAGTGAAGATGAGGTGCTCGATTTCGCGCGCCTGGCACGCCGCAAGGCGTACGTCGTGCGCTGGATCGAATTTATGCCACTCGATGCCGATCAGATCTGGCGCAAGGAAGATATTCTGACTGGCGCCGAACTGAAGGCCATCATCGAAGCTGAGTATGGCCCGCTCGTTCCCATCACTTCCGGTGATCCCTCCGAAACAGCACGCCGCTATACCTTTAGCGATGGCATTGGAGAAGTCGGCTTCATCAATCCTGTCAGTGAGCCATTTTGCTCATCTTGCGACCGCATCCGCCTGACTGCCGATGGTCAACTCCGCACCTGCCTCTTTGCCACCGAAGAAACCGATTTACGCGCGGTAATTCGCTCAGACGCTACCGACGAGGAGCTTGCTAACGTCATTCGTAAAGCTGTTTGGAACAAAGAATTGAAGCACTACATTGGCGATAAGCGATTCAAACGCGCTAACCGCAGCATGTCGATGATTGGTGGCTAAAAACAGCAATACACAAGATTTCAGTTATTAGCAGATAGAGGTACTTTTTTCGTTGGAACTTCACGAATAATGCAACAGAGTTGGCAACGGCTTTAATCCTCAGAGTTACCAAAAAACAGGATGTTCGTCTTTATAGTCAAATATATGATCTATGCAGTCCTGCAGTTAGCTGCACTAAAACAGGATTGCTCTTCTTGCTAGCACACGACCAGAAAGAGGGCAACGTGGCTAAAGACGAATCAGACCTGTTGACGGTCCGTGAAGTTGCCAAACAATTACGAGTCGATGATACAACGGTACGACGCTGGATCAAAAATGGTATTCTGGAGGCAATTACCCTTCCGCACCGTGGCGCACGCCAGGCGTACCGCATTCGTCGCTCTACATTAGATGCATTGCTTGCTCTACCGGAGAAGCCTGAGGAGATATCTACAGAGAACAAATAGCTGTTCGTATCTGTACTGGTGATCCCCTCTATCTCGAGGCACGAGCATCCCAGGCCAGCCGCAAGGGCTAGCCTGGGGACGCATCAGTTGGGGAATTTGCCAGGTACTGTAGTATAGCCAGAACGCTTCCCACCTGCCAGTTTCAACCCCCACCGGGCGGTCGGGAAAGAGCTCAGTTCCTGTTGCTTCCCCATGGGAAGAATATACGCTCAAACCCGAAAAATCTAGTGGCTTTCCACTAGCCTTATCAGCAGGATCATATATACGAGTAAGCAATCAGGAGGCATCTATGTCTGCAATCATGCCTGAAACACTCTTCCGCGATCTTAGCGGCGAAGAGGATGTGGGATTCGCCACAATTCATTCCCCCACGCAGCATTCACCTGGCGGCACGCCGTATCTTGTGAAACCGGGCGTAGTGATGCTGGCACGCCCAATGGTTCATCCGACAGGGCTGCAAGGCTTTCTCGCGGGTTTCGACGAATCGCTCCATTTTAGCGAGTACCTGGATGATCCGACGCCTTTACCGGACGGCGCGCAATTGTGTAAAATCGCCGGCCAGCTTTGCTATATGAGCTTTGGTCGCGGTCGAACATTTAATGTTAACGCGGAACGTTACTTCAACAACCTCAAGTCCTCAGGACACGGTTCGGTCTTTGAACATGCTAACTATAGCCTCCTATTGTATGGAATCTCACGCAGCGTCACGCACGAGTTGGTACGACATCGTGCAGGGCTTGGTTACTCACAGCTGAGCCAGCGCTACGTTTCCGGTCGCATGCTGCGCTTCGTCGAACGTCGCGAATACCAGGAAGACGAGGAGTTGCACGCGCAATTTCTAGAGCGCATCGAACGTGCCGCCGGTGAGTACGCTGCTCTGACCAATCGCTTATTGGAGATGCAGCAGGCAGGAACAAAGATTCTTAGCGCCGAGGCCCGCACAGACCTGCGCAAAAAAGTGCAGCAGACTGCTCGCTCGGTCCTGCCCAATGAAACAGAGGCCCCCATCGTCGTAACCGGCAATGCCCGCGCCTGGCGACACATTATCGAGATGCGAGCCAACGCCCACGCCGAGACCGAGATTCGCGAACTGGCAGTACGTGTCTTTCTCTGCCTCTATCTGGCCGATCCCGTTCTCTTCGGCGATTATACCCTGGAAGAAAATTTGGATGGAACTTATATTGTGAAAACAGAATACGAAAAAGTGTAATCACAATTCGACGCGATAAAGCTTCATGCCGTTCAAAGTCTGTTCACCAGTTGGCTGCATATCAAATTTCGCTGCCAGTTTCACCGATGCAGGATCACGAACTGGCAGCAGCGCCTCAAAGTAGATAGGAAAGCCCTCCTGCTGGGCCTCAAACTCAAATTCTGATGCTCGCATACGGGCATGATTGAGAGCGCAGATCAGCAGGGCTTGTCCGGCGCCTCTATGCCGGTGCTGTGGCAACACCGCTCCCTCACAAAGAAAGTGATAGGCGTGCTGGCTGCGGCGCAATTGCAGTACGGAATACCCTATTGTCTCACCCTCCAGACCGTCCAGTGTTCCTGCCTGCCCCCATTCATCTGGATCATCTTCGTCATCGTCAGTAATCCTGAACACATTCATGGGTGCAGCAAGGTCGGGCTGATCCAGCCATTCTTCGAAATCGGCCTCGCTCATCACCTCGGTGCCATCGATCTGAGCGGAAACCTGTTGTATATGTACAAGCATCGGAATATCTCCTGGCCTGTAATTGCGTATGCGCATAACGTACTATCCCCTGGTAAAGATTTTTATCGATACTCACATTATCGCACGTTTCAAGGCAGGCGTAGACGCAGGCCTTCTTATCAACTAATCAATTGCCTCATAAATTGCAGACTCGACTGGATGCGTTTAACATCGACCCGCCCTTCGGAATCGATTGCTCGCGCTTCCAGACTCAAAGCGCCATCATAACCTGCCGCTTTCAACTGCTGTACAAAGCGTCGAAAATCGATCTCTCCTTCACCCGGGTGTAGATAGTTCAATCCCTTCCTCTGATTGGAAAGGCCATTGTGATCTTTCAGATGCACATGGCGTACTACCTTTCCCTGCCAGAGCCAGGACGCAGTGAAGACAGCCTCAAGCTGATTATGCCATGCCAGAAACTCCGTATCTAATGCGACACGCGCACGAGAATCGTGTTCAACGGCCCACTGGACATTGGAGAGCGGATCAGCATATGTACAGGGAATTGTCTCGATAGTCAGCGTGAGTCTATACTGCTCAGCGAGATCCAGGCAGCGAGCTAATGATTGCAAGTTTTGTTCCAGATGCATGTCAGAAGATGGCATTTCCCACAAATGAAGCACCACAATCTGTATCCCTAGCTGATGGGCAAAGATGCAATTCTGCTCAAAACGCAAAACTCCGAGCTCCTGTTCAGCTGGTTGATTGCTGCCAAAGCATTCGCCGATACTTTTTTCCATATGAAGTACCGGAAAAGGCAGCTTGCAGGAGCCTAGCGCACTGACAATGCGCTCCGGCTCTTGATACCAACGGGGGTAGAAAATGTTTTCCAGACCATCCGCAATGAACTCTTGACTATATTCCAGGATGAGCTCGTGACTACGAGGGTCAGAACTGCGGGTAAAAGCTCCGGTTGAACAGAGAACTTGCATTTTCCTCTCCGATCTCGAAAGAAACAAGAAAATTTCTGCGGGTGCAAGTAAGGAGGAGAAAAAAGATACCTTCTCTTCCATCAAGAAGCATACCACGAGCTCTCCACAATTGACAATTGTCACGAACGCTCACAACTGGCAACCACTTTAAGCTATGGGATATACTTTGATTACACCGAATAGTTGTCAGCGCTTGTTCATCGTTTGCAGCAAGCCAGCAGCGAAAATAGCGATGAACCCACACGCGATGAACATACTTCTACAAAGAAGCGACGAAGGAGCGTTATTTTGCCGGAACTCACACATTTACAGTCTATTCGCCAGGAAATGCCTGCCACCGCATCTCATATCTACTTGAACACGGGCACATTCGGCCCCTTGCCCGCGTGCGTTATTTCCGCCATGCAGGAACGTATGGATAGTGAATGGCACAATGGCCGTCTAGGAGCAGCGGCATTCGAGTCGATGGGAAAAATCTACGCCGAGGCCCGTACGCGAGTAGCCAGTCTACTCAACGCTCACGAGGGCGAGATCGCTCTGACCGACAACACCGGCGAGGGCCTGAATATCATCAGCTATGGTATTGATTGGCATGCTGGAGATGAAGTTATTACCACCAATCACGAACATATGAGCCTGCTTGCACCCCTCTACCAGCTTCGTGATCGTGCTGGCGTTGTGATGCGTTTCGCCGACCTGGGACCGAATGCTGACCGTCCCATTCTTGAAGCCATCACTGACTTGATAACGCCGCGCACACGCCTTATCTCCATTTCCCATGTCACCTGGACAACCGGGGCCGTTCTCGATATTCGCGAAGTCGCCCACACCGGACGGGAACTCGGCATTCCTGTGCTAATCGATGGAGCGCAATCGGCAGGCGCGATACCAATCGATGTGAAGGATTTGGGCATCGACTTCTACGCTATTCCCATGCAGAAGTGGCTTTGTGGACCCGATGGCACAGGAGCATTATACGTTCGCAAAGAGTCGCTTCACTATGTCAGACCTACCTATGTGGGTTACTGGTCAATCAAACATGAAGAGGGCATCGAATGGGAACTGCTTGAGAACGCGCAGTGCTTTGAAGTCGGCGGGCGCCAGACAGCAGCTCTGGCAGGTCAGGCCGCCGTTCTGAACTGGCTGGAGAATACCGTCGGCTACGGGTGGCTCTACGAGCGCATTTCATCGCTCAACACCTATGCCTACAACGCGCTCAAATCGCTGCCAGGCATCTCTATCCTGACTCCGAAGGCCGGTGCGAGCGGCTTGCTTTCTTTCAAGCTGGATGGTCGCAATACTACCGAGGTCGTGAAATATCTGAGTGAGGAACACAACATTTATATTCGCAATATCCCGACGATGGATTCATTGCGTATTTCGACGGGGTTTTATAATAAGGAGGATGAGATAGATACGCTGGTCGAGGCGTTGAAACGTATGTGGTCATGAAAAGACCGCCTATGTGGGCGGGTGAAACGGCGACTTCCTATTTTCCCGAGGGGCTGCCCCCTCAGTATCATCGGAGCTGAAGAGCTTAACTTCCGTGTTCGGGATGGGAACGGGTGTACCCTCTTCGCTATTGTCACCGGTTCACCTGCACATACAGGCGGTTCTCTTGACGGAGTATATAATACTACAATTGGGGAACCGTGTCAATACCTTTTTTGCGGAATTTTGCAAATTTGCAAAATTCCGAAAATTCACCAGGCTACCGGTCTCCAGCAACAACGGACTCTTCCAGCTTCATGGAGATCAGTCGGGAGATGCTGTCACTGCCCATCGAGACGCCGTAGATCACCTGCGCCTCCATCATGGTGACACGATTATGTGTAATCACGATAAACTGCGTGCTGCGGGCCAGGCGCTTCAGAATATCACAGAACCGCGTCACGTTCGATTCGTCCAGGGCGGCATCCACTTCGTCCAGCAGGCAAAACGGTGGTGGATTAATCTCCAACAGCGCGAAAAGCAACGCTGCCGAGACCAGGGCACGCTCACCGCCCGATAACAACGATAAGTCCTGCACCTTCTTGCCTGGCGGCTGCACTATCACCTCCACTCCGGCAAGCATAGCATTGGGAGCCGCGCCATCTTCTTCCTCGTTTCTTGCGGAAACCAGTTCCAGGCGCGCCATACCCCCGTTGAAGAGCGTCGTGAAGTGTTCGCGGAAACGCGCATTGACCGCCGCGAAAGTGACTTCAAACTGGCGCGCCATCGTTGCATCCAGCTGGCTGATGATTGAGCGCAAATCTTGGGCGGCCTGGTCCATATCTTTTATCTGCGTTGAAAGAAACTCATAGCGCGTGCGTGTCTCCTCGTATTGCTGTGGCGCATCCGGGTCCGAGCCGCCGAGAGCCTTGAGTCGCGCGCGCAAGTTATCAACGCGCCTGCGCAGCTTTTGCAGTTGGGCCTCTTCCTCCCCCGAAAGCACATCCACCTCGACAGAGGAGCTTTCTCCAGCGTCTTCCATCCTTACTTCTGTACCACCGACACTATCCAGGTCTGGTTTGATATAAGGGGCAGTATAACGCAGCAGCTCTCTGGGATCGTCGATGCCCACCTCTTCATGCAATTGCTCCAACAGGGCATCAAGGGCGTCCCGCGCCTTCTGGTTTTCCAGCAGGCTGCGCCGGTAGGCTACCTCCAATTCATTCATGGTGTGCCGTAGCTGCAACGACTCCTGTTCCAGCGACAGAATTTGCTCGTCCATCGTACTTGCCCGCTCCTCAGCAATACGCAGGTTTTCTGACAGCAACAGAACCTGCTGGCGAGCCTGTTCCAGTTCCACATGGCGCAAAGCGATAGTTTGCTGTAGAGCCTGCTTTTGCTCATTGGCCTGTTTGACACGCGATACGCGCTGCTCGACCTGTGTTTTCAAGTCCTGCACCTGCGCCTGCTGTGCGGCCAGCTGCTGGCATAGTGACTTCGCCTCCTGCCGCTTCAACGCCAGGGCTGTGCGAGCCTTTCCCAGTTCATCCTGCTGGTGACGATAGGTCTGGGTGCGCTCCTCAACCTCTGCCTGCAATTCCTCGACTAGCCCGGCAAGCTCGCGTTGAGATTTTTCATGTGCGCGCACGCGTTCGGTCGCCGCCTGTACCTCCTGCTCCAGTCCGGCCAATTCGGCGGCTAACTGTTGTTCAACCGAGCTTGATAGCTGCAATTCGGTTTGCAGGCGCTCTTGCTCGCGCTGCGTATTTCCAACGGCCCTGTTCAGCTCATTGATGCGAGCAGTCACTTTTTGCAACTGCTTCTCGAGCGCATTCTGCTCGACACGCCGCGCCTCCTGGCTGCGCTGCACCTCGCTGATCATACCATTGATCTGGTTGACCAGAGTCATATGTCGTTCAAGTTGCTCCGGCAACTCGTGTAGCTCGCGCTCATATGCCAGCAATCCCTGCTGCTCGCCATCTTTACTGCTTCCTCCAGCCAGCCAGCCATCTATATGGAGTAGCTCGCCATTTCTCGTTACCAATCTTTCGATACACGGATCGTTGGCAGTTCCTCGCAAAGGCTGTAGTGCGTCAAGTATAGCTTGCGCAGTTTCCAGATCATGCACAATTACTGTGCCTCGCAACATAGTATGAAAAAGATGTGTATAGCGAGGCTCGGTCTGTATGAAACGCCATGCATACCCAACAACCTGGTTTTTTAAAGCAGGTACGCTCTCGAGAAAACGATTCAGTGTCTCCTCGTCCAGCGCGTTCTGCTGGCCGGCGGCCTGCGCCTTCCCTGTATCCTCCGCCTGTTTGCCATCTTTAGATAGCCATACGATCATCGCCTTTCCCGTCCTGGAGGACTGCAAATAATCAAGGCTCGAACGGGCATCTTCGAGGGTCGCAACCACTACTGCTTGCAAATATGGCCCCAGCGCAGCCTCCAACGGGGCTTCCAATCCTGCCGTTGCAACCCCCAGTTGGGGAACCGGGCCAATTATTCCGGAAAATTTACCTGATGGCAGGCGCAGTAGAGCCCGCACACCATCTCCGTATCCACTCAGGCTCGTGCGCCAGTTTTTCAGCATATTGAGCCGGTCCGAAACCGTCCGGCGCTGTCGCTCCCCCTCCGCCAGTGCGGATTTCAAGCGTTCCAGTTCCTGCTGTGAATCGGCAAAAGCACGAGCAAGCGCCGATTTGCGCTGCACAAACTGTTGCTCCTCGTTACGAGCGGTAGTGAGATGCGCCCGCTCATCGAGCAGGCGCGTTTCCAGAGTGCGCAGGGACTGCTGCGTCTGTGCGATATTATCACGCCGCGCCGCCAGGGTGCGGTTGCGTTCTCCCAGGTGTTTCTGCTGCCTGCCAAGGTCAGACTGGCTGGCACCCAGGCGAGCCTGAACCTGAATGAGTTCGCTCTGGGCACTGCGCAGGCGTCGTTCATCCATCTCATATTCTTTTTGCGCTTTTGCCATCTGGGCTTCCAGCGTTGCCAGCGTTGCTGCATCCGCATCCACTGCTTCGCTGGCCAGATCACATTGTTCTTCAAGATCAATCACCTGCTGCTGGGCGGCGATCAGGCGTTCTCGCAGGCGCCGTTCCTCCTGTTTTTGTTCGCTCTGCTGCCGTTCCAGACTGGCGATCCGTTCTTCGCTGACCGCCAGTTCGCGCTCTATGCGCTGGACAACCCCGTCAGCCTCACCGCATTCTCTACGTGCCTCAATAATACTGTTCTGTACGCTCTGCTTCCTGGCACGCAGCGTCTCCTTCTGTTGCTCGACCGCCTGCAATGCCTGCTCTCCCTGCCGGACTTTCAGCGCCTGTTCTTGCTCTGCGCTCTCAGAACATTCTTTAATAGTACGCAGGCGCCGCCATTGCAGGGCATACCAGGCGAGGAGCACATTTTGTAATTCGTTGTTCAACTGCCGGTATTCGACAGCGCGACGCGCCTGTTCAGCAAGCGCTTCCAGGCGCGGTTCGATCTCGCTTACGATGTCACACAGCCTATCCAGATTCTGCTCGGTCTGGCGCAGGCGATTCTCGGCATCGACGCGCTGCACTTGAAAGGGGCGTATGCCGGCCGCATCCTCGAACAAACCGCGCCGCTCCTCCGCGCGCAGGCTCAACGCGGCATCAATCAAACCCTGGCCGACTACCGTGTAAGAATCGTGGCCGATACGGGCCTGAGCCAGCAGCAGAACAATATCTTTAAGGCGCACTTTCTGCTTATTAATAAGATATTCATTCTCGCCCGAACGATAGCTGCGGCGCGTGACGGTAATTTCGCTATATTCGGAAGGCACCCAACCGGTACTGTTATCGAGCGTCAAGGAAACCTCTGCCATCCCAAGTGCGGATTTTCCATGACCACCTGCAAAGATGATATCCTCACTTTTTTTGCCACGCAGCTGGCGCATGCTCTGCTCGCCCAGCACCCAGCGGACCGCATCGGCAACATTGGATTTTCCGGCACCGTTTGGTCCCACCACCGCGGTAATACCTGTACTGAACTCCAGGGTGGTTTTGTTGGCAAAGCTCTTGAAGCCGAGCATTTCTAAGCGTTTGAGATACACTGGACAACCGATCCTTCCACCGAAGCGTTGAATAATTGCAACGATGATACCACAGGAAAGCCTGGGCGTCGAGAGAGTTACCGGATGTCTCTTTCTCAACCGTAATTTCGTGTAATGAATAGCTTAAACGTCTACCATTTCGTTTTAAAGTGGGCTATGATATTGCTATGTTGCAGTTCTTTCATGTACCCGCGCTCACTACAACCATACTTATCTCGCTGATAGCTCTCTTGACGCTAGCCGGCATCATGGTACGCCCATTCAAGTTGAATGAAGCCATGATTGCTCTGGCGGGAGCCGCGCTGCTCCTCATCCTCGGCCTCGTTGCTCCCCTGGATGCGCTCACGACGCTGGCAAGCGATTGGAATACATTTTTCTTTTTTCTCGGTATGATGTCCATCTCCGCTCTGGCCGAAGCTGCCGGCCTCTTCGATTGGCTAGCGGCTCAGGCTGCAAGACTGGCAGGTGGTAGTTCCAGGCGACTCCTGTTGAACACATTCCTGCTGGGATGCTTGATATCGATGGTACTTTCCAACGATGCCACAGCCTTGATTCTGACCCCCATCGTCTACACACTGGTAACGAGGCTGCGGCTCCCTGTTTTGCCTTTCCTTTTCGCGTGTACCTTCATTGCCGATACCGCATCGTTCTTGCTGCCAGTCAGCAATCCTATCAACATCATCATTCTTTCGTCATTCCAGCTCGACCTGTGGACATTTCTGCGCCTCCTGTTTTTACCTAGCCTGGTGGTCATCAGTATTAATATCGCATTCTTCTTCTGGCTCTACCGAAGACAGGTACAGGGTAGTTTCGACGCCAAACGCCTACCATCGGCAGCAGAATCAATACGGCACCAGGGCTATTTTCGCTACACCTGTACCATTCTGCTGCTCGTCGCGCTCGCCTATATCATCGCTTCGGCCTTGCAGGTGCCGCTCTCGCTGGTTGCGCTAGGAGGAGCATTTCTCCTGCTCACAGGTGCCCTCTTGTGGAAACAGTTGACTTTTAAGGACCTGGGCAAGCAAATCTCGTGGTCTATCTTCGGGTTTATTGGAGGCATGTTTATCGTCGTGAAAGCGGTAGAGAATACTCACCTGACAGCACAATTTGGTCAGTTGCTGATTCACCTCTCAGCAGGCACCAGCCTGGGAGCAGTCGCCGTTGGTACCGCCGGATCGGCAATCGGCACCAATTTGATTAATAATATCCCCATGGCTATTGTGATGAGATCGGCACTTGGAGCTACGGGACATATCACAGCCGCCGCCCGGCTCGGCTTTATCGCCGCAACCATGTTTGGCTGCGACCTGGGTCCGAACCTGACGACGGTCGGCTCGCTTGCGACTATCCTCTGGCTGTTAATTCTTCGTCGTCGCAACCTGGATGTATCGGGACTGGATTACTTTAAAGTTGGTATCATGGTAACACCGCTCATGTTACTGGCCGGGGCCATTACTATCTGGCTATTGCTTCTTTGAGGAGGGAATCAATGCGCGTACTCTGCTGCCTGGATGGAACGAATATTGAAGAGATCAGCAAAGCAGTCTCCACGTTGCTGCAATCAGAGGCTCGTACTATCGGGCTACTATACGTGATCGATAGTGGCCCACAGGGAGAAATGGAGCGCCAACGAGAACGCTTTTTGCGCCCGCCCCATCCTCCTGCCCCCAGGCGCGAACAGATGCGACAGGCAGAAATAGCCTCCGCCCAGGATATACTTGAGGAGGGAACTCGCTACTTGCCGGGCGGCGAGCGATTGCAACGCGAAGGGCGCCCCGAGCGCGAAATCGTTCAGTGTGCCGCGGACTGGTCGGCCGACCTCCTCGTCCTCTGCCCTCGCTCACCTAAAAATCCGGGTCCACCGCTGGGGCCAAAGTCCGTTGGCCACGTAGCGCGTTTTGTGCTCGATCATGCTCCATGTGCAGTTCTTCTAGTCCGCGGAATTGGAACCGGATCACACCTTTAAACAATTTTCACATAATGAAACTATGTATCTTCCCAAAACGTGTTTGAAATGTTATAATCACGGCAGATGTACTTCGGTCATGGCCGAATTCCAAGATGAGGTTACGCATTATATATCGCTCACACAAAGTTCATCCATCGCGCCCATAACATATAATGCATAACCGCACTCACGATCAATGTCAAAGCTGTTTCTCACTTCTATCTATGAATAATGTCTGTTGTAGCTAACGCGAACTGCAAGAAAACTTGCGTTCGCGAAATTCTTACTAGTACTGGAGTTGGCGCATGCTTCCCGACTCTGCCGAGTCAGCCAGGCAAGAAAATATACCAACTGGCAAAAGCGCTTCCATCAAAACGATTCTAGTAGTCGAGGATGATGTGGGTATTGGTTCCTTCTTAGCCCAGGCTATTTCACAGGAGACTCACCACCAGGCACTACTCGTGACCGACGGCTTTCAAGCGTTGAAAACGGTAATGGATATCAAACCAAGCCTGTTCATTCTGGATTATCAACTGCCCAGAATGAACGGCATTGAGCTTTACGACAAACTCCATGCTATCATGGGCCTGGAAACCGTTCCGGCGATTCTCATTAGCGCGCGACTTCCTAAAGCAGAAATCGATAAGCGTCATATCGTTGGCATGAACAAGCCACTGGAGCTGGACGAATTTCTGCACACAATAGAAGAGTTATTGGGTGATTAAAAGCTGAAGAGGGTGAGAGTACGCCTCACGGGGGTTAACTCCTCCTTATTCTGACTGCGCCAACACGACATGGCACCCATAACTCTTCCCCCTCTTGAGAATATAGTTTCGTCTCATCGCTATAGGAAATTGCCGTCTTTACCTGCATCGATCTATCCGCAATTTGTAAGGTAATCGGTTCGCCCCATGCCTCCAGACCACGAATAAAATTATAGACATGGCGCGCATCCCATTCCACAACGGGCACAAAAAAGTCGCCAGCAGTGGGATATGGATGAGAACTACTCTTTGCTTCATCCTGCGCTACAGACCTCGCTGTGCCCCTATACAGCTCCCAGATGCTGCGAGCGAGCAGCGCTCCTCCAAGTCTTGCGCACTGCATCTCAAGTTGTGCGTAACTGATGCCATCGGGAACTTCTAGCACTTCCTGAGCCAGTACCGGGCCTGTATCCATACCCTCGTCTATCAAATGGATGGTCACGCCCGTTTGCCTGTCACCCTCGCGAAACGTCCAGAAGAGCGGTTCGGGGCCGCGGTTGGCCGGTAACAAGGATGGATGAACATTGAGACAGCCAAAACGTGGAATCCGTAAGATTGGCTCAGAAATACGCTGTGAGAAACAGGCTACACAGATTGCGTCAGGCTGGTAATCTTTCAATAAAGCAACCGCCTCCGGGTGCGCCAGGCGCGATACTTCCCATACCGGGATCCGCCGCTCAAATGCTATTTCCAGGATGGAAGCAGGGACTAAAGAATGCAGCATGGGCAGCATCGAGCGTGCTTTATTTTTCTGCTCGCGGTGCTGGATTGGCGGTTGACCAGGGCCGGAACGCAGGGCTGGAATGATGACAGCGCTTACCTCAATACCATGTTCCAGCAGAGCGAACAATGGAGGAGCAGAAAAATTGCCTGTCATGCCAAAAAACAAAACTCTGGGATGATCTGTTGCCATTGCATTTGACATAGCACATATGATCTTGTAGTATCTGTATCAGGATATATCCTTTCATGATCAGGGAGTTATTATCATGCCACGTATGGTTTATTGTGTCAAATTAGGGCGCGAACTTCCTGGGCTGGAGAAGCCCCCTTTTCCAGGTCCGCTGGGACAGCGCATCTACGAGCATATTTCGCAGCAGGCCTACGATATGTGGCCCGCTCAGAGTACGCTGATCATCAACCACTATGGGCTGAACCTGGCCGATCCCGAAGCGCGCAAAATCCTGCGCGAACAGATGGAAGAGTTTTTCTTCGGCCCTAATGCCAAAATGCCCGAAGGGTGGGTACCCGAAAATGCCGGCGCCGCTAGAGGTACACCAGGTGGGCAAAGCCGGAAAGGCGGAGCCGGGGCACCTCGCAAGAAATGAGGGACACTGGCGACATCTTGCTCATCTCGTGCTACGAACTCGGCCACCAGCCATTTCATCTTGCCTCTCTGCAAGCGAGGTTACACGCGGCAGGATACGCTCCGCTGCCGGTAGATACGGCTGTGGAAGCATTGACCGGTGAAGCTATCCTCAAAGCGCGCTTTGTTGGTATTTCCGTACCTATGCATACCGCGCTGAGACTGGGAGAACAAATAGCGCGGCGCGTGCGCTCGCTCAATCCTGCTGCCCATATCTGCTTCTACGGCCTCTACGCCTCGCTCAATGCCGATTACCTGCTAGAAGGAACCATCGATTCCGCTATCGGAGGAGAATACGAGACACCACTTTTAGAGCTTATTGCGACACTGGAACAAGGGCGAAGCGGCGCGATAGCAGGCGTGAGTACGCGCCAGCAGGTGAGCAATCCCTGGATAGAACGGACTTCTTACATGGTGCCGGAGCGCCATCAACTCCCATCGCTCGATCATTATGCCCATCTTGAATTGCACGGCAATACTGTACTGGCAGGCTATACCGAAACAACACGCGGCTGCAAACACACCTGCCTGCACTGTCCCATTTCGCCCGTATACAAGGGCCGTTTCTTCGCCATACCGCTTCCAGTCGTGATGGCGGATATTCGCTCCCAGATCGCGTCAGGCGCGCGCCACATTACCTTTGGCGACCCGGATTTCTTCAATGGACCGACACACGCGCTGCGCATCGCCCGCGCCTTGCACGCGGAATTTCCTGAAGTGACTTTCGATGCGACAATCAAGATTGAACACCTGCTGAAGCATCGCAACCTGTTGCCTGAGTTGCGCGAACTTGGCTGCGCCTTCATCATCTCAGCGGTCGAATCCATCAACGATACTGTGCTGCATCATCTCGATAAGGGCCATACTGCCTCGGATGTCGCCGCTGCCTTCGAGCTGATGGACGAGGTAGGTATTCCGCTACGCCCATCGCTGCTGCCATTCTCTCCCTGGGAAACGCTCGATAGCTATATTGCGCTTTTGAACTTCGTTGAGGAACGACATTTGGTCGAGCACGTTGACCCCGTGCATTTCTCGATACGCCTGCTGATACCACCAGGGTCCTCCCTGCTTCATACAATCGCGGATGAACCCTGGTTAGGAAAACTTGATCCCGCTGCTTACACCTATAGCTGGCGGCATCCCGACCCCCGCATGGACGCTCTCCAACGCCAGGTTGCCGCGCTGGTTGAAGAGGTCCAGGCCGCTCAAGCCGACCCCATCGAGACATTCTTTCACATCAAATCAATGGCGCTGGCAGCAAATGGGCAGGATATGTGCATCTCATGCGACATACAAGGATACGGGGCGAAGAAGGTGCTGCCACACCTTACAGAAACGTGGTTCTGCTGAGCAGAACCACGCAAGGATCAGTTGGATCCGATTAGCTGAACAGTGACCTCTCACCGCCCAACTCATTCATCGCGCTAGCCGAGCAGTTCTTCTCCGATGCGAGTTGTCCAATCGCCTTTCTTATTGGAGTACTGCGAGGCAAACCAGATATGGTCGTAAGCTGGACCATCATAGGATGTGGCCTCGTAATCGCCCCAACGCGAATCCTTCGTAGGAGCTACTCCCACCTGGAGATAATGTCCTGGACCTTCGAACGTATTGAGCGCATCCGTTACTTTGCGCCCTGTATAGAGGATGCTGGGATTGATGCCGCTACTCATCGTATCGTAGACCATTAGCAGGCCGCCATTGTAATCAGGCATCAAAGCGCCGAAGGAAGCCGCCTGGTCGCCCTCGAATCCCACGATACCGCCCTGGTAGATGCTTGCGCTCTGCACGTGACCTTTCACAAACTGCGGCTGGATTTGCGCCCAGAATATGGCAGGCACTACCTGTGACTTATTCTGCGCCGCCGTCTCAAGCGCGAAGGTGAGAAGCCCCTCGTGATAGACCGGAGTGGCACTGATGCGCGTATCGAGCGTTTCGATACATTGGGTACAACCTGGTTGGTCTGCATTGGGCGCCAGCGCATAAGTGATTGTTGGCACCACAACCTCAAACACTTTTCCCCCAAACGAGAAGGGATTCTCGAAATCCCAGAGGATGACGCCACTACAGCCATTGACGCAGTTGCCGCCACCAGAGTTGATATTGAACGAACTAACAAACAGAGCATCTTTAGAAGTGGCATGGGGACTTGTTTCGCTCTCCACCGGCTGCACTGTATCGACCAGCGTACCATCCGGCGCCATAAGGTTGCCATAGCCATACATTGTAAAGGAGCCGTTGGGATGTTCAAATTCCGCTTTGGATCCTACCCAGAGCTGATCGTACTCAAAGGTCGAACCGTCGGGACTGAACTGATTGAAATTGAAGTACACATTATGGTCATCGAAGCCAAACTGCGTGTAGTCAGAAACCGTACCGTCAAATCCACCAGGCAGTAAGTAGACATACCACACGCCGTTGGGGTTATTCGTTTTACTGACCGCAAACCACAAATTACTCGCAAATGGGCAGTTCTGGCCGACCCCAAAGGCGCCCTCCACCTGCAACACGGCTACCCAGAATCGATCCTGGTTAGGGTCATAGAAGGCACGTGGATCGTACAGGAATGGGCCGTGTGGGTCGCAGCTTTCGGTGACGCCAAAGAATTGCGAAAAGTTCTTTGGCCAGCCGGAGAGCAGATTGTCCAGGGTATCATACACGCCGAACGACATATTAACGCCCTGCACGATCCACTGCGATGAGGCGGCCAGGGCCATGTCAGGTGGCTGGCAACCATGCTTGAAATAGGGACAGATTGAATTTGAATTGGCAAGGCCATCAAAATTCTTCTGCGCAACCGGGATGTTTGCCCCTGCTGAGCCTACCGGAAAGGCGTTTGGGATGAATGGCGAAGAGGTATTATGCGCGGCAATAGACTTTTCTTTCGCGTACTGCGCTGCACTGATGCCCGTTAGCAAGGGCACCTGGAGATCGTTCTGCGCATTTCCGGGACTCGCTTTGGGAACCTTTTGCATATCAACCGCGCCGGCAAATTTCACTTTTGCCGACAGGTTTTTAATCCCCTGAGCTGGCTTCATAAGATTGGGCGCGGAGTTCTGGCTTTGCGCATGTGCGCCTGCCACATTGAGACTAATTGTGCTTACCAACAGCGCTACCAGGACGAGAAACGAGGCAAGGATGGACTTCTGCTTCTTTTGCATGGACGGAATCTCCTTTTCGTTAATCTGCCTTAATCCAAGGGTTACGCCATAGAGGTGGTACATTACACGTGAAGAATTGCTTCGGGTTCCACTTCCCCAACATTTCCCATTACCTTGGTATATAGTGAAACATTCTTCTGAAACTGAAACACCCTGGTAAGTATACCTCATCAAACCACGGAAAGGAAGAGGTCAGGCCATTATTTGTTGCCAGATACGGTAAAACACTGCTAATCCTAGCATCTCTAGCACAGCCACTTGACAAGCAGTAGAGCTATATGATATATTAGTTATAGGTCATCCATACCTTTCTGGTCGAGAAAAGGCGGAAGCGGCGCAGTAGTCGCTTCCTCTATCTATCAGCTGTGTCTCCACGAGGCGCGTATCTCATTGTTTCATGCGCTAATGCATGCGTACGGGGTCAGCTGGGTGAGCGGAGAGGGACGCCTGTTACCCGACGACGTGAATTACATGGATGTCGGGATTGAAACGGCATCGGGGGACGCGGGTCCTTTTTGTGCGAATGATATCAATCTCTTCTGGCGGTATGTTAGATACTATCAAGGCTATGAGGAAGGTCATAACGAGTGCTACCCGCTGAACAGTGGCTTAGGCCTCTGCGACTTTGGGGTGAGCGATAGGCAGGGGATAGGGTTCTCAGTCGCCTTCAACATTGATTGCGGGAACGGGACCGGGCCCTGTCCAGGCTGGAGTTGCGTCTATGATACCCAGTATCCTGTTCCCGCATGGGGCATGACCCGCCTCCAGGAGTATGACGTAGCAACCTGGGGGGGGGGGCTACCTCGGTCCAGAGTTCTTTCATTGGACGAATAATCGATTTTTGAATCTCAACTGGCACTGGGGATATCGGACAACCCCTTCCTCCTGTAAACAGCCCGGCGATGGGTGTCCTACGTTTTTGGATGGGCCGCCCCCGCAAATGTACTGGTACATCTTACCAGCTGATAATAATACTGGGGGCGATTTGATTACCTGTGAGCGCAGCGACGGCAATCCGACCTGCTGACCGTTCGCATTGCCTCCTCTGAGTGGCCTGGCTCGCACATCCCGCGCCACCGGTGGCGCGGGATGTGCGAGTGTCTCATATACACGAGGAGAGTGCCTGGGCGAACGCCTGCGCATCCGGGTACCGCCGCACTGGGTCGCTCTCCAAAGCACGCGATAGGACCGCTTGCAGGTCAGCAGGCAGCGACGCGCTGTTGCGCTGATTAAGTGGGTATCGCCCAGTGAAGAGTTCGTAGAGGATCATGCCCAGCGCGTAGACATCCGATGCCGGGGAAACCTCGCCCTCGCGCGCCAGTTCCGGAGCGTCATACGGCCCGATAGCGCTCGTCACCGGTGTGATCTGAGACCTTAGTATCGACGAGATCTTTTTGAAGAGGTAGGCAAAACCCAGGCCGTTCAGTTTCACTGATCCGTTCTCGTGTCTCACCAGAATCTGCTGTGGCGAGATCGCGCCATGCACCGTCCCTCGCGTGTGTGCCGCTGAGAGTCCCAGCGCCACATCGCGCACGATCCTGGTGGCCTGCTCGTAGACTTGCTGCTCGCCCCTCCCGGCACGTTGCTCCCGTAACAGATACCGACACAGGTCCATCCCACCAAACGGATCTCGTACTAAGTAGAAATCTCCTTGATGAACAATTCCATCATAGACCACCACAAGATTGGGATGGTGTAGTGAGGTGGCTGCTGTCACCTCCTGCTGCAAGCGTACGACAAGGGTGGGGTCTGCGCGGCCCACGTCACGGAGAACCTGGATAGTGACGAGGCGATCCAGTTGGGCATCCCATCCGCTGCTGCTCGTGGTGATGCCTCCCTGCCCGCTCGTCAGTGGCACCTGATAGCGCCCTCCTAGCAGTTCGCTCCCAGACGCTCGCAGTGGGGTCCCGGCCCATGACGCGCGACCGCCGCTTCTCGCGGCTATCTCGTAATCGATGACAGCACGAGTTTTTGTCAGGGTCACCCCCTGGTTTGCCAGCGCTTGCGCGGCGATGCCCTCCTTCTCGCGCACCAGACCGAGCAGCAGGTGTTCCGGCCCAACCTTCTGCTGCCTCATGCGACGCGCTTCCTCCTTGGCTAGCTCGATTACGCGCTGAGTCCCAGGGGCCATCTCAAGGTCACCAGGAACGGCGTGCATAGCCCGCGGGGCCAAGGTCAGCACGTCCGCCCGAAGGCGGGCCAGATCCACGCCCAGATTTCGCAAGGTGGAGAGCCCACTTCCATCCGGCTCTTCGAGGAGACCCAGCAAGAGGTGTTCGGTGCCAAGCATGCGCTGCCTCATACGGCGCGCTTCCTTATGAGCGAGGTGCACAGCCATGCTGGCCTGCTCGCTGAACTCAGCATCAAAGTTATTGCTGTCCACAGTTTCTCGCTTTCTTGCTATCGTGTGTCATAGGTCTACACAGCTTCATTATACCGCATATAGGAGCCGGGAAGGCCCAAGGCAAAGGCAATGTTAGTGTTCAGTGAAAATGGACAGTAACACAGCTATGCCAAAACAGTTTCCTGATAACATAAGTTATGGTATACTGGTACAGCGCAAGCCCATTTGATCGAGAAAGGATGAGAGAGGTGGCGAAAGAGCAGTCTCTGGATAATCTCTGGTTGGCACAGGCCTTATTTGACCTGGAGGGCGTAAAATTTGGGAATTTTACCGTCAGTGAATCGGCGGTTAGCTCCCCTGTTTTTGTAAATCCCAAGGTCCTCATAAGCAATCCAACCGCTTTACGCGTTGCAAGCAAACTTATGCAGCAGGAAATCAATCTTGCGCAGTCATTACGACGCCCCAGGGTTCACCCCTTTACAGTAGTCGCAGGAGTGCCTGTTGGAGGTTTGTTGCTGGCAACCGCCTATTCTTTAGAAACTAACATTCCCCTTATCTATGCGCGTATCCGACCTGAAGGGACAGGCAAACGCGGCATCGAGGGTCACTTCTCGCCTGGTGATACAGCCCTTATCATCGATGATCTTGTCACCAGAGGTAGCAATATCCTGGAAACTGCTGAATTGCTGGAAGAGAACGGCTTAAAGGTCAAAGATGTGATCGTCCTGGTTGATCGTGAACATGGAGCAGTCGAACGATTAAGACATCGAGGCTATAATCTGATCAGTATTCTCAAGCTCGACGTCATGCTCACACACTACATGTCCCGCGGCCTGATTTCCGAGGAAACCTACCAGACCTGTGCTGAATATTTACGCAGCAAACAAGGGGAAAACTACTCTTAAACATCCAGGAAAAAAGGGAAGTGGTTCGCAAATGTTGTCTCGAACCACTTCCCTTTTCATGTTCTCAAGAAAGCTATGAGTCTACCCCTGGCGCGGCGCTTGATATGTTGGTGGTACTGGCCGCACCTGAGGCATATTTGGCATATTTGGCCCGTCAGTAGTAGCGGCCAGATGGCCGTTCTGCTTTGTCAGGTTCAGGAACGGCTCGATCAGGTCCAGAGGCAGCGGGAAGATGATGGTCGAGTTTTTCTCGACTGCGATTTCTGTCAGCGTTTGCAGGTAGCGCAACTGCAGGGTAGCAGGCTGCGAACCGATCATTTGAGCGGCCTGAGCCAGTTGGGCCGAAGCCTGCAATTCACCTTCGGCATGGATAATCTTGGCACGCTTCTCGCGCTCTGCTTCCGCCTGCTTCGCCATAGCACGCTGCATCGTGACAGGCAGCTCGATATCTTTGATTTCTACAGCAGTAACTTTCACGCCCCAGCGCTCGGTATGCTCATCAATAATCGTCTGCAATTCGCGATTGATCTTGTTACGCTGTGAGAGCAGTTCATCGAGTTCGGACTGACCAAGCACATTACGCAGCGTAGTCTGGCCAATTTGCGTCGTGGCCTGGATGAAGTTCATCACATTCACAACGGCCTGAGCCGGGTCAACGACGTAAAAGTAGATCACCGCTGTAACCTTTATCGTCACATTATCGCGCGTAATCACTTCCTGGGGTGGAACCGTCAGCGTAACGATACGCAGATCAACCTTGATCATACGCGAGATGAATGGAGGCACCAGGAAAATTCCTGGCCCTTTCGCGCCAGTCAAACGACCAAGAACAAAGATCACACCTCGTTCGTATTGCTGCACCACACGGATAGCAGACAGGAACAATAAGATCGCAATAACAACAATGACGCCAATGATAACCAGTATTGCAGTGGTTGGGTCCATGAAACGCCTCCTTTATGACCCCTGAATATAGGTAGGGGTAGGATTATTAAGTGTATGAACAACAGGTTTTACGTGTAGACGTAAACCCTCGACGGCGACAATACGAACTTCGGAGCCAGGATCGACGGAAATTGCCGGCGGGTCCAGTACAGCCGCCCAATCCTCACCCTCGTAATTTACTCGCCCTTCGGGTAGAAGAGGAGTGACGGCGACAGCGGTATTACCAATCATACCCTCTGTTCCTGTAGAAACAGGCCTGCGCTTTATTCGTATGATCAAAGTGACAACGTACAGGCCAACCAGTCCAACCAGGCCTCCCATAGCATAAACAATGATGGGGTTCACCTGGGGTCCCGAATATGGCCCTCCGCTATTAAAGAACAGCAAAGCCCCGACGACCAGCGAGACCACCGCACCTATCGTCAGCACTCCATGGGTCGTCAGCTTGACATCGAGTACAAGCAGTAGGAATGCCAGCGCCATTAACGCCAGACCCGCCCAGTTGGGCGAAAGCGAACCGGCCCCAAACAGGAAAAGGATTAGCGCAATACCCCCTGTAACGCCCGGCACAATCGCGCCCGGGTGTGAAATCTCCACGAATATGCCTACGACCGCAACAATGAACAGCAGGAAAACGATGTTCGGATCGATCAACAGCGAATAGAGGGTATCAACGATGCTGGGCGAGAGATTCTGAACCGCAATCCTCTGCGTGTTCAATATGACCGATCTCCCGGAATGCAACACAACCACACGCCCATTGATCATGTTCAACAGATCGCTCAGGCTACCTGCACCGGTACATGGCAATTTCTTTTGCTGTATCTCCTGGTCATTGTAAGGAGAGGCACAATCAACGATATACTGGCTCTCCGCGGCGCTATCATTGTAAGACTTTGCCTGTGTGATCATCAATAAAGCCGGATTGACGTTGCGATGATAGAGAGTCTGAACGCTGGTCATCAGCTGTTCCAGGTCATTTTCAATCTTGGCTTTAAGTGTGCTGCCGATATCACCACCGGTACTCGTGACAGGGCTGGAGGCCCCGATACGCGTAGTCGGCGCCATGATGGCGACCTGCGCTGCAAGCGTGACGAATGCGCCCGCGGAAGCGGCTTGAGCGCCCGACGGAGAAACGTAGGCAATAATCGGCACAGTACTATTGAGTTCAGCCTCGTACATCTGGTTCATTGATTCGATGTCACCACCAGGTGTATCGATCTCGACCACTAACGCCGTCGCGCCATCATTTTCAGCGGTATCGATGCTGCTGGTGAGATAGCGCAGCGAAGCAGGATCAATTTCACTATTGAGCTGCATGACATCGACATGCGGAGCTGTAGATGAAGCCTGCGCGGGGTGAGCGCCAAAGGATAGAGCAGCAATGACCAGCCCAAGGATAATAACGGTCAAGGGTAAGAGCGACAACACGGATGACTTGTGACCAGCGCGATGCGAAAACATGGTATTCCTCCAACCGGTAAACACTCAGCAAAAACAACGCGCTCCATTTAGCATTCAATTTCCATCAATATCATACCACAAGCTCAATGTAGACTCGAAAGTTACGGGCTTTCTCTGCGGACAGCTATATGATCCAGGTTATACTCCAGTTTTCATAACGAATTGCTATAAGTAAATATAGCATACTGCTATTTGGTTGTCAAGTCTTTTTCCGTCTGCCATCCACTCATAATTCTTTCAGCGGGCCTATGGCCCGTCAGGACGGCAGGGGAAGCAAGCGGGGACACCCCGCACCCCGGCAGGGGTGAAACCCCTGCACCCCGAGTTATGAGTGGATGTCAGTTTTTCCGTACATCGTCGCAGGGATTAGTCATTGAACAAACGTCATCTGCTGTATTGTTATTGATAGCGTCGTAGCATAGCCCAGGCATAGAGTTGGCTCTTTGGCACTTTTCCCTCGTGTACAACCACAAAGCCATGTTTGCTATAGAACGAGACATTCTTCGCGGTGGATGTTTCAAGGTAGCAGGGCAACCTATCGGCTTCAGCACGTGCCAGGACAGGTTGTAGAAGCATTCCACCTATGCCCTGGCCTTGATATGTAGGATCAACACCAAGCCCCCATAAATACCAATGTTTCCCCGGAGCAAATTGCGCATGAACAGCACTATCGTATGCCTCCATAGTGGCATGACGACGAAATCCAGTCCACCCCAACGCGAATCCTAAAGATGCGTGACGAATTCCTAGCCGCACTAATTGGCTGAGGCGAGGCGTGGTATTGCCGGGTGGAAGCCAGCATGCTACTCCCTCAAGCGACGGGGTGGTATAGACTTCACCGTAAAGCAGAGTATAGCGTATGACGATGCTGAAAAATGATGGCAGCCATCGCGACCGCTTCGAGGCATCAGGGATAAGATATTTCCAGGCCGGCTCATCTTGAAAGGCTCTTGCCATTACTCCCGATGCCTGCCTTACTCCCTGGGCATCTAGCCGAACAGGCTCACGGGATTGTATCATATCTGCCTCCCTCCAGGACAATCCCCAGTATCACATGCGCATTTTCAGCACTAAGGCCGCGCCAGAAAGGAGAAAAAGCGTGGCCACCGCGAAGATGACGCGATATCCCAGGGCGGTAGCCGCGTAGATGCTCACCTGGGCGATAATGATTCCCCCTAATAGAGGCGCAAGAATCGATGGCAAATTATCGGATGCGCCCCACAAGGCTAAATCTTTCCCAATGGATTGCAGCGAAGGCATAGCGTCAATCGCTAAAGCCCAGTCGACGCTGCTGTAGGCGCCGTAGCCAACGCCAAAGAGCAGGCCCAGAGTCCAGAGCGGGAAACTGCCGGGCGAAATCACAAAAGAGAATGAGGCCAGCGCCATACACACGGTGGCAGCACAAACCACAGGCGCTCGTCTTACTCGATCAGAATAAATGCCCAGTGCCAGGGCGCTGCAAAGCGCTCCCACCAGCGCAAGGATTGCCACACCCGCCGTTGCCTGCACGAAATTTGTCTCGTGCGCCACATTCGCAAAATAGTATTCGATGAAGGTCATAAATAAGGAAAGACCCATCATGACGGAGAAACGCGTGACGAAGATAAGCGAAAAATTATAATCACGCCACGGTTTGATCCAGTTATGCGCAAACCAACGACGAAAACGCAGCATGGCCTTCTCTTGCTCAAGCATGATTTCAGTTGATGGCGGTATGTAGCGTTTTTCCCGCACTCCGATAACTGTCATGATCAAACCCACAAACAGGGCAATCCCGGTCAGCAAATAAAAGAGGCCGGCTCCCTGCCGTATGATACCGGCGCTCGTAGAAGTCAAACTGACCGAGCCAAGCAGATAGGCCGCCAATCCCAGGCTGCCGACATTGCCGATGATCGTCATCAGACCTACGTACCCGGAGGCCTCACCGCGCTGCTCCTTCGGCACGCGATCCGGCAAAAGCGCCTGGTAAGCAGCATTGGCTGCATTGCTGCCAATCTGATTGATCACCAGGGCCAGGACGAAAATGATGACATTACCGGCCAGCGCCAACAACAAAGCGCTCAGCAGCAGCAACACGGTTCCGGCGACAATATAGGGCCGCCGGCGTCCATACCTGCCGGTTGTATGGTCGGACAACATGCCGAATACCGGAGGTAGAATCAGTGAGACAACCGCTCCCACTGCCGAAATCCAGCCCAGCAGCACCGCCTGCTGAGCATTTCCTACCTCACCCCGCGGCACAAATAGCAAAATCTGCAGCGGTATTACAATCGGCAAAAGGGCGGCAGATTGCGCATTGAGCGAGAACCAGAAGACGCTGAGAACCAGTTGCTGGCGAATCGTCAGCCTACGAGGAGCATTAGACACATCCATATATCCTGCCTTCTCAAGCTGTTTGCCGGCACCAATGGAGAAAGAAAAACAGTGCCTGCCAGTTTTATGGTAGCACAAAAAAGCAATCGCAGGCAAAACTAATATATACTATTAGGAACACCAGACAATAGCAAAAAATTCGGTAAAGGACGATTAAAATCATGGCAATGTCAAAACGCTGCATCCCTTACACCCCACGTTCGCGCGAATTGAATCAGACTGTATTCGCGCTTGTCACAACGGCAGGCATTCATTTAAAAACCCAGGAACCATTCAACGTTGACGGTGATAACAGCTGGCGCGTCATACCGGGAGATGTGCAAAGCAACGAATTAATGGTCACGCACGACCATTACGATCACCGCGACGCCGATGAGGACATGAACGTCGTTTTTCCCATCGATCGTTTGCGCGAACTGGCGGAAGAGGGTATCATCGGAGGGGTAAGCGATAAGCATCTCGGGTTCATGGGCTACACACAGAACTTCCGCGATCTGTATGAGCGAGCAGCTCCTGAGATGGCTAAGGTAATCTTACGCTCCAAAGCTGATGGCGTCGTGCTTACAGCCGGCTGCCCGCTATGCCACCGAGTAAGCGCGATCATCCAGCGAGAAATAGAAATGGTGGGCATCCCCACGGTATTAATTACCGTCGCGCCCGAACAATCGCAGCAGGCCGGACCACCTCGCTCAATTGCGCCATATCATTTCAAGCTGGGCAATAGCCTCGGTGGGCCGCACCAGGACAGCTTGCAACGCAAAGTATTGCTGGATGCGCTCAGGCGCTGGGAAGCACGCGAGGAACCGGGGCATCCCTGGGAAATCACCTACCCGGAATACGATGGCAGCGATTGGCAGCCAATTCGCCAGCAGGAAAGTAACTGAAAAACATGATATGATGGTTATGAAAAAACTTGAGGGGAGGGAAAATCGACATGGATGTGCGGGATAGACGAGTAAAACGGACACAGCATCTGCTGGCGAAAGCTCTCATCGATTTGACACTGGAGAAAGGCTACGATGCAGTCACTATTCGCGATATTACCGACAAGGCGGATGTAGGATATGCCACATTTTTCCGCCACTACCACGATAAGGATGCCTTGCTACAAGAAGTATCGGAAGTAGTGCTTGCCGAGCTAAAAAATCTTTTACCAATGGGTCCGGGCGAGGATGCAGTTGCTCTCGGCAAAACCCTGTTCCATTACGTGCAGGAAAACAATAGTATTATTCGCGTCTTATTGAGTAGCCGCAGCAGCACTCCCTTGATGGAACATATCATCGATATCGCTACCGGTGAAGTATTGAACCAGAACGCTCCTTTAGAGGGAAGTGCTGTGCCATCTGAGGTTGCGGCTTACCACCTGGTCAACTCTTCCATCGGCCTGATCCAATGGTGGCTGGAACATGACATGCCTTATTCACCCGAGCGCATGGGTATCATTTTCCATGAGCTTGTCTTCCAGCCCACCCTTTCGATAGCGTTTCGCCCGGATTGGTTGAACGCGGAGAATGTGTAGCTACAACTTGCGCAGCGCCTCGAACAAGTTCTCGTTGTCCGGCATATTGCCAGGGCTATCCTGTACCTCGATAAAGCGGATGATACCCTCTTTGTCGATGATGATCACCGCTCGATTCGACATTCCGGCCGGGTTGCGCAGCCCATACAAATCAACTACGTTTCCCTGAGGGTAGAAATCCGAGAGCAAGGGAAACGAGGTATTCATTGATCTGGCCCAGGCGTTTAAGGTATGGGTGCTGTCCATGCTGATACTGACCACCTCCGCGTCGAAGTCCTTAAAGCGGTCCAGTTCGGCCTCATACGACGGTAATTGCGCCGAGCAAACCTTGCTGAAAGCAAAAGGAACGAAGGCAAGCACAACATTTTTCTTGCCACGAAAATCACTCAAACGCCAATCTTCACGGTTATTCGTTTTAAGTGTAAAATCGGGTGCAACGTCACCAACTTTTAATGTTTTCGTCTCTGCATGAGTTGCAGTACTCATTCGCATGTATCCTTCCAGACGTATTGTTAGTGTGAGATTTAGCGGGTAGAAACGTTACTGGCTAAGCCGGCAAATCGTCTTGCACAATGTGCGAAGTTATGAAATAAACGCACAAGCGACACGACGGCCTATCATTCAGTATTCTAGCACCGCCCGGAAGTTCATGTCAAACTCATTATTACATGAGCGAAATTCAAAATGATACAAGAAAAAGCCTCGGAGAAACCGTTGGTCAAACCGAATAATGACAGACCTCTTACTACCTTCTGGAATGCTTTAGTAGCGCGTAGAGGAATCATCGCCTATTTACCCATTATCGTAGTAGTCATCCTGATGTTTCTTGGCGCATCCTGGCAATTCTTCTGGGTCCATACCGATGGAGCACGCTACGAGTGCTACGCCCTCACTTACTGGCTTGGTAGCAGCAGCGAGAAGTTATTGCCTGCCGTTCAATGCGCATTTTTGAATACTTCTTCCGTAGTTCAATCGCAGCCGCCATTCCATATGCTTCCACTCGAGTATCCCCCACTCACCATCGTGATCTTCTCGCTGGCGCTGATCGCACCGCTCTACTATTATCAACTCATGTTTGCCATATTCATGGCGTTGATGTCCGTGCTGATTTACTGGCTATTGTTGCGTTACGCCCCGCGCGGCGCGGCGTTGGCATTCGCGGTCTTCCTGCTAATTGGAGCATGGGCCACCGCCCAGGCGCGCTTTGACCTTGTACCCGCGGCGCTCACACTTCTGTGCCTCATTGCGGCAGAACGCAAACGTTGGACGGCGGCATATATTGCCCTGGCCTTTGGCTTCCTGCTCAAAATCTACCCTATTTTGCTCCTGCCCGCGCTCTTTATCGCTGAACAACATGATGCGCAGGCGCTCTCTATTCCACCCGGATCGTTGACAATACAAACGCTACCAGGTGAGCTAGGGCGGTTGGCGCGAGGCATAGCTCATTGGCGCTGGAAAAATACGCTCATCTTCTTCGCCATTATTGTAGGCATTACCGGATTCTTCGCGCTCTTTGATTTCAATGGGGCCGTAGTGAGCCAGCTGAGTTATTTTGCGAACCGCCCCGTTCAAGTCGAGGCTACCGGCAGCACACTTCTCTGGTTAGGAACACAACTCGGCTTTCCTGTCCAGGTCGTCTACACTTACGGCTCGGTCAACCTGCTCAGCGCTCTAGGCCAACCCGCATCACTCCTGTTCGACGTACTGTTAGTGCTGGGCTACGTCTACACAATCTGGCTGCAGTGGCGCGGCAAGATGGATATTGTGCAGGCCTTTATTGCCATATTGCTCGTCTTCATAGTCACGGGCAAGGTTTTCAGCCCACAATATTTGATATGGATCATTCCCCTGCTGGCCTATAGCGGCGCATACAATCGATTCTGGATACTTGTCTGGACCATTATTTCGCTGCTCACCACGGTGATCTATCCTTACTTCTATTTACGTACCCCGGACGCTACCCTGGCCCCCTATGTCCCGGGATTCATCCCGGCGGTTGCCGTGCGTGACGGGCTACTTCTGCTATTGACCCTCACTTATCTCTGCAACTGGTTCCAGGCGCGCCGGCGCAAGCCATTGCCACCGGTATTTACGGGTAAAGAGACACAACCGCTGGCTGTACCGTAACGAATGGCCCAACACCTTTTGACATGCTAGGAACCAGACTGATTGCATCCAGAACAGGACTATTCCTGCGTTACGAGGCCACACTGCTACCGTTTTTGATGCTCAATGGTCCTCAGACGATACACTCATTGCATCTGGAAGCACCGATAAAACCGTTCAGGTATGGTACACATCCTGACAAGATTTACCCTTTTGCCTGCGCAACCTCGCGCTGCTCCCCCGTTTGCTTTTCCTGACCGCCTTTTTTGGCGTCCAGGTACCACTTCACGCCCTCGGATACACCATGAATCACGTCGAACTCCGGCTCATAGCCCAACTCGCGGCGTGCCTTCTCAATCGAGAACTCCTGATTGCCGCCAAGCAGCGTTATACCATAGGTAGTGATAGGTGGTGGCGCCGATTTACGGCGCCCCAGCGCCTGCCAGGTCAATTCCGCAACACGTCCGGCACCATGCAAAGCGAAGTAAGGCACATGCCGTGAGACAGGTGGCACTTGCAAGAAATCCGCGATGGTATTCAAGTATTCGGCCTGCGTCACGCGCCGGTCATCGGCAATCGTATACGCCTGCCCAATTGCCTTGTTACCGGCATCGCCTGCCTTGATCAGGCCCTGTGCCACATCACGCACATAGACCACAGGCACAATGTTATTGCCGGAGCCGATGATAAAGCCCTTGCCCGATTCAACCAGCGCCACAAAGCGTCCGAAGCTGGCCGTATCGCGCGGCCCATATATCCAGGCGGGGCGCACAATCACTACCGGAGCCCCCCGGTCTTTGACAAGATTGGCAATCAATTTCTCGCCCGCGATCTTCGTGCGACTATATGGATTATCCTCGGCACGGAATGGGTGATCCTCGGTAACAATACCATGCAGGTGATGACCATAGACCGTGATCGAACTCGTATGCACTATGCGCTGCACCCCGGCATCCAGCGCGGCGTTTATCAAATCCGCCAGACCCTGCACATTGATAGCCCAATAGATATCCTCTAATCCCCACGGTCCCGTCTTTGCCGCAACATTGTAGACTCGCTGCACCCCTTGCACCGCGCGCTTCAATGTTTCCGGCTCCGTCAAATCACCATGGACGACCTCGACGCCTTCTAATGCTTTCAAGCGCGCTGAGTCCTCAACCGGTCGCACCATAGCGCGCACATCGTTCCCGCGCTCTAACAGCATATCAACCAGGTGGCCGCCTAAAAAGCCAGCCGCCCCCGTCACTAATACTTTCATCCGAATATATCTCCTTTTTGCCTCGTTTTGCCATGTTGCTATGTTCTTAACGCGAGTATAACAACACGGCAAAACGTTGGCAAGAAAGATGAGAAGGTTGGATAGCACGCTATATTGCGCGTTTCAGTTCTGCCTGCCTACTTGAGGGAACCACGGTTGTAAACTGCTCGCGCCCAGAAGTAGCCAACCAGGATCAGGCCAATACACCATGCAATGGCAAGAATAACCCGGTTGCCATCAATTGGCGTTCCCAATAGCAGTCCGCGTACTGTGTCAATGACGGGCGAGAAGGGCTGGTACTCGGCGAACCAGCGTATTCCAGCTGGCATAGAATCCGGGCAGACAAATGCGCTGCTGGTGAACGCGAGCAACTGGAATATCAGAGCAAGACTGTTTGCTCCCGCGGGCGTTTTACCCACCAGGCCGAACGCTACCCCCATCCAGGTGACCCCCAGGATAAGCAGCGCGATGAGGCCGAGCGCCGCGAGCCAGGCGACAGGCTCCCCAGTAGGCCGGAAGCCTATGAGCAGGGCAATGAAGGTAATCAGGATGATGCTGATCATCGTTCGGATCAGGCTACCGATAACCTGCCCGATCAGCACCGAGGAGCGGGAGATCGCCATGGTGCGGAAGCGCGTAATGATGCCCTCGCTTACGTCCATGCAGAGATTGAGCGCAGTCGTTGCGCACCCGCTACCTACAGTCATGATAATAATCCCCGGCGTGACATAGTTGATGTAGGCACCAGAGCCACCACCTATCGCGCCGCCAAAGAAGTAGACAAACAGCAACATCATGATGACTGGCACCGCTATACCACTGATAGTAATCGAGAAGCGACGCAGCGAATGGCGGATATCGCGTCGCAGCATGGTGGCCGAATCGTGCAGGGTAAGGGAAAGCGTATTCATCGTACAGAGCCTTTCTGTATGTTAGTGCGGTCGGTAAGGGCAAAGAAGACATCATCGAGGTCGGGCGTGTGAATTGTTACTCCCTCGACTGCAATAGCTTCGTGGGCGAGCCGATCCAGTACGTCCTTCAATGACCGGACACTGCCGTCGGTCGGAATCTGGAGCGTCAGTTCGTTCTCATCGCGCACGCCATCGCCCAGCGTGCGGGTAGCGAGTTCCATCTCATTTACATCTGCGAACTGCAGGCGAATATGGCCACCGGGGATGCGGCGCTTCAACTCGTCGGGAGTTCCCTCGGCCACCAGCTTCCCCTGATCGAGTACCGCGATGCGGTCGGCCAGCTGATCCGCCTCTTCCAGGTACTGCGTGGTAAGCAGGATGGTAATACCATCGGCCACGAGGTCGCGAATGATCTGCCACATCGTATGCCGGCTGCGTGGGTCAAGGCCGGTCGTTGGCTCATCGAGGAAGATGACGGGCGGATTGCCAACCAGGGTCATCGCCAGGTCAAGCCGGCGCCGCATGCCACCGGAATAGGTAGCGGGCGTCTTTCTGGCCGCGTCGACCAGGTCGAAGCGTTCCAGTAATGCGACCGCGCGCTTCCGGCCTTCAGCGCGGCTCAGGTGATGCAGGTCTGCCATCAATAACAGGTTCTCCTCGCCGGTGAGCAGGTTATCTACGGCCGAGAACTGGCCGGTAACGCCAATGACGGCACGCACCGCGTCAGGCTCCCGTAGCGGGTCATGACCGGCAACCCGCACCTCGCCATTGTCGGGACGGAGAAGCGTTGAGAGAATTTGAACCGTTGTAGTCTTGCCGGCACCATTGGGTCCAAGCAGCGCGAAGATGGTCCCCTCGGCCACGGAGAGATCAATGCCGTCAAGCACCACATGATCGCCGAACGATTTGCGCAAACCACGTGTCTCAATCATCATGGCATATGTTACCTTTCTGTGTTATAATAATTTTACTGAGTCATTAAATGAAATCTCAGGATATTTATCTTAGTAATTAAGATAAATATATCTTACCCGAAGGAATTAAAAATGTCAAGTGGTTCTGAAGAAAAACGTATGCAGTTATTGGGAGAACTTGCGCGCGAACTACGGCAGTTCACCGGACTGGGAGCGTCCTTCTTCCGTGCGGCGGCGGCCCGCATTGGGATAACCGTCACAGATATGCAGGTGATTGATGTTCTTCATCTTACCGGCCCCATGACCGCCGGTCAGCTTGCCGATCTCACGGGTCTGACCACTGGAGCGATCACCGGGATGCTCAACCGGCTGGAGGAGGCCGGGCTGCTGTGCCGGGAGCGCGACCCCAACGATGGCCGCAGGGTCATTGTGCGGCTGGTTGCGAACAAAGACGAAATGCAGAAGATTGACTCCATCTTCGACTCCCTTGGAGATGCGTGGGATGACATGGCAGCGCGTTACAACGAAGAACAGCTTGCTTTTCTATTAGAATTTCTGAGAGGCAGCAATACGCTGACCAGAAAGGAGATTGTCCGCTTGCGAGAGACGCCGGACAGTCATGAGGGAGTCTTCTCCGCACCTCTTGGAGATCTGATGAGAGGCCGGCTCGTTGTCTCATCCGGGGTCTCTCGATTGACCTTGCGTACCAGCGAAGCGATATCCGAACTCTATCAAGCTCGTTTCGAGGGAACACCGCCGGGCGTTACAGTCAAAGATGGGGTGGTCACTGTCCGCTATCCACGACGGTTGTGGATGCTAAGCGCTGAGCAGCGTGCCGCGGAGATCACACTCAACGCGACTATCCCCTGGTGGATCGTCATTCAGGGTGGAACTTCAGTAGTCGAGGCCAGGCTTGATGGTCTCCATCTCGCAGGGCTGGAGATCACGGGTGGCCTCAGTATGATTCACCTGGAACTTCCTGATCCATCAGGAGTAGTACCCGTACGGATCAGCGGAGGAGCATCGACGATTTTCGTTCAACGCCCTGAAGGCGTATCCGCCCGCGCGCATCTTAAGGGCTGGGTTTCCACATTTGACTTCGATGACCAGCATCTCAGCGACCTGGGCAACAATGTCTGGCTACAAAGTCCCGGCTTTGATCCAAATGCTTCCTATTACGATATTGAGGTTGCCAGTTCCGCCAGTACAGTAACAATTACTTCTGGTTGAGGTCTTGCGCTACGGTAAAACCAGGAGAATTGGTTGAGATCTTCTATGGAACAATGTAGCATGTACCTGCGGACTAATGGCGGCGATAAGTTGCTGGACATCAGAGTTGTTGAGGAATGGGCGCTTCAAACCAACCTGGGTGCTGCGAATGAAGACGTGTCCTACTCTTTCCTCACCCACTTCGCCGGTAATCCAGGCTTGTTCCGCGCCATTCATGAAAGTGGCACCAATGCCGAACAGCGCCTGAGCTACCATAATTACCACGAAATTGGGGAAAGAGCCTTCGATGACGAAGGCCGCGCCAAGTAAGGATAGACCGAAGATGACAGACAGGCGGCGGCTGAAGACATCGGCGAGGATACCGGTAGGAACCTGGCATAGAAAAGCGACTGTTTCTAATGCCGTTCCTACCAGCACCAGTTGCAATGGGTTGAGCTTCGCAATCTCGATCTGGTACACCAAGTTGATGGTGGTAATCGTCGCAAAGAAGAGCGAATAAGCGCCAGAGAGTATTAAGTACACTCCATAGCGCTGAACCATCGCTTTTGCACAAGCATAGCTTATCCTTTCACGACGATTACCGGCTTCAACCTCGCCACCAGTTTCGCCAAACCCGCGTTATGCACCACGTTCACGACCTTCTGCGCGTCCTTATAGGCCTGGGGAGCCTCCTCGGTCAGCAGGTTCTTGCTATGCACACGAACCGTGATATCCCGGGCCGCCAGTTGATCAAGCAGTTCGCGCGGGCTGAGCGACTTTTTGGCAGCCGTGCGGCTCTGCCTGCGCCCTGCCCCGTGGCAGCACGTGCCAAAGGTCTGTTCAATCGACCCCTGCGCTCCAACCAGCACAAACGAGTAGCGGCCCATGTCGCCAGGAATCAGCACCGGCTGGCCTACCGCCTGGTACTTTTCCGGCAAGACCGGATGATGCGCCGGAAATGCGCGCGTCGCCCCCTTGCGATGCACGCATACTCGCTGCGCCTGCCCATCTACCTCGTACTCCTCCATCTTGGCGATGTTATGGCACACATCGTACACCAGCGGCATATCCTTCGGGCGCGCTCGCCTTCCAAACACGCTGGCGAAAGCCTGCCGCACGCCATGCATCAGCAACTGGCGGTTGGCCCAGGCAAAGTTCGCGCCACAGGCCATCGCCGAGAGATATGCCTTCCCCGCGTTCGATTGCAAGGGCAAACATGCCAGCTGCCGGTCTACCAGGTGAAAACCATAATCCTGCTGCTTCGACTCCGCCAGCCGCACATAGTCTTCCGCGATCTGGTGCCCGAAGCCACGCGAGCCGCAGTGAATGGTCACCACAATCTGTCCCACGTGCCCGATGCCCATCGCTTCAGCGGCCCCCGCGTCATAGATGTGATCGACCACCTGCACCTCGCAGAAATGATTCCCCGAACCCAGGCTGCCGAGTTGCTTCAAACCGCGCTGTACTGCCGTATTCGAGACATTATCGGGATCGGCCCCCGCCAGGCAGCCGTGTTCCTCGGTCACTTCCAGGTCATCGGGAAAACCAAAGCCCTCCTCGATAGCCCAGCCAGCGCCGCGCTCCATCACCGCCCGCATCTCGCCGGTAGTCAACTGGCGCATGCCCGCGCCACCAACGCCCGATGGCAGGTTATTGTACAGTTCGTCCGCCAGCTTGTCGACCTTTCCGCGCACCTGGTCTTTCAACAGATCGGTAGCCAGCATGCGCACGCCGCAGTTAATGTCGAAACCGATGCCACCCGGGGACACGACGCCATAATCAGCATGCGTCGCCGCCACGCCGCCAACAGGAAAACCATAACCCCAGTGAATGTCAGGCATTGCCAGGGAGTAGCCTACAATTCCCGGTAATGTCGCCACATTCGCTACCTGGTGCAGCGCGTTATCCTCTAGAATCTGCCCTATCAATTCGTCGTCGGCATAGACCATCCCCGGCACACGCATCTCTTCGTTGTAACGCTGCGGAATGCGCCAGCGATATGGGTCTACTCGCTCTAACGGTATTTTCTCCAAAGATTTGCCCATAATGCTCCTACTTTCAAACTTGCCGGAGAGTAGATCAGCCACCCGTAACGTTCACAATGAATACGCACATAGTATTCTTCACGCAACAGAATACCATACAGTTGCCCCGTAGTGGTCGATTCATCGCCCCCAGCACCGACTACGAACTTTGACAACCGATATCGATGACGAGCAGCTGCCGGTATACTTTACCCTGTTCGATAGGAAAAATGCATCAGGAGTTCCCCATCTGGTTGTGAAAAATTATTATCGATCTATATGCTCACCCGATAAATTTGCCGATGTCCACAATCAGACCATATCCTATGGCTATAAGAAACATGAGATGCAGATCGAACGAATTGATCACTCTCCGGTGTAAATCACCAAAAAGGCTCAGATGTCGAAGATGATATGGGCAATATAGCCCTCATCCGTTCGTTCTACGGCTGCCTCATGCCAGGTCACAGCTTTGATAGCGCTGCTCAGGTCATGACGCCGCGCATCGTAGGGTTCGCCCGAGGCTCGTGCGTGCAAGTGCGTTTCTGTGAGGGCGTCGATTTGAAATTGGCGAAAAAGGAGGTATTCGGTATCGAACAGGAAGATCAGTTCGTTTAGCCAGGCAATCAACAGTGAGATGGTATCGTGACCATCCACGATAATCTCCCGGCTGACTCGCGCCTGCACCTGTTCAGGGGCAACCATCAAACTCTCCATGCCCTGAGCAGCATGGATGAAGAGTTCCGGCAGGGACTCGCCATAGGCATTCAGGCCGATATCTGCCGTATGCTCGAATACCTCATAAGGCTTGCGCGCCATCACGCACGCTCACTCAGCACAGCTCCAACAAACCCGCGCGTACTTTTTCGATTTCTTTGCATAGCTGTACCCTTCCTTTCCTTACAAGGCATCTTTCCCTGTTGACAGGATACCAGGGAGTTTGTGATTTGTCAATATGTTTTTGCCTGGCGATTGCCCAGAAGTCCCCAGGACGGGTGGCCCCGTATGGCCCCAGGATGGCGCGAGAGATGCTTCCCAACTTGTGGGGCATCACCAGTCCTCATTTTCTCACTATTCCCAGCGGTTTTATGGTATACTCTTATCCCGGCAAGCATAAAACATAGCGAAATATCTAAAAAGACATGAAAAGACATTACTTTCAGGGAGTGTTCTCTATGTCCCGCTTTTCCAGGCATCCCCGTTTGACCGCCATTGGCCTTATCATAGCGCCCTCGCTTCTCCTGCTGCTGGTCTTTGCAGCCATTCATACGCTCCCTTTTCTTCATCAACAGCAACTTTCGTACTCACTGCCGCCTCCTTTACCCAACGACCAGCGAGCGCCGTTCCAACTCAGCAGTGACCCGTATACCAATAAAACCAGCCAGCACCAGACTGAAGTCGAGCCTGCTACATTCTCTTATGGTTCAACCATCGTGACCGCTTTCCAGGCCGGGCGCTTCAGTGACGGGGGCAGTTCCAATATCGGCTGGGCTACGTCCACCGATGGCGGAAATACCTGGAAGAATGGTTTTTTACCCGGCACCACGCAATTTGCAGGTGGGCCTTTTACCCGTGTCAGCGATCCCTCGGTTGCCTATGATGCCGCTTACAAAACATGGATCATCTCTTCCCTCGCTGTAACAGGTAGTGGAGCTAGCCTGGCCAGCCCTGCCGTGATCGTCAATCTCTCTACCGATGGTGGATTAAGCTGGAGCAATCCCATTGATGTCGTGAATGGTGGCAGTACTTACTATGACAAGGATTGGATCACTTGCGATAGTACTGCTACCAGCAAGTTCTATGGACATTGCTACATCGAGTGGGACGATGACAACAAAGGCGGATTGATCGAAATGAGCACCTCTACAAATGGTGGACGTAGTTGGGGAGGGCCTATAACTACAGATGATAAGGCGCATGGTTTAGGCGGCCAACCCCTTGTGCAGCCGAATGGAACCGTGATTGTTCCCATCAGCGGTTATGACACTTCTCGTATGCTCTCCTTCATATCCGTGGATGGCGGCGCGAGCTGGAGCAAGACTATTGCCGTGGCTAAAATCACCGGCAGCGTCCTGCCGGCAGCCGCCATGGATGGTTCAGGCAAAGTTTACCTGGTGTGGGTGGATTGCCAGTTTGAGGCGCATTGCAAGCCCGGTGGGGAATCAGATGAAAGCGCCGATAGGTCCGAAAATGACAATGCAGACGTAAATTTGAGCGGCAGCGAAGATGATCTCGTTATGTCAACTTCGACAGATGGTATTCACTGGTCGCCCGTGCAGTTTATTCCCGTCGATCCGCGTGGCAGTGGTATTGATCACTTGATACCTGGTCTTGGGGTCGATAAGAATACCTCCGGCCATAACGCGCATCTCGCGCTTGCCTTTTATTATCACTCTACTAGCTGCGATACCGGCAATTGTCAGTTCTATACAGGTTTTGTCTCATCCACAGATGGTGGCATTCACTGGACAAAGAAAATCCAGCTTGCCGGGCCGATGGATTTATCCTGGCTGCCACAGGGCAGGAACAAGGTAGGAGATTACATCTCGACCTCTTTCGTGGATGGCAATGCTTTCCCCGTTTTCTCGATAGCCATCGCGCCCTCAAATGGGAATCTGAGCGAGGCAATGTATACGATTACGGGAGGGTTGGAGGTCTAGGAAGTAATCTCTACTGATTCCTCGACTGCGCCCAGAACTCCAGCAAATCACTCTTGGTAACAATACCCTCTAGCAGCCCGTCGTTCATCACGGCAACTGCTGACTGGCCGGCACTAAAGAGCGTATATGCTTCTTGCGTGAGCGCGTCACCCGGTAATTCTGGAAACGGCGGGCCTTGCAGGTCGCGCACGACCATCGACGCCAGGGGTTCGCCACTGGCGAGATGCCGCAGCAGCAGATTTTCGGTCAGACTGCCGACCATGCGCCCATTTTCCATCACCGGTGTCTGGCTGATCCCATAGCGGCGCAGCAATTCAACGGCATCGGCAATCGAGTCGGCGGGCCGAACACTGACCACCAGGGGCATTGTCTGGGTATGTGTGCGGCGGTAGGTCAGTACATCGCGCAGCGTCGGCTCCTCGGTTTCGGCCTGCATCAGCAGATTGTTCTCGCGCATCCATGTATCGTTGAACTGCTTACTCAGGTAGCCGCGTCCTGTATCAGGTAACAAGACGACCACCACATCGCTCGATGCCAGGCGCCGCGCATAGACAAGGGCAGCCGCCAACGCTGTACCCGCCGATCCGCCCGCCAGGATACCCTCTTCACGCGCCAGCCTGCGCGCCCAGTAAAATGAGGTGCGATCATCAATTCGAATAACCTCATCGACCAGCGTTGGATCGTAGTTCTTCGGGAAGAGTTCCATGCCGATGCCCTCAACCTTATATGGTTTGGGCGTGTCACCGGAATATACCGAACCTGGGGGATCAGCACCAATGACCTTCACATTCGGATTCTGCTCTTTGAGATAGCGAGATGTGCCTGAGATAGTACCGCCGGTGCCGATGCCCGCTACAAAGGCGCTGATGCGTCCGGCGGTATCGCGCCAGATTTCGGGGCCTGTGGTGGCATAATGGGTCGCGGGGTTTGCTGGATTGGCGTATTGATCTGGACAACAGGCGCCCGGAATCTCGTCAGCCAGCCGGTGTGCCACATTCTTGTAATGCTCTGGAGAATCGTGCGTGACGCTGCTCGGACAGATCACGACTTCGGCGCCATAGGCACGCAGCAGGCTGCGCTTCTCCTCACTGACTTTGTCAGTCATCACAAAAATACAGTGATAGCCCTTAAGCGCTGCGGCAATAGCCAGACCATGACCTGTATTGCCGCTCGTCGGCTCAACGATGGTGCCTCCGGGACGTAGCAGGCCGTGCTTTTCACAGTACTCGATCATCGCCGGCCCAATGCGATCCTTGACACTACCACCCGGATTAAACATTTCCATTTTTGCCAGCACAATCGGCTCGACATCGCTGGCAACCCGATGGAGCCGCACCAACGGCGTATCACCCATCAAATCGAGAACCGAGTCATAATAATGCATCTCTCCCACCGGAGCATCTGTCTGTTTGTCCATTACGCAATACCCTCTCACAGCTTTTTCGCGGCACTCGGCCACACTGCCGGCACCCACTTCGACGGACATAGTATAACACAAATGCATGATAGGAAAAGGGGGCAGCGACCGCTTGAGTTACTTCGTCACGAGCTGGACGCGAATTTGATTGGCTGAAACCGGGAGACGATCGGTCCCAAAGGGCAATTGAATCTGGACTGAGATTACCCCTGGTTGCGTAGATAAATGGACTGTAGCCTGAGCAGGGGTCAATCCCTTGATATCTTGACGCCAGGTATTGATTTGCTGGCTCGTGATGTTATAAACCCACAGGCCATGCACTGTCACACTCAAATACAGTATATCGTTCTGTGCCTGCTGCACGCCGATTGGCCCGATGAACGAAATTGAACCCTTTAATAAGTGATAATTCTTTCCGGGGTCCTGTGCCGCCTGTTTACTCAGCAATTGTTCCGCGACCTGGTCGGCCATATTAACGTTATATACCAGAGCCGTGGCCGACACGCTGACCTGTACCGTTACCTGGTTTGCTTGCGAGCCGGCTGGATTATCCGCCACCACCTTCGTAGTAAAAGAGGGTTGCCCGGCTTCCTGATCCCCAGCAGCCAACTGGCTCTGAAGTTGTTTCATCGCCTGTTGCCGGAGTTGCCCGCTTAAAGCATTCGTCACAGTGTCGATATCTGCCTGAGCCACCACGTGTACCTGCTGTGGGTCCGTCCCGCCTTCAAACGGCGCGGGATTGCTCACCATTACCTGCCCATTGCAGCAATTTGTACTGAGCGCGCCGGCCTGGATATTTCCGGCGGCACCCGGCTGGACGGCCCGCGCGGATGCCGTAGCCATGCCGTCTTGCCCATTATGGCGCCCTGGCACGTTCACCGGTTGCGTCACCGTGATTTGTACGCCTGAACTGGCCGTAAAAGTCATGCCCTGGGTCACAAACACATCTGTGTGGCTGCTATTATCGAACAAAAGCGAGCCATTCGCCTGCGTCCCAGGAAGCGTTTTCTCACCCGTGGTCTGCACAGTGCGGCTATCCGCACTCGTGGCCTGTACGATATGGTCAGGAATCACGCGTGTCGCAGCGTCTGGCTCCTGCGTGTGAGGAGAAGCCGTCAAAATGAACGTATTTTGCAGCGTCTTGCTTTGAAGCGTGACTAAAATGGTCGCATCCGGTGAGGCGCTCTGAATTGGTACCGCCGCCGGAAGCAGGCTGAACCCAAATACTCGTGGTATGACCAGTACCAGTAAAAGCAGCGCAGGAACCAGCGTTGCAGCCGTTACCGTGAGCGCGAAACGCCTCTTCTTCACCTTCATGGATGCCCTGGCGCGCTGACCAATTTGCTGCATTCCCCTGGAAATGGACCGGACCGGGCGCCTGGGTTGGGGACGTTGCACAGGAACGGGTGCAGGGGGCGGTATTTGTTGCGGCTCCGGTTCAACCAGCGGTACTGAGACATGGCGTTGAAGCGGGAGAGCAATATCTTCAAAAGGCGGATCATCCTCATCAATGGTCGCGATGGGTTCTTTTAGGGATGCCAGGAAAGCCTCTCGCAACTCGGCTATACTGCTATAGCGGGCCTCTGGCCTCTTAGCCATAGCCGTCTGCGCTACCTCACCCAGTTCAAAAGGGATTGAAGCGTCACGGTCGCACGGTGAAGGTACAGGCGCGTACAGGTGCATTTTGATGACCTTCACCTCATCCGGGTCGTTATAAGGGAGTTCTCCTACCAGCATCTGATACAGCAAGACGCCCAGCGCATAGATATCCGTTGAAGTCGTAACGATGCCGCGCGTCTGCTCAGGAGCCATATAGTGCGGCGTGCCTGGCACTTGCTCGAGGGGAATGGGCTTGCCACCCTGTTCCACTTCCGCTTGCTGCGATGTGCGCACCAGGCCGAAATCCGCCAGGTAGACATATGGAGGCCCGCTGCGGCGCAAGTCCAGCAGGACATTTGAAGATTTGATATCGCGGTGAATCAGTCCCTCTTCGTGCGCATACTCCACGGCATCCAGTAGCTGCAGGAAAATGGCCGCGACCTCATTCAGATCGGGCAGCGCATGGCGCAGGTAGCTCGTGAGCGTCCCACCCTCAATAAATGGCATCACAAGATACAGCAGGCCTCGCTCATCACCGAACTCGATCAGGGGCAAGATATGAGGATGATGCAGTTGCGCGATGGTCTGCGCCTCACGCGCAAAGCGACGGCGCATCTCGCGATCAGATGCATAGTTGCCAAGAATGACCTTGATAGCAACGCGCCGTCCAAAGGCCGTGCGCTGCCTACCCTCGTAGACAGCGCCCATCCCGCCTACTCGAATACGCCGCACCACATCATAATTTCCGAGTTGCCTGCCTTCCAGAGCGAGCATCGCCAGCCTGTATCCTTTCCTAGCTGCCACCCAACCCCGGCTCAGAGGTGGGAGTAGGAGTCGGCGTTGGCGGTGTCTGTGTTGCCGGTGTTGTGCCTGTCGGAATTGGCGGCGTGGTCGTCGGCGTACCCGATGGCAGCCCCGGGACAGTATTGATCACAATCGTGATATTGGCGGGATCGGTTGGCAAGGTATTCCCGCTGGAAAGCGTAATCTGCACATCGCTCACACCCGGCTGCTGCAAGAGCAAGGTTTTGGCTTCAGCTTCACTCTTGCCCGCGATCAGCTTCGCCAGGTTCTGCTTCGTGGCATCGCTGAACTGGTAGACCCAGATGCCCTCCGCGCTCACATTCAAGGAAACGGTGCCCTGCTTATCGATGATACTGGCCGCTGTAATATTCGTCACCACGTTATTATTCAGCAGCATATAGTTGCTACCCAGATTCTTCTGCGCCTCGGCCTTGAGCAAACCTGCCGCCAGCGTCTTCGCCCCCGCCTGGTCATATACCTCTCCGCTACAGGTCGCCGTCACACTCACCGTCACGCTCGTGGCTCTATCCCCCGCCTTATGATTGGAAATGACATTGGTGGAACATTGGGCCGGATTAACCAGCTTCTCGTTGCTCTTAATTTCCGCCTGGAATGCCTTCTGCGCGCTTTTGGTCTGCGAGGTCTTCAGGGGAGCAGCTGCGCCATCGATGTCGCTCTGTTGTACAGCGGTGTAGGTCGAGGCATTCTGACCACCGCTAAATGCTCCTCTATTTTGTACAGTTACACCGCTAAGACAACATGTTCCATTGACATCAAAAGCATTGATATTACCGCTAACACCCGCCTGCACCGCGCGTGCAGATACAGTGACTGAACCCTCAGTTGGGGGATTTGCTGCTGGTATGACAGCCAGTTGGGTATTCTCTACTTGTATACCATCCGCCCCTCTCAGAACTGTACCTATACCAACGGTCTGCGAATAAGTCAAAGCATTATAAAACGTCAAAGTTCCTGTAGCAAAAGTAGCCGGAATTTGCCCTTGACCGGTAGCCGGGACCGTATTTGACTGCGAGGGAGTGGTATACGATAGCTGACGTGCCTGCACCTGGTGTTTGGAAGGACTGGGCGTTCCTGTTACCGCCGTGAGTACAAAGGCATCCTTCACGTCCTTACTGACCGGCGTAATCGCTACTTTCGCGGTAGGTGACGTACCGGGGATGACATTTGAAAGCCGCCCAAGGCCACCTGGAGCGGCAAAGGCTATGCCCGCAACCAGCAAGAGGGTCAGCAAAATAAGCAGCACAACCAGCAATGTGCGGCTTGTACGGCGGCGAGAACCACCTCCACCTCCGCCAGGCCCTCCGGCATTTCCTCTTGGTGGCGGAGGTGTACCGCCAGTACCTGGGGCCTGAGTCGCCAATGCGGCACCCGCGCCTGCTCCAGCCGCACCGGCAGCTATCGCAGCATTTTTCCCGGTACTGCGGCGCTTTTTGGGTAGAGCCGCCGGCGGTGTATTTGCCTGCGCAGGCGGAACCGGGGCTACTGTGGCGGGCAACTTTCCCGTTGTCTTTGCACGATTTTGAGGCGATGGAAATACGATTATTGCCGGCCCTCCACTAGCCTGCGAACTGTTGAGGGGCTTTGTTTCCACTTCATCTTGCGCAGGAGCATTGGCAGGTGAGACGCTATTAGTGGGCTGCGGCTCTCCAGATACAGGGGGAAGCAAATCTACTTCATCGTCGGGATGAGGGGAAGCAGCCGCACCATTATGAGCAGCGACGGCAGCAATTCCGGTTCCGGCAGCCAGCCCTAATCCTGCTGCGCCTATAGCTGCCCCATTTACACTCTCCGGCTCATGCTGTTGCTGATCATGCTGGTTGTCTTCCACCTGGTTAACTGTGCCGGACGGTGGGGTAACGCGTTCTTCTGTAACTGGCACAGCAATGGACAGGGGGGCATTCGGTAACGGGGCGGTCGGCCCACTTTCAACATCTGCGGCCCCGGAAGTGGACCCAGTACCATTAGCATTAGCCGGCTTGAGCCTGCGTCCAAATAAACCTCTGCGAATTTGTCCGGTAGATGGACTCTCATCACGTAATGACTGCACAAATGATTCTGGAGAAGAATAAACGGGGAAACGGCGCTGCCGCGCGAACTCGGCAGGGCCAGGACCAGGAGGGGCCACAAACACGATCTGCGTCTTCAGGCCGCGGCGCATATTCTTCAGCCCTTCAAAATCCACCGGACGTTGAAAGGCCTTGTTATGCTCGGGCAGTATGACGGCTACCTGCTTGCGACCAAGCTTATCCTGGGTGAGAATGGCAGCCAGCACGCTCTGCCTATCATCATTGGGGGCCACGTATATAACGCCAATTTCGGAGCTACGCGGGTCGTTCGCCCCCAGAAGATCCGCTCCATCACCTTGTCTCATCGCTATACTTCCTCTTAATCCCTAAATCTGGCGTATTTTCGCTGCTGTAGACATTTTACACTATTCAAAAGAAATGACAAGGGGGCGTTTAAACGCCAATCATGAAAATAAACGGATTTTGGGGCAATTTCGGTGTTTGCGGCGGCTAGCTGCCACCTGATCCTGGCTCAGGTGAAGCTGAAAACGTAGTCATAGTAAGGGCAACCCTCGTGGTCGCCCTCAAAACTCACTCTTCGCATTGGTCAACTTTTTTAGAGTGACTTTAGTGAAAGACCCTCTTCAACTACTCCCTCACAAATCTACCTCGGCCCCGCATTCCTCACTTCGTCGCTGGGCAGCGTGAACTGCGCGAAATTCTTTTTGAAGCGTTGTGCCAGGTTTCGTACCTGCGCTTCATATGCCTCTTTGTCTGCCCATGTGTTGCGCGGGTTGAGCACTTCGCCCGGCACACCTGGACATGCAGTGGGGAAGCTTAACCCAAACACGGGATCGGTCTCCATCTCGGCTTTGTCCACCTCACCACTGATGGCAGCCCTCACCATTGCTCGCGTATAGTTAATATTGATACGCTCGCCAACACCATAGGGCCCACCTGTCCAACCAGTATTAATCAGGTAACAGCGTACATTATGCTGCTCGATGCGCTCGCGCAGCAGATTCGCATACTCCCCTGGACGCAGCGGCAAGAAAGCGGCCCCGAAGCATGGACTGAACGTCGCCTCTGGCGTCGTTACACCTGCCTCTGTTCCTGCCAGCTTGCTCGTATAGCCCGACAGGAAGTAGTACATTGCCTGGACGGTTGTCAGTTTGGAGATCGGAGGCAGCACACCAAAAGAATCGGCGGTCAGGAAGATCACCGCCTGGGGATGACCACCCACGCCGGACTCGACAACACCCTCAATGAAGTCGATAGGATAGGCCGCCCGCGTATTCTCCGTCAAGGAATCATCGGCATAATCCGGTTCGCGCGTTCCCTCTTTCAATACGACATTTTCATATACCGCGCCGAAGCGAATGGCATTCCAGATTTGTGGCTCGTACTTTTGCGAGAGATTGATGCACTTGGCGTAACATCCACCCTCGAAGTTGAAGACACCGTTGTCTCCCCAACCATGCTCATCATCACCGATCAGGTGCCGGCTCGGATCGGCTGATAGACTCGTTTTGCCTGTACCCGACAGGCCGAAGAACAGCGCCACATCGCCCGCCTCACCCACATTGGCAGAGCAGTGCATGGGCAAAACACCCTCGGCAGGCAGCATAAAATTGAGGACGGTAAATATAGACTTCTTCATTTCACCGGCATAATGCGTGCCGGCAATCAAAATCAGCCGCTCCTCAAAGTCGATAATAATGGCGGCATTCGAGCGCGTGCCATGAATGCGCGGGTCGGTCTTAAAATTCGGCACACACAGAATGGTGAAGCCCGGACGACTGCTCACGGTGTCGTTCTCGTTCACCCGCAGGAAGAGCTGGCGCGCGAAGAGGTTATGCCAGGCCAGTTCGGTTATCACCTGGATCGGCATGCGATAATCCGGGTCGGCGCCCGCTGCCGCATCCAGCACATAGACATCGCGCCCCTGCAAATATGCGGCCAGGCTTGCGCGCACAGATTCAAAATTCTCCTGCGACAGTGGGTGATTATTCTCGCCCCACCAGATTTTCGCCGCGTACTCCTCATTTGAAACGATAAACTTATCTTTTGGTGAGCGCCCTGTGTGCGGCCCGGTCGTAGCATCAAACGCACCGTTTGATGCCAATTGCCCTTCTCCACGTGCGAGCGCGTGCTCGACCAGGATAGCAGGCGCGAGATTCCAGTAAATTTTTCCCAGGTTTACTAATCCATATTCTTCCAGGGCTTTCCGGCTCATCATGATAGTCATAATCTTTTTCTCCTTCATTGCGTTGGAACAACATTGTTCACGCGTGTACTTGCCACATTGTACAAATCAACGCTTTTTCCCTACCAATCGTTAGTCTACCAGACTTATGGCGCCTTCGCAAGCCAGATCAGGCAGTTCACAGGGATCCGCCAGTTACCCGCCACTGACGCGCCGGGTCAATCCCCCTGGGCAGCTCAGCGAGATGATAAAAAAGATTTCACTTATGTATGACAGAAAAAATTTGAATGCCTGGATCAGACTCTTGCCGCGTTCCCTATTAAGAAGATACAATACAGGGAGACAGGCATATGCTGACTGACTGACTACATCACTTGCTCATATCACGTCCCACAATGTTTGTGGTTTTAATAAGGATTGCCGAAATGTCGCAGCATTCAGAACACCACATATGGGACATGGAGTCCGGCTGGTCAACGATTTTCGCACAGAGCGAACTCAGTTTTACGCTCTGGTTTACCGGCTTGCCCGGCACGGGTAAAACTAGCCTGGCACAACTGGTGCGGAAAGCACTGTTAGCGCGCGGCTACAAAGTTGAAATCATCGATACACAGGTGCTTACCCACTGGCTCAATCTCAAACTTCAGATACACGAGGATATCCGGCAGGATAGTAGTCACACAATCGGCTATGATGCCTTTATCACCTACATTTGCACAATACTGGCGCGTAATGGCATCATAGGTATCACCACTTCGGTATCACCCTATATAGAGGCACGTTCTTACGCCCGCGAGCAGGTACAGCGCTTCATCGAGGTTTATTTGCATTGTGAAGCCCGATTGAGACACAAGCGCGTGGAGCAAGCGGAGACCACGTTTCCCAGTGAAATTGAGGCCCTCTATGAACCTCCACCTTCTCCTGAGCTGAGCCTGGATACAGGAAAGGAACCGCTCGAACGCGCCGCCCTACGCCTGATCGCCTATCTCGAACAACATGGCTATATTGCTCCACTCTGGGAAGAGTTGGCCAACGATGAAGAAATCGAGAGCATTAAATCCCGCCTGCAAGCCCTGGGCTATCTGGAATAATCCCAGGACGCACTTTTGCTGCCGCCCTGATGAAGGTTGCAGTCATTGGAGCATGACCGGATGCTGCAAGTACACCCCAACGAAGATACGTAGGTACCCACCGTCGTCGTCAGGATAACTGCTCGTGTGATTGTTACAATTATTGCATTCATACGTGCTGATCGGGCCAGGGTTGGTCACCCCATCGCGCATTGCATCGATATCCATCGTACCGCCATTACCAGGCCCAAACAGGACAGCGATAACACCCGCCGTGGCGAAACTGGCGACATTGTTCAAGATATACTCCGCGCGATTATCCTGGTAGTGGCCCGGCGAATTGTTCATGGTGTCAAAATACTGATTACCCATTGGCACCTGCCACATTACAATGCGCCGGTGCGTATCCTTGCTCAGGTCACCGATAAAGGTCAGGTAGCGAGCGAAATTGGGGAAAGTCTTATTATAGCGGTCCCACCATCCTCGACTACCGGGCTGGCCTGAGTCAAAATCGGCCACATCGTTGGAAATCACATCCCAGCTTGAGACTCCATTTGGATTACCAACTAACCCGGCAGTATTGAGGAAATTCGCCTCTTTCTGGGCCAGTCCAGGAACATCCACATTGGGATTGGTATCCGTGGCGATATCATCACCCGCTGCCCAGGTCGAGGCGTGCAGCGCCAGGATAGCGTTACGCGCATATTTGTCGCGCATGTGTAGTAAAGCCCAGGTAAATCCCTGCGCATTATCGGGAAAGCCGGATGCATCGGGAAAGCCGGATGAACTGACACTCGCGGGAATGGTAGCTGCATTATCGCTGCCATGGGTGGCATTTTGTAAGAAGCCCCATAAATCAGGCTCCACAACCACAAAGACAGGCTTGCCAAAAGCGCCTATTTTTTGCAGCATCAATACCCAGTTCGCGAAATAGGCTTTCATCGTTGATGCATCCGCCAGGTTACCGGTATCCTGCTCTATATTATGGCCGCCACAATAGCTGCCGGGATGCGGGCCATTACTCAGGCAGATTTCATAGTAGACAAACACGGGCATATAGCCATGCTGGGCGCTCTCATCCATATAAGAGGTGGCGAATTGCCCTTGAGGTTGTTGCCATTGTTCCCATCCCCTGCCCGTATTGACGCCACCGGTCAGGTATTGATACCTGAAACTGAAAGCCGCGCCGTTCCTGCTGCGCATATCATCAAGCTGTGATGCGCTTCCGGGAGCATTCATTACGCCAAAACTGAAATAATGAGGAAATGCCGCCGGAACGGTTCCCTGGCCTTGAGGCACCGGACCTGGCGGTGGATTGGGATTGCCCTGCCCCTGCGTAGGCGTCGCACCTGGCGTCGTTCCACCGCTTGGATGTGCCCCTGGCGAGCTAGAATTTTGACGCGGCACTTGAATAGTAACCCCTGAATACGAACCTGCCGTCGGACTATTCTGCCCCGACACTTGCTCATTGCTATTCCCAAGCTGCCCCGAATTGCTGGAACATGCTGTGACAAGCAAGAGAAGGCAAATAGAGATCACCGCGAGAGCCTTAACCTTGTTATCCTCACATTGTCGAAAGCGCATGGCTTCCCCCTGCATAAATTTTTACCCCGGCCATAGTATAAACTATCGTTTGACTTTCAGTAGAAGAGATAGGACATTTGGGGGTATATCACCGTGTGCTTGCTTTAACCAGGGAGATGCCCAAACGCTTGCTTGAAGGCTGCAGGGGATTGTTATTTTAAGGCGCGCACATAAGCGACAAACTTATCGCCGCGGTCGAACTCATTGAGGAACATACCAAAGCTGGTAAAACCCGGCGAAAAGAGCAGCACATCTCCGGGCCGCGCCAGCGAAACCGCCTCATTCATCGCGGTAGTGAAATCATCGAAAACGCCGCGTACAGGATTAGAGATTCCGTATTGCTCGGCCTCCTGTTCAAGCGCCGGTAATAATTCATCTGTACCAGTCCCCTTGAGCAGAATCACATCCCGGCAGCGTTGCGCAATCGTTCGCGGCCAATCTTCAAGCGGTAGAAATTTCGTATTGCCACCCGCGACCAGCACTATCGGACCATCGAAAGCTTCTAGAGCAATCCGCCCTGCCACCGGAGCCGTACTGGTGCTATCGTTGATGAAGCGCACTCCATTGATAACCGCAACCTCCTCCAATCGGTGGGGAACTCCACGAAAACCGCGCACCGTCGCCGCGATAATCTCGTCAGGAACATCCAGCAATCTCGCAGCTGTCGTCGCCAGCAGGATATTCTCGAGGTTATGCTTTCCTATCAGGGGTGTCTCCGTAAAGATGAATGGCGCAATATCAGAGGAGCCGCGCGCGAAACTTCCTCCCAGTTCCAGGCTGGTAAACCAGGTATTCGCAACCGCTTCTTCCCCAAGCCGGCGCGTCCAGGGATTATCGTAGTTAAAAATGGCCAGGTCATCCGCGTGTTGATGGCGAAAGATATTCGCCTTGGCCGCGGCATATTCGTCCATGTCCGCATAGGTATCGAGGTGATCGGGATAGATATTGGTCATGACGGCAACTTGCGGACTGCGTTTATGCGGCTCCAGCCCCTCCAGTTGCCAGCTCGATAATTCCAGCACTACGAGAGTATCAGGCGTAATGGTAGGCAAGAGAGACAGCGTTTCAACACCGGACACGTTGCCACCAATAACTGTCCTGGCACCAGTAGCGCGCAATATCTCATAAATAAGTGTTGTGGTCGTCGTTTTCCCGCGCGTGCCGGTAATACCGATGATACGACCACTACAAGCCTGAAAGAAGAAAGCAATCTCCTGCTCAATTTGCGCTCCATGTTCTCGAGCGATGCGCAGGTAAGGAGAAGACTTTTTCACCCCTGGAACTCGAATGACGACCTCGGCCCAGCGAAAATCCTCTTCGCGATGTTCTCCAAGCACATACTCAATTGGCAACCCCTCTAGCGTCTTTATGCTTGGCGCAAGCACTTCCGCCGATCTCACGTCGGTCACACGTACAATTGCTCCCTGCTGTGCCGCGAATCTGGCCGAGGCTATCCCTGACCCATGCAAACCCAACCCCATAATGAGTACGCGCTTCCCTCGCAAATCCATGTTTATTCCCCGATCAAATAAATTTATCTAGCGCCTGAGTACATAAAATCAATCCAGCACAACCTTTATCATTTTGCCTGGTGGTTTGTCGACCTGCCATTTTCAAAAATCACATCCTCGTAGGCATCGGCTACCGGAAAATGCACACCCAAAGAAGCCAGTTCAACCTTATCATCAGCGCCAAAAGCATCATACATCCATTTTTTCTGCTCTTTGCGATAAATCTCTATCCTCATAGTCCTATAGTCCACCAGCAGATATTCCTCAATGGTAGGGCAGGCAAGATAGGCTTGCAGCTTTCTTCCCCGGTCACGAGCCTCTGTACTGGGAGAGAGTACTTCAACCACAACGCGTGGTGATCGAATCAGGTCGGTATTCCCTCGATCACGCGAATCGCAGCTCACTACCACATCAGGATAGAGGTAACGATTCTCTGAAACACGCACTTTCATATCCGAATTGTAGACGCGACAAGGGCCACCGCGAAGTAAACCTTTCAGAAGGTCACGGATATTTCCGCCAATGGTCGCATGATTGGCGCTTCCACCTGACATCATATATACATAGCCATCGAGATATTCATAGCGTGTATCAGGCTCGCGTTCTTCGAGTTCAAAGTACTCTTCGACGCTCATCGTTACTGTACGTTCTAATGCCATGCGCTTATCCTTTCTCCTGGCTATTATTAACATATCCGTAGCTACACCAATTCTATTATATCATTGGCCCTCCTCGCTCGTAAGCGCCTTGAAGAACGCTTCAACCTCGGACGGACGCCGGCAATGTATCACTTCCTCGCTATAAGCGGCAAGATAAGTAGCCGCTATCATTCGCGAATGCCCTATCGAGGGATCTCTGCTGGTATAATATATCCTGCTGTGCCCAAGAAAACGTAGTAGTTTAATAAATCCTTTATGCCGGTTAGTTCCCGCGAGACTTGCCCGCATGTGACGAATCAGAATACGCCATGCGGCAGTAATCCAGGGGAGATCAAGCCATACGATATGATCGGATGCGTGAAAGAGTTCATCCGTCCATTCGATAAAAGCGCCCTCTGTGACCCAATCAGATGACACAGCTATTTCATGAATATCACGCACCCGCTCCTCTAAAGAGCGCTCAGCCCCTACTCCTCCTTCCCAACCAATGACATCCAATTCATAAAAAGGAATGCGAAAATGTGCCGCTATGCGTTGCGCCAGCGTGGTTTTTCCGCTTCCAGGTCCTCCAATGATGTGAATACGCAAAGTCTTCCTCACCTATGATCACAGTTGAGCAAATCGAGCTTATAATATAAAATATAAGCAGTACTTTTTCACACGCGCCCGGTACCAGGAGAACTTTTCTCCGCGTACTTGCACGTTAGCTTTCTAGAAATTGCATCATATGCAGCCAGAGCCATCCGCCCGGCTTGAACATATTCTCGAACTCATGCCAGTGGGAGTCGCCAGCCTCAACTGCACAGACATGCGCCTCCTTTATGTCAACTCGTTCTTCGTCTCACTGCTGCCACAGTCATGGCAAACTCAAAATGTGGTCGGTCATCTGCTTGAGGAAGTACTGCCCGGTGAATTGCTCAGGGTAGTTCAACCGGAAGTGCGAGCAGTCTGTTCCACAGGTCAAAAGGCTGTCCTCAGCGAGGTGCCTTATGAAGGCTTTCTCGAAGAACGCGGACGTACCTACTGGCATATCTCCATCGAACTTTTTACGCCCGACGTTCCGGCCGGCACACAACCACAATCTGAAAATTATAACGCAGAACCGACGCTCCTCATCACCATTGAGGACATTACCGGTCATGTTCGTTCAAGGCTGCACCTGGCAGCCATTCACCATATCTCATCAGCAATCGCAGGTAGATTTGCGCTTCCTGTAGTGCTTGATCGTATCCTCGAAGCCGTCCAGAGCCTGGCAGGTTCAACACGCTGTGCCGTGATTTTGAGGGATTACTCGATCTCGAACGGCGAATACCTCCTCTTCGGCTTTGAGGAGCGAACCCTTATGGGCGCAGAAATAGATCAACCGCCGGAGACTGTCCCCACAGTAACAGTTGCCGCTCAAAAAGGATTACATCTGAGCGCGCAGGATTGGCATCCACAGGTAAGTGAACAACTGCTGCTGGGGAGAGTAATGCGCAGCCGTAGCTCGCTGATCATTTCGGATACAAGCACGGTGCCCGAAATAGAGTTTCCATTGCTTGACGACAACGGCGTACCACGCCGTCCAGGCTCAGTGCTCTGTGTTCCAATATTTGAGCCGACACCAGGCCCCAGCATAGGAGACCTTTCTGCCTCCAGGGGAACCACGATTCTAGATAAGCAAAAGGGTGATGTGCTGGGTACTATCGAGGTCTACCACCGGCGCACTCGTGGCCTACCCAAAGAAGAGGTCGAATTATTGGAACAATTCGCGCAGCAGGCCGGGTTGGCGATACAAAACGCCCGCCTGTTCCTGCGCATTGATCACCTGGCCCGTACTGCCAGAAGGCATGCTCACCAGCAGGAAAACGTCATGCAGGCCATTCCAGACGGAGTAATCATCTACGATGCTCGCTGGCGCGTGGTTGATTTCAATAACGCTATCCGCAACCTGTTGGGATGGACAAACGATGTGATTGGCTTGCATATTAGCGAAGCTCTTGCCCACAGTACTGCCCTCTATCCGCCAGACGCCCCTTCTTTCGAACAAATGGCAGCGGAACTTGAGCGTTTCCCTCACGAAAAACGGATTGATGAATTCAAATTGCAGGGCGCTGATGGCCAGTATTACACAATACGACGCTCAAAGGCTCCCATACAGGATGAGCTCGGCAATATTTTTGCCTTCGTAGTCGTTTACCATGATGTTACTGAACAGGCAGCCGCGCGGGAACGCATTGAATCGGAGGTCATCGCTCGTACTGCCGAGTTGGCGCAGCGCAACCAGGCGCTCCAGGAAGCGCAGGAGGCCCTGGAATTGGAAAGCGCCCGCCTGGAACTGCTCTTAGGGCGCTTGCCCTCCGGCGTGCTGCTGATCTCCGCCAACGATAATCGCATTATCCTGAGCAACCACCAGGCGACGGAACTACTGTATCGCATGGGATGCATTCCATCGAATGCCTCATCCCTGTTCCCTCAAGATATAGATGTCGCTGTTAAGCAGACGATCGGCATGAACATCGACGAATTACTGCGCGGAGTCCTGGTTTATAGGGCCTCAGGCTCTCTAATGCCATATGAGGAACAACCGCTTTTCCTTGCCCTCAATAAAGGGGAGGCCAGCGAAGCCGAACTTCATCTTACAGCATCTGATGGCCAGACGCTGTACCTGCTCGCCAAAGCCGCGCCATTGCGTGCCAATGATGGCACCATTACCAACGCCGTGCTGGTCTGGCAAGATATTACCAGGCTCAAGGCGCTGGAACGCGTGCGTGAAGACTTCTTCACAACCATGGCACACGAGTTGAAAACACCACTCGCCAATATTCGCGCCCATATCAGCGCGCTGCAGGCCAATGATTTACAGTGGTCGCACGAACAGCAACTGGACTTCCTGAAGACTGCCGACGAACAGGTCAATCGTTTAGTAGAAATGATCAATAATTTTCTTGATGCCTCACGTGTTGAGGCAGGAGCCTTGCGCCTCGAACGAGAGCCTATTCTGTTGCCTGAAATGGTTGAAGACCTGCAAGATCGCCTGGAGGCTTTGATCTCTTCCTCACAGCGTCAATTAGAGATCAGCGTACCGGTCGATTTACCGGCAGTGAGCGCGGATTATGAGCTCATCATGAGTGTCCTCACCAATCTGCTCAGTAATGCCTTTCGCTATGCGCCAGAGGGGGACATTGTGCGCCTCCAAGCAGAGGCAGTCTACGATGAACAAGACGATCAGCCGCTGGGCGTCGAGATTCGCGTGATCGACCGTGGGCCGGGTATCACTGAGGAGCGCCAGGCAGAACTCTTTACCCGCTTCAGCACCTTCGCGAATCTGAGACGCCCGGCACCTGATCGTCCGGGCCAGCCTATGGTTGCGAAACGGCCAGCTACTGCCAGGTGGAGCGCTGCAACAGGCCTGGGCCTCTATATCAGCCGTGGCATTATCGAGGCTCATGGCAGCACACTCAGATTGCAGAGCAGCCCGGGGCAAGGAGCGATTTTCGCTTTCACTCTTCCACTCGCTGGCCCGCTTCGCAAGGAGGATTGACAGGAGTATTCCATGCCAGCGTCAGATAAAAAAGTTCGTATCCTTTGTGTCGAAGATGACGCGCAAATGCGCTCATTTCTTCTGGCCCAGTTGAAAGCGCGCAATTACCAGGTTCAGGCAGTGCGCGACGGGGCCCAGGCCATCGATTTTGCCGCTATGTTCGAGCCGCAACTCATTCTCCTCGATCTCTCACTGCCTACCCTGGATGGCCTGACATTCCTGAGGCGCCTGCGAGAATGGAGCAACGCACCCGTGATTATTCTTTCAGCCCATGACGAGGAACTGGTCAAAATCAAGGCTCTTGATCAGGGCGCCGATGACTACCTGACCAAACCCTTTAGCCTGAATGAATTGTTGGCTCGCGTGCGCGTGGCCTTGCGCCGCGCAGATGAGGTGGCCCGCCTGCGCAACAGCAAGGGTGACGACTCGCAGCGCCCCATCTATCGCTGTGGTGGCGAACAGGGACTGGTCGTGGATTTTGCGCATCGCACGGTTCGCTCCGGCAGCAAAGAAATTCACCTGACTCCCACCGAATATGACCTGCTCTGCGAACTCACCCGTAACGCCGGAAAAGTTCTTACCCATCGCGAACTGCTCCAGCGCGTCTGGGGACCAGACTACAGCGCAGAAAATACCTACCTGCGTACCTTTATTCGTCATCTGCGCCGCAAACTGGAACCAAACCCGGCCCAGCCGCGCTTCCTGCTTAATGAATTAGGTGTGGGCTATTTTGTCCCCCCTCCGGATAACAAAGAGCCATGATTACCGTGAAGATTTTTCACAGATTCTTCACAGTAATCACAGGCTTATTCACACCATTGTCACTAAAACTTGTGTACAATTTCGCCTAAGAGAGGCAGCTTCTCTCAAATTATCCAGGATATCACCGCGCCGGCGGCGCAGCCGCATTATTAGCACTTTGCGGGAGCAGGATGTCAGTCATGCAAGACAGGGACGCTGCAAGTTCATCGCCCGGAGGCGGTCAGTTGAATTCTTTGAACAAGGCCACATCGAATGATGTGCGGGTGTTTGACCATCCAATGCACTCACAGGCTGCGGTAAGCAGGCACTCACACAAAATACTCGTCGTTGAAGATGACACTTCCCTGGCCAGCCTGGAAGCAAATTTTTTAACTGCATCCGGCTACGCTACGGAGATAGCAAGTAATGGAGAATTAGCTATCGTGGCGCTTCAACAAGCGATTCCCGACCTTGTATTGCTTGACCTTGATCTCGCTGGTTCAATTTCCGGCTGGGAAGTCTTGAAAGTCTTACGGACTTACTCAAGTACGCCGGTGTTGCTTACCAGTTCGGCACCCGCAGTGCGTCAGCATATTCGCAGCCATGGCGAAAGCCGGGCAACCCTAGATCATTTGCCTAAACCATATCCTATGCATACTCTTCTCAAACGCATTGAACGCATGTTAACGATAGGACCGTAGAAACATCCCTTTCGGATACCGGCCTGCGGAGCTATCCGCGACCAGTATTCACTTCGTAAGAGTTATCCAGCGTGGATAGCTAGACAAAAAGGAGGGCCACATGGATCGCATGGACCGTAAAGAAGATCGTGAAATTTTGCGTAAAGGTGGTTTCGGAGAGGTAGAGATGAAGCGGCTGAGCCAGCTGCGCAGGGATTACAACGAAAGAGAGAGATTGCAATTGCTCGCAGACCAGCGCCGCCTGGAATTTATCCGCTGGCTGGTCAGCACCGGTAAACTTTCAGAACAGCTCGCCTCTTAAGATGGCTCTTGCTTCTCGTTTCGTACAACCAGCCCATCCACCTGGTTGTCATTGCCCCACAAGAGCCCTGCACCGCCTGGGCGTGGAGAGATGCGTGAAATAGAGTCTAGAATGCGTGCAATGAGCCCTGCTGGTGGCTCTAAGGGCGCTAATCGATTGAAAAGCTTGTCAACATCGTCAGGCTCTGCCGGGTCTGGAAATGAATCATGCTGTGGACGACGCATACATAATTCCCTCTTATCTTCTTCCATACTATCTCTGCTGTTAGTACGGTCAAGTTAAGAGGGAAGTTTCACATCACCTATTTGATTCGCAACAGCCAAAAATATTCGCTGCTCCAGATTAACTTAGCATGCGGGCATAATCTGCAATTGGGCCGCCAAGGTCGAGCGCAATAAGGGCTTTGCTCGCTGGAAGTAAGTTTTCGCAGTCGCTTCCGGCATGTTCAGCACGTGTCCAATCTCGGAAAAACTTAACTGCGAAGCATAACGCAACAGCACGACCGAGCGAAACTTTGGGGGCAGCGCCTCAATAGCCTTCTGCAGGCACTCTTGTAAATCATGCCGCTCAGCTACTTCCTCCGGTAACGGCCCTGTATCCGGCATCGCTGCTAATGGAGACGTGTCGTCCTCATCTGCCGAGGCTTCCAGATCAGAAAAATGAATCGCTCGCTTCTTACGCAATTCATCCAGACAGCGATTGCGGGCCACCTGAAACAACCAGGCTTTCAACGGCTCCCCGGTTCGCAAATTTGGCAGGGAGATATACAACTGGAGGAACACTTGCTGTAAAATATCCGACGCCTGGTCATAATCACCCAGGAAACGACAGATAAAGTTAAAGAGTGGACTGTTATAGCGTTTGACAAGACTTTCAAAGGCCTGCTGGTCACCAGCAAGACTCTGCTGTGCCAGAATACCATCCGTAATGTCAGGCGTGCGTGCTTTTACGCGTTCTCGAATTTGCATGAGTAACATCCTCACTTTCTTTCGTCCTGACACTAGCGTATCTTTTTCTCCATTAAATTTCAATAGTTTTTCGCATTTATAAACTCTGCCGTAGGCACCTCTAAGCATAAACTAAAGTGCATCTGTGCAATCTCATTATATTCTTAAAAAAACTCATCCATTTCTTATCGAATTCTAAGGAGAACGCCGGGGAATAAATCGCAGTCGGGACGGCGCCATCAGGCTCTGAGGTCGAAGCGATACTGGGCACAAGGGTTACACGATTTGAGGGCCGGAAAGGACTCAGGTCACAAGGAGTAACCGGAAAGATTGGGCGTGCTCAGAAGATGGCTCAAAAACCGGCTCGCAACACGCTGGTCCACACGGCTACCGATGCGGGCCAGCAGGATATTCGCCGGCTCCATGTGTACATTCGGTTCGGTCGTCGGATACTCTATAAAACCCTGAGAAGCAAAAAGTCGCGCGATCAGTTCACGATATTGGTACGCTTGGAGGCCGAGCCCCTCCATATCCCAATGCCATGACAGGCCCATCGCGTATAGGATGAGGTCTTCCAATGCATCCAGGTCAAGCGCAAAAGCCAGCAAATTCTTCGCGATACCCAGTCCACGCCAGTTTGCGCTGACCTCAATCCCTACCTCATAGACATTTTCCAGGTCTTCCCACCATTCATCACCGGGAGCCAGGGTAACCTCCCCTACGATCTCCCCAGAGGGCGTATGAGCTATGGAGAGCGCGCAATCCGGTCGTCTTGCAATACTCAAGAGGAGTTGGTGTTCTCGTTCCGGTAGACGCGCGAACGCTCGTAAGCCTGCATCGATGGTAAGGCGCTCGATCAGCGAAGGGGGGCAAAAATCGCGCAGCAATAGCATTCCCTTTTCCGTCTCCAACGATCTGCTACGCGAAGGTGTCGCGCCGCCTTGTAAATGCAAAAGATCGAATAGTCCAGCCAGTGGAGACCGATGATGAAGCGTAGGAAAAGCCTGCCGCAAGGATGGAGGTAGTAACAGCTGGCGTACCAGAGCCGTTGTATGTCGATTGGTGCTGCTGATCGTCCAACGGCGGGGCTGCGCCGGAAAATCCTGGGACCGATCCATAAAAGTAGTGGGAAAGCTCGCCGGGATCGAGGATTTTCCCATCACCTGTTGCGCAAGCCTCTCCTGTGGCTCCACGCCAAGCCACAGCGGTTGCCAGCGTGCTACCCACTCTTCGGGCAAGGATACCGGGAGCGCCTGTCCGGACATTTCCGACCAGACTATAGACCAGGCGCGTGGCACGACCCGGTAGAGATCGTATCCTCCACCACCCAATGCTACCCAGCGACCATCGCAATACATATCGGCCAGTTGATGTGTCAGTTTGACCTGCGCCTGAATCCCACGCATCGTCAAGCTGAGATGTGTCAGGGGATCCCAGGCATGCGTATCGCACCCATGCTGGCTGACAATAACGTCGGGAGCAAATGAGATGACCAGGGGGGCCAGAAGAGCTTCCATCGCCTCGATATACGAATCATCCTCCGTGTAAGGCTGTAAGGGAACATTGACCGAGTAACCACGACCTACTCCCTTACCCAGTTCAAGCACGTCACCCGTGCCTGGGAAGAGGTAGCGCCCGGTCTCGTGAAATGAAACGGTCATCACACGGGGCTCATCATAAAAGGCGCGCTGTACGCCATCACCATGATGGGCATCGAAGTCGATATACAACACCTTGGCCTCACTGGCACGCAACACGTGCGCTATTGCCACGGCGATATCGTTATAGACGCAGAATCCGGAGGCGCGTTCGGCCCACGCATGATGCAATCCTCCCGCAGGATGAAATATATGCGCCGGTCGTTCATCTCCGGAAGCGAACGATCCACCCCCGGGCACTCCCATTACCGCGCTCAGAGCCACCAGCGTCCCACCTACGATACGCGCCGAAACCTCGTGCATTCCTGGTAACGCGGGCGTATCCCCATCCGCAAAACCATATTTCAAAGCCAACTCGGCTCTGCTATCGTCTTGCCGCGCTCGTATGCCAACTTTATCTTTGCTCTGAGGTTCAGTTGCTGGCCCTGCCAGGTGAGCCTGGCTGAGAAGCTGCACGGCAGCAATATACTCTGGGGTATGAACCAGCTCCAGCTCCTCTAACGTGGCAGGACGTGACGACAAACACTGCTGCTTGTTACTGCTTTGCCACAAACCACTGGTCTCCAGCAGATCCATCAATGCAACCAATCGCGCCGGCTGCAACGGGTGGTCTGGCCCAAAATCATAATGCAGTTCATCGCTATCGAACAGCAGACGCGCCTTACAGCTCATTTGTACCTCATTCATGTTCGTCATTCTACCGGTGAGCCGGCAAACGTATACCCGATATTCGCCTCTTGCAATCGCACTAGCAAGGGTGAAGGATTTATCGTTCCCAGCCGCAAAGTTGCAACTTGCGGTACCCCGTTCTCTTGCGGAGCGGCTGTAATACTGCGCACCTGTATTCCCAGCTGAGCAGCCAGTACGAGCGTTTCAGCCAGGGAACCTGGATCACCCCCTGGCAATTGTATCGTCAATTCCATTCCCGGCTCAAATGCGCCCATTAAACGCGCCAGTACTAGCAGCAAATCACTGCGTGTAAGTAAACCGACCAGCACGGTGCGCATTCTACCTTCCTGATCCTGGCCCACCTGCTCATATTCTACCACCGGCAAACAGTTCAGGCCCCGTTCGACCATCAGCTGTGCTGCTGCTGCTACACTCATGGAGGGCGTTACACGGATGCTTGCGCGATGCATGAACTCAATCACCGGCCGTTCCTGCCATGGACGATGCAAGACTTCGCTGGAACTCCACCTGCCCATAGCCGCCGCCACGTCTATATCTTGTGAGGTCAACAGCCCCTGGAACTCCGGCATTGCTTTCCTGCCTGTATCCATATATCCCGGCCATGCGGCAGAATCACTCGATGCTACCACTGGCAGGTGATGAAATTGATATTGCCGCAGCAGGTTAGCTGCATGACTCAGTGTATCAGTAGGGGTGACCGTAATCAATTTTGTCGTCATCACTTCGCTTACAATCATACGTCTTTCCCTTTCTGCTAACCTATGATAGCACAAAACAGAGCCTTAGATTTCAGAGTAACCCATAGCCTTTCAGGACGTAATAAAATCAGATAGTGTATACTTTCAGCTAATATGACGTAGTGCAAACAACTTGTAAGTAAGGGAGTTTTGTACAATGATCGACAATGATGATCTTTCTACTATCCCTCAGACCAACGAGCAGCAGGACGACACGATCCATTCCACCATCCAGGTGCCAGTAGTTGAGCCAGCGCCACAAGCGCCGCCTCGTCCATTCTCCAGCGTAGATGACCTGCTGGCATTGCGCATTGCCTCGGACCCGCAAATCTCACCCGATGGTTCTCTCATCGCCTTCACGATACAACAATGCAACGCTCAGACAAATACCACCAGCAGCACCATCTGGTTAGTACGCACCAAAGCCGCCAAAGGAGAAATCCCCTGGCAGATTACCAACGGCGGTGAAGAAGAGCGTCAAGGCAGGCATGATCTATCGCCGCGCTGGTCTCCTGATGGGAACACGCTTGCATTCTTGAGCGACCGCAGCGGCTCCCCGCAAATTTACTTGCTGCCCATGCAGGGAGGTGAAGCCAGGCAACTGACCAACCTGAAACACGGTATCACTGAATATAGCTGGCGGCCAGACGGCAAGGCCCTCGTCGCCCATAGCCCCTGGAGGCCAGCGGATGATCGCGATTTGCCTGAGACCAGCGACATATCCGTCGTTTTCACGCGACTAGATGAGCAATGGGACGGTCAAGGCTATAAGCAAGGGCGGCACCAGCAGCTCTGGTTTATCCCTTTAGAAGGCGCGCCTGTCCGCCTGACCGCGGAACCGGTGGATCTCCTACAGTCCTGCTGGTCTCCTGATGGCAAGGAAATAGCCTTCTGCGCCAACCGTCGCCCCGATCCCGACCTCAGTGTCAGTATGGCGCTATGGGTACTGAACGTGGCAAATCGCCAGATGCGCCGGCTGACACCCGAAGATGGCCTGGCACAGGCGCCCGCCTGGTCGCCCGATGGACAGCATATTGCCTACTACTACGCAGCCGATCAGACAGAGGCGAGTAATGTGGTTCCTTTTGTCGTGGATGTTCAGGGCAGTAGTGCTCCACACCCCGCCACCTCGCAGTCTCCAAACTTTACCTCTATCGAGTGGATCGTCGATGAACTGCATAGTTATGCGCATACGCGCCCGCAGTGGTATCCTGACAGCAAAGCACTACTTGCCACCTTTCAAGAGCGCGGCCAGATTCACCTTTACCACCTCGACATGGAACACGATACGATGACTCGTCTGACCGGTGGCAACGGCTGCTACCTCAACCCTCAACTCAGTAAAGATGGACAAATAATCGCCGCCATTCGCACGGACTGGTTTACACCCGGCGATATCTGGAGCATGGGCGGGAACGGACAAAACTCACACAAATTAACCGGCATAAACGACACGTACCTGCGGAGCCATCAGCTTGTGCGCCCCAAACGTATCACCTGGCAAAGCTTCGATGGCCTGGAGATCGAGGGTTGGCTTTACCTGCCCCTATTGCCGGAAGGCGCAAAGGCTCCCTTAATCCTGGAAGTTCACGGCGGCCCAAACCTGGCCTGGGGTGATAGCTATGTACACGAGTTTCAGGTGCTGGCAGGTAAGGGATTTGCGGTGCTGGCCACAAATCCGCGCGGCAGTTCCGGGTACGGAGAGGCATTCTGCCGCAAAAACCTGAACGACTGGGGAGGAGATGATTTCCGGGATTTGATGGCGGGCATTGACCACGTTATAGCCACCGAACCGGTAGAAGCCAACCGGCTGGGCATCGGTGGCATCAGCTACGGTGGCTACATGACCAACTGGGCAATTACACAGACAAACCGCTTTAAAGCAGCTGTGAGCCGCAACGGCATCAGTTCCCTTCTCAGCGCCGGCCTGCTGTCGGATCAGACGCTCTGGTTCGATCTCGCAATGGGTGGCGAGGGGCAGGATGTAGACGCAATGCGACGCAGTTCCTCGTCTCTCACGTTCGCGGACAAGATTATAACTCCGCTCTTGCTTCTGCACGCAGCAGATGATTTGCGCTGCCCATTCTCTGAATCCTTGCAGTTGTTTGTAGAGCTGCGCAAGCGCAAACAAAAGGTCGAACTGGTACGCTATCCCGGTGCCAGTCACCTGATGGACTGGCCCGATGTGGGTTCACCCTTGCAGCGCGCCGACCGCCTGGCTCGCACAGTTGAATGGTTCGAGCGCTATGTTTAAAAAATGCGTTTGACGGACTCTTATGTGGGCGATAGCCGGAACAGATATTGGATCAGCCCTTGAAGAGAGGACTATTTGATATCTCTGCCCGGCTTGCGTTGTCCTATTATACAGAAATGCCTTTCCGGTTTTTCAACGGTGAGATAATTCGAAGGAGTCAAGAAATGCAGTGGTTAGGAGTACTCATCCTCTTCGGGATACTTGCTTCTCTGTGCATTGCCGGTATATATCTTGCCCGGACGCAGAAAACCCACAACATGAACGTAGCAACGCCACTCGATAACCTGTATCATTCCAAGGGTCTCGGTAATGTCCTTGATGCCAATCAGCAACTCAACCTGCATTCGACAAGAGAGCATCAACAGACACCCCGCAGGCAAAGTTGAGTGTTATGCTTAAGCGGCAGCGCTGAACAGAAACACCAGGCTAAAAAAAGTAGCCAGTAGTAGAAAGATGCCAAAGCACCCGGCCATGATGCGCGAAATACGAAACGTCCCCCAGGTCGAATGAGGGCGGAGGCTTCGTAGCGTCACACGCAAACTGACAACGAAAATGCCCAGGAGCAACACAAAGTCCAACACCCGAATACTGAATGCTCCATTGAAGGCGGCAAAAGATATCTCTACGGCACCAAAAGCGAAGATGGCCCCGACCACATCCGCTGCTGCGATTGCCAGAAACAGCCCCTCATCATATGAGAGGCTGTACAGTCTCGGTGTCATACTCAGAATAATCACTAACCCGCATATGTATGCAACCAGGCCCAAAATCGTCAATAAACCAGGTGACATTCAATTTATCCCCACGCAAAATCTTGTGCGTCCTTCAATAATAGCTGGCCCTGTGCTTCTCCAGTTTCAAAAAGGTACGGGCCTATCGAATCGCCAGCATCCGCAGCATCCTGATCCTGTAAAGCGAAAGCGGAACTATCCGCTTTCCAGCTCACCTCGCCAGCCTGTGCCGGTGTATACTTCTCTATGGCAACAGGATTAGCCAGACTCGCACTATATGGACCATCCTGGCTTTGCATATGATATTGCGCCGCCACGAGCGTCTGGCTATCAGGCCCCCAACTCAATGTATCATCGCGCGTAAGCATCTGAGGGGGTAACTGGCTCAATAAACTCGCGGTCACACCATCTTTCAAATTCAAAACCTGAATACTTCCTATTGCCTGGTCAGGACCACTGGCCGTTACCACTTGAGCCGCCAGTTGCTGGCCATCCGCAGAAACATCCCAGCCTGGTTTTACATAAGGCCCGCTCCCCGGTGTCGCGCACCATGGCTCAGTTCCTTGAGATATGACCTTGCTCGAAGCCAGGCCAGGTTGAATCACCGAATGACGATAAATCACAAGCTGGCTCTGGCGCTCAAATGGATGTACGACTACCTGATAAAAAAGTTGCTCATTACTATAACGCATAGAAAGTAACAGCGGTACATTGTTCTGCGCCGCGAAAAGTGTCGCCGCTCCCAGCGCGCTCAGAGGAATAACCTGCGCCAGCGAGCCGCTGCTCAAATCATAGCGATAGAGGCCGGCCGCTCGGGTTGTTTTTCCCATCGCCCCATTGTACCATGCCAGCAAGTGCGTCGAATTCTCCCAGAACGCGTATTGCCAGTAGCCACCCTCAGCACTCTTCGCGATTGGATCGACACTATCGGCCGGTACAATGAGTTGCGTGAGTTGCATGGTAGCGCTATTCAATACGTAAAGAGCCCCATTGGCTCCAAAATCGGGCGCCGGACAGCCACCACCGCCTACTCCTGCTGGTCGCGCATTCATGATAAAGGCGATAAAATGATCGTCCGGAGACCATACCGGCAAACGCCAGAAAATATTCGGCGCGTTCGTATAGTTAAAGTGCGTCACCTGCAGCGGTTTTGCACCATTACGCGCAACCCAGAGCTGATCGTTGCGCACAAATGCATAGGAAGTCCCTAATGCGCTGGGCGGAGCTGTCATGACGGGCGATGGACTCGCGGTCTGTGTAGGGATAACCGCAGGAGTGCCATTGCCATGATCGGGCGTACCACTGGGAATAGCGCCAATTCCAGAACCTCCACAAGAAGCAAGCCCCACCACTACCATTAAAAACAAGTAGGATATCAGCAATTTCTGGATACGCGAAGTCATCCTATCCTCTCCTATCTGCACCGGCAAAATATTGTTTGCCTCTTTCACAGTCCGTTGCTGCGATCAAACAAACGAGTTATGCACCAAAATATATCAACACATCTCATCTCAGCAAATTGCATGGCTATAACGGGCTATTTGATATAATTATTGACATCAGACGGTTTCTTGCTTATGATGCATCCCGAAGAGATCCGATGAAATAGAGATAAGCTGGAGAAATTGGCGAAGTAACGATGGTAGAACTGATCTGGAAAGGAAAAGATACTGCCGGCACACAGCATTGTGCCAGCCCGGAAAATTATCAATCCCACTATCTTCATATCTGCGAGACTTTCAATACAAATCAGTATAATGACCAGAGCAACTCAACCGATAATCCTAGATGCTGGCACAATCGCCTGGTTCACGGAGACAAAAGCCATGTCCTTCCTGCCTTGCTTCCCGAATTTGCCGGTAAAGTTGACCTTATCTACATCGATCCCCCTTTCATGACAGGCCGCACTTTCACCCTTGATGGTAAACTTGCCTACAGTGATACCTGGAATAACCTGGACGCTTATATTCAATGGCTATACGAAACACTCGCATTGTTGTATAGACTGCTGGCGAACGATGGCAGCCTGTATGTGCATCTCGATTGGAGGGTCATCCATTACGCAAGAGTGATTTTGGACGAGATCTTTGGCTGCGAACCAAATGCCAGGGGTCCCGGCTTCAAAAATGAAATTATCTGGCATTACCGATCCGGCGGGCGCTCTACAAAAGGCTATGCTCGCAAGCATGACACCATCTTGCTTTACACAAAATCCGCCGATTATTGCTTTCACGCCGAACGCATCGGAGAACGACGCGGCTCCCAGAAACGCAATCATATGCGTAAATATCTGAACGACGATGGACATGTCTCTTGGACGATACGCTCAGCAGGACGCACCTATACCTATGACGAGGATCGGTTAATGACACCGTCCGATGTCTGGAACGATATCAGCCATTTGCATCAAAAGGACCCGGAGCGTAACGGCTATGCCACCCAGAAACCAGCGGCGCTGCTCGAACGGATCATTCTGGCATCGTCCGAAGAAAACGATCTTGTTCTCGACTGCTTCTGCGGCAGCGGTGTTACGCCTGCCGTGGCAGACCAACTTGGTCGCCGTTGGATTGCTTGCGATCAGAGCGAATTGGCGATCAGGTTGACGCGCCAGCGCTTGCTTGCCTATAAACAGATACATCCTTTCGTCTTACAACGCCTCACCGAAAATAGAGATGAGCAACGCGCTTTAGATGAGGGCATACCACAGGTGGTGAATAACCTACCCGTATAGTCGACTTTAAAGCGGGAACCCAAGAAGCGCACCGGGAGATGGTATCGCGCGTCAATAGTTAACGCGGAGTCAATACCGCGCTAAATCCCTGCCACATACCCAAAAACATCGCGTGCGTCATGCGCTGAAAATCCGCCGGGGAAGAGTCCGCGATGTAGACATAGGCGCTATCTCCCCCACGTATTACAAAGAGATGACCACCCGGGAAGTAGTAGCTATCGCGTACACTCACAATCACGGGATATCCTTTGTTACTCAGATTAATGATGTCTTGCAAGCTGCGCGCATGGCTGAGGCTTGCATTGAAGCCGAAATATGCCGCCGTAAGTGCAACACCATCCTCGCGCAATAATCCCCCATACACCGACCAGACTCCTAGATTCAGCTCTACCTGCAGGACATCGGCAGCGATGAGATGGCGGCCATACGCATTCATCACCTCCTCCATAGAGATGCCCGAACAGGAGGAGTAGGACCACACATTCCATTGATAGTCAGTATAGTACTGCTTGCGGTCGGAGGAATCTACACGCACCAGGCGCTGGCTGGCCGTAAGCGGCTCGCCTGGGGCCTGATTCTGGTGCGCAGCGGTATTCAGAGCAAGACCGGTGGTATGTTGCGCAAAGGTGAGCAGCGCAATACCATCGTTTAACTCATGCAGCGCCCCATCCACGATACCGCTCTGCACAAACAGGGTAAGCAACAACATCACAAGCAGGCAGATTGTGACCAGCATGCGGTGGCGCGTATACCAGGAGGAGGGCAAGGTAAATGCAGGAGCGGGCAGCGGCTTCTCTACGCCCAGCAGCGTCCCATCCTGTAGCTGCAAAACTAAGGTGATGCGACGGTCAGGCGACCCGCCCGGCTTCTGATCCTGCAAGGCAAGTCTACGGGCATAGCGTCTCCGTTCAAGTAAAGCGCTGACGAGAATACTGGCTATGATCAGCACTATCATCAAAAGCAAGAGTGCCGTGATTACGGCGGATGACATACATTACCCTCACAACAAATAGATTTCTCCTGACCTCTTCTATAGAAGTATAACGCTGCTTATTAACAATACTGTGGAGTAATGCCAGAATACAACCAGAATTTGCTATATGCATAAAGGCAATCTTAACCAGGCGGGCCGGAATAGTGCCTACATTTGTTCATCCTCGATAATTTCGCGGCACAATTGAAGACACCGATCGCAAATGTTAACGCCATTTGGCCCACCAATCAATCGCTGAAGCTGTTGCCGTTTCTTTCCACAAAATGAGCAGCGAACACCCTCTCCAGTAGCCGCCTCAATTTCCATATGCTTACCAATGTTTCCCTCGAGAAACGCCATGATGCACTCATCACACACATAGATATATCCGGGACCCGCAATCAGCCGTTGAACCTGGCTCTGTTCTTTTTGGCAAAATGAACAATAGTAACTGCTGCGTTTCCTCTGCCTATTCGCCTTTGACATCTTCACTCTCCTGATGCTTGAGTTATAGCCTGCCTCTAACGATGCCTGTGCAATTTTTAGCACTGCAGTTACATTTCATTGACCAGGTCTTTGGGCTGTGTTGCGCGTAATCAAGAGTTAGCTCTTCTCCCGCTTCAATGTCTCTAAGGGCTATCATCTCATCGTCTAGCGTTAAGAACAAGCGGCTTTCATCGCATTACTTTCCAAACCGTAAAAAGAAGAACAGTTACTATGCTACGCGCATATCATATATTTCCAGAGCCTGCGCCATCTGACGGCGATATATTTCTACCCTGTGGACGCGCACAGTTAGAGTCAGCACCAGGTACTCAACCTCATCATCCCTGGTAGCAGGCCGTACATTGAGATTGCCATGTTTTTGCAAGCGAAAGGTTCTACTCTCCCCGGCATCGATTATACCCAGCATGTGGTAATCATGGTACACACGCCAGGATACATTGGTCTTATTCTCTACGATTAACTCCTCATCATCCCCATTCATTGCCAGTCGAACACGCTGTTGTAAACGCCGGAACCATCCGCCAGAACGCTGAGGCCTCGTCTCGAGTGGTGGCGCATCCGGGCTGTCCACCTCAGTCGCAAATTCTGTAGCGATTGCCATAACCCTTTTCTGCCCTTTCTGCCATAAGTTGTCAAACACACAGCTTATGGCTATTACCTGACCAGGATCAGTTGTTCGTTCTCAGTCTCCACCTGCGTTCCGCATATTCGCCCTATACGCTCAGCCAACGATGGCTCCCACAAGAACACTCGCCGTTGTTTACCAGTTTGCCCCGCTAACAAATGTAACCCCCGGCAAGCACGACTTCTTCCCAGCCATCTGACCACCAAGTCATCCGCTTGAAATACCCGCCTCCGCCGGCGAATACCTGCAAATCCCGCCACGATGACAAAGAGCATTAAGACCATAAGAAATGCAAGGGGTGAGTATTTATAAGTCAACCACAATACGAATGTCCCCAGCGTAAGCAGCGCAGTGCCAGCCAGGAGTACCCTTAGCAGCCTGTTCTCTAATCGACGTGAGCAGGAATAACGCGCCAGACCCGTCGCTAATAGCACTTCCAGCATTGCCCCTTCCATTGACCCTGCTAAATGAGGAGGAAGCATAAGCCATATCATATGCCTGCCTAAGAAAGAGGTATGAACTCGTGGTACACGGACAGTGTTTTTGAATGAACAACGCAAGTCTGGAGTATCGCCTTGCATACGAGTCTCAAATACCATGCGAGAAAAAGCATCGCGGATATATGCCGGTACCCGATTATTCCGCGCATTCCGCCGTCGCAGAATCCTCGGCGCACGCCTGCTCTTGGCAGAATGCTCCTGGCCAAGTTTTACCCGCAGGCGCAGCCATTCTGCTTGAGGTAATGGTTGCTCAGGCAGATCAGGGCCATAATATGCCGCCAGCTTGTTCTCCAGATTGGCTTTCTGCGCTTCGAAATCTCGTTCGTGCATCTTTAGTCACTCCCTCTCATCTTCCAGTAGTTGCCGGAGTCGATCACGCGCGCGATTCAACCGTGACTTTACTGTACCAATCGGCCACCCTAATACCTGGGCTATATCAGCTTCGGTAAGATCGGCGCCATAGCGTAAGGCCACCACGCGCCGCTGATCCGCAGTAAGCTGAACGAGCGCCTGGCGCACCTGTTCGCGATCAGCCATCCACGCCTGCAAATCCCTTTCCTGCGAGACAACCGAACCAACCTGGTAGTGAAGCTGATCGGCCTCGTCCAACGGCAGCGGCAGGTGGTAGATGTCCTGTCGCTCCATCTCGTCCAGGGCGTGCCGGTAAAGAATGCGCATCAACCAGGGACGAAAAGGCTTTCCATGCTGAAAACGCGGTAATCCACGCCAGGCGAGCAAAAAAGTTCCCTGTGTAATGTCTTCCGCAAGCGAACGATGATGACAAAGCCGCAGTGCGCCTGCCATGACAACAGCATGATGAGCCTCCCACAGCAGGCGAAAAGCCTCCTGATCTCCACACGCCGCTCTTTGAATGATCTCATCTTCACAAGGAACCACTGCCGCTCCTTTCCTCTGAATATGTACTACGCCAGAAAGCAAGCAAAAGGTTCCGTGTATTCCCAATACTTAAAAATAAATTAGAATTCTGAGAATACACGCATATGGCGTCAAAGCAGGAACTTTTTCAGCGGAAATTTCGTGCAATATATGTGGGAGAAAATTTCTTTACAATTCTTGAGAATTATTTCAGCCAATGTTTTGAAGGAAGCGCTTACTGGCAGCCTTTCTTTTCGATACAGAAAGATTTTTCAGATGCAAATCCAGGAAGCAAACAGAGCGTCATACGCCGAAAGCCCGGATGGTGTGCTGGCTCAACAAGCACTTTCAGGGGATCAATGGGCATTCGAAACGCTTGTACACCGGTACAGCACCTCGCTCTTCAACTTTATTTGTCACTTACTGGGGGATTACGACCTGGCCTGCGATGTGCTACAACAGGTTTTCCTTCAGCTCTTTGTTTCCCTCTCCACGCTGCACAAAGATAAACCACTGAAGTCCTGGCTGTTCCAGGTCGCGCGCAATCGCTGCCTGGATGAGCTACGCCGTAAGCGCGTGGTTCATTTCTCGGAACTAGAAATCGGCAGCGATGACGACGAACCGGCCCTGGCTGCACTACCCGATAATGGCCCTTTACCCGAAGAGCAGGTAGAACATCGCGACCTGCAGTGCCTCCTGCAACGAGCTATCCAGGCATTGCCTCCCCGCTTTCGCGCGGTCGTCATACTGCGCTATACGGCCCAGCTTAGTTTTTCCGAAATCGGACATTCCCTAGGAATGCCCGAAGCAACAGCAAAAACATACTTCCAGCGTGCCAAGCCATTACTTCGCGCGGCGCTGGCAACACAAATCCAGGCCTCCACGACGCATAGATAAGGCCGGTTGCACTGCTAAAAAGGAGTTTGCGCATGCACAAACTCCTTTTAATTGACACTAGTTCATCCCTGCACCTCTTGTTAGCGGGACAGGTGGGAATTGCAACTGATACAGAGCATTTTTAAGCAGAGACAATAATGTATTTGTGATCTCCTCATAGAGATCAGGAGCAACCTCCATGCGCTCTTCCAGTAAAGCGACACACCGCTGGTACATGCGTATCAAGAACCCTGGATCACCCTCGCGCGAAGTTATTACCGCGCGAGCCCCGTCAAGCGCCGCCTCGTAAAACTGGTTGGCGCGGGCATAACAATCGCTGGCGTAATTGCGCACGCTGCTAGCCCGGCCGAGTTCTTCGGCGAACGTTCCGGCCGCGAAGAATAGTTCGGCCTGGCTGTTGGGGTTTCGTGAATTCCTGGCCAGGCTCTCTGAAAGGTCTGGGAAATGCGGTAGATAAGTTGAACTATATATCATACCTTGTACATCCATCGCCAATGCATTTTGTAAATGCGATCCCGCAGTATCCTCCGACAAAAAGGCCCGCACAGATTCCTGGCATAGGTAAGATGCTATTGCCCTTTCACGGCTGGCCGTATCCTGGTATCCATCCAATCGTGATAAGGCGGCGCGCTCCACATATACGCGTATCAGATAGGCCAGAGCAATAAAAATGTTGGGATCAAGTTCAACGGACGAAGCATCACCACCCCTTAAATGCCCTTCATAGCGCATAAGGACCTGCCGGCATTGCTCCTCAGTGTCTTGAAGCAAAGAAGCCTGTACAGAAGAAATCCGCTTGATTTCCTGATCTTTCTTTGTTCTAGAAAGCCCTCTTCGCCAGGTACAGAAGTCCAGTTGGACGAGTGCCAGAGTCAGACGAACCTTTGCTTCTTCCTTGTGATCACCGCTTACCTGGTAGACACTCCGGCTCTGGATCAAAAAGCTGATAGCACGCTGATACTGCCGTTCTATCTCTTCCGGCGTAAAGCGGGGGTTGGAAGCACTTGCAAGTATTACCTCTTGCTGTAAGAGTTCATAGGTGCAATAGCCTAATCCCCAGTAGAGAATGCCTGCACTTTTCATATCATACAAAGAGTTCAGACATGCGCGTGCCCGCTCATAGCATTCGCAGGCTTCGCGGTAAGCACCAAGAGCCCGGTAAGCATTACCACAATGCAGTTCGACTTTAAAGAGCATGGCAGAAGATGGTACGCTCATCGAATTTTTCTGCAGACTGTGTAAAGCCCGCATATAGTAATGTAACGCTGTCTGATAAGCCTCAGCCAGGTAGTAGTTGTTGCCCAACTCATCGAGGATTGCCGGATAGTGCTGCGACGGAGCCAGCATAAGCGCACGTTCAAAAGCATATAATGCCGTCGAGAGATCATTATTCTGCTGGGCTATCAGTCCTAACAGAAAATAGTAGCGGGCTTGCCGTGCGGGTGGCAATAACGCGATTGCCTCAGGAGAGAGCATTGGCAAATGCTCATAATGAGCCGGGAACGCATTGAATTCAGTATGCTCAAGCATTGTGTCTAGTAAGACCAGCTCATCATCCTGCGTCATGCGGACGCCGGCACCGGTCAGGCCTAGATCATTCATTGCCGATAATGGTGTTGGAGTCTCCGACTGCATAAAAAGAGTGGTAAAGTAATCTTCGGACTGCTCCAACTGCTGTGCGAAAAATTTGAGCGCATCGGGGGAGGGCGCTATTTTATTCCGTTCTACAGCACTAACATAGGACTTAGAGAAGCGGTCTCCTCCTAGTTCGGTTTGGGTAAGGTTGCGCTGCCGCCGTGCCTGGCGAATATACTCCCCAATACCCTCTGTCATCTCTTTAACCTCCCGGGGCCACGAAACATCCTCATGGCCTGCAGGCATTGGCCCCTCGTTATTCATAAAAATCTGTTCCTTTCGAAAACATTAGTTGTATTTTACCTTATTTTATGTAACTGTTCAATATTCAATGACTATTTTTTCCTTGGAAGTCCATTAGAATTTCTCGGAAATCACGGGCTTTTCCTTGGAAGTCCATTAGAATTTTTGTCATTTTCCGAAAATTCCATGAAACGTTTCCTCATCCTTAATCGTATTACTGGTAGTAACCCAGCATCTTGCAGAGAGAGCACATCATTCCGTTGAAGCAAAGCAGGCATGCTCACCAGGACTCTTATTTGCCTTACAACCGGTCCTTTTTCCTTTGCCTGTTATGCTTGAAGGATTCAAGTATAAATGAAGGACACTCTTATGAAACAACCCGAGCAGGCACAGGCTCGCCGCATATATATCCCCGCCGTCCCGATACAGCGGGCGACCTATCGCAAGTCCTGGGGCAAAATCCCTGTGGCTACTATGGATGCCCCTGATCGGATTTGTGGCCTGGCGCAACGTGTAGGTTATAGCGGCAAATCCGATAACGACCTGGCTATCTACCGTCTCAAGGTGAGAATTGGTCAATCAGCCCCCATCTTTACTATACCGGGTTTCTTCGTGATTGAGGAGGGTCTATTTGAAGACTACGATCTCTGGCTTGCAAAGCATGAACGACAGTAGGATTTCGTTTTATCTGGGCGGTAAGCAATGGGGAAGCACTACTTCAAATCCCTTGCATTCCGCTCTTTACCAGGTCTATAGGATTGTGTAGCAAAGAGAGCAAGAAGACCCCCGCATCGAATGCGGGGGAGTGTCGATTTGCTATACTCTCTGAACGTCTCAAGGACCGGGTTCCACCTTCATCTTTGCCCTGGCGACCTGGCCCCTTAGATAAGGGACCTGAACAGGCAAGATTGTTTTAATATAATCTGGAACGGAAGGGGGAGCAACCGCGGGTGATGAGGTGATGATTGGCTTGCCCTGCCTCTTCTCTTCGTACTTGTGCACGCCAGCCTCTTTACTCCTGGCGATTACCCTCTTGTACACCCTGGTATATTTATTGGCCATAGCACGCACAGAAAAATTCTTCTCGACGTATGTACGTGTGTCCTCGGGATTAATCTCTTCAATACGCGGGATGAACTGAGCCATCTCTTCTACATCATGCACCAGGAAACCGGTTTTGCGATGGACCACGATTTCTGGCGCGGCACCCCGGGGGAACGAAATGACGGGACAACCCAGCGCCATGGACTCAATCATGACCATCCCAAACGGTTCATTCCAATCGATGGGATTGAGGAACCCTCTTGCCTGGCTCAAAAGACCAATCTTTTGCTCCATATTGACCGGCCCAATATATTTGACCTGGTCGCCATCAATATGAGGCTTGATCGACTCTTCAAAGTAGTTAATCGACTCAGGCAAATGAGGATCAACGATACCTGCCAGCGTAAGCGGTACTCCTGCTTTGCGCGCGGCTTCAATGGCCAGGTGCGGTCCCTTTTCCGGCATGAAGCGCCCCAACCACACAAAAAAATCACTACGCTGTACATCTAACGGGCGAAATGTCTCCATCGGTACCCCATGATGCACAACCCCCACAAAGTTAAGATCATAAGGCACCGCCTCCATCGCGCTTTCACTAATCGCGACCACCGGCACTAACGGAGCCCACTCCATGTAATATTTATCTGCTTCGCCTGTCCACTCTCGCACACGATCGAACGGGAAACAGCTATGTAGGGTCGTCACATGAGGTGTCACCAGGTGAGCCGAAAGCGGAAAAATGTACATGTCCGAACTCGATGAAAGATGGGTATGGACGATATCAAAATCAGAAGCCTTAATCTGCTCGAAAGACTTGTACATGTGATAAAAGGCCTTCAAGTGAGCCGCCCACGGTATTCCCTCTTCAATCATTGATTTCGGAAAAAATGACACTTGCTTTGCCGATGTTCTGGCATCGCCCGGCGCAAATAACGTAACATCGTGACCTTGCGCCACCTGCTCCTCTACCAGGTTATAAATCACTATCTCCGTCCCACCATAGTTCTTCGGCGGAATTGCTATCCAGGGAGGAGCTATGTGAGCAATTTTCATTCTGCATCCTTTCATGCTGATATCTTAGCCCCGGCACACAATCTACCCCGTTCACAACTTCCTGCCGGGTAGCAGCCTTGATACCATAACGTCGCCTCTTTCCATCATCCATTTCCTCTTCTCTCCTGTGCCTCACACGGCCACTTTTAAGAAGACTCTCTTTTCCCACCACAATCATACCCAAAATAGGATTGTTTGTCAAGTACTTGACCGAAGAGATTGAATTTTTCATAGATTTTTTATATTGCTAATCTAATTCTAAGCTTAACTACTCTCGTGTTGCTTCTACTGACGCAGCAAGAGTCTATGGAAGCCTGGAGAATAAAGGGAAATAGACCAGTTGGCCTTTCACAGGGGAGGTCCGTTTTCTTTCCGCAAAGTGAGGAACTTCGATGATGTAGGAGTTGAAATAAAAAAGAGCCTGATTTACAGGTACAACTGTAAAATCAGGCTCTTTTTACGGAACCAGAGAAGGAGAAGGAAAAGAATATGCTCTAGATTTACTATGCTTTCCAAAGGATGGAATTTTAAAATGAATAAATATAATATCCGCTCTACTTCTTGTTGCCTGGCATTCTCTGCCAGCCATAGGAGGTAGAGCGGCCGTGTACGTGACGTTTCTTACGCCATTCCCCCCGTACAACCCAATACAAACAGTAATACGCCAAAGCGCTGTTCATAGATTACTTGCGCCTTCAGACTGCATCGCTATCAGTTCTTCTATGAGAGCTTTTCAGCGCCCATCGGGCCTGAGAGGCTATTTGACGAGTTAAGCTGAGGGAAACGCTTTACCCTCCATTTGCTCAAAAGCAAAGCGCAGCGAACGCGGAACTGGATGAGGGCGACCATCGAGATAATTACACCACACCATGACCGATTTCCCCGTCGCAAAGATGCGTTCGTGTTCGATCATATCACGTATCTGGTGTTCCATTGTGAAGCTGGTACGTCCTACTCGCGCTACCCGCACGCCCACTTCGACACGATCAGAACGGATCAAGGGCAGTTCATAGGTACAGGAAATCTCTTTGACCAGCAGCCCATAATGACTGCCATTGGGCCGCGTTTGAATACGAGGATTATGTGGTGGGTGCGAAACAATGCCTTCGACCTCCTGGTGCTCCTCACGTGAGGGCCACTCGTTCAGCCAGGTTTCAAGCTGGTTGAAATAATAGCTTCTGGCTTCCTCGAAATAGGTAAAGTAGACGGTATTGTTCACATGCGCCAGGGGATCAAGGTCCCGGAAGCGGATTTGTACTGGATACCAGCACGGAAAGGCATCATCCATAGTTCTTTCTCACCCTTTCGTCCTCATTCGTCCTTCATATTACCAGAAGCAATGGAGGCAAGACAAGAGAGTCGTCACGATAAAAATTGGCCCTTCTGGTTTTTTATCCTTATCCGGCCCATTAATCTGTTACAATAGAAGCAGAGGGCCTCCCAAATTGATCTAACCGTTGCCCGATCTCGTATTATAGATAGGGAGCGTGAAAAAACTGCTATGCAGAATTTTTCGGATGCTGATATCAGAGAAGAACCAAGTGATGAAGCGCTGCTTAACGCGATTGCCGGAGGTGCTACCTGGGCCATGGAATCGCTGTACCAGCGCTATAGCCGCATCCTCTACTCGCTTGCCTATCGCATGGTAGCAGATCACCAGGTAGCCGAAGATCTGCTACAAGACGCATTTATAGCAGTATGGAAACGGGCCACCTCCTTTTCTCCCCAGGCAGGAGGGGCTCGCAGCTGGCTGATCTCTATACTCCATCACCGCACGATTGATTACCTGCGCAAAGTACGCCGCCGCTCGGTCTTACACGAATCCCCGCTGCAAGAAGTTGAGGTCGAAGAAACAATTGTATTTCCCGATGTCTGGGATGAAGCGTGGCGGAACGTGCAGGGTTCGCAGATACGAGCGGCTCTCATGAAAATTGCCCCCGAACAACGCCTGGTAATCGAACTGGCCTACTTTCAAGGATGGACTCATGCCGAAATCGCCGAGGGGACGCAGGTACCTCTCGGTACGGTTAAGGCCCGCATGCGTCTCGGTCTTCACCACCTCAAGCGCATTCTACAGAAGATGGGTATAGATGAGGTCTGAGCATCTTTCCCCAGTCAGGTGCAATAGGCGTCCATTTATACCTGACTCCCCTTTTCAGGCTTGCTGGTTACTGGTTCGGGCATACCAGGAATCTTAAAAACCAGGCGCACGGAGCCAAATTGCACAACATCGCCATGTTGCAAAAGTTCCGGTTTCAGTGGAATCAAAGGGGTTTCACCAAGGCGCGTCTTGTTGCGGCTCTTCAAGTCCTCGATATGAAAGGCTGTTTTCTCATAACGTATACGCGCATGCTGCCGCGAAACTGTCATGCGAGGATCGATGCCGGTAAGATCGATTTCAGGTTTCAGGCCCCGCTTCGGATCAACTCGCCCGACTATCACATACGTATCTTTAATGGCGAATCGCTGCACGTCTTTCCCCTCATGCTCCAGGCATAAATACGCATACACCCCTTCTTCTGCGGACACAAGCTGCACGCCATCCACAGCAGTAGGCTCGTCTGTTACTGTATCGTCGATCACCGTATCGCTCAAGGAAATATCCACTCCACCTGGAGCCGTTGTCATTTCACTCGTTACACGGGCACTCCCAGGTCGATCACCGGCTAGCGAGCGTTGTGGAAGAGGCAAAGCCTCTAAAGCCGCAAGTAGCGCCATGGCATTTGGGAAGCGCAGCGCCGGGTCCTTCGCCATAGCTCGATCAATCACAGCTTGCAGCGACAGAGGCGTATGAGGACGGAACTGCTCCAGGCGAGGAACAGGAGCGCTGCTCTGCAACGCGGTCGTCTCAGCAGGGGTATGCCCGACAAAAGGCACCCGGCCCGTCACCAGTTCAAACAAAACCAATCCGAGCTGATAGACATCTGTCCAGGGCCCAACCGGCCCATGTTGCAAAGATTCAGGCGCCAGGTAGCGTGGGTCTAGATTCCAGAGATCATCTGCCTGCTGGCTGTGTATGTAGCCGAGTTGCGTCATTAATAAACGCAGCCCGACATCATCTAATTGGACGCGGTCTGCGCCCTCTAGAGCATCTACCGTTACCAGTTGTGGACGCAGATCGGTATCCACTATTCCTTCTGCCTGTAAAGCAAATAATCCCCGCGCCATCTGCTGCGCGATATCCACCGCGCGCCGCAAATTTAATGCTTCGTCCTCCAGTATGCTGCGCAGTGTAACCCCGCGCGGTGGATCGGTCGCGATGAAGGCGCGGGAGCCATCAATGCCCCAATCGTAGACATGGATGACATGCGGAGACGCTACCTGGCGCCTTCGTTCCAGTGGTTGGAACACTTGTTGCGCAGCCTCCGCCCCTATCGTTGGCGGCACTTCCAGCACCAGTAATCCCACCACATCACTCGTATTGCGATTATAGGCACTATACATCGAAAGAATAGAGCCACTCGCGAGAACCTGCCCTATCCGATAGATGCCCCCGATTAAGCGGGAATCGCGCTGCGACATACCTGCCTCCTTGTGGGAAGAAGTACACCTTTCAATTGTACAAATTTTTCGTCACATAATCCTTAATGGCCTGCCAGTTGTTATTCACCGGTAACAGGATGTATTGCCCATCGCTCGATGTGGCATCCATCAGCACATTCTGATTGCTCAAGCCCACACGGTGCGCGCTATCCAGATTCATCTTCTGGGCAAACAATCCTAGATCAGCCAGCGACAGATTGGTATAGATGGCTTTTGACAGCACATTTAATGCATTATACAGGCTAGGCCAGGTAGAAACGGACTTCACCTTTGAGAGCGCGGCTTTGATAATGATCTGCTGCCGTGCCGAACGGGCAAAATCGGTCAACTCTGCCTGATTCTCAGATGTCCCCTTGCCACATACTTCCAGCGGTTCGCGCGCGCGCGCATATTCAATCGCCCTGGCGCCATCCATATGCTGCCAACCCTTGTTGAATTGAACCTTAATCCAGCCCGGATCTATACTTGCATCATCATTCCTTGGATAGCACGCATTGAAGGAGTCGGGTACATAGACATCGATCCCACCAATGGCATCAATGAAATCCTTAAATCCTGTGAAATTAATGGTCAACCAGTATTTCACATCCAGACCCGTAATAAGCGACATCTTTTGCGCTGCTGCATTGCCACCCGCAACTGGATTGGCGTTGTTATTAGACGCATATTCGTAGACAGAATTGATTTTACCATAATTTGCAGAGCCCTCTGGAACTTGCACCCACAGGTCACGCGGCACCGAGATCAGGGTAGTATGCCCATTATTGGGCAGCAGGCTCATCACCACCATAGAATCTGTGAGGTATGCTCCATCATGACCACTTCCACCATAACCCATCACCAGCAGGTTGACGCGATCACTACCCCCCATATAGCCTGTCTGTGTACTGAGTGGAGATTGTGTGGAAATCGCCGAACCAAATGCCAGCACCCTTTGTAAAGTTACTGCCGCAAAACCTACAACTACTACCAGCAGCACAACGACAGACAGGCATCCTATCAGGCAGCCTTTCCGCCTGCGTGGGCCTCCACTTGAGGCCGGACGCGCAACCGGACTCCCTGAGTTATACCTTCCAGGACGACTTGCAGGCACCGCATCAGGTCGGGCCGAAAGCGAGGGAGTAGCTGGTTGAACAGGAGGCCAGGCTTGATGCGATGCCGGCTGCTGTGGCGGCCTTAATATAAATGGTTCTGGCTTCTGCTTATTTGCATCAGGCTCAGAAGAGAGAGGCGTAAATTGATAAGGGCGACGTGTAGAACCTTTTCTGCTGCCGGATGTGCCTGTACCGATTGTTTCGTCCGCGTTATTTCTATTCGCAGCAGGATAACCGCTGGCTCCCTGGCTCCTGCCCTGAACGCGCCCACATACGCCACAAAACCTGGCTCCCGCGGGTAACTCGGAACCACAATATTCACACTGGCTCATAAAAACTCCTTACCATTGGAGATGAAAAAAGCAAGTAAACAATATAAAAATCCTTGAAGCATCATACTATAGAGATCATTGTTCCATCTTAGAATGCATAACCAACTGATCACTAAGTATATGAACGAATCAATAACCAGGAAGTCTCATCTCCCAGCAATTAGCAAAGCATGGGTTCAGCAGAATCCAGGATGATCGCAAAAGGCCAATAAGGTGGCGCACGGCAAGCAGTCTCCACGCACGTAGGGGGCGCTACCTATGCGGTCACCAGCCGTACACTAACTAACATGCTTTTACTCTCACCGCTTTTCACGTACCGGGTGAACGCAATATACTCTTGACATCCTGGCCCGGTGTCAGGTATACTTCTCTCATAAGTTAGGTACCGCTAACTATTATTCGTGGAGAGTACATCCAATGGCGAGAGAACCGCAACACCAGAGCGCCTTGCGCAGACGACTTTCAGGCGAGGAACGGCGAGCGTTGATCCTGCGCCGGGCGAAACAGGTCTTCGCCCGCTCCACCTATGCGGAGGCGAGCACCGGCGCACTAGCACGCGAGAGTGAGGTGACCGAGCCGATGCTCTACAAGCATTTCGGGAGCAAGAAGGGCCTCTTTCTGGCCGTGCTCAGTGAGTTCGGCGCGCAGTTCCTCGAAACGCTGCAAGAACGCGTTTCGAGCAGAGCGGAACGGGATGTCCTTGATGCGCTCGCCCACTTCATCGACGACTATCGTTTCGCGATCAAAGCCGATCCTGAAACCCAGCGCGTCCTCTTTCAGGCAGTTGTCGAATCCGGCGATCCCGAGATCGCGCAGTGCATCCGCGAACACAACCGCAAGATCTACGCGCTCATCCGTCAACTGATCGAGCACGCCTTGAAACTAGGGTACCTGGACGCTGCGGTCAACCCGGATGCCGCCACCTGGGGCTACATGAGCATTATACTCACCCTCCAGTATGGCTTGATGCTGGGTCTCTCTGGTGAGATTGCCCAGGTCCAGCAAGAGATGAGCCGCGTCTGGCTGCGCGGTCTACGCGCTCCGGCTTCTTAATTTTTTTGCCCTTAAATATTAGTTAACGCTAACTCTATAAATTAGTATCAGGACAAGGAGGCATTCATGCACGACATTACGACCGTCGCGCCACAGCCAGGAGGCGCGAGATTCCCGTACAAATGGGTTGTCACCCTGGTGGTGATCTTCGGGGCTTTTATGAGCATCCTGGATCAAACCATCGTTAACATCGCGATTCCACGCCTGCAAAACGCTTTCGGCGCTGACCTGGACAGCGTCCAATGGGTGCTCACCGCCTATATTCTCACGCAGGGCGTCGTCACACCGACAACCGCCTTCTTCGCCGATCGCCTGGGCACCAAACGCTTCTACATGCTGGCGCTCGCTATCTTTACCGCTGGTTCGGCTCTCTGCGGCCTGGCCTGGAGCCTGCCCGTTCTCATCATCTTTCGCGTTGCGCAGGGGATAGGAGGAGCTGCTCTTTTTCCACTGGCCATTACGCTGCTGTACCGCGAGTTTCCTCCCCACCAGAGAGGGCTGGCCAGTGGGGTGCTGGGCATCGCCGCACTGCTGGCACCCGCCGTTGGCCCGACGCTTGGTGGTTACTTTGTCACCTACGTGGCCTGGCAGTTGATCTTCTTTGTCAACGTCCCCATTGGCATCATTGGCATTCTGTTGGCTGCCCTGCTCCTGCGCGAAGTGCGGACAGAGACGCGGACACCGTTTGACGTCCTGGGATTTGTGCTGGTCTCCACTGGTCTGGCCGCTGTGCTCTATGCCCTATCGGATGCCAGCATTGACGGCTGGGGATCAGGGAAAGTGCTCGGCTTTCTTCTTGGTGGGCTCTTCCTGCTGGGTTGCTTTGTGTTCGTCGAGATTGACCGCTCAAGGCGCGAAAAGCAGCCGTTACTGGACCTGCGTCTCTTTGCCAACGGGCCATTCCTGTCAAGTAATATCGTCAATGTCCTGATCACGTTCGCCTTCTTCGGAGGAATCTTCCTCTTTCCGATTTACCTGCAAAACCTGCGCGGGCTGAATGCGTTCAGTGCCGGCCTGCTCCTGCTGCCACAGGCCTTCGCCTCGCTCATAACAGCCTTGATCGCCGGGCGAGTAGTCGATCGCTTCGGTGTGCGCGTGGTGGTCATTCCGGGGCTGATCTTCCTGGCTTTCGCGACGTGGCAGTTGAGCTCCCTGACCCTCTCGACGCCTTACGGGTGGCTTCAGGTTCTCTTCGTCATCCGCGGCCTTGGGCTGGGTGTGGTCATCCAGCCACTCAGCGTTTCAGCCGTGTCGGATTTACACCCCCGCAAATTCACACACTCATCTACGCTTTACACTGTCATGCGCTTCGTCTCGACATCGCTGGGCATCGCCGTGCTGGCAACACTGGTGCAAACGCAGGCAAAAATCCACTCTGGCCACCTGGCCGAGCAGGTCACACCAGCCTCTCCTCCTGGCCAGCTAGCAGCTCGCCTCCAAGCGCTCCTGGTTCAACATGGAGTCAGCATGGTCAATGCCAGGGCCGCTGCGCTACAGGAGATAGCCCGGTTGGTACAGCGGCAAGGCTACCTGCTGGCCATCCAGGACGCTTTCCGGCTTGTGCTCTTCGTCATGATCGCGTCGATCATCGCTGCCTGCTTCATACGCATGCGGAAACATACGTCACCGCTCCCTCAACAGGAGGAGCAGGACAACGGAAGCGAAAAGGGAATGCTTGAACCAATGCTACCAGGCTGATCCTGGCAAGGTTGTTGTTCTCTGCTGGGTTTCGGGCGTTCTGACAAGCCGAACAAGCTGGCCGCCTACACGCTTGAGCGCCACGTAGCTCGCCTGCTGGCGCTCTGGCACACGCTGGAAGCTCAGCAGGTGTCGCTGGTCGTCCATGACTGGGGAGGGCCGCTTGGCCTGTGGTGGCTCTCAGCCTCTCATGTCCCGCTGCGGCGATTGGTGGTCTGCAACACGTTCAGCCCAGTGCTCCCGGGCCGGCAGGGTCAGACCGCCGCGCTCAAGCTGGCGCGCTTTGCCAGTCGGTCTCGCCCCCTGGCAGACTACCTGTACCGGCGGCGTCATCTTATGCTGCGCGACTTCCTCCTTGGAGGCGGGACGGTGAATCATACAGCCCTGACTGCGCAGGTGCGCGCTGCCTACTGGGCACCCCACCTGCATACAGAAGATCGGACCGGAGTACTCGCCTTCCCGCTGCAAATCCCACGCACGAGCAGCGAGCCGGTCGCGCAGCGCAGCGCAGAAGTGGCCAGGGAACTGCAAGACGCGCTGAACGCCATCCCGTCCCTGCTGCTCTGGGGGATGAAGGATTATCTCTTTGATGAAACGACGCTGGGCTCCTGGATCGACTTCCTGCCGCGAGCCACAGTGGTGCGGATCGAGAACGCCAGCCACTATGTGCAGGAAGACGCCCCACAGCTGATCGCATCCGCCATCGCCAATATGATCCTCTAGCCTCACGGATCCTCCACGAAATTTGGGATAGCACCACGTAAGGTGACATCGGGGGAAGAGGAGAGGGTACCACGGACCAGTATGATGAGCTGATCAAGTATGCAGCGGCCTTACGCCTGGAATGAGCAGACACGGAAGCTATCCTGCGGCGATTTACCCGTAACAATCCCCAGCATCCGACCTACCAGGCGCTTGCTGAACTGGGCTGTGCGATTAAGACCAATTTTCTCTGCCAATACCCGGAAAAGCTACTTTTTTGTCCAATCATTTATGGCGGTGGCATCCTTGCCATGGCGAGTAGCGACAATTTCGGCCATAATTGCCAGGGCCATCTCTTCAGGAGAGGTTGCGCCTATATTCAATCCAATCGGGCCATGAATGCGGCGCAACTGCTCATCCGTCAATCCCTTCTGTCTCAGTCGCGTATCACGCTCCTCTTTCGTCTTGCGGCTGCCAATCGCGCCGACATAGCCGACATCGCGTGATAAGACAACTTGCAATGTCGGCTCGTCGAACTTGGGATCATGCGTCAAAACAGCAACCGAGGTCGACGGATTGAGATCCATCTCCCGCAACACTTCATCGGGCCAGGCAACAATCAGCTCATCGGCATGTGGGAAGCGTTCGCGGGTAGCGAATGCCGCGCGCGCATCGATCACCACGACACGATAATGCAGGGTCTTGGCAAAAGTAGTTAAAGGAATAGCAATATGGCCCGCGCCTACAATTAAAAGCGTTGGCGGCGGCGGAAAACCTTCGATGAAGACCTCAAAAGCTAAAGCGCCTGTCTCGCTTTCCACGCTGTAGGTTTGTGTTCCTGCATCTCCATTCCAGATTGCCCGCTCGGCATCCTCAACAACCAGTGTGTCAAGCGCGGCATTTCCAAGCGTGCCGTGCGTTTTTTTGCCCGGATACACCAGCATCTTCGCGCCTAGATACTCCTCCTGGCCCTGCACGATGGTAGCCAGCGCGACACCCTTCTCCTGCTTCAGCAAATCCCTCAATTCGTCGTAAAGTTCGCTCATAGCCTTACCAATCCAATCGCTCGACGAAGACACGAATTGTACCGCCGCAAGCCAGCCCTATCTTCTCGAAATTTTCCTCTTCCGAAATGCCAAATTCGAGCATTTGTGGCTTGCCCGTCTTAATCACTTCCATGGCCGAATGCACGACAGCAGGCTCAACACAGCCACCGCTGACCGAACCGGATAACTCGCCTTTTTCGCTGACTGCCAGTTTTGCTCCCGGTCTGCGCGGAGCTGAACCGGCCATCGATACGACGGTAGCCACTGCCACACGCTCGCCGTTTGCGCGCCATTTCTCAACATCAGGCAGAATATCACGCATAAAAGCTCTCCTTTTCGTTGCTACATGCCATTCTGTATGAATTACTGCTCACCACGCCCGCGGCTTACTCCATTCAGCAGCCGCCTTACGACGGGCAGCCGCGCTGCGTACCGGGCGGCTGCCGTCGATAGTCGCCAGCAGGTTGCCCAGGCTGATCAAGCTATCCAGGTTATGAGCAGGCAAAAAATTATCGATATATGGCAGCGCCGTCTTCATCCCTATCGTCAAGGGCCGGTAATCGGGAGAACCCAGCAACGGATTCAACCAGATCAACCGGTGACAATTATGCTGCAAACGGTCCATCTCCATTTCCAGCACACTGGAGTCGCCACGATCCCAGCCATCACTGATAATCAGTACCACGGCCCCACGCCCCAGGACACGCTTAGCCCATTTACGATTGAAGTAGTGCAGCGCGTCGCCAATACGTGTACCGCCCGACCAGTCCTGCACGGATTTCGATACATCGCGCACAGCATCGTCGACATCACGTTTCTTTAGCTGGCGTGTAATACGCGTCAGCCGCGTACCAAAAACAAACGCCTCTACATTCATCAAGCCATTAGAAATGGTGTGAATGAAATGTAGCAGCAGCCGCGAATATAGGCTCATCGAACCACTGATATCACAGATGATGACCAGCGGGCGCGGCTTGTAGCGAATCTCGCGCCATGTCAGTTCCAGCAACTCCGCCCCATACTTGAGATTACGGCGCACGATACGCCGCATGTCAGGATAGGAGCCGTGACGGGCAGGGGACTTGCGATGCGTCGGGCGCATGCCCAGGTGCCAGCGCATCTCGGCCATCAATCGCTTGGCCTCCTGCACTTCATCCCAGGTAAATGACTCAAAGTCTTTCTTTCTCAGCATCTCGAGGGCGCTGTACGCCGTCCCCTGTGGATTAGCCGCATCGTCGTCATCTTGCTCCTCGTGGCGCTCATCCTTGCGACGACGGCGTTCGCTCTCTCGCATCTCCGGGCGCAGGTCTTTACGCTGTTCCGCCTGCGCATTGAGGTGCTCCGCCAGGCGTTTGCGTTCTGAGGGAGGCAGTCGCATCTGACGCTCATCACGCTTTGCCGCCCCGGATGAGTTGCTCACTTTCTTATCCTGCCGGTCTCGCATATACCAGTAATAGAGGAAGAGCTGATTGAACACCGGCTCCTGTTCGTGTTTGGCAAGCAGGCTGCACTTGAGCGTGTTATAAAAATCCTCTTTGTTGGTGATATCGATATAATCCAGGGTCTCGGCCAGGTCGAGCATCTTGCGCGGCTCTACATCGATACCCGCTTCCCAGAGCATACGCCCAAATTCGGTGATGCGGAACAACAGGCGCTCACCCCGCTCAAGTTCAACCGGACGCAGCGGCTCGGCCGCAAAGTAATCGCCATTTTGTTGCGGTTGGCCCTGTATGCTCATACTCAGGCTACTCCCTGCGCCTTGCGGATCATCTTGTAGAGATCGCTGCCGCCAGCCTTCAGTACATCATCCTGGTACTTGAGTAGCGCGCCCAACGTATCGCGCACCGGCCCCTCGACCAGTTCTATCTGGTTGAGCGCCAGCAGGGAACTGATCCAGTCGAGCGTCTCGGCAATGCCAGGGGCTTTGAACAGATCGACACTGCGCAATTCACGCACGAATGCGCATACCTGTTTAGCCAGTCGCTCCGGTACCCCAGGCATACGTGCCAACACAATGGAATATTCTTTCTCTAGCGTCGGATAATCAATCCAATAATACAAGCAGCGCCTGCGTAGCGCATCATGAATCTCGCGCGTGCGGTTCGATGTGATAATTACCACGGGCGTTTCTTTCGCGCGAATGGTGCCGATTTCAGGAATCGTAATCTGGAAATCTGACAGCAGCTCGAGCAAGTACGCCTCAAACTCCTCGTCACTGCGGTCCAATTCATCGATGAGCAAAACAGGAGCTTTGGCATTCGACGGATCAATAGCCTGCAAGAGCGGCCGGGTGATCAGAAAATCTGGGCCAAAGATTTCCTTGAGCTCTTCGGAACGATTGAGCCCTCCCGCCTCCATCAGGCGAATATGCAACATCTGGCGCGTATAATTCCATTCGTAGACGGCACTGTTGACATCAATCCCTTCGTAACACTGCAAACGAATCAGATTTGTGTCAAGGACTGCCGCCAAAACCTTGGCAACCTCGGTCTTGCCAACTCCTGGTTCACCTTCAAGCAAGAGCGGCTTACGTCGTTTCAGCGCCAGGAACACGGCCGTAGCCAGGCTGCGGTCGGCGATATAACGCTCGTCAAACATCGCCCTTTGCACATCTTCGATAGTCTTCAATTGTTCCTGGTCCAAAAAAGCCTCCCCGAAAACTAGTGCTATCCAGCACAAGAGAACATCATGATACTACTCCTATTCTATGACTTTAAAAAGGGAAGCGTCAATGATACCACAACAGAAAAATTCCCATTCCCTCTCCAGAATTTTATAAACCTACCGATTATTGAACCTGACCAATTGATATGTTTCAATATGTTTCTTTATGCATTGAGGTATGTCGATAGGTCAACTAAAGCGCCAGAGTGCATGGAGGTATCTCACTGCTCAGGATGATGCAGGTTGGCGCGGGATGAGCCTAGTGGAAAGCGAGAGAATAATTATGCAGGCCACATCACAGGTGGTAGGAAATAAGTTCTTGTATATTGCAAACTCAGTTAACATTTGTTACCCTCTATATAGAAACAAGCAGGGTGACACATCTATGAAGAACTTGATACGCCATTCACGCGGTTTGCTACCAAAGTCTTCCTTTGTTAAAAGGCTCGGTTGTATCCTGTTGCTCTTACTGATTATCATCGGTCCGCTGACCATTTACCTGGCAAGCAATCAAGGAGGGCTGGGCCAATTGGTAAACAATGGCATCAAGCTATTTCCTCATAATGCGCCAGGGCAATCACTTACACTTCCACCGCAGAACTCACAGGGCAGCGGTCATGGCACGCCAGGCTCGCAGAAGGTACCAAATACTGCCAACGGCTGCGGCGTCACACAAAATCCCGACGGCTCCTATACTTTTTCATGGCTGCACGTAGCAAACGGTAAAATTGTCGATGCAAACAATTGCGTCGTTCATCTGATAGGGCTGAATATGGGAGGCCTATTTCTAGGCTCTGCCGGGCATGCCCCCTTTTCCGCCATCAGCTGGTTCAAGCAGCATATCGCCATGAATGTCGTGCGAGAAGCCTACAACGCCTACTGGTGGAACACTGACGTCTACGTGCCGGATGTAAGAATGCACTTCCGTCAATGGTTAGAGACGGTCGTAAAGTGGCAGGAACAGCAAGGCAATTATGTGATCCTGGATAACGCCACCCAGTTTCATAATCCTCCTTGTGGCGATGATGGTATGGGCTATCATGTTAGCCTGTGCCCGTCACAAAACCAGGCACAAAAGAACAATCCCCCCAATCCGCAGGAGAAATCTTCTTACCAGCCGACTGCGCTGGCCGCGCTTGCCAGCCTGGCGCAGCTGTATGCCAATGACCCTGCCATCATCTTCGATGTCTGGAATGAACCGGGCAACGCAGACTTACAGGGCATCTCGGAGCAAACCTACTTCCAGGATATGAACGTCCGCATCAATACAGTGCGGCAATACGCGCCTCGCTCACTTATCATGGTCTACAATCACGACCAACCGGATATTGAATCTGGCCACTTTCCGAACTTTTCACAGCCGAACATCATCTGGGATACCCACATCTACGATCCCAACTGGAATCCTTCGCAGGGCGCTTCTAAGAACGTCTCATTCGCACAGGCACACAACCAGGGGTTCATTATAGGAGAATGGGGCGGGCAATACGGCCAACCGTCACCCAACACCATTATCCCTTTTATCCAGGCCAATGCGCTCGGTTCCACCTACTTCGATGCCGATATGCTGACCAATGGCGGATGGAAACACCCGACCAGCCTCAACAGCCTCGGCCAGCACGTCGCTGCTGAATATGCTACGATTTTTGAATCACAATAAACTACCACTACACGATAGACCAGTGGAGCGCTGGTCTATCGTGTAGTGGTTCATAGCGGCCTAAACTAATATTTTCCCATTCTTCAGAAACAACGTGTCGTCAACCCATACTTCACCTGATTTGCGTAGATCGCAGACCATGTCCCAATGTAGGGCTGAGTGATTTACTCCTCCCGTTTCAGGATAGCTTGCACCCAGCGCGAAATGTACCGTCCCGCCCATCTTTTCGTCAAACAGCGTGTTCTTAACACTGCGATCCACCCGTGAATTATTGCCAAAAGCAAATTCGCCCAGGTAACGCGCTCCGGCGTCCAGGTCTAACATCTGCTCCAGGAAGTCCTGGCCTTGCCTTGCGCTTGCCTCCACAACCTTTCCCTCGCGGAACACCAGCCGTATACCCTCGATAGTGCGGCCCTCGTAATTAGAGGGTATATCAAATTGGACGACACCATTGGCGCTGTTCTCGACCGGACCGGTGAAGAACTCACCGCTAGGAAAGTTCCGTCTGCCATCACTATTAATGAACACCCGGTCTTGAATGGAGAGCGTCAAATCTGTTCCCTCGCCCTGAATACGCACCTGCTTATGTCCAACAAGCCAGTCTACCAGTCGTTGCTGCTTTGCCGCAAGCTCCTTCCAGCACGCTATCGGATCTGCATCGTTGAGGAAGCACACATCGAACACAAACTCCTCGAATTCGCGCAATGACATACCGGCGTCCTGGGCGTAGGCCATTGTGGGATAGAGGGTTGATGACCAGCGGAATGTCTTCTCCAGGGCACGTTTGCGCAATACGCGGGTGGCACTTTGATTCGCCTGCCGCTGTCTCACCACACGTGCCGGCTCAATGCCGCTCCAGGCGCGAGTGTTGCTCTCCGACTCGATGGTAAGCCGGGCATCGATGCATTCCGCCAGCGCGCTCAACACTGGCGATGACCTTAACAGTTGTTCGTCATTCCCCTCACGCAAAAGAATCTCATCGAGACTTTCCAGATCAATCAGGGGTACAGGGAAAGCTCCGACATGCAGCAGTTCGCTGTAAACAGCCTCCACCAAGGGCGCGGCTAAAGGTGTCGCGCGAATTAGCACCGTTTCGCCCGCCTTCACGTGCAGGCAATAATGGACGAGCGTGTGCGCCCAACGTTCAATACGGATATCATGCATACTCGTTGTTTCTAGAAAGGGCATTTTCACCAGTCAGGCATGCCCTTTTTACCTCCTTATAATAATGCTACTGTTAGATACAACGAGTATGATCAAACGTGGGGTTCGCAATAGCCAGCCCTTCGTCTGACATCCACTCATAACTCGGGGGGCAGGGGTTTCACCCCTGCCGGGGTGCGGGGTGTCCCCGCTTGCTTCCCCTCCCGTCCTGACGGGCCGGAGGCCCGCTGAAAGAATTATGAGTGGATGGCAGCTTCGTCTCTTGACAAACATCTTTGTGGTCAACAATGATATCTTTAATAAAGGCATCAATAAAGGTTTTAATAAATGTATGCGTTCATCTTAATCCATACTGATTGGAGGTAATACTCTTGCAAAGCGCACAAACATCGACTCGCGTAAACGAAACAAAGACAACATCATCGATGTTGCGCACTATTACAGGCATCGCTCTCCTACTACTGGCTATCCAGTTTTTGACTGGGATGGCCGTCAACCTTTTTGTGCAGGTACCGGCCGTTCATCCGGGCGCGTTCGCGCCCGAATATTTTTCGGGAGTCGCTCAGGGGGTAGCATGGGCATTAGCGCATAGTACACCGGCATTGCTGTCGCATACAGTGGTAGGATTGCTCCTGGCTACCGCCTCATTTGTCCTGTTCGGACTGGCCATAGCTTCCCACAGGCGTGCCTGGATTGTGACGACGATTCTGGGCTGGATAGGAGTGATAGGCGCGGGCTTTAATGGGGCGAGTTTCCTGAACTATGGACACGACTTCAGCTCCTTGCTCATGTCTATCGGCTTTCTTCTGGCCGCGATATCATACGTGATAGGTTTTTATATCACGCGTTGAGGAACACCTATGTACGAGTTGATTGTTCTCTCGCTGTTGATGCGCTGGCCTATACATGGCTACCTGATCGTAAAAATCATGAATGATCAAATCGGCCCCTGGGCTAAAATCAGCAGCGGAACGCTCTATACAATTTTGAACCGCTTAGAGGAGGCCGGACTCATCACCGTCATGCCTCAAGAACAGGTCGGTGGCGGCTCTCAAGGAGAGCGGCGTTCACGAACTTTCATGATTACGGACGAGGGACGCAAGCGCTTCCACCAGCTCATAATGGATACTTCCTCCAACCTGGGTGATTATCAGAAATTTTTCTACCACAAACTAGGCTATCTTGATCTGCTGCGTCCCGATGAGCGCCTGCTCTTGATAAATCATTACATCAATTACTGCCAGACAACCATCCTGCATACCCAAACCGAAAGAGAAAGCCTCATCCATGAACTCGCCAATCATCCTGTGCCCGCCTATCTTGAGAACTTGCAGCGCCTCATGAAGCATATCGAGCAGAACTGGCAGGCAGAACACGAATGGGTTCGCGGCATCCGCGAGGAGGAACTGGCAAAGATGGAAACATGACAACCAGACAAAAGCCAGCAGTAGGTTCGGTGGGTGTTTTATACTGGAAGTGTTGGATGATGCAAGTTGTGGAGGCCAGCCGAAAGCGGTTTCAGTTCCGAATATATGAGATCATTCACACCATCAGTGTGCTACAGACTCTACACATGAAAAAAATGGTATGATACAACGTCTATTGTGAAGTATAGCGTTCGACTCATTACAGAGCGATTGCACTGGTGTGGGAAGAAACGAAACGAACGGCAGAATCCGGTTGCCTGTAAAAGCAGGCCTTATCGATAGAGCAAAGGAGACCGCATATGATGCTCACCAGCGTCATCCTTCTACAGCTGATCGTCATCTTGCTTGTAGTGCAATGCTTCGGCTATCTAGCTCGCTTTATTGGACAGCAATGGGTGATTGGAGAAATCCTTGCCGGTCTTGCCCTGGGCCCTTCACTGCTGGGTCGCTTCTTCCCCGGTATCGAGGCAGTCGTTTTCCCGGCAAGCGCGCTGCCCACGCTGCAAACACTGGGCGATATTGGGCTGATCCTGTACATGTTCACATTGGGTACCCATATCGACATCCCTATGATGTTGCGACAGAGCCGCAAAGCCGGAGTGATCTCTGTGTCCAGCATAGTTCTTCCTCTCGTCATGGGTGCCATTCTGGCCTATTTCCTGTTTTCCGGCCTGGCCGGTCCAAAGGCAACCTTGTTTACTTTCATGTTCCTGGTTGGGACAGCCATATCTCTGACCGCATTTCCTGTGTTAGCACGCCTTTTGACCGAAAGGAATATGCTGAGCACCAGACTTGGAACTCTTGCCCTGACCAGTGCCGCGGCCAATGATGTTGTCGCCTGGTTCCTCTTAGCCCTGATTATCGCTCTCGTTAACGCCAGAGGCGCAACCGCAGCCTTGATCACAACAGGAGAGACGCTTCTCTTTATAGCGATCATGATCGGCATCATGCGCCCAATGCTGCTTGTAGCTGATAAGCGCATACCATCTAAGCCCCTGGTTCTCGCTATCACCATCATCCTGCTCCTGCTATCTGCCTACACAACAAGTACTATTGGCATTCATCCGGTGTTTGGCGCATTTATCATGGGCATCATCGTACCTCGTAACACGTTGTTTGTTGATCTGGTGCACAGCGTAGATAAGACGAACGGTCTGCTGTTCTTACCCCTGTACTTTGTCGCTACGGGCTTGCACACACAAATTGGATTGATAGGTAGCCCTATTCTCTGGCTCATCTGCTTGCTGGTCCTCGCTGTGGCCTGTTCTGGCAAAATCTTCGGCGCCACGCTTTCCGCCCGCATGTTTGGAGACTCCTGGAAAGAAGCGTTCGGCCTTGGAGTCCTGATGAATACGCGAGGGTTGGTTGAGCTCATTGTCCTCAATATCGGCCTGGAACTGGGCGTTCTTTCACCAACGCTCTTCGCCATACTGGTAATAATGGCGGTTGTTACAACCATGATAGCTTCACCGATCTTACCCTTACTGGGGTACAAACGAATCAACCAGAAGGTAACCAGGGTACTTGATGAGTATGTCGAAGGAAATGTCGTATCAACAAAGTGACTTTCGCATCAAAATGACATACGAACAATGAAAGGATGGCTATTTGAGGCCATCCTTTCATTTCATACTTTGAAAGAGACAGGTTGTTCTACTGGGCCCTCTCCGCCGCCTTCTGAATCGCTCGCCGCATCATTACCCTCGTCATATCGCCACGATAGGCCTGAGAGCCATGAATATCGCTCACCAGTTCCAGACCATCGGTAGCATGGCTGGCTGCTTCCGCGACGGTCGCATCATCCAGTTTCTTGCCAGCAAGGGCAGACTCCGTCGCGCTCGCACGTGTGGGTTTCACCGAGGCGCCGGTTACCGCCAGGCTCACGGCGGAACACGCGCCATCCTGACCCAGCGTGACAACTGCCGCGCAGCCGACGACAGCGTAATGTGAAGCCTTGTTCTCCAGTTTCATATAGGCGCTCCCGGTATGAGCCGGCGGAACAGCAAAACGCAGTTCCGTGACTATTTCGCCCTGTTCAAGAGCTGTCGTGAAGACATCTACGAAGAAATCGTCAGCCTTAATAGTACGCTCACCATTGGATCCTTTGACCACGATATCGGCCTTGAGCGCCATCACGATAGCCGTCATATCAGCCGCGGGATCAGCATGCGAAACAGCTCCGCCAATCGTGCCGCGATTGCGCACCTGCGGATCACCGATTACTGAGGCGGCGTCCGAGAGCAGGGCAAAATGCCGGCGTATTACCTCGGAACGTGCCAGCGTTGCGTAGGTCGTCAGCGCGCCGACGGCAACTACTCCATTTTCCTCGCGAATATAGGAAAGGCCCTGGATTCTGCCAATATCAATCAATACGCCGGGTTGAGCCAGGCGCAGCTTCATCATCGGCAGCAGGCTATGCCCACCCGCCAGCAATTTGGCATCGTCACCATGCTGCTGTAAGAGCGAGATAGCCTCATCCACCGACGTAGCGGGATAGTAATCAAATGCTGCTGGTACAGACATACTCTTTTCTCCTTTTCATCTATTGAAGGCCAGGAATTCTCATCCTTACGCCTGGTGGATGACTCTCCACAGATTCTCAGGCTTGAACGGCATATCGACATGCGCCACACCAAGTGCATCCGCAATCGCGTTAGCAACCGCCGGTGTTGAACCGATCGTACCGGCTTCACCCACGCCTTTCACACCCAGAGGATTGACCGGCGTCAATGTGACTGTATGATCCAGTTCGAAGCTCGGCAATTCAGAAGCAATCGGCATCGCGTAGTCCATCAAGGTTCCTGTCAGCAACTGGCCGTCCTCGCCATAGACGACGCCCTCCCACATCGCCTGCCCAACGCCCTGGGCAATGCCGCCGTGAACCTGGCCCTGGACAAGCATTGGATTGAGTTGCCGCCCGCAGTCATCAACTGCCACGAAGCGTGTAATCTCGGCCTCTCCGGTATCCTTGTCAACCTCAACCACGCAGACATGCGTGCCGAATGGGAAGACACATGCATCGGGTTCCCAGAAAACCGTTGTCTCCAACCCCGGCTCGATACCTGGGGGTAACGTGTTCGACAAATTGGCGGTTAAGGCTACTTCCGCGAAGGTGACGGCTTTCTGCGGCGAACCGGCCACAAAGAACTTGCCGTCCTCAAGAGTCACATCTGAAGCACTGGCCTCCAGCATATGCGCTGCGATCTGCTTCATCTTTTCTTTCAGCCTCTGGGCCGCCTCGTAGACCGCCGAGCCACCTACTGCCGTCGTGCGGCTCCCATATGTGCCACGGCCTTCGGGAGTCGAATCGGTATCTCCATGGATGATCATTACATTTTCAACCGGAATACCGTACTCCTCAGCAACGATCTGAGCGAACGTCGTCTCTTCCCCCTGGCCATGCGGCGAAGAACCTGTGTATACCATAACGGTGCCACTCTGCTCGACTCGCATACGCGCGCTCTCATAGAGGCCGACCGGAGCCGTACCTTTCGGGCCAAAGCCGCAGATCTCGATGTAGGAAGAGAGGCCAATACCCATCAGCTTGCCGTTGCCAGCAGCACGCCTGCGGGCCTGTTCCGCGCGCAGGTTTTGATAGTCCGCTATCTGAAGCGCTTTGTCCAGCGCCCCCTCGTAGTTACCTGTGTCATAGACTGCCCCGGCAGCCGACTTGTAGGGGAACTGATCTGGTTTGATGAAGTTGAGTCTGCGCACCTCAGCCGGGTCTTTCCCCAACTCGCGCGCCACGAGGTCAATAGCGCGCTCGGCAATATACGTCGCTTCTGGGCGGCCTGCTCCTCGATATGCATCAGTGGGAACTTTGTTGGTAAAGACGATGTCACCACTGAGGTAAATATTTGGAATATCGTAAGCGCCGCAGGATACCGGGAATCCGAAAGCGATCATAATCACATCAGTGAAGAGTTGCGAATAGGCGCCCAGATCGGAGATGCCGTGTATCTTCAGGCCGGTGATCTTGCCCTCTTTCGTAGCTGCAACCTCGACATAGTCAACCTGGTCGCGCCCGTGGATGGTCGCCGCCAGATTCTCGCTGCGGTCTTCAATCCATTTGACCGGCTGCCCTGTCTTCATCGCAGCGTATGCGGCGCAGATTTCTTCGGGGTAAACATTCAGCTTGCAGCCAAAGCCACCGCCAACTTCGGGTACAATCACGCGCACCTGGTGCTGAGGAAGACCAACGGTAGCGGCCAGAATGTTGCGTAGCAGGTGTGGTATTTGCGATGAACTCCAGACGTTTAGCGTTTTGAGAGCCTTGTGATACTCTACCACGACTCCACGTGTCTCGATAGGCACGGGAGCAAGCCGCTGGTTCACCATGCGCGTCTTGACAACGACACCACCATCAGCTTTGGTCTGCTCGAAGACTTTGTCGATCTCTTCGGTTGAGGGATGCATGCTGAAAGCGACATTTGTGCCAAATTCTTCGTACAGCAGTGGAGCATCGGGCTGCATGGCCTTCTCAACATCGATTGCGGCAGGCAGTGGCTCATAATCGACCTCGATCAGGTCGCGCGCGTCGCGAGCCGTATAGCGATCTTGCGCGATCACAACGGCTACGGGGTCGCCGTAGAAACGCACTTTGCCCTCGGCCAGTGGTTTACGAATGCCCATACCCTCGGTCATCTTTCCAAGAGGCACCGCTACGGCAACGTCACCAACTGCACCTTTGAGATCTTCCGCCGTATAGACGGCCACAACGCCAGGCTGATTGCGCGCCGCCTCGGTATTGATGCTCTTGATGCGGGCATGGCCATAAGGGCTGCGCAATACGGCCATATGAAGCATACCGGGGAGTTTGATATCATCAACATAAGTCGCCTGTCCGGTAATCAGGCGTGGATCTTCTCGCCTTTTGATTGGCGAGCCAAGCATAGCTGCAATACCCATACGTATGCCTATCCTTTCTCATCGCAAACAATACAAAAGCATCTTTGGCTCCTGTATTTGTGTTTTCGCGATACCTACTCGCCAGTACTAGTCACCAGTTCCAACAGGCTCAGCAGTGCCGGTACGCATCTGTTCTGCAGCATACTGGACCGCGCGCACAATGTTCTGATAGCCGGTGCAGCGGCAGATATTGCCCTCGAGTCCCTTGCGGATTTCTTCTTCTGTGGGATTGGGGTTATCCTTGAGCAATTGATACGAGGCCATAATCATGCCCGGTGTGCAGAAGCCACACTGCAAACCGTGCTTCTCCCAGAAACCTTCCTGGATGGGGTGCAGGCTTCCCTCGGGTGCCAGTCCCTCGATGGTCGTTACCTCGCAGCCATCCGCCTGCACAGCCAGGGCCGTACAGGATTTAACGGATTCGCCATTGAGCAGAACGGTGCAGGCTCCACATTGCGAGGTATCGCATCCAATGTGCGTGCCGGTGAGGTCCAGCACGTCTCGTAAATAGTGCACCAGCAACAAACGGGGCTCAACCGATGAATGGTATTGCTTGCCATTCACCGTGACGGTGATTTCGCGCTTCATCGCCATCGATGTTTCTCCTTGCAATACAAATAGAGGGTACAACAAACAAGGATGAATCTCGATACCCACCTGGCTCGGGTTACTTCCGATAAACGATTCTCCTTCTACTGATGAATACGCCTATCAGTTGCGAGCGGATAACGTTATCCGCTCGAGTGCCAGGCGACACCCGGTCCTTCCTTTTGACAGGTAACATTATAGAGCGTATCATACAGGAAGTAACATGTCAATCGCTGTTTGCATATCCGAAGCCGCTCTAGATAGCTCGTCGCCAACTTCAAGCCGCTTGATTACTATATGATTGGATGAGGCCTCCCCAACTTCTCCAAATTATGAACAATATCGCGGCGCATTTCAAATTGTACATCGTGAACAGATATGGTATCATATACACTAAGTATCTCACGAAGAAGAAAGGCAGTCATAGCAGCATCATGAATCGTCGCGCACCGCAGTATCATCCAGCTTTAATGACCGATATGTATCATCCAGATTCCGCGTATGTTTCATGGCGAACCGGTCTTAATGGGCTGACCACCTTCGATCTCTATACCCGTACCGCCCCTTTCGGCGGTGCCTATCTGCTGGTCGCCGGATTGGAAGCCGCGCTTGAATTTGTACAGGCCTTTCACTACACACCCGATGAGCTTCGTTTCCTGGCACAGATTCGCGATTATGATAGCGCCTTCCTCGATGAACTGGCGAAACTGCGTTTTAGCGGTGAAATACTCGCGTTGCCCGAAGGCTCCATTGCTTTTCCTAATGAGCCAATCATGCGCGTCACCGCTCCATTTCGTGAAGCCATCCTGCTCGAAGCCGGGCTGGTTCAGTCTATTAACCTCTCTACCTTGATCGCAACAAAGGCGTCCCGTATTGTCTTCGCCGCAGAACAGGGACACCCTCGCCGGGTCGCCGAGTTTGCTTTTCGCCGCGCCCAAGAGCCTCTGACCGTCGCTCGCGCTTCCTACATCGGCGGCTGCTCCAGCACCTCGCTGCTCAATGCCGCCTACGAGTATCGCTTACCGGCAACGGGCACCGTGCCACATGCCCTGATCGAACTCTTTCCCACAGAGGAAGAAGCTTTCGCTGCCGTCGCGGAGGCCTACAATCGCTATACCCTGCTGCTCGATACCTACGATCCGCGCCAGGCCATCCATACTGCCATCACTGTCGCGCTCCGCTCGCAAGAGACGCTTGGGCATACACTCGCCGCCGTTCGCCTCGATAGCGGAGATATCGTCGCCGATAGTAAATACATTCGCGAACAGCTCGACAAGGCGGGGCTCGATAGCGTACGCATCCTCGCGAGTGGCGACCTCGACGAATGGAAAATTAGCGAAATGCTGGCGGCTGGAGCCGAGGTCGATTCGTTCGGCGTCGGCACCTCCCTTGGTTTTGGCAGCGGCTCTGTTGAACGCGATATTCCCGGTGGCTCGCTGGGCGCCGTGTATAAAGAGGTTTCCTACATGGATGAAGCAGGCAACGAGATTCCCAAAGTGAAGATCGCCGGTCCCAAGTCTACCTGGCCCGGTAGGAAAGAAATCTACCGCCATCCCGAATGGAAAGAAGATGTTGTCCAGCTCGCCAACGAACCCCGTCCCGATAACTACCATCGCCTGCTGCGCCCGGTTATGCGCAACGGCGAGATGATTCCGGGCAGCCTACCTCCCCTCTCAGAAATCCGGGAACTGGCCCAACAGAATTTACGAATGCTCCCGTTACAATACCGGCAACTTACAGTAGACCAGCCCTACCCCGTGCGTTTTAGCGAGGGGCTGCAAGCGCTGCGCAAACAGGCAGAGAAGTCCCTGGAAAATCATCTAGCAGAGGAATAATCGGCTTAGAGACAACGGGCATACAGAAACTCTCTACGAGATCGTGAATTGCTGGATAGGCCACATCTGTCCCTCCGCGAGACAATTCGATCATCTCCAGCATCCTCATATCGTCTTCCACCTCTACCATAAAAAGTCGTAAGAAAAACTGATTCTCACGATATCATGTCCATTCTTAAAGTAAGATTAGCAGAAAACTTAAAATTGACTTAGCGTTTCTATTGTTGACTTGTTATATAACCCATTTCTAGATTACGCTTTACTCGCGAAAGAAAAAGCGACCGGTTCGTGGACGAGAAAAGGGCCGGTTGATCGCAAATTCATGGTACGTACTCATTCACAACGATTAGAGAGGAGTTTGTATGATTACAAACTGGGGCACATCAATTTTCAATGCCCTCAGCAACGCGGTGAATCTCATTTTGACCTTCATTCCGCGTATTATCGGCTTTCTGATCATTTTGATCATTGGCTGGATCGTTGCGACCCTTGTCGCCAAGGCCGTAACATTCCTGTTACGCAAGGTCGGTTTTGATCGCATGGCAAACCGCATCGGCCTGAATCGCTTCGAGCAGCGCATGGGGGTTACACTGGATCCTGCGGGAGTTCTGGGCAAGGTCGTTTTCTGGTTCTTGCTCTTGATTTTCCTGGTTCCCGCGACCGATGCTCTAGGGTTGCCAAGCGTTAGTAACATTCTGAATACGCTGGTTGCCTACATTCCTAATGTATTCGTAGCTATCCTCGTACTGTTCCTGGGTGCACTGCTGGCTACCTTTGTTGCTGACCTGGTGCGCGGGGCCACTGCCTCTACAAACATCGGTAACCCATCGATTTTTGCGGGCATTGCTCGCTGGGCCATCATCGCTTTTGCCGCGCTGGTCGCGCTTGAGCAGTTGCAGATCACGCCGGCACTCATCAATGAGCTATTCGGCGCTGTTGTCTTAGCGCTGGCTATCGCCTTCGGACTGGCTTTTGGTCTTGGTGGGCAGGATACGGCACGCCGCTGGCTTGCGCGCGGGGAAAATACGGTAAGCAGTGCAGCCTCACAGATTAGTGCTCAACAGAGTATGAATCAGGCCAATGCTGCTCAGATGCAGGTACCTCAAGCCGCCACTTACCAGCAGCCAGTACCGGCGCAGGGGTATCAACAGCCCTATCCGCCTCAGCAGCCTTACCCTGCGCAGCAACAACCCTATCCACCTCAGCAGCCTTATCCGCAGTATACGGATAACACTGAACCCACGCCACCCATGCGGCCCAATCAGCGTTAACGCGCTGCTAAATGTCCGATGAGCGTAGGAGTCGTAGTTCAACACAAAAAGAAATGCGACGGAGTGCAATCAATGCTACTCCGCCGCATTTTTTCTGTTAACAGCAGACTTCCGATGAGCAGTCAGGAAAGATCCCCACTACACCTTCGGCCTGCCGCAGCTGGGACAAAAGTTCCCCGCGTTGCGATCAGAAGTAAATCCACACGCGCACACGTAAGGCTGGTTAACTGTCGCCCGCACAGTCTGTTCTGCCGGAATTTGCGCCGCGCTGGGGCCTGGAGCTCGTAGCGTCTGCTGGGCATCAAGCGGGACGGGACCGGGACTCACAAATTGCGCCGCCTGCGGCCCTGCAAATTGAGCCGGATTGGGACCCGCGAACTGTACAGGTTGCTGAACCGCATATGGAGCCGGATTCGGGCCTGCATATTGCGGCGGCGCACCAGCGAAAGCGGGCGCAACTCGAGGTGGCTCCAGCGGATTGGCGACACCCACCTGCTGTTGCTGGACGGGGTACAGTACTACCGGCGCCTGGCTTACTCTTCTGGTACGAGTTATGAACCATTGCCCCCCTTGATAGCGCCAATTCAGGAAAAACAGGCGAAGCGGCCCCTGTAACAGCAAAAAGATGCTCAGCCAGATGAGCCCATACTGGATCAAGAAGACAGGAAATGGCGGCGGCGTTTTTATACCTGGGAGCCTTACTGTAATGATCAGCACCCAGATCAAAGCGCCTTCCACTATACCTGCCGCTACCTGGAAGCTTGTTGGCCAGTCGCGGTCCCAACGAAATGTCGTCATAAACTGGTAGAGTATATCCCAAACCAGCCCAAAGACCAGTACGTACAGCAGCGCCCATAATGGTGTGAGGTAGTTATGAATAACCAGCCCCACCAGCAACGTGATGATAAGGCCGACAGTCGGCAGTAAAAAGAGCCTGATCTGCCAGCGACCGAATAATGTTGGTGTCATGCGCGTACTCCTTGTCCTTGTGCTTGAAAGCCGCCCGCATACGCCGTGCCGGCCGGAGTTGATGAGCGGCTGTTCGGCTCAGCGCCACGTACCCAGCGCGTCCACTGAGAGAATGAACGTAGTGGAGTGAGCTTGCGCAATCCCGGCGCACGCAGTCTGACTAAGTCTTCGACTGCACGGAGCCCCGCGTATTGCAGTCCCAGAAAACTGTCGACAACCGCGTGAGGCCCACCAAGGGTCATTGCCCCACAGCCATAGACTCTTCCCGGCCCATTGCTCATCCCCTCGACCTCAAAATCATTCGTCACTCGTAGCCGGCCCTTGGGATTTAACCCCAGCTGATAGGTATTTACCATATCGTTTAGCACAGGGTTTTTATCTATGGCGGCAGTTAGCCCGGTGCAGTCAATGATATAGTCTGTAATCAGCGCCAGCTCGGGCTGGTTGGGCTTGCCCGTCGAGAGCTGCGTGACCACCTGCCCCTTGCCGCTACGCTCAAGGCGCTTGACCTCGCCAAAGTAGATCTGATACCAGCCTTCTCGCAGCCCCTGCTTCGCAATTCGCTGCCAGTCTGTACGGTCCGCCGTCGTCGTTCCCCCCCAGTCATTCAGCAGGCGGTCCCGCTCCTCATCATCCGCCCTCTCAAGCCGGATACGCATCGATCCTGTCCAGCAACCCTTGGGCCAGTTGAACGGTTGCAGTTCGACATGGTTAATCACTCGCCGGACGGCGCGCCCATCTCGATGTCCCTTTGGCACCGGATTGCGGTGAACATGGATAATAACGATATTCTTATTCTGCTGGCGCACCTCGTACAGTCGCTGGATCACCCGCGAAGCCACAATCCCTCGCCCGCGAATCATCACGACTCCCCCATTCTTTTTGAGATGCTCATACACGTGATTGTGTTCTTCATAGGCGTTGACTGTGTGCGTATAGTCGCGCGTGCGCTCGCGATACTCATTGATATCATCCAGAATTTTTATTCCAGGGTAGCCCATCGCCAATTGGACGTAGCGCCCTAGCGCCAGGTGATGCACCATTTGCCCTCGCTGGTCAGGCGCCATATAGACCACCACATACCGGCCATCGTCTGTTTTACGTATGGCTTGCACTCGCCCATACCGCCATATACGCCCCCAACCGATACGCTGAGCTTCTTTATCCACGGCCCTGAAAACATCTCCTGAACGGGGTGTGTAGGTATAGGTCAGCGAAGGCTCACCAAAGACATGCCTTGCGACCCACCATGCGTTCCCCATCTCGCCCTTACCAAGGGAACGAAAGATCTCACGCAGCCCGTAGGAAGGCCAGCCCCAGATGTTATCCGGGCATGAATCGCTGTTGGAGCGCAACCGCTCGTGGAGAGGTATCTGCGAGTTGCCACATAAGCGCGAGTAGCGACCCATCGGTCTCGGCTCCAGACCTATTGCGACGATCTGGTCTGCTGGTACGCCAAAGATGCGCAGGTGATCGACCCAGGCGAAGCTGCCTATTCCGCCGCCAACCGCGAGGTAGGTCGTCTCTATAACAGGCAGTCCGCTGTGGTATATGTCATTGATTGGGATAATTGGCTGGCGCATGCCACCCAGAGGTAAGGATTCCTCTACAGGCTCCTTCGCCGCTTCTGGCAGCAGTTTGTCGTCATGGCTGAATACCAGCGCAGACTCGCCAACCGGCAATCCAGCAAACCGGCTCAGGAAACTTTGCGAAAAAAGGGCCGACTTCTCAAAGCCCCTACGTGTCGCCGGCAACTGCGCAGCCTGCACAGCTGCTGCCGGCACTTCCCTCACAGTAAAATGGAAAGGGCCGATCTGGAAGCTACTACCAGCGGTCAGTTGTACTTCAGTAATACGCGCGTCGTTGGCGAATGTGCCATTGGTACTCTGAAGGTCCTGAAGGATGATCCTTCCACCATCGGCTCGTAACATCGCGTGTCGACGCGATACTCTGCTGCTGCTGAGAATAATTGTATTCTCAGCAGTTCGTCCAAGTGTAATTGGTAGTGGTCCTACGAATTCCCGGCCTTCACCGGTTGCTACATCACTCCAGGTCAGCTGTACATTAAGCGTTTGTGAATCTGCTGGCATAGGCGAAGCCTCCATTATCAATATAACCGGACTTTGAAAGACGGTGACAAAAATGATTGTACCGGGATTGCGAATTTTCCCAAATTTCGCCCGTTACCACCTGGTTTTTCCTGCTTTGCATCTGAACGGTGCAACGCGGTTTACGGAAAAAGTATAAACTTCTGTCTTGTGAAAAGCAAGAGCTCCAATTCACAAAAAATATATGCCAAAGATCACTCTGGTTTTTGCAATAGTCAATAAGCACTCATCTTGAAACGTGAAGTAAGGCTAACTCTTTTATCAGAAATACTAACCTATCCAGGTATAAGCAATGTTTTTTTCTACATCACGATAGCAATTTCTCACACTGCCACCCTACCCATAACTGTACTTTAAACGTCCAGAGCCTCTTTTTTTGCATGTCAATTCAGTGACATTTTGTAATTTCACTGCCTGGCGAGACGTATTACAAAAGAGAGCGCGTGTAGCTGGACATTAGATAATAGGGAAAGATGTTCCTGGTACTTGCCAGCAATCTCAGCGAAAACATCGCCGGCAACATTGCCCACATAGCAGCAAAGGTGTATCATTAACAGCATTGCAGGAGGTATCAATACATCTATGGCTGAACGTCTTACCGAATCGGGTACTGATCATACCGGAAAACCGGAAACAACAACACAAGAGAGTATCGTAGTGAATGAAAATACCTCACTAGCGGATGGACTTTCGACCCCTGGAACAGATAGCGTCTGGACGCCTTTCTTCATGGTAACGTTTGCTTCACTACTGGTATTGGGTTTAAGTGGGGATGCGCTGTTTGCCGAGGGATGGCTTGCTCACTTCTACACGGGACAATGGATCATGCAGGTGCATATCGCTATTGCTGGCATACTCTGGCTGCTGTTAGCGATATTTGCTCGTTCGCAATGGGTACGTAGCGGGGCTATTTTCGGATGTATCTGGGCAATCTTCATGACCATCGACATCGTCGTTATCTCAATCTCCGGCAATGTGGGTTCGCCGCTCATTGCTCCTGTCAACGCGGCTCTCTGCATTGCTCTTCCGGGTGCCTATACATGTCTTTCTATGGAGCAGGTCCCTTTCCGGCGTTGGGATGCCCTGTTCTTTGGACTTGCTCCCATCGGCGCAATACTGGCCGTTACGCTTGCCTATTTCCTCACTCCCGCCAGTACCTGGTCATTGGGCCTGTTCGAAGGATACGTTGCGACAACCGCCCTGGTGCTCGCCACACTCGTATGGTGGCTGCGCCCTTCGTGTTGGACAACACAGCCAGGACCGACATTCTTGTTCGGTATTGCGCCTCTTATCCTCCTTCTCCTGGCCATCCCCAGCGCGGGCTTTAACGAATCAAACTTTTTTCTTGCCCAGGTTGTACTGAGCCCTACATCTTCTCAGACCCTTACAGAAGCCAACTTCTTTTTCTCTGAAGTCGTGCTTTTATGCCTGATCCTGGGAACTTTACGTATGTTGAGAGCTCAGTTTACCAACTCCAGCACTCTTTCGCCTGGAGAGGCAACTTCCCACAGTAAGTTAGTTCCTCGCAAAAATGTGAACTAAACGATAGACCGGCCTATACAGAAAAACTATACTGTATCTATCAGTTTACTCTCTATAGAATCAATCTTGCGAGCGCGCAAAGAGGTTACTAAAACGAAATGCTAAGTGAGGTCAGGCATGTCAATCTTTGAAAATCAGACCGGAAGAATACCTCAGCAATCCATCCTGCACCAGCGCTATGCCATCGTTGGCCCGCTTGGCCGTGGAGGAATGAGTGCAGTGTACCAGGCAGTAGATACTCAACAGGGTAACCGCCGTGTCGCTATTAAGGAGATGAGCCAGGGCCATCTCAGCGGTGCTGATCTAGACGAAGCCATCAGGCGGTTTCAACAGGAAGCCACCCTGCTGCATTCGCTCCGGCATCCTAACTTACCTCAGATTTATGATATATTCGAAGAGCAGGGACGCTCTTACCTCGTCATGGAATTCATTGAGGGCAAGAATCTGTTCCAATTGCTCCAGGAAAACAACATGCGCCCGCTTCCCGTGGCGCAGGTCGTGGATTATGCCTTTCAATTATGCGCTGTTCTTGCTTATTTGCATGGACTGCAACCGGCGATCATCTTTCGTGACCTTAAGCCGACCAATGTGATGGTCACCGGGGAAGGACATATTTATTTGATCGATTTCGGCATCGCCCGCTTCTTTAAGGAAGGCCAACAGCAGGATACTATTCTTCTCGGTTCACCAGGATACGCGCCACCTGAACAACATGGCAGTGGACAAACGAATCCCCGTTCTGATCTCTATGCCCTGGGCGCTACTCTTCACTGTTGTCTGACGGGAAAAGACCCCTATCTCTCAAGCGAACGCTTCGTATTTACCCCGGTGCGCCAGATTAACCCCCAGGTCCCACTTGAACTCGACCAACTCATCCAGCGCTTAGTAGCAGTAGATGAACGCTATCGTCCGGCCAGCGCGCTAGAAGTCCTGCAATGGCTGCGCCAGATCAGGCAACAGGCAGCAGGTGATACTGTGCAAGTCGCCCCTCTAAGCCCCGCCGCTCCAGCTTATGCTCCAACTCAAAATGTCCCACCGAACGCCGTATCTTCCGTGCCCCGTTACAATACTTACCAGGCGCCGCAACTCCCTCCAACCGTGGCAGTAAGAACGCCAGCACCATCTCCTCAACTCCCTCAAAGATCAGCGCAAGATCACCCACAAGCGCCATCTACCGGCGTTCATCATAAAGCGATATGGACAGCCCCTTTCACCCTCCTGTTCATTGGCACGCTTATCCTGACCGGGGGCAGCAGCCTCTATGCCCTCAACTTCATCGTTGGCTCAGATCATGCCGTCGAATTCGGTTTGTCTGCGCTCTTGCTTCTGGTTGCGATTGGAGCTACGCTGGTCGTCCACAAATTCGTTCCCCTCTTGATCCTTACGGTCATCGCGCTTGGCAGCCTGGCATCTGGCGTAGCTTTTCTCATGCAGGCAACTTCCGGCCTCTCAGTCATCGAGAACCTGGTACATATCAGTGCCGCTAATCTGTTTACAGCAGGCTTGGGAATTGCCGCACTTGCCTTACTCTGCTGGCTATTTCGTCCGATCTCCTGGCCGGGTCGCCTCCTGCTCCTTGTAATGTCTGGTGCTGCCACCATTTGTCTGTCCCTTCAATATCCTCTCAGCGATGCAAACTCTTTGGGAGGAAATGAGGGGGATATCAAGCACACCTTATTGCTGACAGCCATAATTCTACTCATCCAGGGCATCCTGCTGGCGGTGCAGGCAGAAAGAGCTAGCTCTCACTGATAAGGGTGAGATTTACACCGGGCCGATAATAGGCTTGAACAAATACTATGTCAAGAGGCATACAACCGGCTTATCAGCCATGCTACCTAAACGCATACACCATCCCGTCGAGGCTGCCTACATACAGGCGCCCATTGGCTAACGAGGCAGAACCGCGTATCTCGCCTGTCGCATAACGCCATGTAGGACGACCAGTTTTACTATCCAGGGCATAAAAGAAACCATCTCCAGAGCCGATATATATGCGCCCACCTGCCACAACAGGAGTCGCAAGAACCTGCGCGCCTGTCGCGAAACGCCAGATCAGTCTCCCATGCAGCGCGTCAATACATAAAATAGAGCCGCGATAGTCACCCACATAGAGTCTATTATTCGCCAGCGCCATGCTACCACCCACACCGTCAACCACATTCTGATTGCGCACCGTGTTCAGCAGATAGACCCAGCGCATCTGACCACTGTTGCGGTTCAAAGCAAAAATTTTTCCCCGCCACGTGGCGATATACACGGTATTCCCCTGCACAAGTGGGCTGCTTGTGATGCGATCTCCAGTATCAAATGACCATAAGATGTGTCCATCTGCAAGGTTCAGCGCCCAGAGCTGCGTTCCCGTCCCCAGGCCAATGTAGATCGCGTTGCCCATAATTGCCGGAGAACCCGTCGAGGGCCACCCACTCGTCCCGTGTTTGAATGCCCATATAACCTGCCCGCTGGCGGCATCAAGAACCCACAAATGAGAGAGAGAGGCGACATACACACGCCTGCCTACGACAACAGGCGGGGCCTGAATCTTTTCACCTACACTGAACGACCAGTACAACTGACCCGTCTCCGCATCGAAGGCTGCTATGGCCTTACTGTACATAGCGACAAATAGTGCCTGGCCCTCCAGCGCCGGAGTCGCATCGCTCAGCGAATTACTCAGTTTCGCGCGCCATACTACAGAGCCCGAATCCTGCCTCAAAGCATATAAATAACCATCAGTGCTAGCAATATAAAGCAGGTTCAGACCTGCTACGGCAGAGGAGAAGATAGAACTTAGTCGCCGGGTCCATACTACCTTGCCATCAATGGTACGCGGGTGTACCAGCGGATCAACGAAACCGGTATGCCCCGGATCATAGCCAAACATCGGCCAATCACCAGTACGCGAGCCCTCTAGCAGGCTCGCACCAATTACGTGATTCCGAGTTATAGATGTAGCTGCCCCTGGAGAAGTAGCGCGGCCGCAACCGGCCAGCAATATCAACACAAGGCCCAGGACAAGCAACCGAAATAGACGCTGCACAATCGTACCTCTTATAAATAACAATAATCACTGCTCAACTAAACGACCCCTGGCAAGAAATTCTGCCCACCCTCTAAAACTATCCTCAAAGTGTGCTAATCATCCTCCGGGCGCCTGTTTATTTCCTATAGGAACCTGGCTTCATCATGCCCGGTGAGCACTATCGAGCGCAGAGGCAGGCAGAAACATGCGACTCTGAGGCCAGCAGGTCTGGCGCAAAAAGCTCTGTATTGGCTACTGATGAGGCGAACTCTGCAATAAAAGAAAAACGTCAAATGTAAGGAGTAGAGTAGTGCAAACTCATAACAAAAGCTGGCTGCGCCAGCACCTCACTACCATTCTATCTTCCGCGGCGGTTCTTACCTTACTTATTTCGTCGATCGTCATTATCCCTCGCGCCATCTCAATTCACGCCGTATCCAACACTTTACCCAAAGCTCAGTATATCCCCTCGAACGTCTTCGGTGACACCGATGATCTGCCGAAAGGGTCGATCAGGCCGGTCAGGCAAGGGTTAGCGGCCGGCTCCGCGTCTGTGAGCGGCGTCGTTACTGATGCCACTACCGGACAGCCGGTTGCCAACGCCCAGGTGGGTATCAGCATTGGTAGTGTCGGCTCAACAGCACAGTACACCACAACCGCCAGCAACGGCAGCTACAGCTTCACGGGCATCGCAGCGGGGACATACAACCTGGAAGCAGATCGCTACACGATTAGCGGAACGCAGCCTTTCTATAAAGATGCGGAGCAGATGCAGGTAAGTGTCAACGGCAGCGTGACGGTCAACTTTAGCCTGACTCCCCTTGCCGTGCCTGGTTCGCGCACCGTCCCGGCAGGACACGCTAAAAATCTGCTTATCGTGGATTACGATGAAACCTACTACGAGTCCTGGTTCACCGATACTCAATCAATGGCCAATAATTCACCTGCCACCCATCAACTTGCACAGAACGGTGTTCTAGCCTCAGAAACGTGGACGCAGTATGGCTATTCACCCATCGATCACTACCAGATCGCCGTTGGCTCGTACCCGGCATGGCGCACGCCCGATGCCCCGGCTAAAGTATGGGGCCAGCCAAATGGGCTTGACACCAACATCTGGTATGGTGGTTCAGAAGTTTTCGGCCAGGAATCAATCTTCGATGTGGCCAAAAGCTATGGCATGAGCACCGCTGTGATTGGTGGCAATGACTATCCGACTGGGCACATTACAGATGCTAATGTCGACCAGATCTCCCTGGGTCAAAACATCAATGGCGTCCCTACTCAGTGGGTTACCGAGGTAGAAAATTTCATCACCGCGAATGCCTCGAACCCCAATGGTTTCCTGGTCTACATGCCCGTTACCGAGGCGGAGGGCTACTCGGTCGAAAACACCAGCCCGGATGTCTCCGGCAGTCTCTATCAACAGGCAAGTTCCTGGGATGACCAGGCATTTGGAGAATTACAGACGTGGCTGCAACAGAATAACTATACAGGTGACACCGCCATCGCCATCGTCTCTGACGAGGCACAAAACGACGGCACCCAGTATGATAACTTCTATGGCCTGGGCGATACAGGCATGGGTTCAACGCGCCACCTCCCATTCGTCTTCGCAGGCCCAGGCGTAGCGACCGGCAAGACCTATACAGGCAATGTAGGCATCGATGACATGAGCGCAACCTTTATGTACGAGCTTGGCCTCCCCGCGCCCATCGATAGCCGGGGACAAATCATCTCTGGCTTCTTTACCGGCGGTGTGACTCCAACACCTATACCATCACCATCCCCAACCGGCACGCCCGCGCCTACACCCACGACCACAAACACGCCCGCGCCTACGGCCACCAATACCCCTTCACCGGCGCCCTCGCCGACGAATACCAGTTCGCCGTCTCCCACACCTACCAGCACACCTTCCCCAGGAAATAATCTGATTATCAATGGGGGCTTTGAATCGAGCGGCAACTGGATATATTCGGGTAGCAATCAACCCGCACGAAGCAGCACTCAGGCACATAGCGGACAATATTCTTTAAAAGTTGGGGTGAGCAGCAGTCAGCAGGGCGACGCGATAGCCTATCAAACAGTAACCATTCCGGCCGGCGCAAAGCAGGCCACCCTCAGCTTCTACTACTGGCCGGCCAGCAATGACTCCAGTACCTATGGCTGGCAAGAAGCCGACGTAATGAATAGCAATGGCCAGCTAGTGCAGCAACTCTTCCAGAACACGACCAATGACCAGCTCTGGATTCAGATGACCTTCGATCTCTCGGCATACGCCGGTCAAACCATCGACATTCAATTCCTGGATCACGAGCAGTCCAATGGTTATCCGTACTACACCTACATGTACGTGGACGATGTAACGTTGACGGTGAGTTAAAACCGAGGCGGCTATCGCCAAAAGATGAGAGAGGATAAGAAAATTTGCTCTCTCATCTTTTGGTATTGTAGGATACTAAAGCCAGTTAGCTGAACCGGCAACACGTAGACATCTTCGACTACCGGAGCATTTGGAAAGCCAGGAATGTTATGATGGGCTGGGAAAATTTCTTTATCGCCGAAGTTGGAGCCTCGGCTGCGTTGACAGGTCTCATATTCGTCGGCGTCTCCATCAACCTATCCAGGATTTTATCTTCACCCAATTTGCCAGATCGCGCATTAATGGCGCTCATACTACTCTTGACAGTACTAATTGTGTCCTCACTACTTTTAGTTCCAGGGCAATCAGAACTGCTAATCGGCATCGAACTACTGCTAATCGCTCTCATCGTCTGTGTGCTGACTACGATGCTGGATGCAAGAATTTTGCGAAAAACAAATAAACAGTATCGTCAGATTCAGGTACGAAACATAATATTGACGCAACTGGCCGTGCTACCTTACGTAATCGGAGGCATAGTTACACTGATAGCTGGTCCAATGGTTTCTACTGGCTGGTTCCTGCCGTCATCTTCTCATTCATTAAAGCCATCGTAGATGCATGGGTTTTGCTCATTGAGATTAATCGCTAAATAGACGATCCTTTCTGGCAAGGAATGCATGTAGGGCTTCCGCATGTGGTAGGCATGGACATGCTCCATCCTTGCGCTAAGGATTGCCTACGTATTGCGCTGCTGGAGCACTGTTTCGGCCACATTAGACGGGATCGCAAAACTGAAGCCATCCGCCTCACTTTGTTTACATTTTTTACATTTCCTTTACAGCTTGCTTAAAAATTTTTGATAAACACCCCCTAAACTAAGAGACTGAAATGCTTTCTTGAAGAAGGCTTATTTAGTCTTCTTAAAAATCTGAGAGAAGGAGCCAGAGTATATGGAAACCATAATACGCGGCATAAGGAATGTAGTGCGCAATCCATTGCGATTGCTGGTGGTAGTGTTTCTTTTGGGGGCAAGCTTAATGCTTGTGGCCGCCATGGTCAGCCTGAATAACAGCGCGCAACAAGAACTGGCGAGCGTACATCAACAGGTGGGAACAGCTATTACCATCAATTTTGCGACGAACGACAGTCAGAATGCCGTGCCTGCTACAACGCAGCAGGGCAACGGATCTGGACAAAATGGCAACGGGCGTGGAGTCTTCTTTAATCAATTCAACGTTACCCCCGTACCCAACAGCGCAGTCACGAAAGTGCAACACTTGCCAGGCGTCGCCAGCGTTGAGGAAAATTTAAGGCGTAGCGACACAGATGGCACGCTTAAAACCTCCTCCATCCAGGCTCCCAATGGAAGGTCGTTCTCTATTCCACCTACGGTCAATGGTATTTCGACCGATGCTACCCACTTTACACTAGCGGGTGGAGTTACCCCCACTCTTCAGTTGGGACGCAGCTTCCAGGCCAGCGATGCCAATGCTTATGTCGCGATGATGAGCCAGACACTGGCAGCTAATAATAGCCTATCTGTAGGCTCAACTTTCACACTGAAAGGGAAAACCTTTATCATTATTGGCCTTTATACGACCGGCCAGCAATTTACCGATAACTCGCTTGTAATACCCCTGGCAACAATGCAAAGCCTCTACGCGATAAATGGCGTGGATTCGATCACCGCCTATGCACAAAGTTATGAACAGGTCAATGCCGTAGCAGCAAGAATTCGCAGTACCCTTGGCAGCGCTTATGATGTCGTGACCCAGGCTTCTACCTATGCGAATACTATTAATGCTCTGAATACCGCTCAAAATAGCATCCACCTGGCGCTGATCGTCGCGATTATTACCGCGACGTTGGTGATCATTTTCACGGTTTTCATTACTGTTCGCGAACGCACGATGGAGATTGGTACGCTCAAGGCGATAGGGGCATCGCACTGGCAGGTGATTCGACAGTTCTGGGGCGAAGTCCTGGCGCTAAGTGTTGTCGCAGCGATAATCGCCATAGCTTTACTCGCGACTCTGGGTCCGGTGATCTCCCAGGCATTTAATGTTTCCACCCCTACCACCACGACTACGCCTGGAGCTGGCCACTTCGGAGGCGGAGCATTCGGGGCGGGACGCGCTCTATTCGTATCCCAGGCGGCAAATCTCAATGTACATCTTACTACTGCTACGCTGAATGTCCAGGCACTGCTGATCATTGTTGGCCTGGGAATGGGGCTGGCCGCACTGACGAGCGTAATTCCCGCCTGGTATGTCTCACATATCAAACCGGCTGAAGTATTGCGCAGAGGCTATTAGGTCAAACGAAAGCAGAGGATAGAGCATATGGATACCGATCTCACCCCCATAGATGAGAGCGAAGACGAGGAACTTGAAGCACTTTTCGAGCCTGCCCCGCCGGCTACTGAACAGGATGGAAGAGCAGTCACTATCATGGCAGAAAGACTCAGCAAGCACTTCACATATAAGGGCGGAATCATCAAAGCTGTTGATGAAGTCAGTTTTACCTTCACCGAATACCAATTTGTCACCATCATGGGTCCCAGTGGCTCGGGCAAGACCACCCTGCTTTATGTTATGGGCGGATTGGACCAGCCAACGAGCGGTAAACTATTTGTCGATGGTGTGGATGTGAGCCATCTGTCCGAGCAGCAGGAGCATCTTTTCAGACGCCAGAAGCTCGGTTTCGTATTTCAGTCGTTCCAGTTGCTTCCCAATCTGACAGCGTTGGAGAACGTGATGTTGCCCATGCAACTGGCAGGCGGAAAATCCCAGGCTCAGATGCGCGAACGCGCGCGTATGCTGTTACTGGAGGTCGGGATCAGCGAAGATCGCTTTAATCACAAGCCAGGCAGGCTCTCGGGTGGACAGCAGCAGCGTGTCGCCATTGCCCGCGCGCTAGCCAACGATCCCAAAGTGATTCTGGCCGACGAGCCAACCGGCAATCTGGATTCTCGCACAAGCAAAAAGATTATCGAGTTGTTGCAAAAGCTCACGAAGCAGGGCAAAACCGTGGTTGTAGTCACACATGATCGGGGCATCACACGACTGGCAGATGTCCGCCTGGAGATGGAAGATGGTAAGCTCAGGCCAATGCCAAAGTATGTCGGTCCCAGCGATACCTCGACGCGGAAAGCGGCAGCCGCGAAGTCCTGGGAGGATAAACCCATCACCATCGTTGCCGAAGAACTGAGCAAATACTTTAAGCTGCATGGCAGGATCATCAAGGCAGTGGACAAGGTGAATTTTACCCTTACCGAACAGCAATTTGTCTCTATCACCGGTCCAAGCGGCTCCGGCAAATCGACCCTGCTCTATCTCCTAAGCGGACTGGATAAGGCCACGACAGGAGATTTACAGGTCGATGGCGTGGATGTGACACATCTTTCGGAACAAAAAGAGAATCGCTTCAGGCGCCAGAAGCTCGGTTTCGTATTTCAGTCGTTCCAGTTGCTTCCTAACCTGACAGCCCTGGAGAACGTGATGTTGCCCATGCAACTGGCGGGTGGAAAATCTCAGGAGCAGATGCGCGAACGCGCGCGCATGTTGCTTTTCCAGGTTGGCATCAATGAAGACCGCCACGGCCACAAGCCAGGCAGGCTCTCGGGTGGACAGCAGCAGCGTGTCGCCATTGCCCGCGCGCTAGCCAACGATCCCAAAGTGATTCTGGCCGACGAGCCAACCGGCAATCTGGATACGCATAATGGCAAACGCATTATCGAGCTGCTGAAATCACTTACCGAGCAGGGTAAAACTGTGATTGTGGCAACGCATGACCGCAGCATCGCAAAGGAGGCCGATGTACGCCTGGAACTATCAGATGGCAGGATCATCAGCACAGGAAGTTATGTCGCGCCCATTCGTACTACAACGTTAATACGAAAGAAAAAGGGCAAAAGGCAGTAGACGTAACCAGACATAACGTGAGTTCGGGATAAGAAAGCGCTCCTGGTAAGATTGAAGACAAACGTTATCATGCGGCTGCCCATTGTGATAACGTTTGTCTTCAATTGGGCATCCAGTTCCCCATTGAAGATGCCTACGAAGGAACGGGCCTGATCGATGAGTCATAGATGGCCGTAATCAAAGTCAACCTTGTAAGATTTTTCCTAAGCCGGCCGGTAATCACGAGATCATAAACCCTATGAAACCCCGTGCGACTGTGCTATAATACCGTCCTTAGAGAAGACATCAGACAATCAGCAAACTAATGAACCATGCCTGGAGTGACAAAAGGATGACCACAACGACGAATATCGCACGCGGGAAATATCATATCTGGACCGTGGGGTGCCAGATGAACCAGGCCGATTCCCAGCGCATACAGACCATGCTCGATGAGATGGGGTGGGAAGAGACCAGTATGGATCAGGCCAACCTCGTCATTCTCAATACATGCAGCGTTCGTAAGGCGCCGGAAGAGAAGGCGCATAACCAGCTGGCACAGCTCAAGCATGCCAAGGCCAAACGCAGTGACCTGCTCGTCGCTCTCATGGGCTGCATGATCGGCAACCAGAAGACCATCGACGAATTGAGCAGGCGCTACCCGCACATTGATCTCTTCATGAAGGTTGAGCAGGCTGACATTCTGCCGCGTTTTCTGGAGGAGCGCTGGACGCCTATTTCAGGCGCGGGCTGTCTTGATATAGAATACGCGCCTCCCGACGAGAATATTCCGGTCGAGCCTATTGAGCGCCTCCTGCCGACATTTGCCACCTCAACCAGCACCGCTGGCAAGCGCACAGTGCTGCCGATGGCAATCACACCGAAGCCGGGCGAGCGGACGGCCCATTATCCCACCAAAATCGAACCGGCCAAGGCGAGTCCAACTGCCTGGCTGCCGGTGATTCTGGGCTGCAACAAGGTCTGCACCTATTGCATCGTGCCCTATCGCCGCGGTCGCGAACGCAGCCGTCCCGTGGAGGAACTGGTCACCGAGGCCCGCTCGCTGGTCGCCAGGGGCGCAAAGGAATTGACGCTGCTGGGGCAAACCGTGGAAGCCTATGGATTGGATTTGCCGGATAAGCCCGACCTTTCCGTACTGATGAGCCACCTCAGCGAGATTGACGGCCTGGAGCGCATCCGTTTCATGACTTCATACCCGCGCCACATGAACGATAGCATGATTGAGCGGATGGCAGCGTTACCAAAAGTCTGCGAACACGTCAATATTCCTGTACAGGCCGGAGATGATGCCGTACTCAGGCGCATGAAGCGTGGCTATACGCTCGACGAGTATCGTGACCGCATTCAAAGGTTGCGCGCACTGTGGCCCGGCGTATCGCTTTCCACCGATATCATCGTAGGCTTCTGCGGCGAAACCGAGGAAGAGTTCCAGCACACGCTCGATCTACTCGCGGAAATTCGCTTCGACGTTGTACATGTTGCGGCATACTCAGTACGTCCCGGAACGGTAGCAGCGCGTTGGGAAGATGATGTGCCATTAGCGGAAAAGAAACGTCGCTTACATGCCGTGGAGGAGCTACAGGCCTCCATCGCGCTGGACTTGAACCGGCCATATATTGGCAAAATCGAGGAGGTACTGGTCGAGGACACGAACTATTCGCACGGTCGCATGCAGTGGAAAGGGCGCAATCGTGCGAACAAACTGGTCTTTTTCCCGCAGCCCGGTGAGGAGATTCTCGAAGATGGAGCAGCACAGCCGGATTTGGGCCAGGCACCGCGCATCATTCAGCCCGGCGATCTTGTGAAAGTACGCATAGAACGAGCAACGGCCTGGTCTTTGCAGGGATGCGCAGTAGCATAGTTGCATAGTCGCGGAATAACTTGCACTGTTGCGTAGTTGCTGTATAATAGGCAAATTATAAACGAGTACATCCCTGCTATGGATGGAGGAGGCGTTCGATGACACAACAAACACAGTCGGCTGAAGAGAAAGCACGCTTGAAAAAACAGTGGACTGAAATGGCCATTCAACAAGCGCTGGCAAGTCAGTGGGAAGATGCAGTCGTTACGAACAGGAACATTCTCAATCTCTTTCCTAACGATCCCGAGGCCTACAACCGCCTGGGAAAAGCCTACAGCGAACTGGGCCAGTATACGGAGGCCCGGCAAGCATATTCCCAGACCCTGAAATTTAGTCCAAACAATACCATCGCTAAAAAGAATCTGGACCGGCTCTCAATGCTTGGAGAAACACCTGTGCAGTTCCATACTGGGGCCGAGCGCATCGATCCACGGCTCTTCATTGAAGAGACCGGCAAAACCGGCATGACAGAGCTGATCAACCTTGCTCCCACTTCTGTTCTTGCGACAGTGGGCGTAGGTGATCGGGTAAATCTGCATGCCAATGGGCACACGATATTTGTGCAAAATGCTGCGGGCGAGGACATAGGTCAGATAGAGCCTCGCCTTGCTAACCGCCTGATCAACTTTATGGAGGGTGGCAATCGCTACGCCGCCGCAATCCTTAACATGGAAAATGGCAAGGTGCGTTTGATCATACGCGAGGAGTACCAGCATCCCAGCATGTTCGGCAAAGTTAGCTTCCCATCGCAGGGTGGTGGTGACACAATCCGCGCATACATCAAGGACAGCATGCTGCGCTATGATCGCGAGGATGACGAAGATATGGCCAGTGATGATGAATACTACGACGGCACCGACGAAGCCGAAGAAATGACCGAGATTGATTTCGAAGGCAGCGTAGAGGGTGAAGAATAACAAAAGAAGGGAAAAGCAGGATGAACAAAACCAAAAGAGTAGCCTGGCGCAAACATCGTATCAAAGCCAAAAAGTACGAAGAGAAGCGCAAAGCGCAAAAAGCCGGTGGCACCGCTGCCACATCTCCAGCGCGGCGATAATCGCCGCGCTTCCTATTTGTGCATGCAGCAATGAGCAGTTCGCCTTCCCCAACATCTTCGGCCTCTGTCCGTAACATTCTCACCCTCCTGGTCGCGCAAGATGCGCAACTGGTTGCGGGAGCAGGAGGACTGGAACGCAAGGTCGTATGGGCCACTCGTATGCGAGCACGCCTTCCAGCATTTGAAAGCGTGCGTGGAGGGGAACTCGCTCTGCTGGCACTCTCACTATTGCGCCGTCATGATGAAACCTTGCCCCACCTGCTGCAAAGCCTGCATCAGGAGGGAGTTGCTGCCATTGCCGTGGCCGCTCCATCTATCGAAGCCCTGGGACAGGAGTCTCTCTCGCTTGCAGACCAGCTGCATCTGCCCTTGATTCTCCTCCCTCCGTCGGCTCCCTTGGAAGAGATCGAGCGCGAAGTCATCACTTTTGTCGTCGGTTTCCGGGGTGAAATCGAACGTAGAGCGACGGAAATCTCGCACCGGCTCATGCAATTGAGCATTCAGGGCATGGGCATCAAGAGCCTGTGCGAACAGCTCGCGCGTAGTTGTGAAAAATGGGTCGTTTTGCGTGACGCGCAACAGCATATCCTCTACCAGATACCACCTTCGGAGGAGCAGGGTGAGGCGCCACCGGCAGAATTGACAGATGAAAATCTGCGGCAGGCGAAGCTGACACGTAGCATGGTCCCAATTCAGATCCGCCATGAAGTAGTGGGCCACCTCTCACTCATCGGCAGGAATAGCGATTTCGACTACCTTGAACGCCTGGTCCTGGGCCAGGTCGCGCCCATCCTGGCACTGGAATTCGCGCGCGAACGCGAGCGCAGCGAGGTCGAAACGCGCTATCAAGCCGAGGCATTCATGGATGTTCTGCAAGGCAATTACCAGCAAGCCGACGAAATGCTAGCCCGCGCCCGTTTACTTGGCTATGATCTCGCTATCCCGCAGGTCGTCGTCATCTTCGAGCTTGCACCTGCCGAACTAGAATATGCGGCGGATAGCTCCTCGCAATGGCATAGAAGAATCCGTGATGAGCTGCTGCGGGTGTGGCCGTCCTGCTGGATACTCGCGGAGCAGCGCCGCGTTACAGCCCTACTACCCTATCATTTCAATGGCACTAACCCGGAAGCATTACGCGACAGCGAGCAAATCATCTTCAAACGCCTGGAGCGCGTACAGGCGCGAGTACAGCAGAACATGGGTGGCAATGGCGGCCTGCCGGCGTACTCAGCGGGCATCGGCCATCTCGCCAGAAGCCTTCTCGATATCCCCCAATCCTATCGTGAGGCACGGCAAGCTCTGGAGATCGGGCAGAAACTCTCCGGCGAGGGCAACTTGCATTCATTCGCGCGCCTGGGTATCTATCGTCTCCTGTTCCATCTCTATGGTCAAAAGGAACTCACCGATTTTTACCATGAAACATTAGGCCCATTACTTGATTCCGACAATCGCAGCAATGGAGCATTGATTGAAACCCTCGAAGGATTCTTTCGCTGCAATGGCAATCTCAGCGAGACGGCTCGCACCATGCACCTGCATAGAAATTCCCTGCTCTACAGGCTGGGACGCATCGAAGAATTATTGGGAAGATCCCTGGAGGACCCTGAATTGCGCCTGTCTTTGCAAATCGCATTGAAGGTGCGCCATCTGTTCCCTGAGAACAAAAAGGATTCGTAATCATGAGTGAAATCGTCGAACTTTTGCGTCAACTCGTCGCCATCGACTCCATCAATCCCGACCTCGTGCCTGGAGGAGCAGGCGAGGAAAAAATCGCCCGTTTCATAGCCGATTGGCTACAGGAGGCAGGTCTGGAAGTTCATTGGGACGAGGCTGCGCCCGGACGCCCCAACGTCATCGGTATCGCTCGTGGTACGGGCGGCGGGCGTTCGCTTATGCTCAATGCCCATATGGATACCGTTGGAGTTGCCGGTATGGAGCGCCCTCACGATCCATATATACAGGACAACCGGCTCTATGGCCGTGGAGCCTTTGACATGAAAGGCGGGCTTGCGGCTATCATGACCACCGGTGCCGCCGCAAAACAACTGCAACTTCGCGGTGACGTTATCATTACAGCAGTCGCGGACGAGGAATATGCGAGCATCGGCACCAGTTCCATCGTCAAACGCTGGCACGCTGACGCCGCTATTGTGACTGAACCTACTGATTTGAATATTTGCGTAGCCCACAAAGGCTTTATCTGGCTTGAGGTAGAAACATCAGGCGTGGCGGCCCATGGGTCCCTACCCGAAATAGGCGTCGATGCCATCGCTAAAATGGGCAAAGTGCTCGTTGGGCTGGAAGAACTTGATCAGAGGCTCTGTTCTGTTCCTTCTCACCGTCTCCTAAAAAGTGGCTCCGTACATGCTTCTCTCATCCAGGGAGGGCAGGAACTCTCAAGCTACCCCAAAAGCTGCATCTTAGGCGTGGAGCGCCGCACCATACCCGGCGAAACGCAACAGCAGGTCGAGTCTGAGTTACCCGCAATCTTTGAACGAATAGCTGCGACCGACCCCGCCTTCAAAGCCAGCGTCAAGACATTGCTCTTCCGGGATGCGTTCGAAGTCTCGGCAGATGAGCTCATCGTTCAGATTCTTCGCCGTCACGCAACTACTCAACTCAGCGAAGAGCCTGAAATAATCGGCCAGTTTGCCTGGATGGATTCGGCCATCCTCTCGACTGCCGGTATACCAACCGTGATCTTCGGTCCAGGTGGAGAGGGCGCGCATGCTGTGATCGAATGGTCAGATCTTGAGCAAGTAGCAAAGTGTGCCCAGATTTTGACCGCTGTAGCAAAAGAGTTTTGCAGCTAACAGTTTGCCGGAACCTTATATAGCGGCCCTACTGCGCTCCTTGCGCGTTCCGCTTCTCCCAGGTCTCATTGTTAATGCAGCCATCTGTGCCGAAAAGGACATTGGCACCAGGCGCGCAAGCACAGCAAGCAAAGCGTTCATTCGACCATCAACTGCGATACTCTGACCACACTCCAACGCTCGCAGAGCCGTTGTTACTACCTGCTGTGGTGTGCGCTTCCGTCCGACTGCTGCATCCTCCGTTCCCACAACATTAAAGAAATTGGTTGCCGTCGCACCCGGGCAGAGCGCGATCACACGAATCCCGCGCTTACGATACTCTTGAGTCAGAGCCACAGAGAATGAGACGACGAAGGCCTTTGTTGCGCCGTAGACCGCCATATAGGGCAGCGGCTGGAATGCCGCGGTCGAGGCAACATTGATGATAGCTCCTTCATTAGAAGATAGCATCCCTGGAATGAACACGTGCGTCAGGTCAACAAGGGCGGTAACGTTCAGCATGATTTCAACGTGGTCGCGGGCGGTATCCAGCGTCTCAAAATGACCATGGGTGGCGAAACCGGCATTATTGATAAGCAGATCAACATTCAAGCCTCTGCGCTGTACCTCTTCATATACATCTTGCACGGCTCCTTCACATCCCAGATCGATAGCAATCACCTCTGCGCGCACTCCAAACTGCCCCACAATCTCGTCTGCCAGTTCCCGCAGCTTATCTTCGCTGCGAGCCAGTAGAATAACATGCATACCTTTGGCCGCCAATATACGCGCGAAAGCCGCGCCAATGCCCGAAGATGCCCCTGTAATGAGGGCCGTCTTCCCTTGATAAGTGTACATCGATGTATCTCCTCTTCTTTACATTTGTTGTACAACGATATTGCAATATAGCAACGGCGTTACCATAACAAAAACATTCTATCTGATTGGAATGGCACTATGTTTTATCGAAAAGAGGCAATCACTGCACGTAGGTTTCGTTCAAATGCCTCTTTTGCCTCATCCTCGGTAGGAATATGCCCCAGAAAGTAGAGACCGACAACACCATGCAGTGCCGTCCAGAGCGACTTCGCCATGAAATGAGCGTTATTGGATGCAAGCTGGCCGCGTTCAATTGCCTGTTGTAGAATGCCGACAAGCTCGTCGAATACAGCTGATGTTGCCTGAATGCTTTCCGGCGCGGGCGTGAAGTTCGGAATCGCGCCACAAAACATGACCAGGTAGTAGCTGCGATTCGCCAGGGCAAAGGACCAGTACGCCCATCCTACCTGGTACAGGTATGTTTCAATAGCTTGCGAGGACGATACGTTAAATAGCGCCTGACGAAGGCGCTCGCACCCATCAAGGTAGAGTGCGTTGGCTAATCCATCCTTGCTGCGAAACATCGTATAAATGATTTTCGTTGAGCAACGCAGTTCTTGCGCGATCCGCCGTACAGTAAGAGCATCCGGCCCCTCCTGCACAAGCAAACGACTCGTCGCATCCAACACGGTATTTCGCAGCAGGTCATGACTATATTCACGAACCTGTTGTGGCGTAGTAATTATCTTACTGTTTGGTAACGTTGTTCCCATATGGAAACTATACCCGGTAAACGTTTGTTTTGTCAAGGCTATTTCAAGGCTGCCATCCACTCATAATTCTTTCAGCGGGCCTACGGCCCGTCAGGGCGGGAGGGGAAGCAAGCGGGGACACCCCGCACCCCGGCAGGGGTGAACCCCCTGCACCCCGAGTTATGAGTGGATGTCAGTATTTCAAGGGGAAATAGCTGTTTCCTCATCTATCTAGCGAACAGCTAGATACCCGCCAGCAGGTGAACATTTCTATTCACCAGGCGCAAATTGGGTATCGCGACCGTTGACTTTTTCATGGGTAACTATCCTCTCCTCCTAGATATGTTACGTTACACAGTCATAGTAAATATTCATTTTTTCCCTCCTATTCAGTGCATTGTTGAGGTCTCTCCTTGCACGCCGCTATCCTATCTTGTTCAGCATCTCTTTGCAATAGGTAGTGTTCTCTAGTCTTCCCAGCCATTGACAACCGCTCCATTTTCCAGTACGCTTCAGTTACCCTGACTTCAGTATCGAAAGGGAGCATTCCATGAGTAAACCCGTCTCGTTGCGTCGTGTTCTCAAATTCCGCACCGTCGTCTCTACCAGTACCGGATTGGCATATGCCGCGATTAGCCTTCTTGGTTGCGTGCAGCTGGCATCATTAGTCGGAGGAGATTCGGGCTGGATTGCCATTGTAATTGCCGGCCTGCTAGCGGTGCTGGCCGCACTGTGTTTTTCCGAACTCAACGCGCTCTATCCTACGGCAGCAGCGATTCGCCAGTACATGAGAGAGGCATTCAACGGAAATTTCTCGCTCACCATCACCTTTGGCTATATGCTCACCATCATTGCCGTGATTGCAGCCGATAGCTACATTGTCGGCAGCGCCATTACTTACGCCTTTGGGCTGCCGAACTGGGCCTCGCTGATCTGGATACTTGCCCTGCTTGGACTTTCTATGGGAGCCAACTTGAGAGGCATTCGCATTGCCGGTTTGTTGCAGGATATCACCACTTACAGCCTGCTTGCATTTGCCATCATCATTTCACTGATCGCCCTGGGCCAGCATGGTTTCCAGTTCCATGCTCCTTTCGACGCGCTGGGTCATCCCGACGCACTCATCAACGCCATCGCCGTAGGTGTTTTCATATTTTCAGCTTTTGAATGGGTTACGCCGTTATCAGAGGAAATCTCGGATATCCGCCTGATTCCAAGAGGTATGTTCATCGCCCTTGCGCTACTTGGTATTTCTTACGCGCTCTATACTGTCGCATCCAGCAGCTTCCTGAACGTCCACAGCCCGGCCATTTACAACTCTCCCGTTCCGCAAATGTTGCTGGGCAAGGCGGTGCTTGGTCAACTGGGCATCTGGTTGATGCTCCTGGCCACCCTTTTAACAGCCATTATGACCTTCAACGGTGGCTTTGCAACCGCCTCACGCTTCCTGTACGCTGCCGCGCGCGAAGATACCCTGCCGCCTTTCTTTGCGCGCATCAGCATCTCGTTCGCCGTCCCCTATGCGAGTGTCATCTTCCTGACCGTCGCATCCGCCGCCATCGCGGTTATCATCTTTTTCACCGGCCAGTTCCAGGTCTTGATTCTGGTCGGTGCGGTCCTCGAAGCAATGATCTATACTGTCGCGGGAGTATGCGTTATTCAACTGCGGCGAAGGCGACCATCAGCAGAACGCGCGTTTCGCATCCGTGGCGGCTGGACCATCCCCATACTGACCATCCTTATTTTTGGCATTCTTGCTCTACTGGCCTCGCTTGGCATTGGTTCAAATATTCAGGCGGGATTGCCGCTCGTTATCACCATCATCATTTTCATCATCTCGGCGCTCTACGTTTTCCTGGTTGTGCCACGCCTGCGGGCCGCAGGTGAAGCGCGCAGGGCCGCCAGCCGCAGGAGACGACCGCGCAGAGATACGAGCAATACGGAGATAAGCCAGGGATAGGTTCTGGGTGGGAGGGTCAACGAGAAAATTTATTTATGTTACTTGATCGCAGCAGCAAAAGAGCTATCCAGGAGACGCTCTAGACGAATGCGGATATCCAGAATAGAAGTGCTTTTGCGCGCTATATCCCGTAGTATACGAGTGATTTCTCCGCGCGTATAGCGCGCCAGAACTGCCTGAACCAGCACCGGATAGATTTCACGTAGTCGTGCAAGATGATATTGAATATCATCAATGTTAATCAATTCCGCGTTTGCTGAGCTTTGTTAGCTGTAAATCCCAGATTCTGAGGGAGAAAGAGTCCTCGTCACCGGAGGGTTGGCACATTCGGTGGCGAGGACTCTTTTTTTGTTTTTTGACGAGAGAGGGCGACGTGCTTGCCAGCACATGACTTTTCTATGAATCCAGGTGCAGCAAGCCTCGTTCAAGAGCGGCGGTCACGGCGGCGGTCCGGTCAGAGACCGCGAGCTTGGCAAACAGATGGAGCAAGTGAGATTTGACGGTTGCCTCCGAGAGATATAGCGCCCGCGCAATCTCTTTGTTACTGGCCCCGCGCGCGACCTGCGTCA
>Ga0209061_1000194_pt1 | contig 194966 bp, 168 predicted proteins | sample Coa_R1_10_FD_187157 | JGI IMG/M metagenome (GOLD analysis project Ga0209061, IMG submission 187157) | Surface soil microbial communities from Centralia Pennsylvania, which are recovering from an underground coalmine fire - Coalmine... | ecosystem: Environmental > Terrestrial > Soil >... | reverse complement strand
CCAGCACGGCAAGGTGCACGAGTTCGGCGTGCGCATCGAGGAGATGCTCATCGTCCACGAGGACCGCACCGAGATCATCTCCACCTTCCCGGTACAGGAGATCACCCTCGCTGGCTGAGGAAGGCGCCCACGCGGCGCTCGTCGACCTCGACGCGCCCGACGCCGCCGACGCGAGCACGGTCGGCGCGAAGGCGGAGCGCCTCGCCATCGCACGGCGCGCCGGGCTCCCGGCGTTGCCCGGGCTCGTGCTGCCCGTCCGGGTGTCGCGCGCGCCGCTCGGGCGCGCCGAGGAGGTCGCCCGCGCCGCGGGCTCTGCGGCGGCGCGCCTCGCGCTCATGGGCGAGGAGGTCCCGCCCGGCCTCGAGCACGCGGCGACGGCGGCCTTCGGCGAACGTGCCCTCGTCGTCCGCTCCTCGAGCCCCCTCGAGGCGTTCGGCGCGTGGTCCGGCGCCTTCGCCTCCTACGTCGGCGTCGGCGCCGCGGACCTGCCGACGGCGGTGCGGGGCTGCTGGGCCTCGATGTTCGGGCGAGACGCGGCCGAGCGCTTCGAGGAGCTCGGCGCGAGCCAGGCGGCGGCGGGGCTCGCGGTGCTCGTCCAGCCGGCGATCGACGCCCGACTCGGCGGGGTGGCCGAGGTCCGCGACGGCGAGGTGGCGATCACCGTCGCCGACGGCGACCTCGCGGCGATGCTCCAGGGGTGGGTCCCCGGACTGGCGGCCGTGGTGGACGCCGACGGCCAGGCGCGCGGCCCCGCCGTCGGGCGAGCGGGCGCGTCGCTGCTCGGCGAGGTCGCCCGCGTGGCCCGCGCCTGCGTCGAGGCGGGCGCCGGGAACCACCTCGAGTGGGCGGCGCCCGGTGGCGAGGTCGTCATCCTGCAGTGCCGCACGGTCGAGCGCGATCGCGCATCGGCGCTCGCCGCCCAGGAGGCCAACCCCGCCTTCGCCGGGCCGCTCGCCGTGGACCTGGCGCGGGCCGTGGCGCGCTTCGGTGGCCGCCTCGGGGAGGAGCTCGTCCTGCCGTGGGTGCTCGCACCGCGCACCGGGTCGCGCCATCGCGCTGCCGCCGCCGCGCCGGCCCGCCTCGAGGCGCTGCGTGCCCAGGCGGGCGTGCTCGTCGAGCAGGCCTGGGGAGACCCCGGCGCGGTGCGCCCAGCGCTCGAGGCGCTGCGCGAACGGCTCGACGAGGAGGCGCTCGCACGACTGCGGTCGCTGCGCCCGATCCCCGCGGGCGAGGGCGAGCGCCTCGTCGCCGCCGTCGAGTCGGCCGGGCTCGAGCTCGCGCGCCTCGGGGCGCTCGACGACGCGACCGACGTCTGGCGCCTCGCTGCGGCGGAGCTCTCGGCCTTCCTCGAGGAGGGGACCGTGCCGCCAGCGGCGCCGCCCCCGGTGCTCGAGCCGTGGGCGGCCGTGGTGCGCGAGGTGGTGCGGGCGAACGGCCGGGCCGAGCGCGGCGCCCCGGCCAGCGAGGGGGTCGGCGTCGGCCGGGTCCTCCCCCTCGACGAGCCGCGCCGGCTGCGCGGCTCGCGCCAGCGCTACGTGCTCTACGTCCGCACGCCGCTCCCCGGCTACGCCCCCCTGCTGTGGGCGGCCGCCGGTCTCGTCGCCGCGGGCGGGAGCGCGGGGGCGCACCTGTTCGACGTGGCGAGGTCCCTCGGTGTCCCCGCGGTGGCGGCCTGCGACCTCGGCGATCCCGGCGAGGGGGCGCTGGCCCTCGTGGACGGCGAGTCCGGCGAGGTCTCGCTCCTGTGACCTCGCCGCGGCGCGCGGCGACGGTTCGCCCGCCCCGGCCGGCTCCCCCTCACGTCGCTCGACGCCCGTCGGGAGGAGCGGCGGGGCGGCGGCCACAGCGGAGCGAGCGGCTGGCCCGCTGGGCTAGCTCCTTCGGCCGGAAGAAGCCGCTGCAGGCGCGACCTCGGCGTCCCGGCGCGTCGCCGGGTCCTCGAGGCGCCGGGGGAGGCCGACCTGGAGGACGAGGTCGGCGAGCTGCTCGGCGAAGCCGGGGCCGATCGGCTCGCCGCTGATGAGGACGCGGTAGAAGATCGTGCCGGCCCAGACGTCCATCACGAGGGGGATGTCGAGGTCCGCCGGCAGCTCGCCGCGCGCGATGGCGCGCTCGAGCACCTCGGCCGACGCGGCGCGGCGCGGGTTGAGGAACTGCGCCCGGAACGCGGCGAGCAGCTCGGGGTCGCGGCTCAGGTCGGTCGCCACCGCCGGGATGACGACGCCGGCGACCGTCTCGGTGTAGTTCGCGATCGTCGTGGCGATGGCCGCGAGGAGGTCGCCGCGCACGCTCCCGGTGTCGGGCACGGGCGCGACGGAGAGGTGGCGGGCCATCGCCTCGCCGACGAGGGCACCCTTCGACGACCAGCGCCGGTAGACGGTGGCCTTGCCGACGCGGGCGCGCGCGGCGACCGCCTCCATCGTGAGCCCGTGGTAGCCGACCTCGGCGAGCAGCTCGATCGTGGCCTCGAGGATCGCGTCGTCGCGCCGGCGGTCCCCGGCGAACGGGCGGCCGTCACCGGTGCGCAGGCCGTGCGCGGCCGACGGCAACGCTGCTGATCGACTCATCACGGGCAGCTTAGACCATCGAAACGGAACAGAACGTTCCGTCTTGACCTGCTTCCCTGCTCTCCGTATGCTGAGCGCGAGGGCGACGCGCCGTCGGCGTGCGCGAACGGGGGGTCGTGTTGGGCGAGGCAGTGCACGGGCCAGCCATCCCTCCCTTCGGCGCGCCCGGGTCGGCCTGAGCCCGCAGCGATGGGCCAGCTCCCGCGTCCTCGACGTACGAGGCGGGGGAGGGAAGGGGGGAGTCACATGTCCATGAGGTCACGGCGGCTCGGCGCCGCGGTCGGCGCCGTGCTGCTCGCGGCGACCGGCCTCGGCGTCGGCATCTCGATGACCGCGTCGGCGAGCAGCCACGGTAGCCACAAGACCACCCACAAGTCCACCTACCGGGTGGCGGTGCTCGAGCCGGGCACGGCGAACGACGGCTCGTGGGGCCAGGCGGTCGACTCCGGCGCGCTCGCGGCCGGTCGAGCGACCGGCGCGAAGGTGACGCTCGTCGACGCGCTCGAGACGCCCGCCCAGTACCAGCAGCAGGGCGCGTCGTTCGCCTCGCACGGCTACAACCTCGTCATCATCGCCAACGGATCGGACCCGCAGACGGTCGTCGCGCTGGCGCACCAGTTCCCGCACACGTTCTTCTGCGAGACCGCGGCGACCATCAAGGTGAGGCCGAAGAACGTCTGCACGAACAACCTCACCTACTACGACGGTGACTTCCTCGCCGGGGCGCTCGCCGCGATGGTCAGCAGGACGAAGGTGCTCGGCGAGATCGGCGGCTACAGCTTCCCGCAGCTCAACTGGGAGATGAACGGCTTCTCGCTCGGCGCCCGCTACGTCGACCCGCGGATCAAGATCAAGTCGACCTACGTCAACACGTGGACCGACGTCAACGTGACGCGCAACGCCGCGAACGCCCAGATCGCGTCGGGCGCCGACGTCATCTTCTCGGCGACCGACCAGGCGACGCAGGGGATCTACGCCGCGGCGCAGACGAAGGGACACACCTACGCCATCTCGCAGTACTTCGACACGCACCGGCAGGCGCCGAGCGTCGTGCTCACGAGCGTCCTGTTCAACCTGCAGGGCTCCGTCGGGAACCTCATCCGCCTCGGCGTCGCCGGCAAGCTGCGGAACGTGAACTACGAGACGACCTTCAACGACGGGGCGGGCCGCCTGGCGCCCTTCTACAACCTGGCGCCCAACCCGGTGACGCCGGCGATCCAGGCTCGGCTGCACAAGATCGAGCACCTGATCGCCACGGGCAAGATCGTCGTGCCGGCGCTCCCGAACGCGAACCAGGGGCTCCACTACAACGTCAGCCGCTTCCCGAAGGCCTGAGGTAGCGCTGCAGCTCCCCGGGGCGGCGGGTCCTCCCCGTCGCCCCGGGGAGGACCCGCGTGGCGCCGGCCCGCGAGCCGAGGGCCACCCTGCCGTACCCGTCACGGCGCGCCTCGGCGCGCCGGCCAGTCCGAACCGAAGAAAGGAGCTGAGGAGATGACGACGAGCGAGGCCGCCCAGCCGAGCGAGGGTCGCCGGGCGATCTGGCCCGGCAACATCCCGCCGCCAGCCATGCCCTACAGCCCGGCGATCACGGCGGGCGGCTGGGTCTTCGTCGCCGGCCAGCTCGCGAGCGACTACGAGAACGGCGTCGCCCCCGCGGCTCGCAACCCCGAGGGTGCCCCGTACCTGCACGACGAGCTCGAGCTGCAGTCCCGCTACGTCCTGTCGAACCTGAGCCGCACGCTCGAGGCGGCCGGGGCCGACATCCGGCGCGACCTCGTGCGCATCTACCAGTGGTTCACCTCGCCGTACCCGACGTACGAGGAGTTCGAGCAGGGCAACACCTGGCCGCGCATCTCCATCACGCCGTACCTGCGCACCCTCTACGGGGAGTTCGCCGTCGAGCGCCGGCCCGCCTCGACCGGCATGGGCGTGCGCCAGCTGCTCGTCGCCGGCACGAAGGTGGAGGTCGACATGATCGCCATCCCGGCGCGCGAGGGCATGGTGCGCGAGGACGTGCCTGCGCCCGAAGGCGTGCCCGCACCCCTCGCCGGCTACTCGCCCGGCGTTCGCGCCGGCGACTGGGTCTTCCTCGCCGGCGAGATCCCGGTCGACTGGATGGGCGACTACGGGCGGTCGGAGCACTACGGCGAGCCCGGCGGCGTCGCCCTCGAGGCGCGCACGAACCCGTACTTCTGGTACGGGGTGCCCATCGAGGCGCAGACCGAGTACGTCCTTCGCAAGCTCGACCGGATCGCGCGCGCGGCGGGCAGCTCCCTCGAGCGCTGCGTGAAGGCGACGGTCTACCTCGGCCACCCGAAGGACTTCGCCGGCATGGACCGCGTCTGGCGCAGCTGGTTCCCGAGCAACCCGCCGGCGCGCGTCGTCATCCCGTACATGGGCCTCGGCGGCATGGGCAGCCGGATCGAGGTGGCCATGAAGCTGCTCCACAACGACTCGCCGCTGCGCATCGAGGCGATCACGGCCGACGACGCCGCCGAGCCCCTCGGCCACGAGCCGCAGGCCGTGAAGGCGGGCGACTTCGTCTTCTTCAGCACCCAGCTGCCCGGTCTCGGTGGCGGCCTCGCGCCGAACATGGTGCGACGCCCGGAGTTCCCCTACTACGGGCTCGTGACGCGCGCCCAGGTCGACGGCGTGCTCGACAACGTGTCGAAGATCTGCTCGAAGGCGGGGACGAGCCTCGCGAACATCGTGCGCCGCCAGTGCTTCCACACGGACTTCACGGACTTCGCCGAGGCGATGGACGCCTGGGCCCGGCACTTCCCGAAGGACCCCCCTGCCTCGACGACGATCGAGATCGGCGGTCCCCTCTTCGTGCCGGGGGCCAAGTTCATCTACGACCTCATCGCCTATGCCCCCTGATGCTCGGGGTCCTGACGGCAGCCGGGTGCGGCGACGGTGGTGACCACGGGTAGCGTCGGGCGGGAAGCGGCGCGGGAGGCCGCGCACGGCGCCCCGGCGCTCGCGATGGCCCAGATCTCGAAGCGCTTCGGCGCGAACCTCGTCCTCGACGGGGTCGACTTCGAGGTGCGCGCCGGGGAGGTCCACGCGCTCCTCGGCGAGAACGGCGCAGGCAAGACGACGCTCATGCGCATCGCGAACGGTCTCGAGACCCGCGACGCCGGCACGATCAGCGTGCGGGGCGTGCCGGTGCCGATGAGCTCGCCGGCCGAGGCCATCGCCCGCGGCGTCGCCATGGTGCACCAGCACTTCATGCTGGTGGGCAACCTGACGGTCGCCGAGAACGTCGTCCTCGGCACGAAGGGCCGGCACCTCCACCCCTTCGTCAGTCGCTCGGTGGTGCGCGAGGTCGAGGCGGTCGCGGCGAGCTACTCGATCGAGATCGACGCCCGGCGGCGCGTCGACGAGCTGTCGGTCGACGAGCAGGCCAAGGTCGAGATCGTGAAGGCGCTCCACCGGGGAGCGGACGTGCTCGTCCTCGACGAGCCGACCTCCTCGCTCGGCCCGAGGCAGATCGAGGAGCTCTTCGCCGTCGTGCGCACCATCTCGGCGGCGGGCATCGCCGTCGTCCTCGTCACCCACCGCCTCGGGGAGATCAAGCTCGTCTCCGAGCGCGTCACCGTGCTTCGCGACGGGAAGGTCGCCGACGCGGGCGCCACGGCGGACTTCACCGAGGCGGCGCTCGCCCGCGCGATGGTCGGCCGGGAGGTGGCCCGCGCCCGCCCGGCTGCGCCGGCACCGTCGCTGCCCGCGCCCGAGGCGCGCCTTCGGGTCGAGGACCTCGTCGTGCGCGCCGGGCGGGAGGCCCCGGCGCTCGACGGCGTCTCCCTCGCGGCACCGGCCGGGCGGGTCCTCGGCATCGTCGGGGTCGAGGGCAACGGGCAGACCGAGCTGCTCGAGGTGCTCGCCGGCCTGCGCCGGCCGAGCTCGGGGCGCGTCCTGCTCGACGGCGAGGACGTGACGGGCCTCGCGCCAGTCGAGCGCCGCCGGCGCGGGATCGTGACGATCAGCGGCGACCGCCACCGCTGGGACATCGTCCAGGGGCTCACGATCGCGGAGAACCTGGCGCTCCACGACATCGCCGCCGGGGCCTTCCGAGGTCGCAGCCGGCTCATCGCCTGGCGCGAGGTGCGGCGTCACGCCGAGCGGCTGGTCGAGGAGTTCGACGTGCGGCCGCGGCGGGCCGACGCGCGCATCGACCAGCTGTCGGGGGGGAACCAGCAGAAGGTCGTCATCGCTCGCGCCGTCGAGGGCCGCCCCGCCGTGCTCGTCCTCGGGCAGCCGACGCGCGGCCTCGACATCGGCGCGCGCGAGTTCGTCCACGAGCAGGTCCTCTCGGCGCGCGCCGCGGGCACGGCGGTCCTCCTCCTCAGCTACGACCTCGAGGAGCTCTTCGACCTGTCCGACGAGATCATCGTGCTGTTCCGCGGCGCCATCAGCTACCGCAGCTCGCGCGCCGAGGCGCGCCTCGAGGAGGTGGGCGAGGCGATGACCGGGGTCGTCGGTGCCCGGCCCGCAGCCGCGGCGGCGGGCAGGCGGGAGGTGCCGTGACGGTCATCGGGACCGTCGCGGCGGGCACCGACCGCCTCGGCGGCTCCGGCCTCGAGCGGGCGGCGCGCGTCGTCCTCCCGCTCGTCGGGGCGTTCGCCGTCATCTGCGCGGTGATCGCCGGGCTCGGCGCGAACCCCTTCACCGTGCTCGGCTCGATGGTCACGGGCTCGCTCGGCTCGCAGTACGACCTCGCCGAGACGCTCATGGTGACGATGCCGCTCGTCCTCTGCGGGCTGGCGGCCGCGATCCCGTTCTCGGCGGGGCTGTGGAACATCGGCGGCGACGGCCAGCTCTACGTCGGCGCGGTCGCGTCGGTGCTCGTCGGCCTGACGATCGGCACGCGCGTGCCCGGCACGCTCTTGTCCTGCGTGTGCGTCCTGGCCGGCGTGGCGGCCGGCTGCCTCTGGGCGCTGCTCGCCGCGGCGGTGAAGATCGCCGTGGGGGGCAACGAGGTGATCGTCACGCTGATGCTCAACCTCCTCGCCGGCCTGGCGGCCGACTACGTCGTCACCGGTCCGTGGGCCCAGGGCGTCTCCCCCCAGACGCGCTCCATCCCGAGCGGCGCGACCTTCAGCTCCTTCTGGCAGTCGGGCTTCAACGTCGGCTTCTTCGTCGCCGTCGCGGTCGCGCTCGCCTTCGGGGTGTTCATGTCGAGCACGAGGACCGGCTTCGGCATCCGGGCGTCGGGGCGCAACCTCGACGCGACGCGCCTCGCGGGCTTCCGGGTCGTGCGACTGTGGCTGGCGGCCTTCGGGCTCGGGGGGGCCTGCGCCGGCCTCGCCGGCGCCCTCCTCGTCGTGGCGGTGCACGGCGCGCTCATCCCCGGGATGGGCGAGCAGTACGGCTACACGGGGATCGCCGTCGCGCTGCTCGCCGGCCTGCGCCCCCGCCTCGTCATCCCGGCCGCGCTCTTCTTCGCCATCGTCGAGGTCGGCGGCTCGAGCCTCTCCGCGAGCGCCAACGTCTCGACCGCCATCTCCTACGTCATCGAGGGCGTGATCGTGATCGCGCTCCTCGCCTTCCGGGCGATCCGGGTGCGCACGTGAGCACGAGCGGCGTCGTCGAAGCGGTCGTCACCGACTCGGTGACCCTCATGGTCCCCGTGCTGTGGGCGGCGGCGGGCGAGGCGGTCGGCGAGGAGGCCGGGGTCCTCAACATCGGCATCGAGGGCGTCATGCTGCTCGGCGCGTTCGCGGCGGCCGCCGGCGTGCGCGCCACCGGCAGCCTGTGGAACGGGTGGTTCCTCTCGATCCCGCTCGGGATCGTCGCCGGCGTCGTCCTGTGGTTCCTCTACGTCTACCGATCGTGCAACCAGATCGTGACGGGCATCCTCTTCAACCTCTTCGCACTCGGCGTGACGACGGCGCTCTACGAGCGGTACCTGACCGGGGCCGGGACCGTGACGACGGTGCCGAACCTCCACGTGCCGGGCCTCGGATCGATCCCCGGCCTCGGCCCCGCGCTGTTCGACCAGACGCCGTTCTTCTACCTCGCCGTGCTCGGCTGCGCCCTGCTCTACTACCTCCTGTGGCGGAGCTGGTTCGGGCTGTCGCTGCGCGCCACCGGCGAGCGGCCCGACGTGAGCGCCGCGGCCGGGCTGTCGGTGCTGCGGCTCCGGTTCGTCGCGGTGGTGGTCGCCTGCGTGTTCGCCGCGCTCGGAGGGGCGACGCTCACGGTGATCTCGACCGGGGGCTTCACCATCGACATGACCTCGGGGCAGGGCTTCATCGCCCTCGCGATCGTCATCCTCGGGCGGTGGAACCCGCTGTGGATCATCCTCGGGGCGTGGATCTTCGGGCTGGCCGACGCGCTCCAGTTCCAGCTCGTCACGATCGGCTCCCTCGCCTCGGTCCCGCACGACGCGTGGCTCGCGTTCCCCTACGTGATCACCATCCTCGTCGTCGTCTGGGCCCGGGGCGCGCGCTACCCGGCCTCCACCGGCCTGCCCTACGAGCCGGTGCGCCGTCGGCGGGGGCTCGTCGCCCAGCTGTTCCGGACCTGAGTCGCCTCGCGCCGTCGCTCGTGGAAGGAGGAGGACATGCCCGAGGAGCACCGTCGCCCACCGGCGGTCGTCGACCGTAGCGAGATGCGCCGCGCCCTCGAGGGGGCGCTGCGGATCGAGCCGGCGCGCACCGCGGTCATCACCATCGACTGCCACCGGGGCCACCTCGACCCCTCGATCGCCACGATGCCCGTGCGCGCCGAGCTCGCCGCCCAGGTGGTGTCGACGGTGGCCCGGCTCCTGCGGCGAGCCCGCGAGGCCCGTCTCCCGGTGATCCACGTCATCTTGCAGAACCGGCTGCTGCCGTCGGGGACCGTCGAGTCGATGGTGAACCCGTTCTGGCGGGCGCTCGAGGACGCGAAGCAGTCGCTCACGCCGACGCTCCCGAGCACGGTGCGCGGCCACAACCTCGCGGGCTCGCCCCAGACCGAGCTCATGCCCGAGCTCGGACCCGAGCCGGGGGACCTCGTGATCGACACGAAGCGCCGGCTGTCCATCTTCCGCGAGACCGACCTCGACCTGCTGCTCAAGGACCTCGGGATCGACACCGTGGTGCTCTGCGGCATCAACACGAACACGTGCGTGCTCTGCGCGGCCTTCGAGGCGTTCAACCGTGACCTGCGGGTCGTCGTCGTGTCGGACGGCGTCGCCTCGATGTACGGTGACGACCTCCACTTCTTCGGGCTGGAGAACGTGGCGCGCTGCCTCGGGTGGGTGGTCACCTGCGACGAGCTTCTGGCCCGGCTGCCCGAGAAGGTGGGCCTGCCCGCCTAGGGGCGCGTGGCGCCGCGAGCCGGAGGGAACGAGCGCTTCGCGCCCGCGAAGCTCGACCATGGACAGGAGGCAAGGTGGCTGACGCTGCATTCGACGTCCGGGACGGGATGCGGATCCTGTGGGACGCGATCATCGTGATGGACGACGGCCTGGAGCTTCGCGCCGACGTCTTCCTTCCCCTCGAGGAGGGCCGCTACCCGGTCCTGCTCTCCTACGGACCGTACGCGAAGGGCCTCGAGTTCAAGCAGGGCTACCCGAGCGCGTGGCAGCGCATGGTCGAGCAGCACCCGGACGTCGCGGCGGGCTCGTCGAACAAGTACCAGTCCTGGGAGGTCGCCGACCCGGAGAAGTGGGTGCCGCACGGCTACGCGTGCGTGCGCGTCGACTCGCGCGGCGCGGGCTGCTCGCCTGGCGTGCTCGACCCGCTGTCCGCGCGCGAGGCGCGCGACCTCTACCACTGCGTCGAGTGGTGCGGGACGCAGCCGTGGAGCAACGGGAAGGTGGGCATCACCGGCATCTCCTACTACGCGATGAACCAGTGGCAGGTCGGCGCGCTCCAGCCGCCGCACCTCGCGGCGCTGTGCCCGTGGGAGGGCGCGGCCGACTGGTACCGGGATGCGACGCACCACGGGGGCATCCTCTCGACCTTCTGGGCGAACTGGTACGACATGCAGGTGAAGACCGTCCAGTACGGCCTCGGCGAGCGGGGGGCGCGCAGCGCCGTAACCGGCCGGCCGGTCTGCGGCGACGTCACGCTGAGCGACGAGGAGCTCGAGAAGAACCGCGTCGACTTCGGCGAGCAGATCCGTAGCCACCCGCTCATCGACGACTACTACCGCGAGCGGATCCCGGACTTCTCGAAGATCACCGTGCCCCTCTTCTCCTGTGGGAACTGGGGAGGCCAGGGGCTGCACCTGCGCGGCAACGTCGAGGGCTACCTGCGTGCCGGCTCGAGCCAGAAGTGGCTCGAGATGCACGGCATCGAGCACTGGACGCACTACTACACCGACTACGGGCGCGAGCTGCAGAAGCGCTTCTTCGACTACTTCCTGCGCGGCGAGGACACCGGCTGGTCGAGCCAGCCGCCCGTCCTGCTCAACATCCGCCACGTCGACGGCACCTTCGTGCCGCGCGCCGAGCAGGAGTGGCCGATCGCCCGCACGCGCTGGACGAAGCTCTACCTCGACGCGGCGAGCGAGCGCCTGGTCGCAGGCGAGGTGGCGGGCGAGTCCGAGCGCGAGTTCGAGGCCCTCGGCGACCCGCTCACCTTCTACGGCGACCCGCTCGAGGCCGAGACCGAGATCACCGGCCCGATCGCGGTGAAGCTCTTCGTGTCGTCCTCGACCGACGACGCCGACCTGTTCGTCGTGCTCCGGCTCTTCGACCCCGATGGCGAGGAGGTCGTCTTCCAGGGGGCGATCGACCCGCACACGCCGATCGCCCAGGGGTGGCTGCGCGTCAGCCACCGCGCCCTCGACCCTGTCGAGAGCCGCGAGTACCGCCCCTACCACCCGCACACCGAGCTGCTCCCGGTCGTGCCGGGCGAGGTCTACGAGGTCGACATCGAGGTCCTGCCCACCTGCGTCGTCGCCCCCGCCGGCTACCGCTTCGCGCTGAGCATCCAGGGCCACGACTACGTCTACCCGAAGGCCGGCGGGGACCGGCTGTCGAACTTCAAGAACGTGCTCACCGGCTGCGGGCCGTTCCTCCACGACGACCCCGTCGACCGCCCGGCGCCGCGCTACGCGGGCCGGACGCGCCTGCACACCGGCGGGGCGCGCCAGGCGTACGTGCTGCTCCCCGTCGTTCCGGCACGCTGATGGCGGCGAGCAGCGCGACCTCCACCGCGCGCTACCCCGACCTCGCGGGGCGCGTCGCGATCGTGACCGGCGGCTCGAAGGGGATCGGCGCGGCGACCTGCCGCCAGCTCGCGGCGAACGGCGCCGCCGTCGCCGTCGTCGCGCGGGGCAAGGAGGCGGTCGACACCCTCGTCCACGAGCTCGAGGCCACCGGCGCGCGCGCCGTCGGCGTGCTCGCCGACTGCGCCGACCGGGCGTCCGTCGAGCAGATGGTGGCGAGCGTCACCGAGGCGCTCGGGCCGCCGGACGTCTGCATGGCCTTCGCCGGCGGCTTCCACGCGACGACGCCGATCCTCGAGATCGGCGACGAGGAGTGGCGCCGGGTGCTCGACGACAACCTCACGGCGACCTTCCTCACGGTGCAGGCCGTCCTGCGCCCCATGCTCGAGCGCGGCCGGGGCTCGATCGTGACGATGGCCTCGAACGCCGCGCGCCTCCTCGACATCCCGCTCACCGCCTCGTACGCCGCCGCGAAGGCGGGGGTCGTCATGCTCACGCGCCACGTGGCGATGGAGGTGGGACCTCGCGGCGTTCGCGTCAACGCCATCGCGCCAGCGACGACGCTCACCGAGCGCGTCGCGACGACGCTCTCGCCCGAGGCCCTGGCGCACGTCGAGTCCTCCGCCCCGCTGCGGCGCATCGGCCTCCCCGAGGACAGCGCGTCAGCCGCGCTCTTCCTCGCCTCGGACGTCTCCTCGTGGCTGACCGGCATCACCATCGACGTCGCCGGCGGCCGGGTGATGATCTGACGTGCGCGTCGACGTCCACAACCACGTCATCCCCCGGCCGCTCCTCGACCTCGTGCGCGCGGAGGCCGCCTTCGGGGTCGACGTGGCTGACGGGTACTGGCGCGGCCCGGACCACGTCGACTTCCCCCTCGTCGACTCCTTCTCCGTCCCGGCGGCCCGTCTCGACGACCTCGAGCGGGCGGGCCTCGAGGGCGCGGTCGTCTCGCCCGCACCCTGCCTGTTCCCCTACCGCCTCGACCCCGAGCGCGGCGAGCGCTGGTGCCGGGTGGTGAACGAGGGCCTCGCCGAGTTCTGCGCCACCGCCCCCGAGCGGCTCCGCTTCATGGCCGACGTGCCGCTCCAGGACGTCGACCTCGCCTGCCAGCTCACCGAGGAGGCGGCCGGCCTCGGGGCGGTCGCCGTGGCCGTCGGCACGTCGGTCGCCGGCGCCCGCCTCGACGAGGCGCCCTACCGGCCGTTCCTCGCCCTCCTGGAGCGCCTGCGCCTGCCGCTGCTCGTCCACCCGGCCTTCAACGACGCGCACCCGGCGCTCGCCCCGTACTACCTCCAGAACGTCATCGGCAACCCGCTCGAGACGACGATCGTCGCCGAGCGCCTGATGGCCTCCGGCGCGCTCGGGGCGCACCCCGGCCTCACGGTCATCCTCGTGCACGGCGGTGGCTTCCTGCCCTACCAGCTCGACCGCCTCCGCCACGCCTCGCAGGTGCGCGAGGAGTTCGCCGCGCCCGTCGCCACCGACGAGCTGCTCTCGCAGCTGCGCTTCGACACCGTCTTGCACGGGCGCGCCGCGCTCGCGTTCCTCGTCGAGCGCGTCGGCGTGGATCGCGTCCTCCTCGGCACCGACATGCCCTTCGACATGGCGGTCGCCGCGCCCTTCGACGCGCTGCGTGCGGCGGTCGGCGACGAGGCGGCGCGTGTCGTCGCCGAGGAGAACCCGACGAGGCTGTTCTGCCGATGAGGACGACGCACGGGCCCCGACGGCGACCGCCCGAGGCCCCGAGCCACCCGAGACGACCGAGGAGGAGGCGAGCGATGGCCGATGCCGCATCGAAGCCGCCGAGCGTGACGGGCACCTACGACGTCGGCGACTACGCCGAGGAGCTGGCCGCCGCGCCGCGCAACCACGAGATTGGGACCTCGCTGTGGTTCGAGAACGACCGGGTGCGCGTCTTCGAGGTGCGCCTCGAGCCGGGCGAGCGTGGTGCCTTCCACGTCCACGACCGGCCCTACCTCTGGACCGTCGTGGAGGCCGGCCGGGGACTCCAGCGCCTGGCGGACGGGACCTTCGCCGTCCGCGACTACGAGCTCGGGGACACGCGCTTCCTCGAGCACTCGCCCGAGCACGCGCTCGTGCACGACCTCGAGAACGTGGGGACGACGACGCTGCGCTTCGTGACGGTCGAGCTGCGCGACGGGGGTTGACGCGATGGGAGCGTCGGGTCCTCGGCTGCGCCGCGCGCTCGTCGTCGGCGGCTCCCTCGGGGGGCTCAGCGCGGCGAACTGGCTGCGCGACGCCGGCTTCGCGGTCGAGGTCCTCGAGCGCTCCTCGCACCTGCTCGAGGACCGCGGCGTGGGGATCGTGCTCCACCGCTCGACGGTCCGCTACCTCCTCGAGTGCCGAGGCGTCGACCTCGACTCGATGAGCCTGCGCGTCTCGCGACTGCGCTACCTCGACCGTGCCGGCGGCGTCGTCGCCGACGCCGCGATCCGGCTGCGCTTCGCCGCCTACGGCGCCCTGTACCGGGAGCTGCTGGCCGCCTTCGGCACCGAGCACTACCACCTCGGGCACGAGGTCGTCTCGGTGCGCGACCGGGGCGAGCTCGCCGAGGTCGTCCTCGCCGACGGCACGACGCGCTCCGCCGAGCTCGTCGTCTGCGCCGACGGGATCCGCTCGGGCGCGCGCCGGGCGCTACTGCCCGAGGTGCAGGCGAGCTTCGCCGGCTACGTCGCCTGGCGGGGGGTGGCCCCGCTCACCGCCCTCGGCCCGGCGGCAGCCGGGTTGCTCGGCGACGCCATCACCTACACGATCATGGACCGCAGCCACCTGCTGACCTACCCCATCGCGAGCGGCGAGGGTCGCCTCGTGAACTGGGTCTGGTACCACAACGTCGAGACGGCCGCCGAGCTCGAGGCGCTCCTCACCGACGCCGAGGGGCGCGTGCACGACCTGACCCTGCCCGCCGGCTTCGCCCCGGCCGAGCGCGTCGCGGCGCTGCGAGCCCGGGCCCGAGGCGTCCTCCACGACGTCGTCGTCGAGACGATCGAGAAGACGTCCGAGCCCTTCGTCCAGGTGGTGCTCGACGTCGAGCCGAGCCGCCTCGCCTTCGGTCGGATCTGCCTCCTCGGGGACGCCGGCTTCGTCGCTCGCCCGCACGCCGCGGCGGGCACCGCGAAGGCGTGCGAGGACGCCTGGCACCTCGCCGCGGCGCTCGTGAAGCAAGAGGACGTGCCCGCGGCTCTCGCCGCCTGGGAGCCGGCCGCCCTCGAGCTCGGCGCCAACCTCGTCCGCCGCTCGCGCGAGGCGGGCATCCGGTCGCAGTTCGACGGGACGTGGCAGGTCGGCGACCCGCTCCCCTTCGGGCTCTACGAGGTGGGCGACAGTGAGCTCTGATCCGGGCGCCCGACCGGTCGGCGTCGTGGGGCTGGGCACGATGGGCGCCGCCCTCGCTCGCCACCTGCTCGCCGCGGGCTACGACGTCGTCGGCTACGACGTGCGGCCGGAGGCCGCGCTCGAGCTCGAGCCGGCGGGCCTGCGGCGTGCCGCCGACGTCGCCGAGCTCGCCCGGCAGGTGCCGGTCCTCCTCACCTCGCTCCCGTCGGTCGGCGCGCTCGAGGCGGTCGTCGAGGCGCTCGCCGGCTCGAAGGTTGGGGGGATCGACCTCGTGGAGGCGAGCACGCTGCCGCTTCCGGCGAAGGAGGCGGCGCGCGCCCGGCTCGCCTCCTGCCGGATCAGCGTCCTCGACTGCCCGATCAGCGGGACGGGGGCGCAGATGGCGCGGCGCGACGCGGTCGTCTACGCGAGCGGCGACGCCGACGCGCTCGAGCGCTGCCGCCCCTACCTCGAGGCGGCCTTCCGCACCGTCTACCTCGTCGGGGGCTTCGGCGACGGGTCTCGGCTCAAGTTCGTGGCGAACCTCCTCGTCGCCGTCCACAACGTCGTGGCTGGCGAGGCGATCGCCCTCGCCCGCCTAAGCGGCCTCGATCCCGCAGCCGTGCTCGGCGCGCTCGCCGACGGCGCCGGGAGCTCGCGCATGCTCGAGGTGCGCGGCCCGATGATGGTCGAGCGCCGCTACCAGCCGGCGACGATGCGGGTCGACCTGTTCAAGAAGGACCTCTTGATCATCGGCGAGTTCGCCCGCTCGCTCGGCGCGTCGACGCCCACCTTCGACGCCTGCCTCGAGGTCTACGAGGAGGCGCTGCGGCGCTCGCTCGGCGCCGAGGATACCGCGAGCGTCCACGAGGTCGTCCTCGACCCCGGTTCCGACCGTTGAGCGCCTTCGACCTCGCGCTGCGCGGCGGGACCGTCGTCTCGGGGACCGGGCGCGCCGAGCTCGACGTGTACGTGCTCGGCGAGCGCATCGCCGCGCTGGGTCCCCGGGGCGCACCCGCCGAGGCGCGCTCGACGCTCGACGCGAGCGGCTGCTTCGTGCTGCCGGGCATGGTCGACACGCACGTGCACCTCATGGAGCCGGGGGACCCGAGCCGCGAGGACTTCCCGACCGGCACCGCGGCCGCGCTGCGCCAGGGGGTGACGACGATCGTCGAGCACACCCACAGCTGGCCGGTCACCTCGCCCGAGCGCTACGCCGAGAAGCTCGCCCACCTGGCCGGCCGCTCGCACGTCGACTTCGGCCTCGCCGCCCACGTCTGGCCGGACCGCGACGACCTCGAGGCGCTGTGGCACGCCGGCGTCGTCTTCTTCAAGATCTTCACCTGCTCGACCCACGGCGTGCCGGGTCTCACCGGGGAGCGGCTGGCGGCGGCCTTCGAGGCGATCGGCCGCTTCGGCGGCAGCTGCCTCGTGCACTGCGAGGACGAGCTCCTCACCGCCGGCGCCGAGAACGTGCTGCGCGAGCTCGGGCGCGACGACCCGGGGATCCTCCCCGAGTGGCGCTCGCGCGAGGCCGAGCTCGCCGCCGTCCACCTCGTCGGCCTGCTGTCGCGCGCCTCGGGGGCGTCGGTCACCGTCGCCCACGCGAGCAGCGCCGAGGTGCTCGAGACGATCGAGTGGCACCGCCGCCACGGCGCACCGCTCGTCGCCGAGACCTGTCCGCAGTACCTGCTGCTGTGGGAGCGAGAGGTGCACGAGCACGGGGCGCTGCGCAAGTTCACGCCGCCGGCGCGCCTTCGCTCCACGACGGACGAGGAGGCGATGTGGGCCGCCTTCAACGCCGGCGCGGTCCACCACCTCTCGACCGACCACGCGCCCTCGACCCTCGCGCAGAAGGCGGCGGGGTCGATCTGGGACGTCCACTTCGGCCTCCCGGGCCTCGACACGACGCTGCCGCTCATGCTCGACGCGGCGCTGCGGGGGAGGACGTCGCTCGAGCGCGTCGTCGAGGCGTACGCGAGCGCCCCGGCGCGCCGCTACGGCTTGCGGCGCAAGGGGCGTGTCGCCCCCGGCTTCGACGCGGACCTCGTCGTCGTCGACCCCCGGGCGCGCCGGGTCCTCTCGGACGCCGCCGTCGTGTCGAAGGCGGGCTGGACGCCGTACGCCGGGCGGGAGGTCGTCGGCGCGGTGACCGTCACGGTGCTGCGCGGCCGGGTCGTCGCGCGAGACGGCGAGCTCACCGAGGAGCCCCGCGGGCGCCACCTCCCCGGGCCGGGTGCCCCGCCGCGCTGACGGAGGGCGCCGAGACCAGCCGAGCAGGGAGGGAGGGCCTCATGCAGACCGAGATGTACTGCTACCTCGAGGACCGCGAGCGGCGCGTCCTGCCGTCGAACGAGGCGTTCGAACGCTGGCTCGACCCCGATCGCAGCGCCATCGCCTGCATCGACATGTACCGCGGTCACGTCGGGCCCGACGAGCAGCTCACCTGCCCGGCGCCTCGGGCGCGCGCCAAGATCCCCGCCCACAACCTCTTCCACCGCCTCGCCCGCGACGTCGGCGTCCCCGTCATCCACGTCCAGCACTGGCAGCGCTACGGCGGCATCGACGACGCGAACTCCCGGCAGTTCAACCGCGGCGCCAACTGGCGCGTGCTCTACGAGCTCTACCTGCCGCCGAACCCGCTCATGCTCGAGCACTCGTGGGAGGGCACGAGGTGGCTCGACCTCATGGTCGAGGAGGCGCCGGGTGACTACTACGTGCGCACGAAGAAGCGTCTCTCCGCCTTCTACCCGACGGACCTCGAGTTCCTGCTGCGCCAGCTCGACGTGAAGAACCTCGTCATCACGGGCACCTACACGGACGCCTGCGACCTGTCGACCGCCTTCGACGCGGCGAACCGGGACCTGCGCGTGATCGTGCCGCGCGACGTCGTCGCCGGCTACAGCGCCGAGGCGGAGCACGCCGCGCTCTTGATCGTGTCGCTGCACCTCGGCCTCGTCGTCGACGCGCCGGCGCTCCTCGCGGAGTGGTACGCGAGGAAGGGACGCGAGCTGCCCGAGGCGCTGCGCTCGTGCACCGACATCTCGCTCGTCGCCGGCACCCTGGAGGACGGTGACGCGCCCGCGCCGGGTACCGGCAGGCGCTGAGCAGGCGCCGTCCGCGCCGGGACGGCATCGGATCGGCACGGTGTCACGCGCACGCAGACGTTCCCGTCGGGAGGAACGCCGAGAACGCCTCGCACAGCTCGGCGCGTGACGCTCCCTCCCGCACGAGGAGGTGGAGGAGGAGGCGAGCCTTGCAGCCGGCGAGCCACCCCGCGCTGAGCAGGCCTCGCCGTCGCAGGTCGCTCTCGCCGCCGACGAAGGCGTAGGTCGCCGTCAGGGTCGATCCGCCACCCGTGCGCGACGCGATCACGACCGGGATGTGCCGGGCGAGCTCCTCGAGGAGGGGCGCGACCGGCGCGTTCACGTGGCCCCCGCCGGAGCCCTCGACGACGAGACCCGCGTACCCGAGGGTGCGGATTGCCGGCACCCAGCGGCCGTCGTCCCCGAGCCAGACGCGCACGAGCGCCACGGCGCAGTCGTCGGGGCTCGCCAGCGACGCGAGGAACGCTGCCGAGCGCGGGCGGGCGATGGACTGCGGGAGCGGCGTGGGACGCGCGACGAACACCGGGCGTCCCTCGGACAACCAGCCGACCAGGGGATTGGAGGCGAACGCGGCGGTGCTCGAGGTGTGTCGCTTGGCCACGTAGCGGGCGGCATGGATCTCGTCGTTCATCACGACGAGCACGCCGCACCCGCTGGCCTCCCTGCTCGCGGCGACGGTGATGGCGGCGAGCAGGTTCGCGGGACCGTCGGCGCCGGCGACCGTCGGGTTGCGCATCGCGCCGGTGACCACGACCGGGCCAGGATGAGCCGCTCCGAGCAGCTCGAGGAGGAACGCCGTCTCCTCGATGGTGTCGGTGCCCTGCGTCACCACGACCCCTGCGACGCCGGCGGAGAAGCGCTCGGCGATCCGCTGCGCGACCTCGGCGATGTCGGCGACGGTGAGGTGCGATCCGGGGATGCGGCGGAGCGCGGCGGTCTCGATCGAGGCGACGTCCTCGATGCGTGGGACGGCGCGGACGAGCTCGGCCGCGTCCAGGCTGTGCTCGACGCCCGCCGGGGTGTCCGAGCCCATGGCGATCGTACCCCCGAGCGAGGCGACGAGGATCCTGGGCAGCGCGTTCACGCGATCACCTCCGGTGTGACGGCCGGCATCCGGGTCCGTCCGGGCCGTGGCTCACGGCGAGGGTCCGAGTAGCGCGAGCGCCGGCGTGCGCGCTCCAGTGGCGCGCGAACGGGCGGTCGGGCGCGAGGCCCAACCGTCCAGTTCCGGCCGCGGTGCCCGAGGCAGCCGTGGCTCGCCGCTCGTGCGATCGTCCTCCAGGCGCCGGAACGCCGTCGTGCGCGAGCGGGACGACCGAAGGACGACGAGCGCGCGCACGCGCGACGTGCCTTCGGCAAGGGGCGCCGGGACGGTCGCGACGCAGCCGTCTGCCGGCCCTCGCCGCGGCCGGTGTCCTCGGTGGCACCTCGCGTCGACCGCTTCCTGGTCGTCCTGTGTAGCAGGCTGCCGCACCGGCGCTTAAGCGGGCCAGCCTTGCGAGACGCGTCGGGCTCGTCGAGCAGCTCGGTGCGACCGCATCGGCGCTCGCCGCCGCGTCGCGCGCCGGGGGATGGGTCCGCGTGCTCCCCACCGCCTCGCGCGCGCCGGCCCGCGCCGCTGCGTGCATGGCGTGCACCCCCTTCCAGCGTCTCTCGATACCGCCAGGCCTCGGAGCGCGTGCCCGGCGCTGCGACCTCGCTCCTGGGCTCTTCGAGCGTGGGCGGCGGTCGGGCCTTGCGCGTGGCGGCGGTCGCTGTTAGCTTACTGATGATCTTTATGTCTGACAATCTGTATCGAAGAGCAGATCAACAGATTCTCTGCCGTCCGAGTCTCCGCGGGCGCTGCGTCCAGCTTCAGGGCCTTCGAGGCGGCGGGCGCTGCTGGAGGGGGGTCGTCGGCGGCGATCGTGGTGCCGCCGGGAGAGGCGTGGACGGTTCGCTGTCTGCTGCGGCGCAGCGGCTACCTCGGGCGGTGCCGGCAGCGTGGTGATCGAGGTCGTCGGCGAGGCCGAGCCTTCCACCTCGCGCTCGGCCGAGCGCGAGGGAGTGGGGGAACGCCGCTCGCGCGTCCGGCGCCGAACCCGCGAGCGGTTCGTCGTGCTCGCGGGTCAGCTCCTCGTCATCGGACTGCTCGTGCTCGCGATGCAGCTCGTGAACGCGAACTTCGGCGGTCTCACGATGCCCGCGCCCGGATCGGTCCTGCGCCAGCTCGGCCACCTCGTCCGAGACGGCGTCCTCGGTCGCGCCCTGGCGGAGACGCTCACGGTCTTCGGGATCGGCTACGGCGTGTCGCTCGCCTCCGGCGTGCTGCTCGGCATGGTCGTCGGCGGCTTCCGGACGATCGGCCGCATCTGGGAGCCGTTCATCAACGCGCTGAACGCCACGCCACGCGTGGCGTTCATCCCGCTGATCATCGTGTGGTTCGGGCTGTTCGTCGAGTCGAAGGTGATCGTGGCGTGGCTGAGCGCCTTCGTCCCGATCCTCATCAACACGGCCGACGGCATCCAGAACGCCGATCAGGACCTCATCGAGATGGCGAAGGCGCTCGGCACTCCGCGCCGCACCCTGTTCTGGCGCGTCCTCGTGCCCGCAGCGCTCCCGTCCATCCTCACCGGCGTCCGCGTCGGGGCCGCGCTCGCGATCCTCGGAACCATCGTGGCCGAGCTCTACACGGCGCAGGCGGGGCTCGGCGGTCTGCTCGCCGAGGCGGGCAACACCTTCCAGATGGCCGAGTACTTCGCAGTCGTGATCGTCCTCGCGGCGCTCGGCACCGCCGTCTCGGCGCTGCTGCGGATGCTCGAGCGTCGCTTCGCCGCCTGGCGGGTCGACTGGCGGGAGGGCTCGTGAGGCAGCAGGAGCCCCCGGTGGCGGTGGTCGAGGCTGCGCGCGGGGGCGAGGCGCAGGGCGCGCCGTCGGGTCGTCCGCAGATCGAGGTGCAGGGGGTCAGCCGCTGGTTCAAGGGCGGTCAGGTCCACGCGCTCGACCGGATCACCTTCGACGTCGCGGCCGGCGAGTTCGTGAGCGTCGTCGGACCGAGCGGCTGCGGGAAGACGACGCTCCTGCGCGTCATCGACGGACTCATCAAGCCCGATGCAGGACGCGTCCTGATCGCAGGGCACCCGCCGGTTCCCGGCCCGCAGATGGGCTTCGTCTTCCAGCAGGCCCGGCTCCTCCCCTGGCGCACCGTCCGCGCGAACGTGGAGTTCCCGCTCTTCGTGCAGGGCGTCCCCGCCGACGAGCGACGCGAGCGGGCGATGAACGTGCTCGCCACCGTGGGGCTGCAGGCGTTCGCGAACGCCTACCCGCACGAGCTCTCCGGGGGCATGCAGCAGCGCGTCGGGCTCGCCCGAGCGTTCGCGGTGGACCCCGCCGTCCTGCTCATGGACGAGCCGTTTGGCGCGCTCGATGCGATGACCCGGCAGTTCATGCGCCTCGAGCTGCTGAGGCTGTGGGCCCGCCTGCGAACCGCGGTCGTCTTCGTCACGCACGACATCGACGAGGCGATCCTGCTGTCGAACCGGATCGTCGTGCTGCGACCGCGGCCTGGCCAGGTCGACGAGATCGTGCGCGTCGACCTCCCCGAGGACCGCTGGGAAGGCGACGTGGAGGGCCTGCAGCGCTTCCGGGAGCTGCACGACCACCTCTGGCACCGGATCCGGTCGATGGTCGGCCAGAGCGCAGAGTGGGCGACGAGCGCGCAGGGCGGTGGGGGGAGAGGCGGCGAGCCCGCGCCGGGCGACGTGCGGCCAGGGCCAGGTGGCTCGTGAGCGGGATGTCGCATCGAGACCTCCCGAGAGGTGGTGGAGCTCCTGTGGCAGGCACGAACACGACCGAGCGACCCGAGCACGGCCTCGCCGAGCGCAAGCTGGCACGGCGCACCCTCGCGTCGCAGCTCCTCGACGAGCTGCGGGCGAACATCCTGTCGGGTCGCCTCGAGCCCGGCCATCCGCTCCCCGTCGAGCGTCAGCTGTGCGAGGCCTTCGGCGTCGGCCGCACCACGGTGCGCGAGGCGTTGCAGGGCCTGCTGGCGGCAGGTCTCGTGCGCCGGGAGGGCAACCGCCTCGTCGTCGTCGCCCGGCACGAGGTCTCGCCCGAGGAGGTGGACTACTCGGCCCTCGCGTCTCGCCTGTCGGTACGAGACGTCTACGAGACGAGGAAGCTCATCGAGGTCGAGATCGTTCGCCTCGCCGCCGAACGCCACACCGCCGCGCAGCTCGCCGAGCTGCGCGCGCTCCTCGAGGACATGGACCCGACGGACCCCGAGGGGTACCACGTCGCGAACGAGCGCTTCCACCAGGCGATTGCACGCATGTGCCCGAACCGGGTGCTCGTGGACGTCTACCTGTCGAACCACCACGTCTTCTTCAAGCTCCCCGCCTACTGGCGGCTCTTCGGGAGCGAGCCCCTCGCTCTCGGCGGCGGCCGGCGGGGCCACGAGGAGCTCTACGAGGCGATCGCCTCGGGGGACGGCGAGCGCGCCGCCCGTGAGATGTGGGTGCACCTCGACCGGGTCGAGCAGCGCTTGATCGAGCGGATCAGGACGGCCGCTGGCGTGGCAGATGGAGGAGCCGATGCGTAAGGGCTACAAGGTGGTCGACGTCGACACGCACGTCACGCCTTCGTTCGAGGTGCTGATGCGCTACGCGGACGACGCGCTGCGGGCGCGTTCCGCCGAGCTCGCCCCCTACGTGCGACGCACGACGCCGGAGCCGGGTCGAGGGCACCCCGAGCACGAGTACGGCGTGCTGCGGATCAACCCGCGTCCGTACCGTCGCGTCGCAGGGCGACCCGAAGGCGAAGAGGAGCGAGGGGGCGGCGCGGGCGCCCGCAGCGCCCTCGAGGGCCGCGTCGGGAACCTCGCGAGCGCGCAGCCGAGCATCGGCGTGCAGCATGACAACCCCTCGGGTCGCCTTGCCGACATGGACGTCGAGGGCGTGGACATCGACGTCATCATCCCGGGGACGTGGGCATGCGGCAGCACCGCGCTCGAGACGTCGCTGGCGAAAGGGCTCTACGACGCGTACCACCGCTACATCCGCGAGTACTGCTCGGCGGATCCTCGACGACTGAAGAGCGTGATCCTCGCGCCGGGCGCGGACCCGCAGTTCGCGGCAGCCACGGTGGAACGGCTCGCCGGCGAGGACTGGGTGGCTGCCGTGTGGCCGCTGCTTCCCGAGGGGCTGCCGGTCGACGACCCCGTCCTCGACCCGATCTGGGCGGTGATGAACGAGGCCGACCTCCCGATCGTCCACCACAGCTTCTTCTACGAGCCGCCCTACTTCCCCGGCTACCGGGACATCTGGGGCAACCTGGCGGTCGCCCGAACCGCGGCGCACGTGTGGGGGGCGCAGCGGCTGCTCGCCTACGTCCTCATCAGCGGCATGCTCGACCGTTTCGATCGGCTGCGAGTCGGGACCATCGAGACGGGTCACGGATGGCTCGCGCACTGGCTCGTGCGGCTGACGAGCCAGATCAGCTACGTCAAGGGTGCGGTGCCGCCGGACCTCAAGCACACGCCGCTCGAGTACGCCCAGATGGGCAGGGTCTTCTGCGCGGTCGAGGAGCACGAGGGCCCGGTCATCACCCGCGGCGTCATCGACGTCCTCGGCGAGGGGGTGCTCATGTACGCGTCGGACTACCCCCATCCCGAGTCGCACTTCCCCAGCAGCACCGACAACATCATCGCCTGGGAGCCGGAGCTCGGTGCATCGGCAGTGCGCCGGATGATGGGCGAGAACGCCATCGCCTACCTGCGGCTCGCGTCCTCGCCCTGGGACGACGGCGACGCGCGGAGCGCGTCGGGCGCGGCCGACAGGAACCGGGCCGAGGCTGCCGCGCCCGCCTCGTGACGCGGAGGTCGGTCTCGATGCACCCGGATCGCGCCCTCGAGTACGTGGCCTCGGCGCGTCGCATCGGCGCCGCACGGGATCTCGCCGTGACGGCAGCCGTCGTCGATGCCGCGGGGCACCCCGTCGCGGTGGTCCGCGGCAGCGGCGACCGTTGGCACGGGCCGTACATGGCGATCGGGAAGGCGCGGCTCGCTGCCGCCTTCCGGCGCACGACGGCGGACCTCCTGAGCGCCTGGGCCGACCGACCCCTGTTCGCGGCGAGCTTGCTGAGGGTCCTGCCGGAGGGCGTCACGCTCAACCCCGGCGGCTGTCCCATCTTCGAGAACGGCGAGTGCATCGGCGCGATCGGCGTCGGCGGAGGCAGTCCGAAGGAGGACGACGAGGTCGCCCGCTCGGCAGTCGCCGAGGCAGGCGGATCGCTCTCCTCCGACGGGGCGTGATCGATGGAGCGTGCAATGACGTTGCAGCAACTGCGCACCGACGACGCGCCGGTGCCGACGGGACCGTTCAGCCAGGGCGTGCGCGTCGGCTCGCTCGTCTTCACGGCCGGTCAGGCCGGCCGCAACCGTGAGACCGGCCAGATGGGCGACATCAAGGACCAGACGACGTGGGCGCTCCGCAACGTTGCGGCGATCCTCGCCGCTGCCGGGGCGAGCCTCGTCGACGTCGCGAAGGTGACGATCTTCGTGCGGGAGGGCAGCGACGTCCAGGCGCTCAACGCGGCCTACGTCGAGGCGTTCCGCACGGCCGGGTGCGGGGACTACCTCCCCGCCCGCTCGCTCGTCTTCGTGAGCAGCCTGAAGAACCCGGACATGCTCGTCGAGATCGAGACCATCGCCGCGCTCGCCTGACGTGGACCGAGTTGGCGCGACCGGTGGGCTGGGTGGCTGAGGCGATGGACGGCCTGCGCGCGGTGTCCGGGGCGGGCAAGGGGCCGGTCCTCGGGTGCCACGGTGCGGTGTCGGCCGGTGACCCCTTCGCGGCGACCGTGGCGACGGAGGTCCTCGCCAGCGGCGGCACGGCGGTCGACGCCGTCCTCGCCGGCGCCATGGTGCAGTGCGTGGTCGAGCCGGCGTGGTGCGGCCTCGGCGGTGACGCGTTCGCCCTCGTCTTCGAGCCGGGCGAGGGCGTGGTCGCGCTGAACGGGAGCGGGGCGGCCCCCGTCAAGGCAGGTTCGGCGACGGCCGGCCTCGAGCGTGTCCCGCGCTTCGGGCCGCTCTCGGTGGCGGTGCCGGGGTTCGTCGGTGCCTGGGACGCGCTCTTCAGTCGATTCGCGTCGCTCGCCCGTGCGGAGCTCGTCGAGCCGGCGCGGCGCTACGCGCTGCGGGGGTTCCCGCTCGACCTGGGCACCGCGGCGGCGGTCGAGCGAGCCGTGACCGATGCGGCCTCCGGCGCGGCGCCGGGCCTCGAGACGCTGCTGGCCGGCAACGGCCGTTGTCCCGGCGAGCTGTTCCGCCAGCCAGAGCTGGCCTGGACGCTCGGGGAGGTCGCCGAGCGCGGCGCGGCGGCCTTCTACGAGGGCGCGATCGCCGAGCGAGTCGCGTCGTGGATCGAGCGGCGCGGCGGGCCCCTCAGCCTCGAGGACCTCGGCTCGCACGAGACGGCCTTCGTGGACGTGGTGTCGGTGCGCTATCGCGATCGCCTCGTCGTCAGCAATCCGCCCGTGTCGCTCGGGATCCTGCTCCTCGAGGAGCTGGCCCTCGCTGGCGAGTTCGACGTCGCCGAGCTGCGCGCGCGCACGAGCGACCTCATCGACCTCCTCGTCTGGTGCAAGCGCGAGAGCTTCCGTGACCTCGCGCTCGTCGCGTCCGATCCCCCGGCGAGCGCCCGCTTCGGGGGGCTCGATCCGGCCACGATCGCCGCTCGCGCCGCCACCTACGAGACGGGTGCAGGTGCGGTCGCGGTGATGGAGCCGGAGCTGAGCGAGGGCACCGATACCACGAGCCTCGTCGCCGTGGACGCGCGCGGCCAGGTCGCCGTGGTGATCCACTCGCTCTTCAACGAGTGGGGGGCGCGGGAGGTCGTACCGGGGACCGGCGTCCTGCTGAACGACCGGCTCGCCGGCCTCCGGACCGACGCATCGGCGCCGAACGGGCTCCGGCCGGGCTGTCGGCCGGTGCACACGCTGAACGCGTACATGGTCCTCGAGGCGGACAACGTCGTGCTCGCCGGCGCGACGCCGGGCGGCCGCGGGCAGGTCCAGACCAACTTCCAGGTCCTCACGCAGGTCATCGACTTCGGCTCGGACATCCAGTCCGCGCTCGAGCACCCGCGCTGGCTGAGCGGCACGCCGCGCACGCCCGTGCCCGACGACCGTCTCCTCGTGGAGTCAGAGATGGGTGCCGCGGTGATCGACGAGCTGCGCGAGCTCGGCCACGACGTCGTCGTCGTCGACGGGTCGAGCGATCGAGCGTCGAACGACCTGTTCGGCGGGTGCACCGTCGTCGCCGCGGACCCCGCGAAGGGTGTGTACCAGGCTGCCGCCGATCCGCGCCGTCGGGTGACGGCGCTCGCCTGGTGACGCGCGCGCGAGGCGTCGGCGCGGCGAGCGCCGAGCCGGCGCCAGCCGACGAGGCGAGGAGGCACGGACAGGGGAGGAGCGAAGCACCGTGAGCATCGGGCAGGCGCCGGGGAGCGACCGGCAGGGCGGGGCGGCCCAGCCACGGCCCTCGTCGGGGATCGTCTACCCCTTCGAGATCAGGCGCGAGCTGTACGACTGGGCGAGGTTCTCGGACGAGGAGTACGCGAGGAGGCACCGCCTCGTCCGCGAGTTCATGGCAGAACGCGGCCTCGACTGCATGGTCTTCGAAGGGTCGAACGCGATCTGGGAGCGGGGCTGGGCGAACATCCGGTGGCTCACGAACTACATCGGCACGATGGAGCTCGACGCGCTCTGCATCTTCCCGCTCGAGGGCGACCCCACCCTCGCCATCCTCGGCCTGAACGCGAGGCTGCCGGATCGCATGGCGCGCTCGATCGTGACCGACATCCGCGGGGCGCTGAACACGACGCAGGTGCTCATCGGGCGTCTGCGGGAGCTCGGCCTAGAACGCGCCAGGATCGGCGTGGTCCCGGTGGCGCCCTACCTCTCGCTGCCTGCCGACCACGTCCAGGCGCTCACGAGCGAGCTCCCGAAGGTCGAGCTCGTCGACTGCAGCGATGCCTTCTGGCGTCTGCGGCTCGTCCTGTCGCCCGAGGAGCTCGCCTGCCTGGAGGAGGCCGGCAGGATCGGCGACGCGGCCGTCGAGGCCATCATCGACGAGCTCCGTCCGGGGATGCACGAGACCGACCTCTTCGCCATCATCTACGAACGGCTCGCCCGCGAGGGCGGGGAGCTCCCGACGATGGTGCTCGCCGCGAGCGAGTCGACGCGTGCGCCGGTCTCCGGCTTCCAGCGGCCCCGGCCGATCTCCCGGCAGATCCAGGAGGGAGACATCCTGCTGCTCGAGATCGGGGCGCGAGAGGCCCACGGGTACGAGGCGCAGACCGGCAAGCCGATCTGCTTCGGCGAGCCGTCTCCGGAGTTCAGGGAGATGCTGGACGTCTGCCTCGAGGCGTACGCCGCGGTGACGTCCGTCCTGGGGCCCGGTTGCGACGCGGCGAGGATCCGCGAGGCGGGCTCGGTGATCCACGAGCGCGGCTACAGCATCGTCGCGCCGCTCGTGCACGGGATCTTCAATCCGATCGACGCCGGGCCGTTCGTGGGAACCTCGCACCGTCCCGACAAGGACGTGGTCCTCCAGCCGGGCATGGCCTGCTGCGTGGAGATCCATCCGTGCAGCGCGGACGCGACCAGGGGCGTGTTCCTCGGCGACACCTACGTCATCACCGACGACGGGGCGCGCTCGGTGAACCGCCTGCCCGCGGAGGTGACCGTCCTGTGAGGTCCGTCGCTCTCCGCGTGCTCGACGAGGACCGCACCGTGCACGTGGACGTTGCAACGGTCGTCATCTGCGGCTACACCGGACGCGATCCGGCGGCGGTGGAGCGCCACATCGCCGAGCTCGAGGCGATCGGCGTGGCGCGCCCCGCATCGGTGCCGGAGGTCACCGTCCTCGACGGCGAGGTCGTGACGCAGGCCGCGCGGATCGGGCCCTACGGCGGCCGGTCCTCGGGCGAGGCGGAGCCCGTGCTCGTGTTCGGCGACGGGGAGTGGTTCCTGACGGTGGGCTCGGACCACACCGACCGGGACCTCGAGCGCACCGACATGCGCGCGGCCAAGGCGGCGTGCGAGAAGCCCATCGCCCGCGCCGCCTGGTCGTCCGGCTTCGCGGCGCCGGCGTGGGACGACCTGCGGCTCCGGAGCTTCGCGGGGCCGCACCCGGGCACCGCCTACCAGGACGCCATGGTCTCGTCGCTCGCTCCGTGCGAGGCGCTCGTCGAGCTCATCGCCGCGGCCGTCGACGATCTGGACGGGACGGTCGGGTTCTGCGGGACGGTGCCGGTCCTGACGGGCGACCTGCGCTTCGCCGCCGAGTGGCGGGTGGAGCTCGTGGCGCCGAGCGGCGCCGCCATCGCGTGCGACTACGTCGTGGGACCGGGCGCGTGACACGGGTGAGGGAGGCTCGATGAGGAGCGGAAGGGACTACCTCGAATCGATCGCCGACGCTCGGACGGTGATCGTCGACGGCGAGCGCGTCGAGCGCGTCGCGCAGCACCCGGCCTTCGCGGGGGTCGCGGCGTCGGTCGCCCGGCTCTACGACGAGGCGCACGATCGGGCCAACGGCATGGTCGCGACCTTCGGCAACGGCACGGTCGGGAACGCGGCGTTCCTCATCCCGCGCTCTCGCGAGGACCTGGCGCGCCGTCGCGAGGCGATCGCGCGCTGGGCGCGGCTGAGCCATGGCTTCCTCGGCCGCAGCCCCGACCACGTCGCTTCGTTCTTCGCCGGCTTCGCGTCCGCGCCCGGGGTGTTCGACCGCAAGCACTCCTTCGGGGAGAACGTCCGGCGGTGGTACGAGCGGATCGTCGAGGAGGACCTGTACGCGGCGTACGTGATCATCCCGCCGCAGGTCGACCGGTCGACCACGGCGCAGGGCTGGGACGAGCAGTTCCTGCAGGTCGGCATCGCGAAGGAGCGCGACGACGGCGTCGTGCTGCGCGGGTCGCAGATGCTCGGCACGGGCGCGGCGGTGGCCAACGTGCTCTTCGTGAGCTGCATCAAGCCCCTCGCGCCCGGCGACGAGCCCTACGCGATCTCGGTGGTCGTGCCGCTGTCGACGCCCGGTCTGCGCGTCTACTGCCGCAGGCCCTACGCGCTCGGCATCCCGAGCGCGTTCGACTACCCGCTCTCGGCTCGCTTCGACGAGCCGGACGCGCTCGTCGTCTTCGACGACGTCTTCGTCCCGTTCGAGAACGCGTTCGTCCTCGGCGACGTCGAGGGCGTGCGATCGCAGTTCTTCGACACCCCCGCGCACGTGCTCGGCAACAGCCAGGCCCAGATCCGCTTCGCCGAGAAGCTGAAGTTCATCGTCGGCATCGCTCGCCGGATCGCCGCGGTGAACGGGATCGACCGGCTGCCGCCGGTGCAGGGCGTGCTCGGCGAGCTGGCGGCCCTGGCGGCGGTCGTCGAGGGCATGGTGGTCGCGGCGGAGGCGAGCGCCGAGGCGAACGAGAACGGCGTGTTCTGCCCGAACCCCCGCTTCGTCTACGGGGCGATGGGCCTGCAGGCCGAGATCTACCCTCGGGTGCTCGGGCTCCTGCGCGACCTCGCGGGCGGCGGCGTGCTCCAGCTGCCCTCCTCCGCCCGGCAGCTGCTGCGCGAGCCGGACGCGAGCGACTTCGAGCGCTACGTGCGCTCGCCGGGGGTGAGCAGCGTCGAGCGCGTCAAGCTCTTCAAGCTCGCGTGGGACGTGATCGGCTCCGAGTTCGCAGGCCGCCACCAGCAGTACGAGATGTTCTACGCGGGGGCGCCCTTCGTCGTGAAGGGCTACGCCTACCGCAACTACGGCTACGAGGAGCCGCTCGCGCTCGTGAGCGACTTCCTCGCAAGCTACGGGCTCGACGAGGAAGGGCTCGGGGCGTCGCGATGAGCGCGGCACCGGCGGTCCTCGACGAGCGGACGTTCCGCGACCTCGCGGGCCGCTTCGCGACCGGCGTCGTCGTGATCACCGCCGAGGCTGCCCAGGAACCGGGCGGCTGCGCCGCCATGACGGCCAACTCCTTCACCTCGGTGTGCCTCGACCCGCCCACCGTCCTCGTGTGCGTGCAGAGCGAGAGCAGGACGGCACGGGCGATCGGCGAGAGCCGCCGCTTCGCGGTCAGCGTGCTGCGCCGTGGCCAGGAGGAGCTCGCGAACGTCTTCGCGCGACGCGGGGGCGCACGGGCGGGCCTGGAGCGCACCGCCTGGAGCGGGGGCGTGCCGGTCGTCCTCGACGCGATGTGCTGGTTCGTCTGTCGAGCAGACGCCTTCCAGCGTGCGGGAGACCACGAGATCGTGCTCGGCACCGTCGAGCACGCCCGGGCCGGTGCCGGTCACCCGCTGATCTTCTACCGCGGTTCCTACGACGAGCTCGCGGGGAGGACGAAGGACGCGGAATGGTGCTGGTACTCGTGAGCGCGGCCGCGCCCGGCGGCGGGCAGGTGTGGGGGTAGCGGTGGGGAAGCCGGAGTACGAGTTCTTCGACCCGCTGCGCCAGCCGCCGGGGACCTGGCGCGCGCCGGAGGGAGACCGCAGCGGCCAGCTCTCGGAGCTCGTGCTCGCAGCGGACCTCGCGTCGGGCGACGTGACCCGCCTGCTGCGCTTCGCCGTTGGCGCCGACACGAGCGTGAACGGAACGCTCAGCCACGACTTCTGGGAGGAGGTGTGGATCCTCGAGGGTGCGCTGCACGACCTGCGCCTCGACCGCGTCTTCGACGCGGGCTCCTACGCGTGCCGCCCCCCCGGGATGCCGCACGGTCCGTGGCGCGCGCCCGCCGGCGCGCTCACCCTCGAGATCCGGTACCGCCGAGATGCGTGACGACGGCCGGGTCGGCGAGCACGGCGAGGCCGGCGCGCCCGGGGGTGAGCGCCTCGGTGTCCTCGACACGAGCTTCCGACGCGCCCTGCAGCGCCTCGACGGCGCGGGGCGTCTCCGCAAGGTGGAGCAGGCACTCGAGCGCGACCTCGAGGTCGCGGGCGTCATGCGAGCGCTCGACGGCGGCGAGGCACTCCTCTTCGAGGCCGTGAAGGGCGCGACGATGCCCGTGCTCGGCAACTTCCTGGCGTGCAGCGAGAACGTGGAAGCCGCCTTCGGGCTTCGGCGCGAGGAGGTCCGGTCCGCCATGCTGCGGGCCCTGTCGTCCCCGGTGGAGCCCGTCGTCCTCGAGCGACGCCCCGACGACCGCCGCATCTACCGGGACGGGATCGATCTCGCGGCGCTGCTGCCCGTGCTGCGCCACACGCCCGACGACGGTGGCTACTTCATCACGGCCGGCGTCGTCGTGACGGTGGACCCGGAGATCGGCGTCCCGAACGCGTCCTACCACCGCCTCCAGGTCGTCGGGCCGAGCACCACCGCGATCAAGCTGGACTACGGCCGGCACCTGCTCGCTGCCTACGAGGCGGCGTGCCGGGCGGGCAGGCCGCTCCCCGTCGCGGTGTGCCTCGGCACCGACCTCGCGCTCATGCACGCGGCGGCGTTCATGGGCTCGCAGGTCCCCCGGGAGGTGAGCGAGCTCGACGTGGCGGGAGGGCTGCGCGGTGCCGGCCTCGAGCTCGTCCCGTGCGTCTCGCAGCCGCTGGCCGTGCCGCTCGAGACCGAGATCGTCCTCGAGGGGGCGATCGTCCCGGACTCCTCCGTCCACGAGGGCCCGTTCGCGGAGTTCATCGGGTACCTCTCCGAGGCCGGTCCGGCGCCGGTCCTCGAGGTCACCGCCGTGTCGGTGCGCGCCGACCCCGTCTACCACGCCATCAACGGCGCGGGCCGCGAGACGGTCATGCTGCGCAAGTACGTCCTCGAGGCGGCGGCGCTGCAGGCGCTCAGGCGGGCGGTCCCGATCGTGACCGACGTCGACCTGACGGCGGGCGGCCTGCACCGCTTCCACCTCGTCGTCCAGGTCGCGAAGGCGAGCCCGCAGCACGACGGCTGGCAGCGCAACGCCATCCTCGCTGCCTTCTCGGCCCTCAAGGACCTCGACCTCGTCGTGGTCGTCGACGACGACATCGATCCGCACGACCCGGCCGACGTCGAGTACGCGATCGCGACGCGCATGGAGGCGAGCAGGGATCTGCTGGTCCTCCCCGAGGCGCGCGGGCACGAGTACGTGCGCGTCTCGCGCGGCGGCCAGCGCACGAAGCTCGGCATCGACGCCACGGTCCCCTACGGGGAGCGAGCGCGCTTCGCGCGCGCTCGCTTCAGCGAGGTTGCGCTCGATCCCGGCGCCGTGCGGAGCGCGAGGGGCAGCGCGTCCCTGCCGTGGCTGACGGCGTGAGGAGGCGAGCCGGCGATCTGCGCCAGCCCCTGGCAGTCGGAGCAGGCAGCAGGCGAAAGGAGGGGGGCACGTCCGTTCCGAGAGTGAAGTGCACGACATGGCAATCGAAGGATGGTCGCTCGCTCGCGGCGACGTGGGCGCGCGACCGCGGACGCTGCGGCGGCCGGTCTGGACGGCCGTCGCGTGGACAGGAGAGAAGGTGATGGGAACCACGTTTGCGTCTCGGACCCATTGGCGTTCGAGGGCGTCGCGCTGCGCCGCGGCGGTGGCGTTCGCGGGGGCCGCCCTCGCGATGGGAGCGCTGCCTGCGGCAGCAGCCTCGCGCGCCGCGCGGCACAGCGTCGCCAGGAAGGCGGTTCGGTCGCTGTCCGTCGCGGTCGACTCGACCGAGGTGACGCCGATCCCGAACGGCGTCATCCAGCTCGGCGCCGACACCGGCTACTACCGGCGGAACGGCCTGAACGTGAAGCTGGTCACACTGGAGGGGACGACGGAGGCCGCGCAGGCGCTCGCCTCGGGCGAGGTCGACGTGGCGAACCTCGACACCTCGGAGGCGCTCGAGCTTGTCGCGCAGCACCTCCTGACCCTGAAGGCAGTCGATTCCACGGGCTCCGCCCCCGACTACGTGCTCGTTGCGAGGGACAGCATCAAGAATCTCTCCGATCTCGCGGGTGCGACGTACGCCGGGCTCGGCGCGGGTAGCGAGCCGAACTTCCTCTTCGGCTACCTGCTCGCTCGCAACCACATCTCGTCGAGCAGGGTGCACATCGACAACGTCGGCTCGCCGCTCGCCCGGATCCTCGCAGTCGTGAACGGGCAGGCCGACGCGACGATGGTGTCGGACGCGCAGTGGTCGAGCCTCACTGCCCAGCAGAAGGCCGGCCTGCACCTGCTGCTCAACCAGCTGCAGTTCCTGAAGGCGGTGCCGTTCCAGGCGAAGGTGAACGTCGCGGCGGCCTCGATCGTGAAGAAGGACGCGCCGGCGATCCAGCTGTTCGTCACCCTGACGATGAAGCTGTCGCGCTACTACTACACACACCCGAACGACTGGGCAGCTGCGGTCGCTCGGCAGCGTTCGGACCTCGTCTACGCGGCCCTCGCGAACCTCGCCCACCAGCAGGGGTTCAAGCAGCAGTGGTGCGTGAACGGGTGCCTGAACCGGACCGTGATCGCTCGGACGGCAGCGCTCCTGTTCCGTTCGGGGGCGCTCCCTCCGGGCACGTCGCCCGTCGGCATCAATTCCTGGATCGACGAGACCTTCGTGCAGCGCGCGCTGCATCAGCTCGGCGTCATGAAGGGCGTCGACAAGCCGTGATCGACGCAGCGCGTCGCGCGGTGGGGCGGTCGACGCCTGGCGGCGTCTAGGTGGACCGATCGCCCCGGGGCTCGGACGCGCGCCCCGGGGCGATCGCCTCGCCGAAGGTCTCGGCGCGTCGTGGAGGAGGAGCGGGAGCGAGGTGGCCGCCGTGCAGCACGCATCGTCTCGGGCAGCGGCGCGCCTCCGGTCGGCGTGGAGCACCCCCGAGCGCAGGCGCGATGCGCTCGTGGTGCTCCTGACCGTCGTCACGGGGATGACGGACGCCGTCGGCTTCGTCCGACTCGGCGGGGTCTTCACCAGCGTCATGACGGGCAACATGGTGCTGCTCGGCATCGCGGCCGCACGGCGGACCGCGCCGCTCGCGCTGCACACCGGCGTCGCCTTCGTGGGCTACGTGGCGGGCTCGATCGCGGGTGCGAGCATCGCTCGCCGGCCGGAGCCGAGCGACGGAACGTGGCCGGCACGGGTGACCACCGCCCTGCTGGCGGAGATCGCGCTGTTCGCAGCCTTCGCCGGCGGCTTCGAGGCGGCGCACGGCAAGCCGACGGGTGTGGCCGCTGCCGCGCTCCTCTCGTGCAACGCCGCAGCGCTCGGGATCCAGAGCAGCGCCGTGCTGCGCTTCGGGGTCTCCGGCCTCTCGAGCACCTACCTCACCGGCACCCTGACGAACCTGCTCGCCGGGCTCGTCCACTCGCCGCGCGGGGCGTGGCGAGGGGGGCGCAACCTGGCACTGCTCGCCGGCCTCGTCGTCGGGGCCGCCCTCGGGGCCTCCCTGTGCGTGCGCGCCGCGTGGAGCGAGCCGGTGGTGCAGCTCGGACTGGTGCTCGCGGTCGTTGCCGCTTCGGCAGCGTGGTTCCGCGAGCGAGCACCGAGCCAGGCGGGCCGCGCGGAGCTGGCGCGTCGATGAGCGTCGGCGAGCCGAGGACGAGCGTGCGGCGCATCGTCGTGGGGATCTCCGGGGCGAGCGCCCCGCAGCTCGGGATCGCCTGCCTCGCAGCCCTGCGCGAGATCGGCGGGATCGAGACGCACCTCGTCATCAGCGAAGGAGCCCGGCGCACGATACCGCTCGAGGCGAACCTCGAGGTCGACCAGGTGGAGGAGCTGGCCGACGCCTGCTACGAGCCGAGGGACCTGGCGGCGCCCATCGCGTCCGGCTCCTTCCGGACGATGGGAATGATCGTCATTCCGTGCTCGATGCGGGTGCTCGCAGCGGTCGCGACCGGCAACAGCGGCGATCTGCTGGCGCGGGCCGCGGACGTGACCCTGAAGGAACGCCGGCCGCTCGTCCTCGTCTGCCGCGAGGCACCGCTGAGCCTCATTCACCTCCGGAACATGGAGACCGTTACCCTCGCCGGCGCGACGGTTCTTCCCCCCGTCCTCGCCTTCTACCACCAGCCGAAGTCGGTCGACGACGTCGTCGCTCAAATCGTCGGCAAGGCCCTCGACCAGTTCGATATTCAGCACGACCTCTATAGACGATGGTCGGCGGCGCCACTGGAGCAGTGACAGCGGCTGGAGCCACGACACGTATTGTCCGAAAGTGTCGTCCGAGCGGCCGCGGGCTCATGAGCTCGTGAGGTCTCGTACTCCGGACTCGGCGGTCGTGTCGATTCGCCGCAGTGCGTGCATCGTGAGCTCCTGCTCGGCCTTGGACGGCGTCGCGAGGCGGTCCCCGCAGGTCGGCATCGTGACGGTGCGGCCGACGCCGACCTCGGCCTCGTAGCAGTCGGTCCGACCGTCGGTGTGGTGGACGCGCAGCCGGGCCAGCGACCACCCGTCGTCGTTGCTTCGCTCGACCTCCCCGTCGCGCGAGGCGTCGAGGACCTCCCAGCCGCGTTCGGCGATGACCGCTCGCTCGAGCACCTGCAGCTGGGGCGAGGCGAGGCCGGCGCACCCGCGGTAGTGCGCGAGCACGGCGTCGGCCGCACCGGCGCGATCGAGGATGTCTCGCAGTGTGTCGGCGGTGAGATAGCCCCACACCGTGCCCTCCGGCAGGACGATGGCCGTCGGCGCGAACCGGTGGCCACCGGTGTGGCTCGTTCGCCAGAAGGTCGTGCCGGCTGCACCGAGGATCGAGGCGACAGCTGTAGGGCCTTCCGGTGCGCGTCCTGCCAGGCCGAACTGCGTCACGAGCGCCGTACCGAGCGACCCACAGCAGCGGTCCCGCCGCCCGTGCGTGCAGATCAGGACATCACGTGCCGCCGGTTCCGGGTCCGAGAGCGCGCTCGGTGCGTCGTCGACCCCGTCCTCCCGGGCGCAGGCGCGCAGCAGCTCGAGGGCCGCCTCGACGAGCTCGTCGGGATGGGCGCGAAGCGACTGGCGGCGGTAGCGGGTGAACGGCCCGCGCGGCGCGAAGTAGCAGATGACCGAGCGCTCGGGATCGTCGCCGGCGACGAGCGCTTGGAGACGAAAGCGAGCCGCCGACGAAGCGGCTGCGACGGGTGCGAGCTCGGGGATCTCGCCGACGTCACGCGGCCACGGGAGTGGCCACTCGATGAGCAGGTACCCGCGGTAGTTGCCGGCGGTCCCGATGGGATCCAATGCGATGGATCGGGAGAAGGTCGAGCACCTGAAGTCCTGAGCGTCGGTCACTGCTGTCAAGGCGTCCACGATTCCAACCATAGCAGTCGATCGAGTCGGCGCCGAGAGGGAAAGTACCGACGCCAGTGAGTACGGAATAGCTGGGGATGATTGGTCGAGTGTCCACACCGCTGGTACTGCCGGTGCGCGTGCGCTGTGCGCGAGCGCGACGCGTTCAGGTGGCGCCGCGGCACCGACGCCGTCGCGCAGGCCCGCTCGCCGGCAGGATCGAGGCGACGCGCTCCGGCGGAGCCGGTCGGCGCGCGCCGCGCGACGAGGCCATTGGACTCGCACCGTGTGCGCAATGAGTCGCAGCTGCGAGGCCCACCGGGGACGTCCCGACGGAGCGCGGATCCTGCTACGACGGCCGATGCCGAGCGAGGCGGCGAGCGGCCGTCGCGGGTGCGGAGCGCTCCCCGGACCGAGCTGGCCCGAGGTGGCGCGACGGTGCCGGCGCGGGGTTGCCCAGCCGGCAGCGCGACCGGCGCGTCGACGAGGCGCAGTGACCGCTCCCGCTCGACGGCCGTGACCTGGCGGCGTCGCCGACGCTGTGCCTGGCCCGAGGCCGGCGTCGGCCGGGCGCCTGCTGCGAGCGGCCGTCCGGCTGTTCGAGCCCCGGCTGGCGGCGGCGTCGGACTGCCGAGCGCGCCCTCGCGGTCGATGTGCGCCCCGACGACGGGCGAGCCGGCGCGCCCCGTCGGGGGCCACGCGCGCCCACGTCCGGCCGGCCTACGGCCCGCTGCGGGCGGCGCTCCGGCGGGGCGGTGGCGGCGCGAGCGGCGGCGATGCCGCAACGGCGTCGACAGCCTCGGCTCGCGCGAAGGCGAGCGCGGCGCCCAGGAAGCGGAACGCCCACTCCTCGGCGAGGGGTCGGGTCTCGCAGAAGACGATGGGGACCCCCGGGTACCGGACCTGCACGGCAGCGAGGAGCTCGACGACCCACCCCGGGCGGACGTGCTGCAGCTTGAAGAGCGACGAGTACCGGTCCTCGACGACGAGGGCGGCGCGCGGCGTCGTCGAGAGCTCGGCGAGCAGGAAGGCGAGGCTGCCGTCGACGAGGCTCGCCGCGAGGTCGGCGAGCGACTTGCGCTCGACGACGGCGACGAGCTCGTCGCCGAGGAACACGCCGTAGTCGCCCACGGCGAGCGCGCGGCGCTCCGTGCGCAGCTGCTGGCGCGCGAAGCGCCACGGGTAGCGCTCGCGCGTGTCGACGGCGACGACGAGGTCGCCCTGGCCGGAGGCGCGCCGCGTCGGGACCCGCACCCCCGGGCGCGCCCGGGCGGCCGTGCGCGGCGACTGCCACAAGATGAGCTCCCGGCCGCGTCGCGCCGTGAGGACGAACTGGCTCCGGTTCTCCCGGCCGCGCGCGAGCACGAGGTCGATGGCCGAGCCGCGCCGGACGCAGGAGCGCACGGGGACCTCCTCGAGGATCTCGGGGTCCTCCGGCCAGGCGTCGGCTCGGTGGCAGTAGACGGCGGCGGTGCGAGGCCAGCGGTCCCGTGCCTTCAGGACGACCGCCCCTCCAGGCAGCGGGAGGCGCAGGAGGTAGGGGAGGCGGGAGGCGGGATCGGGGTTCGCCGCGACCAAGAAGCGCTCCACGCCCACCATCATCGCCGGGCGGGCCGGCTCGCGCCGAGGCCTCGCGCGACGCGCCCGCTAGGGTCGTCCGGCGCCGATGGCGCCTGGCCAGACCGGGGTGATCTGGACGACGGTGCCGGTGTCCTCCGCCTGGATCGCCCGGCCGCCGCCGATGTACATGATCACGTGGTAGATGTAGCCGCCCGCGGCGTAGAAGACGAGGTCGCCCGGCTGGAGGTCCGACAGCGGGACGTGCTCGATGCTCGCGTACTGGGCGGCGGCGCTGTGGGGGAGGCTGACGCCGGCCTGCGCCCACGCCCACATGGTGAGCCCCGAGCAGTCGAAGCCGGCCCCCGGGGTCGCACCGCCCCACACGTAGGGGACGCCGAGCTGGCTCTCGGCGGCACGCACGGCCGCCGTGCCGTCGCCCCCGCCGACGACGGGCGGCGGCGAGCTCGTCGGCGGCGGCGGCTGGGCGGCCGCGGTCCGGGCGGTCGCCGCTGCGGCCGCCGCTGCGGCTGCGGCTGCGGCCTGGGCGACCTGCTGCTGGCGGATGGCGGCGGCGAGCTGGCCCTGCACCTGGGAGAGGGTGGCCGAGAGCTGCGCCTCGAGGCCGAGCGCGGCGTCGCGGGCCTGGCGGAGGGTGTCGGCCGCCTGCGCCGCCTGCGCCTCGTCCTGCGCGAGGGTGGCCTCGCGCACGCCGAGGCGGTGCTCGGAGTCCCGCAGCGAGGCGATGGCGGTGTCGAGGCTCGCCGAGGCGACCTCGAGGTAGGCCTGGCGCAGCGGCAGTGCGCCAGCGGTCGAGGTGAGCACGCTGGTGACGCCGGCCCCCGTGCCGGCGTTCACGTAGGCCTCGATCGCCTGGCGGCGAAGGTTCGCCGCGTCGCGCCGCACGCTGGAGCGGGCTGCACCGAGGGCGCGACGGTCCGCGCGGATCTCGCGTCGGAGCACGCCGAGCCGGGTGAGCGCCTGGTCGTACTCCTCGGAGAGCACGCCGAGCTTGAGCCGGAGGGTGTCGATGCGCGCCGCGATGGCGTAGGCGCGGGTACGCAGCGTGGTGACGGGGCTCGCGTGTGCCTCGAGCGGCCACGCGGCTGCGGCCAGGCTGGCGGCCGCGAGGAGGAGCGCGGTCCGCCGGCGCCGGAGCGGCCCCGGCGAGCGGGCACCGAGGCGGCAGGCCCTCCGCACGACCCCGGCCGCGAGAGCTCGCTCGGTCGGCATCACAATGGGCCGACACCGTATCGAGCGTGCTGGCATGCAGCAAGGTTTTCCTGCGTTTGGCCAGGTCGCGCACCCGCCGCTACGGTTTGGCGCGAGGTGCGGCCGAGTACCGCTGGACGCTGGGAGGCAACCGGGCGTGAGCGCTGCGAGCGGGGAGCCCGCCGAGGGGTTCCGGATCGAGCACGACTCGATGGGGGAGGTCGCCGTCCCTCTCGACGCGCTGTGGGGTGCGCAGACCCAGCGAGCGGTCGAGAACTTCCCGATCTCGGGCCTGCGCGTCGAGCCGGCGCTCGTACGCGCGCTCGCCCGCATCAAGGGAGCTGCCGCCCGCGTGAACGCGCGCCTCGGGGCACTGCCGAGCGACGTCGCCGAGGCGATCGCCGCCGCCGCCGACGAGGTGGCCGCCGGCCACCACGCCGAGGCCTTCCCGGTCGACGTCTTCCAGACCGGTTCGGGAACCTCGACGAACATGAACCTGAACGAGGTCCTCGCCACGCTGGCCGGCCGCCGAATCGGCCGGCGGGTCAGCCCGAACGACGAGGTGAACGCCGGGCAGTCCTCGAACGACACCTTCCCCTCCGCCATCCACCTCGCCGCGCTCGAGGGGATCTCCGGGGACCTCGTCCCGGCGCTTCGCCACCTCGCGCGGGCGCTCGCCGAGAAGGCCGCGGCCTTCGCCGAGGTCGTGAAGGCCGGCCGCACCCACCTCATGGACGCCACCCCGGTCACCCTCGGCCAGGAGTTCGGCGGCTACGCCGCGGCGGTCGAGCACGGCATCGAGCGCCTCGAGGCCGTGCTGCCCCGGGTGGGCGAGCTCCCGCTCGGCGGCACGGCGGTCGGTACCGGCCTGAACGCCACGCCAGGCCTCGCCGCCGGTGTCATCGCCGAGCTCGCGAAGGAGCTGTCGCTCCCGCTCACCGAGGCACGCAACCACTTCGAGGCACACGGCGGGCGCGACGCCCTCGTCGAGGCGTCCGGCACCCTGCGCACCGTCGCCGTCTCGCTCTACAAGATCGCCAACGACCTGCGCTGGATGTCCTCTGGGCCGCGCTGCGGGCTGGCGGAGATCCACCTGCCCGACCTGCAGCCGGGCTCCTCGATCATGCCGGGCAAGGTCAACCCCGTCGTCCCCGAGGCCGTCTGCCAGGTCGTCGCCCAGGTCGTCGGCAACGACGCGGCGGTGGCCTTCGGGGGCGCGGCGGGGAACTTCGAGCTGAACGTGATGCTGCCCGTGATCGGGCGCAACCTCCTCGAGTCGATCCGCCTCCTCGCCTCGGTGAGCAGGGCGCTCGCGGACAAGTGCATCGTCGGCATCGAGGCCGACGTCGAGCGCTGCCGCACCTACGCCCTGTCGTCCCCCTCGATCGCGACGGCGCTCAACCCCTACATCGGCTACGAGAACGCGGCGAAGGTGGTGAAGAAGGCGCTCGCCGAGCGGAAGGACCTGCGCTCGGTCGTCCTCGAGCTCGGGCTGCTCGGCGAGGACGAGCTCGACCGGGCGCTCGACGTGCTGGCGATGACCCGTGGGGGAATCATCGGCTGACGCCGGGCGCGAGAGCGCCGGGCTCGGCGAGGGGCACCCCGCTCCGCCTCGGCGCCGGCGGGCGCGGTGGTGGCGCAGCGGTGAGGAAGACCTCGGGGGCGACCGGCCGGGCGACGCGCTCGGCCGGGCGCTCGACGAGCGCGCCGCCGGGGCGCAGCGTGATCTCGTAGAGGGCGCCTGGCGGGAGCTCGAGCGAGGCCGTGGTGGCCGTGGCGAGCGACAGGCAGGCCCCCCTGGCGCGAGGTGCGGCAGCCGCGCCGTTGGCCGGCTCCCACGAGCAGCCGCGGGCGCGCGAGCAGGCGCGGGCCGACGGCGCCGACCCGTCGCCGCTCCTCGCGACGTAGGAGACGGCGAGGGGCACGCGAAGGACCTGGTAGTCGCGGCGCAGCGCGCCGAGGTCGACGAGCTGGACGCGCACGTCGACGCCACCGGGCGCGTGGCGGGCGTCGACGAGCGCGAGGTCGCCGCCGTGCTCGACGGGCTCGGGCCGGCCCGGCGCGACGCGCCAGCGGGCGAGCTCGCCGAGCACCTTGCCCGTCGCGCTGGACCGGCGGCCGTAGACGAGGGAGGTCACCCCTGCCGGCACCGAGGTGGCCCGGTCGCCTCCGGCGACGGGGTAGAGGAGCGGGCGCGCTGCGACCTCGTGCGCGAAGGACGTGGCCGTCGCCGCAGCGACGGCGGCGAGCGCGACGAGGAGCACGAGGTGCACGAGCACCCGGTGCGCCGCGACGCTCCACCAGCCGGCCACGGGCGCGAGCCTGCCGTCGGACGCGGGCGCACGCTACGGACGAGCGGCCAGGCCGAAGGACCCGAAGAATCAGGCGACTCGCGGACAAAGCATCGTTGTCCGCACGGGCGCTTCCGGCGCGGCGCGTGCTGGTCCCGGCCTCGTCCTCCAGGTACCCTGCGGCGTGCACCCGATCGAGCAGCTCCGTCACCTCGCCGAGGTGGGGGAGGCTGACGCGGGGGTGCTCGCCGAGGAGGCCGCCTCGGCGCTCGGCGCGCTGGGCTCGGACCGCAGGGCGCTTCTCACCGGGGCACGGCGCCTCCTCGAGGCCCACCCGTCCGTCGGCCCGCTGTGGTGGCTGGCTGCCCGCCTCCTCGTGGCTGACGACGTCGCCGCGGCGGCATCGCTCGCCGCGTCGCGCCTCGCCGGGGACTCGACGAGCGACGAGCTCGCCGCGTCGCTGCCGTCCGGAGCGACGGTCGTCGCGGCGGCGACGGACCGGGTGACGCTCGCCGTGTCGCAGCGCCCCGACCTCGAGGTCCGCCTCGTCGGGTCGCCGGGCGCGCGCTGGCGGCGCGGCGGCGGCTCACCGGTCGCGCACCGCAGCCCCGCAGCGCTCGGCGAGGCGCTCGAGGGCGCGACGCTCGCGCTCGTCGAGGCGCGCGCCGCTGGGCGCTCGGGCGTGGTCGTATGGGGCCTCGACCGGGCCGTCGCAACCGGGGCGCTCGTGGCCGGGCTCTCGCTCTGGGCCCTCGTCGGTGAGGGCCGGCTGCTCCCCGAGGCGCTCTTCGCCTCGGTCCTCGCGCGCCTCGGGGCCGTGCCGCCCGCCCCCGCCGAGACGGGCGCGGTGGTGCTCGGCGCCGGCGGCCTCCTCGTGCCCGCCGCGCGCCTCGCCGCCGTCGTCGGTCCGAGCGGGCCGGCGACCCCGGCGGTCGGCCTCGCGCGCCCGAGCTGTCCGTCCCCGCCGGAGCTGCTCGGACCGGGAGGTTGAACGGGGCGCGGGGTCCGCTCCGGTGCGGTTCCGGTCCGCCGTCCACCTCGTGGCGCACGAGGCCTCCGGCGGCCACTACGCCGAGCACGCGCGAGGCGGCGGACCTGCTCCGGCACAGGTGCCGCGACGAGGAGACGACCCTCCTCGTCGGAGCCGCCCGTGCGCGCCTGCCGAGGGCCTCGCCGACCTCGGGCTCGAGGTGATCACGGGGCGGCTACCGCAGCCCGCCATCACGAAGCTCCTTCCCCGATCCTGGGTTTCCTGCCAGGGGGAAGTCGCCGTCGCGGGGGCCGAGGCGCGAGCTCGCCCGTCCGGCGCTCCTCCCGCTCGGCCGGGTGGGAGAAGCAGTCTCCTCCCTCCGCCACCTGACCGGGCGCGCCGAGGTCACCTGCTCGGCGTGGACAGCGGCTGCGCCGCGGGTTCGTCGCCGGCCAGCCCGAGCGCCTCGTGGGCCGATCAGGGACCGGCTCGTCCCCGCCGAGCTCCTCGCCGGTTGCGGACCTCGGCCTAGGATCCCGACGGTGAGCGTCGGCGCTGCGGTGCCCGTGGCGGAGCCGGGCGCGCCGCGCGTCCTGCGCCGGGAGCTCGACGCGACGAGGTGGCGGTGGCCGCTGCGCTGGCTGCGTGGGCTGCTCGCCCGCCTCGAGCTCGGTGCCGAGGGGGTCCTCGGCCAGGTTCCGGTGGGGCGGGAGGTCGTCGCGCGCGCGAACCTCCGACGCCTGCGGCGGGCTTGGCGCATCGAGTCCGAGCGCGAACGGGCGAGCCCGTCGTGGCTGCGGGCCGCCGAGCGGCGCGTCTACTCGCAGAACGGCGAGGATGGGATCCTCGCTGGCCTGTTCGAGCGCATTGGCGTCACCAATCGCTTCTTCGTCGAGATCGGCGCCTCGGACGGGAGCGAGAACTGCACGCGACTGCTCGCCGAGGGCGGCTGGTCCGGGGTCTGGCTCGAGGCCGACCCCTCGCGTGTGCTGCGCGCGCGCCGCATCGCGGGGCCGGACGTGCGCGTCGTCACCGCGGCGGCGAGGCGCGAGACGATCGTCGGGGTCCTCGAGCAGGCGAACGTGCCGGCACGACCGGACCTCCTCGTCGTCGACATCGACGGCAACGACTTCTGGATTCTCGACGCGCTGCTGCGGTCCTTCGCGCCGCGCATCCTCGTTGCCGAGTACAACGCCGTGTTCTGGCCGAGCCAGTGGTGGACGTGCCCCTACCGAGCGGAGGCCGTCTGGGACGGGACGTTCCGGCACGGCGCCAGCCTGCTCGCCCTCGCCCAGCTCGCGCGCCGCGCTGGACTGGCGCTCGTCGGGTGCGACTCAGCAGGCGTGAACGCCTTCTTCGTCCAAGCTGACGAGGTCGAGCGAGCGGGTGTCCACCAGCCCGGCTCGGTCGCCGGGCACTACGTCGGACCTTGGTACTCGAGTGGCCTGTGGGGCCACCTGCGCTCGCGTCGGGCGCGGCTCCCGATGCTCGCCTTGGCGGATGGCGAGCTCCGAAGGATCGTGCTGCGCAAGGTCGCGTTCACGCATTCGCGCCGGGCCGCGGCGGCGGGCGAGCCTCTCGGGGTGCGGGTCACCGTCGAGAACGGTTCCACGGCCCGCCTGTCGAGCGGGGAGCCGGCCCCCGTCCACCTCGTCCTGGCCTGGCAGGACGGGGGCAGCGCGGCGTGGGAGCGCGCCCGGCGGATCCTGCTGCCCTACCCCATCCCGCCGCGCTGCGTTCGAGAAGTCACGACCTGGGTTCCTGCCCCGCTCGTCGCCGGGCGACACGTGCTGATCGCAACCGCAGTGCAAGAAGGTGTGGCCTGGCTGCACCACCTCGAGCCCGGCGCCGTCGCTCGAGCCGAGCTCGAGGTGAGCGACGGGCGCGGGGTCGTCGCCCGTGGAGGAGGAGGACGTGTCTGAGCGCAGCGTGCACCTGCCGAGGCGGTCGGTGCTCTCGGTGCCCGCCTCGAGCGAGCGCTTCCTCGAGAAGGCACCGCAGGTCCCGGCCGACATGATCCTCCTCGACCTCGAGGACGGGGTCGCACCCGGCGAGAAGGCCGACGCGCGCCGCAAGGTGGTCGAGGCGATCCGCGAGCTCGCCTGGAACGACCGCGTGCTCTGCGTTCGGCTGAACGCCTGGGACTCCGAGCACACGCTGCGCGACGTCCAGGAGGTCGTGGGGCGGGCGGGCGAGCGCCTCGACGAGGTGATGCTGCCGAAGGCCGAGAGCGCTGCGCAGGTGGTTGCGCTCGACCTCGTGCTCACCCAGGTCGAGCGGGAGTGCGGCCTTCCTCCTGGGCGCACGGGCATCGAGGTGCAGATCGAGTCCGCCGAGGCGCTCGCCCACGTCGGCGAGATCTGCCGGGCGTCGCGCCGGCTCGAGGCGGTCGTCCTGGGGCCCGCCGATCTCGCGGCCTCGCTGCAGATGCCGACGCTCACCGGCGGCGAGCCGTCGCCGAGGTACCCGGGGGACGTCTTCCACTTCGCGCTCGCCTCGATCCTCGTCGCCGCCCGCGCGGCCGGCATCCAGGCGATCGACGGGCCCTACCTGCGCCTCGGCGACTTCGAGGGGCTGCGGGTGCTCGCGGAGCGCAGCTTCGCCCTCGGCTACGACGGCAAGTGGGCGATCCACCCCGACCAGGTCCCGGTGCTCAACGAGGTCTTCACGCCGAGCCAGGAGGACTTCGACCGGGCCCACGACGTCGTGGTCGCGCTCGACCGTGCCGCCGCGGTCGATGGGCGCGGAGCCGTGCGCTTCGCCGGGGAGATGATCGACGAGGCGACGCGCAAGATGGCGCTCAAGGTCGTGGCTCGGGGGCGGCTCGCGGGCCTCGAGCGCAGCCCGCGCGAGCCCGCGTCCACCGATGGCTGATGCGGCGCCGCCGGTCATCTGCTGCGCGGCCGTTGCCGAACAGCTGCCGGCGGCGCGCGCGCTCGACGACGCGGTCGCCAAGGTCTACCCGGGCGAGCGCCTCCGGCTCTTGCTCGTGGAGCGTGAGCCGTCCTCGGCGCTGCGCGGCGCGGGCGTGGTCGCGGCGAGCCTCGCCAGCCTCGCCAGCGAGGCGGACGTCCACGAGTTCGTCGCCTGCGCGGAGGGACCCGACCTCGCCGCGGCGCTCGCGCCGGCGTTCGTCGCGACGCTGCTCGCGAGCGAGCCGGGGCGCCCTGTCTGCTACCTGGCTCCGGAGGTCGCCCTCCTCGGTGCGCTCGAGGCGCTCGTGGCGCCGCTCGACCGGCACCCGGCCACGCTCGTCGCCCGCCTCCTCGCGCCGGTGCCCGAGGACGGGCGGACGCCGAGCCCCGCGGAGGTCGCCGCGGCGGGTGCCTTCGATCCGGGCATCGTGGCGGTGGCGCCGGGGGAGCGGGGAGCGGCCTTCGCCGCTTGGTGGCTCGCCGCGATGCGCCGCGCCGTTGCCCAAGAGGGCGCGCAGCCGAGCCGAGGCGCGCCCTTCCTCGACCTCGCGCCCGGCGCACTCGGTGCAGCGGTGCTGCGCGACCCGGGCCACGGCATCGCCTACTGGAACGCGGCCGAGCGCGGCCTCGAGCTCGCGGCGGACTCGAGCGTGACGGCCCAGGGCCGCCCCGTGCGGACCGTGCACTTCGCGGGGTTCGACCCGAACCAGGCGCACCTGCTCAGCACCTGGGCGGGGAGCCGCCCCCGGGCGCTCGCGAGCGCCAACCGGGCGATCGCCCAGCTGTGCAGGGAGCGGCGCGCGGCGCTCGCCGCCCACGCCGGCGCGCCGGCGGGGAACCCGCCGCCGGGCGAGCGCCTCGGCGACGGCGCGCGCCTCACCGCCGCGATGCGGCGCTGCTACCGCTCGGCCCTCGCCCGCGCGCTCGACGAGGGGGGCGAGCACCCCCCGGATCCCTTCGACGACGCGGGCCCGGCTCGCTTCTACGCCTTCCTCGCGAGCGCGGACCCGACGGACCACGAGATGCCGGTCCTCCCGCGCTTCCTCGCCGAGCTCCACCGGCGCCGCATCGACCTGCGCTGGCACTTCCCGCGCGTCGGGACGGTCGACGCCGCGGCGTTTCGCGTCTGGGTGGAGCAGCACGGCCTCGCCGAGGAACGGGTGCCGAGGGGGCTCGCGGACGCCCTCGCCGCGACGCCGTGGTGGCGCGCGCCGACGGGCGTCGTGTGCGCGCCGCCGGGCGACCTCGCCGCGGGCGTCGCCGTCGCCGGCTACCTCCACGCGGACGTCGGCCTCGGCGAGGTGGCCCGTCGCACGCTCGAGGCGCTCGAGGCCCGCGGCGTCGCGACGAGCGCGGTGCCCCTCGGGCGCACCGAGGCCGGGAGCGCGAGGCGCGCCAGCGCCGCGCTCGGGCGGGCGGACCGGCGCATCAACGTGGTCTTCGTGAGCGCCGACCAGTTCCTCGGCTTCGCCTCGGTCGTCGGGCCCGAGTTCTTCGAGGGGCGCTACACCGTCGGGGCCTGGGTCTACGAGACCGAGCAGCTCGGAGTGGGCATGGCGCGCCACGCCGCGCTCGTCGACGAGATCTGGGTGCCGAGCTCGCACGTGCGCCGGGCGGTCGAGCCCTTCGTCGACCGGGCGGTCCACACGGTGCCCTACCCGGTCGACGCGCCGCCCGTGGATCGCGACTTCGACCCCGCCCGCCTGCGCATCGACCGCCCGTACCTGCTCTTCGCCTTCGACTTCCTGAGCTGCGTGCGCCGCAAGAACCCCTTCGGGGTGCTCGCCGCCTTCCGGCGCGCCTTCCGGCCCGGCGAGGGTCCGCTCCTCGTCCTGAAGAGCGTCAACGGGGCGCGCCGCCCCGGCGAGCTCGAGGCGCTCCTGCTCGCCGCGAGCGACCACCCCGACGTGCGCGTCGTGGACGCCCACCTCGAGGCCGCCGAGCGGGGCGCGCTGCTGGCCGGGGCGCTCGCCTTCGTCTCGCTCCACCGCGCCGAGGGCTTCGGGATGGCGATGGCCGAGTCGATGGCGCTCGGCCGGCCGGTCGTCGCCACCGCCTACTCGGGCAACCTCGACTTCATGGACGCACAGACCGCCTACCTCGTTCCCGCTGCGCGCGTCCCGGTCGGCGAGGGCGCCCCGCCGTACGATCCGGACGACACCTGGGCTGAGCCGGACCTCGAGGCCGCGGCCGAGGCGCTGCGGCGCATCTGGGCGGCACCGGAGGAGGCCGAGGCCGTCGGCCGTCGGGCGCGCGAGCGCGTGCTCGAGCGCGTCGGCGTCGAGCGGGTCGGCGAGCTGCTCGCCGCGCGCATCGCCTCGATCGAGCAGCTGCGCCGGCGCGGCTACCGCAGCAAGGTGCCGGCAGCGCTGCGCCGGATGCTGTAGGGCGCCGGTGCGGGCTCCGTGCCGGCTCGGCGCCGCTCGGGTAGCCTACGCGAGCGCCCTGGCGCGCCCCGACGCCGCATCGGAGCCTCGCTCGTGACGATCCACGCCTGCACGATCATCGCCCGCAACTACCTCCCCGCGGCGCGGGTCCTCGCCCGCTCCTTCGCCGAGCACCACCCGGGCGCGCCCTTCACGACGCTCGTCATCGACGACGTCGACGAGGCCGTCGACGAGTCCGCCGAGCCCTTCGCCGTGCTCCGGCTCGACGACATCGGCCTCGAGGCCGGCGAGCCGCACCGCATGGCGGCCATCTACGAGGTCATGGAGCTCTCGACCGCCGTCAAGCCCTGGCTGCTGCGCACGCTCCTCGAGGGGGGCGCGGACGCCGCGGTCTACCTCGACCCCGACATCTACTGCTACGCCCCGATCGACGAGGTCGGCCGCCTCGCGCGCGCACACGGCATCGTCCTCACGCCCCACGTGCTCGAGCCGATGCCTCGCGACGGCAAGACGACGTCGGAGACCTCGATCCTGCTCTCGGGCATCTACAACCTCGGCTTCGTCGCCGTGAGTGCGGCGGCGAAGGACTTCCTCGAGTTCTGGCAGGAGCGGCTCCGGCGAGAGTGCGTCGTCGATCCGGCGAACATGCGCTTCGTCGACCAGCGCTGGGTCGACTTCGTGCCGGGCATGTTCGACGTGCACATCCTGCGCGACCCCGCCTACAACGTCGCCTACTGGAACCTCCACCACCGCCCACTCGGCTTCGACGGACGCCGCTACACGGTCGGGGGCGCGCCGCTGCGCTTCTTCCACTTCAGCGGCTACAGCCCGAGGGAGCCGCACCTGCTCTCCAAGCACCAGGGGCCGCGGCCTCGCATCCTGCTGTCGGAGCACGCCGTGCTGCGCCGCCTGTGCGACGAGTACGGCGCGGCGCTCCTCGCGGCCGGCTACGAGCGGGAGATCGAGCGCCCCTACGGCTTCGCGCGCCTCGCGAACGGCCTCGAGCTCGACCGGGCGATGCGCCGCGCCTATCGCGACGGGCTCGTGGCGGCCGAGCGCGACGGCGTCGAAGCGCCGCCGGATCCCTTCGACGCGCTCGACGCCGACGCCTTCCTCGAGTGGCTCAAGGCCGTGCCGTCCTCGCCGGGCGCCGCGGCGGGGCAGCCGAGGCTCTCGCGCTACCTCGCGGCTGCCTGGGCGCTGCGGCCCGACCTGCAGGCGGCCTTCCCCGAGCCCGAGGGCGCCGACTTCGACCGCGTCGTGGCGTGGTCCCGCCACGAGGCGGCGATGGGGCGCCTGAGCTACCACTTCGTCCTCGACGACGACGCAGGCAACGAGCGGCCAGCGGTGACCGCCGGCGAACGTGCCGGCGAGCCGGCGCAGCTGCGGCCGGGGATCCGCATCGCCGGCTACCTCCGGGCCGAGACCGGGACCGGGGAGCACGGCCGCCTCACCGTCGCCGCCGTCGAGCGCGCCGGCATCCCGTACGCGACGCACGTCGACACGACCCCGCTGAGCCGCCAGGAGCACGCCTTCGCGGGCCGCGACGAGGACGACCTCGACGTCAACCTCGTGTGCGTCAACGCCGACGAGCTGCCGAACTTCGCCCGGCGCGTCGGGCCGGAGTTCTTCCGGGGCCGCTACACGATCGGGCTGTGGGCGTGGGAGCTCGAGGTGTTCCCGGCTCGCTTCGCTGACTCCTTCGACTTCGTCGACGAGGTCTGGGCGAACAGCACGTTCTCCGCGAAGGCGATCGCCGCCGCGGCCCCGACGCCCGTGTTCGCCTACCCGCTCCCCATCGTCGCGCCGCAGCCCTCGCCGGCCTTCGACCTCGCCGGCCTCGGCGTGCCCGACGGCCCGTACTTCCTGTTCTGCTTCGACCTGCTGAGCGTCGTCGAGCGCAAGAACCCGATCGGGCTCATCGAGGCCTTCTCGCGGGCGTTCTCGCCCGGCGAGGGACCCAACCTCGTCATCAAGGCGGTGAACCGGCGTCACGGGCTCGCCGCGCTCGAGGCGATGCGGTACGCGGCGGGCGACCGTCCCGACATCGTCATCCTGGACGAGCACCTCGATCCCGGCGACAACGCCGCGCTCATGGCGGGCTGCACCTGCTACGTGTCGCTGCACCGCGCGGAGGGCTTCGGCCTGACGATGGCCGAGGCGATGGCGCTCGGCAAGCCGGTCATCGCGACCGCCTACTCGGGCAACCTCGACTTCATGACGGCGGAGAACTCCTACCTCGTCGACTTCACGATGGGGAGCGTCCCGCGCGGCTGCGACCCCTACCCCGAGGGCGCGCCCTGGGCCGAGCCCGATCTCGACGACGCGGCCCGCCTGATGCGGCAGGTCGTCGCCAATCCCAAGGAGGCCGCCGAGCGCGGCGCGCGCGCACGGCGCGAGGTACTGGAGCGTCACGGGGTCGACGCGCGTGCTCGCTTCGTCGCGGCCCGCTACGCCGCCGCCCGACGCGCCCTCGAGTCGGGCAAGCCGCTCGCCGCGAGCACGCTGCCCGGGTCCGTCGTCCGGCCGGGCTCGGCGCCGGCCGGCCCGCCGCTCATCGAGCTCGCCAGGCGCCGACCGAACCCTGGCGGCGCCAGTCGCCTCGGTGCGCTCGGGCGCCTGGTGCGCAGGGCGGTGATCCGCCTCCTTCGCCATCACGACGCACCGCAGGAGGAGCTGAACCTCGCGCTCGCGCTCGCGATCGAGCACCTGGCCCCGATCGTGACGAGGCTCGAGGCCGATCTCGCCGAGCTGCGCGCCCAGGTGCGCAGCCTCGGCCTGCGCGTCGAGCGCCTCGAGGATGGGCGCAGCGCGCCGAGCGGCGGGGCCGGCCGGTGAGCAGACCGGGGCGCCGCCGACCGCGTCGGTGGCGGGATGGATGGCTCCTCGCACACGCGCCGGACGACGAGGCGAGCCGGGGGAGCGCGCGACGGCCATGGTGAGCGGCAGGTGGCGGCGGTGAGCGACGAAGGCGTGGCGGACGTCGACCTCGGTCTGCCCGTGCCGCCGGGCGCGCGCCACCGGCTCGCCCGGCGACTGGTGGCGAAGCTCGCCTGGCCGATGCTTCGCCACCAGGTCGCGCTGAACCGCCGGTCAGCTGCCGCGCTCGACGACCTAGCCAGTCGGGTCGCGCGCCTCGAGGGACTCGTCGAGCGCCTCGCCGAGTACGAGGCGAGGCTCGGGCAGCTCGAGGGCAGCCTCGCGCACCACTCTGAGGTTCTCACGCGCCAGGACGTCGCTCTCGAGCGCCACGAGCAGATCGTGGCGCGCCAGGACGTCGGCCTCGACGACCTGCGCGAGCGGATCGAGCGGGTCGCCGACGAGATCGACCTCGTCCACCGGCAGGTCTTCGCCCGCTACCACGAGGGCATCGCCGACGTCCGTTCGGAGCTCGGCGAGCTCGGTTCGGAGCTCGGCGAGCTCGCAAGAGGCGTCGACGACGGGCGGCGCCTCCTCGAGGAGCACGCCCGGCGCCTGGACCGGGCCGTCGCGGACTTCTGGCCTCGCCTGGCGCAGGTCGATCTCGTGCTCGCGGACCTGAGACGGGCGCTGCCCAGCCCGCCGCCTCGCGAGGTCGTCGAGGCCGCCCCCTCGGCCTTCGAGCAGCTCTACGACTCGTTCGAGTACGCGTTCCGCGGCCCGCCCCACCTCATCGAGGAGCGGGTCCGCCCCTACCTCGCCGACGTGGCGCAGCTTCCCGACCTCGGGCCCGTCCTCGACGTGGGCTGCGGCCGGGGCGACTGGCTGCGCGTCCTTCGCGAGGCCGGCATCGACGCCTACGGGGTGGACACGAACCGAGCCGCGGTCGAGAAGGCCCGGCAGGCGGGCCTGCGCGTCGAGCTCGAGGACGCGATCGCGCACCTCGCCCGCCTGGAGGCGGGCTCGCTGCGGGCCGTGAGCGCCATCCACCTCGTCGAGCACCTCGAGACCGGTGCGCTCATCGAGCTCCTCGACCGTGCCTTCGTCGCGCTCGGCGCGGGGGGCCTCCTGCTCCTCGAGACCCCGAACCCGGAGAACGTGGCTGTTGGTGCCTCGTCGTTCTACCTCGACCCGACGCACCGGGCGCCGCTGCCGCCCGGTCTGCTCGCCTACCTCGTCGGGGCGCGGGGGTTCACCTCGGTGGAGGTGCGCCCGCTCACCCGTGCCGAGGGGAAGGCGCTGCTGCGCCTCGACGACGAGGAGTCCCCCTGGGCGAGGGACCTCGCGCCGGTGCTCGAGCTCTTGAACGCTCGCTTCCTCGAGTCCCAGGACTACGCGCTGCTCGCGAGGAAGCCCTGAGGGCCCCGTGCGCATCGCCTACTGGAGCCCCTTCCCACCCCAGCGCACCGGCATCGCGGACTACAGCTACGAGCTCCTCGAGGAGCTGCGCGAGCTCCTCGACGTCGTCGCCGTCGTCGACGATCGCCAGCTCGGCCGCGTCCGGGTCCCCGAGGGCGTGGACCTCGCCGGCGCGTCGTGCCCACCCGAAGGGATCGACCTCGACGTCTACCAGATGGGCAACAACCCACCGTTCCACGCCTTCGTGCACCGCAGGGCGCTCGAGGTCCCCGGCCTGCTCGTGCTGCACGATCCCTCCCTCGTCGACTTCTACGCCGCGATTGCGGGCGGCGCCTCGCACCTCGACGGCGCGGTGTTCCGCCACGAGGTGCAGTACAACTGCCCGGAGATCGGGCCGGACGATCCCCTCCCGCTCGTCGTCGACGGCGAGCACCGGGACGTCGACCGCCTCCGGCTGCTCTGCTCCCGCCGGGTGGTCGAAGCGAGCCTCCGGACCCTCGTGCACAGCACCTGGGTGCGCGACCTCCTGCGCGAGCGTTTCCCCGGTGCGGACGTGGAGCGGATCTGCCTCGCGGCGCCGCTCGTGCACGAGCCGGAGGACCCTGGTCCCCGTCGCGAGCCGATCCTCTTCGGCGTGTTCGGTGGCATCACCTACTACAAGCGGCTCGTCGAGGTGTCGACCGCCTTCGCGGAGGCGCACCGTCGCGACCCTCGCATGCGCATGGTCATCGCCGGGCGCGCCGACGAGGCGCGCATCGAGGAGGCGGTCCGCTCGATCGCGGCCGAGCCATCGCTCGCCGGTTCGCTCGAGGTCCGCACCGACCTGCCGCTTCGGGAGCTCGAGCAGCTCATCGTCCGCTGCGACATCGCCGTGTCGCTGCGCTGGCCGACGGCCGGCGAGATGAGCGCGACGCTCCTGCGAGCGCTCGGTGCCGGGAAGCCGGTGATCGTGAGCGACCTCCCGCAGTTCGGCGACCTCGACGCGAGCTTCTGCTGGCGCGTGCCGATCGAGCCGCGGGCGGAGCGGGCCTGCCTCGTCGAGGTCATGACCTCGCTCGCGGCGTCGCCCGACCGGCTCCGGGCGGCGTCGCAGGCAGCGCGCGCCTACGTCGCGCGCCACGCCACCTACCGAGTCGTCGCCAACGAGTACGTGCGCCACATCGAGGCGTGCGCGCGTCGCCCAGCTCGAGGGAGGCGCGCCACGCCGCTCCTCGCGATCTGCGGCGCCCGGGAGGGGGGCGTCGAGCCGCGCCGACTCGCACGCGCGGCGAGCGAGCGGGGCATCGGCGCGATCGCCTTCGGGCCCGCCGCGAGCCGGCGCATCGCAGGGGACGAGGGTCCTCTCTCGAGCATCGTGCCCGGTTTGCGCGCGGTCGTGTGGTGCGCCGACCTCGATGCGGTCGAGCCGCCCGAGGTGCACCGGCCTGCGGGCACCTGCCTGGTCGCGTCCGTGCAGTGGTCGTTCCCCTTCCTGTCGCGCCGCCTCGGCGCGTGGGCGGGCCGCTTCGACGAGATCTGGCTGCCGAGTCGCTTCGCGGCGCAGGCGTTCGTCCGCCATGCCGCACGCGTCGCCGTCGTACCGCCGGCCGTGGACCTCCCGGTGTCCGACGACGGCGTCCTCGGGCGGGTCGGCTGGCCGGAGCGGCGGGTCGTCTTCCTCTCGTTCCTCGACGCTCGCACCGGTTTCGCGCGCAAGAACCCGCTCGGGCTCGTCGAGGCCTTCCGGCGGGCCTTCACGAGAGCGGAGCGCCGAACGAAGGTGGGCCTCGTCGTCTCGACCGCCAACCTCGCCAGCTCCAACGCGGCAGGCACCGTCCTGCGCGAGGCCGTCGAGGGTGTCGGCGGCGTGCTCATCGACCGAGCGCTCACCCAGAGCGAGCTGGCGGGTCTCCTCACGGCGTGCGACGTCTACGCGTCGCTCCATCGGTCGGTCGGCTTCGGGGCCGCGATGGCGGCGGCGATGCTGGCGGGCAAGCCGGTCGTGGCGACCGGCTACTCGGGCAACCTGGAGTACCTGTCGAGCGCGAACGCACTCCTGTGCCGCTACCGGATCTGCGAGGTCGTCCCCGACGAGCTGGTCTTCGAGCCGACGAGCGTCGCGCGCCGCCACTCGGACGGCTACTACTGGGCGGAGCCGGACCTCGACCACGCCGCCTCGTTGCTGCGCGCGCTCTACGATGACGCGGAGCTTCGCTCGCACCTCGGGAGCGTCGCGCGAGAGGTCGTCCGGCGACGCTTCTCGCCCGAGGCGAGCGGTGCCGCCATTCGCCGGCGTCTCGACGCGATCGCTGCCTCGCGACCTCGCGTCGACGTGGCAAATCGGTGCAGCGTCGCGCGAGGCTGCCTCGCCTAAGGTCCGTTCGTGCCGGCATTCCTCGAGGTCGCGTCGCGGGAGGCCGCGATGCTGTTCGTGCTGTCGGCCATCGGCGCCGGCCCGAGCAGGCTGCTCGGCGCGCGCTTCGACCGCACCGCGCGCCTCGCCATGGCACCCGTGCTCGGACTGTGCCTCGCGACGTGCATCTGCACGACGGCGCTCTGGTTCGCGCCCGCGGGGGCGACGCCCTGGCTGCTACCGACGGCGATGGCCGTGTCCGTCGCGGCCGCGCTCTACCGTCGACGGACGGGCCGCCACCGCCGTGGCCGTGCGGCAGCGGAGCGTCCACCCGAGCCAGCGGGCGACCGCCGGGCGAAGGTGACGCGCCGGCGGCACGACAGCTGGCCGGTCGCGCTCGCCAAGCTTGTTCTCGTCGTCGTCGCCGTCTCGACGCCGACCCTCGTGCTCCTCGGCGAGCACCACAGCGTCGGTCCGGTCGCGTACCAGGTACCGGATGCGGGCGGCTACGTCATGCAGACCGATGGGATGGTCCACGAGTCGATCCGCCAGGCGGTCGCGCACAGCGCGGGTCCGTGGAGCGACCTCGTGCACGAATACTGGGACTGGTATGCGCACACCTCGCTGGAGATGAGTGCTGACCCGGTGTCGGCGAACCTCGACGGGCTCCTGGGCTTCGGTGCCACGGACACCCAGAGCGCCTTCATGCTCGCCTTTTATGCCGACATCGCGCTTGGAATCGTCGCGGTCGTACACCGCATGCTGCGGCGGCCGAGCTGGGTAGCCGTCTTTGGTGCCTCGCTCGCCGGTGGTCCGTTCTTCCTCCAGCTCTTCTTCGACGGGAGCGAGGGAGCGATCTGTGGGCTGGCCCTCATCGCCCCGCTCGTCGTGGTGGCTTCGGACCTCGCGGAGCGCTTCTCGGTCGCTGATGCCGTGGTTGCCGGGATCTTGCTGGCAGGATTGTTCGGTCTCTATCCCCTCTTCCTGCCGCCCCTCGTCCTGGCCGGGGCGCTCCTGGTCGTCATCAAGGCCATCTCAAGGTTCCGCCGCAGCAGAACGGCAGCCTCGCTCCTCGCGCCACCTGGCGCAGCACTGCTGGTCGTCGCAGTAGCGGCCATCTTGGGCTCCGTGCAGGTCGTGCGGGGCCTCCGCTACCTGGTCACGGTGCACGGGTACCTGCACGGCCAGCCGAACTACCACCTTACGGCGGGAACGATCCCCGCCTGGCTGCTGCAGACGCGCGGCTTCTACGACATCTTGTCGATGACATCGGGCAGCAAGAGCTTCGCGCTCCTGCTGCTCCTGCTCGTGGTCCCGGTCGCGCTCGGGCTTACTGCGCTGACGGGCTGGCGGGAGTGGCGGCTTGCGTACGGGATCTGGCCGATCACGCTTGCCTGCACGGCCGCAGTCGCCGCCTACGAAGCGACATTCGTCGTGAACGCAGGCCGTGCCTGCACCTACTGCATGGACCGGTCCCTCCTGCCGGTGTCGCCGATGCTCGTCGTGATGATGTCCGTCGGGGTCGCGTCGGCACTTGCAACCGGCGCGATCGTGGTGCGAGTGATCGCGGCGCTGGTTGGGCTAGGCGGGATGACGGCTGCGTCGCTCGCGCTGCAGCAGGAGTCAGTGCTGTTCTCGAACAGCTTCTTCCTGAGCCCCGCGATCGGCGCCGCGCTCAGCCATCTGCCCCATCGTTCGGGGAGCATCGAGGTGGAGGCGTTCGACGAGGCGCCCCCCAATCCCATCGCTGAGTACATGCTCACGTACGCCAAGGTCGACGAGGTCGCCTGGGATCGTGCGTCTGTGCCGGGAGATACGAATGAGAACAACTCGATGCTCTATGTCGTTCCCGCTATGAGGCCATTGCCGAACCAGCTCTTGCATACCGACTACCGCTACGTGTTGACGCGGGCGCCAGGAATCATCACCGGGCGCAGGGTCATCGCGCGTGACGGAGCGGTTGCCTTGGAGGAGCGGACGTCTCGCCTCGACGTCACGTTGGACTACGGGTTCGCCGTCTTCGGGACGAACGACAGCCCCGGCATCGTCACGAAGAACCCATGGATGAATGAGTCGATGCAGTTCGTGGTCGCCGGTGCACATCAGCACACGTTCGTCCACCTCCGGTACCTCGTACCGGCCGGACCTCTCGCGGGTCCTGTTCGAGCAGCGAAGGGGTTTGTTGTCCGGCGCCGCGGCAACACGCTCTTCGTGTGCGGTCCCGCACGACCGCTCAGGCCCAGGGCTCGTGTCGCCGCGGTGCAACTTGATCTCCCGGCGAACGGACAGCTGGTCGCCATGTTCGCGTCACGTACGTCGTGTGGAGGACGGACGCGAAAGCTCGCGAGAGACGGGGTGCCGCGATGAAAGCGCACGAGGCCATGAGCCGATCGGGGCAGCGTGACCTCGTGAGATTTGGACGACCGGCACCGCGCCTTGGAAGTTGCACGCGGGCGAGCGCTCGCCGACCCGTGCGCCACGTTCAGGCGTGGCGTCTCGCGCGCCATCGGCGAGCGACGTAGAGGACGAGGAGTAGGCTCGTCGCCGCGAGGCCGACATCGGTGAGCGTCTGCCCGGCGACGACGCCGACGCTGCTCGCCGTGTGCACGTCGACGAGCACAGGGCCGCTACCTTTGCGGAGGCGTTGCACGACGAGGGTGTCCTCGTCCGACCGGCCGACGACCTTCACGCCGCCAGTGATCGCCACGAGGTCAGGATTGGCGGTCACGTTCGTCTGAATGGGTGCGAGGCCAGGCGGGACATCCATGACGGCCCGGTAGCCGTTCCCAGCACCGCGAATGCGCGCGGGGTTGATGGTAAGTACGCGGCCCGCGCCAACGCGCCGGATCGGTACTGCGGTGCTGGAGTAGCTCCCGCCCCCTGCGTACCAGGTCGGCGGCGCGGTGTGCGGCGACACGAGCGCGCAGCTGCGCGATGGACACCCGTCCGTTCCGCGCCGAACCCAGATCTGCGCCGTGGCCATGGCCAGGTTTACGAGAGCGACCGACGCGAAGAGACCGAGGGTGGCTCGGCGAGCCCATGTCGGCGTCATCGTGGCGGAGCGGCTGTAGGCGAGCACGGCGACGCCGACGACGCCAGCGACGCCGAGGGTGGCGAAGCTCATGAGGCGGTACCCGAACTGGAGGTCGGAAAGTGGGGCGGGAAGGTGGGTCCACAGGTTCGTCATGGCAAGGGTGCACGGGAGCGCGACCAACCCGATTGCCAGCACGAGGCCGCGCCTCATGTTCCCGCGGACGCTTCGGCGGTAGGCGAAGACGGTGAGCACGGCCGTCGCGAGGAAGATGACCGGAATCTGTACGTAGAGAGCAGGCGTGGTCGACTGCGACGGCACGTACCGGATCGGGGAGAAGATCGCGCGCACGCTGTCGAAGAACGGCGTGGATTCAACTCGCGGAAGGGCGGCTATCGCCGTCCGCCCCCCGTAGACGACGTCGGGGACGAGCGCCCATCCGTTGAGCGCAATCGCGCTGGCCATCGTGCACAGGATCGCAACCACGTTCGCCCGAGGGAGCCGAGGACGCCAGCCGACGACGAGCGCGACCACGGCGAGTACAGCTGACAAGAACAACGCCCAGGAGAGAACCAGGTTGTGGCTTCCTGTGACCACGATGGTGGCGACGAAGAGCGCGGCAAGAGGCGTGAAGCGAAGCGCTTGGTCCCGTGCGACGACGGCGACCGCTGCCGCGAGGGCAGGAAGAGTCGAAATCGCCATGAACTCGGTCCAGTCGCCTCGACCGTAGAGATCGGTGAGGTAGTAGGCGCCGGTGACGTAGGTGAGCGCGGGAAGGTGCGCGAGGTTCCGGGGGACGGTGCAGCAACGGGCAAGTCGGTAGACGCCGGCGTAGGTGGCCGCGAGGGTTGCGGTCGTCATCAGTTCGAATGCGACGAGCATGTGCCCGCCCAGCGCGCGATCCAACGCACCCAGGAGCGTGAACACGGGCCCGCCGTAGAATGCATAGATCGGATCGAAGGCGTACGTGCCGGCGCTGTTGACGAAGTAGGAGAGCTGGGTGCTCGGCGTGAGCTCGGTCCCTCGGACCCAGCCGAGCCAGATGCTGTTCGTGAAGTCTTTGTCGAATGCTCGGTGCGTGAGGTACAGCGGGGAGGCGAGCAGCGCGACTACGAGGAGGCCAATGACGGTGTGAGGAGCGCAGGTGCCCAGCCAGGTCAGCAGGGCTCTCGAGCGCTCTGGTCGTCGGCGGACCGGACGAGCGGTCACCGCGTCATGTGCAACTCGATGAGAGGCAGCTCTCACCGTGGTGAGCCCCCTTTACCTGGTCGCGTCGGTAATGGCTGCGGCGTGCATAAGGTCCGGCAACGATACGTTGTCTATTCGAAGCTGCAGAGGTCCCGGAGGCCTTCGGCAGCGAGGTACGCGCTGGTCTCGGCGAGCGCTGCAGGTGTCCCGATCTCGTAGAAGCGGTCGACGACCTCGAACCCGAAGAGCAGGCGGGCGTTTGCGAGGAGCGCGTGGAGCTCGGCGAGATCGGTCATCGAAGCATCGGAGTCGGCCACGACCGCCGCGGTGAAGCCCTCCAGTCCGTAGTCGATCCAGCGCATCGACGCGTCGGGATGATGCTTGTCGTAACGCACGACGTGCGGAGCCCGGAAATCAGCGTTCGAGGGGCCGAACCGGCCGTCGTTGCGATACACGGTCATTGCCGCGGGAAGGCCGCTCTGCTCCCAGGATGCCGCGAAGTCACCGAAGTTGACCTGCAGGTACGTGTCGCCATACAGGACGAGGAAGCGGTCGCCGAGCAGCGGCAGGGCCCGCCGGATCGCCCCGAGCGTGCCTGCCGGCGTTGGGCCGTCGTCGCTGTACGCGAGCCGGATGCCGAACTGCTCGGCGCCGAGGCGTTCGGCGATCTGGTCGCCCCGATAACCGGTGCAGAGCACGGCGCTCGTCGCACCGTGCGCTGCGAGCTGGCGGAGCTGGTGGCACAGGAAGGGCTCGCCTGCCACCTCGAGCAGCGGCTTGGGCGTCGTGGCCGTGAGGGCACCGAGGCGTGAGCCGCGTCCTCCAGCGAGGATGCAGACCGGCGGAAGGCGGCTCATTGAGGCCGAATCGTGTCGAGAACCTCGTCGTCGGTACCGTTGGCGTCGTGAGGCTCCGAGTCCCAACCGAGGCGCGACTCGACGAGGTAGCGGGGCCGCTGACGGACCTCGTCGTAGATCCGCCCGACGTACTCGCCCATGACGCCGAGTGACAGCAGCTGGATCCCGCTGAACAGACTGACGAGGATCACGATCGTGGGGTTGCCGACGGGAAAGTGCGCCCCTGCCAGCTTGTAGCAGAAGTAGGCGACCGCGAGCAGGAGCGCCAGCGAGGCGAGGAGGACTCCTAGCACGGAGATCACCTGCAGCGGGTACCGGGAGAAGCCGATGACGCCGTTGAGGCCAATCAGCAGCGAGCCGGTGAACCGGTTGTACTTCCCAGACCCGGCGGCGCGCGGATCTCGGTCGTAGAGGACGCTCGTCTGCTTGAAGCCGACGAAGCCGACGAGCCCGCGCAGGAACCCGTGGCGCTCGGGGAGAGCCGTGACCGCGTCGACGACGCGCCTGCTCATGAGGCGGAAGTCTCCGGTGTTCGGCGGGATCTCGACTTCGGCGATCCGCCTGATCAGCCGGTAGCCGAGGGAGGCGACGATCCGCTTGACGAGCGTCTCGCCTGCCCTCGTCCTGCGTTGCGCGTAGACGACGTCGTACCCCCCACGCCAGCGCTCGACGAGGTCCTCGATGAGCTCGGGGGGATCTTGCAGGTCGCAGTCGATGACGACCACAGCGTCGCCACGCGCAGCCTCGAGCCCGGCGATCGTCGCCATGGGCTGGCCGAAGCGCCTCGAGAAGCGCAGCATCTTGACCCTTGAGTCCTTCTCGTGGAGGCGGCCGATGATCTCCTCGGTGCGGTCCGTGCACGGGTCGGTGCTGAAGATGAGCTCCCAGGTGATCCCGAGCCGGTCCAGCACCGGCACGAGACGCTCGTAGAGGAGCTCGACGTTGTGCTCCTCGTTGTAGGTCGGGACGACGATGCTGAGCAGCTGGGGGGAGTCCTGCGCGCCGCTCATGGCTGTTCCGAGCGAACCGTCGCGCCTGGCCGGCTGATGACGACGAGCTCGCGGATCCCGACGGGGAAGCGGATCCCAACTCGTCCGAGGCAGCGCTCGACGAGCCACGTCAGGCGGCCGAGCCGCGAGTCCTTCGTCGCCGCGATGTCCCGAGCGACGCGCGCCCGGAGGGCGTCGCCGTCGAGCCGGCTGAACCGCAGCCGGTTGAGCTTCTTCGCGAGCCAGAAGGCGGGGAAGATGAGCGATGCGATGTAGCCGTCGAAGAGCACCTCGAGTCCGGCGTCGCGTGCCTTTGTGGCCAGCTCACCCCGCTGGTAGCGGCGCTGGTGGCAGAGGAACCGGTCGTAGTAGTCGTAGGTCCCGGCACCGGCGGGCACGACGAGCACGGCGCGACTGCCTGGTCGAAGCACGCGCCGCACCTCGCGCAGCACGTTGACGTCGTCTGGCACGTGCTCGAGGAGGTTCGCGCTCACGAGGGCGTCGAGGCTGCGGACTGCGAGCGGCAGCGCGCCGGCATCCGCGCGTACGAGTCCCGCTCTCGGCACGTTCTTCGACGCGACGCGCAGCCCCGAGAAGATGTAGTCGATGCCCACCAGCCGGGCGCCCTCGATGTGAGCCGCGAGGTCCTCGAGGAGGTAGCCGGTGGAGCAGCCGAGGTCGCAGATGGTCGGGTTCTCCGGGAGCGTGCCGAGCTGATCCACGATCGCCCGGCGCGTCCAGGCATCGAGGAAGTGCGTGCGGCTGCTCTCCTCGTGGAGCGTCTCGAGCTCGTCGGACCAGTAGAGGTCCGTCGACGGAACGGGCGCGTCGAGGCTCACGGCGAGACCACCGCCTTCGGCGCGAAGTGCTGGTCGTCGATCCGCCGGATCGTCGCGAGGTCGCTGTCGCTGCGCAGGCGGTCCTGGAAGTGTGGCGCTCGCCACGGGTCCCAGTGTGCGCTGATGAGCTTGCCGGTGATCCCTTGGGCGGCCTCGGAGAGGAGGAAGGCGGTGAGCTCGGCTGCGGGCTCGGGCGCGTCGCCCTCGCCCTGCTCGCGGGCACGCAGGGTGCGCTCGAAGTACTCGGGCCCGGCGAGCTCGGGACCCGCCGCGAGCGTCTCGGCGTGCATCGGCGTGACGACGAAGCCAGGAGCGACGCAGTTCGCCCGCACGCCGTCGGCGGCGAGCTCCGCGGCCAGGTTCTCGGTGAGCCGGACGACCGCAGCCTTGGAGGCCGCGTAGGCGTCGAAGCGGGGGAACGGCCCCGTGGCGCCGCCACCCGAGAAGGTCACGATGGAGCCCTGCGCCCGCTTCAAGGCGGCGAGGGTGGCGGTGATCGCGAGCAGCGTGCCGGTGAGGTTGACGTCGACGGTCCGGCGGAACGCGGCGACGTCCCAGGAGCCGACGGGCCCGATCGGCGGGAGGATCGCGGCGGCCGTGACAACGCCGTCGACCCGGCCGCGCTCGGCGAGCTGTGCGCCAGCGCTCGCCCAGGCGTGCTCGTCGGTCACATCGAGGACGATCGGCTCGTGCGGCCCGTTCGGCAGAGAGACGGCGAGCTCGTGCAGGCGCTCGGCAGATCGGGCGACGAGGGCGAGGGTGGCTCCCTCGCGCGCGAGGTGCGCGACGAGCACGCGCCCGATCCCCCCCGTCGCACCGGTGACCACGACGCGCCTGCCCGCCAGCGCGCCCCCGTGCCGATCCGTCATCGTCGTCGTGCCTCCTCGACGCACGACCACGCGAACCGTGCCGAGGCGAGGTCGCCCTCGAGCGTTGCCGGATCGCCGGCGGCGATGGCCACGGCGAAGTGCTCCCACTCCGAGGCCCACGAGCCGTCGCGTTCGGGGTAGCGGACCTCCTCGAGGTCGGGCGGTCCGAGCTCCGGGAGCATCCGGTACAGGCGCAGGCGCTGCGCGCCGTAGGAGCCGGCGAGGCCGTCGACCACGAGTTTCGCGCGCTCGCAGGCGACCTCGAGCGAGAAGGTGTTCTTCCACTCCGTCCAGCTGACGTGCAGGAGCGCGAAGGGCGAGCGCGTCCCGACGCCGCCCTGCTCGCCGAGCAGCAGGACGGCGTTGTCGTCGACCGGCGCGGACCAGAACTGCGTGCGCAGCATGGCGCTGTGAAGGGGGAGCGGCCCGCAGATCGCGTACGCGAGGTCGAGGAGGTGCATCCCCTGGTCCACGAGCTCGCCGCCGCCCGAGAGCGCCGGGTCGCACCGCCACTCGCGCTCGTAGCCGAGCCGGCCGCCGTGGCCGTAGCGGGCGCGCACGTAGAGGACGTCGCCGTGTCGGCGCGAGGTCGCCTCCTCGATGGCCCGTGCGATGCCGGGGTGGAAGCGGTGGTTGAAGCCCACCTTGACGAGCCGCCCGGCTCGCCGGGCGGTCGCCGCGATGGCGTCGATGTCGCCCGTGCCCATCCCGGCGGGCTTCTCGACGAGGACGTGCGCGCCCGCCTCGAGCGCCTGGCGCGCGATCGGCGCCAGGTCGCGGTGCACCGTCGCGACGACGACGACGTCGGGCTCCAGGTCGAGCAGGAGCTCGAGCGTGGCGCACGGCTCCCCGCCGACCTCCTCGGCGAGCTGCTTCGCGCGCTCGGGGTGCACGTCGTAGCAGCCGACGAGCACGTCGCGCCCGAGCGCACGCGCGCGCTTGGACCCGACGAGGCCGCAGCCGACGATGCCGACGCGAAGCCGTGGGCGGCTCACGCGTGCTCGCTCGCGTACGCGCCGCCGTACTCGAAGTCGAAGGTGAGCTCCGGCGCGCCCGCCTCGGCGAGCGCCCGCCGCGTCTCCTCGGGGCGCAGCGAGTAGACGAGCAGGAAGCCGCCCCCGCCCGCGCCGATGAGCTTGCCGCCGAGCGCGCTCGCCTCGCGAGCGAGCGCGTAGAGGGAGTCGATCGACGAGTTCGCCATGCCCGGCGACCGCCGCCGCTTGTTCTCCCAGTGCTCGTGCAGCAAGAGCGCGTAGCCCTCGAGGTCGCCCTCCTCGAGGAGCTTGCGGCTCTCGTAGCCGATCTCCTTGGTCCGGTGGAGGTTCTCGATCATCGTCCCGTCGCCCGACTTGGAGCGGCGGTCCTGGTCGGAGAGGATCGCGGAGGCCGATCGTGCCTCGCCGGTGTAGAAGAGGAGGAGGTGCTCGCGAAGCAGCCGGAGCGTCTCGGTGTCGAGCTCGAGCGCCTCGACCTCGACGGTGTCGTCCGGGTGGAATGTGTAGGCGCAGATCCCACCGTGCGCCGCGACGTACTGGTCCTGCTTGCCCACCGGCTCGTGCAGCACGTCGATCTCGATCGCGCACGCGGCCTCGGCGAGCGCTGCAGGCGTGATCGACGTCCGCCTCGCGTGGGCGAGCGCCTTGAGCAGACACACGGTGTACGCACCCGAGGAGCCCATGCTCGTCCCCGCGGGGACGTCCGCGACCGACGCGATCTCGAGCGGGTTGCCGCGCCAGTGCCGCAGCAGCGTCTCCCGCAGGATGGGGTGCTTGATCTCCGAGGGGTGGTCGACCTCTTCGATCTGCGAGTACTTCATCCGGTAGCGGTGCTGGAAGACGGTGTGCACGAGCATGTAGACGTACTTGTCGATCGCGCCCGAGACGAGGAAGCCCCCGTGCTCTCGGTAGTAGGAGGGAAGGTCCGTGCCGCCGCCCCCGAGCGGCACGCGAAGGGGCGCCCGGGCGAAGATCACGCTCACGTCGTCGCACCTCCCTTCCGCGTGCCCGCCTGCCACGCCGCGGGGTGGCCGTCGAGCCAGTCGAGCGTGCGCTCGATGGCCTGCGCGATCGAGAGCTCCGGCTTCCAGCCGAGCGAACGGATCCGCGAGACGTCGAGGAGGATGAGCGGGCTGTCGCCGATCCACCCGCGCTCCCCGCCCGCGTACTCGATCGTCGGGGAGACGCCGAGGTGGCGCGTGATGAGCTCGACCGACTGGTCGACCGTGAGCGTCTCCTCGGTGCCGAGGTTGTAGACGTGCGCCCCGGGGGACGCCGCGTGGTGCCGAGCGGCGAGCAGCATCGCGGCCACGCAGTCTTGGACGTAGAGGTAGGACTTCTCCTGCTTCCCGTTCCCGAGGACGACGAGCCGGTCGGGGTCGGACTTGAGCGCCCGGTAGAAGTCGATGACGTGCCCGTGGGTATAGCGCTCGCCGAGGACCGAGACGAAGCGGCAGATCACCCCGACGAAGCCGAAGCCCGCCGCGTAGGCCTCGATCAGGCCCTCGCAGGCGAGCTTGGACGCGCCGTAGAGCGAGGTCTGGATCGGGAAGGGGGCGTCCTCGGGCGTGGGGAACACCTGCGGCTCGCCGTAGATCGAGCCGGTCGACGCGAAGAGGATCCTCGAGCTCCCCGCGGCGCGCATCGCCTCGAGGACGCGGGAGGTCGCGATCGTGTTCTGCTCGAGGTCGCGCGTCGGGTGCTCGAGGCCGTGGCGCACGTCCGCGTTGGCCTGCAGGTGGAACACCCAGTCGCAGCCCGCGAACGCCTCCGTGAGCAGCGCCTGGTCCAAGACGTCGCCTTCGACGAGGCGGAAGCCGCCGTGGCGCGCCGCGTCCGCCAGGTAGTCGCGGCTTCCCGTGCGGAGGTCGTCGACGACGGTGACCTCGACGCCGTCGGCGAGGAGCCGGTCGACGAGGTTGCTCCCGATGAACCCCGCGCCGCCGGTGACGCACACGCGCTGCACCGTCAGGTCCTCGCGGGCTCGGTGGAGCACCTCGCTGCGCTCGGCATGGCGCTAGAGCGAGTACCCTGCGGCGGCCGCGTCCCGGTGGAACATCTCGACCGTCTCGAGCGAGAACTGCTCGAGCGGCTTGCCGAGGCAGTCGAGCTTGCGGAGCAGGTCGTTCGTCATCGTGATGATGTGGCACCCGACGGCGTTCGCCTGGACGAGGTTGTACAGCTCCCGGGGGGAGGCCCAGATGCACTCGGCCCGCGGGGCCTCCCGCATGATCTCGAGCGCCTCGGCGACGAGCGGCACCGGGTCGACGCCGGCGTCGGCGATCCGTCCGGCGAAGATGGACACGTACGAGGGCGCGCCGTCTCGCACCGCGGCGGTGATGCGCCGCACCTGGTCGAGCGTGAAAATCGCCGTGACGTTGACGCGCACGCCGCCCTCCGACAGCTCTCGCACGAGCTCGTCGAGGCGCTCGCCTCGTGTCGTGGTGACCGGCACCTTCACGTAGACGTTGTCGGCCCACGACGAGATGAGCTTCGCCTGCCGGCGGATCTCGTCGGGCTCGTCGGCGAAGACCTCGAATGACACGGGCTTCGTGCGGACGTGCTCGAGCAGCTCGGCCGCGAAGGCGGCGTAGTCGGCCACCCCTGCCTTGCGCATGAGCGTCGGGTTCGTCGTGAACCCGCTGATCCGCTCGTCCCGGGCGAGGGCCAGGATCTCCTCGAGGTCGGCCCCGTCCGCGAACAGGCGCGTCGTCAACCCGCCGACCCCCGTCATCGGCGGCGATGCTACCAGCGGTGTGCTCGCTGCCGCAGGTAGGCGGCGGCCTCGGGCAGGCTCTGCACGGCGGCGTCAGGCGTGGGCGACCCGCTGCGCCGGTGCGCGCTCGACGGGTTCGCGACGAGGATCGTCCCACAGCGCGCCTCGCGCCCTGCCGCCACGTCGGCGTCGCTGTCGCCGATGATCCACGAGCGTTCGAGGTCGAGGCTCAGCTCGGCGGCCGCGTCGAGGAGCATGCCGGGGCGCGGCTTTCGGCAGCGGCAGTCGCCTCGCAGCTCGTCGACGAGCGCCTCGGGATGGTGCAGGCACCACCGCCAGCCGTCGAGCGCGACGCCCTCGGCCGCGAGGAGGTCGACCACCTGCTGGTGGACGGCGAGGAGCGCCTCGCGGCTCGCCTTGCCCTTCGCCCAGGCCGGCTGGTTCGTGACGACGACGAGGGCGAACCCGAGGGACTGCAGCTCGGCGGCACCCGCCGCGGCGCCGGGGAGGAGCCGGACGTCCGCGCTCCGCAGCGGGGATTCCGGCAGGCCGGTGCTCGGATCGGGGACGAGCTCGTTCAGGACGCCGTCGCGGTCGAGGAACACGGCGGGGCGTCGAGCAGCCTCGGGGGAGGTGGCTCGCTGCGCCGCGCCGGGCGCGGCTCGGGCGAGCTCCGTGCGAGCCGGGCACATGGCGGCAGGCTACCCGTGCGCTCGCGACCCGGCGCCGTGCGCTCGCCGCTCCCCCTCGTAGCATGGCGCCGTGGCGCACGCGGACCTCCCCGCACACGCGCAGGCGCCCATCGGCCAGCTGGCCGTGCCCGAGGCGGTCGACCTCTCCCGGCGAGGCGTGCGTGCGAGGCGCAACCCCGGCCTCGCCCTCGCCGGCGCCGGCCTCGCCCTCCTGTGGTCGGCCGCAGCGATCTGCTTCGTCGCCGCGACGCTGGAGGTGCTGCACACCCGCGGTGGGCTCGGGGTTGGGCTCCGCAACGTCCTGCTCAGCTGGGACTCGAACTTCAACCTCGGGATCGCCGGCTCGGGCTACCACTGGGACCCCGCGATCCAGGGTGCGCAGAACCCGGCCTTCTTCCCCGCCTACCCGCTCCTCGTCCGCTTCGCTCACCTCGCGGGCGTCCCGTGGCTGCCCGCGGCCGTCGGGGTGAGCGTCGCCTGCCAGGTGGGCGCGGCGGCGCTGCTCGCCCGCTCGCTCGCGCTCGACGGCGAGCGAGCGAGCCGGGTGCTCGCCGCCGTCGGCCTCTTCCTCGCCTTCCCAGCGGGCGTCTACGCCGTGCTCGGCTACTCGACCTCCCTCACCGTGCTGTGCGCCCTCGGCGCCGTCGTCGCCTGCCGGCGCGGGCGCCTGTGGCTCGCCGCCCTCGTCGCCGGCGCGGGCACGGCCGTGAGCGACCTCGGCCTCGCCGTGTCCGGGGCGCTCGTGCTGAGCGAGCTCGCCGCCGTCGGCTGGCGAGGCGCCCTCGATCGACGGCGCCTCGGGCGCCTCGCGCTGTCCCTCTGGGGTGTCGTGGCCTTCAGCGCCTTCCTGTGGGTGCGCTTCGGGGACCCGATCGCCTGGTACACGGCCATTCGAGGCTGGCTGCCGACCGTCCCGCCGTGGACGGTCGTCGGCCGAGTCGTGACGCTCGCGCCGGTCCGGGCGACCTTCGTCGGCGTGATCGGCCATCCCACCGAGAAGTGGCTCATGTTCACGCAGGACGCGGCGTTCGTCCTCGTCTTCGCAGGGGTGCTGCTCTGGGCCGCCGCGCGTGGGGTCGGGTTCGGCCCGGCGCTCGCCCTCGGCGCGCTCTCGTTCCTCGCGGTGAACGTCCAGGGAGCCCGCTACGGCCCCGAGTACAGCGCGATTCGCCTCCTGTACCCGGCCGCTGCGGTCCTGCTCACCGACGAGCGCCTCCGGCGCCTCGTCACGGGCAGGGCGGCGCCGGTCCTGCTCGCCCTGCTCGCGGCGTGGTCGGGGGTGTGGCTCGTGCTCCTGGCGCACGGGATGTGGGTGGAGTGAGCGTCGCGAGGCGCCGTGGGCGTTCCCGCCTCTCAGCTCGTCGGCTCGTTGCCGCCGCGGTCGGCGCCTGGATCGCCGGGTGGACGATCGTGCCCTTCGTCCACCAGCTGCCTGCGGCCATCGTCAACGGGCAGGACTGGGCGGCGATCTCGCCCGCGCTCGGCGCGCTCGGGCCAGGCTGGGAGGCCGGCCCGGTCCCGGCGTTCACGCCCTACCAGGTCGTCGACGGGCGTGCGGTGCGCACGTGGATCTGGTCCGCGGGGCGGACCTCGGAGCTGCGCGTCGGCGCGCGGTGGCGCTCGGTCGACCTCCTCCTCGGCTACGGGGGCTGCGCCGCCGCTGGCCCGAGCGAGGTCGTCACGGTGCACCAGGCCGGCCACGTGCTCGCCCGGCTGGTGGTTCGCCGAGCGTTCGCGTGGTACCACGTCGACCTCTCGCCGCGGGCGCGTGGCGCGCCGCTCACGCTCCGCTACCGCTGCGTTCCTCGCAGCAGGCGCCACCCCGGCGTCCCGGCGACGATCGCGCTCGCCGGCCTGCGCCACGAGCCGAGCTGACCCGGCGCGAGGCGCAGGCGTCGCGCCGTCGCCCTCGGGCGCCGCCGCGTGGTGGCTCGTGGACGGGGTCGGCCGCCCGGTAGGGTGGGTCGCCGTGCGCCTGACGACTCGCGACCCGCGCCGCCGCCAGGCGAGGGGGACGCTCGCCGCCGCGCGCCCAGCTGTCGGGCGTGTCCTGCGACGCGCCGTCCCCGCCGGACCCGTCCCCCTGCCCGCACGGCGTCGCGATGGGCGCGCCCTCGGGCGCCGCGCTCGGAGCACCGGGCGGCCGTGAACGCTCGGGTCCGGATCGCGGCCGGACGGTGGCGTGGGTAGGGCAGGGACGGGGCCGTCGGGTCCCTCGCCGGCGGGCGGCGTTCTCGACCTCGGCGCGGCCTGCCGGCCAGGCGCGCCGATCGAGGGCGGCGCGCTCGCCGCCGAGGAGGGCCGGCGCGCTGCTCTGGGCGCTCGGGGACCCGAGCGCGCCCATCGGCGGCTCGCGAGCCGGCTCCTGCCCCCCGTCGCCTACCTCGCGATCGGCTTCGTCGCCTTCGACCCCCGCTACCTCCTGTCGACCTCGAAGGTCGTCACGTGCGGGTGCAGCGACATCGTCGAGCAGACCTGGTTCCTCGCGTGGACGCCGCACGCGCTCTTCCACGGGATCGACCCGTTCGCGACCACTCCGCTGCTGAACGCCCCCTACGGCGCCAACCTCGCCGCCAACACGACGATGGCGGTCCTCGGGCTCCTCGCGTCCCCGATCACGCTCACCCTCGGCGCCGTCGCCAGCTTCAACCTGCTCAGCCACCTCGCGTTCGCGCTCTCCGCGTGGGCGATGTTCGGCGCGCTGCGGCGCTGGACGAACGGGGTGCCGGCGCGGTTCCTCGGTGGCCTGCTCTACGGGTTCTCGCCGTACATGGTGGCCCAGGGGAGCTTCCACCTGAACCTCGTCTTCGTCCCGCTCTTCCCCCTCCTCCTCGCCGCCTTCGACGAGCTCGTCCGGCCGCGCCGCTGGTCGGCGCGGCGCACCGGCCTCGCGATCGGCGCGCTGGCCGCGACGCAGTACTTCATCTCGTCCGAGCTCCTCGTCGACGCCGCCGTCCTCGCCGGCGCCGGCCTCGTCCTCCTCGCGCTCGCCTTCCCCCGCCGCGCGCTCGCACGCGCCAGGCGGGTCGCGGCCGGCCTCGCCTGGGCGCTCGTTCCTCTCGCCGTGCTGTGCGGGTACCCCGTTGCCTACAGCCTCCTCGGGCCGCAGGAGGTCGCCAGCACCTTCGGCCACCGCTTCGTCGGCGCCTTCAGCGCCGACCTGCTCGGCCCGCTCGTCCCGACCTTCCACCAGCTCCTCGTCCCCCACGCCCTCGGGGTGCTCGGGTCGTCCTTCGTCGGGGGGAGCCCGACCGAGAACGACTCCTACCTCGGCGTCGGCCTCCTCCTCGTCTTCTTCGCCGGCACCGTGCTCGTGCGCAGCGCGACGCTGCGTACCTTCTCCCTGTTAGCGCTCCTGGCCTTCGCCCTCTCGCTCGGCGAGCACCTGCGCGTCGACAACGGGGTGACGACGATCACCCTGCCGTTCTGGGTGCTCGGCCAGGTGCCTGGCCTGAAGATGGCCGTCGCGGCGCGCTTCGCGCTCTTCCAGGACCTGTTCGCTGCGGCCGTCGTAGCGCTGTCCTTCGACGCGCTCTCGAAGCGACTGCGGCGCGCCCCGCGCCCCTCGCCGCATCCGGGGACCGCCCGGGCGCGCCTCGCCGTCGCCTCCGGGGTCGTGGCCGCCGTCGTCCTCGTTCCCATGCTCCCGCGCTGGCCCTACGCCTTCGCGTCGACCGACCAGCCGCGCTACTTCACGAGCGCGCTCGCCCGGCAGATCCCGTCCGGGTCGACCGTCCTCGCCTACCCCTACCCCATGGACCCGGTCGACTTCGCCATGCTCTGGCAGGTCGACGCCGGCTTCCGCTTCCGCCTCATCGGCGGCTACGTGCTGACGCCCTTCCGCACGCACGGTCCGCAGGGGGTGCTCCCCGGCGGCGGCTACGCCCCCCCGACGCTCGACCCGCCGCTCATGGAGATCCTCTTCGAGCTCGGCTACAACGGCGCGCCGAAGGGGTTCGCTGCCGAGTACAACCACCCGTACACCTACACGATCATGCAGAACTTCCTCGCCCGCTACCGGGTCGGCACGGTCGTCGTGCAGCCCGTCGGCGCGGACTACCGCCTCGTCGTCGACTACCTCTCGAGTGCCCTCGGCGGCCCGCCGCAGCGCTCGGGGGGCGTCGACGTCTGGTACCACGTGCAGCGGCAGCTCGAGTGGCTCGCGCTGCGCGAGCGCTGAGCGGCTCGCCGCGCGCTTCCCGTGCGACCGGGCGTGCCGCGTAGGCTGGCGGCGTGCGGGTCGGCAGCCGAGAACCCCTCCCGCTCCCGCCGGTCGAGATGCGCCGGCTCGTGGGCGTCGAGGACCCCGCCTTCTTCGACAACCCCGACGGCGCGCCGGCGCTGCCGGAGGCGGGCGAGCTCGCCTTCGGCTCCGTCTTCGACTTCGGCTGCGGCTGCGGGCGCATCGCCCGCCGGCTCATCCAGCAGGAACCCCAGCCCCGCTCCTACCTCGGGATCGACCTGCACGCCGGCATGGTGCGCTGGTGCCAGGAGCACCTGACGCCGCTCGCGCCCCAGTTCCGCTTCCTCCACCACGACGTCCACAACATCGGCCTCAACCCCCGAGCGGATGGCCGGGACTTCCTGCCATTCCCCGCCGGCGACGGCGAGTTCGACCTCGTGGTGGCGCACTCGGTCTTCACCCACGTGCTCGAGTCGTCGGCCCTCGCCTACCTGCGCGAGTGCGCCCGCATCCTCGATCCCGACGGGCTCGTCCTGTCCACGTGGTTCCTCTTCGACAAGCGGCTCTTCCCGATGATGCAGCCGTTCCAGAACGCGCTCTACATCAACGAGGTCGATCCGACGAACGCCGTCATCTTCGACCGGGCCTGGTTCGAGCGGGTGGTCGAGGAGGCGGGGCTCGTCGTCACCGGCGTCGTCCCGCCGGCCGTGCGCGGCTTCGCGTGGACCATCTCGCTGCGGCGGCCCGGCGCCGGGCGCGTCGCCGTCCCCCTCCCCGAGGACGACGCGCCGCTCGGCCACCTCCCGCCGCCGGTGCCGACCGTCCCCGCCTACACCATCGGGCGAGACGCCTGAAGCGCCCGGGCGACGCCGTCGCGCCGGCGCGGCCCTCAGCGGGCGCGCCGGCCGATCGCCGTGACGAGCGGCGGCAGGACGATCGGCTCGTCGCCGGGGTCCACGCCGGTGAGCTCGGCGAGGTAGGCAGCGACCGGCCCGGGACCGGCGCCGGCGGGCGCCTCGGCCCAGGCGTCGACGAGCTCGCAGCCGGCGTCGAGGACGAGGCGCGGCACGAGCGCCCCGATGTCGGGGTGCCGGGCGCCCGGCATCGACAGCGGCGCCCCGCCGATGCGGCCTGCGGAGGTGATCGGCTCCTGGCACACGACGAAGCCGCCGGGCCTCGTCGCCCTGGCCATGCGCTCGACGACGGCGATCGGATCCGCGACGTGCAGGAGGAGGAAGCGGCAGAAGGCGAGGTCCACCGGCTCGGGCAGCAGGAGGTCCTCGCCGGCCTGCGTGATCGCCACGACCTGGGCGTCGGAACGCTCGGCGGCCGCCGCGGCGACGGCGTCGCGAGCCGCCGGGTCGCTGTCCACGGCGTAGACGCGCCCGTTCCTGCCGACGAGCGCGGCGAGTGCGACGGACACGTCGCCCGCGCCGGCGCCGACGTCCACGCACCGCCACCCCTCGCCGAGGCCGAGGCGCTCGAGGGCGGTGGCGAGCGGGCGGCGGTAGACGTCGTTGCGCAGCTCGAGCTCGACCACGGGCCCACGCTACCCAGCGGCGCCGGCCAGCCGCCCACTACGGTAGGCGGCGATGCGCGTCACGATGCTCCTGTGCGACGCAGCCCAGGTCGCGGACGGCAAGCTCTACATCCTCGGCGGCGGCTGGAGCCTGATCGGCCCCGAGCCGATGCCGTCGGCCGTGGCGATGAAGCTCGACGTCGACTGGACCGAGATCGATCGGACGCACCACTGGGAGCTCTACCTCGTCGACGAGGACGGCCAGCCCGTCATCCTCGAGACCGAGGACGGCCCGCAGCCCGTCGAGGTGCGCGGCGACTTCGAGGTCGCCCGCCCCGTCGAGGTCCCCGCCGGCAGCCCGATCGACGTGGCGCTCGCCCTCAACTTCGGGCCGCTGCCGCTCGCCCCCGGCGCCCGCTACACCTGGCGTCTCACGATCGACGGCGAGACCGAGGAGGACTGGGTCCTCTCCTTCTCGACGCGCTCGCCGGCGCGCGAGTAGGCGGTGCGAGCCGCGCCCGCCTCGCCGGCCGGCGCGCGCGGCTCCCGTCGCCTCGTCGGCCTCGTCCTCGACTGGTGGGAGGGGGCGCGCGCGGCGCGTGACGCGCTGCCGTGGCGGGCGACGCGTGAGCCGTGGGCGGTGCTCGTCGCCGAGGTGATGCTCGCCCAGACGCAGGCGGCCCGCGTCGGCGCGCGCTACCCGGCGTTCCTCGATCGCTTCCCGACCCCCCGGTCCTGCGCTGACGCACCGGCCGGGGAGGTCCTCCGTGCCTGGTCCGGTCTCGGCTACAACCGCCGTGCCCTCGCCCTGCACCGCGCCGCCAGGGTCGTGGTCGAGCGCCACGGGGGCTCGGTGCCGTCCGACCTCGGCGCGCTCGTCGCCCTGCCCGGCGTCGGCCCGTACACGGCGCGCGCCGTCCTCTCCTTCCCGGCGCCGAGGTCGCCGTGGTCGACACGAACGTCGGCCGACTCTTGGCGCGGGCGGTCGCGGGACGCCGTCTGCGGGCGAGCGAGGCGCTCGCGCTCGCCGAACGCCTCCTCCCCGTCCGAGCGGCACGCGAGTGGAACCTCGCCGCGATGGACTTCGGGAGCCTCGTGTGCCGGGCGCGACCCTCGTGCGCCACCTGCCCGCTCGCCGCAGGAGCCTGCGCCTGGCGTGCCGGGGGCGCGAGCGAGGACCCGGCGCGAGGCTCCGCGGCGGTGTCAGCGCCCCAGCGTGCCTTCGAGGGCTCGGACCGCCAGGGGCGGGGCCGGCTCCTCCGCGCCGCGTGCGCGGGGCCGATCCACCGGCGCGAGCTCGCCCGCCTCGCGGGCTGGCCGGGCGACGCCCGGCGGGCTGCAGCCGTCGCCCGGCGGCTCGTCGCCGAGGGACTCCTCGTCGAGGACGCCGCCGGCCTCCTGCGCCTCCCCGGAGCCGAGGAGCAGCGCCGGCGCCACCCGCTGTAGGGTGCGGGCCGCACGCGTCTCGAGGAGGAGCGGTGGCCGAGGTCAGCGAGTCGCCGGTGATCCGCGACGTCGTCATCGTCGTGCCCACCGCGCACGGCGACGCGCGGGGCCGCTTCGTCGAGACCTACCGGCGCTCGTGGTTCCCCCTCGGGCGCGAGATGGTCCAGGCGAACCGCTCGGACAAGGCGCTCGGCGCCGTCGTCGGCCTCCACTACCACCTCCACCAGGCCGACTACTGGTACGTGACCCGCGGCCTCGTGCGCGTCGTCCTCCACGATCTCCGGGTCGGCTCGCCGACCGAGGGTGCCACGCTGAGCCTCGATCTCGGCGAGGCGGACGAGCGCGGCGTGTTCATCCCGCCCGGCGTGGCGCACGGCTTCGCCTCGCTCACGGACTGCACGCTCACCTACCTCGTCGACGCCTACTACAACCCGGCCGACGAGCTCGGCGTCGCCTACGACGACCCCGAGATCGGGGCGCACTGGGGGATCGAGGCCCCCGTCCTCTCGCCGCGCGACCAGGCGAACCCGCGTCGGCGCGACATCCCTGACGTCGTGCGACCCCGCTACGGCCTGCGTACCTGAGGCCCGGGCGCGCGAGCCATCGGCGGCTGGCGTGGGCTTTACTAGGGGCGTGAACGGCACCCGTGTGCGCTCGCGCCCATGATCGCGCTCGTGCTCGTGGCGCTCGTCGTCGTGGTTGGCGCGTTCGCGCTCGCCAGCCGCTTCGTCGGCTGGCGCAGCGAGCAGCGCTCGGTCGACAGCTACGAGCGCGCCCTCGACGTCCTCGGCGGCATGTCGCGCCGCTCGGAGGCGAGCGCCCCGGTCCACCTGCCGTCCGACGAGGAGGTCGCCCGCCCGCACGTGCGCCCGGCCGAGGAGCGAGACCGGTTCCGCCCGGCCCGCTCGGCGCTGCGCGACGTGCCGGCTGCCCGCGTGCGCCTCGAGCCGCCGGTGCCACCGCGCACCTCCGAGCGAGGTCTCCCGGTCTTCGGGGACGAGGAGACGGTCGTCCTCGAGCCGCCGGTGCCACCGCGCACCTCCGAGCGAGGTCTCCCGGTCTTCGGTGAGGAGGCGTCGGCCGTCCCGGCCTCGGCGGCCGGCCCGCTCGGTCCCCCGCACGACGGGCGTCGCCGGCGCGAGGCGCACGAGGAGGCGCCCCGCCTCGACGAGACGGAGGCGCTGCCGGTCGTCGCCGCCACGGGCAGCGAGCCCGGCGACGCCCCCAGCGTGCGGCCCCGCTCCGAGCGCCGCCGCGGCACCAGTCGGCCGCTTCGCGAGCACGTCGTGCGGCGCGCCTCGACGGGGGCGGCCGCGGCGGTCGCCCTCGCCGCGCTCGCCGTCGGGGCGTGGCAGCTCGCCTCGAGGAGCGCCTCGTCGCCGCCGGCGCCGCCCTCGACGACCACGCCGGCAGCCTCCGGCTCGCACCCGCGCTCGCCGACGCCCACGACGTCCGTCACCAACCCGAACGTCGTCGAGCCGCTCTCGGTCTCCTCGTCGCTCGTCACCGCAGCCGCGCCGGCTGGCTCGTACACGCTCGGCTTCACGACGAGCGGCGTGTGCTGGGTCGGCGTGGAGCGCACGACGTCGGGCCCCTACCTGTGGATGGAGACGATCCCCGCCGGCGGCTCCGCCTCCTTCCAGGCGAACGGCCCCGTCGTCGTCCGCATCGGCGCGCCGAGGGTGCTGCACCTCGCGGTGGACGGCAAGCCCGTCGCGCTGCCTGCCGGGAACGTCCAGCCCTACGACCTCTCCTTCGTCGCCGGCTCGTCCTCGACCTCGGCCTGAGCCGGAGGCGCCCCCTCGCCCTCGAGCGGCACGTCCGCGGGCGGGACCGCCCGCTCGGCTACGGTCGGCGCATGGCCGCTCCGCCGACGGCCCTCGCGCCTCCAGGCACGACCGTGGACCTCGGCGGATGGCTCTCGGACCGCCACGCCGTCACCTTCCTGCCCGGTGACCCACCGCGCGCCGGGCGCCTGGTCATCTACGCGCGCGACGGCGGCGACCTCGCGCACGGGCCCGGCGAGGCCGCGGCCGTCGACGTCGTCGTGCCGACGCGCTCGGGTAGGGCGCTGCGGCGCCGGCGCGTCGTCGCCAGGCTCGTCGCCCTCCCGGACGCCCTCGAGCTCCTGCGTGAGCCGGCTCGGGCCGCGGGCGCGCCGGCCTGGGCGGCGGCGCTCGCGGCCGGGCTCGGTCTCGTCGCGCGCGGCCGGCTCTACCCCTCGGTGTCGGACGCGGGCTTCGACGCCTGGCGCGTCGGGCCCCTCGAGCCGGCGGAGCGCGCCCTGCTGGCCGCGCTCGCGGCGGCCCTCCCCTTCGAGGCGCACGCGCTCGCGCTCGATGGCCGAGGGCCCGTGCGGGTCCGCTCCCCCGAGTGGCTGATCACGGCGGCCTGGGACGCGCTCGCCGACGTGCTCGTGCGCACGGCCGCGGCGCCGGCCGTGGTCGGACCGGTGCCCGGCGCGTCGGGACCGGCGCCCTTCGCGGACCGAGCACCCGTGGCCGTCGAGGAGCTGCGCTCCTGGCTCGAGGAGGCCGCCGGTGGCTTCGGCACCGAGCGCGGCGCCGACGTGGCGTTCCGCATCGAGCTGCTCGAGGCGGGCGCGGCGGTGCCGGGGCGGGGCGGCGAGCCGGACCCGCCCGCGGCGCGCGCGGTGCTGCAGCTCACGAGCCGTGCCGAGCCGAGCCTCGTCGTCGACGCCGCCGACCTGTTCGCGGCGCCGGGCGCGGTGCTCGCCCGCTTCGGCGAGGACGCCGAGCGAGACCTGCTCGCCGCGCTGCGCCGCGTGGCGCGCGCCTGGCCACCGTTCGAGGCGCTGCTGCGCGAGCGGGCGCCGACGGGCCTCGACCTCGACGTCGACCAGCTCGCCGCGCTGCTCGCCGAGGGGGCGAGGGCGCTCGAGGGGACGGGCGTCGCGCTCCTGTGGCCTCGGGAGGTGCTCGCCGACGGCCTGGCGCTGCGCGCCGTCATCACCCCAGCGCCGGGCGTCGTGACGACGGCGGGCCTCGACCTCGACGCCCTCGTCGAGTTCCGCTGGCAGGCGACGCTGCACGGCGAGGTCCTCTCGGAGGAGGAGGTCGACCAGCTCGCGGAGGCGAAGCGAGGCCTCGTGCGCCTGCGCGGTCGCTGGGTCTCGGTCGATCCCGCACTCCTCGAGCGCCTCGCTGCCCGGCGCGTGCGCCGCCTGCGCGCCCTCGAGGCCGTCGGCCACCTGCTGGCGGGGAGCGTCGAGGTCGACGGGGAGGCGGTCCCCGTCGTCGCCGAGGGCGCCGTCGCCGCGCTGGCCGACCGCATCGCTGGCCTCGTCGGGGCGCCCGAGGCCGAGGCGGCACCGCCGCCGGGGCTCGCGCCGGGCGTGGTGCTCCGTCCCTACCAGCTGCGGGGCTTGGCCTGGCTCGAGGCGATGACGAGCGCCGGCCTCGGCGGCTGCCTGGCCGACGACATGGGCCTCGGCAAGACGCTGCAGCTCATCGCGCTGCACCTGCGGCGCGCCGCGGCTGGCGAGGGCCCGACGCTCGTCGTCTGCCCGACGTCGCTCCTCGCCAACTGGGAGCGCGAGGTCCGGCGCTTCGCGCCGGGCGTGGCGGTCCGGCGCTTCCACGGGCCGGGGCGCTCGCTCGATGGCCTCGGTCCCGCCGAGCTCGTCGTGACGAGCTACGGCGTGGCGCGCGCCGACGCCGCGGCGCTCTCGGACGCCGGCTTCGGCCTCGTCGTCGCGGACGAGGCCCAGCACGTGAAGAACCACGAGACGGCAACGGCGAGGGCGCTGCGCACGCTCGCGGCGCCCGCCCGTCTCGCCCTCACGGGCACTCCGGTGGAGAATCGCCTGAGCGAGCTGTGGGCCATCCTCGACTGGACGACGCCGGGGCTGCTCGGACCCCACGAGCGCTTCGTGCGCACCGTCGCCGCGCCGATCGAGCGCGCCCGCGACCCGCTGGCGGCGCAGCGCCTGGCGCGTGCCGTCCGGCCCTTCCTCCTGCGGCGGCGCAAGACCGACCCGGAGGTCGCTCCGGACCTCCCGGCGCGCACGGTGACGGACGTGCCGGTGCCGCTCAGCGCGGAGCAGGCGACCCTGTACGAGGCGGAGGTGCGCGAGGCGCTCGCGGTGATCGCCGGGGAGGACGGCCTCGCGCGCCAGCGGCTCGTCCTTCGGCTGCTCACCGTGCTGAAGCAGATCTGCAACCACCCGGCGCACTACCTGCACCAGCCGGGGCCGCTCGCCGGCCGCTCCAGCAAGCTCGCCGCGCTCGAGGAGCTCGTCGACGTGATCGTCGCCGAGGGCGAGTCCCTCCTCGTCTTCAGCCAGTTCGTGGAGTGCCTCGCCCTGCTCGAGGCGCGCCTCGCCGAGCTCGGCGTGGCCACCTTGTTCCTCCACGGCTCGCTGGGGGCGCGCCGGCGGGCGGTGCTCGTCGACGCCTTCCAGCGCGGCGAGGCGCCGGTCCTGCTCTGCTCGCTCAAGGCGGGGGGCGTCGGCCTCAACCTGACGCGCGCGACGCACGTCGTGCACTTCGACCGCTGGTGGAACCCCGCGGTCGAAGAGCAGGCCACCGACCGCGCCCACCGCATCGGCCAGGACCGCCCGGTGCAGGTGCACCGGCTGATCGCCGAGGGCACCTTGGAGGACCGCATCGCCGAGCTGATCGAGCGCAAGCGAGACCTCGCCGAGGCGGTCGTCGGCGCCGGGGAGGGCTGGATCGGCCGTCTCTCCGACGACGAGCTCGCCGAGCTCGTCCGTCTCGGGAGCGGCCGGTGAGCCCGCCGCGCCGGCCCGGGTGGTACGGGTCGCCGCGGCGCCGGCGGGCCATCTCCCCCGCACGCGCGGCTGGCCGGCGGCCCTTCGGCGCCTCGTGGTGGGGTGCCGCCTGGGTCTCGGCGCTCGAGGGCCGCGCCCGCCTCGACCCGAACCGCCTGCCGCGAGGCCGCACCTACGCGCGCTCGGGGGCCGTCGGGCCGCTCAGCCTCGCCCCCGGCCTCGTCGCCGCCGAGGTGCAGGGCTCGCGCGAGCGCCCCTACGAGGTGCGCGTGCGGGTCCGGACCTTCACCGAGGGCGAGTGGCGGACCGTGCTCGACGCGCTCGCGGCGGAGATCGGGCACGCCGCCGCCCTGCTCGAGGGCGAGCTGCCGCCGGCCGTGGGCGAGGACGTCCGCTCCGTCGGCCTCGACCTCCTGCCCGGCCCGGGCGAGCTCCAGCCCCGCTGCTCGTGCCCGGACTGGGCGGACCCCTGCAAGCACGCCGCCGCCGTCTGCTACCTCGTGGCCGACGCGCTCGACGAGGACGCCTTCGGCGTCTTCCTCCTGCGGGGGCTGGCGCGAGAGGAGCTCCTCCGGGCGCTGCGGGCGCGCCGGGGCCCTGCGCGCGCGCCGCAGCGCGCGCCGGAGCGCGCGCCGAGCGCCGACGGCGCCAGCGTGGTGGCGCGCGCCGCCTGGTCGCGCCCGCCCCAGCCACTGCCCGAGCTGCCGCCGCTGCCGCCGCGTCCGGGCCGCCCGATGCTCCTCGTCGCCGAGCCGCCCGACGGCGCCGCGATCGACGGCGCGGGGCTGCGCGAGCTCGCCGCCGACGCGGCGCGGCGCGCGCTCGCCCTCGCCCGGGGGGTCGGCTCCGACGAGCTCGGGTCGACGCTCGAGGAGGACCTCGCGCGCCGGGCCGTCGCCTCGCTCGAGGACCATGCACGCCTCGGGGTGCTCGCGCCGGCAGCGCTCGCCCGCCGTGCCGGGGTGCGCCCCGACGAGCTCGTGCGCTGGGCCCTCGCCTACCGCGACGGCGGCCGGGAGGGCCTCGCGGCGCTGCGCGAGGCGTGGGACCCCGACCCCCGCCTCGTCGAGGCGGGCCGGGTGCTGCTCGGCCCCGGCGCCCGTCGGTACCGGAACCGCCTCACCCTCGGGGCCCGCCAGCTGCGCCTCGGGCGCGACGGCCGGTGGTACCCGTTCAGGAAGGCGGGGGGCCGCTTCGAACCCGATGGGCTCCCGTACCCGCCCGAGCGCGTCGGGGAGCTCGGGGCCCTCGACGAGGCGGTGGAGGGCGGCTCGAGCGCCTGAGGGCGCTCGAGCCCGACGCCGGCGACGTCGCGCCTCGGACGCCGCGCCTCAGCCGAGCGCCTCCCAGCGGGTCGCGGCGCGCTGGAGCCGCGGGTGGCTCACGAGCAGGTGCCACACGACGGCGCACAGGCCCTCGGTGTGCGGCGTGACGTGCTCGGGGAAGAGCGGCGGGATGACGACGCAGGCGTCGGCGACCGTCGCGGTGTAGCCGCCGTCGCGTCCGACGACTCCGACGATGGTGGCGCCACGCGCCCGGGCGAGCTCGAGCGCGGCGACGAGGTTGGCCGAGACGTTGCGCTCGCGGTCGCCACCGCCGACGGAGAACACGAGCACGGCGTCCTCGGCCCGCAGGCGCGACACCTCGAGCCAGGCGGAGAAGACCGTGGCGAAGCCCTCGTCGTTCGTCCGCGCCGTGAGCTCCGAGACGTTGTCGGTCGGCGCGTACGCCTCGAAGCCGCAGAGCTTGCGGAAGTCGTTCACCGCGTGGGACGCGTGGCCTGCCGATCCGCCGACGCCGAGGACGAAGAGGCGCCCGCCACGTTCGCGCGCGCTCGCCAGGTGCTCGGCGACGGCCTCGATGGCCGACGCGTCGAGCGCGTCGAGCACCGCCCGGCTCTCTCCGAGGAAGGACTCGCTGAAGGTCATGGCGCTCGACGCTCCTCGGTCATCGGGTCTCATGGGACGTTCCCCCGCCAGCAAAGCACAGCCGCCCGGCCGAGGCGGCAGCGGGTAGGGTCGGGCGTGGCCGCCGGTCGGCGAGTTGTTACTATGCAGATAGGAGAAATCTCCCCTGGCGCGCCGGCGCTCGGCCGGTCGGAACGGAGCGGCGATGGCTACTGAGCTCGATCTCGGCAGGTACAAGCTCGGGTGGAGCGACGTCGAGGACTACGTCTACAAGCCGCGCAAGGGCCTCAACGAGGAGGTCATCCGGGAGATGTCGCGCCTCAAGCGCGAGCCGGCGTGGATGCTCGAGTTCCGCCTCAAGGCCTACCGCCGCTTCCTCGCGAAGCCGATGCAGCCGTGGTTCGCGACGAAGATGCCCGACCTCGACTTCGACGACATCTACTACTACATCAAGCCCACCGAGTCGCAGGTCGACGCGTGGGACGAGCTGCCGGAGTCGGTGAAGACCACCTACGAGCGCCTCGGCATCCCCGAGGCGGAGCGCAAGTACCTCGCCGGGGTGACGGCCCAGTACGAGTGCCTGCGAGGCGCCACCCTCGTGTGGACCACCGGCGGGATGCGCCCGATCAAGGACCTCGGCGAGGGCGACGTCGTCTTCTCCCTCGACGAGGGGGGCCGGACGGTGGTCGTCGCGCGCGTGCGCGCCCAGCGCTGCAGCGGGGTGAAGGAGGTCTTCGAGGTCACGGCGAACGACCAGGTGATCGGCGCCTCGGCGAACCACCCCTTCCTCACCCTGCGTCGCGACGGTGCCGGCCGGCTCGAGCCGACCTGGGTGCGCCTCGAGGAGCTGCGCGTCGGCGACCTCGTGGCCGTGGCCACCGACACCCCCGACTTCGGCGCACCCGCGCCGCTGCGCGCGCCGGAGGGCGCGCCCGTCGCCTACCCGACGGCCACGAGCGCGTCCTTCTGCTGGTGGGCCGGCGTCTACCTGCGCGCCGGGAGCGCCCGCCTCGTCGGCGGGCGCACCGAGCTCGAGCTCGCCCTCGACCCCGCGAGCGCCCAGCTCGGCGCGACCGTCGCCGAGATCGCCGCCTCGCTGCTTCGCGCCGAGCTCGCTCCGGACCGGGCACGCGGCGTGCTCGCCGGGCGCGCCGATGCCAGCCTCGCCGAGTTCCTCGAGGCGAACGGCCTCGGCCAGGACGTGCCGCTGCGGCAGGTGCCGCAGTGGGCCTTCGCGCTCTCGCGCGCCGAGCGCCTCGCCCTCCTCGCCGGCTACCTGGATGCCGGCGGCGAGCTCGAGGCCGGTGCGGGCGGGCGCGTCCTCGTCCCGGGCCCGAACGCCGTCCTGCTCGAGGGGCTGCGGGAGCTCGCCCTCCTCTCGGGGGTGCGCGCGGCGCTCCTGCCCGGCGACGAGCCGGGGGCGCCCGGCCGCCTGGAGCTCACCGACGGCGTCGGCCGGCTCCTCGACGCCTCGCGGCGTGCGCCCGCGCCTCGCCGGAGCGACGGCGCGCCGCGCGGGCCCGTCGCCTTCGTGCCCGTCGACGCGATCGAGCCCGTCGGCGCCGAGCCGGTGTTCGACATCGAGGTCGAGGGCCACCACAACTTCGTGGCCGAGGGCTTCTTCGTCCACAACTCCGAGGTCGTCTACCACCGCAACCGCGAGGACCTCGAGCGCCGCGGCGTGCTCTTCACCGACATGGACACGGCGGTGCGCGAGTACCCCGAGATCGTCCGGCGCTACTTCGGCCGGGTGATCCCGCCGAACGACAACAAGTTCGCCGCCTTGAACTCGGCGGTGTGGTCCGGGGGGTCGTTCATCTACGTGCCGCCCGGCGTCACCGTCGACATGCCGCTGCAGGCCTACTTCCGGATCAACGCGGAGAACATGGGCCAGTTCGAGCGGACGCTCATCATCGCCGACGAGGGCTCGCAGGTGCACTACGTGGAGGGCTGCTCGGCGCCGGTGTACTCGAGCGACTCGCTGCACGCGGCGGTGGTCGAGCTCGTGGCGCTCCCCGGCAGCCGGATCACCTACACGACGATCCAGAACTGGTCGACGAACGTCTACAACCTCGTCACCAAGCGGGCGCGCGCCGAGGCGGAGGCCCACGTCGAGTGGGTCGACGGCAACATCGGCTGCCTCGCGCAGGGCTCGAGGGTGACGACTCGCAGCGGGCCGAAGCCCATCGAGCTCGTCTCGCCCGGCGACGAGGTGCTGTCGCTCGACGAGGCGAGCGGCGAGCTGTGCTTCCGGAAGGTGACGGCGAAGCGCTTCTCCGGCTACCAGCGTGTCCGGGAGGTGCGCCTCGGCACCCGGGCGCTGCGCGTGACCGACAACCACCCCTTCTACGCCAGCACCGGCACCGGCGGGCGCGCCTACGTGCGCGCCGACCGGCTTGAGCGGGTGGTCGTGCCGACGGGCGCGATCGACTACGGGCACCCGCACAAGCTCCGCCGACCCGACGCGATGGTTGTGGGTGGTGCGGCGCACGCCGAGCGGGGGAGCTGGATCGCCGAGGCGGAGGAGACGAGCGACGACCTCGTCTGGCTGCTCGGCCTCGCCGCGGCGAGCCGCGCGGCGCACCACCGCCTCAGCCTGACGCTGCCCGCCCAGAGCCCGGCACGCGTCCGCCTCGCCGCCTTGGTCGGCGAGGACGCGCTGCGGTCCGTTGCCGCCCGGCCGGGCGAGCCGGCCCGGGTGGGCCTGCGAAGCGCCGAGCTCGACGAGCTGACGGAGGCGAACGGGCTCGCGGCGGGGCCGCTGCCGGGCTGGCTCCTCGCCCTGCCGACGCGCCAGCGCCGGTCCTTCCTCGACGGCGTGCTCGACGCGCAGGCGCCGGGTGGGCGCGGCCTCGTCTCGGCCGACCGAGCCCTCCTCGAGGGCGTCGCCGACGTGCTGACCTCGCTCGGGGCCGTGTCGCGCCTCGTGGCCGAGGCGGGCGACGAGGGACGCTGGCGCCTCGAGGTCGTCTCGCACGGGTCGCTCGGCGCGCCCGCGGGCCGGCCCCCCGCCGCGGCGCTCGAGGTCCACGACGTGGCGGTCGGCGAGCCCTCGCTCGAGGTGCCGACCTGGGACATCGAGGTCGAGGGGACCGGGAACTTCGTGGCCGAGGGCTTCGTCGTGCACAACAGCCGCCTGACGATGAAGTACCCCTCCGTCTTCCTCATGGGGCCGAAGGCCTCGGGCGAGGTCCTCTCCGTCGCCTACGCGGGCGAGGGCCAGATGCAGGACACGGGGGCGAAGATGATCCACTGCGCGCCCGAGACGACCTCGACCATCGTCTCGAAGTCGATCTCGAAGGACGGCGGCGTGACCACCTACCGGGGCAAGGTCCACGTCGACGAGGGGGCCAAGCGTGCCAAGTCCTACGTGCGCTGCGACGCGCTCATCTTGGACGAGGCGTCCGTGTCGGAGACGAAGCCCTACATGGAGGTCGCCGAGCGCGACGCCGAGATCGGCCACGAGGCGACCGTCTCGAAGGTCGGCGACGACCAGCTCTTCTACCTGATGAGCCGCGGGCTGTCGGAGGCCCAGGCGACGAGCATGATCGTGAACGGCTTCATCGAGCCCGTCACCCGGACGCTGCCGATGGAGTACGCCGTCGAGTGGAGTCGCCTCATCGAGCTGCAGATGGAAGGATCGGTCGGCTGAGCGCCGACGCGATCGTGGCGAGGATCGAGGGCCGCAGGAGGTCCCGCGGTGCCGATGCGTGAGGAGTGCAAGCACTTCCAGTCGCGGACGTACGCGTCCGGCGAGGTGGCGCGCTTTTGCACCCTCGACCTCGCCCCGGAGGCGCCCTGGCGCTGCCCGGCGGACTGCCCCCGCTACGAGCGGCGGCTGGCCGACGCCGGCTGGGCGCACGGCAGCCTCGTCGAGCCGGCCATCGAGGACGAGCCCGACGCGCCCCCGGGCGAGGTGGCCACGCTGCTCGACGAGGCGGAGGAGATCGTGACCGGCGCGATCCCGACGGCGCGCCTCGAGGTCGACGCCGAGCGCCGGGGTTCGCGCTGGCGCTCGCTGCGCCGGCGCTTCGGGCGCGACGGGGGAGCCGGGCGGTGACCGAGGCCCCTCTCGGCACGGCCGTCGCGCCAGCCCGCGGCGGCCCGGCGTGGCTCGCCGAGCGGCGAGCGTCGGCGGCCGCGGCCTTCAGCGAGGCGCGCCTGCCCACCGAGGCGGACGAGGACTGGCGCTACGGGCGCGTCGACGAGCTCGACCTCGCCGCCTTCTCGCCCGCCCGGCTGACCGACGGGGCGCTTGCGGACGGCCCGGCGGCGCGTGCCCTCCTCGGCGCGCTCGGCGAGCGCGCCTGCCTCGTGCGCACCGGGCCGGGCCGCGTCGAGGTCGACCTCGCCCCGCCGGCGGCCGCGACGGGTCTCGCCGTCTCGCCGCTCAGCGCGCTCGAGCGCGCGCCCTTCGGCTACGGGAGCCTCGTCGGGGCCGCGCCCGACGCGTTCACCTTCCTCGCCGAGGCCGAGGCGACCGACGCCGTGGTCGTCGAGGTGCCGGCCGGGGTGCGCGTCGACGAGCCGATCGTCGTCGTCCACGACCTCGCGTCCGCCGAGGACGGGGCCGCGTACTTCCCGCGGACCTTCGTGTCGCTCGGGGAGGACGCGCGAGCGAGCGTCGTCGAGCTCGTCGCGTCGAACGACGCGAGGCTGCTCGCGCTGCCGGTCACCGAGCTCGAGCTCGGACCGGGCGCGTCGCTCGCCTACCACGCCGTCCAGCAGCTCGGCCGGCGCGCCTGGCAGCTCGGCTACCAGGCGAGCACCCTCGGTCCCGGCGCCGAGCTCACCTCCTTCACCGCCGCCTTCGGCGGGGACTACGCGCGCCTGTCGACCCGCTCGAGCCTCACGGGCGAGCACGCCCGCAGCCGGCTGCTCGCCGTGTACTTCGGGGACGGCGGGCAGGTGCAGGACCTGCGCACGTTCCAGGAGCACGTCGCGCCCCGCACGCGCAGCGAGCTCGTCTTCAAGGGGGCGGTCGCCGACACGGCGCGCTCGGTCTACAGCGGCCTCATCCGGATCGCCAAGGGCGCCTACCGCTCCGACGCCGGCCAGACGAACCGCAACCTCGTGCTCTCCGAGGGGGCGCGGGCGGACTCGGTTCCCAACCTCGAGATCGAGGAGAACGACGTCCGCTGCAGCCACGCCTCGGCCGTCGGGCCGATCGACGCCGAGCAGCGCTTCTACCTCGAGACTCGCGGCGTGCCGCCCGAGGTGGCCGACCGGCTGATCCTGCTCGGCTTCTTCGGCGACCTGCTCGACGAGGCGCCGCACGCCGGCCTCGGCGCGCTGCTGCGCGAGGCGGTCGCCTCGCGCCTCGCCTCCCGCCTCGCGCCGCCGGGGTCCCGGCCGTGAGTCGCGCCCGGGTGCGCGTCTGCTCGCTCACCGAGCTCGAGCTCGGGGTGCCGCGACTCGTGCGCGTCGGTGGCGAGGACGTCTGCCTCGTGCGCTGCGAGGACGGCGTGCACGCCGTGAGCGACCTGTGCACCCACGAGGACGTGTCCCTCGCCGAGGGGGACGTCGACCTCGAGAGCTGCGAGATCGAGTGCTGGAAGCACGGCAGCGTCTTCTCGCTGCGCACCGGGGAGGCGCTCTGCCTCCCGGCGACGCGGCCGGTCGCTGTCTACGAGGTGCGTGTCGAGGGGGACGACGTCGAGGTCGTGCTCGGGGCGCGCGACGCCGAGGCGAGCCGGTGAGCACGCTCGTCATCGAGCACCTGAGCGGGGGGCTCGCGGGCTCGCCGCTCGTCGAGGACGTCAGCCTCACGATCCGAAGCGGCGAGGTGCACGCCCTCATGGGTCCGAACGGGGCCGGCAAGAGCACCCTCGGCCGCCTCCTCATGGGCCACCCGGGCTGCGTGGCGACGGCGGGCTCGGTGCGCCTCGACGGCGTCGAGCTCCTCTCGCTGCCGACCTGGCGTCGGGCCGCGGCCGGGCTCTTCTTCGCCCCGCAGGACCCGACCGAGGTCCCGGGCGTCGCGCTCGACGAGGCGCTCGCCGAGGCGCTCGCCGCGCGCGGCGCCGCCCCGGTGGCTCGCGAGTCGCTCGCCGAGCGCCTGCGCGAGGTGGCGGGGGAGATCTCGCTGCCGCCGGCGCTGCTCGAGCGGGCCCTCAACGTCGACGCCTCGGGCGGCGAGAAGAAGCGCCTCGAGACGCTGCAGCTCGCCGTCCTGGCTCCCCGCTTCGCCGTGCTCGACGAGCTCGACTCCGGCCTGGACGTCGACGCGCTGCGCGACGTCGCACGCGCCGTGGCGCGCGCCGCGCGCCCGCCGGCCGGCTCGGGGTCCTCGGCGCTCGGGGTCCTCGCCATCACCCACTACCGCCGGCTCCTCGACGTGCTCGAGCCGGACGCGGTGCACGTGCTCGTCCAGGGCCGCATCGTGCGCTCGGGCGGGCCGGAGCTCGCGGACGAGATCGAGCGCGCCGGCTACGGCGCCTACTCGGCCGCCGGCGCCTGAGGTCGGCGCCGGGCGCGGTTGCGCCCGGGCGCCCGCGTGGCCTAGCAATGCTCGTGCTCGTCCTCGCGGCCGCCTCACCCCGCCCCGGCGCGCTCCTCGACTTCCACCACGTGTGGGGGCTCGTCGTCATCGTCGGCAACGGCATCGCCGGGTGCTGGGCGCTCGCCGCCTGGCGCGTGGCGTCGTTGCGGACGAGGGCGTTGTGGTGGTTCACGCTCTTCGTCGAGGCGGCGGTGTTCGTCCAGGTGGCCTCGGGCCTCGGCCTCGTCGAGGGCGAGGGGCTGCGCCCGCCCGCGTTCCACCCCTTCTACGGCTTCCTCGCCGTCGTCGTCGTCGGCTTCCTCTACGCCTACCGGAACCGCCTGCGCCCCCGCCTCTACCTGCTCTACGGCCTCGGCGGGCTCTTCCTCATGGGGATCGGGGTGCGCGCTCTCGTCACCGCCGGCTGAACCCGGCCCCCTCAGGGCGCGCCGTGCGCGGCGCCGCCCGGCTCGCTCGGCGGCATCGGCTCGCTGCCGGGGTCGCGGTAGCCGAGGCGGTCCGACACCCGGCGGGTCGCCTCGAGGAGCAGCTTCGCGGCGCGCTCGCTCTCGGTGCGGAAGCGCTCGACCGGGCCGCAGACCGAGACCACCGCCGTGGCGACGCCCTCCCGGCTGAGGATTGGCGCGGCGACCGAGCCGGCGCTCGGGTCGCGCTCGCCGAGCGAGACGGCGAAGCCCTTGATCCGGATCGCCTCGAGCTCGCGTCGCAGCGCCTCGGGGTCGGTGATCGTGAGCGGTGTGAGGCTGACGAGCTCGTGGTCGCGCAGGTACTCCTCGCGCTCACGCTCGGGCAGGAAGGCGAGGAGGGCCTTCGACGACGCGCCGGTGTGGAGGGGGAACGGGCGGCCGAGCTGGACCACCATCTTCACGTCCCGATGCGGCGTGACCTGGTCGATGTAGACGCGGCTCCAGCCCACGCGCACCGAGAGCGTGGCGGTCTCGTTCGTCGCCGCGACGAGCTCGTGCATCTCCTCCTTGGCGAGCGCCCGCACGTCGATCCGGTCGAGGTAGGAGAGCCCGAGGTAGAGGCTCTGGGGCCCGAGCCGGTAGCGGTGGCTGTCCTCGTCGATCTCGATGAACCCCTTGGCGCGCGCGGCGGCGAGCATGCGGTGGACGACGGCCTTCGACATGTCGAGGGCGTTGGCGATCTCGGTCACGCCGAGGGTCGGGGAGGTCGAGCGGGCGAAGAGGCTCAAGATGTCGAGGGCACGCTCCACCCCGCTGATGCTCTGCGGTTGACGGCCACCCTCCGTGCGCGTCGGCGTCAATGGCGTCTCCAGTCGTTCCAAGGGCGTTGCGATCGCACCGGCGTGCCCGTGCCAGCCGACGGTAGCCGGAGGGGCGCGCCGGCCAGGGCCATCACCGACCGAGCACGCGGGCGCGACCGCGCGCGCCGGAGGCAGCACGCCCGGGTCACCGGGCCGCACCGGCCGCGCGGCGCAGCAGCGCCCGCGCGCCGCGCACCACCGCCTCGTCGATCAGCCTGCCGTCCGCGTCGAGCACCGCCGCGCGCTCCTCGGCGAGCGCACGCTCGAAGCGTGCCACCACCGCGGCAGCCGCGCGCACCTCGTCCTCGGATGGCGTGAAGACGGCGTTGACAACCGGCACCTGGGCCGGGTGGACGACGGCGCGGCCGCCGAAGCCGAGCCGAGCCAGGCGCTCCGTGCTGGCGCGCAGCGCCTCGAGGTCGCGGACGTCGGTGGACACCGGGCCGACCGGCGCCTCGAGGCGACAGGCCGCCGAGACGAGGACGACCTGCGAGCGCGCCCACGCGAGCTCGCTCTCGTCGGGGCTCGGGCGGATGCCGAGCTCGGCGGCGAGGTCGGCCTCGCCGAGGTGGAGCCGCACGACGCGCCGTGCCGCGGCGAGGCGGCGCGCGTCGAGCAGGCCGGTGGCCGACTCGAGGAGCGGCGCGACCGGCGTGGTGCCCGGTGCCAGTCCGTGCGCGCGCTCGGCGCTGGCGAGGAGGGCGTCGAGCGCCTCGAGCTGGGTCGCTCGCTCGCACTTGGCGACGAGGAGGCCGGCGAGCGCGGGCGCCAAGGCGGCGTCCACGTCCTCGGCGGTGCCCTCGAGCCGGTCCTCGACGACCGCGTTGATCCGGACCCAGACCTCGGCCGGCGGATCGGCGCCGAGCCCCGCGAGCCACCGGGCGAGCTCGCCGCGCGCGCGCGCCTTCGCGCTGGGCGCCACGGCGTCCTCGAGGTCGACGATGAGGGCGTCGGCCCCGCGCTCGAGCGCGCGCCCGAGCTTGGCGGGCTGGTCCGCCGGCACGTAGAGGTAGCTGCGCGCACTCATCGGCCCGGGGCCTCCTCGGCGCGCCGGGCGCGGTGCTGGCAGGGCGGTACCAGGGTGCGAAACATCGTTCCGTAGCGTTGTCGGTGAAGTGTCACCGGTCTGACCTGCACTGCCGCGTCCGATCTCGTCGCCTCGGGTCTCGCGCTCCATGTTACGGGCGCTTGACCTCCCGCTGCTGCCTGCCTATGCTTCCTGTTAGCGAAACTGCATTTCGCTAACAGGAACGGCGGCCAGGGGTCAGGCCACGCGGGTCGGGCGAGGAAGCGAGCCCCGGGCGAGTGGGGGAGGTCGACGGTGGACACGCCTGAGCGCAACGCGGTTGGTGGTTCGGAGCGCTACCGGCCGGTCATCACCCGGCGGGACCTGCTGAAGGCGGTGGGCGGCGGGGTGCTGTTCGCGGCGACGGGGGGCTCGCTCCTCGAGGCGCCCTCGACGGCCTCGACGCTCGCGCGCGAGCTGGCTCGCTCGTCGGCGAGGAACCGGCAGAACGTCATCAACGTCCTCATCCCGGCCGATCCCCCCGCGCTCGACCCCGTGAAGTACAACGCGCACGACATCGAGCGCATCTACCGGCAGGTGACCGAGCAGCTCTACCAGTGGAACCCGGACAAGACGATCACCCCGCTGCTCGCCGAGTCGATGCCGAAGATCTCGAGGGACGGCAGGACGTACACGATCCACCTGCGGTCGGGCATCAAGTTCCACAACGGCAAGCCCTTCGACTCCTCGGACGTGAAGTACACCTACGAGCAGTGCCTCGCGCCGTCGAACGGCTCGATCTGGCTCGCCGCGCTCGGGCTCGTGAAGTCCGTGGAGGCGCCGAACCCGCGCACCGTCGTCATCAAGCTGTCCGCCCCCTACACCCCGATGCTCTCGTCCCTCGCGCTCATTCCGATCGTTCCGTCCAACATCCCGTACACGGCGACGACCTACGCGCGCCGCCTCGTCGGGACCGGCCCGTTCCGCTTCGTGAGCTGGAACCAGGGCGTGGCGATCAAGCTCGCCAAGAACCCGCACTACTGGCAGCGAGGGCTCCCGCACTCGAACGGGGTCAGCTTCAGCATCGTCTCGTCCTCCGCGTCCCAGGTGGCCGACCTCGTCAACGGCAGCGCGCAGCTCATCGCCGAGGTGGCGGCCCGCGACGTCGGCGTGCTGCGCCGCAAGGGGATGCACGTCTACGTGGAGCCGAACTCCTCGATCATCGACTACATGTACCCGAACGTCCAGCCGGGCCGCTTCACGGCGAACAGGTTCGCCCGACTCGCCATCGCCTGGGCGATCGACCGCCAGCAGGTCGTGAGCCAGGTGTTCGCCGGCATCGGCCAGCCCGAGTCGTCCCTGCCGGTCCACGGCGCCGAGTTCTACGACGCGAAGCTCGGCGCGTACTTCGGCAAGCGGCCGGACCTCGCGAAGGCCCGCAGCTACCTGGCGCAGGCCGGCGGCCCCCCCTCGCACCCGCTCGACCTCGTCGTGCTGGCCGACGACATCACGAACCCGACGGCCGCCATCGTCCAGCAGAACCTCGCCGCGATCGGCATCGCCACGAACATCATCCCGCTCGGCATCACGGCCGCGCTGGGGCGCCTGTTCTCGCAGCAGTACGACCTGTTCCTGCTCGACGTCCTGGCGCAGGAGTCGACGGGCTTCGGCTCGTACATCGCCTACCTCGCCGTCTACCCGGGCGCGTTCGCGAACTTCAACAAGTTCAGCAGCGTCCAGCTCGCACGCCTCGCCGAGCGGGCCGTCACGGTGACGAACCCTTCCCAGCAGGCCGCCGCGTGGCGGGCGGTGCAGCAGATGTGGGTGCAGCAGGTCCCGCAGATCGTGATCTGCAGCTCGCGCTACATCGAGGCGTCGAGCCCCTCGCTGCAGGGCTACCACCCGACCGGCCTCGCGCAGCTCGAGCACCTCAAGTACGCCAGCGTGAGCTGAGCGGTGCGGCGGCCGGTCGCGGCGGTATCGTTGGCCGGGCGCCGAGCCCGCCGGAGCTCGCGCTCGCCGAGGAGCGCGTCGGCCCGCTCGCTGGCGTCGGAGGGTGAACATGTGGCGCCTCGCCCTGCGCAGGGTCGCGCTCGCCGTCCCCGTGCTGTTCCTCGTCTCGGTGCTGAGCTTCCTCCTCCTGCGGGCCGCACCCGGCAATCCGGCGCAGCTGCAGGCGGGGCTCGACGCGACGCCGAAGGTGGTCGCGGCCATCTCGCGCCAGCTGGGCCTCGACCGCCCGCTCGCCACGCAGTACTGGCTGTGGCTCGACGGCGTCCTGCACGGCAACCTCGGGGTCTCCTACTCGACCGGTGAGCCGGTGACGAGCGTGCTCGCGCCCCGCGTGCCCGTGACCGCCGAGCTCGGGGTGCTCTCGCTCGTCCTCACGGTCCTCGTCGGCATCCCGCTCGGGATCTGGTCGGCGCTCGGCAAGGACGGCCCGCTCGACCACTCGACCCGCGTCGGCGCGCTCGTGTTCGTCGCCGTGCCGAACTTCGTGCTCGCGCTCTTCTTCGTCCTCGTCTTCGGCTGGTGGTTCCGCAACATCCTCCCCTACCAGGGCTTCGTCCCCCTCGGGCAGTCGATCGCCTCGAACCTCAGCCACGCGATCCTGCCGTCCGTCTGCCTCGCCCTCGGGCCGATCGGGATCGTCGTGCGCGTCACCCGGGCCAGCATGCTCGAGCAGCTCGGCTCGGACTACGTGCTCGCCGCCCGCGCGCTCGGCGTGCCGTGGCGCCGGGTCGTCTGGAACGACGCCCTCCGCAACGCCGTGGCGCCGGTGCTGACCGTGCTCGGCCTCGTCACCGGCTACCTGATCAGCGGCGCGGTCGTGGTCGAGACGATCTTCAACCTGCCAGGGCTCGGCGCGCTCCTCGTCGAGTCGTTCGACAACCGCGACTACACCGTCACGATCAGCGTGATGATGCTCGGCGCCGTCGTCTTCGTGGTCGTCAACCTCCTCGTCGACCTCCTCCACGCCTTCGTCAACCCGAGGGTGCGCGCCCGCTGGGCGCGCACGTCCTGAGGCGATGCCGGCCGTGGCGCTCGCGGGGGGCCGCCCTCGTCTCGCCCTCTGGCGAGCGCTCGTGCACCGACGGATGGCTCTCGCCGGGCTCGTCGGCATCGCGGCGCTCTGCTTCGTCGGGGCCTTCGGTGCCTTCCTCGCCCCCTACAACCCGGACCAGACGAGCGCGCTCGCCACCGCGCCGCCGAGCGCGGCGCACTGGATGGGCACCGACCAGCTCGGGAGGGACGTCTTCAGCCGGATGCTCGTCGGTACGGGGAGCTCGCTCGCGGTGGGCGTCGGCGCGACGGCGCTCGCGCTCGTCGTCGGGTCGCTCATCGGCATGGTCGCCGGCCTCGACGCGGGCGGGTGGGTCGACACCGTCGCGATGCGAGCGATGGACGTGCTCTTCGCGTTCCCGGTCCTCGTGTTCGTCCCCGTCCTCTCGGGCCTCGCGATCGGCAGGCACCTGCGGATCGGGCCGGTGTCGATCAGCCAGCTGGCCGTGCTCATCGGCGCGGTCGCGGTCGTGTTCGTCCCTGTCTTCGCCCGCGTCGCACGCGCCAGCGTCGCGGACGAGGTCGGCAAGGACTACCTGCAGGCCGCGCGCGCCTTCGGTGCTCGCCGACGCGACCTCCTGCTGCGCAACCTGCTGCCCAACATCCAGGCCCCGCTCGCGGTCCAGGCGGCGTTCTCGATCCCGCTCGCGATCATCACCGAGGCCGCGGTCTCCTTCCTCGGCTTCGGCATCCAGCCGCCGCAGGCGAGCTGGGGCGACATCCTGAACGACGGCAGGAGCCAGATCGTCCTCGGCGACTGGTGGGAGACCGTGTTCCCGGCGCTCGCCATCCTCGTCACCGTGCTCTGCTTCAACTTCGTCGGGGACGCCCTGCGCGATGCGCTCGATCCGGCGACCGCCCGGCGGGCGGACGAGGCGGCCGCCGTCGTCACGGAGATGACGCAGGCGTGAGCGCGCCCGCGGCCGCCCCGCTGCTCGAGGTGCGCGAGCTCTCGGTGAGCTTCGGCACCGGATCGCGGTCGCTGCGCGCCGTGCGCGACGTCAGCTTCACGCTGGAGCGGGCGAGCTCGCTCGCGCTCGTCGGCGAGAGCGGGTCCGGCAAGACGACGCTGCTGCGCTCCGTCGTCGGCCTCGTGCCGCGTGCCGCGGTCGCCGGCCGGGTGGCGTTCAAGGGCCGCGACCTCACGGCCGCGTCAGAGCGAGAGCTCGAGCGCCTGAGGGGGGGTGAGATCGGCCTCGTCTTCCAGGACCCGGTGAGCTGCTTCAACCCCTCGCTCACCGTCGGCTACCAGCTGGAGCGGGTGCTGCGCATCCACCGCCCCGAGGCGCGCCGGCCGGCGCGCGCCGAGCGCATCGCCGCCGTGCTCGAGCGCGTGGGCATCGAGCACGGGCGCGTGCTTCGCCGTCACCCCTTCGAGCTCAGCCAGGGCCAGCTCCAGCGCGTCATGATCGCCGCGGCGTGCCTGTCGGGGAAGACGGCCCTGCTCCTGGCCGACGAGCCGACGACGAGCCTCGACGTCACGACGGAGGCGCAGATCATCGAGCTCCTGCGAGACCTCCGGCGCGACCTCGACATGGCGCTCGTCCTCGTGACCCACAACCTCGCCGTCGCGGCGCAGCTGTGCGACCGCGTCCTCGTCATGTACGGCGGCCGCCTCGTCGAGGACGCCTCGGTCGAGGCGCTCTTCGAGCGGCCGGCGCACCCCTACACCCGCCGCCTCCTCGAGTCGCTGCCCGTGTTCCCGCCGAGCTCGCGGCGCGTCGAGCCGATCCGCGGCGAGCCGGCGAGCGCGCTCGGCGTCGCCGCCGGGTGCCCCTTCGCGCCCCGCTGCGACGTGCGCATCGGTCCGGTCTGCGACGAAGAGACGCCGCCGCTCGCGCCGACCGGCACCCCCGGCCAGCTCGCGGCCTGCCACCTCGTCGCCAGCGGCTCGACGGTCGAGCCGGTCGCGCGGGAGGCCAGGCGGTGAGCAGCGCCGGGCCGCCGGGCCAGGCACCGCTCGTGGAGGCCGTCGGCCTCTCGAAGCACTTCCCCGTGCCCCGCTCGGCGCGCGACGTCCTCGCGCGCCGCCGGCGGGTGGTGCACGCCGTGAGCGACGTCGACCTGTCGATCGGCCGCGGCGAGGTCGTCGGGCTCATCGGCGAGAGCGGGTCCGGCAAGAGCACCTTCGGGCGCGTCCTGCTCCGCCTCGTCGAGCCGACGTCGGGGACGGTGCGCTTCGACGGCACCGACCTGGCGGGTCTCGGGCGCGAGGAGCTGCGCCAGCTGCGACGCAGGATGGCCGTCGTGTTCCAGAACCCGTACTCGGCGGTGAACCGCCGCCGGCGCGTCTACGACATCGTCGCCGAGCCACTCGTGATCCACCGGGTCGGCGACGCCCGGGCGCGCGAGGCGCGCGTCGCGGAGCTCCTCGGTCTCGTCGGCCTGTCGACCGAGCACGCCTGGCGGCTGCCGAACGAGCTGTCCGGCGGGCAGCTCCAGCGGGTCGCCATCGCCCGCGCGCTCGCCCTCGGCCCCGACTTCGTGCTCGCCGACGAGCCGACCGCCTCGCTCGACGTGAGCGTGCGTGCCCAGGTCATCAACCTCTTCATGGACCTCAAGGCCGAGCTCGCCCTGTCGATGCTCTTCATCAGCCACGACCTCGCCACCGTGGCGTGGCTCGCGGACCGGGTCGCCGTCGTCTACCTCGGGCGCGTCGTCGAGGTGGCGGCGACGAGCGCGCTCGGCTCGGCGGCGCTCCACCCCTACACGCAGGCGCTCATCGCCTCGATCCCCAAGCCCGACCCCCGCCAGCGTTCCCGAGCGCCGACGCGCGGCCAGATCCCGAGCGCGGTGGACCTCCCGCCCGGCTGCGCCTACCACCCGCGCTGCCCCCTCGCGATGCCCATCTGCCGAACCGAGCGCCCGCCCCTCGAGGACAAGGCCGGGGGCCACCTGGCGGCGTGCCACGCCGTCGCGCGCGGCGCGGGCGCCCCGGGTCGGGCCGTGGCGAGCGCCCCCTGAGCGGGCGCGCTCGCCGCGGCTCAGGCGATGCGCGCCGCCACGACCGGGTCGAGGAGCTCCGCCGGGTAGTCGCGCCACATCCGGCGCGCCTCTTCGAGGCTGCAGTAGTGGTTGACGAGGGTGCAGTCCACCCGGATGAGGGCGCGCTTGGGCTGGCGAAGGGTCGCGAACGGCCCGTGCGGGATACCTGGGGGACGGAAGCAGTAGGAGCCGGGGCCGAGAACGATCCGGTCGTCCGGGTGGTCGGTCGAGATCTCGCCCTCGATCGTGTAGATCTCCTCGATGCAGTCGTGCCACTCGATGCGCTCGTCGGTGAAGCCGCCCTCCTCGACGGAGATCACGAAGACCCGCTCGCCCGAGTCCGGCTCGAGGCGCAGCGTCTGGCTGACGAGGCCGAGGCCGACCTTGTCGGTGAGTGGCTGGCGGACGGGGACGTCCTCGAGCGCGAGCGCCGCGATGGCGCGGGGATCGCCGAGCACCGCCTCGTCGCTCTCGGCGCTCGCGAGCGCGCCGTAGGTCATGACGAGGAGCTCCGCGCCCTGCTCGGACGCGATCGGCCCGCTCGGGTAGCCGGCCGGCCGGTAGGTGTAGCCGTAGCGCCCGAGCACGTGATCGCCGAAGGAGACGGAGCCGGTCAGGACGAACGCGTCGAAGGCGGTCGACGGCGCCCACGGCCCGTCGTGGTGCCAGCCCGGCGGGAGGCGCACGATCGCCGTGTAGGCACCGTCGGCGGGGTCCTCGCTGAGGAGCCGGCGCTCGAGCGGGCCGTCGAGACCGTCGATCGTGAACGGTGCGAAGGGGACGGTCGTCGTGTCGAGCACCTCGACGTGCCGGCGTTGGTAGACCATGGGCTTCCTCCTCCTGGCGCAGGCGCGCCTAGGTCTCCTCTTCGACGAGCTCGACGAGCGCTCCCGTGGGATCCACGAGGCAGGCGACGCGCCGGCCCTCGTAGGGAGGGGCGGGGCAGCGGGCCGGCCCCCGGGTCGCGACGCCGAGCTGGCGGGCCGCCGCGAGGAGCTCGTCGAGGCGCGACGCGGCGAACGTGTACCCGGTGACGCCGGGGAGCAGGCTCCGGCCCGGCGCGGCCGCGCCGCCGAGCCGTCCCGGCGGGTGGAAGTGGTGCTCGACCATCTGCCCGTCGCCGAGGGAGAACACGCTGATGCGGAACTCCCACTCGGCAGGTGCCAGCATGATGGCGTTCACGTGGGGATCGCCCACCACGCCGTCGAAGCGGACGGCCATCCCGAGCAGCTCGTGCCAGAAGCGGAGGGCCCCCGCGCGGTCCACGGCAGCGATCGGGGCGTTGACCGCCGGCCCGACGAGGTCGGGCACGCGCGGGAGCGGGCGAGGGGGCGGGACCCAGTCGAGCGTCGTCACGAACATCCACAGGTCGCCCGGCCCCTGCAGTGCCAGGCTCCGGCAGGCACCCGAGCCGATCGCCTGGAGGTCGTAGGCGGTCGGCGGACTGCGCAGCGCGAAGGCGCTGCCGGGCGTGGCACGCGCCGCGACCTCGTCGACCTCCCGGGAGAAGAACTCGATGGCGAAGGGGCCGAGGCGCTCCACCGGCCGCGAGCGCCTCGCCGCCTCGTCGGTCGACAGGAAGCGCACGAGTCCGCGGCGCGACCCCGGCGCGCCGAAGACGGCCTGGCGACTCCCGGTCGCGGTCGGCAGGCCCCACAGCGTGGGCAGCTCCTCGTCGAGGGGTCCCTCGAAGCGGAGCTCGTGGCCGCTCAGCGCTGCCCAGGCGGCGCTCGCCGCGTCGAGCTCGGGCACGGCCGCGGAGATCATCCGCAGCTCGGTGACCGGCACGCTCAGCCTGCCGCGAAGATCGCCGGCTCGAGCGCCTCGAAGCGAGCGAGCGAGGCCCGGTAGCGGTCCGGCGCGTCGGCGAGCGACGTCGGGACGATCGGCGCGTAGGGCGGGTGCCAGCTGAACTCGCTCTCGGCCTCGGCGTACTCGGTCGTCAGAGGACCCCCGACGGTGCGGAAGAGCTCGACGTTGCCCGTCAGGGTGCCGAAGGGGCCGTGCCACTCGCCGGGCGGGCGCCAGAAGTAGCAGCCGGGGTACATCGTGCCGAGCGGGCCGACGAGCGATCCCGCGACGAGGAAGAGCTCCTCGACGACCGGGTGCCGCTCGGCGCGCCGGCCGCTGCGCAGCGGCATCGTGCCGAGCACCCACGTCTGGTCGCCACGCACGGGGTCCTGCTTCAGCCACTTGCGACCCGCCCCCGGCGGGAACTGCGGGTGGAAGTTCCCCGTCCACTCGCCTTCGAGCGCGTCGACGCGCTCGACGAGGCGCGCCGCGTCGTCCGGCCGCATCGGCTCGCTCGAGAGCCTCGGCTCGCCGGAGAAGAAGGTCACCGCGAGGGCACCCTCGGGGGCGCGCATGGCCGTCCGCTCGAAGCCGGCCGGGAGGTGCGCGTAGCAGTAGCGACCGTAGTGGAGGTCGCCGACCTCGAGGGAGCCGTCGAGGACGAAGAACTCCTCGTCGCAGGCGAGCCGGTGCGGCTCGCGCCGCTCGAAGCCCGGCGGGTAGCGGACGAGTAGGCTCGAGGCGCCGGTCTCGTCGTCGACGCTGAGCACGCGGACCTCGACCTCGGGCCTGGCGCCGCCGTACAGGCCGGACGTCCACGGCAGCGTCTGGCACTGGACGAACTCGATGAACGGGCGGCTCATCTCCCTCCTCCCGCGCCTCGTCGCTCCCTCGGCTCGAGCCCGCGCAGCGGTCGCAGCGGGTGCCCGTCGCTCACGATCGGGACGAAGAGGCGCTCGACGGCCCGCTCGAGCTCGCCCCGGGCGTGCTCCTCGAAGTCGCGGTCCGCGCCGAGTGCCTCGAGCTCGACGGGGTCGAGGACGCCGCGCTGCGCGAGGACGCGCTCGAGGGCGAGCCTGCGGTAGCGCTCCTCGTTGACCTGGGCGGCGAGCTCCAGCACGACGCCGAGCAACCGGTCGATGGCCGGCGGGTCGAAGAAGGAGAGGTCTCGGCCGCCCTCGGGCGACGCTGCCTCGTGTCGGGCGCTCACTGTCTCGTCGCCTCGAGGACGGCCCACGGGAAGTGCCACTCGGGACGCTCGGGCCAGCGCGCGTCGTCGAGCCTGCCCGCGCCACGCTCGTCGAAGGCCAGCCACCTCGCGTCCGCGAGGCCCGCTTCCCGGCACCAGCCGAGGACGTCCGACCGGAACAGCTCGCGCAGGTACGGCTCGTTGTTGCGGTCGGAGTGCTCGACCATGGCGAGGTCCCGGACCGGGTCGCCGGTGGGGTGGAAGTCGAGGACGCGCAGCAGGCCTCCCGGCCGGAGCAGGCGGGCCGCCTCGGCGATGCAGGCTCTCGTCACCGGCGGGGGCAGCTCGTGGACGAGCATCGTCGCGCTGACGAGGTCCGCCGAGCCGTCCTCGAGGCCGGTCCTCGTGCAGTCGGCCTGCCGGAAGCGGATCTCGAGCCCCTGGCGCCGTGCGGTCCGGTGCGCCATCCGCAGGAGGTTCGCGGCGAGGTCGATGCCGATCACCTCGGCGTCGGGGAATGCCTCCTTGAGGGGGAAGGTGCTCTTGCCGAAGCCGCAGCCGAGGTCGACGATCCGCCGGTACGGCCGTGGCGGGATCGCGGTGGCGACGAAGCGGCGGTGGAACTCGGCGGCGTCGTTCTCCCCGAGCATGACGACGCGGGCCCCGAGCTGGTAGACGAGGGCGTTCGCCTCGCGCTGCCACACCCCGCCGGGCTGCAGGTGGAAGTCGCACTCGACGTACCAGCGGGGCAGCTCGAGGTCGGGGTCCAGCTCGAGGCTGCCGAGCTCCGGTCCGCTGGCGCCCTCGTCTGCGGGTTCGGCGTCGCGCACCGCGTCGGTCACGGTCCGCCAGAGCTGCTTCTGCAGGCCGCGCTCGAGGAAGGCGAAGAAGGGGTAGATCGGACTGGCGTGGACGCGGGACGCCACCGCGTTCGCGGCGCGTTCCCAGCCGTCCGCCGCGGCGGTGGGCTCGCCCGACGGCAGGCTCGCGACGAGCGCGGGGTAGACCTGTGCCGCCCACGCCCGGCGGGCCATGAGGACGAAGTCCAGCCGGGCACGCTGCCCGAGCGTCAGGGCCATGCTCCTCCCCAGTTTCTGTAGGCGGAACTGCGTTACATTCTAGCCGTGGGCACCGACGCTGCGAAAGGGCGAGCGCGGCTCGGGCCGATCCTGTCGGCGACGGTCGCGTGCGAGCGCGCGGCGGTGTCGGCCGCCGCCTACTGCGAGTGGCTGGGATACTCGCAGGTCGACGAGGGGGTGCTCGACGAGGCGGAGGCGATCGCGCTCGGTGCGCCGCAGGCGGCCGGGCGGGCCTTCGCCGTCGTCGGCTGCTCCCGGTTCGGCCGGCTGCGCTTCGTGGACTGCGTCCGGCCGGCGGGCTTCCGGCCGCTGCGCCACCTCGGCTGGGCGGCGCTCGAGCTCGCCGTCACCGACGTCGACGCCACGGCTCGCCGGCTCGCCGACTCCCCGTTCCGCATCCTGCGGCCGCCGGCCTACCTGTCGAGCTCGGCGTCGCTGCGCGCGATGCAGGTTGCGGGGCCGGACGACGAGGTGCTGTACCTCACCCAGCGGCTGGCGCCGATCGAGGGCTTCGACCTGCCGGAGCCGACGGTCCCCGTCGACCGCCTCTTCATCGCCGTCCTCGCGTGCGCCGACCTGGAGCGCTCCCGGGCCGCCTACGAGGCGGCCTTCGCCGTCCGCCGGGCCTCGGACCGCCACAGCGCGATCCGGGTGCTGAACGACGCCTTCGACCTGCCCGAGGGCACGACGCACCGCCTGAGCACGCTGCAGCTCGACGGCTCGTGCCTCATCGAGTTCGACCAGTACCCCCGGGAGGCCACGCCACGCCCGAGCGTGCCCGGCGAGCTCCCCTGGGGGATCGCCCTCGTGAGCCTCGCGACGACAGGCCTCGATCGCTCGACGGGAGCGCTTCGCGATCGGCTGACGCCGGTCGCCAGTGGGCCCGGCGGCGTTCGTCGCGTCGTGGGCCGCGGCGCCTCCGGCGAGCTCTTCGAGCTCGTCGAGGGCATCGTTGACCGGTGACGGCGACGGCCGCTAGCCTGGCCTCGTAGTGGAACAGAGTTTCGCTAGAAGGAAAGAGGTCGACGACCAGGCCACGGCGGCGGCGTCGGGCCCGCTCACCGGGATCCGCGTCCTCGACTGCTCGACGGTCTTCGCCGGGCCGCTCGCCTGCCAGATCCTCGGCGACTTCGGCGCCGAGGTCGTGAAGATCGAGCACCCGAGCCTCGGTGACGCGCTGCGCGGGCACGGCCCCGCGAAGGACGGGATCGGTCTGTGGTGGAAGATGGTCGCCCGCAACAAGCGCTGCATCGGCCTCGACCTCGGCGAGCCGGAGGGTGCGGCCATCTTCCGGCGCCTCGCCGAGCACGCCGACGTGCTCGTCGAGAGCTTCCGGCCCGGGACGCTCGAGCGCTGGGGCCTGGCCGTCGACGACCTCGAGGCGTCCAACCCGCGCCTCGTCGTCGTGCGCGTCACCGGGTTCGGGCAGACCGGTCCGTACGCGCACCGTCCCGCCTTCGGCACCCTCGCGGAGGCGATGTCCGGGTTCGCCGCGATGACCGGGGAGCCGGACGGCCCGCCGACGCTCCCGCCCTTCGGGCTGGCGGACGGGATCGCCGGGATCTCCGCCGCGCTGTCTGCCGTGCTCGCGCTCTACCACCGCGACGCGCGCTCCGGAGGCGGCCAGGTCGTCGACCTCGCCATCCTCGAGCCGCTCGTCACCGTGCTCGGTCCCCAGCCGATCGCCTACGACCAGCTCGGCGAGCTGCCGGCTCGCTTGGGGAACCGGTCGGCGAACAACGCCCCGCGCAACACCTACCGCTGCGCGGACGGCAGGTGGGTCGCCGTGTCGACGAGCGCGACGAGCGTCGCGGCGCGCGTGATGGCGCTCGTCGGCCACCCCGAGGTGGCGCGCGAGCCGTGGTTCTCGACCGGCACGGGGCGGGCCGCGCACGCGGACGAGCTCGACACGATGGTGGCCAGCTTCATCGGCGCGCGAAAGCGCGACGAGGTGCTCGCCCTCTTCGAGGAGGCGAACGCCGCCGTCGCCCCCGTCTACGACACGGCCGAGCTGATGGACGACCCCCAGGTCCGCCACCGCGAGGTCTTCACCGCTGTCGCCGACGACGACCTCGGGACGATCCGGATGCAGAACGTGCTCTTCCGCATGTCGGCGACGCCCGGCGCGATCCGCTTCGCCGGGCGCCGCCTCGGCGCGGACACCGACGCGGTGCTTCGCACCGAGCTCGGGCTCGAGGCCGAGGAGATCCAGCGGCTGCGCGAGCGGGGCATCGTTGCCTGAGGCTCCCGACGCCCTGCTCGCGGCGCTCGAGACAGGGATCGAGGTCTTCGATCTCGGGCGGCCGATGTTCGCCGGCATGCCGCAGTCGCCCAACCACCCGGAGTTTCGGCTCGCCCTGCAGCGTCGCCACGGTGACGTCGTGCGGGCGGACGGGAGCTCGGCGGCGAACGAGGTCATCGTCACCGGTGGCCACGTCGGTACCCACCTCGACGCCCTCTGCCACGTCTCCTTCGAGGGCCGGCTGTACGGGGGGCTCGACGCCGACGACGCGCAGCGCGGCGGCCGGTTCGCCGCCCTCGGCGTGGAGACGGTCGCCCCGTTCGTCTGCCGGGCGGTCCTGCTCGACGTGCCGAGGGCGCTCGGCCTGGGCCGGTGCGCGCCCGCCTACGAGATCACCCCCGAGGACCTCGAGGCCTGCGCGTCGAGCCAGGCCCGTCCGCGCCCCGGCGACGTCGTCTTGATCCGCACGGGCTGGGGGCAGCTCTTCGACGACCGGGACGCCTACATCGGCCGCAGCTCGGGCGTGCCGGGACCGGGCGAGGCCGCCGCTCGCTGGCTCGCCGCCACGTCGCCGCGCGCCGTCGGCGACGACACGATCGCCTTCGAGCGCCTCGCGCCCGGTGCGGGCCACGCCCTGCTGCCGGCGCACCGGGTGCTCCTCGTCGAGGCGGGCGTGCACATCGTCGAGATGCTCGACCTCGAGCGCCTCGCCGCGGCGGGGGTCTACGAGTTCTTCTTCGTCATGGCGCCGCTTGCCCTCGTCGGTGCGACCGGCTCCCCGGTCCGACCCCTCGCGCTCGCGGCCCGCCGCCCGGGGAGCGCGAGCCTGCGATGAGCCAGGCGACGCTCCTCGAGCGCCTCGCGCGCCTCGTCGCCGAGACGCGCCTCGAGGACCTGCCCGCCGAGGTCGTGCGCAGCGTGAAGGCGCGGGTGCTCGACACCCTCGGGATCTGCGTCGCTGCGGCGGACCTCGACACGAGCCGGGCGATCGCCGCCTACGCGTCCTCCCAGGGCGGTTCGGGGGAGGCGCACGCCATCGGGGTCCGCCAGACGCTGCCGGCCGCGCTCGCCGCGCTCGTGAACGGCACGCTCGCCCACTCGCTCGACTACGACGACACCCACCTGCCCTCGATCGTGCACCCGAGCGCGACGATCGTGCCGGCGTGCCTCGCCGCGGCGGAGGCGGCGGGGGCGCCCGGGCGGGAGCTCGTCGCGGCGGTCGCGGTCGGCCTCGAGGTGTGCGTGCGGCTCGGCATGGCCGGCTACGACGAGGCGGCGCGCAACTCGACCTACTTCGACCGCGGCCAGCACGCCACGTCGATCTGCGGGGCGATCGCCGCAGCTGGGGCGGCCGCGCGCCTCGACCGCCTCGAGGCAGCGGGGGTGCTGCACGCGATGGCGATCGCGGCGAGCATGGCGAGCGGCATCATCGAGTCGAACCGCACCGGCGGCAACGTGAAGCGCCTGCACTGCGGCTGGGCGGCGCACGCCGGCATCAGCGCGGCACGGCTCGCCCGGCTCGGCTTCACGGGGGCACCGAGCGCCCTCGAGGGTCGCTTCGGTCTGTTCCGTGCGCTCCTCGACGGGCGCTTCGACGAGGGGGCGATCCTCGACGGCCTCGGCGAGGCGTGGTCCGTGCCGGCGATTCGGTTCAAGCCCTACCCGGCGAACCACTTCACCCACGCCGGGATCGACGCGGCACTCGCCCTGCGAGCGAGGGGACTTCGCGCCGCGGAGGTCGAGCGGCTCACGCTCGGCGTCGCCGGTCCGACGCTGCGAACGATCGGCGAGCCGATCGAGGCCAAGCGCGCGCCGAAGACCGCCTACGAGGCGCAGTTCAGCGGCCCCTACACCGTCGTCGCCGCGCTCCTCGGTGGCCACGGCCTCGGGCTCGGCCTCGAGGACTTCACCGACGAGCTCGCGCGCGACCCGAGCCGTCGGGCCCTCATGGCGCTCGTCGACGTCGTCGAGGACGCGGCCTGCAGCGAGCGTTTCCCGAACGAGTTCCCCGCGCGCCTGCGGGCGCGCACCGCCGGAGGGGCCGAGCTCGTGGAGGAGGTCTGGGCCAATCGGGGCGGCCCCGGGCGCCCGCTGTCGGCTCGGGAGCTCGCCGTCAAGTTCGAGGACAACGTCCGGCACGCCCTCGACCCGGCCGCCGCCGCCGAGCTCGAGGACCTCGTGGCGGGGCTCGAGGGGCTCGAGCGACCCGGCGAGATCCTCGAGCGCCTCGGGGGCGGCCGCGGCGCGACCGGCGCGCCGGGAGCGTAGGCGAGCCTGGAGAGAGGGGAGCGAGCGATGGCACGGTTCGATCTCGCGGTCACGGGCGGGACGCTCGTCGTCCCCTTCGTGGGGGAGTGCCGCGCCGACGTCGGCGTGCGCGACGGGCGCGTCGCCGCCCTCCTCGAGGAGATCGCCCCGGCGGATGCCGACGAGCACGTCGACGCCCGGGGTCGCTTCGTCCTGCCCGGTGGCGTCGACGCGCACTTCCACCTCGGGATCTACCGTGACCTGACGGCCGATGCCGAGTCGGAGACGACCTCGTCGCTCGTCGGTGGCGTCACCTCGGTGCTCTCGTACTTCCGCACCGGAAGCCACTACCTCGGGCGCTCGGGCCCCTACCGGGAGATCTTCCCGGAGGTCCTGGCACGCGTCGAGGGGCACGCCAGGACGGACTTCGGCTTCCACCTCGCGCCGATGAGCGCCGAGCACGTCGGGGAGATCCCGTTCCTCGTGGAGGAGCTGGGCGTCTCGAGCTTCAAGTACTACATGTTCTACAAGGGCCTCAACCTGGCCGCCGACAGCCGGGACGCGGCCAGCTACACGATGGCGGACGACTACGACCTCGGGCACCTGCTCACGATCATGGAGGAGGCGCGCCGTGCAGGCGGGCCCGGCCGGCGCGTGTCGGTCAGCCTCCACTGCGAGCAGCCCGAGCTGCTCAGGATCTTCATCGAGCGCGCGCAGCGGGACCCCTCGCTCTCGGGGCTCGCCGAGTACTCCGCGGCGCGACCGCCGCTCGCCGAGCGCCTCGCCATCGAGGAGGCGGGGGTGCTCGTCGACGCGACCGGAGTCCCGGCGAACCTGCTGCACCTCTCGAGCGAGGTCGCGATCGACGTCGTGCGCGACCTGCGCCGGCGTCACCCGTCGCTCGACGTGCGCGCCGAGACGACCGTGCACCACCTCGTGCTCGCCACCGAGGACCTCGAGGGCAAGGGCCTGGGCGGGAAGGTCAACCCGCCGATACGCACCCGGCGCGACAACGAGGCGCTCTGGCGCGCCGTGGTCGACGGGTCGATCGACTGGGTGGCGAGCGACCACGCCTGCTGCATGGAGGCCGACAAGGGCGACGAGCTGTGGCCGGCGCTGCCCGGGTTCGGCGGGACGGCGCTCCTCTACCCGGTCCTGCTCTCCGAGGGCCACCACCGACGCGGTCTGCCGCTCGCGAGGATCGCCGAGGTCGCCGCGGCACAGCCGGCCAGGGCGTTCAACCTCTTCCCCCGGAAGGGGACGATCGCGGTCGGCTCCGACGCCGATCTCGCGGTCGTCGACCTCGAGCTCGAGCAGCACGTCACGCCGGAGCTCCTCCGTTCCGCCCAGGACCACACGCCCTTCGAGGGGGCGCGCGTCAAGGGGTGGCCGACGACGACCATCCTGCGCGGTCAGGTCGTCTTCGACAGGAATGAGGTCACCGCTGGCTGGCCCGGTCGCTACCTGCGGCGCTGACGCGACGGCCGAGGACCGGGCGCCGGTCTCCCGATGGCGCGTCCCCCAGGGACGCGTACCGCCGGGTCCCGCGGCGGGGGGACGCCTGCCGCCGGCTCAGGTGCCCGGCGGTGGTGGCGGGGTCGGCCCGTAGGCGATGGCGAAGCCGTCGGCGTTGGCGTCGGGGGACGACGGCGTCGACACGACGCGGCCGTGCTGGACCATGAGGCCCGCGTCCGACGCCGCGGCGCCGGCGACGAGGCCCGGTGGGCCGCCGTTGACGAGGGCGTCGTCGAAGCTCGTCGTGCCGTAGTCGGCGAGCGGGGCGAGCCGCGACGTACGGCCGTTCACCGAGAGGGCCGGGTCCTCGACGATCCACTCCGCGGAGGCCCCCGCGCCCACGTGCGAGATGCCGGTGGCGGTCCCGCTCACGCCGGTCGTGAGGTCGGCCACGGTGACCGTCCAGGTGTCGGCCGAGGTCTCGACGATCGACGCCTGGACGCGATCGCCCGGGCTCACGGTGAACGAGCAGGCCGAGCAGCTGAGCGTCGTGAACGGCTGCTCGGCGAAGCCGGCCTCGTTCGTCGTCCACCACACGGCGTCGTGCTGGGCGCCCCGGTAGTAGTCCTGCTCGGTCCCGGTCTGGATGAGCTCGCCGTTGTCGAAGCCGTCGATGCCGACCCACGCGGCCGAGTACGTAGCGCGGCGGCTCGGTACGAGCGTCGGCACGGTCCAGGACGCGCTGACCGAGGTGTAGGGACCCGCGGGCCCCGTGGCGGGCGTGACCGCGTAGCCCGACCAGTTCGACGAGGTCCAGCCGTAGTAGTTGCCGCCGTAGGCGAGGGGGAAGGTGAGCGCCGGCGCGTGGCCGCGGTGGCCCGGCGGCACGAGGAGCCGGACCGCGGGCAGCGCGGGCGCGAGGCTGCCGCCGAGGAGGAGGCCGCCCAGTGCGAGGAGGACTGCCTTCGTACCCGCCAGGCTGCGAGCACGCATTCCGGAGCGTCTCATGGGCCGCCTCCGCGTTCGAGGGCGCTTCGCGCGCCGCCGCCTATTGTCCACGCTGGCGCTTCGACTGTCTACGTGCTGCTGCCGACGTGCCGTCCCGGTTCTCCACGTCCGCGCGTGCCGGCGCGCGCGACCAGGCGGCGGATTCGAGGGATCCCATGGGATTCTGGTCTCGGAGCGCCGAGGAAGGGTGCGGCCCGCTCTCGGGGCAGGGCGCGCTCCGCGGCCGTGGTGCTACCTCGCTGCCCTCGATGGCCACCTCGTCGCCCGAGACGCCCGAGGCGTCCCGAGACTCGAGCGTCGATCGGGGTCAGCGGTCAGCCGGCGAGAAGGGTCGTTCGCCCCTGGGGGGGCGGCGCGGCCGCTCGTAGGTTTGGTCGCGGACGGCTCGGGACAGCGCCTCGCGCGCGAAGCAGTGACCGGGAGCCTGGAGCCGACCGAGCCATTCGGCCGTCGTCCTCGGCGTTGAGGTGGGTCATGAAGGTCCTCGTCGCTGGCGCATCTCGTCGCGGCTCGACCGAAGAGATCGCGCACGCGATCGGCGACGTACTGCACGCTCGCGGCCTCGAGGTCCCCGTGGCCTCGCCCGAGGCGGTGGGACCGCTGTCGCCCTTCGACGCCGTCGTGCTCGGGAGCGCCGTGTACCTCGGCCACTGGCGCCCGCGATCAGGCTCGCCCGGCGCGTCGGAGCGGAGCTGCCGGGTCGACCGGTCTGGCTCTTCTCGAGCGGACCGGTCCGCGACCCGACGCGCCGGCTCGTCCAGCAGATGGGCAGCGGTCCGGCGGACCTGCCGTCGGTGCTCGCGGCCACTCGCGCTCGCGAGCACAGGACCTTCCCCGGCCGGCTCGATCGGCGCGACCTTCGTCGCTCGGAGCGGGCTGCGCTCCTGGTCTTCCGGGGCGTCGAGGGGGACTTCCGGGACTGGGAGGCCGTCAGGGCGTGGGCGAGTTCGATCGCCGACCGGCTCCTCGCGGGGACGCCAGCGTGAACCGACCGGCACCGCTCCCTCGGACCAGCCGGACCGGCGCGGGTGGTGGTCGCTCGGCGGCTTTCGTCGCCTCGTCGTGACGGCCCCAGGAGGTGACCAGATGGCCGAGTCGTACCCAGTTCGCCTCGACGGACGGCTCGACGAGCCGCTCCACCGCGTCCTGTGGCTCGTCAAGTGGGCGCTCCTGATCCCCCACTTCCTCTGCCTCGCGGGGCTCTGGCTCGCGACGACGGTTCTCACCATCGTCGCAGGGCTGTCCATCCTCGTCACGGGCCGCTACCCCCGTCGGATCTTCGACTTCAACGTCGGTGTGATCCGCTGGACGTGGCGTGTCTCGTTCTACGGAATCGGCGCGTTCGGCACCGACCGCTACCCACCCTTCAGCCTCCGCTCGGACCCCGGCTATCCGGCGGACTTCCACGTCGAGCGCCCCGAGCGGCTCTCGCGGAGCCTCGTGCTCGTGAAGTGGTGGCTGCTCGCGATCCCGCAGTACGTCGTCGTGGCGGTCCTCGTCGGCGGGCTCGGCTTCAGCAGCGACGGCGCCTGGCGGATCGCTGGTGGCGGCGGCGTGATCGCGCTCCTGGCGCTCGCGGGCGCGCTCGTCCTCGCCTTGACCGGTAGCTACCCCGTGCAGCTCTTCGACGTGACGATGGGCCTCAACCGCTGGTGCTACCGGGTACTCGCCTACGTCGCGCTCCTCAGAGACGAGTACCCGCCCTTCCGCTTCGACGGCGGCGGGACGGACCCAGGCACCCCGCTCGAGCCGAAGCAGCTGCCGCTCGCAGCGTGAGGAGCGGCGAGGGGAGGTGGCCTGCCATGGCCCACGTCTGCGGGGAGGTCGTCATCGAGCGCGACCGGGTCGAGGTGTTCGACTTCGTGGCCGATGTCCGCAACGAGCCGCGCTTCAACCCCCGGATGACCTCCTGCTCTCTGGAGACCGACGAGCCCATCGGCGAGGGCAGCCGCTTCCGGGCCACGTTGCGCCTCCTCGGGCGCCGCGTTCCACTGATGGTCGAGCTCACCGCCTACCGCCGGCCCCATCGGCTCGCCTCACGCTCGTTCGCGCCGGGCATGCGAGCCGATGGTGAGCTTCGCTTCGAGCGCGACGGCCGCCGGACCCGACTGAGCTGGTCCTGGGAGGTGCGTCCGAGCGGCTCGCTGCGGCTCCTCGACCCACTCGTCGCTCGCCTCGGCGATCGCCAGGAGCGTCGGACCTGGGGGAGCCTGAAGTCGCTGCTCGAAGGGCGGGGGTCGGACATCGCCGTCCGCCCGGCGGGGCGCGCGCCGTCGCCGAGCGCGGCGAGCGTCGTCTCGCGTGGCATCCGCAGGGGACGGTGGCCTCGGACCCCCGCGGCCGAGGCGCGGCCCGGCAGCATCGCCGAGGCTGCGTACCACCGGCTGGGTGGGCGCGACCAGTGGGTGGCGATCCACGGCAGGGACGCCGCGAACCCACCGCTGCTCTTCCTGCACGGCGGGCCTGGGTGGAGCGAGACGTGGCTCTTCCGCCGCTTCAATGCGCCCCTCGAGGACACCTACACCGCCGTCTACTGGGACCAGCGGGGAGCCGGCAGGTCCTACGACCGAACCGTGGACCGGTCGTCGATGACGGTCGAGCAGCTCCTCGCCGATCTCGACGAGCTGGTCGACAGGGTGCGCGACCGCCTCGGCGCACCGAAGGTCGCCATCTTCGGCCACTCGTGGGGCTCAGCCCTCGGCGTGCTCTACGCGGCGCGCGCTCCGGGCAAGGTCTCCGCCTACGTGGGCTGCGGGCAGATCGGCGACTGGCCGGCAGCAGAGTCCGCCTCCTACCGGCTGGCACTGGCCGAAGCCAAGCGCCGCGGCCGCCGGCGGGCGGAGGCCAAGCTCCGGGCGATCGGGCCGCCGCCCTACGGCGCCGACGCCGTGTTCGTCGAGCGCGCCTGGTCGCTGCGCCTCGCAGGCGGCTTGCGGCCGCGCACGCTGTGGGGGATCGGACGCGCCGTCCTCGGGGCCGAGGAGCTGTCGCTCGCCGAGCTGCCGCGCGCCTGGCGAGGCTTCCGCTTCTCGATGGAGGCGATGTGGCAGGAGGTCTCGCGCCTCAACCTCGTCGAGCTGGTCCCCGCCCTGGACGTGCCGGTCTTCCTCCTCTGCGGCCGCCACGATCCCTGGGTCCCGGCGACCACGAGCGCGGCCTACTTCGACGCGATCCGAGCGCCGGCGAAGGAGCTGGTGTGGTTCGAGCACTCGGGCCATGAGCCCTTCGTCGACGAGCCAGGCAGGTTCAACGCCACGATGGCCGGTCGTGTTCGCCGCGCGCTCGTCTCGGCTGCCCCGCGCCGAGCTCGGCCGCGCTGACCGTCGGCCGCGTCGTCTGTGCTCGCGGGCGGCTCGCCGGCGGCACGTGGCGCGGCGTCCGCCGCCAGGCAGCCGCGCCTCGCGGGCGAGACGGCGGGGCCGGTCACCACATGCCCTTGCCGTTCGGGACCTTGAGGACGAGCGGGACCACGAGGAGCGAGACGGCCGCGAAGACCAGGAACATGCGGGCGAAGGCGATCCCGTTCCCACCCTGGCGCGCGACGAGCGCCGTGATGATCGAGATGGCGAGGATGCCGCCGGACTGCCGGAACATGCCGCGAAGGCCGGTGATGGCCGCCGCGTCCTTGGGGGCGAGGGAGAGACCGGCGTTGGTGAGCGCCGGGTTCCCCACGCCGACGCCGAGACCCATGACCGCCGTGCCGAGCGCGAGCCACCCGTAGGTGGAGCCGAGCATCGGGCGGGAAGCGACGAGCAGCAGGCCCGCAGCCTGGACCGCCATGCTGAGGGCGATCGGCACGCGGTAGCCGGTGCGCCGCAGCGCGACGGCGGCGAGGACGGAGGTCGCGAGCATCCCGACCGCCCGGGTGGTGAGCAGCGTTCCGGCGCGCAGCGGGTCGAAGCCGTAGCGGTCCTCCGCGTAGAGGGGGATCATCGTGGACACGCCGAGCGCGCAGAGGCCCCACGCCAGGTTGATCACGTTCAGGAAGCGGAACTCCTGGGCGGCGAGGAGCCGTAGCGGGAGGATCGGGACCGAGACGTGGCCGGACCGCCGCACGAACGCGACGGCGAGCCCCCCGGCGAGCGCGAGGGGGAGGAGGAACGGTGCCGACCACGGGCTCGTCGATCCGCTCCCGAGCGTCGTGACCGCGACCATCGCCGCGAGGAGGAGCGCGCCGAGGAGGAGCGCTCCGGGCAGGTCGGGCCGCGCGCGCCGGAGGGGCTCGATCCGTGGCAGCCGGCGCGCGGAGAGCGCGACGAGGCCGATGCCGATCGGCACGTTGATGAAGAAGATCTCGCGCCAGGACGCGTAGGAGACGACCAGGCCGCCGACGATCGGCCCGATGAGAACGCCGAGCGGCAGGATGCTCGAGAACAGGGCGATCGCGCGGTCGCGGCCCTCTCCGAAGCGGTCCGCGATGATCCCGGTCGCCGAGGGCATGATCGCGCCGCCGCCGAGCGACTGCACGAACCGGAGCCCGATGAGCAGGTAGATGTCGACCGCGAGGCCGCACGCGAGCGATGCGGCCGTGAACAGGGCGACGCTCGACAGGAAGACGCGCTTTCGGCCGAGCAGGTCGCTCACGCGCCCGGCGACCGGCATCGTCATCGTCTGGCCGAGCATGTAGACGGTGAGCGTCCACCCGGCGACGTCGACCGAGGCATGCAGGGAGTGGCGGAGGGTTGGGAGCGCGGTGGCCACGATCGTGCCGTCCATCGAGGCCATGAAGAGCGCCACGGAGACGAGCGCGAACAGCCGCCAGCGGGCGCTTCGCCCGAGGACCTCGCGGCCCGGGGTGTGGGCCTCGCCGGGCCCCTGAGCCGCGAGGGGCGGCTCGGGCTCGTCCGGCGCGCCCGAGCCGGCGGCTCGGGTCGAGGGGATCGTCGTGCGAGCCGGCGCGCCGTGCGCGTCGTGCGGCGGCGGTTCGATCACCGCCGCGCCGGGGCCGGGCGCAGGCGCCGACGCCCGCGCGCGCTGCCGAGCGCGGTCCACGCGGACGCGCCGGACCGCTGGCCCCCCGTGACGGCGTGATCGGGCACCTCGCACTCTTTCTAGCCCATTGCCTCGCGCGCCGTCGTCCCCACGTTCGCTCGGTGCTCCGCGGCTCCCACCGGGCGCGCGTGCGTGCCGCTGGCGCCAGCGCCAGGAGGGACCGCGGGCGACGGTGCGCGGGAGGTGCCTCTCGGGGCCCTCGACCGGGGCGGTCGCGTGACGGATGCGCCGGGGCGGGCGGCCGCGTCGGACGCCGCGCAGCCTGCCGGGCGTCCCGGGCGTGCGACGCCCGGCACGGGATCCGCGTGCTCGCGGCGGCGAGGGGGCGTCGGCGCGGATCGCCGCGCTCGTCAGTAGGTCCCGGTGCCGGAGGCGGTGGAGCTCGGTTCCGACGGGTGGCTCCGGCGCAGCCGCGTCGACCTCGAGATCGAACACCTCCTGTCGTGCAGCCGTGGCCAAGGCAGGGGAGCGGGCGCGCTCGAGCTGCTCGCGGACCCTGCCTGCTCCGGATCGGACACGCACGCCCGGACTCCTCATCGCCGTGCTCGGCGCGCGGCGCGAGGTCACGGATCGAGGCTTTGCTGAGCGCTCGCCAGGCGGGCAGCACCGGCGAGCGCGTCGCGCCGAGGCTGCTCGTCTCGATCGACGTGTCGGGGCGGTGCGACCACGCGCTCGGGGCGCAGAGCGCCGACACGAACCTCGCGATCGACGCCGAGGCGGCGGCCCCGCCCGCCTCCGTCGGTGACGTGGGGATCCCGGCCGACTGGCGCCAGGCGGTCGACTCGTCCGCCGACGCGCTCGAGCGCGCGATTGGCGCTGCGCCGGCGGCGGCGATCGGGAAGCGGACCGCCGGGTCCAGCTCGTCCGTCCTGCCCACGGGTGCCGCCGGCCGACGCTAGCATCGCCCGCGTCGCGCGCTCCTCGGGCTTCGGCCCTGCGCTGCAGCGCGCCGTGAAGACGGAACCGAGCCGATGGCACGGGAGACCCGCGGGCCGGCCCTGTGGTGGTCGCGCCGGCCTCGGGGAGCGGTCGGGTCGGCCCGGCGTGCGGGTGGAGGGACCGGAGGACGAAGCCATGCGCATCATGACGATCGACCACGCAGGACGGGCCGAGCCGGTCCTCGTCGGCCAGGGAGGGTCCCTCCTCCCGCTTCGCCCGATCGGCTTCCAGTCCGTGCGCGCCCTCGTCGAGGCGGGCCCCGCTGCCTGGGCGGACGTCCAGGCCCGGGCCGAGGGCGTGCCGGCGCTGTGCAACCTGCAGGACTCGACCTGGCGCGCCCTCGCGCCGTTGCCCGACCCGCCGCGCAACATCTTCTGTGCCGGGGTGAACTACCGCTCCCACTTCGACGAAGGAGACCGACCCGAGCAGACGCGCCTGCCGGAGAGCCCGGTGATCTTCACGAAGCCCTTCACGGTGCTCGTCGGCGACGACGCAACCGTCGTCATCGATCCCGCCGTCACGACCCAGGTCGACTGGGAGGCCGAGGTCGCCGTGGTCATCGGCATCGGCGGCCGCAACATCCCCGAGAGCGAGGCCTTGTCGCACGTCTTCGGCTACTCGCTCGCCAACGACGTCAGCGCCCGGGACCTGCAGCGTGCCGGCGGGACGATGTCCCAGTGGTTCAAGGGGAAGTCGCTCGACGGCTTCGGTCCGATGGGGCCGGACATCCGCACGCCCGACGAGCTTGCCGGCAGGGACCCCGAGACGATCAGCGTCGAGCTCCGGGTGTCCGGCGTCCTCAAGCAACGCTTCTGCGTTCGCGACATGGTGCACCCGATCCCCAAGCTCATCTCCTACCTGAGCCGGGGCATGCGCCTGCTGCCCGGCGACATCATCTTCTCGGGCACCGCTTCGGGCGTGGGGCTGTGGCGCAAGCCGCCCGAGTACCTGCGCCACGGGGACGTCACCGTCATCACGTCGCCGCAGCTCGGGGAGCTCCGGACGCGCTTCGTCGTCGCCGGCGAGCCCGGCGTGTGAGGAGCGCCGAACCCGCGCCCGAGCGCTCGGCGGCCACGAAGCGGCGCGTCGCGGCCGGCGCGTCTCGAGCCTCGTCGGGACGGTCTCGGTCCTGCCGCGCCCGACGCCGGGGCCGGCTCGGCTGCCGGTGCGCTGGCGTCAGCGGCTCTCGCGAACGCCACGCGCTCGTCGGTGCCATCGTCGCCACGGGTGCCGAGGCCGCAGCGAGGCGAGGGCGGCTGACGCCGCCGCTGCGCCACCGACGAGCGACCTCGTGCCCGGCGCAGCCGGCCCTCGAAGGTCGCGTCCCAGGGACCGCGGGCGCTCTGCCGCAGGGTCGCGTCGCCGCGTCGGAGGTTCGTTCAGCCCGGTCGGCTCCCCGCGGGCGCGAAGCCCCGCTCGGAGAGGAAGGCGACCACCTGGTTCAGCGCGTCGCGCAGCAGGGGGTTCCCGCGACCGTTGAAGAACCCGTGCGGCGCATTCGGGTACTCGACGAGCTGGCAGTCGTTGCCGGCACGCCGCATCGACGCGCAGAAGCGCCGTGCGAGCCCGACCGGCACGAGCTCGTCCGCCTCGCCGTGCAGCACGAGCGTCGGCGGTGCCCCCGGCCGCACGCGCTCGATCGGGGAGAGCTCGCTGCTGCAGGCCGCGGCCGCGTGCAGGGCGGCGCGCAGGGCCTCGTGGCGTCCCCGTGGCGCGCGGGCGACCCGCCGCGCGAGGTCGGCGACGTCGAGGACCGGGTTGAAGAGCACGAGGGCGTCGGGTCGATCCGTGCGCGTCGGGTCGCCGGCGGCGTCGTCGGCGAGCGCGCAGCAGGCCGCGAGGTGCGCGCCGGCCGAGCCGCCGCCGACGGCGAGCCGCGCGGGGTCGGCGCCGAGACGCCGGGCGTTGCGCCTCGCCCAGCGGATCGCCGACCGGGCGTCCGACAGGGTGTCGTGGATGGTCGTCGAGCCCGAGACGAGGCGGTACGCGGCGGTCGCGGCCAGGAAGCCGAGGCTCGCGAGGTGCTCGCACTGGGGCCGGAACTGCTCCGGCGAGCCGCCGACCCAGCCGCCGCCGTGGAAGAAGAGGATGGCTGGTCGCGCCGGGCGTGCCGCGTCGTCGCCGTGGAGCTCGATCGCGAGCGGCCTCCCGTTCGCCGTCTCGTAGATCTCGGTCCTCATCGTGGTCCCTCGTCGAGGTCGGCGGCTGGGTCCGGGCGAACCCCTCGGATCTCTCATCCGCTTTTCACGCCTTGACAGCGCAAGCGCCCGTGAAACTAGAGTAATCATCAGATGTCTATGCGGCGAGCATGACCTCCGACCTGCGCCCGAACCTCATCGTGGTGATCGCCGACGACCACCGCGCCGACGCGTCCCGCTGCTACGGCGACCCGCAGGTGCGCACCCCCGAGATCGACCGCCTCGCTGCCAGAGGCGCGCGCTTCACCACGGCGCGCTGCCAGGCGGGGATGAGCGCCGCCATCTGCGCGCCGAGCAGGGCCTGCCTGCTCACGGGCCGGGAGCTCTTCGCCGCGACCCGCTCCGTCGATCCTCTCGACGGCGTCGGCACCTGCGACATCGCCGACGACGCGCCGACGCTGCCGGAGCTCCTCTCCGCTGCCGGCTACTGGACCTACGCCGTCGGGAAGTGGCACAACGGCAGGGCGTCCCACGCGCGCAGCTTCGACGGCGGCGACGCCCTCTTCTTCGGCCGCATCACCGACCAGTGGGCGCTGCCGATGTGGCGGTTCGACCCGACCGGCCGCTACGAGGAGCGGGACGCCGAGGTGCGCAGGGGGTTCTCCACCGAGATCTTCACGGACGCGGCGACGAAATTCCTGCGCGACTACGAGGGCGACGACCCGTACTTCCTCTACGTCGCGTTCACCGCGCCGCACGACCCGCGGACCCCGCCGAAGGAGTACGCGGACCTGTACGACCCGGACTCGCTCGAGCTCACGCCGGACGTCATGCCGAGGCACCCGTTCGACAACGGCGAGCTCGAGATCCGAGACGAGCTGCTGGCGCCCTGGCCACGCACGCCCGAGATCATCCGGCGGCACCTCGCCGACTACTACGGCATGATCTCGCACATGGACGCGTGCATCGGCGAGATCGTCGCCGCGGCCGACCAGCGCGGGGACCCGCGGCCGACCTACGTCGTGTACACCTCCGACCACGGCCTCGCCCTCGGTCGCCACGGCCTGCTCGGCAAGCAGAACTGCTACGAGCACTCCCTGCGCATCCCGCTCGTCATGGTCGGCCCCGCCGTCGAGGCGGGCTCGGTCCGCCACGAGCTCGTGAACCACCAGGACACCTTCGCGACCCTGGCGGCGCTCGCCGGGATCGAGCCGCCCCCTGGCGCTCGCCGCTCGAGCCTGCTCGGCCCCGGGCCGCACGGCCACGAGTGCAGCTACGCGGCGTACAAGGATGTGCAGCGCATGGTCTGCGACGAGCGCTACAAGCTCATCGACTACCACCGCAGCGAGGCCCGCGGCGTCGGGGAGGAGCGTCGCCAGCTCTTCGACCTCGAGCAGGACCCCTTCGAGCTGCACAACCTCGCGGGAAGCGACGAGCTGGCCGACGTCGAGGCGCGCCTCGAGCGGCAGCTGCGCGAGCTGCAGGTCCGCCTCGGCGACCCGCTCGCCGCCCGGTCCGTCACCTCGTGACGGCGGTCGGCGCCCGGGTCGAGCTCGGCCCCACGCGCCGCGGCGCGCCGTCGACCGCGCCTCGCGCGGACGTGCCGGTGGTGCGGCCCGCGGCGCCGACCGCCTCGCGCCCCATCCACGTCATGGCGAAGCCGACCGGCGCGATCTGCAACCTCGACTGCTCGTACTGCTTCTACCTCGACAAGGAGTCGCTCTACCCCGGTGGACGGTTCCGGATGGGCGACGACGTCGCCGAGCTCTACCTGCGCCAGATGCTCGAGGAGCGGCGCGAGCCGGTCGTCACCCTCGCGTGGCAGGGCGGCGAGCCGACGCTGATGGGCCTGCCGTTCTTCCGCCGGGTCGTCGAGCTCGCACGCTCCCTCGCCCGTCCGGGCCAGCGCATCGAGCACACGCTGCAGACGAACGCGACCCTGCTCACCGCCGAGTGGGCGGCCTTCCTCGCCGAGCACGACTTCCTCGTCGGGGTGAGCATCGACGGCCCTCCGGCGGTCCACGACGCCTACCGCCTCGACAAGCGCGGGCGGCCGACCTTCGAGCGGGTGGCCCGCGGCCTTCGCCACCTGCGCGCCGCCGGCGTGCGCTACAACCTGCTGTGCACCGTGCACCGGGAGAACGAGGACCGGGCCCTCGAGGTCTACCGATTCCTGCGCGACGAGTGCGGCGGGCAGTTCCTGCAGTTCATCCCGATCGTCGAGCGCGTCCCCGGCGGCGCGTCGGGCGTCTCCGAGCGCTCGGTGACGCCGTCGGGCTGGGGGCGCTTCCTCTCGGCGGTCTACGACGAGTGGCTGGCGCACGACGTCGGCGAGGTCTTCGTGCAGAGCTTCGACGCGGCGCTCGCGTCCTGGCTCGGGCTCCCCGCCGGCGTCTGCGTCTTCGACGAGACCTGCGGCTACGCGGTGGCGCTCGAGCACAACGGCGACGTGTACTCCTGCGACCACTTCGTCGATCTCGAGCACCTGCTCGGGAACATCAGACGCACGCCGCTGCGCGAGCTCGTAGCGTCTCCAGCGCAGCGACGCTTCGGCGACGACAAGCGCGACGGCCTGCCCGCCTACTGCCGGCGATGCGACGTGCGGTTCGCGTGCAACGGCGAGTGCCCGAAGAACCGGTTCACGACGACGCCGGAGGGGGAGGCGGGCCTCAACTACCTGTGCGCCGGCTACAAGGCCTTCTTCCACCACGTCGACGCGACGATGCGGATCATGGCGGACCTCGTGCGCGCCGGGCGGCCCGCTGCCGACGTCCGCTCGGTGCTCGTCAGCGCCCCCCGGAACGCGCCGTGCCCGTGCGGCAGCGGACGCAAGGCCAAGCGCTGCCACGGGCGGTGAGCCGGGCGGGGCGGGCACGGGCGCGGCCTTCGCCGGCGGTGCGCCCCCAGGTGGGTCGGGCGTGACGGCCGGCGCCGGCCGTGCCCCGCTCCTCATCGAGCAGGTCGCGGTCGAGCTGCGCGAGCTCCCGCCCGAGCCTCGGTTCCGCTGGCGAGCGGGCCTCCCCGGCTCCGAGGGCCCGGCGGTCGGCGGGATCCTGCGGATCTGCAGCTCGGACGGTGCCGTCGGGCTCGCGCCGACGCGCCGCGGGGCGCAGCTCGCCGAGCTCGTGGAGCGGCGGCTGCGGGACGAGCTCGTCGGCCAGGACGCGTGGCAGCGCGAGCTCCTCTGGCATCGTCTGTGGGAGCTCGACCGGCGGGAGCAGATCCCGAGCCACCTGTTCGGGCTCGTCGACGTCGCCCTCTGGGACCTCGCCGGCAAGGTGCTCGACGCGCCGGTCCACCGGCTCCTCGGCGCCTTCCGCGACGCCATCGCCGCGTGCGCCAGCACCGTGACCTACGACACCGACGAGGAGTACCTGAGCGTCGCCACCCAGGCCGTCGAGGCGGGTTACCGCGCCGTCAAGGTGCACGGCAGGGGAGACGCCCGCCTCGACGCGGCCCTGTGCGCCCGGCTGCGCTCGCGCCTCGGCGACGGCGTGCCGCTCATGTACGACGCGTCGGGGGCCTTCGACCTCCCCGACGCCGCCTACCTCGGGGCCGCGCTCGCCGACCTGGGGTTCGTCTGGCTGGAGGAGCCGATGCGCGAGCACAGCGTCACCGCCTACCGCCTCCTCGCCGAGCGCGTCCGGGTGCCGCTGCTCGTGGGCGAGACGTCGGCCGGCGCGCACCTCAACATCGCCGACTTCCTCGCGGCGCGGTGCGCGAGCTACGTGCGCACCGGCGCGACCTTGAAGGGCGGCGTGACCGGGGCGATGCGGATCGCGCACCTCGCGCAGTCCTACCTCGTGCGCGCCGAGGTGCACCAGAGCGGACCCGTCAGCCGGCACCTGTGCATGGCGATCCCGAACACCACCTACTACGAGTCCCGGGTCATCGGCCCGGCCATCGAGCGCGAGCCCGGCGTTGGCCCTGACGGCCTCGTGCGTGCTCCGTCGCTGCCCGGCTTCGGGTTCGAGGAGTTCCTCGACTGAGGTCGTGCACCCGGCCCGATGCCGCTCGTCTCGCGCGCCGCCGCCCTGCGCCCGAGGCGCAGGGCGGCGGGGACCGGCGAGCGAGGCGGCGACTAGCGGGCGAAGTCCGAGGGCTTCGCCCCTGACTGGATCAGGTACTTCTTCATCAGGGCCGAGACGTGCCCGTAGTGCAGCAGGAAGCTGATCTGGCGCTTGTTCTGCTGGTACTCGCGGGCAGCACCGTCGATCGGGGCACCCATCGCCTTCGTGGCGATCTGCATGTACTGCTTGAGGCCGAGCGCATTGAGGCCGGCGAGGTAGCTGTTCCAGTCGCGGGGCAGCGACTTGGAGCCGGTGATGAAGTAGCCGAGCCACTCGCTCACGTAGGCGTCGATGTTCGCCTGCTCGGTGTTGAAGGTCGACTCCTCCGAGAGCGGCACCCAGATGTTCGAGCCCGGGAACTCCTGGGGAGGCTGGTGCCCGAGCATCGCCAGGTCCACCTCGAGGTCGAGGAGCGTGTTCAGGCCGTTCTTGCTGTAGGGCGAGGCAGCGGCCTGCAGGTTGCGGTAGAGGGCGGAGTTGTCGTAGATGCCGAACTGCTGCCAGCCGCCGTTCTGGAGCGTCCCCGACGAGAAGAGGGTCCCGGTGTCGTTGTTCCAGCGGGCCTGCAGCCCGGTCTCGCCGCGCTGGCCCTTCTTCGCCGGCGTCCAGTACTCGCCCGGGGGCCCGTAGTCGGCTCGCTGGTTCCCGTCGAGGGTGAAGATGTTGTTCACCAGCTTCATGAGGGCGATCGCCTGGGCCTTCGAGGCGTGGTTCGTGATCGCCATCGTGAGCCCGCTCGAGAGCGTCTGGGGCTCGAACGAGATCGACTGGACGCCGTGAGGTCCCCGCAGCGGCGGGAGCATCACCCACTGCTGGTCGCCCGTGTAGTTCGGCACGTCCTGGGCGATGTTCGAGATCGCCGCGACGCCGAGGTCGTTGCGGGCGACGAGACGCGCCACCGCCGTGTTCGGCTGGGTGAGGACGTCAGAGCTGAAGAGGCCCTTCGAGTACAGGGTGTGGAGGTACTCGAGCCCCTGCTCCCACCCCTTCGTCGCCGGCGCGAAGTAGGTCTTGTTGTTCTGGACGTCGATGAGGTTGCTCCCCGACGAGCCGGCCGAGGACACCTCGACGGGGTTCTGCTGGAGCGGGACGAACGAGTTCATGAGGAAGACGACCATGGAGGTCCCGTAGCCGGTCGTGGAGCCGGCGAGGGGGACGAGGCCGTGGTCCTTGAAGACCTCGAGGACGTGCTCGAACTGGGCGGTCGTCCTCGGGAGGTTGAGGTGGTACTGCTGGAGGTACTTGACGTTGATCCAGTAGTCGTAGGGCGCGAGGCAGTGCTCGCAGCCGTTCACCGGCCCGAGGGCGTAGATCTTGCCGTTCGGCCCGACGACCTTCTCCCGGTAGGTGGGATCGGTCTGGATCGTGTGCCACACGTTCGGCGCGTACTTCTTGATGAGGCCGTTGAGCGGGATGAGGAGGCCCTGGGAGCCCCACAGCTCCGCCTCGTCGTTGGTGATGTTGGCGTTGAAGAGCGCGTCCGGGTAGGCGCCGCTCTCCATGAGGACGGGCTCCTTCTGGCTGACCGTCGTCGACGGGACCAGGTCGGCGTTGAAGGTGATGCCGAAGGTCGACTTCACCCACTGCGTGTACCAGTTAGTGTTGAAGTTGGCCATCGACGTCGACGCGCCACCGAAGATCGAGATCGTCACCGGCGACGCCGTGTGCGCCCGCACCGAGGCGCCCGCCGCGGCGTTGCCGCCGACGAGGGCGACGGCGAGCACGGCGGCTGCTGCCGCGGCCTTGCTGCGAAGACCCATCTGCTCCCCCTTGGCTCAGTTGCCCTCGTGGCCGCGTCGCCGAGGCGGTGGAGCGATCCGAGGATCCCGTCCGCCGATGCCGCGCGTCCACGAGGCGCGAAACATCGGATGAGTGTGGCGCCGCGCCGGCGACCCTGTCAAGTCCTCGGCCGGCGCCGGCGCTGTCGGCGGGCACGGTCGCGGCGCGCCGCCCCGCATGCCCGACCGTGCGCTCCGGCGCCGGGCGCGACCTGCGGCGAACGATTGCGGGGCGAGCGCCGTTCGTCGTGTGGGCGCACGAGGGCGTCGGGCCAGCGCCTCGCCGTGCGAAATACCTGGTCAGCATGCATGGCGGCGGTGCCGAGCGCGCCGCGCGTCGCGCGCGTACGCTGGGGCAGCGCGGCGCATCGCCGTGGGGGCGCTCGCGCCGGCGCTCTGTCCGGTGGAGCAGCTGCGGGGGGATCGAGGAGTTTGACACGCGCTCGAGGAGCGCTCCATCATGACAGTCATCGGATGTATCGTCGGGCCAGGCGAGCGATCCCGGCGCCGGGGGCGTGACCAGCCGGTGCCGTGCTCCGCGGCGCGCGACCGCACCGGCGTCGAGGCCGGAGGGAGGGGGAGGTGGTGATCTCGACGTCGCGCAGACCGGTGACGGCGCGCGCCGAGGTCGCCGGGCCCGCCGCACCTGGCTCGCGGCCTCGCCGGCCGTCGCGCGCCCGGCGCGCGCTCAGGCAGGTACGGCGCCACTGGCAGCTGTACCTGCTCGTCCTCCCGCCCCTCGCGTTCCTCGCCGTGTTCCACTACGAGCCGCTGCTCGGCGCGCAGATCGCGTTCCGCAACTACAACCCGACGCAGGGCATCTGGCACAGCCCCTGGATCGGGCTGCAGGAGATCCGGTCGTGGGTCGACAACCCGGAGTTCTGGCCGGTGATGCGGAACACGCTCTCGGTCGGCGTGTACTCGCTGCTCGTCGGCACGCCGTGCACGATCATCCTGGCGCTCGCGATCAATGAGCTGCGCAGCCCGAAGGTGAAGAAGTTCGTCCAGACCGTGACCTTCTTCCCGTACTTCATCTCGGTCGCGGTCCTCGTCGGCATCATGCAGCTCGTCCTCGCGCCAGGGACGGGGCTCGTCGCCGAGGTGGCGCGCGTGCTCGGGTTCCACTCGATCCCGAACGTGCTCGCGTCGCCGACGGCGTTCGCATCGCTGTACGTCTGGTCCGGCGTGTGGCAGACGACCGGCTACGGGGCGATCATCTACCTCGGCGTCCTCACCTCGGTCGACCCCGAGCTCTACGAGGCGGCGCGCATCGACGGGGCCTCGATCCTCCAGAAGATCCGCAACGTCGACCTCCCGGCGATCATGCCGACGGCGATCGTGCTCCTGATCCTGTCGCTCGGGAACATCCTCACCGTCGGCTTCGAGAAGGCCTACCTGCTCCAGAACTCGCTCAACCTGTCGACGTCCCAGGTGATCTCGACCTACGTCTACGAGGCCGGGCTGACGCAGGGCGCCTTCAGCTTCGGGACGGCCGTCGGGCTGTTCAACTCGGTGATCAGCCTCGTCCTCATCGTCATCGTCAACGCGGCGGCCAAGCGCCTCTCGGGCTCGAGCCTGTACTGAGGAGGACGCGCCATGCTCTCGAGCCTTCCCGTGATCGGCCGCACGGCGTCTCGCCGCCGCGCCGGGCGCGCGACCGGCGCCACGGCGGTGAAGCTCTCGCGTGGCGACCGGGTCACGCTCGCGGGGATCTACGCCTTCCTGGCCTTCGTCGTCGTCGTGATCGTCTTCCCCCTCCTCTACGTCGTCGCCGCGAGCTTCTCGTCCTACGGCCCCGTGCTCTCCGGCAACGTCTGGGTCTGGCCGGTGCACCCGACGCTGTTCACCTACGAGACCATCTTCCACTTCCCCGAGTTCTGGCAGTCGTACCTCAACGCCATCATCTACACCGCCGCGAGCACGGCGCTGTCGGTGACCCTCTCGGTGATGCTCGGCTACCCGCTCTCGCGCCCGGGGTTCGTCGGCAAGCGCCTCATCACCTTCCTCCTGCTCTTCGCCTTCCTGTTCAGCGGCGGCATCATCCCGCTCTTCCTCCTCGTGAAGTCGCTCGGGATGATCAACACGCGCTGGTCGATGATCCTCCCGACGGCACTGTCGATCTTCTCGGTGATCATCGCCCGGTCGTTCTTCGTGAGCTCGGTGCCCGACGCCCTCGTCGAGGCCGCCGAGGTGGACGGCGCCTCGGACTTCACGATCCTGCGCAAGATCGTCCTGCCGATCTCCAAGCCGATGCTCGTCGTGCTGGCGCTCATCTACGGCGTCGTGCAGTGGAACAGCTACTTCTACGCCCTCATCTTCCTCAACTCCCAGAGCCTGTACCCGCTGCAGCTCGTCCTCCAGCAGGTCCTCGTGCTCGGCCAGCTCTCGCCGGACCAGATCTCGAACCTCACGCCGAAGGACGCGAACGAGTTCGAGGCACTCTCGACGCTCATCAAGTACGCGCTCGTCGTCGTGAGCACCTTGCCGATGGTCCTCATCTACCCCTACGCGCAGCGCTACCTCGTGAAGGGGCTCCGTGTCGGCTCGCTCAAGGGCTGACACGGCCGTGGCGAGCGCGCAGCCGCCGGGCGCGGCGCCCCCGGCCCGCCCGAACGTGGTCGTCGTCCTCGCGGACGACATGGGCTGGGGCGACCTCGGCTGCTACGGGGCGACGAAGATCCCGACGCCGGCGATGGACCGTGTTGCCGCCGAGGGCGTGCGGGCGACGGACTGCCACAGCGCGTCGGCGGTCTGCACGCCGAGCCGCTACGCCCTGCTGACCGGTCGCTACGCGTGGCGCGGCCCGCTGAAGCGGCGGGTCCTGCTCGGCCACTCGCCGGCGATCATCGAGGCCGACCGCCCGACGCTCGCCTCGGTGCTGCGTGACGCGGGCTACGCGACGGGCGCCTTCGGCAAGTGGCACCTCGGGCTCGGCTGGCGCTTTCGCGACGGGCGCGCCTGGAGCGCCTTCGACCCGGGTGCGCCGCTGTGGCCCGAGGTCGACGACGGCTCGAACGTCGACTACGCGGCCGGCTTCGCCGACGGCCCGACCGAACGGGGCTTCGACCGCTTCTTCGGCATCGCGGGCTCCCTCAACATGGCGCCCTACTGCTACCTCGACCAGGACCGCCCCGAGGAGACGCCCTCGGTGCCAAAGCGCGCCGTGCACTACGGGCAGCGGGCCGCGCTCGAGGCGAGCAGCTGGGACGAGACGGAGGTCGACGCCCGCTTCGCCGACGAGGCCTGCTCGTGGATCGCCCGCCAGGTGCGCGCCGGGCGCCCCTTCTTCTGCTACGTGGCGACGGCTGCGCCGCATCGGCCCTGCCTGCCGCCCGCCTTCGCCCGCTCGGCGTCGGCAGCGGGCGCGCGCGGCGACATGGTGTGCGTCGTCGACTGGGTCGTCGGCCGGCTCGACGCGCACCTCCAGGCGCTCGGCGTGCGCGACGAGACGCTCTTCATCGTGACGAGCGACAACGGCGCCGAGCTCACCGACGTCGATGGGGAGGACCACGGCCATCGCGCCAACGGACCGTGGCGCGGCCGCAAGGCCGACAGCTGGGAGGGCGGCCACCGCGTGCCCTTCCTCGCCCGCTGGCCGGGGAGGATCCCGGCCGGGCGCGAGACCGACGCGCTCTTCGGGCTCGTCGACCTGCTCCCGACGCTCGCTCGGGCCTGCGACGCGCCGCTGCCGCCCGGGGCGGCCGAGGACGGCACCGACGTGCTCGGGCTGTGGACCGGGTCGGGCGGCACCGGTCGGGCCTCGCTCGTGAGCCACAGCGTGAACGGGACCTTCGCGCTGCGGCGCGAGGGGTGGAAGCTCATCATGGGCACCGGCTCGGGCGGCTTCTCGGTCCCCCGAGGGGAGCCCTGCAGCGCGACGCAGGCCGCCGGCCAGCTCTACGACCTCGCCGCGGATCCGCGCGAGACGATGAACCGCTGGTACGCGCACCTCGAGGTCGTGGCCGACCTGTACGGCGACCTGAAGGGCGTCGCGGGATCGCCCTCGAGCGGGCTCTCCTTCGACGTCGTGCCGGCGGGCGCGAGTCGTGGCGCTCGCGGTCGGGGGCCGGGCGAGCCGTGACCGGACCCGGCGCGCCCCCGGCCCGCCCGAACGTGGTCGTCGTCCTCGCGGACGACATGGGCTGGGGCGACCTCGGCTGCTACGGGGCGACGAAGATCCCGACGCCGGCGATGGACCGTGTTGCCGCCGAGGGCGTGCGGGCGACGGACTGCCACAGCGCGTCGGCGGTCTGCACGCCGAGCCGCTACGCCCTGCTGACCGGTCGCTACGCGTGGCGCGGCCCGCTGAAGCGGCGGGTCCTGCTCGGCCACTCGCCGGCGATCATCGAGGCCGACCGCCCGACGCTCGCCTCGGTGCTGCGTGACGCGGGCTACGCGACGGGCGCCTTCGGCAAGTGGCACCTCGGGCTCGGCTGGCGCTTTCGCGACGGGCGCGCCTGGAGCGCCTTCGACCCGGGTGCGCCGCTGTGGCCCGAGGTCGACGACGGCTCGAACGTCGACTACGCGGCCGGCTTCGCCGACGGCCCGACCGAACGGGGCTTCGACCGCTTCTTCGGCATCGCGGGCTCCCTCAACATGGCGCCCTACTGCTACCTCGACCAGGACCGCCCCGAGGAGACGCCCTCGGTGCCAAAGCGCGCCGTGCACTACGGGCAGCGGGCCGCGCTCGAGGCGAGCAGCTGGGACGAGACGGAGGTCGACGCCCGCTTCGCCGACGAGGCCTGCTCGTGGATCGCCCGCCAGGTGCGCGCCGGGCGCCCCTTCTTCTGCTACGTGGCGACGGCTGCGCCGCATCGGCCCTGCCTGCCGCCCGCCTTCGCCCGCTCGGCGTCGGCAGCGGGCGCGCGCGGCGACATGGTGTGCGTCGTCGACTGGGTCGTCGGCCGGCTCGACGCGCACCTCCAGGCGCTCGGCGTGCGCGACGAGACGCTCTTCATCGTGACGAGCGACAACGGCGCCGAGCTCACCGACGTCGATGGGGAGGACCACGGCCATCGCGCCAACGGACCGTGGCGCGGCCGCAAGGCCGACAGCTGGGAGGGCGGCCACCGCGTGCCCTTCCTCGCCCGCTGGCCGGGGAGGATCCCGGCCGGGCGCGAGACCGACGCGCTCTTCGGGCTCGTCGACCTGCTCCCGACGCTCGCTCGGGCCTGCGACGCGCCGCTGCCGCCCGGGGCGGCCGAGGACGGCACCGACGTGCTCGGGCTGTGGACCGGGTCGGGCGGCACCGGTCGGGCCTCGCTCGTGAGCCACAGCGTGAACGGGACCTTCGCGCTGCGGCGCGAGGGGTGGAAGCTCATCATGGGCACCGGCTCGGGCGGCTTCTCGGTCCCCCGAGGGGAGCCCTGCAGCGCGACGCAGGCCGCCGGCCAGCTCTACGACCTCGCCGCGGATCCCGCCGAGACCGCCGACGCCTGGGCGGCTCGGCCGGAGGTCGTCGCCGAGCTGTACGGCGAGCTGAAGCGGCTCGCGCGCGGGCCGGGGAGCGGGCTCTGCTTCGACGTGCCGATCGCGGTCGGCAAGACATCGGACGAATTGCCGTGTCGGTAGGGGCGCGAGCGCGGCCCGAGACAACCGGCCACGCCCTGCGCAACGACCCGGGACCTCCTCGCAGACGCGCGTCATGCCGTTGAATGGGCAGAATCGACCGGGAAGAGCCAGCACAGGCTCGCGCCGAGCGCCGGAGACGGCGGGTGCCTCGCGTCGTCATCGCCTTGACGTGCGCCCGAACCCGCGGTAGAGTCATCCGACCTTTGGTCGGCGAGACGGTGGCGCGATCGTGCCGGCGGCGCGTCGCGGGCCACGGGGGTCGGGTACCGACCTGGGCGCCGGAGGGACCGGCGCCCGGAGCGAGCGGAGGTGAGCGGGGTGGCGGCAGCTGGGCACCGGGTCGACTGGCTGCGCGAGGCGCGCTTCGGCCTGTTCATCCACTGGGGCGTGTACGCCGTCCCGGCGCGCCATGAGTGGGTGAAGAGCCGGGAGAAGCTCTCCGACGCCCACTACGACCGCTACCTGCGGGTGTTCGACCCCGATCGCTACGACCCGGTGGCCTGGGCGCGAGCCGCGCGCGAGGCGGGGATGGGCTACGCGGTGATGACGGCGAAGCACCACGACGGCTTCTGCCTGTTCGACTCGAAGCTCACCGACTACAAGGCGACGAACACCCCGGCCGGGCGCGACCTCGTCGCCGAGTACGTGGAGGCCTTCCGCGCCGAGGGCCTGCGCGTCGGCCTGTACTACTCGGTGGTCGACTGGCACCACCCGGACATGCCGATCGACATGCACCATCCCCAGCGCGAGGACCCCGAGGCGCTCGCGCACGCCGCCGAGCGGGACGTGAGCAGGTACACGCCCTACCTCCACGGCCAGGTCCGGGAGCTGCTCACGAACTACGGCAGGATCGACTACCTCTGGTTCGACCCGTCCTACCCGGTGCGCATCTGGGAGGAGGGCGCCGCGGTCCGAGCCTGGCGGTCCGAGGAGCTCGTCGAGCTCTGCCGCTCGCTGCAGCCCGACATCGTGCTGAACGAGCGGCTCGGCGTCCCCGGCGACGTCATCAGCCCCGAGCAGTACCAGCCGTCGCGCCCGCTCGAGACGGGCGAGGGCCAGCTGTGGGAGGCCTGCCAGACGCTCAACGGGAGCTGGGGCTACGACCGGGACAACCAGAACTGGAAGACCGCGGACCAGCTGCTGCGCATGCTCATCGACGGGGTGTCCAAGGACGGCAACCTCCTCCTCAACGTCGGGCCGACGGCGCGCGGGGAGTTCGACCCCCGGGCGCGCGCCGTGCTCGCCGAGATCGGGCGCTGGTTCGCGCTCCACGAGCGCTCCATCCGCGGCTGCGGCCCGTCCTCGTTCGCCCCGCCCCCCGACTGTCGCTTCACGCGCCGCGGCGACCGGCTCTACCTCCACGTGTTCGCCTGGCCCTTCCGCCACCTCCACCTCGCCGACCTGGCAGGCAAGGTCGAGTTCGCCCGCTTCCTCCACGACGGCTCCGAGGTGCGTATGCAGGAGATCGCGCCCGGCTCGGTCGCGAACTCCGGACCGAACAGCGGTGAGCGTCCCGGCACGCTGACCCTCAACCTCCCGATCGTCAAGCCCGACGTCGAGGTACCGGTGATCGAGCTGCTGCTCCGGCCGGGCGTCGCCGCCTGAGGTGATGGCCACGAGGCGTCGAAGCGCCCGCGACCCCCGCCTTGCGAGGTCCGGCCGGTGATCGGGGACCGTGCGCCGCGCTGCATCGTCGTCATCGTCGCCGACGACCTCGGATTCGGCGACCTCGGCCGCTGGAACTTCGGCGCCAGCTCGACGCCGGCCATCGACCGCCTCGCCGCCGGTGGCTGCTGTCTGAGCCAGCACTACTCCGGCTCCCCGGTGTGCGCGCCGGCGCGCGCCGCGCTGCTCACCGGCCGCTACCCGCACCGGACGGGCGCGCTCGACACGATCGAGGCCTACGGCCACGACCGGCTCTTTCGGTCCGAGCGGACGCTCGGCGACGTGCTCGGCGCGGCCGGCTGGCGCACCGGCTACGTCGGCAAGTGGCACAACGGCGCCTTCGATCCCCGGTACTGGCCGACCGCCCGCGGTTTCGACGAGTTCTTCGGCTTCTGCGGCGGCTGGCAGGACTACTACGACTACCGGCTCCAGGCCGACGGGGCGCCGGTCGGCCCGGACGGCTCGTACCTCACGGCGCGCCTCACCGACGAGGCGGTCGCTTTCGTCGAGCGCCACGCGAGCGAGCGCTTCCTCCTCCTGCTCGCCTACAACGCCCCGCACTTCCCGTTCCAGGCGCCCGAGGCGACCGTCGAGCGCTACCTCGCGCGCGGCTTCCGGCTCGGCGTCGCACGCATCTACGCCATGGTGGAGGAGCTCGACCGCGGCGTCGGCCGCCTCGTCGAGGCGCTCGAGCGCCACCGGCTGCTCGAGGACGCCCTCGTGCTCTTCACGAGCGACAACGGCCCGCAGTTCGGGGGCGAGGGCGAGCAGAGCACGCGGCGGTTCAACTGCGGCTTCGCCGGGCACAAGGGCCTCGTCTTCGAGGGCGGGGTGCGCACGCCGGCGATCGTGCACTGGCCGGGCCGGCTGCGCGGGGGGACGGTGTCCCACGACCTCGCCCACTTCGTCGACTGGCTGCCGACCTTCGCGGACCTGGCCGGTGCCCCGCTCGGCGACGGGCCACCGCTCGACGGGGTGAGCCTCGCGCCGACGCTCCTCGGCAGCCCGCGAGCCGAGTACCCGGCGCGCTTCTGGCAGTGGAACCGGTTCGAGCCCGTGTGGGGCTGCAACGCGGCGATGCGCGACGGCGACTGGAAGCTCGTCGTGCCGGCCGCGCGCGAGCTGCTCCAGATCAGCGCCGAGGACCGGGCGAACGACGTCGCGGCGAAGCGGCGCGGGCTCATCGGTGAGATCGTGACGCGCACGGGCGACCGTCCCGAGGCACCCGCGCCGCCCGAGCCGATGCTCTTCGACCTGTCCGCCGACCCGCTCGAGACGACGGACTGTCGCGCACGCGAGCCGGCTCGCGCCGAGCGCATGCTCGGCGAGCTCGAGTCGTGGTTCCGGCAGGTCGTCGCGGAGTACGAGGCCGGGCGGGGGCGCGAGAGGGCGGTGCCGTGAGGGCCCGGCGCGCCCGGGCCGGGCGGGCGCGAGGCGCGGACACGGCGTCGAGGGTCGGCGCGCTCGGCGCTTCGAACGGGTAGGCACCATGGCGAGGATCACCGGCTTTCGCACCCACGACGTGCGCTTCCCCACCTCGGCGAGCGCGATCGGGTCGGACGCGATGAACCCGGATCCCGACTACGCGGCCGCGTACCTCGAGGTGCGAGTCGACGACGGGACGAGCGGCCACGGCTTCGTCTTCACGATCGGGCGCGGCACCGAGGTGCAGGTCGCGGCGATCGGCGCGCTCGAGCCGCTGCTCGCCGGGGCCGACGTCGACGAGGTGCTCGGCGACCTCGGCGGCACGTGGCGGCGCCTCGTCGCGGACAGCCAGCTGCGCTGGCTCGGGCCCGAGAAGGGCGTCATGCACATGGCAGTCGGCGCGGTGACGAACGCGCTGTTCGACCTCGCCGCCAAGCGCGCCGGGCTGCCGCTGTGGCGCTACCTCGCCGCGCTGTCGCCCGAGGAGCTCGTCGACCTCGTCGACTTCCGCTACCTGCGGGACGCGCTCACGCCCGACGAGGCGCTCGAGATCCTCGAGCGCGCCCTGCCGGGGAGGTCCGAGCGCATCGCCGAGCTCGAGGCGTCCGGCTACCCGGCGTACACCACCGCGCCGGGCTGGCTCGGCTACGGCGACGAGCGCCTCGTCGAGAGCTGCGAGGAGGCGCGCAAGGAGGGCTTCGGCCAGGTCAAGCTGAAGGTCGGCGCCCGCCTCGAGGACGATCTGCGGCGCTGCCGTCTGGCGCGCGAGACGCTCGGCGGCGGGGTCCGCCTCGCCGTCGACGCGAACCAGGTGTGGGACGTGCCGACGGCGATCTCGTGGGTGCGCTCGCTCGCCGAGTTCGAGCTGGCGTGGGTGGAGGAGCCGACGAGCCCCGACGACATCCTCGGGCACGCCGCGATCCGCGAGGGCGTGCGGCCCGTGCCGGTCGCCACCGGGGAGCACGTCGCCAACCGCGTCGTGTTCAAGCAGCTGCTGCAGGCGCGCGCGATCGACATCATGCAGATCGACGCCTGTCGGGTCGGAGGTGTCAACGAGAACCTCGCCAACCTGCTGCTCGCCGCGAAGTTCGACGTGCCGGTCTGCCCGCACGCCGGCGGGGTGGGCCTGTGCGAGGTCGTCCAGCACCTCGCGTTCTTCGACTACGTCGCGGTCTCGGGCGCGCGCGACGGCCGGATGATCGAGTGGATCGATCACCTCCACGAGAACTTCCTCGAGCCCGCCTCGGTGGTCTCGGGTCGCTACGTCGCCCCGCGCGCGCCGGGGGCGTCGGCGGAGCTGCGCGCCGAGTCGATCGCCGAGTACACCTACCCGACCGGGCCTGCGTGGGCGGCCGAGCGGCGTCCGGCGCGCGGGTTGCGCACGAGCGGTACCGCGCCGAGCGGACCGCGCCGCCCGGGAGGGCGGTGATGGCGTCCGGCGGCGACCTCGGCCGGGTTCGGATCGGCTCGACGGGGGTGGAGGTGACCCGGCTCGTCCTCGGCTGCGCGCCGATCGGCGGCCTCTACGAGGCGGTGTCGGCCGAGGACGCGGCCGCGGCGCTCGAGCAGGCGTGGCGGCTCGGGGTCCGCAGCTTCGACACCGCGCCGCACTACGGCGCCGGGCTCGCCGAGCGGCGGCTCGGCGCCTTCCTCGCGACCGTGCCGGTCGGGCAGGCCACCGTGTCGACGAAGGTGGGGCGCCTGCTGCGCCCGGCCGGGCCCGACGGCGCGCCGGCGCCGCCGGAGTTCGCTGGGGAGGACCGCGTGCACCGCGTCCGGGACTACAGCGCTGCGGGCGTCCGCCGCTCGCTCGAGGAGAGCCTGGAGCGCCTCGGCCTCGACCGAGTCGACGTCGCGCTCGTGCACGACCCGGAGGACCACCTCGACGAGGCGCTCGCCGGCGCCCTGCCGGAGCTCGCCAGGCTGCGCGCCGCCGGCGTCGTCGGCGCCATCGGCGCCGGGATGAACCTGTGCGCGCCGCTCGAGCGCATCGTGGCGGAGGCGGACGTCGACTGCGTGCTCGTGGCCGGCCGCTACAGCCTGCTCGACCAGGGGGCGGCGGCGCGGCTCCTGCCGCTGTGCGAGGCCCGCCGGGTCTCGGTCCTCGTCGGCGGCGTGTTCAACAGCGGCGTGCTCGCCGACGTGCGCCCGGGGGCGCGCTTCGACTACCGCCCGGCGAGCGACGAGGTCCTCGAGCGGGCGCGGGCGATCGCCCTCGTCTGCGAGCGCCACGGCGTGCCGCTCAAGGCTGCCGCGATCCGCTTCCCGCTGCGCCACCCGGCGGTCTCGGCGGTCGTCGTCGGCGCGCGCTCGGCCGCCGAGGTCGCCGAGGACGTCGACTGCTTCCAGTCGGAGGTCCCCGAGGCGCTCTACGACGAGCTCGCAGCCCGGCGGCTCGTGCGAAGCGAGGTGGGCTCGCGGTGAGGATCGACGCGCACTTCCACGTCTGGGACCCGGCGACCCGTCGCCACGCCTGGATCGAGCAGACGCCCGCGCTCTACCGGCGCTTCGGGGTCGAGGAGGTCGAGGCCCTCGCCCACGGCTGCGGCATCGAGCGCGGCGTGCTCGTGCAGGTCCTCGCCGAGACCGACGAGACCGAGGAGTTCCTCGCCCTCGCGCAGGCGCACGAGTTCGTCGCCGGCGTCGTCGGCTGGGTCGACCTGTCGGCGCCCGACGTCGGCGAGGCGATCGCGCGCCTTCGCGACGGGCCGGGCGGGGAGCGCCTCGTCGGGGTCCGCCACCTCGTCCAGTCCGAGCCGGACCCCGGCTACCTGGGGCGCGAGGCGGTCGTCGCCGGGCTGCGCCAGGTAGCAGGGGCCGGCTGCCGCTTCGACCTCCTCGTCACGACGGCGCAGCTGCCGGCCGCGACGCGCCTCGCCGCGGCGCTCGACGACCTCCCGATGGTCCTCGACCACGGCGCGAAGCCGCCGATCGCCACCGGCGAGCTCGAGCCGTGGCGGTCGTGGATCGCCCGCCTGGCCGAGCTCGAGCACGTCAGCTGCAAGCTCTCGGGCCTCGTCACCGAGGCCGGGGATCGCTGCACGGTCGAGGCCATCGCGCCCTACGCTGACCACCTGCTCGAGTGCTTCGGGCCGCGGAGGCTGCTGTTCGGCTCGGACTGGCCGGTCTGTACCGTCGCCGCCTCCTACGGCGAGGTCGTCACGCTCGCGGGCGCGCTCATCGAGCGCCTGAGCGACGCGGAGCGCGCCGAGGTGCTCGGCGCGAACGCGGCGCGCTTCTACGGGCTGGCGGCGTGAGGCGGCCTGCGGCGCGAGGCGAGGGGATGGTGGCGCCATGGCGGTGACCGACGAGGCGATCGAGAAGATCAAGGAGATGATCGTGGCGGGCCGCCTCCGCCCGGGCGACCGGCTGCCCAAGGAGGACGAGCTCGCGGCGCGCCTCGGCCTGTCGCGTAGCTCGCTGCGCGAGGCGGTGCGCGCCCTCAGCCTCGTGCGCATCCTCGACGTCCGTCAGGGCGACGGCACCTACGTGACGAGCCTCAGCCCGGCCGTCTTGCTCGACGCGGTGAGCTTCGTCGTCGACTTCCACCGGGACGACTCGGTCCTCAACTTCCTCGAGGTCCGCCGCGTCCTCGAGCCCTACGCCGTCTCCCTCGTGGCTCGCAGCGCGACGCCCGAGCAGGTGGCAGAGCTCCGCCGGCTCCTCGACGAGGTGACGCCGAGCTCGCCCCCGGAGCGCTTCGTCGAGAACGACCGCGAGTTCCACCGCCGCGTCAACTCCTTCTGCGGCAACGCGGTGCTCATCTCGCTCCTCGACTCGCTGTCGGGGCCGATGCACCGGGCGAGGGTCTGGCGCGGCGTCACCGACCCGAACGCGCTCGAGCGCACGCGGGCCGAGCACCTCGCCATCGTCGACGCGCTCGAGGCGCACCAGCCCGACATCGCGGCCGCCCGGGCGGTCGTGCACATCGCGGGGGTGGAGGAGTGGCTCCGCCGGGTCCAGGCGAGCGAGGTGGCGGTCGGCGGGCCTCACCGCCGCGCAGACGGGGCCACGCCCGGCCCGCCGGCGAGCGCTCGCGCTCGCCCGGCGTGACCCGGTGGCGCAGGTCGCCGAGGTGGTGAGCGACGTCGCCGCGCCGGCTGCCAGCCGTGCGAGCGTGGAGGCGGGCACGGGCGCGCACGAGGAGGAGGGACCGATCGACATGGACGAGGCGGCTTCGGTGCACGCAGGCGAGCGTTTCCTCGTCACCGGCGCGTCGGGCTGCATCGGCGCGTGGGTGGTGCGCCTGCTCCTCGACGAGGGCACGGCCGTGGTGGCGAGCGACCTGCGCGCCGACCTGCGGCGCTTCGAGCTCATCTCCCACCCTCGTCGGGGCGAGGAGGTCGACTTCGTCGCGCTCGACGTCACGAGCACCGAGGCGGTCGCGCAGGTCGTGCGCGACCGAGCCATCACCCACATCGTCCACCTGGCCGGCCTGCAGCTGCCGCTGTGCGCGGCGAACCCGCCGCTCGGCGCAGCCGTCAACGTCGTCGGCACGGTGAACGTGTTCGAGGCCGTCCGCTCGAGCGGCCGGCGCGTCGGCATCGCCTACGCGAGCTCGGCGGCGGTCTTCGGGAGCAGCTCCTTCTACTCGAGCGGCGTCGTCGCGGACCGCTCGCCGCTTCGGCCGGACTCCCACTACGGCGTGTACAAGGTCGCCAACGAGGGAACGGCGCGCATCTACTCGATGAGCGAGGGGATCGGGTCGGTCGGGCTCCGCCCCTTCGTCGTCTACGGTCCCGGGCGCGACCAGGGGATGACCTCGGACCTCACGAAGGCGCTGCTCGCCGCCGCGGCTCGGGTGCCCTTCCGGATCGCCTTCGGCGGCAACGTCCTCGCAACCTACGCGCCGGACTGCGCGCGCGCCTTCATCGGGGCCGCCCGGGCGGCCGCCGGTTCGGGGGACGCGCTCTGCCTCAACGTACCCGGCGCCCGCGTCGGCGTCGCCGCCTTCGTCGAGCTCATCGAGCGGATCGCGCCGGAGGCCGCGGGCCTCGTGAGCTTCGAGCGCAAGCCGCTCCTGCTGCCCGCGCTCCTCGAGGCGCCGGCCCTCGGGTCCCTCCTCGGCGAGGCGCTCGACCGGCCGATCGAGGAGGGCGCGCGCCGCACCGTCGAGCACTTCGAGGCGGCGCTCGCCGCCGGCCTCCTCGCACCCCCCGAGCCGTCGCGATGAGGCTGCTTCGGGTCGGGGATCCCGGCCGGGAGCTCCCCGTGGTCCTCGACGAGGCGGGGCGGGCCTTCGATCTCGCGCCCGTCCTCGCCGGCGGCGACATCGACGGTGCCTTCCTGGCGGGCGGCGGGACCGAGCGGGTGCGGACGGCGCTCGCCGAGGGCTGGCTCGAGCCCCGCTCGATCGAGGGGCTGCGCGTCGGCGCCCCGATCGCGCGGCCCGCCGCGGTGGTCTGCATCGGCCAGAACTACGCCGCGCACGCGGCGGAGTCCGGCGTGCCGCCTCCCACCTCGCCGGTGGTCTTCCTCAAGCACCCGAACACCGTCGTCGGGCCGAACGACGACGTCGTGATCCCCCGCGGCTCGGCGAGGACCGACTGGGAGGTGGAGCTCGCCGTCGTGATCGGCCGCAGGTGCCGGTACCTCGACTCGCCGGCGGCCGCCGTCGCCTGCATCGCCGGCTACACGATCGCCAACGACGTCTCGGAGCGGGCGTTCCAGCTCGAGGGCGGCGGGGGGCAGTGGACGAAGGGGAAGTCCTGCGAGACCTTCCTGCCGCTCGGGCCGTGGCTCGTGCCCGCCGACGACGTCGCCGATCCCGGCAACCTCCGCCTCCGCTCGTTCGTGAACGGCGAGGCGCGCCAGGACTCGACGACCGCGGACATGATCTTCCCCGTCCCCTACCTCGTGTGGCACCTCTCGCAGTACCTCGTGCTCGAGCCCGGGGACCTCGTCTGCACCGGCACGCCCGAGGGCGTGGCGCTGTCCGGGCGGTTCCCCTACCTGCGCCCCGGCGACCGCATGGCGCTCGAGATCGAGGGGCTCGGCCGCCAGGAGCAGCTGCTCGTCGCGGCCGACCACGCCGGGAGATAGTTCGCAAGGCGAACTAATTGCTACGCTGTGCGCGTGGCGTGCGAGGCGAGGCCCCGAGGTGACCGACCCGACCGGGCGCGCCTCGTCACGGCGGTCCGGGCGCTCGCGCGGGCGTCACGGACCCTCGAGCTCGCCTCGGACGAGCTGAGCCTCGCCCAGTACCGCGTCCTCGCCGCGATCGCCTCGGGCGAGGAGCGGGCGAGCTGGGTGGCGAGCCGGCTGGCGATCGGCAAGCCCGCCGTGAGCGCCCTCGTCGAGTCGCTGTCACGCCGTGGTCTCCTCGACCGGGAGGTGGTCGCCTCGGACCAGCGAGCGGTCGCCCTGCGCGTGACGCGGGAGGGCGCCGCCGTCCTCGCGCGTGCCGAGGGCGCCATGGCCGAGCGCCTGCAGGCGGTGCTCGAGCGCTGTGAGGAGCGCGCCGAGATCCTCGCCTCGCTCGGGCGCCTCGGCGAGCTGCTCGAGGCGCGGGCGGCCGAGCACCGCGCCCGGCACGCCCGGCCGAGGCCATGAGCGGCGGGCCGAGGCGCCGACGGGCGGGCTGGCTGAGGCGGCTGGGGCGCTACCTGCTGGCGCACCGGCGCGACGTCGTGGGCTCCCTCGCCGCGGGGGTGCTGGCGAGCGGCTGCCAGGCGGTCGTGCCGCTCCTCGTGCGCCAGATCGTCGACGAGGTGGTCGTGGCGCGTGCCGCCGCGCGCTGGCCGTGGCTCGCCGCGCTCGTCGGCGTCGGCGCGGCCTCCTTCGGCTTCTCCCACCTGCGCCGCTACCTCGGCGGGCGGGCCGCGCTCGCGGTCCAGCACGACCTGCGCAACGACATGCACGACCACCTCCAGGCCCTGGACCTCCAGACGCTGGACGCCCTGCCGACCGGACAGCTCGTCGCGCGCGCCAGCTCCGACGCGAAGCTCGTCCAGGGCTTCCTCGGGTTCTTCCCGATCGTGAGCGGCAACCTCCTCCTGATGCTCGTCGCCCTCGGCGTCATGGTCTACCTGTCGCCGCTGCTCGCGAGCATCAGCCTCGCCGTCGTGCCCGCGGTGGCGCTCGTCTCCTACCGGATGCGCCAGCAGATCTTCCCGGCGACCTGGGACGCGCAGCAGCGGGAGGGCGAGCTCGTCCAGGTCGTCGACGAGGCCGTGAACGGCGTGCGCGTCGTGAAGGCCTTCGGGCAGGAGCGGCGCGAGCTCGACCGGCTCGTCGAGCGAGCGCGCTCGCTCTACGGCTCGCAGATGCGCGTCGTGCGCCTCCAGTCCCGGTTCCAGCCGCTGCTGCAGGCCGTCCCGGCGCTCGGGCGCGTCGCCCTCCTCGCCCTCGGCGGCTCCCTCGCCCTGCGCCACGCCATCACCCTCGGCACCTTCCTCGCCTTCGCGGCGTACCTCACGCAGCTCATGGCCCCGGCTCGCCAGCTCGCGGGCGTCCTCACGGTCGGCCAGCAGGCGCGCGCCGGCCTCGAGCGGATCTTCCAGCTCCTCGACCTCGCGCCCGCCATCGCCGACGCGCCCGGCGCCCTCGAGCTCGGCGACGTCGACGGCGCCCTCGACTTCTCCGACGTCGCCTTCGCCTACGGCGAGGGCGAGCCCGTCCTCGACGGCTTCGACCTGTCGGTCGCGCCGGGCGAGCGCGTGGCTATCGTCGGCGCGAGCGGCAGCGGGAAGTCGACGGTCGCGCTGCTCGCGTGCCGCCTCCTCGACCCCGGGCGCGGCTCGGTCCGCCTCGACGGCCACGACCTGCGCGAGGTCGCGCTCGCGTCGCTGCGGGGGGCGGTCGGCATCGTGTTCGAGGAGAGCTTCCTCTTCTCCGACACCGTGCGCGCCAACATCGCCTACGGCAGGCCCGAGGCGAGCGACGCCGAGATCGAGGCCGCGGCGCGCGCCGCGCAGGCGCACGAGTTCATCGAGGCCCTGCCGAACGGCTACGACACCGTCGTCGGCGAGCGCGGCCTCACGCTGTCGGGCGGGCAGCGCCAGCGCGTCGCCCTCGCCCGCGCCATCCTGCGCCGCCCGCGCGTCCTCGTCCTCGACGACGCCACGAGCGCGGTGGACGCGGGGGTCGAGGAACGGATCCACGAGGCGCTGCGGGAGGCCTTCGCCGGTCGCACCCTGCTGGTGTGCGCGCACCGTCGCTCGACGCTGCGCCTCGCGGATCGCATCGTCGTCCTCGACGACGGGCGGGTCGTCGCCGAGGGGACCCACGACGAGCTCGTGGCGACGAGCGCCCTCTACCGCGAGCTCGTCGCCGGCCCCGACGAGGCGCACCCGGGCGCCACCGGCGCCACCTCCCGGCGCGCCTCGTCGGCGCGGCGGGCGGCGGTGGCGCCTGCGCCCGCGGCACTGCCGGCCGGTCTCGGTCGCGAGCGAGGGGAGGGATGGCGCCGCAGCCTCGCCCCGACGGACGAGCTGCTCGCCGGCGTCGCCTCCCTGCGGCCGGTGCGCGACGCGGCGGCGGTCGACCTCGAGCGCGAGACCCGCCGCGACCCGGCCTTCAGCCTCGCCCGCCTGGCCGGCGAGTTCCGTCGCCCGCTGCTCGGCGGGCTCGCGCTCGTCGTGGCGGACGCCCTCCTCTCGCTCGCCGGGCCGGCCTTCGTGAAGGCGGGCATCGACCGGGGCGTCGAGCGGGGGTCGCTCGCCGCGCTCCTCGTCGCCTCGGGTCTCTACCTCGCCGTGACGCTCGCGGACCTCGCCGACGCGATCGGAGAGACCTTCGTCACCGGGCGGAGCGCGCAGCGCATCATGCTCTCCCTGCGCATCCGGATCTGGGCGCAGCTGCAGCGGCTCTCCCTCGACTACTACGAGCGGGAGATGGCGGGCCGGATCATGACCCGCATGACGACCGACGTCGACCAGTTCGAGTCGCTGCTCGAGAACGGCCTGCTGGCGGCGCTCGTCGCGATCGTGACGTTCGTCGGCGTCGGGATCGCCCTCGTCGTCATGAACGCCGAGCTCGGCCTGTGCACCCTGTCGGTGACCGTGCCGCTCGGTGTCGCGACGTGGGCCTTCCGCCGGCGCGCCGCCCGCCTCTACGAGCAGGCGCGCGAGCGCCTCGCGCTCTTGAACGCCGACTTCCAGGAGAGCCTCGCCGGGGCGCGCGAGTCGAAGGCCTTCGCGCACGAGGCCCTGGCGAACGAGCGCTTCCACCGCCTGAACCGCAGCTACCTCGAGACGCGCGTCGGCGCGCAGCGCCTCGTCGCGACCTACTTCCCCTTCGTCCAGTTCCTGTCCGCCGTCGCCACCGCCATCGTCCTCGGCGTCGGCGCGTCGCTCGTCGCCTCCGGCCGGCTGCTCACCGGCTCGCTCGTCGCCTTCGTGCTGTACGTGGAGATGTTCTTCTCCCCGATCCAGCAGCTCTCCCAGGTGTTCGACTCCTGGCAGCAGACGCGGGTCTCGATCCGTCGCATCGCCGAGCTGATGCGCCTCGAGCCGCTGGTGCGCGACCCGCAGGCGCCGCTCCAGCCCCGGCGCCTCGAGGGTGCCCTCGACCTCGGCGCGGTGCGCTTCGCCTACCCGAGCGACCTCGGCGCGAGGCGCAACGGCGCCGCGGGGGGCGTGCCCGGGGAGGGAGCCCACCGACCGGGCGCCGCCCTCGAGGCCCTGCGCGGCCTCACGATCGACGTCTCGCCGGGGGAGACCGTGGCGCTCGTCGGGGCGACCGGGGCCGGTAAGTCGACGGTCGTCAAGCTGCTCGCCCGCTTCTACGATCCCGACGACGGCCACGTGCGCGTCGACGGGATCGACCTGCGCCGGCTCTCCCTCCACGCCTACCGCCGCCGGCTCGGGTACGTGCCGCAGGAGGCCTTCCTCTTCTCGGGCACGATCCGGGACAACATCGCCTACGGCCGCCCCTCGGCCTCCGACGCCGAGGTCGAGTCCGCCGCTCGCGCCGTCGGGGCGCACGAGTTCATCGCGAGCCTCCCCGGCGGCTACTACCACGAGCTCGCCGAGCGAGGGCGCTCGCTGTCGGCCGGCGAGCGTCAGCTCGTCGCGCTCGCGCGTGCCGAGCTCGTCCAGCCGGCGGTCCTCCTCCTCGACGAGGCCACCTCGAACCTCGACCTCGCGACCGAGTCGCGCGTCGCCGCCGCGATGCGCGAGGTCGCGCGCGGCCGGACGACCATCGTCATCGCGCACCGCCTGCAGACGGCGCGCAGCGCGGACCGGATCCTCGTCCTGGACCACGGCGAGCTCGTCGAGGCCGGCACCCACGACGAGCTCCTCGAGCTCGGCGGGCACTACGCGTCCATGTGGCGTGCCTTCGAGCTCACGGGACGCCTCGGTGCCGGCTCGCTGCGCCGGCGCGAGGCGACGGCCCGGTGACCTCGGCCAGCCGGGCGGCGCACGGTCGGCACGCTGCGAGCGCCGAAGGCCGCGGCGTCCGAGGCCGCCGCCGGTCGCGTGCCACCCGCGCGGGCGACGCATCGCTCGGCACGCTGGAGCGCACGTCGTGGCACGACGGCCGCGCCCGCGAGGCGACGAGTGGCGGGAGCTCGCGCGAGGGCGGGCGCGCCTGGGCGGGGACCGCCTTCCGCTCGTGTGCCGACGCGGCCTGCCCTCAGCGCGGCGTCGTGGTCGGCGGCCACAGGGAGGCGAGGCCGTCCGAGCCGAGGCGCGCGAGCACCGCCCGGAGGTGCTCGCGCGCGAGGTTGAAGAGGCCGGAGCCGAGGCTCACCCGCCGGACGCCGAGCTCGGCGAGCTCCCCGAGGGAGAGGCCGCCCGGGCGCGCCGTCACGTTGACCGGACCGGGCACGGACGAGACGAAGGAGGCGATGGCCGCCCGGTCGGCGAGCGCGATCGGGTAGACGCAGTCCGCACCGGCGGCGAGGTAGCGCTCGGCGCGGCGGAGCGCCTCGGCGAGCTGGGCCGGCGGGTCGCCGAGGTGGCGGATGAAGCAGTCGATGCGCGCGTTGATCACGACGTGCACGCCGTGCGCGCCGGCCGCGGCGCGCACCGCCGCGAGGTACTCGGCCTGGCGCGCGGCGTCGACGAGCACCTCGTCACCGTGGTGGTCGGTGTCCTCCAGGTTGCAGCCGACGATGCCCGCCGCGAGCATCCGCTCGACGAGCTCGTCGGGCGCGAGACGGTAGCCAGCCTCGAGGTCCGCCGTGACCGGCCGGTCGACGGACGCCGCGAGGCGGCCGAGGTGCTCGAAGACGAGGTCCGGGTCGCTCGAGTCGTCGTCGGCGACGCCGAGGACCTCGGCGATGGCGCGGCTCGAGGTGGCGACGACCGGGAACCCGGCCGCCTCCACGACCTTGGCGGACGCGACGTCCCAGACGTTCGGCAGGAGGAGTGGGGCGTCCGCCCGGTGTGCGGCGAGGAGCGCGTCCGCGCGGGCGGCGAGCGTGCTCACGAGGCCGCCGAGCGCGGCGCGCCATGGCGCGAGACGTAGCCGCCGACCGGGGCGCGAAAGGCGATCGCGAGGCGGTTCCAGCTGTTGATGACGATGACCGCGAGCGTGAGCCTCGTGAGCTCGTCCTCGGAGAGCTGGGCGCGCACCTGCTCGTAGAGCTCGTCGGGGACCTCGCGCTCGGCGATCAGCGTCAGCTCCTCGCACCAGGCGAGCGCCGCTCGCTCGCGCGCGCTGAAGCACGGCGCCTCGCGCCAGGTCGCGACGAGGTGGAGGCGGTCGTCGGACTCGCCGAGCGCTCTCGCGTCCTTCGTGTGCATCTCGAGGCAGTGCGCGCAGCCGTTCAGCTGCGAGGCCCGGACCTTCACGAGCTCGAGCAGCAACGGCTCGAGCGTGCCGGCGCTCGAGGCGGCCGTGAGCTCCCGAAGCGGGCCGGTGATCTCGGGGTGGTCGCGGTAGTCGATCCGCATCGTGCACCTCCTGGCGCCACGCTCGAACGGGGGCCGGTGCGGCTGCCCCGTCCCGGTGGGACACCTGAGTATGGCTGCTGCTGGTGCGGGCGGCGCCGGTCATCCGGCGGGTGGCGGTCGGACCGGGGCAGCCGAGCGCGCGGGGCCGGCGCGGGTGGCCCGCTCGGGCCCGAGGGCGCGCGCTCGGGCGATCCCTCGACGGCGTGCCGGCGGGGGAGGGCCGTCGGTGCCTGCGCCCGGCGGCGGTCGAGGACGAACGGTGACGCACCGGGGGGCGTGCGGCCGGTGCGGCGCGGGCTGCGCCTGGTCCGAGGCGGCGCCGGCGCGCTCGCGCCGGACGAGGGCGTGCCGGCGCTACGCGCGCCGAGGGAGGGCCTTCAGGGCGTCGATGAGCCTGGGGACGAGCGACGTGGCGTCGGCGACGACGCCGAGGTCGGCGACGGAGAAGATCGGGGCGTCGGGGTCCTTGTTGATCGCGAGGATGTGCGACGAGCCCTTCATCCCGACGAGGTGCTGGGTCGCGCCCGAGATGCCGACGGCGACGTACAGCGTCGGCTTCACCGTCTTGCCCGTCTGGCCGACCTGGTAGGCGTAGGGGACCCAGCCCGCGTCGACGACGGCGCGCGACGCGCCGGGAGCGCCGTTGAGGAGGCGGGCGAGCTCTTCGACGAGGGCGAAGTTCTCCTTCGTCCCGAGCCCGCGCCCGCCGGAGACGACCACGTCGGCGTCGTCGAGGCGCGGCCCGGACTGCTCCTCGGCGTGGCGGCCGAGCACCTCGGCCCGGTCCGTCCCGGCCGTCGGCGCGACCGAGAGCTGGCGCACCTCGGCCGGCGGGCCCCCGGTGGGCTCGACGGGGAAGGACTTCGCGCGCACGAGGAAGATGCCCGGTCCCTCCCCCGTGAACCGGGAACGCACGAGCTTCGTGCCGCCGAAGATGGCGTGCTCGGCCACGAGCCTCCCCTCGACGCGCTCGAGGCCGACGACGTTCGCGAGCACGGGCCGGTCGATGCGAGCCGAGAGCCGGCCGGCGGCGTCCCGGCCGTCGTAGGTGGCCGGGACGAGGATCGCCTCGACCTCCCCGTCGGCGCGCAACCGCTCGGCGAGCGCCGCGCTGAGCGTCGGCGCGGCGAGGGAGCTGCCGAGCTCGCCGGCGTGCCACAGCGTCGCGACGCCGTGCTCGCCGAGGGTGGCCGCGAGCGCCTCCGCACCCGGGCCCGAGCTCAGCGCCTCGACGCGCTCGGCGAGGCGGCGAGCGGCGCCGACGAGCTCGAGGCTCGTCGTGCTCGGCCGTCCCGCCTCCGCCTCGACGAGGACCAGAATCGCAGCCACGTGATCTCCTCAGACGAGCTTCAGCTGCTGGAGGTAGGCGACGATGCGGGCCTCGGCGTCGCCGGTGTCGGTGACGACCTCGCCGGCGGCGCGCGCCGGCGCCTCGACCACCGAGACGACCTCCTGCCTGCTCCCGCGCGCGCCGACGGTCTCGGGCTCGATCCCGAGGTCGGCGAGGGACACCACGTCGACCGGCTTGGAGCGCGCGCTCATGATGCCCTTGAACGAGGGGTAGCGAGGCTCGACCACCCCCGCCGTCACGCTCACGACGCAGGGGAGCGCGCAGGCGACCTCGTCGTAGCCGCCCTCGGTCTGGCGGTGCACGAGCAGGCGCTCGCCGTCGAGCTCGACGTGGCGCGCGAAGGTGACCGCCGGCCAGCCGAGCAGCTCGGCCACCTGGACGGGCACGGTGCCGGTGTAGCCGTCGGTCGACTCGGTGGCGGCGATCACGAGGTCCGGCTCCACCCGCCGGAGGGCGGCCGCGAGCACCTTCGCCGTCGAGAGGGCGTCCGAGCCGGCGAGCGCCTCGTCGGAGACGAGCACGGCGCGCGCCGCGCCCATGGCGAGGCCAGTGCGCAGGCCGTTCGTCTCCTCGTGGGGCGCCATCGAGACGAGCGCGACCTCGCCCTCGCCGCTCGCCTCGGCGAGGCGCAGCCCCACCTCGACCCCGTAGGAGTCGGAGTCGTCGAGGATGAGCTTGCCGTCGCGCACGATGGTCATCCGTTGCTCGTCGAGGACGGTCTCCTCGGGGTCGGGGATCTGCTTCGCGAGCACGGCGATGCGCAGGGGTGCCACCTGGGCGAGGTTACTCGACGCCCGGCGAGCGCTCGGACCCCTCGCCTCCCCGCGGCGTGGCGCGTGCCTCGCGCGCGGCGCGACGCGCCGGCGCGTCGGGTGCGGGCGATCTCGCCGGGGACGGCGCCGAGCGCCTCCGGCCGGCGTAGACCTCTGGGTTCGCGCAGTGGGGGAGCGGCTCGCCGGCCAGCCCCGCGAGCAGGTTGTCGACCGCCACCGCTGCCATGCGCGCTCGTGTGCTGACGCTGGCGCTGGCGAGGTGGGGGGTCACGATGCAGCTGGCGAGGCCGAGCAGCTCGTGGTCCGCCGGGAGCGGCTCGGGCTCGGTGACGTCGAGCGCCGCCGCGGCGATCGTCCCGTCGCGCAGCGCCTCGGCGAGGGCGTGCGAGTCGACGAGGCCCCCGCGGGCGACGTTGACGAGGGTGGCGTGCGGCCGCATCCGAGCGAGGGCGCGCTCGTCGATGACGTGGTAGGTGGCCGGCGTGAGCGGCGCGCACAGGACGAGGTGGTCGGCGCGCTCGAGCAGCTCGTCGAAGCCGACGTAGCGCGCCCCGGTCGCCGCCTCGGCCTCCGGCTTGCGCCGGGGCCCGCTGTAGAGGACCGACATGTCGAAGCCAGCGGCTCGGCGCGCGACGGCGGTGCCGATGCGACCGAGCCCGAGGATGGCGAGCGTCGTGCCGTGCAGGTCGCGCCCGAGGAGGAGGTCGGGCTGCCAGGGCCCCCAGCGGCCGGCGCGCACGTGGTCCACCCCCTCCACGACGCGTCGCGCCGCGGCCGCGAGGAGCGCGAAGGCGCTGTCCGCGGTGGTCTCGGTGAGCACGCCGGGGGTGTGGCCGACGGGGATTCCGGCCTGGGTGCACGCGGCGAGGTCGATGTTGTCGACGCCGACGGCCACCTGGGAGACGACCCGCAGCGCAGGCGCGCGAGCGACGAGCGGGCCGTCGACTCGATCGGTCAGCATGCACACGAGGCCGGTCGCGTCGCGAAGCTGGCGGGCCAGCTCGTCGGCGGGCATCGGCCCGTCGCCGTCCCAGCAGGAGGTGGCCCCGGCGCGCCGCAGGCGCCCGAGCGCCTCGTCCGGCAGGCGCCGGGTCACGACGATGCGCTCGCCGATGCCGCCCTCCCTCGCGCTCGCTGCCGACGAGGCGGCATCATCGCGCCAGGCCGCGCCCCGTCGCCAGCGCCGCCCGGTGCGCTCGACCGCACGGCCCGGGCCGGTCAGCCGGCGCCCGGGGCCGACGCGGCGAGGGGTCCCCCATCACCCTCGCCGCGTCGGCGACCCCTGGCGGGCGAGGCGCGCCCCGGCAGGGCGGCGCCCCCCTCGCGCCCTGCCGACTCGCCCGCTCGGGGCCTCGCCGCCGCCCTGCCGCGCCGGCGCGCGCAGGGCGGGGCCGGTGTGCGTCGGGCCCGGCGGCTGGCTGCGCTGCGACGCGTCGTGCACCGCCCCCTCCTCGCCCGAGACCCGTGGCTCACCGGGCACCACATTACAGTCTGATTGCTAGCAAGTGTCGGTCAGATGTCATGGGCGTGTGAGCATCCGTCCGGCCCAGCGACCGGCGGCGGTGCCGGCCGCGCCATGCTGGTGGCGATGGCGACGGGGCGAGGCGGGCCGGCCGGGGCCGCTGCGGGGGAGCGGGGCGCCGGGCTCGCCGCCCTCTGGCGGCTCCCCCGCCTGGCGCTCGCGGGCCTCTTCGACCAGTCGCGTCCCTTCGGTCGGCTCGCCCTCGTGCACACCCTCCAGGCGGCGGGGACGTCGCTCATCACCGTCTCGCTCGCGGGCTCGCTCTTCTTCTCGATCTCGCCGAAGGCGGCCGAGTCCAAGGTCGTCCTCTACCTCCTCCTCACGATCGCCCCGTTCGCCCTCGTCGGCCCGGCGCTCAGCCCGCTCCTCGACCTCGGCCGGCAGGCCCGGCGCACGAGCGTGGCGGTCGCCAACGCGGCCTCGGCCGTGCTCTGCCTCGGGATGGCTCGCAACGTCCACGACCTCCTCCTGTTCCCGGAGGCGTTCGGCGTCCTCGTCCTCGGCAAGCTCTACCTCGTCGCGCGGGCCGCCCTCGTGCCCGACGTCGCGGCCGGCGAGGAGCTGGCGAGCGCGAACGCGCGCCTCGCCGTGCTCGCCTCCCTCGCCAGCGCCGTCGTCGCGCCGGTGGGCGTCGGGATCCTGCGGCTGGGAGGGCCCTCCTGGGTGCTGCGCGTCGGGGCGATCGTGTTCCTCGGCGGCGCGCTCGCGTCGCTCCGCCTGGCGCGCCCGGGCGCGCGTCGCGCGCCGGTCGAGCCGCCGGCGCGAGCGTCGACGGAAGCTCCGCCGCCGGCGGGGCTGCCCGGCGGTCGCCTCCGGCTCTCCTTCGTGCGCGGCGACCTGCTCGCCGCCGTGTCCGCCATGTCGGTGGCGCGGGCCTCGGTCGGCTTCGTCGCCTTCTTCCTCGCGTTCGCGCTGCGGCGCGCGCACGCGGCCCCGTGGTGGTACGGGGTGCTGCTCGTGGCGAGCGGCGCCGGGTCGCTCGTCGGCTCGATGGCGGTGCCGCGCCTGCGCCGCTACTGGAGCCCGCGCCAGATCATCGTCGCCGCCCTCGTCGCCATCGCCCTCGGCGCGCTCGTCGCCGCCGTGCTCGGCGGGCGCTGGGCGCAGGCGTTCCTCACGTTCGTCGTCGGCCTCGGCCCGATGAGCGCCAAGCCCGCGCTCGACTCGATCGTCCAGACGCGCGTCCCGGGGGCGCTGCTCGGGCGGGTCTTCGGGCGCATCGAGACCCGCCTCCAGCTCGTCTGGGTGCTCGCGTCGCTGCTCGGGGTCGTGATCCCCTTCTCCCTCCTCGCGGGCGACGTCGTCGTCGCGGCCGCCGGCGCGCTCGGCGCGCTCTCCTACGCCTCGGCGCGCCCCGCCCCGAGGTCAGCGACGCCGGCGCCGACGACGGGCGCCTGAGGGAGGCCGACGGGCGGGCGACGCACGGCTGCGCCGGCGCCTCCGGCTACGGCAGGCGGGTCGTGCCGAGCCCGGCGGGCTCTGCCGCCTCGAGCCGGACGCGCAGCGCCTCGAGCTCGTGCTCGAGCGCCGGCGGCAGGCGGTCGCCGAAGGTGGCGAAGTGCTCGGCGATGGCCGGCAGCTCGGCGAGCCACTCGTCGCGATCGACGCGCAGCAGCTCGGCGAGGGCCGCCTCGCCGAGCGCGAGGCCGCGCGTGTCGAGGGCGCCCGGTGCCGGCACGAGGCCGATCGGCGTCTCCACCGCCTCGGCGCGCCCGGCGCAGCGCTCGAAGACCCACTCGAGGACGCGCGCGTTGTCCCCGAAGCCAGGCCAGAGGAAGCGCCCGTCGCTGCCGCGGCGGAACCAGTTCACGTAGAAGATCCGCGGCAGCTTGGCCGGGTCGACGCGCTGCGCGAACGAGAGCCAGTGCGCGAAGTAGTCGGCCATGTTGTAGCCGCAGAACGGGAGCATGGCGAAGGGGTCTCGCCGCAGCCTCCCGACGGCACCGTCGGCGGCCGCGGTCGTCTCCGAGGCCATGATCGCCCCGAGGAAGACGCCGTGGCGCCAGTCGAAGGCCTCGTGGACGAGCGGGACGACGCTCGCGCGCCGGCCGCCGAACAGGATCGCCGAGATCGGCACGCCCTCGGGATCCTCCCACTCGGGCGCGATCGCCGGGTCCTGGGCGGCCGGCGCGGTGAAGCGAGCGTTCGGGTGCGCGGCGGGCTCGCTCGACGCGGGCGTCCACGGCCGGCCGCGCCAGTCGGTGAGGCGCTCGGGTGCCCGCTCGGACAGGCCCTCCCACCAGACGTCCCCGTCCTCGGTGTAGGCCGTGTTCGTGAAGATCGTGTTGGCCGACAGCGTCCGGATGGCGTTCGGGTTCGTCGTCGCGTTCGTGCCCGGCGCGACGCCGAAGAAGCCGTACTCGGGGTTGATGGCGCGCAGGCGCCCGTCCGGGCCGATGCGCATCCAGCAGATGTCGTCGCCGACGGTCTCGACCTTCCAGCCCGGGGTGGTCGGGACGAGCATCGCGAGGTTCGTCTTGCCGCAGGCAGACGGGAAGGCGCCCGTGACGTAGCGCACCTCGCCGGCGGGGGAGGTGAGCTTCAAGATGAGCATGTGCTCGGCCAGCCAGCCCTCGTCGCGCGCCATGACCGACGCGATGCGCAGCGCGAGGCACTTCTTCCCGAGGAGCGCGTTGCCGCCGTAGCCGGAGCCGAACGACCAGATCTCGCGGGTCTCGGGGAAGTGCGAGATGTAGAGGTTCGCCGGGTTGCACGGCCAGGGTGCGCTCGCCTCGCCGGGCGCGAGCGGTGCGCCGACGGAGTGGTGGCAGCGGACGAAGTCCCCGTCGTCGCCGAGCGCCTCGAGCGCCGCCCGCCCCATGCGCGTCATGATCCGCATGCTGACGACGACGTAGGGGGAGTCCGTCAGCTCGACGCCGATGCGCGCGAGCGGGGAGCCGATCGGCCCCATCGAGAAGGGCACGACGTAGAGGGTGCGACCGCGCATCGAGCCGGCGAAGAGCGACGCGAGCGTGGCGCGCATCTCGTCGGGATCGACCCAGTTGTTCGTCGGGCCGGCGTCCGAGCGCCGCTTCGAGCAGATGAAGGTGCGCGCCTCGACGCGCGCCACGTCGGCGGGGTCCGAGCGCGCCCAGAAGCTGCGCGGGCGCTTCGCCTCCGACAGGCGCGTGAAGGTGCCCTGGCGGACGAGGAGCTCGCAGAGGCGGTCGTACTCCTCGTCCGAGCCGTCGCACCACTCGATCGCGTCCGGCTCGGTGAGCGCGGCGAACTGCTCAACCCAAGACAGCAGCCCTTCGTGGGCAGTCGATCGCATCGCGTCGCCCTTTCTTCCCGGTCCCGAAGAAAGTCACCGGTGTCCCCCCCACCTCGACGAGCGGGGCCTCCTCCTTGCGTGCGATCGCCGGGCGTGCCGACGATTCGGTCACGCTAGTGCTGCTCGCGCGGCGCGCACCAACCGGGTGACGGGGCGAGGGCGGGCGCGTAGGGTCTTGCGACGTGGGAGGGCGGCCCGAGCGCGGCGGCGAGCTCGCCGCGCTCGGCTGGCTCGCGCGCCGGCTCGGGTCCGGACCTGAGGGCGAGGTCTGGGTCGGCGACGACGCCGCGGTGCTCGCCGCGCCGGCCGGCCCCCTCCTGCTCGCGACGGACCTGCTGGCGGAGGGGGTCCACTTCGACCGGCGGCTCGAGTCGCTCGCGGACGTCGGCTGGAAGGCGCTCGTCGCCAACGTGAGCGACGTGGCGGCCATGGGCGGCCGGCCGCTCGCGGCGGTCGTCGCCCTGGCGGGGGCGAGCCGGGCCGAGCTCGAGGAGCTCTACGAGGGCCTCGTGGCCGCCGCCGAGTGCTACGGCTGCCCGGTCGTGGGCGGCGACCTCTCCGACGCCCCGGCCCTCGTCGTCTCGGTGGCGATCCTCGGCACGACCGACGGCCGGCCGGCGGTGCGGCGCTCGGGCGCCCGCCCCGGCGACGCCCTCTACGTGACCGGACCGCTCGGCGCCGCGTCGGCGGGGCTGCGCCTGCTGCGGCGCGACCCGGCGAGCACCGGCCCGCTCGTCGCGGCGCACCGGCGCCCCTCGGCGCGCCTCGCAGAGGGGCGCGCCGCCGCACGGGCCGGCGCGAGCGCGATGATCGACGTCTCCGACGGCCTCGGCCTCGACCTCGAGCGGCTGGCGAGCGCCTCCGCGGTGGGCGTCGCGCTCGACGACGTGCCGGTCGCCCCCGGCGCCACGCTCGAGGACGCGCTCGGCGGTGGCGAGGACTACGAGCTGTGCCTCGCGGCCGCGCCCGGGGTGCTCGAGGACGCCTTCGCCGCCGCGGGGCTGGCGCTACCCCTGCGCATCGGGCGCGTCGTGGCCGACGCGCGAGAGCGTTCGCTGCGCGGCGAGGCCCTCCCGGTGCTCGGCTACGAGCACCGCCTCGCCTGAGCGGCGAGGGCCGCCGCGTCAGGCGCCGGCGCGGACCTCGGCGGGCCGGCGGCGCGGCCGCTCCACCTTGCCCGCCCGGATGCAGGAGGTGCAGGCGTACAGGTGGCGCGGCGTCCCCTCGACGAGGGCGCGGACGCGCTGGACGTTCGGGTTCCACCGCCGCTTCGTGCGCCGGTGCGAGTGCGACACGCGCATGCCGAACCCGGGCCTCTTCCCGCAGATCTCGCAGACCGCTGCCATGACGACGCGCAACCCCTCCGTTCGCGCCCCGCGCGCCGCGAGCGAGCGGCGGCCCGGGGACAGGCGGGAGGATACCATCGCCCGGGAACGGCGCGCGCCCCACTGGACCGGCGGGCACCGTCGCGTCGAGGCGGAGAATGGAGTGGTCGATGGGCGCGAGGTCGCTCGGTCCCGGTGAGCTGGTCGCCGTCGTGGCGGCGTTTCGCGCCGGCCTCGAGCGCCACGAGGCCGTCTTGAACCGCCTCAACGTCTACCCGGTGCCCGACGGCGACACGGGGACGAACATGCTCGCCACCGTGCGGGCCGCGCTGGCCGAGCTCGACGACCCGGCGGGCGGCGGGGCGGACCTGGCGAGCGTGTGCGCCGGGATCGCGCGCGGGTCGCTCATGGGGGCGCGGGGCAACTCCGGCGTGATCCTCTGCCAGATCCTGCGCGGCCTCGTCCAGGGCTTCCCGGGCGCCGGGGCGATCGGCGCCGACGAGCTCGCCGGCGGGATCGCGGCCGCCGCGACCGCCGCCTACGGGGCCGTCCAGCGCCCGGTGGAGGGGACGATCCTCACCGTCGCCGCCGGGGCTGCCCGCGCGGCGACCGCGGCGCGCTCGCAGGGCGAGGGGCTCGCCGGCGTGGTCGAGGCGGCGAGGCAGGGCGCCACGGACGCGCTCGGGCGCACGCCCGAGCTGCTGCCGGTCCTCGCCGAGGCGGGCGTCGTCGACGCCGGCGGGGCCGGGCTCACCCTCCTGTTCGACGCCCTCTCGCACGTCGTCGCCGACCGGCCGCTCCCCGACCGCCTGCCGCTGCCCGACGAGGTGCGCGCCCTCGTCGAGGCCGGCGCGTCCCGCGACGCGCCCCTCGCGGGCGGGCCCGGGCACGACGCCCCCGGCGGCCTGCGCTTCGAGGTCATGTACCTCCTCGAGGCCCGAGACGAGGCGATCCCCGCGCTGCGCGAGGTCTGGGCGGGGATCGGGGACTCGATCGCCGTCGTCGGCGGCGACGGGTTGTGGAACTGCCACATCCACACGAACGACGTCGGCGCCGCCATCGAGGCCGGGCTCGACGCCGGGCGCCCCCGGGACATTCGCGTCACCGACCTCGCCGAGCAGGTCGAGGAGGAGCAGTGGGTGCGTGCCGCGGCCGCCGCCGGGCTCCCGGTGCGCGAGGGGCCGGCGCCGAAGACGTCGGTCGTCGCGGTGGCGACCGGGGAGGGCATCCGGCGGATCTTCCGCTCCCTCGGGGTCGACCACGTCGTCGCCGGCGGCCAGTCGATGAACCCCTCGACGGCGGAGGTCCTCGCCGTCGTCGAGTCGGTGCCGGGCTCGGAGGTGGTGCTGCTGCCGAACAACGCCAACATCCTGCCCGTGGCCCGCCAGGTGGCGAACCTCGCGTCGCGGCCGGTGCGCGTCGTCGAGACGCGCGCCATCCAGGAGGGCTTCGCCGCTCTCCTGGCCTACGACCCCCAGGACGACGCGGACGCGAACGCGGCCGCGATGGCGGCGTCGGCTGCGGGGATCGTCGCCGGCGAGGTGACGCGCGCCGCGCGCGCCGCGCGGGTCGAGGCGGGACGGGTGGAGGCGGGCGACTACATCGGCCTCGCACGGGAGGGGGTCGTCTCGGTGGGCAAGAGCCCCGCCGAGGCGGCGATCGGCCTCGTGGCGCGCCTCCTCGAGGATCGCCACGAGATCGTCACCCTCATCGAGGGAGCCGGCTCGACCCCGGGGGAGACGCGCCGGGTCACCGAGTGGCTGCGCGCCGAGCACCCCGGGCTGGCGATCGAGGTCCTCGAGGGTGGCCAGCCCCACTACCCCTACCTCGTGTCGCTCGATTGACCGGCCCGGTTCCTGGCGCCACCGACGCCGCGCACCGGCTCGCCCTCCTCGAGCGGACGAGCCCGCGCGAGCTGCCTCGCCTCGGGCGACGGGGCGCCGACGCCCTCGCCGCCCTGGGCATCACGTCGGTGCTCGACCTCGTCCTGCACTACCCGCGCCGCTACGCGGACCGCAGCGCCACGGCTCGCATCGCCGAGCTCGCCGAGGGCGTGCAGGCCTCCGTCGTGGCGCGCGTCGTGGCGGCCAGCCTGCGCCGGGCGCGCAGCGGGCGGCCGTTCGTCGAGGTCGAGCTCGTCGACGACGACGGAGGCCGGCTCGGGTGCACCTTCTTCAACCAGACCTGGCGCCTCCGCCAGCTCGAGCCGGGTGCCGAGGTCGTCGTCTTCGGCAGGGTCGAGCGCTTCGGCCGGCGCCTCAAGATGACGAACCCGCGCCTCGACCTCGTCGGCGCGCCGCACGAGACGCGCCAGACCGGGCGGGTCGTCCCCATCTACCCCCAGTCCGAGCGGGCGGGCGTCACCTCCTACCAGATCGCCCGCTACGTCGCCGAGGCCCTCGCCTTCGCCGAGGCGGCGGGCGCCTTCGCCGACCCGCTCTCCGAGCGACGGCGCGCCGAGCTCGGCCTCGTGTCGCGCGCCGAGGCCTTCCGGTCGATCCACTTCCCCGAGACGCTCGACGCGAGCCGCTCGGCGCGCCGTCGGCTCGCCTTCGACGAGCTGTGGCGCCTCCAGGTCGCCCTCGTGCTGCGCCGGCGCGCCCTCGACGCCGCGTCGCGGGGAATCCGCCACGCCGTCGGCGCCGACGCGCCCCGCGGCGCCCTCGTCGAGCGCTTCGTCGCGTCGCTGCCGTTCCCGCTCACCGGCGCGCAGACCCGGGTGATCGCCGAGGTCGCCGCCGACCTCGCGCGCCCGGTCCCGATGCACCGCCTCCTGCAGGGCGACGTCGGTGCCGGCAAGACGGTCGTGGCCCTCGCCGCGCTCCTGTACGCCGTGCAGGGCGGCCACCAGGGCGCGCTCATGGTTCCGACGGAGGTCCTCGCCGAGCAGCACTTCCTCGCAGCCCGCGCCCTGCTCGCGGGGCTCGACGTGCCCGACGCGCGCCACCTGGGCGGTCGCCGCCCCGTGCGCCCCGCCCTGCTCACCTCGCGCACCCCGGCGGCCGAGCGCGCCCGCCTCGTCGCCGAGGCGCGCACGGGCGAGGTGGACCTGCTCGTCGGGACGCACGCGCTCACCACCGACGACGTCGCCTTCGCCTCCCTCGGCGTCGTCGTCATCGACGAGCAGCACCGCTTCGGGGTCGACCAGCGCGCCGCGCTGCGCGAGAAGGGCGGCGGCACCGCCGGCGGGCACGACCCCGACCTCCTCGTCATGACGGCGACGCCCATCCCGCGCACCGCGGCGATGACCGTCTACGGCGACCTCGACCTGAGCGTGCTCGACGAGCTGCCGGCCGGCCGGGCGCCCGTCCTCACCTGCTGGCTCGACGACCCGGCCCGCCACGGGGAGGCGTGGGCGCGCGTGCGCGCCGAGCTCGAGGCGGGCCACCAGGCCTACGTCGTCTGCCCGCTCGTGCGCGCCGGCGGCCCGCTCGAGGAGGGCGCCGAGGACGCCGAGGCCGAGGGCGGCGACGCCGAGGACGCCGGCGCCGAGCCGGCCGGGGCAGCCGCCGGCGGGCCCGACGCGGCGCCCCGCCGGGCGCGGCCGCTTCGCGCCGCGCTCGAAGAGCGCGCCCGCCTGGCCACGAGCGACCTCTCGGGCTGGCGCCTCGGCCTGCTCCACGGCCAGCTCCCCTCCGCCGAGAAGGAGGCGACGATGGCGGCGTTTCGCGCCGGCGAGCTCGACGTGCTCGTCGCCACGACGGTCGTCGAGGTCGGCGTCGACGTGCCGAACGCGACGGTGATGGTCGTCGAGGACGCCGACCGCTTCGGCATCGCGCAGCTCCACCAGCTGCGCGGCCGGGTGGGGCGGGGCGGCCTGGCGTCGTGGTGCTTCCTCCTCAGCGACCGGGCGAGCGCCGCCGCCTCGCGCCGCCTCGCCGCGCTCGTGGCGACGAGCGACGGCTTCGAGCTCGCCGACGTCGACCTCGAGCTGCGCGGCGAGGGGACGGTGCTCGGGACGCGCCAGAAGGGCCGCAACGACCTCCGGCTCGCCTCGCTGCGGCGCGACCGGGACCTCGTCGTCCTCGCCCGCCGCCTCGCCGAGGAGATCGTCGACGCCGACCCCGAGCTCGTCGCGCACCCCCGCTTTCGCGAGGAGCTGCGCCTGTTCGTCGGCGAGGAAGAGTCGGCGTACCTGCTGCGCAGCTGAGCCCGCGGCGCCGCCCGCCGCGGGGATTGCGCGACGGGCCTGGGCGGGGGAGGATGGACGGGGACGAACGAGGTGGTGGGGTGCGCTCGGTCATCGCCGTGGCGAACCTGAAGGGCGGGGTCGGCAAGACGACGAGCGCCGTCTACCTGGCCGCCGCGGCGGTGCGCGCGGGGTACGCGCCGGTGACCCTCGTCGACTGCGACCCGCAGGCGAGCGCGAGCGAGTGGCTCGAGGCGGCCCCCGTCCCGGGGGTGGAGCTCGTCAGGGCGCCGACCGCCCACCTCGCGGGCCGCGTCATCGACCGCCTCGACGCCGGCGTCGTCGTCGTCGACACGCCGCCGGGCGCGGGCGACGAGAAGATCGTGCGGACCGTGGTCGAGCAGGCGCGCTCGGTGGCGATCGCGACGCGCGTCGGCGGCACCGACCTCGGCCGGGTCGCCGTCACCGTCGACCTCGTCCCGGCGAGGACGCGCCGCGGCCTCGTCGTGTGCGCGGCGCGCCGCGGCACCCACCAGCTCGTCGCGGCGCTCGAGGCGTGGGCGCGTGCCGGCGAGCAGGTGTGGGGCGTCGTGCCCGAGCGCGTCGCGATCGGCGAGGGCCCCGCCGGGCCGCTCGCGGTCATCGGCCTCGTCTGCTACGACGGCGTGCTCCACCACGCCCTCGGGCGCGACCAGCGCGGCTGAGGCGGCTGCCCCGGTCGCTAGCCTGCCGGCGGTGCGGGTGATCGCCGGGAGCGCGCGGGGCCGGTCGCTGCGCGCCCCCCGCTCGAGCGGGGTCCGCCCGACCGCCGACCGCGTCAAGGAGGCGATGTTCGACGTCCTCGCCGCGCTCGGCGTGCTCGGGGGGGCCGACGTGCTCGACCTGTTCGCCGGCTCGGGGGCGCTCGGTATCGAGGCGCTGTCGAGGGGGGCCGCCTCGGTCACCTTCGTCGAGTCCGGGCGCCGGGCGCTCGAGGCGATCTCGGCGAACCTCGAGCGCTGCGGGTTCGCCGGGCAGGCCGGGGTACGCGTCGTGCGCTGCGAGGCGCTCGCCTTCCTCGCCCGCTCGCAGCGGCGCTACGACGTCGCGCTCGTCGACCCCCCCTACGGCTTTGCCGCCTGGCCGGCGCTGCTCGACCGCCTCGACGCGCGCCTCGCCGTGCTCGAGTCCTCGCGCCCGCTCGACGTCCCGGGGCGCTTCGAGGTGCACCGCACCTACCGCTATGGAACTACGCTCCTCACCGTGGTGACTGCCCCCGAGGCGGCCGGCGCCGAGGTCGGGCCGTGACGACCGCTCTGTTCCCCGGCTCCTTCGACCCGTTCCACAACGGCCACCTCGAGGTGGTCGAGCGGGCGGCTCGTCTGTTCGACCGCGTCGTCGTCGCCGTCCTGCGCAACCCGCAGAAGGCGGAGCCGCTCTTCTCGGCCGCCGAGCGCGAGGCGCTCATCGCGGAGTGCCTCGGGCACCAGCCGAACGTGTCGATCGTCTCGATGTCCACCCTCGTCGTCGATGTCGCGCGCGACGTCTCGGCCGACGTGATCGTGAAGGGGCTGCGCGCGGTGTCGGACTTCGAGAACGAGCTGCAGATGGCGCAGATGAACCAGCAGCTCTCGGGGATCGAGACGCTCCTGCTGCCGACCGGGGCGACGACGTCGTTCATCGCGTCGCGCCTGCTGCGGGAGATCGCCCGCTTCGGCGGCGACGTGAGCGCCTTCGTCCCGGACCCCGTCGCGCGCCGGATGAAGGAGCGCTTCGGTGGCTGACCACCTCGCCTCGCCGCTCGCCGGGGAGGCGGCGGGGGCGTGCGCGGCGCTCCTCGACGAGCTGGCCGGGCTGATCGAGCGCGCGAAGTCGATGCCGCTGTCGACCTCGGCGATCATCGCCCGCGACGAGGTGCTCGAGCTCATCGGCCGGGCGCGCGAGGCCCTGCCGGCCGAGCTCGAGCGGGCGCGCCGCGTCCTCGCCGAGCGCGACGAGGTTCGGGCCCGCGCCAGCCTCGAGGCGGAGGAGATCCTCTCCGCGGCGCGCGCCCAGGCCGCGCACCTCGTGCAGCGCACGGAGGTCGTGCGCCAGGCCGAGCTGCACGCCGAGCGCCTGCTCCAGGACGCCGAGGCCGAGGCGCGCCGCATCCGGCGCGAGGCCGACGACTACGTCGACCGCAAGCTGGCGGCGTTCGAGATCGTGCTCGACCGCACGATGCGGGCCGTGCGTGCCGGGCGCGAGCGGCTCGCGCCCTCGGGGGTGGACGAGGCGGCCGAGCCGGCCGGGACCACGCCCGCCGGCGAGGAGCACTTCTTCGACCAGGACCGCACGTGAGATCGCCCAGCGTCCCGCTCGCGAGGCTGCGCGCCGGCCGGAGCTTCGTCGTCGAGGTCGCCGCCGTCCGGCGCGAGCCCGGCGCGCGCCGGCGCCTCGCGCTCGAGGGCGTCGTCGAGGGCCTCGAGGTGAGCGGCTCGCACGTGCCGGCAGGGCGCTCGGTGCGCTTCGACGGCCTCCTCGAGGCGCTGCACGGCGGCGTCCTCGTCACCGGCACGGTCCGCGCACCGTGGGAGGGCCCGTGCCGCCGCTGTCTCGAGCCGGCCGGCGGCGAGCTCGTCGTGGCGGTGCGCGAGTGGTGCGTCGAGGCCGGCGACCCCGACACGACCTACCCGCTCGGCCCCGACGAGCTCGACCTCGAGCCCGTCGTCCACGACGCGTGTATCCTCAACCTCCCGTTGGCGCCCCTCTGCCGGGAGGGGTGCCGCGGCCTGTGCCCGGCGTGCGGCGCGAACCGCAACCTCGAGCGCTGTGGGTGCGCCCCGGGGCGAGACCAGCGGTGGGCGGTGCTCGCCTCGCTCGCCGGCGGCCGCTCGACGGGCGCTCCCGGCGACGCGACGCGAGAGGACGACTAGCGCGATGGCAGTCCCGAAGAAGAAGACCTCGAAGTCCAAGAGCCGGAGCCGGCGCGCCTCGGCCTGGACGCTCGGGCGCCCGGCGCTCAGCCGCTGCCCCCAGTGCCGCCAGGCGAAGCGCCCGCACGTCGTGTGCCCGAGCTGCGGCTGGTACAAGGGCCGCCAGGCGATCGAGGTCGTCTGATCCTCCCCGTCGCGATCGACGCGCTCGGCGGCGACAAGGCGCCGAGCGAGATCGTCGCCGGGGCGCGGCGCGCCCACGAGGAGCACGGCATCCCCGTCGTCCTCGTCGGCCCGACGGACGGGACGCTCGGCGACGTGGGCGGCCTCGAGGTCATCCCGGCGAGCGAGGCGATCGCGATGGACGAGGACCCGGCGCGCGCCGTGCGTACGAAGCGGGACGCCACCCTCGTGCGCGCCGCGGAGGCGGTGCGCGACGGGCGGGCGTGCGCCATGGTGAGCGCCGGCAACACCGGGGCGGCGATGGCGGCCGCCCTGCTGCGCCTGGGCCGCCTGCCGAGGGTGGCGCGCCCCGCCATCGCCACGCCGCTGCCGGTCATCGGCGGCACGCCCACCGTGCTCATCGACGCCGGCGCCAACGCCGAGTGCGCCCCCGAGTGGCTCGTCCAGTTCGCCCAGATGGCGACCGCCTTCGCCCGCATCCGCTACGGCATCGAGGAGCCGTCGGTCGGCCTGCTGTCGATCGGCGAGGAGCCGACGAAGGGGAGTCCGCTCGTGAAGGAGGCGCACGCCCTCCTCGCCGCGGCGCCCCGGATCCGCTTCGTCGGCAACGTCGAGGGCCGGGACCTCCTCGCGGGGCGGGTCGACGTCGTCGTCACCGACGGCTTCACCGGCAACGTCGCCCTGAAGGCGCTCGAGGGCGCGCTCGAGGCCTTCATGGGCCTGCTCCAGGCGGTGATCGCCTCCAGCCCCGAGGCGAGGGCCGCGGGCGAGGTCCTCGTGCCGGCGCTCCTGCCGTACGCGAGCCACGTCGACCCGGAGGAGACCGGCGGGGCCATCCTGCTCGGCGTCGACGGCCTGTGCGTCATCAGCCACGGCAGCTCCTCGGCACGGGCGATCGTGAACGCGGCGCGCGTCGCCGCCGAGATGGCGAGCGTCGACCTCGTCGGCAAGGTGCGCGCCGCGGTGGCGCCCGAGCGCGGCTGATCGGCGCTCGGGGCCGGCGACCTCGGCGCCGCCCAGCCGGTAACATCGCCGCGGCCTGCGCCCGCCTGGGGCGCGGGCGTGACGAGCGAAGGAGGCGTCTCGTGCCCGAACCGGCCACCGCGACCCCGATGTCCCGGGGCGAGGTCCTCGAGCTCGTGCGGTCCCAGCTCGCCGACATCCTCGAGATCGACCCGTCGGCGATCAGCGAGTCCTCCTCCTTCGCCGACGACCTGAACGCCGACTCGCTCGCGCTCATCGAGCTCGTGGAGGCGCTCGAGGAGGAGCTGCGGGACAAGGTCGCCGGCTTCCGCATCGACGACGAGGACCTCGAGGACCTCCGGACCGTGCGCGACGCCGTCGACTACGTGAGCGCGAAGCTCGGTGCGGCCTGAGGCTCCGCCGGGCGGTGCCCGCGCCGGCGCCTGAGCCGGGGGCGGGGCGTGCCGGCGGGCCCGAGGCGCTCGCCCGGCGCCTCGCCGGCTACCTCGACGACCCGCACCTGCTCCACCGGGCGCTCGCCCACCGCTCCTACTGCGCCGAGGCGCCCGGGGAGGAGTCGAACGAGCGTCTCGAGTTCCTCGGCGACGCCGTGCTCGGCCTCGTCGCGACCGAGGAGCTCTACCGCGCCCACCCGGACCTGCCCGAGGGCGACCTCGCGCGCATGCGCGCCGCGATCGTGAGCACCGGGACGCTCGCCCAGGCCGCCGCCGAGCTCGGGGTCGGCGACGCCGTCCTGCTCGGGCGGGGCGAGGAGGCCTCCGGCGGGCGCTCGAAGGCATCGATCCTCGCCGACGCCCTCGAGGCGCTCATCGGCGCGACCTACCTCGCCGGCGGTCTCGCGCCGGCACGCGCCCTCGTGCTCGACCTGCTCGGCGAGCGCCTCGCGGCGGCCCCCCGCGACGCCGCGGCGCTCGGCGACGCGAAGAACCGCCTCCAGGAGCTCGCGGCGCGCCTCGGCCTCGAGCCCCCGAGCTACTGCGTCGAGGACGAGGGCCCGGACCACGCGAAGCGCTTCCGCGCGAGCGTCGCCGTGGGCGGGCGCGTCGTCGGCCACGGCGAGGGCCGCTCGAAGAAGGCGGCCGAGCGCGCCGCCGCGGACGAGGGCCTCGCCGTGCTCGCGGCCGGCGAGCGTGCCTGAGCTGCCGGAGGTCGAGACCGTCCGGCGCGGCCTCGAGCGGGCCGTGCTCGGTCGGCGCGTCGTCGCGGTCGAGGTGCTCGGCGCCCGCTCGGTCCGGCGCCAGGACGCGCCGGCGTTTCGCGCCGCGCTCGTCGGACGTCGCCTCGTCGCGGCCCGGCGGCGCGGCAAGTTCCTCCTCGTCGACCTCGCGCCCGGCCGCGGGCCGGCCGAGGCGCTCGTGTGCCACCTGCGCATGAGCGGCCAGCTGCTCCTCGTGCCCCCGGGCGCGCCGCGCGTCGCGCACACCCACGTCGTGCTCGGCCTCGACGACGCGAGCGAGCTGCGCTTCGTCGATCCGCGCACCTTCGGCGAGCTCTTCGTGGCGCCGCTCGACCCGGCGAGCGGCCTGCCCGCCGAGCTTCGCACGCTCGGTCCGGACCCGCTCGCCGACGGCCTGCCGACGGCGCTGCTGCGGCGCCTCCTCGCCCGGCGGCGCACGAGCCTCAAGGCCTTCCTCCTCGACCAGCGCGCCGTCGCCGGCATCGGCAACCTCTACGCCGACGAGATCTGCTTCGCCGCTCGCCTCGCCCCGGGGCGCCGCACCGACTCGCTCTCGGCGCGCGAGGCGGCGCGCCTCGCCGCGGCGATCGCCGAGGTGCTCTCGGCGGCCGTCGCGGCGCGCGGCTCGTCGCTGCGCGACGGCCGCTACCGGGACCTCGGCGGCGAGCCCGGCGCCTACCAGGATCGCCACGCCGTCTACGGCCGAGCGGGCGCTCCGTGCCCGCGCTGTGCCCGCCCGGTCGTGCGCGCGAGGATCGCCGGACGCTCCGCCCACTTCTGCCCGGCGTGCCAGCGCTGAGGGTCGCCGTCCCGAGCGCCTCGGCTAGCCTCGCGTCGGTGCGCAGGCGGCGCTGGACCCCCTGGCGCGCCGGCGCCTTCCTCGCCGGCGCTGCGGCCCTCCTCGCCGGCTGCTCGTCGGGCGGCACCGTGGCGGGGACGGGCGCGTCGCCACCGCTGTCGGTCGACCGCTCGGCGCGCACCGTCCACCTCCTCCTCGTCGCCGCGGCCAACGGGGTGAACGGCGGCTTCAACTTCGACGGCGCCGCGAAGGGGGCGATGACCGTCACCGTCCCGGCCGGCTGGCGGGTGGAGGTGACCTGCGAGAACGCCTCCACGACGCTCACGCACTCCTGCGCCGTCGTCACCGCGAGCGGGCGCCTCGCCTTCCCCGGCGCGTCGGTCGCCAACGCGACGGAGGGGCTCGCGCCGGGCGGGGAGGGGTCGTTCTCCTTCGTCGCCGCGCGCCCCGGCGCCTACCGCGTCGCCTGCCTCGTGCCGGGCCACGAGATCGCCGGGATGTGGGACCGCCTCGTGGTCACGGCGGGCGGGAAGCCGGCCATCGAGGGCGCGCGCGCGACGTGAGCCCGCGCCCGGTCAGGGCGCGGAGGAGCCGGCGCCGGCGGACGGGCCGTTGTCGGCGGACCGCTCGACGTGGCGGGCCAGCTGCTCGACGAAGTGGCGCGCGATGGCGGTGGCGACGTAGCGGCCCACCAGCCGGTCGATGACGAGGCCGAGCAGCCCGAGCGGCGGCCGGTAGCGGCCGTCGAGGACGAGCCTCGTGCGCCCCTCGCCCTCCGGGCGCACCTGGAGGTCGGCCTCCATCTCGGGGAACGAGCTCGCGAGGCGCGCCGCCCGCCACCGCAGCGAGATGGCGTCGCCCGCCGGCTGCGGGCTCGGCGTCCAGCACTCGATGCGGACCGGCACGGCGAGCCAGGGCACCCGGTCCGACAGCGGGAGGCGCACGACCGCCTCGTCGCCGCTCGTCTCGCCGTAGGCGAGGCGGATGAGCTCGGCCGGCCGGATGCGGATGATGCCCCCGAGCTCGCCGAGCGGGCGGTCCACGACGCGCGAGATGCGCAGCTCCTCGGCCTGGACGGGGCGCCACTCGACCGTCGTCGCCTCCGTCGGGCCCGATCGCCGCTCCCCGTCGCCGCCCGCACCCGCCGCCACGCCCTCACGCTAGAGCAACGCGCGCCGTGCCATCGCCTGCAGGCCTCACCGGGCGCGCGTGAAGCGGTGGACGGCTTCGAGGAGCTCGCGCGTCCTGGCCGCCGCGGCCGCCTCGTCGCCCGAGGCGAGGGCGCGCTCGACGCAGTGGTTCACGTGGTCGTCGAGGACCCTGACGGCGACCGCCTCGAGGGCGGTGGCCGCTGCGGCCACCTGGGTGAGGATGTCGATGCAGTAGCGGTCCTCGGCGACCATGCGCGCGATGCCGCGCACCTGGCCCTCGATGCGGCGCAGCCGCCGGAGGAGGGCGTCCTTGTCCGCGCCGTAGCCGTACGGCGGCGGGGGCGGCGGAGCCGTGGGGCGCCCGCCGGCGGCCGACGCGCTCACGAGCGCGCCGCCCCGGCACGAAAGCGCCGCAGGCGCAGCGAGTTCGCGACGACGAGGACGCTCGAGGCGGCCATCGCCGCCGCTGCGGCGATCGGGCTCACGACCCGGGCGAGCGCGAGGGGGATCGCCGCCACGTTGTAGGCGAAGGCCCAGAACAGGTTCGCCCGGATCGTGGCGAGGGTCCGCCTCGAGAGTCGGATGGCGTCGGCGACGGCGCGCACGTCCTTGCCGACGAGGGTGACGTCGGCGGCCTCGATGGCGACGTCGCTGCCGGTCGAGAGGGCGATGCCGAGGTCGGCCTGGGCGAGCGCCGGGGCGTCGTTCACGCCGTCGCCGACCATCGCGACGACCTCGCCCGCGTCCTGGAGGCGCGCGATCGCCGCGGCCTTGCCCTCGGGCCCCACCTCGGCGAGCACCCGCTCGACGCCCAGCTGCGCGGCGACGGCGTGCGCCGCCGGGGCGCTATCGCCGGTGAGCAGCACCGGCGTGAGCCCGAGCCGGCGGAGCTCGTCGAGCGCGTGCCGGCTCGTCGGCCGCACGCGGTCGGCCAGCGCGAGCAGGCCGGCCGGCACGCCGTCGACGGCGACGGCGACGACCGTGGCACCCTCGGCCTCGAGGCGGGACGCCGCCTCGGCGAGCGCCTCGGGGCGGCCCTCTCCCTCCCGCTCGAGCAGGCTCGGCCGGCCGACGACGACCGTCCGGCCGTCCACGAGGGCCTCGACGCCGAGCCCCGCGGTCGCCGCGAACGAGTCGGCGGGCGGGACGTCGCCGAGGCGCTCGCGCCCGTGGGCGGCGATGGCTCGGGCGATGGGGTGCTCGCTCGGGGCCTCGGCGGCGGCCGCCAGGCGCACGAGCGCCTCCTCGTCGAAGGAGGGCGCCGGCACGACCGCCGAGACGGCCATCGCCCCCTCGGTGAGCGTGCCGGTCTTGTCGAGGACCACCGTCGTCACCCTGCGGGCCTGCTCGAGGACCTCGGGTCCCTTGAGGAGGATGCCGAGCTCGCTGCCGCGGCCGGTGCCGACGCTGAGCGCGGTCGGCGTGGCGAGGCCGAGCGCGCACGGGCACGCGACGACGAGGACCGCGACCGCCACGGCGAGGGCCGCCGAGGCCGAGACGCCCCCGAGCAGGAGCCAGCCGAGGGCACCGAGCGCCGCGAGCGCGACGACGGCCGGCACGAACACCGCCGAGACGCGATCCGCGAGGCGCTGCACGGGGGCCTTCCCCGCCTGGGCCTGCGCGACGAGGCGGGCGATCTCCGCGAGGGTCGTCGCCGAGCCGACCCGGGTGGCCTCGACGACGAGGCGGCCCGACGTGTTCAGCGTGGCGCCGGCGACCTCGTCCCCGGGGCCGACCTCGACGGGGACGGCCTCGCCGGTGAGGATCGAGCGGTCGATCGCCGAGGTGCCCGAGACGACGACCCCGTCGGTCGCAACCTTCTCGCCGGGGCGCACGACGAAGCGGTCGCCGACGGCGAGCTCGGCGATCGGTACGAGGACCTCGCGCCCGGCGCGCAGCACCCTGGCCTGCTTCGCGCCGAGCTCGAGGAGGCGCCGCACCGCCTCGCTCGCCCGGCGTCTGGCCTTGGCCTCGAGGAGGCGGCCGACCAGGATGAGGGAGGTGATCGCCCCGGCCGTGTCGAAGTAGACGCTCGCCGGGATGCCCGCCGCGACCACGACGACCGACCAGCTCCACGCCGCCAGCGTGCCGAGCGAGACGAGCGTGTCCATCGTCGCGACGCCGTGGCGGGCGTTGGCGAGCGCGGCGGCGTGGAAGGGCCAGCCGGCGTAGAAGACGACGAGGGTCGCGAGCGCGAGCGAGACCCACTGCCATCCCGGCGGGCGCGCGCCGGGGACCCAGGCGAGCACGGCGAGGGGGACGGTGCCGGCCACGGCCGTCGCGAGGCGCGCGAGGTAGGGGCGGGCGGGGTCCCCGGTCGTCGCGACCTCGACCGGCGTCGCGCCGTAGCCGGCGGCCTCGACCGCGGCGATGAGGTCGCCGAGCGCGGCGCGCGTCGGGTCGAAGGTGACCGCGGCGTGCTCGGTCGCGAGGTTGACGCTCGCGCGCACGCCCTCGAGCTTGTTGAGCCGACGCTCGATGCGGGCCGCGCACGACGCGCAGGTCATCCCCGAGATGGCGAGCTCGACCCGCTGGTCGGCGGTGCGGCTCGGGACGGGGGCGAGCGTGTCGGTCACTCGGCCTTGTAGCCGGCCGCCACGATGGCGGCGCGCAGCGCCGTGTCGTCGAGGCGGGCGCCGCTCACCGTCACGAGCTTCGCCTCGAGGTCGACCTCCACGCCGTCGACGCCGGCCTCGGCGCGAAGCGCCGACGACAGCGCCGCCCGGCAGTGCTCGCAGCTCATCCCGGGGACCCGGTAGGTGATCGTCTCGGCCATGGCACCTCCCTCCGCCGCCCAAGCATACCCCACCCCCGTATATGTCGGGCGGGTGCCGCCCGCGGGCGCGCGGGCGGGCATGGCAGCGTGGGCGCGCGTGCAGCCGGTAGCGTGGCGGCGCCGTGTACCTCAAGTCGCTCACCTTGAAGGGCTTCAAGTCCTTCGCCGACCCGACGACGATCGAGCTCGAGCCCGGCATCACGGTCGTCGTCGGCCCGAACGGCTCGGGCAAGTCGAACGTCGTCGACGCGGTCGCCTGGGTGCTCGGCGCGCAGGGTCCGCGCGTCGTGCGCTCGGCGCGCATGGACGACGTCATCTTCGCCGGCAGCGCGAAGCGGCCCGCGCTCGGGCGGGCCGAGGTCTCGCTCACGATCGACAACGCCTCGCGCCGCCTGCCGATCGACTTCACCGAGGTCACCGTGACCCGCACGCTGTTTCGCAGCGGCGAGAGCGAGTACGCGATCAACGGCGTGCCGTGCCGCCTCCTCGACGTCCAGGAGCTCTTCTCGGACACCGGCGTGGGCCGCCAGCAGCACGTGATCGTCGGCCAGGGCCAGCTCGACGCCGTGCTGCAGGCTCGGCCGGAGGAGCGCAGGATGGTGATCGAGGAGGCGGCCGGCGTCCTCAAGTACCGCCGCCGGCGCGAGCGCGCCGAGCGGCGCCTCGAGGCGAGCGAGGCCTCCCTCGCGAGGGTGCAGGACCTCCTCCGCGAGGTCCGGCGCCAGCTGAAGCCGCTCGAGCGCCAGGCCGAGGCGGCCCGCCGTCACGACGAGCTCGCCGCCGAGCTGCGAGCGCTGCGGGTCCACCTCGCGGGCCGGGAGCTCCTCGAGCTCGCCGGGCGCCTCGAGGCGGCGCGCGCCGAGGCCGACGAGACGGCGGCCGAGCTCGAGCGCACCGAGGGCGAGCTCGAGGCGCTCGAGGCGCGGCTCGCGACGCTCGAGGACGCCCTCGCCGAGGGCGACGTCGACGAGACGTCCGCCCTCCTCGCGCGCCTCGACCGCCTCGGCGAGCGCGCCCGGGGGCTCGCGGCGCTCGCGACGGAGCGACGACGCGCCCTCGCCGCGCTCTCGCGGGCCTACGAGGACGCCGGTGGGCTGCGCGACCTCGAGGCCGAGCTCGCGGCGGTGCGCGCCGAGCTCGTGCAGGTGGAGGCGGACGCCGCCTCGCTCGAGCCGGAGTGGCAGGACCTCGGCCGCCAGGAGGCCGCGCTCGCCGAGGCGCTCGAGGCGCACCGCCTCGCCGAGGCCGAGGCGGGGGACCTCTCGACCGGGGAGACGGCCGCCCGGCGCGCCGCGGCGTCGGAGCTGCGCGCCGAGCTGGCGGGCCTGCGGGAGGCCCAGGCGCGTACGGCCGAACGCGCCGGCGCGCTCGCGGCCCGGGCCGACGAGCTCGCCGGGCTCGCCGAGGCGGCTCGCGCCGCGCTCGAGGCGCTTGCTCCCGAGCTCGACCGGGCGGTGGCCGCCGAGCGCGAGGCGTCGGCGCAGGAGGCGAGCGCCGCGGCCGGCGAGCTCGAGGCGGCGGCGGCGCTGCGCGGCGCCGACGAGGAGCGCCTCGCGACCCGGGGCCGCGTCGAGGCGCTCGAGCAGGCGCTCGCCGAGGCGCACGCCCGCGCCGGCCTCGCGCGCCTGGCCGACGCGCCGGGCGTCCTCGGCACGCTCGTCGACCTCGTCGAGGTCGACGAGCGGGCGCTGCACGCCTTCGAGGCGGCCGCCGAGGGGGTGCTCGACGCCGTCGTGGTGCGCGACGCGTCGGCGGCTCGAGCCGCCCTTGAGCGCCTCCGATCGACCGGCGCGAGCGGCGCCGTCGTGCCCCTCGGCGGCCTGGCGGCGCGCCGGGCCCCGGCCGGGCCGCCCCCGCCGGGCACCGTCGCGCTGCGCGGGCTCGTGCGTGGCGGCGACCCGGCGCTCGAGGCGCTCCTCGACGAGCTCCTCGCCGGCGTGTGCCTGTGCGACGCGGGCTTCGCGGCCGCGCTCGAGGTGGCGGGGCGCGCGCCGACGTGGACGGTGGTGACCTCGGAGGGGGACCGGTTCTCGCCGCTCGGCTGGCGGGTCGGGGCGGGTAGCGCCGGCGCGACGCGCGCCGCGCTCGAGGCGGCGCGACGGCGTCTCGAGGCCGCGACCGGGCGGGCGCGCGAGGCCGCGGCGGCGCACGAGCGGGCGAGGGAGCGGCTCGAGCGGGCACGCCGGGCGGCGAGCGAGGCGACCCGCCACCTCGACCGGCTCGCCGCGGAGCAGCGCCGCCACCTCGAGGCGCTCGAGCGCTCGGGAGAGCTCCTCGCCGCGGTGCGCGCCGAGGAGGAGGCCGCCCGGGCGGCGCAACGCTCCGGCGAGGAGGCCGTCGCGGCGCTCTCGGGGCGCCTCGCCGAGGCCGAGCGCGGCCTCGCCGAGCTCGAGGGGCTCGAGGAGGCCCGGCTCGCCAGGGCGCGCCAGGCCGCCGAGGCACGGCGCGCGCTCGACGCCCGGGTGCGTGCCCTCGGCGCCCTCCGACGGGACCTCGAGGTGCGCGCCGCGGCGCTCGAGGAGCGCCGCTCGCTGCTTCGAGCGCGCGAGGCGGCCTGCGTGGGTCAGCTCGCCGAGCGCTCGGCCGAGCGCGAGCGGGCCGCGGCTCGCCGCGACGAGCACCGGCGCGACGATGCACGCCTCGCCGCCCTGCTCTCGTCGCTCGACGCCCTCGAGGCGCGCGCCGGGGCGGCGCGCGCCGTCCTGGCGGAGCGCCACGAGGCCGCCGTCGCCGCCCTCGCGGCCCGCCGCCAGCGTCTCGCCGACCTGCGCGCCGAGCGGGCGCGCCTCGAGGCGGCGCTCGCGACGGCGCGCGCGCGTCGTCAGCGCCTCGAGGTCGAGCAGACCGAGGCCCGGGTGCGGCGGGAGGCGGCCGTCGAGACGCTGCGGCGCGAGCTCGGCGTCGAGCCGGACGACGCGCTCGCGGCGCCCTGCCCCGAGCTCCCCGAGGGCACGGACGCCCCGGGTCGCTGCCGGGCGCTCGAGGCCGCGCTCGCCGCCCTCGGGCCGGTGAACCCGCTCGCCGCCGAGGAGCTCGCCGCGCTGGGCGAGCGCCACGCCTTCCTCGAGTCCCAGCTCGAGGACGTCCGGCGGGCGCGACGCGAGCTGAACGAGGTCATCGCGGCGATCGACGCCGAGATCGTCGAGGCCTTCGCCGCCGCCTACCGTGACGTCGAGGCGAACTTCGCCGCGCTCGTCTCGACGCTCTTCCCGGGCGGGACCGGCCGGGTGCACCTCACGAGCCCCGAGGACCTCCTGTCGACCGGCGTCGAGCTCGAGGTCCGCCCGGCTGGGCGGACGGTGCGCCGGCTGTCGCTGCTGTCGGGCGGGGAGCGCTCGCTCGCCGCGCTCGCCTTCCTCTTCGCCGTCTTCCGGAGCCGGCCCTCCCCCTTCTACCTCCTGGACGAGGTCGAGGCCGCGCTCGACGACGTCAACCTGGCGCGCTTCCTCGCGCTGCTCGAGGAGTTCCGCGCCGAGGCGCAGCTCGTCATCGTGAGCCACCAGAAGAAGACCATGGAGATCGCCGACGCCCTCTTCGGCGTCTCGATGCAGCCGGGCGGGTCGACGAAGGTGGTGAGCGAGCGGCTGCGGCGCCCGAGGGGCGCGCCCGAGGTCCTCGAGCAGGCGGAGGTCTCGTGACGATCCTCGTCATCGCGATCGTCCTCGCCGTCCTCGTCGTCCTCGCCGCGACCGGCGGGGTCGTCGCGCTGCGCCGGCGCCGGCCCCGGGCAGCGCCAGCGCCGCCTGGCCCGCCGGCGCCGCCAGCCGAGGTGGCCGCTGGCGAGCCGCCGCGGCTCGCCGAGCGGGTCGGCGCGGCTCGCCAGGCGCTCGGCGCCTCGCTCGCCGCGCTCCGCCGGCGCGAGCGCGTCGACGAGGCGGCCTTCGCGGAGCTCGAGGAGGCGCTCATCCTGGCGGACGTCGGCCTCCCGACGACGAGGCGCCTGCTCGACCGCCTGCGCGAAGCGGTGCGCGCCGGCCGGGTCGGCGCGGAGCCGAAGGCCCTCCTCGACGCGCTGCGCGAGGAGGTGGTGGCCCTCTTCGCGGGCGAGGACCGCTCGCTGTCGCTCGAGGGCGCGCCCGCGGTGTGGCTGTTCGTCGGCGTGAACGGCGCGGGGAAGACGACGTCGATCGGCAAGGTCGCGGCGCGCCTCGCACGTTCCGGGCGCTCGGTCGTGCTCGCGGCCGGCGACACGTTCCGCGCCGCGGCGGGGGATCAGCTGACCCTGTGGTCGGAGCGGACCTCGAGCGAGATCGTGCGGGGGGCCGACGGGGCGGATCCCTCCTCGGTGATCTTCGACGCGATCCAGCACGCGGCGGCCCGCGGCGCCGACGTCGTCCTCGCAGACACGGCCGGCCGCCTCCACACGAAGGTCAACCTCATGGAGGAGCTGCGCAAGGTGCGCCGGGTAGCCGACCGCCCGCCCGGCAAGGTGTCCGAGGTCCTCCTCGTCATCGACGCCACGACCGGCCAGAACGGCCTGGCCCAGGCGCGCGAGTTCAGCGAGGCGGTCGGGGTGACCGGCGTCGTCCTCACGAAGCTCGACGGCTCGGCGAAGGGCGGGATCGTGCTCGCGATCCGCGCCGAGCTCGGCATCCCGATCAAGCTCGTCGGCCTCGGCGAGCGAGCCGAGGACCTCGTCGACTTCGACCCCGGCGAGTTCGCCGCCGCGCTCCTCGGCTGAGGCACAGCGGCCCCTGGTCGAGCGCCGGGTAACCTGTCCCTCGCATGTTCGAGACCCTCGCCGATCGCTTCGACCAGATCTTCACGCGCCTTCGGGGCCGCGGCCGGCTCGCCGCGGCCGACGTGGACGAGGCGCTGCGCGAGATTCGGGTCGCCCTCCTCGAGGCGGACGTCCACCTCGACGTCGTGCGCGACCTCGTCGCCGCGATCCGCGAGCGCTGCACGGGGGCGGAGCTCTCGAAGAGCCTGAGCCCGGCCCAGCAGGTGGTGAAGGTCGTCAACGAGGAGCTCACCGCCGTCCTCGGCGGCGAGGCCTTCCGCCTCACCTTCGCCTCGCGTCCGCCGACGGTGATCCTGCTCGCCGGCCTCCAGGGGTCGGGCAAGACGACGGCCGCCGCCAAGCTCGCTCGTTACCTGCGCCAGCAGGGCCGGCACCCGCTGCTCGTCGGCGCCGACCTCCAGCGGCCGGCCGCCGTCGAGCAGCTGCGCGTCCTCGGTCGCGACGCGGGCGCGGCGGTGTTCAGCGAGCCGAGCGACCCCGTCACGGTCGCGCGCCGGGGGGTCGCGGAGGCAGAGCGCGTCGGCCGCGACGTCGTGGTCATCGACACCGCGGGCCGGCTCGCCGTCGACGAGGCGCTCATGGACGAGGTGCGGCGCGTCGCCGAGGCGGTTCGCCCCCACTACCGCTTCCTCGTGCTCGACGCCATGGCCGGCCAGGACGCCCTGCGCACCGCCATCGCCTTCCACGAGTCCCTCGACCTCGACGGGGTCATCCTCACGAAGCTCGACGGCGACGCGCGCGGCGGCGCCGCCCTCTCGGTGAAGAAGGTGCTCGGCCGTCCGATCGCCTTCGTCTCGACCGGCGAGAAGGTCGCGGACTTCGAGCAGTTCCACCCCGACCGCATGGCGAGCCGCATCCTCGGGATGGGGGACGTGCTGACCCTCATCGAGCGCGCCGAGCGTGCCTACGACGCGCAGGTCACGGCCCGCGCCATGGAGCGCCTGCAGGCCGGGCGCTTCACCCTCGACGACTTCCACGAGCAGCTCCAGCAGATGAAGCGGCTCGGTCCCCTGAAGAGCGTGATCGGGATGCTCCCCGGGCTGCCGAAGGAGCTGAAGGACGCGCCGATCGACGATCGCGACGTGACGCGCGTCGAGGCGATCATCCGCTCGATGACGCCCGAGGAGCGCGACGACCCGACGATCATCAACGGCTCGCGCCGGGCGCGCATCGCGGCAGGCAGCGGGACGACGGCGACCGACGTGAACAACCTCCTGCGCCAGTTCAAGGAGATGCAGCGGCTCATGCGCTCCTCGGGCCTCGCCGGGCTGGCGCGAGGCGGGAGGCGCGGCGCCAAGCGCAAGAAGGGCGGGCGGACGAGCGCCTCGCTGAAGGGCGCCGGGCGCTGAGGCCGGGCGCGGACGAAGACCGGGAGACAGAAAGGACGCCAGGTGGCCGTGAAGCTCCGCCTCATGCGGATGGGCAAGACCAAGCAGCCGACCTATCGCATCGTCGCAGCCGACAGCCGCTCCCCGAGAGACGGTCGCTTCATCGAGATCGTGGGCACCTACGCGCCGCGCGCGGAACCGTCGGCGATCGACGTCGACTCGACGAAGGCGCTCGCCTGGCTCGCCAAGGGCGCGCAGCCGACGGACACGGTGCGCAGGCTGCTCGAGATCGCAGGCGTGTGGGGAGAGTTCACGGCGCGCCGCCGCCCGGGGACGGCGTCGACCGAGGTCTCGCACGCTCCGGACGTTGGGCGGTGAGGGACGGCCGATGAGCGACGACGCAACCCTCGGCGAGGGTCGGGCCAACGCGACCTTCGAGGAGCCGGACTTCTCCGGGCTCGCGGCGCACGACGAGCTGGACGAGGACGCGGGGAACCGCCTCGCCGGTGGGACCGCACGCTCGGTGCTCGAGCACGTGGCCCGGTCGATCGTCGACGAGCCCGACGCGGTCGTCGTCGAGGTCGAGGAGGCGCGCGGGGGCCTCAGGCTCTCGCTCCACGTCGCCCCCTCCGACATGGGGCGGATCATCGGCAAGCGCGGCCGGGTCGCGCAGGCGATGCGCGCCCTCGTGCGCGCGGCGGCGTCGCGCGAGGGGACGGACGCGACCGTCGACATCGTCGACTAGGACGAGGCGACCTGCTGCCGACGGCCGGACCCGGCCTCCTCGCGCCCGGGACGCCGTCCCCGGCGACCGATCGGCGCACGAGCGCCAGGCTCGGCCTCGCGAGCGCTCGGTCGCGCTCGACGACCCGGTCAGACCCCCCGCCGTGCGCCGGCCCGCCTCGGCCGGCCGGGGCCAGGCGGCCCCGGCCGTTCAGCCGTCCTGCAGCAGCCCGATGGGGTTGCCGTCAGGATCGGCGAGCGTCGCGACGCGCCGTCCCCCGCCGACCTCGCGCGGCGCTTCCTGGACGCTCGCGCCAGCGGCGCGGAGCTCGGCGAGCTTCGAGTCGATGTCCGCCACGTGCCAGTACGCGACGGGCGTGGCCGGCGCCTGCGGCGTGCCGCGGGGGACGAGCCCGACGTGCTGGCCTGCCGCGTCGAAGCCGACGTAGTAGGGCGAGTCGACCTGGGGAGGCGCGCCGAGCAGGGCGGTGAAGACGGCCTTCGCCGCAGCGAGGTCGGCGACGGGGTAGAGGACGGTCTTGATGCCTTCGATGGGTGCTCCGCTCACGGTCCCTCCTCCGGTCGGGCGTGCTGCCGGACCGCTCGGTTCATCGGCGCGTCCGGTGCCCGTGGTGCGATTCGTGGCAGGTCGGCCGCCCGGTGCCACCCTATACCCGCGCCCGCCGTGCCCTCCGAGGCGGCGTCCGCCGCTGCGGTGGGATCGAGCACGACCTCGCGACGACCCCGCGGCAGCCGACGCGCGCCGCCGGACCGGACGACGGGCGCCCGTCGGTGGGCACCCGAGCCGAGCGGCCGTCACCGCGGGCCCGGGCCCCTGCCGGGGCGCACCGCCCGACGTTCGCGATCAGGCCCGGCCGTGCGCAGGATGGTGGTGAGCGGCCGCGCCGATCCCTGCTCCCTCGGGCTCCCCCGTGGCGCGCGACGGGTGGAGGAGGGGCGGTGGCGCCGGGAGCTCCGGGAGCTTCCCGGTCGCGTGCCATCCCTTCGTGGCGTCCCAGGCGATCGCGTCGGGGAAGAGCTCCTCGCCCGCCCGGACGGCTGTCTCGACGAGGATCTGCTCGCACTCGGGGGCGACCTGCGCGGGCAGGCCGTAGCTGCGGCAGGCGTAGTCGGCCTCGTAGCCGCCGTAGGGGTACTCGGCAGCGGTCGGGAAGTACGAGACGATGCCGTTCGTGTAGCCGAGGTAGAGCGTCGGAACGCCCGGCGCCCGCTCCTTCACCGCCATCCCGATCTCGGTGAAGATCTCGCCCGGCCCGGTCGCGATGAGCCCGTCGCCGATCCTGACCGCGTTGACCCAGCCCTCGGTTGCTCTCGGAGCGGTCCCGTCCCGGAGTGCACGCTCCACCTTGCGGGCCCACCCCGCGTGGTACCACGCGACCTTGATCCTTCCGGCGTCGCCGCTCGCCCGAGCCGCCTCGAGCTCGGCGTCGGCGGCCTGCCGCTGCGCGGCGACCTCGTCGAGCGAGGGGAGCGGGAGCAGCGGGAACGTGACGCGCCGGCGTGTCGCGGCGAGGAGGGGCGCCTCGGCAGCCTCCTCCTGCCTGCGGTACGCGGAGATCGGCGTCACCGAGCCGTCGTCCTGCCGGACGATCCGGACCGGTGCCGACGGCCGGTCCGCGACGGCGTGGAGCGCTTCGAGGGCCAGCCGCCGGCCCATGCGCTCGGCCTCCCGTTCGTCGTCGGTGAACGCCACGCGGGGCAGCACGTTGCCGCCGGCCGCCTGCAGGAAGACGCACTCCCCCCCGGTGATGCGCCGTACCAGCTCCCGAAGCGGCCCCGGGTAGTCCGCCGAGTAGACGGACATGTCGAAGCCGGTCGTGACGGGGTGGCACCCGTAGGCGACGACGGTCGCGATTGCCGAGTCGTCGGGCCGGCGCGCCTGGAGGACGCCGACGTGGTTGTCGACGAGGTTGTCGGGGTTCCACCCGAGGATCGTCCGGCCGCCGACGCGCTCGCGGCGGTTCACGGCGAGGTCGGCCTCGCCGAGCCCCCACACGACGCGCGCCGGCTCGAGCCGCTCGAACGCCAGCCGGCAGACGGAGACGACCTTGTCCTGGAGGACGTCGGCGAACGAGCGGACGCGCGCCTCGCGGCGCGCGTCCGGCTCGCCGAGGAGCTCGCCGGCCCAGCCGCTGCCCGGGGGGGCGAGGTGCGTGTGGCTCCAGTTGAGGACGACGCCGGCCGGGTCGGCGCCGGTCGCGTCGACCACGCGATCGATCAGGTCGCTGACCTCCGGCTCGCCGACCCCGATCACGTCGACGCCGCAGAGAATCACGCGCCTGCCGTCGGCGTCGAGAGCGATCGCGCTCGTCTCGAGCGGCCACGCGCCGTAGCCGGTGGCGGGCAGGCGCTGGCGGACGAAGCCGATCATCGGCAGGCCGAGGGGCGGCTCGAGCGCGAGGCGCGCCGCGCCGGCGTAGAGCGTCATGAGGGCACCTCCTTGCGGATCGGGCGGGAATCGTCGAGTTCCGGTGCGCGAGAGGATCTGCCGTGGCCGATCGCGCAGCCTGCGCCGGCAGCCATCATCGCCCGGGATGCCCGTGCGACCCGAGCGCGCCATCGCGCGACGGCTCGTCGAACGGGGTGGGATCGAGGAAGCGGCCGAGCACGTTGGCCGTGACCCGCCGGACGTCGTTGCGGTAGCCGTTCACGGGCAGCGAGCCTGCCCAGGCGATCGACCCGACGGAGAAGACCGCACCGCCCGAGGGGAGGGAGAAGAAGACGATGTCCGCCCGCACCGGCTCGGGTTCGTCGTCGCTGGCCGGCGGGACCTTGTCGGACCATGACTCGAGCATGTTGTCGAAGTTGTTCGAGTGCGCGAACGACGTCGCGAGCCGGACGGCGTGGCGAGGCGTGCCGAGGCTCGGGGCGGCCCGGTCGATCTCGTAGCCGGCCGCCCCGCCCGCGAGCAGCCCGGTCTGACCGAAGACCTCTCCGCGCACGCCCTCGAAGGCGAAGCCGCACGCCTCTGGTACCGGGAGGCGGCGGTAGGGGCGAGACTCGTCGAAGCCCATCGTGACGTAGGTCGAGCCCGACAGGCGCGCCGGCGGGCGGCCGACCTTCTGCAGCTCCCCGCCAGGTGCCGGGTTGACGTTGTACACGGACTCGCTGTAGTCCACGGTCCACAGCGTCTTCGCACCGGGCCGCCGGACCTCGACCGTGCCCGTGCGTTCGGGGTGGAACTCGGCGTTCCAGTAGAAGGCGTTGCCGCCGAGCACCATCAGCCGTCCGCCGCTGCGGACGTAGTCCTCGAGGGCGTCGAGCATCCTCCAGCTGTAGTACTCGGGGTGGGTCGCGACGATCGTGACGGCGTAGCCGTCGAGCGCGGCGGGTCCCTCGCGGTGCAGGTCCTCGTCGGTGAGGACGTCGAAGGGGACGCCCTCGTGCTCGAGCCAGTCGACGAGCAGGAGGTCGAGGCAGAACTTGTAGATGCGGCCTCTCGGCCGGAAGTTCGTGACGGGCCGGCGGAGCGAGGAGTACAGCACCGCGCTGCCGTCGCGGTGGACGTCGTAGGTCGACCTCCCGAGCTCGGGCAGCTCGAGCAGGAGCAGGTCCGTGTCGTCGAGGACGATGAGGCGCCCCTGGTTCATCTCGTTGAAGGGGGCCCGGACCCGCAGGTGCATGTTGGCGTAGGCGGCGTACGTCGCGGTCGGCACGAGGTAGGCGACGCGGTTGCGCCGCGCGCGTGGTCGGACGAAGAAGGGCACCCGCCACTCGTGGCGACCGGCGACGAGGCGGAGCGCGTAGCAGCCGCTCGGCCAGTCGGGCGGCACCGTGAGCACGTGGGTCGCGTCCCAGCCGGCGTCGGCGAGGTCGTCCTCGTGGAAGTGCACCGCCGCGTACTGCTCGGGCGCGGCGCGCCAGTCGATCTGGGAGCCGTCCCAGTTCGAGCTCTTCACGGCCCGCGCCGGCAGCTGGTGCGCCGAGGCCCCGTGGCCGTTGCCGCTCGCGTCCGCGACGTGCTCGGTGTCGGCGATGCCGTGGGCGAAGTCCCAGTCGAGGAGCGCGGCGCCCACCTCTTCGTTCGGACCGCCGCGCGCGACGCGCTCGGTCGCGGTGGCGTCGAGGCGCTGCGTGAAGAGCGTGAGGCGCTCCACCTTGCCGTTGAAGTGGTTGCACGCCGGGGCCACGCCCGGAACCCCGGGCGCGTTCGCCTGCGCCCCCAGGACCACCCGGAAGTCTGCTAGCGCCTCGTCGCCTTGCGTCGAGCCGGCCAGCGTGCCGACGGTCGCGTCCGCCGACCAGTCGAGCTCGAGGCCGCGGTCGCCCCGGGCCCGAGCGTGCAGGGCGGCGCCGCCCGAGGCCAGGTCGACCTCGCAGACGACGCCCGCCCAGGCACCAGCGACGAGCGGCGCGTCGAGCCTGGCCGTCACGCCGTGCGCGACGAGCTCGAGGGCGAGCGTCCCGTCCTCGACGTAGAGCAGGACGCGCTGGGTCTCGGCCTCGAGGTCGAGCACGGTCTGGCGATGGGGGGCGTCCGGGAGGGTCGGGAGGATCCCGAGCCGGAACGAGAAGGTGGCCGGCAGGGGCACGCGGGCGTCGCTGCAGAGGTAGGAGCCGGGGTGGATCGGCTGGCGGCGACCGTCGTACCCGCCGCTGAGCGCGCAGTCGACGACCTCCTCGCGAAACGGCGGACCGTCCGGCCCGACGTCCGGACAGTGGAGGCGCACGACGTCGGCCCGGTAGCGAGGGGCGTCGCAGCTGACGCAGAACGAGATCTGATCGCCGGCGACGACGCTCTGGGCGCTGGCGTAGGCGAGGAGCGGCAGGCGACCGCTCGTGGTCGTCGCCACGCCCGCCACGGGCTCGACCTGATCCTCGAGGGGCCAGCTGCCGAAGAGCTCCCGCCAGCGGACCTCGAACACGTAGCGCTCGGCTGCCAGGAGGTCCCTGAAGGTGCGGCCGCTCAGCTCGATCGGCAGGAGCGAGGGCTCCGGGCCGAGGCGCGCGAGCTCCCAGACGCGGTGCGGCTCGCGCACGTAGAGGAAGTGCTTGCCCGCGTCGGGCGCCGAGCGCATGACGTTCAGGAGGTACTGCAGGTCGGGCGTGTGGCTCCCGAATGGGCGGGCGAGGAACTCCTCGGCGAGGTCCCGCCGGCTGCCGTGGATGCCGCGGCGCTCGAGGGCTTCCCTGCGCTGGCGCACCTATCAGCTCCTCGTGGCGACGAGCCGCAGGGCGGCGTCGTGGTTGGCGCGCGAGCGCTGCGGCGGGAGGCCGAGGGTGGCGCCACGTCGTCGCCCGGCGGCGATCGCGCTGCGAGCTGCCACGGCTACCCGCTTCGCGCCGGGAGGCTCAGGTAGGTGGGGACGCCGCGGTCCAAGGTCATCCGGACCTCGAGGCGCGCCGCCCCGTGCAGCACGTGGCCCCAGGCGTCCTCCCACGAGCAGGGCTCCCGGACCACCTCGAGCACGACCATCGTCGCGGGGGAGCCGGGCCTGAGCGACGCGAGGCTGTCCCGACCGATGGCGCGCGCCGGCGCGATCGTCGCGAGGCGGACGAGGTCGCGCACGTCGCAGCCGAGCGCCAGGAACCGTGAGAGCACCTGCGGGAGGCCCGTGACGCGGTCCGCGCTGTACGCATGGAGGTCCGAGCTGATCGTGTCCGGCCCGAAGCCGTGCGAGAGCATCGCCGCCGCGACCGACGCGTCGAAGGATCGCGCGCCGTGGCCGACGTCGAAGAGCACGCCGCGCTCTCGGGCCGCAACGGCCTCCGGGATCGGCCGGCCCGCGTCGTCGACGAGGCGGTTGCCGAACCCCGTGAAGCAGTGCGTGAGGATGTCGCCGGCCCGCAGCTGGCCGAGGACCTCGGCGATACCCGGAGGCTGCTCGGCGACGTGCACCATGAGCGGCACACCGAGGCGATCCGCGGCCTCCCGAGCGATGCGCAGCGGTGCCAGCCCGTTGGTTCCGACCGCGTCCGCCGACGCCCTGACCTTGATGCCGACGAGCACGTCGGCGTGGCGCTCGAAGCAGCGGAGGCACTCGTCGAGCGAGCAGTAGCGCAGGTCGTTGCACTCCCCGGCCAGACGGATGCTCGTCGTCCCGATCGTCGAGACGTTGAGGAAGGCGAGAACCTGACCGCGTGCCGGCTCGATGCAGGCGCGACGGAAGGCGTCGAAGAGGTGCGCTCCTGCGCTCCCAGCGTCGACGAAGGTGGTCGTGCCCGCGGGCGGACCGTAGCGGCCGGCGTCGACGCCCAGGTCCTGGCCCGCGAAGACGTGGGCATGGAGATCGACCAGGCCCGGCGCGACGATGCACCCCGTCGCGGCGACGGTGCGCGCCGCCAGAGCAGGGTCGATGGAGGGCGCGACGTCGAGGATTCTGCCGCCGGCGATCGCGACGTCGCACGGCGCGTCGACGCCGCGTGCGGGATCGATGACCCGGCCACCGCGGACGAGGAGGTCAGCGAGCACTGCGGGCCGCGCCGTTCGCGGCGCGCGGCGCACCGGGCCGGCCGCCTCGCCCGAGGCTCGGGCGTGCCCGGCACCGGTCCCCCTCGTACCTCGCCTCGGTGCCCTCGCGCGACGTCACGCGCCGACGATGGAGCGGACGAGCCGTTCCGTGTCGAACTCTCCCCGCCGCAGGTCGTCGACCTTGACCCCGTGGCGCATCACGACGACGTGATCGGCGAGGTCGACGACGTGGCTCATGACGTGGCTGATCATGACGACCGCGATGCCGCGGGCGACCGCCTCTCTCACCAGGCCGAGCACCGCGCCCGCCTCCTTCACGCCGAGCGCGGCGGTCGGCTCGTCCATCACGAGCACCTGGCTCGCCCAGAAGATGGCGCGGGCGATGGCGATCGTCTGGCGCTGTCCGCCGGACATGCGCCCGACGGGAACCCCGCGCAGGCGCGGGATGCGGATCTGCAGGTCGCGCAGCTGCCGCCGGGCGAGCTCGGTCATCTCCCGGTCGGCGAGGCGCCGCAGGAAGGGCAGGTGGAAGGCCGGGCGCACCATCTCGCGGCCGAGGAAGAGGTTCTCGACGACGTCGAGGTTCGGGGCGAGGGCGAGCTCCTGGTAGACGGCCTCGACGCCGGCCAGCCGCGCCTCGAGGGGATCGGTGAAGGACACCGGCTTGCCGAAGAGGAACAGCTCCCCGCTGTCGGGCTTGAGGGCGCCGGTGAGGATCTTGGCGACCGTGGACTTCCCGGCCCCGTTGTCGCCGACGATGGCGAGGAGCTCGCCGCGAGCGACCTGCAGGGAGACGTCGCGGCACGCCTCGACGGGTCCGTAGCGCTTGGACAGGCCTCGAGCCTCGAACACGACCTGGCCGTCGGCATCCCCGAGGGCACCGACGGCGCCGGCGGGCGCGGTGTGGTCGCTCGCCGTCATACGAAGGTCGACTGCTGGCTACGACGACGGTACTCGTCGACGACCACCGCCACGAGGAGCGCCCCCCCCTGCGTCACGTACTGCCAGGAGATCGGCACGTTCTCGAGCAGGAGGCCGTCCAGGACGACGCCGAGCAGGACCACGCCGAGGAAGGAGCCGAAGACCGAGCCGGACCCACCGCCGAGCGCGGTGCCGCCGATGATGACCGCGGCGATGACCGTGAGCTCGACGCCGAAGGCTTCCTGCGAGTTGCCCGAGCCGGTGTAGCCAGCGAGGACGATGCCGCTGATCGCGGAGAACAGCCCGCTCAGCACGTACACGATGAGCCGCTGGCGGGCCACGTTGACGCCAGCGAGGCGCGCCGCGGACCCGTTCGGCGTGCCGCCGATCGCCCTCACCTGCAGGCCGAAGCGAGTACGAGAGAGGATCCAGCCGGTGACGAGGAACGAGACGATGACGAGGATCCCCGGGACGGGCACGTGCAGGACCATGCCGCGACCGAACTCGACGAAGGTTCGGTTCGTGATCAGGATGTCGCCTGCCGCGCCGCCGCCGGCGAGGTAGGACGCCCCGTAGAGCAGGAACTGGGTCGCGATCGTGGCGATGAGCGCGTTGATGCCGATACGCACGATGACCAACCCGTTGACCAAGCCGATGCCGAGCCCGACCGCCAGGGTGATGGCGATCGCGGCCCACCAGGCGAGGTGGTACTGGGACATCAGCTGCGCCGCGATGACCGTGCTCAGCGACATGTTGGCGCCGATCGACAGATCGATACCGCCCGCGATCAGCACGATCGTGGTGATCGAGGCGCAGATGCCGATGTAGGCCTGGGCACGCACGATGTTCGCGACGTTGCCTGCGGTGGCGAAGTAGGGGCTGAGCAGGGAGAAGGCAACGCAGACGGCGACGATCGCGACGAGGAGCCCCGCCCAGTTGGCGTGGTAGAGGAGGCCGACGGTTCGCCGCAGCAGCGGCTGAGGAGCTTCGGCGTCCTCAGCCGCTGCTGCGCTCGGCTCCGGCAGACCGACGGGAGCTTGGACCGTCATCTCGTTCGCACCGCAGGCAACCGCACCTCTGGGTCCCTGTCCCTGGCCGACGCGTGGAGCCGCGATCCGGCCTGCTCAGCTGCCGCGGCTGTAGACCCGCGTGAGCGAGAACACCTCGGTCGGGACGGGGCGACCCGCGAGGATGTCCTCGGCCATCGGGACGAGGATCCTACCGGCGGTGGCGTAGCCGATGTTGACCGAGGCCTTGAAGGCGCTCCCCGGACCCATCGCCGCGAGACCGATGGACTCGACGCCGACGCCGACGATCGCCGACCCAGTGGCGCGCCCGGCGGTCTCGAGCGCCTCGTTGTAGCCGACGCCGTTGATATCGGAGATCGAGCAGCCGAGGACGTGCTGGACCGAGGGGTGGGCAGTCAGCCACGACGCCGCGGCCGACTCGGTGAGCGGGGTCGTGCTCGACGTGATCGCCTCGGCGGAGGTCTGCAGTCCTGGCATCAGCTTCCTCAGCGTGGCGAAGCAGTCGGTGACGCGCTCGTTGATCGCCGCGAGGGCGGGGATGACGACGCCGAACGCCTCGGTGCCCGAGGCCTTCCAGCCGTGCTTCTTCGCGTACTGCGCCAGCCACACCCCCTCGGCGTGGCCGATGGCAGCGTTGTCGGCGCCGAACTCGACCGTGTTCACAGACGTCGACGGCGTCGAGATCTTGATGACCGGTGTGCACCTGAAGGTCGAGTTCAGCTGACCATCGATCGTCGTGTCCACGTTGTAGCTGATGACGACCGCCGGGTGCTCGAGCGCGAGGGACTCCGCGGCCGCGATCGCGTCCGGCTCGCTCGGGTACTGGTAGTTCACCATGTGGAAGGCGAAGCCGGCGCGCTCGGCGGTGTTCTGGATGTTCAGGTTCATGATGTTGAGGAACTGGCTGTTCTCGTTCTGCGTGCCGTAGCCGAGGAGGAGCCGCTTGGGCTGCTTGCGCAGGACGGCGAGGTAGCGACGCGGGTGCTTCCTCGTCGGCACGAACCGACAGCGCGAGCGGTTCCAGACGACCCAGGTCGAGGCGTTGCCGCTCGTCTGGAAGGTGCCGAGCGTCGCCGGCTGGGAGGAGCCGGCGTGGCGCGAGCGGACGGTGGCGCCCGCCGCGGCCGAGCCCGCCGCAAGGCCGGCGGCCACGAGACCGGCGGCCACGAGCGCGACCGGTGTCCGGAAACGGTGGACCGAATGCAGCTTCATGTGTTCCCCCCTTGCTACCGGGTGATGAGCAGGTGACCTGCGACGTGCTCTGCCGAGGGGAGCGACCGGGAAGGGGCCGCACGTGAGGGTGAGCGGCCGATCGAGCCGGACGAGCGCGTCCCGGCTGCTCGGGCCGTCCCCCCGCCCTCGCGTCGCCCTCCCCCCGGGGAACCCCCGCTCGTTCCGAGTGTGGAATCGATGCCGCAAACGTATCCCAGCCTGTCGCACGCGCGCAACGCCTCGCGGCCTTGCCGCCGGCAGGAGGTTCCGGGCCCGCAGGTGGCTCAGGCCCGTGCGTGGGCGAGGGGGCCGCTGCGCGAGCGCGTCGGCGTGCAGGCGAGGTCGCAGGTGCGTTGCGGCTTCCCCAGTCGCATGGCAGCGTGGGGCGATCGGCGCGAGGCGGTCGACCGGCGTCGTGCAGCGCCTGGACGGGAGCGCCGGGCCACCGGCGACGGGGGGCCGCGAGGGCACGGAGGTGGGCGAAGGTGCAGGCAGCGTGAGGGCGATCGGCGGCGGGAGCGCGACGCTCGCCCTGCGGCGCGCCCCCGCGCTCGGGCCGCTCCGCCCGGCGCTTCCGCGCCTCGGGCTTCCCGCCTCGCCGGCGCGCCCGGCGAGCCCGCCTCGGCCTCGCGGCGGCGGGGCGCCCTCGGACGGGTGCCGGCACGACCGGCCCGGCGGCTCGCGCGCCGTGCTCTGCGCACGCTCGCTCGCTGCCGCGCCCTCGAGTGACGGTCGCCGGACCCGGGCGAGTCGCGCGACGCCGCGACGGACTCGTCCGGGCGCACCCGGGAGCGGGTCCCCCCGGGGTCGCTCCGGTCGAGGCGGCGCGCGCCCGGCAGTTCGCTAGCGCGGTGGGCCGCCGCCTCGAGCTCGGCCGGATCGGCAGGCCGCACGGCCTGTCGGGCGAGGTCGTCGTCCACCTCGTCTCGAACCGCCCCGAACGGCTCGAGCCGGGGGCGCGCCTCGGCGTGCGGGAGGAGCCGGGCCGTGACCTCCCGACAGAGCTCGTCGTCGTCTCGGCGCGCTCGCACCGGCACGGGCACCTGCTCCGCTTCGCCGGGGTGGACGACCGCGAGGCGGCGGGCGCGCTGACCGGCGCGGTCCTCGAGGGCGACCCGATCGATGACCCCGAGGCCCTCTTCGTCCACGAGCTCGTCGGCGCAGAGGTCGTCGACCTCGCCGGCGAGGTGCGCGGTCGGGTGACCGCGCTCGAGGCGAACCCGGCGAGCGACCTGCTCGTCGTCGACGACCGCTACCTCGTCCCGCTCCGCTTCGTCGTCGCTCGAACGGGTGGGCGCGTCGTCGTCGAGGTGCCCGAGGGGCTCTTCGAGTGAGCGCGCCGCTCGTCGTCGCGATCTTCACGATCTTCCCCGACGTCATCGAGGCGTACGCGAACGCCAGCATCCTCGGCCGGGCCCGGCGCTCGGGGCTGCTCGAGCTCGCCGTGCACGACCTGCGGGCGGGGGCCGCCGACGCCCGGCGATCCGTCGACGACGCACCCTTCGGCGGCGGCCCCGGCATGGTGCTCGCCCCCGGCCCGGTCTTCGCGGCCGTGGAGGCGGCCGCTCCGCCCCGTCCGCTCTACCTGCTCTCGCCGAGCGGCGAGCGACTCGACCAGCGCCGCTGCGCCCGCCTCGCCGAGCTCGGGGCGTTCTCCCTGCTGTGCGGCCGCTACGAGGGGGTCGACCAGCGCATCGCCGACGCGCTCGTGGACGGCGAGCTCTCCATCGGTGACTACGTGCTCGCCGGTGGCGAGCTCGCGGCCCTCGTCGTCCTCGAGGCGGTGGCCCGGCTCGTTCCCGGGGTGCTCGGCAACGAGGCGTCGCCGGGCGAGGAGAGCTTCGCCACCGGCTTGCTCGAGTACCCCCAGTACACGAGGCCGGCGAGCTTCCGAGGCCTCGAGGTTCCCGAGGTGCTGCGCAGCGGCGACCACGGCCGGGTCGCGGCCTGGCGGCGCGCCATGGCCCTGGCGCGCACCCTCGAGCGCCGTCCCGACCTCATCGAGGCGCGCGGCGGCCTCAGCGAGGACGAGGTGCGCCTCCTCGCGGAGCACGGCTATTGTCTTCCTGCCGCCGAGCCGCCGACGGCGGGCGCCTCCCCGCGGCGGGCGCGACCTCGCAAGGAGCGTGAGCTGCCATGAACCCGACCGACCTCGTCGACCGCGCCAACGCGCGCGACGACGTGCCCGAGTTCCGCCCCGGCGACACCGTGAAGGTGCACGTCCGGGTCGTCGAGGGCAACCGGGAGCGGATCCAGGTGTTCCAGGGCGTGGTGATCCGACGCCAGGGGTCCGGGTCGCGGGAGACCTTCAGCGTGCGCAAGGTCAGCTTCGGTGTCGGCGTCGAGCGGACCTTCCCCGTGCACTCGCCGATCATCCAGCAGATCGAGGTCGTGAGCGAGGGCGCCGTGCGGCGGGCGAAGCTCTACTACCTGCGCGACCGGGTCGGCCGGGCCGCGAAGGTGCGGGAGCGCCGCCAGGCCCGCTAGCGGCGCGGCGCGCCGGTGGGACCGTGGGGAGCCCGTGGTGATGGAGTGGCGACGATGAGCGCAGAGGAGGACCTCGACCAGTTCGAAGCGGAGATCGAGCTCGCCCTCTACCAGGAGTACCGGGCGGTGCTGCCGATGTTCCGCTACGTCGTCGAGACCGAGCGGCGCTTCTACCTCGCGAACGACGTCAAGGTGACCCCCCACGAGGGGGACGGCGCGACCTACTTCGAGATCGAGCTCGGCGACGCGTGGGTCTGGGACATGTACCGTCCGGCCCGCTTCGTCTCGTCGGTGCGCGTCGTCACCTTCAAGGACGTGAACGTCGAAGCCCTGCCCGACAAGGAGCTGTGATCCGGCCGGTCGCCGGAGGCCGCCCCCGGCGCCGCGCCACGCACCGCGAGCTGGCAGCGGCGACGCCGGCGGGGTAGGCGGCCAGCACCTACCGGCCCACGCCGAGCGCGGCGCCGGTCTCCGGCCAGCACGCGCCGGACGCGGGCGGTCGCCGTCGGTCGCGCGCCGACCGGCCTCGCCGTGGTCCAGTCGACGGCGTCCGTCGCCGAGGCCGGCGCGCGACGACGTCGACCTCGCGCGCGCCGAGCGCGGTGCCGTCGCCGACCTGGCTCGTCGCCCCCCGCGCCGCGCGCGGCGCGCGCGGGCTTCTCGAGCTGCGGGAGCGCGCCGGAGCGCACGGCGTGGAGGCGGCGGCGCACGACGCCCTCGCGCGCTGCGCCTCGCGGACGGGGCCGGGGCCGTCGTGACTCCCGCCGCGCCGGTCCCTCACCCGGGCGCCGGGCCGCGCGGCGCGCCGGTGCCGGCGCTACAGGGGATCGGTGGCGACCGCCCCCCGGTCGGCGACCTGGTCCGACCAGACGCGCCCGTCGAAGTAGCGCAGCTCGTGGCGGCCCGATGGGTCGGGGTACCACCCGAAGAGGGCGGTGCGCCCTGCCTCGTCGACGGGCACCGCCCAGGTGGCTGCCGGCATGGGGCTCGGCGCGAGCTTCCGGGCCGGCACGACCTCGAGGGGGTCGAACCGCTCGCCGGACAGCGTCACGCCTGCGGCGCGGGTCGTGAACTCGGCGAAGAGCTCGACGATGATGCCGAAGGGCTGGAGCACGAGGCAGATGAGCGCCCACACGAGCGAGGGCAGGTGCCAGGGGGTGACGCCGCGAGCGGCACGGTAGCGGGTCGAGATGCGGTAGCCGAAGACGGCGAAGACGAGCGCGAAGAGGGCCTCGAGCGCGAGCTCCTCCGCGCTCGTGCGCGCCGCCGTCCCCACTGCCGCGAGTCCCAGTGACCCCATCGTCATCCCTCGCCACCATGCTACCGGGCCGGCGCCGCCGGCCGGCCCGACCGCCTGCTCAGCGCCCCGGAGGTCGTCGGGCGCGCTGCTCCCAGCAGGCGCCGTGCCAGTGCCGGCGCTCGTCGGGTGCCTGGAGGGGGACGACGACGACGTGCCCCGTCCCGACCGGCACCTCCTGGCTGCAGCCGGGGCAGCGGTAGGGCTTCGTGGCGGCGTACGGCTGGACGCGGCGCACCTCGGCGGTGGTGCCGGTGAGGGGGTCGATCGCGAGGCGCGAGACACCCCGCCCGCCCGGCGCGCCCCGCCTCGCCACCGCCCGATGATCGCGCCGAGTGGCGCCGCGGGCTACAACCGGGGCGTGCGCATCGATCTCGGCGTCCGGCTCGACCCCGCGGCACTCGTCGCGGGGCCCGACGGCACGGGGGTCCGCCGCCTCGTGCCCCTCGCTCGCCTCGCCGAGGCCGAGGGGGCCGACGCCGTCCTCCTCGCGGGCGACGACCGGCGCCTTCGGGCCGGCACCGTGCTGCCCGCCGACCCCTACGTGCTGCTCGGCGCGCTCGCCGAGGCGACCGAACGCGTCGCGCTCGGGTGCCTCGCCGCCGGCACGGCCGGCCGCCCCCCCTCGCTGCTCGCCAAGCTCGCCGCCTCGCTCGACGTCTGCTCCGACGGGCGCGCCCTCGCGGCGCTCGCCGGGCCCGGCGAGCCACCGCTCGAGCCCGCCTCCCTCGGGGAGGCGCTCGAGGTGGTGCGCGCCATGCTCCGGGTGCCCGGCCCCAGCCTCTCGGGCGCTCGCTTCGCGATCCGTCGGGCCCACAACGAGCCCCGGGCGGCGGGGGACGAGCCGGTGCCGCTCGCGCTCTACGTCGCGCAGGGCGATGCCGAGGCGGACGGGGCGCTCCTCGAGCTCGGCGCCCGCTACGCCGAGCTCACCTTCGTCGCGCTGCGCCCCGGCGGCGAGGCCGCGCTCGCCGGCCTGGCGGAGCGCTTCTCGTCCTCGGCGCGCGCCGCAGGGCGCGTCCCGGCGACGGCCGTGCTCGAGGCCGTGCTGGAGGCCGCCCCCGAGGAGGCGCCGGGCGCGCTCGCCGGGCGCGTCGCGACGGCGCGTGCCTCGGGCGCGGCGGGCGTCGTCGTCGACCTGTGCCCCCCCTACGACGACGCCCTCGAGCGGCGGCTGGCCGCAGCGATCGCCGCGGCGCGCGCGGGCGGCGCGGGGGGCGGGACTTGACGGGGGCGTGCCGCTCGGCAACGGTGCACGAGTGCTGCGACGCGTGGGTGGACGGCGCGGCGCGCCCCCGGTCCGGGCGGGGCGCGGGGGAGCGAGGAGGCGGCCGTCACCGCTCGTCGTGCTCGGCGCCGCCTACCTCGCCGGGTCGGTGCCGGTGGCGAACCTCGTGGCGCGCCGGCGCGCCGGAACGGACCTGCGGGAGGTGGGCAGCGGGACGGTGTCCGGCAGCGCCCTGTACGCCGTGACCGGCTTCGGGCCGCTCGCGCTCGCCGGCTGTGTCGAGCTCGCCAAGGGGGCCACCGGCCCGCTCCTCGCCGGGCGGGAGCGCCCCCTCCTCGGCGCCACCTCCGCAGCCGCCGCCGTCGTCGGCCACAACTGGTCGCCCTGGCTCGGCGGCAGGGGGGGGCGGGGCGTGTCGCTCCTCCTCGGGGCGGGCCTCGTGCTCGCCCCCGAGGGGACGGCGCTGCTCGGCCTCGGCCTCGGCCTCGGCCGGATCGCCCGACGCACCGGTGCAGGCACCTTCGTCGCCCTCGTGCTCCTCCCGCTCCTCCTGTGGCGCTCGAGAGGGCGCCACGGCGCGCTCGCCGGGGCGATCCTCGTGGCGCCGGTCCTCGTGAAGCGGCTCGTCGGCGACGACGGCCGCCTCCCCGCGACGCCCCGCCGCCTCCTGCGGCGCCTCGTCGCCGACGCCGACGAGGCGCCAGCGAGGTGACCGTCGGCGTCGTCGTCGACGGCGGCGCGTCGCTCCCCGACGGGGCCGAGCGGTCGCGCCTCGTCGTCGTGCCGATGTCGATCCGCACGCCCGAGGGCGAGGTCGACGCGTCGGTCGGCCGCGACGAGCTGGTACGGCGCGTGCACGCCGGCGTGACGACCGCCGCACCCTCGCCCGGCGAGTTCCTGGAGGCGATCGAGAAGGCCGAGGGCGGCGACGGCGTCGTCGTCGTGACGGTCGCCGCGCACCTGTCCGCCAGCGCGTCGGCGGCCCGGCTCGCCGGCCAGCTGGCGCAGGCCGAGCACGAGGTGCGCGTCGTCGACAGCGAGAGCGCGACGGCGGGCGAGGGTCTCGTCGCCCTCGCTGCCGCGCGCGCCGCGGCGCAGGAGGCGCCGCTCGAGGCCGTGGTCGCCGCGGCGCGCGCGGCAGCGGCCCGGGTGCGCGTCGTCGCCCAGATCGCCGGCCTGTCCTACCTGGCGCGCACCGGCCGGGTCCCCGCCGCCGCGGTGCTGGCCGCCCGCCTCACCGGGTTGCGCCCGGTGTTCAGCCTCGTGCGTGGCGAGGTGCGCCCGATGCGGCCGGCGTTCTCGAGCGCGGCAGGGGAGGCCCGCGTCCTCGAGCACTTCCGGCGGACGCTGCGCGCCGACGCCCGCCTGCACGTCGCGGCGCTGCACGCCTTCGAGCCGGAGGCGGCCGACCGGCTGCTCGCTGCGGTCCGCAGCCTCGTCGAGCCCGCAACCAGCTTCGTCGCCAGCCTCTCGCCGGTGATGCTCGCGCACACGGGCCCGGGCGTGAGCGGCCTCAGCTGGTGGTGGGAGGAGGCGTGACGGGGAGCGCGGCGCGAGCACCGCTGCCTACGGCGCACCCCCCGGCGTGTCGGCGGGCTGCTCGCCGGCGGACCGTTCGCCGTCCACGGGCGCGGCGAGGGGGTGGCGGGCGAAGCTGACGAGCTCGATCCCGCCGATGAGCGCGACGCCCCAGTAGTTGATGACGCGGTAGACGACGGCCGCGGCGAGGGCGGTGCCGACCGGGACGCCCGTGATGTCGAAGGCCCCGACGATGCCGCCCTCGACGGCGCCGAGGCCGCCGGGGAGGGGGAAGATGCTCCCGGCGAGCTGGGCGGCGGCATAGGCGAAGAGCAGCGGGCGCCAGGGGATCGGCAGTCCCAAGAGCGCGAACGCGCTCACGAGGCAGACGGCATCGGCGAGCCAGTTGCCGGCCGCGTCACCGAAGGTGACCGCGCCCCGGCGCCATCCCGGCCGGCACATCGCGACGCCCTCGGCGGCGGCGAGCAGGCGTCGTGCCAGCGTGGCGAGACCGCCTCGGCGGCCGTCGACGCGACGCTCGAGCGCCTCGAGACGGTGCACGAGCGCGACGAAGGCCGCCGACCCGGCGACGAGGACGAAGCCGCTCGTCGCGAGGAGCGCCGGCGAGCCGACGCCGGCGATCGCGGCGGCCACGAGGAGCAGCGCGAGGAGCGTCACCGTCGAGACGAAGCCCGAGGCGAGCACGGCGAAGAGCGAGAGCGGCGGCGGCAGGTTGATCCGGCGGTACTGCTCGTAGCGCCAGCCCGAGGAGGGAAGCACACCCGCCGGCAGGAGCGCGGCGAGGCCGGTGGAGGCGATCGCGAGCCGGAACAGGTCGACGAGGCGAACCCGTGCACCCCCCGCGAGCAGCAGGTTCGACTGGATGCGGGCGTAGAAGAGGAAGGAGACGAACTCGCCGCCCACCGCCGCCGCGAGCCACGGGAGGCGGCTCGGCCGCACGTGGGCGAAGGCCGTCGTGAAGTCCTTGAGCGCGCTCGGCGCGCGAAGCGCCCCGGCGACGATGGCGGCGACGAGCACGAGCGCGAGGAGGAGGCGCCGCGCCGCTCGCGCGCGCGACCGATGGTGCGGGACGGCCGGCTCCCTCCCGGCTTCCGGCGCCGGCGAACCCTCGGGGACCGGACGGCGGTGCCCGCCCGTCTCGCCCTGGCCGGCCGCCGTGCCCGGCAGCGGGGTCGCGCTCACGAGAGCCCGGGTGCGAGCGCAGGGACGCGCCACGCGGCGGCGAGGCTTCCGATCACCCGGGCGAGGGTCGACTCGGCGGGGTCGGCGACGACGCGCCGGCCCTCGAGCGCCTCGGCGACCACGGCGCGCACGGCCGGATCGGCGAGGTCGCCGCTGTGGAAGGCCGGGACGACGACGCTCTCGACGCCGCGCCAGCGTGGCAGCGCGCCCGTCACCGCGTCGGCGAGGGGGATGACCGCGAGCTCGCGGATCGTCTGGCAGCGGGGCGCGCACGGCGGCGGGGCGGCAGGGCGGAGGTGGTCCGCGAGGAGGGAGCGCAGGAAGGGCTGGTTGGGGGAGAGGTCGACGGTGGAGATCGGCGCGAGCCACGAGCTCAGGACGGCGAGGCCCCGCCCGGCGACCATGCCCCAGCCGTCGCGCCCCGCGGGTGGGTAGCCGACGGCTCCCGGATCGAGGAGCGGGCTCACGAGCACGACCGTCCCCACCGGGGGCCGGGGGGTCGCCGCGAGGTAGGCCTCGACGATCGCGCTGCCCTCGCTCACCGCCACGATGTCGACGGGCCGGCCGCTCGCGCGGGCGAGCTCGTCCACCTGACGCGCCATCAGCCGCTCGAGGTGGGCGAGCGAGGCGCGCGTCGCGCTCGCGGGGTAGGGGAGGGGCGCGCCGGAGCCGGTCGAGCCCCGGTAGGAGAAGCGGACGACGCGCGCCCGGCGCGGCGCGGCGGCGAGGGTGGCCGGCGCGCCCTCGTAGTGGCTCGCGAAGCCGGTGGCGAGGAGGACCACCTGCCGGCCGCGCAGGGCCTCCGGCGCGGCCTCGCCGGCCGGCGCCGACGGCGGGACGCGCGCCGCCGAGAAGCCGGCCGCCGCGCCGAGGAGCGCGCCGGCGACGAAGCTCAGGGCGAAGAGGGGCGCGAGCGGGGCGAAGCGCCGCACCGGGCGCGAGGCGACGGCGGTGACGATCCGGCGCCAGGCGAGCGCCTCGAAGAGGCCGGCGAGCGCGGCGACGGGGAGCGCGAGCGCGACCGGGTCGAGCGAGACGAGCCCGGCGGCCGCGGTGAGCACGAGGGCGGTGAGGGCGGTCCAGGCCGCCGGGCGCAGCCCGGGAGCGTGGCGCCACCAGGCGCTCGACAGGCTCGCCTCGTGGAGGAGGAGAGCGAGGACGACGACGGAGGGGACGGCCGCGAAGTACAGCCAGGACACGGGGAAGGCGCCGAAGCCGTACAGCAGGAGGGCGAAGGGGGCGAGGAGCGCGCCGAGCGCCACGTTCGCCAGCGCGGCGCGCGCCGCGAGCCGCCCGAAGGGCGGCTTGGGGCCCGGCCAGGCGAGGCGCGCCTGGAGCGCGGTGACGCTGGAGCGCAGCGCGAGGAGCGCGCCGGCGCCGAGAGCGAAGGTGGTCCACGAGCGCTCGTAGACGAGGAGCCACCGCAGGTCACCGAAGAGCGCGAGCGGGGGCGGGGCCGCCGCCTGCGGGGCGATCGCCGCGCCGCCGGCGATGCCGAGCCCGACGGCCACCCCCGCCTCGGCGAGGTTCGTCACCAGGCAGACGAGGACGAGCGCCGCGGGCGGGCGACTCAGCGAGGCGCGCCGCTCACCCGCTTCGCGCGTCACGCAGCGCCGCCTCTGCTCTCGACAGCGGGTCGTCGCCGGAGACCATCGCCTCGATGAGCTCGCGCGTCGGTGAGCCCGCGGCGAGCTCCTCCTGGAAGCGGTGCGCGAACCCGCCGCTCGTGATGTCGTCGAGGATGTCGCCGAAGGAGCGCTTCATCGCCTCGACGTCGATGTTGCTCAGCCGGATGAAGCCCCCGAAGCTCGCCGAGTGGCCGTGCAGGCGCACCCCCTCGAAGAAGCCGTGCTCGGCGAAGGCTTCCCACGTGCTCGCCATCTCGCCCGACAGGTACAGCTCGAGCGCGAGCGCGTCGGGGGGCAGGCCACGGCCGACGCCGACCTCGAAGGCGGCGAGCACGGCGGCGCCGAGGTAGGGGCCGAGGGTCTGCTCGACGAAGAGGTCGAGCGCCGCCTCGTCGCGCGCGCACACCTCGAGCGCGGCGCGCCGCAGCGTGCCGAACCCCTTCGCGAGGGCGAGCAGGCGAGCCCGGGCGGTCCCCGTGGCGTCCTGCTCGACCGAGACGAAGCTGTAGAAGCCCTGCCCCGCGACGTACAGCTCGCGGATGCGGGCGCCGATCATGCGCGGCGCGAGCAGGACGGCGTCGACGTCGCTCGGCAGCTTCACGAGGTCGTAGGCGAGGGTGTACCCAGACGAGAAGCACACCAGCGCGCCCGGCGCCGGTCTCGTCGCGGCCGTGGGCGCCAGCACCTCGGGGATGACCTCGTCGGGCAGGGCGAGCCAGACGACGTCGGCGCCGCCGACGGCCTCCTCGATCGGGACGACCTCGAAGCCCTCGGTCCGAGCCCGGGAGGCCGCGGGCTCCTCGCGACTGCCGACGACGACCGCGAGGCCGGCGTCGCGGAGGTTGAGGGCTGCCGGGCGCCCGAGGTTTCCGTACCCGACGACCGCCACACGCTGGCCCTCCAGCGCGGAGAGGTCGGCGTCCTCCTCGGTGTAGCGCGCGCCTTGCTGGGCCATCCGTGCCTCCTCGCCTCGCGGGCCGAGCCCCACCTCGACGGGCTGCGCTCGCCTGGGCGGCGCTCAGTGGCGGGGGCCTGCAGGCGTCCGTCCGGCGGGACTCACGGTCCGTTCCCGCTCAGCGCCCATGCGATGCAGTCTCGTGGCTAACTCTAGCCCCTGGTCCTCGCGCCGACGCGCCTGACGGCGGACGCACGCCCCCGGTTGCCGGGTCGGCGGCTCAGTTGTCCGCCGACACCGGCGTCGCGACGGCGAAGAAGAGGTTGTCGTCGAGCGTGGCGCTGACGAGGTGGCGCGTCCCGAGCCAGATGCCCACCGCGTCGCCGAAGATCCGGTTGCGCGCGATCGTCGTCGAGACGGGCACGCTGCCGGAGAAGACGAGGATCCCGGTCGTGAGCGGGTCGGTCACCGGCGGGCCGTCGAGGGGGTCGCCGGGGCCGGCGGCGGGGCTGCCGAGGTTGTTCTGGCCGATGACGTTGTCGACGACCACGTTCCCGCTCAGGTCCTCGACGGCCCCCGGCGGCAGCGTGTGGGCGTGCATCGTCACGCCGGAGAGCTCGTTGCCGGCGATGTAGTTGCCGGCGACGACGTTGTCGTACGACGCCGTGCCGGGCCCGGCGTCCGCCAGCAGCACCCCGGCACCCTCGCCGGCGAGGCCGTTGCCGGTGATCACGTTGTGCCGGACGACGTTGCGGTAGACGCCGCCGAGCGCCGGCCGGGGCGCGCCGGACGCGGCGAGCGCGTTCGGGTTGTGCCCGGGCAGCGTGACGCCGCAGTCGAAGGGGTTCGCGGTCACGACGTTGCCCTCGACGAGGTTGTCGTGCGTCGGCCCGGTGTCGTCGCTCAGCAGGATCCCGCCGGAGTTGCCCGCGACGTAGCTGTCGAGCACGGCCGAGTCGGCGACGCCGGTGAGGTGGATGCCCTCGCCGCAGTCGCCGGGGATCTGGCCGCTCGGCTGGCACTCGAAGTAGGTGGAGGCCGGGGGCACCCCGCCCCCGCGGTCGTTGCCGACGACGGTGTCGCGCGAGAGGAGGACGTCCCGGAGCGTCGCGCCGAGGCCGACGACGAGGACGCCCTCGCCCGCGGCGCCGGTGATCGTGAGGCCGCTGAGCCGCACGTGCGAGCTCGTGATGACGACGGCGGCGAAGATCGTCTCCGTGCCGATCCCCGGGATGGCGAGCGCGTCGCTCGGGGTGACGCCGGTCTCGTCGATGGTCGCGCCACGCGAGACGAGCTGGAGCGGCCGGTCGATCCTGACCTGCTCGTGGTAGGCGCCGGCGCAGACGACCACCGTGGTGCCGGGGGCCGCGGCACCGATCGCCGCCTGGATGCTCGCGAAGCCCGCCGCCTGGCACGAGGTGTCGCTGTTCGCGCTCGTGCCGGCGGGCGCGACGAAGAGGATCGCGTGGTGCTGCCCGTTGTGGGCGCGAGACGCGCTCGCTGTGCTCGCGCCGAGCGCGAGGGGCACGAGCGCAGCCGCGGCGGCCCACCGGGCGCCGCGAAGGACCTGGGGTGCTCGCATGGGACCTCCCTCGAGACCGGCCGCGCCGCTCGCGGTCCGGCGTCCGCCGACGGGTGCCAGGCCTCGGCCGTGACGGGCACACCCCGACGCGCTGAGGCTGCCCCACTTGTAGCTGTCGGCCGGGCCGGATGCGTCAGCCGTCCGCGTGATCGCTCCTGGTCGGTGACCAGGCGCGGACCTGCCCGCCGGGGCTCAGGGGTCCTCGGACGTCGCGAGGAGCTCGCGGTAGGCCGACGCCGCCTGCGTCGTCACCGGCCCGGGCGCGCCGCCGAGCGCCTCGCCGTCGATCGCCCCGATCGGTTGCACCCCGCGGATCGTCGAGGCGAGGAAGGCCTCGTCGAGGCGGCCGGCGCGAAAGTCCGTGATGGCGAGGTCGCGCTCCTCGCCCCCGACTCGCTCGAGGAGGAGGGCGCGGGTCACCCCCGCGAGGCAGCCCGAGCGCAGCGGCGGGGTGAGGAGCTCGCCGTCGAGCACGACGAAGACGTTCGAGCCCGAGCCCTCGCACAGCTGGCCGGCCGTGTTGGCGAAGATCGCCTCGTGCGCACCCCGCGCCGACGCCCAGGCGAGGGCGAGCGCGTTCTCCGCGTACGAGGTCGTCTTCAGTCCGGCGAGCGCGCCCCGCTCGTTGCGCGGCCAGGGGACGGTGGCGACGCTCGCCAGCTCGCGCGGGTCGTGGTCGAGCGGACCGAGGGCGACGATGACCGTCGGTGCCACGCGCTCGCGACCCGATCCCAGCGGGCCGCGCCCGGCGGTGACGGTGAGGCGCAGGCGGCCCTCCGGCTCGTCGGCGGTCGCGACGACCGCCTCGACCGCGCCGCGCACCTGCGCGAGGTCGAGCGGCGCGATCCCGAGGCCGGCGGCGGAGCGGGCGAGCCGGTCGAGGTGGCGCGAGAGCGCGAACGGCCGGCCCTCGTGCACGAGGACGGTCTCGAAGACGCCGTCGCCCGCGACGAGACCGTGGTCGAAGACCGACACCCGCGCCGCCTCGGGCTCGACGAGGGCGCCGTCGACGTAGACGAGGGCCACGGCCCGAGCCTACGCGTCGGCGCGCGAGCAGCCAGGTGCGCTGCGCGCGCCGACGGCCCGCCGGCGCAAGCCGGCGGCTTCCTCGGCGGCCCAGCCGGTCGCCGTCGCCGAGGGGGCTCGCGTCCGCTCGAGCGCGGACGACGCCTCCGACCGCTCAGCGGTGGCCGTGCACCCGCGCCTCGTCGCCGAGCGCGTGGAGGGCCACCGTCGAGTGGGCGTAGGCACCCCCGGCGCGCATCTCGGCGGCCACCCAGATCGCCTCCATGACCTCCTCGTCGCTCGCGCCCTTCTCGCGCGCCAGCCTCGAGTGGCCGGCGATGCAGTACGGGCACTGGGTGACGTGCGCGACGGCGACGGCGATGAGCTGCTTCGTCTTCTCCGACAGGGCGCCGGCGCCGAACACGGCACGGCTGAAGCGCTCGAAGGCGTCGTGGATGGCGGGCGCCAGCTCCCTGCGCCGCTCGCCGATCGCCGGGGTCGCCGGTGGGTACACGGGCCTCGCCGGTCCTGCGTCGTTCGCCATGGTGGCTCCTTCCCTCTCGTCCGGGCGCTTCCGTGCCCGCGTCGCTCGCGCGCCGGTAGCGGTGCTCCGGCGATCCCGGCCCTGCCCGCCGGCGCCGCGGCCCTCGCCCGTGCGTGCGGCCGCCCGGCAGGCTGTCGCCCCAGCTCGACGGGCAGTTCTGCGGGTGCCTCGCACGCGCCGCGCAGCCGGCGCACGCTCACACACATCGTTGCACGATCCAACTGGCGCGACCAGCGCCGTGGCGCGCCGGGCGTGCGGGATGCTCCCGGCCGCGTACGCCACCGTGGTGGGCAGCGCTCGATTGGCCTCGGGAGGCGAGCGGGCGGGCGGGGGCGCGAGCCGGCGGGGCCGGTCGCCCAGGTAGCGTTCGCGCCGTCATGGCCGAACGCGCCTCGCCCTACCCGCTCCTCTCCTCGATCGCCTCGCCCGAGGACCTGCGCGCGCTGTCGGTCGCCGAGTGCGTCGAGCTCGCGGCCGAGCTTCGCGCCTTCATCGTCGACGCCGTGGGGCGCACGGGGGGCCACCTCGGCTCGAACCTCGGCGCGATCGAGGTGACGATCGCCCTCCATCGCGTCTTCGACTCGCCGCGCGACGTCCTGCTCTTCGACACCGGCCACCAGGCCTACACGCACAAGATCTTGACGGGCCGGGCGAAGGCCTTCGAGACCCTGCGCCAGGGCGGCGGCCTCTCGGGCTACCCGAGCCGGGCCGAGTCCCCCCACGACGTCATCGAGAACAGCCACGCCTCGACGGCCCTCAGCTGGGCGCACGGCATCGCCACGGCCTTCAAGGCCACCGGCGAGGACGCCCACCGCCGCGTCGTCGCCCTGGTCGGCGACGGGGCCCTCACGGGCGGCATGGCCTACGAGGCGCTGAACAACCTCGGCCACCACGGCGCCAAGGTCACGATCGTCTTGAACGACAACGGCCGCAGCTACGCGCCGACGGTCTCCAAGCTGTCCGAGTCGCTCACCCAGCTGCGCCTCAACCCGAGCTACGTGCAGGTTCGCGAGCGCCTCGCGCACGCGCTGCGCGAGCTTCCCGGTGTCGGGCCGCTCGCGTACGCGACAGCTCGCAACCTCACCGCCGCCCTGCGCGAGCTCGTCGAGCCGCACGTGTTCTTCGAGGCGCTCGGCATCCGCTACACCGGCCCGATCGACGGCCACGACATCGGCGCGCTCGAGCAGGCGCTCGCGCGCGCGGCCGCCTGGCCGGGGCCGATCGTCCTGCACGTGCTCACCCGCAAGGGCAAGGGCTACGGCCCCGCCGAGGCCGACGACGTCCAGTGCCTGCACGACCTCAAGGCCGCCCCCCTCGCCGCGCCCGGCCAGGGGCGCGACCAGGGGGCCGTCGTCGTCGGGCCGCGCTCGCCCGAGCAGAGCTACACCGAGGCCTTCTCCCAGGCGCTGCTCGCCGCGGCCCGCCGCGACGAGCGCATCGTCGCCATCACCGCGGCGATGCCCGGCCCGACCGGGCTGCTCCCCTTCGAGGCGCGCTACCCGGACCGCTTCTTCGACGTCGGCATCGCCGAGGCCCACGCCCTCACGGCGGCCGCCGGCATGGCGCTCGGCGGCCTGCGCCCGGTCGTCGCCATCTACTCGACGTTCCTCTCGCGCGCCTTCGACCAGGAGAACCTCGACGTCGGCCTGCACGGCGCCCCGGTCGTCATCTGCGCGGACCGCGCCGGGGTGACCGGCGACGACGGCCCGAGCCACCACGGCCTGCTCGACCTCGTGCTCGGGCTGTCGATCCCCGGGCTCACGATCTTCTGCCCGGCCGAGCCCGCCGAGCTCGCCCCGATGCTCGAGGCCGCCCTCGCCCTCGAGGGCCCCTCGCTCATCCGCTACCCGAAGACCCCCGGGCGCGCCCTCGCCTGCCCGACCGGCGAGGGGCTCTCGGCGCGCCTGCTGCGGGCGGGTGCGGGCGAGCTCGTCCTCGTCGGCGTCGGCAAGCTCGCCGCGGCCTGCCTCGAGGCGGCGGAGCTGCTCGAGGCGGCCGGGCTCGCCCCGAGCGTCTACGACCCGCGCGTCGTGCGCCCGCTCGACCCCGCGCTCGTCGAGGCCGCGTCGTCGGCCCGCCTCGTCGTCGTCGCCGAGGACGGCTTCGTCCACGGCGGCGCCGGCCAGTACCTGCGCCAGGTCGTCGAGGACGCCGCCTGGCGCGCCCGCCGGCGCCCCCCGGCGATGCGCCTGCTCGGGGTGCCCACCGCCTACCTCGCCCACGACAAGCCCGACGCCATCCTCGCCCGCCTCGGCCTCGACGGCCCCGGCATCGCTCGTGCCGCCCTCGAGGCCCTCGAGCGCCTCGGCACCGGGCGCGGCGCGGGCGCGC